>Ga0102589_1000263_pt1 | contig 128240 bp, 123 predicted proteins | sample AraplaMF_Col_mLB_FD_76858 | JGI IMG/M metagenome (GOLD analysis project Ga0102589, IMG submission 76858) | Arabidopsis root microbial communities from the University of North Carolina, USA - plate scrape MF_Col_mLB | ecosystem: Host-associated > Plants > Roots > Endosphere | place: USA...
GCGCCTGGTGCCCGGCTTCGAAGCCCCGGTGAAGCTGGCCTACTCGGCCAAGAACCGCTCGGCCTCGATCCGCATCCCGTTCGTGGCCAATCCGAAGGGCCGCCGCGTCGAAGCGCGCTTCCCCGATCCGCTGATGAACCCGTACCTCGGTTTCGCCGCGCTGCTGATGGCCGGTCTCGACGGCGTGGAAAACAAGATCCACCCGGGCGAAGCCGCGAGCAAGGACCTCTACCATCTGCCGCCGGAAGAGGACGCGCTGATCCCGACCGTCTGCCACAGCCTCGACCAGGCCCTGGAATACCTGGACAAGGACCGTGCGTTCCTGACCAAGGGCGGCGTGTTCACCGATGCCTACATCGACGCGTACATCGTGCTGAAGATGCAGGAAGTCACGCGCTTCCGCATGGCCACGCACCCGGTCGAATTCGACATGTACTACTCGCTCTGATCGCGGTTTCCCCGCTCGGAGTAACACGAAAGGACGGCCTCGGCCGTCCTTTTCATTGGGGCCGGAACATCCTGGCATCGGAGGCGTCGAATTGCATGAAAATGCGCCTTTTCGCGCTCTCCCGGACCCCCGAGGCCCCCAAGATCCCATGAAGACCGCCGCACCACTTCTCCTGCTGACCGCCTCCCTGTTCGCCCTGCCGGCGCTCGCGCAGGAGCGCGTCTGGCGTTGCGGGAACGAATACACCAACAACGCCACCGTCGCGCAGCAGCGCGGCTGCAAGGTGATGGAGGGCGGCAACGTCACCGTCGTGCAGGGCGCCTCGCGCGCCGCGCTCGGCGGTGCCGCGGGCTCGACCTCCGCGGCCCGCTCGCCGGCCGGCAGCCCGCGCGTCGAGGGTGCCGACCAGCGCGCGCGCGACGGCGAGGCGCGCTCGGTGCTCGAGTCCGAACTGCGCAAGGCCGAATCGCGCCAGGCCGAGCTGCAGAAGGAATACAACAACGGCGAGCCCGAGAAGCAGGGCAGCGAAGGCCGCAACTACCAGAAGTACCTCGACCGCGTGGCCGAGATGAAGGCCGAACTGGCCCGCAACGAAAGCGACATCGCCGGCATCCGCCGCGAGATCAGCCGGCTCCCGGCTCCCAAGAACTAACCCGTTCCTGCATCGGCAGGACGAACACCACAGGATTTCCATGGCTTTCGGAAAGAAGGCGGCAAGCGCCAGTCCGCGCTTTCAGGCCTTCGACCTGCTGTCGACCCTGATCGCGGTCGTCAACAGCAAGGGCTCGGTGCTGTTCGCCAATGCCGGTCTCGAAGACGCGCTCGGCACCTCGCGCCGCACGCTCGAGGGCTCGCAGTTCGGCGCCTGCTTCCACGAACCCCAGGTGCTGCGCACCGCCATCGACGGCGCGAGCGCCAACGACTTCGCCACCCTGCGCTACGAGGCCTTCCTGCGCCGCGTCAACCACGAGCTGATGCCGGTGCAGGTCACGCTGGCCAAGGGCGAGAAGGCCGGCGAACTCATCGTCGAGATGCTGCCGCTCGAGCACCAGGTGCGACAGGACCGCGAGGAGCGGCTGCTCGACCAGGCGCAGGCCAACAAGGAGCTGATCCGCAACCTCGCGCACGAGATCAAGAACCCGCTCGGCGGCATCCGCGGCGCGGCGCAGCTGCTGCAGATGGAGGTCGAGTCGCGCGACCTCATCGAATACACCCAGGTCATCATCCACGAGGCCGACCGGCTGCAGACGCTGGTCGACCGCCTGCTGGCGCCGCACCGCCGGCCGCACGTGGTGGGCGACGTCAACATCCACGAGGTCTGCGAGCGCGTGCGCTCGGTGATCCTCGCGGAATTCCCGCGCGACCTGCACATCGAGCGCGACTTCGACGTCTCGATCCCCGAGTTCCGCGGCGATCGCGAGCAGCTGATCCAGGCCACGCTCAACATCGTCCACAACGCCGCGCAGGCCCTGGCCGAGCGTCGCGCGGCCGGCGATGCGTGCATCACTTTCAAGACCCGGGTCGCGCGTCAGGTGATCTTCAACAAGCAGTGGTATCGATTGGCACTGGAATTGCATGTCATCGACAATGGACCGGGCGTGCCGGACGCGATCAAGGACCGAATCTTCTATCCGCTGGTGTCGGGCAGAGAGGGTGGTACAGGGCTGGGTTTGACGCTCGCACAGACTTTTGTGCAACAGCATCACGGCGTGATCGAGTGCGACAGTGTCCCGGGCCGAACCGATTTCAAGATATTGATTCCGCTGCCCTAGCAGCCACCGGCAACAAGGAGATGCATGAAGCCGATCTGGATAGTTGATGACGACCAATCGATCCGCTTCGTGCTGGAGAAGGCCCTGCTTCGGGAGGACCTCCCGACCCGCAGTTTCACCAACACGCGCGAAGTGCTGGCGGCCCTCGAACAGGCCGCCGAGGACGAGCAGCAGGGCCCGCAGGTCCTGGTGAGCGACATCCGCATGCCCGGCGGTTCCGGGCTCGAGCTGCTCGACAAGATCAAGGCCAAGCATCCGGGCCTGCCGGTCATCATCATGACGGCCTTCTCCGACTTGGACAGCGCCGTCTCGGCGTTCCAGGGCGGCGCCTTCGAATACCTGCCCAAGCCCTTCGACCTGCCGCGCGCGGTCGAGCTGATCCGCCGCGCCGTCGACGAGAGCCAGCGCGAGGAAGTGGCCGAGGAACGCATGGTCGCCGCGCCCGAGATGCTCGGCCAGGCGCCCGCGATGCAGGACGTGTTCCGCGCCATCGGCCGGCTGTCGCAGAGCAACGTCACGGTGCTGATCACCGGCGAATCGGGTTCGGGCAAGGAGCTCGTGGCGCGCGCGCTGCACAAGCACTCGCCGCGCGCCAACGGCCCCTTCGTCGCCATCAACACCGCGGCCATTCCCAAGGACCTGCTCGAGAGCGAACTCTTCGGCCACGAGCGCGGCGCCTTCACGGGCGCGCAGACCATGCGGCGCGGCCGCTTCGAGCAGGCCGAGGGCGGCACGCTGTTCCTCGACGAAATCGGCGACATGCCCTTCGACCTGCAGACGCGCCTGCTGCGCGTGCTCAGCGACGGCCACTTCTACCGCGTGGGCGGCCACAACTCGGTCAAGGCCAATGTGCGCGTCATCGCGGCCACCCACCAGGACCTCGAGCAGCGCGTGAAGCTCGGCGGCTTCCGCGAAGACCTGTTCCACCGCCTCAACGTCATCCGCCTGCGCCTGCCCGCGCTGCGCGAGCGCGGCGAGGACGTGCCCGCGCTCACGCGCCACTTCCTGCAGCAGAGCGCGCGGCAGCTCGGCGTCGAGCCCAAGCGCATCTCCGATGCGGCGCTGGCCAAGCTCGCGGGCTTCAACTTCCCCGGCAACGTCCGCCAACTCGAGAACATTTGCCACTGGCTGACCGTGATGGCGCCGGCGCAGCTGATCGAGGCCAAGGACCTGCCGCCCGAGGTGCTCGCGACCGGCGGCGCGCCGATGCTGTCGCCCGACAGCCATGCGGGCGAGCCCACGGCCCATGCGACAGCCGCCGTGCCCGTGGCGCCGCATGCGTCCACGCCTTTCGTGGGGACGGCGATCGACAGCGCGGTGCCGGCACCCGCCGTCGCGGCGCCCGCGCCGGCCGACGCTTCCGGCAATTGGGAGAGCGGCCTCGAGGCCGAGGCCCAGGCGCTGCTCGCGGCCGGCCGCACCGACGTGTGGGACGTGCTGTCGCGCCGCTTCGAATCGCGCCTGATCCTCACGGCGCTGTCGAGCACGCGCGGCCGCCGCATCGAGGCCGCGCAGAAGCTCGGCATCGGCCGCAACACCATCACGCGCAAGATCCAGGAACTCGGCATCGAGTGATGCCCAGCGAGCGCGCGGCCTCGGCGCCGCGCGGCTCGTTGTCCTTCCTGTCGAAGGCTCAGCGGCTGCGTTGTCCCTGCGTCAGCGAATCGAGCTGGAATTTCCCGCTCTTGTCCCAGAGCCAGGTGTCGATGTAGGTGTGGCCGCCGAGCTTGCCCGGATTGGGCAGCGGCGAGGCCGCCTTGATCAGCTCCTCGATCATCGGCGGCACCTCGGGCGCATGGCTCGGAATGCGGCTGAAGGTCACGCCCGTGACCTTGCCGCTCGCGTCGATGTCCGTCTCGACCACCACCACCGCGTAGACCAGCGGCGGGATCTTGCCCTTGTAGATGCGTTGCGCGTACTTCGTGTAGATGTGGCGCGCGCCGATCTTGCGGTAGGCGCGCACCACCGGCGTCTGCGTCGTGATGAGGCGCACCGTGGGCACCTCGGACTTCGCGGGCGGGCCGTCGTCGGGCGCGGTGGCGGTGCTGCCGGGGCTCGCGGGCGTCTCGCCGCCGCCCGCGGTCTTCTTGTCGAACACGCCGCAGGCCGCGAGCGACAGCGCCAGCAAGGCGACGGTCGCTGTCCTGGCGATCGCCACGCCGGGCTTCCTTGCCTCAGCCACCGAGATCCACATCGAGCACCACCGGCGCATGGTCGCTGGGTTTTTCCCATTTGCGCGGCACGCGGTCGATCACGCAACCCCTGACCTGCGGCTTGAGCGCGTCGCTCACCAGCACGTGGTCGATGCGCAGCCCGCGGTTCTTCTGGTAGCCGAGCATGCGGTAGTCCCACCACGAGTAGCTCTTCTCGGGCTGTTCGAACATCCGGAAGCTGTCGGTCAGGCCCAGGCCGAGCAACTGCTTGAAATGGTCGCGCTCCTCGGTCGTGTGGTGGATGGTTTCCTTCAGGCCCACCGGGTCGAAGCTGTCGCGGTCCTCGGGCGTGATGTTGAAGTCGCCCAGCAGCACCAGGTTCGGATTCGCGGCCAGTTCGGCACGCAGCCACTCGCGCAGCGCGTCCAGCCACTTCATCTTGTAGGCGAACTTGTCGGAGCCCGGCGCCTGGCCGTTGACGAAGTAGCCGTTGACCACGCGCACCGGCCCGCGCGGCGTGTCGATGGTGGCGGCGATCACGCGCGACTGGTCGTCGGTGAAGCCGCCGATGTTCTTTACCACGTCGCGCACCGGCGCGAGGCTCAGGATCGCGACCCCGTTGTAGGTCTTCTGGCCGAACACCGCTGCGTCATAGCCGGCCGACTTGAGGATCTCGAGCGGGAACTTGTCGTCGCTCATCTTGAGTTCCTGCAGGCACAGCACGTCGACCGGGTTGGCGATCAGCCAGTCGAGCACGTGCTGCAGGCGGGCGGTGAGGGAGTTGACGTTCCAGGTGGCGATCTTCATGGGGTGGGTGAGCTGTCGTTGATCGACAACTGCTGGAGTGTGGGGTGGGCCTCGCGGCCGGCGTGTCCGTGGTTATACCGAAACGCGCGGGCGCCATCCCCCGATCGACTAAGATGAGAACCATTCGTATTCATGAGGCCGCGATCCCCGCACGCCGTTCGGAAGAATGAACGCCGATTCCGCCCTTCACCCGCACCCCCATGCACATGTCCAAGCCCTCTACCGCGGCCACCACGGCTGGCTGCTGGGCTGGCTGCGCGGCAGGCTGGGCAATTCCTTCGACGCCGCGGACCTGGCGCAGGACACCTTCCTTCGCATCCTCACGGCGCCCGACCACACGCCCGAGAAGCAGGGCGACTGGCAGCTGCGCGAGCCGCGTGCCTACCTGACGGTCGTCGCCAAGCGCCTGCTCGCGAACCTGTATCGGCGGCGCTCGCTCGAGCAGGCCTACCTCGATGCACTGGGCGCAATGCCCGAGCCGCTGGCGCCGTCGCCGGAGCAGCAGGCGATCATTCTCGAAACGCTGCAGGAGATCGATGCGATGCTCGACGGCCTCGCGCCGCCGGTGCGGCAGGCCTTCCTGATGGCGCAGCTCGAAGGGCTGGGCTATGCCGAGATTGCGACCCGGTTGGGCGTGAGCGAGCGCACGGTGAAGCGCTACATGGCCGAGGCGATGGCGCACTGCATCGTGCTGGCCGCATGAGCGCTGCGAGCGCGCAGCGCGTGGTGGTCGACAAGGCCGTGGCCACGCAGGCCGCCCAGGGCTTCCTGCTGCTGCAGTCGGGCGAGGCCACGGCCGCCGACCGCACGCATTGGACGCAGTGGCGCGCTGCCGATCCGGCCCATGAAGATGCCTGGCAGCGCGCTGAGCAGGTGAGCCGCAAGTTCGGCCTGCTGCCGGGCGCGCTGGCGATGCCCGCGCTGGGACGCACGGTGCGGGCCGACCGCCGCGCCGCGGTCAAGGCGCTCGCGCTGCTGCTGGCCGCGGTGCCCGCCGGCTGGGTCGCATGGCGTGCCTCGCCGGCGCGCGAATGGCTGGCCGACCACCGCACCGCCACGGGCGAGCGGCGCGAAGTGCGGCTGCCCGACGGCACGCGCATCCAGCTCAACACCGCGACGGCGATCGACGTGGCTTACGACGCCACGCAGCGGCGGGTGCGCCTGCGCGCGGGCGAGATCCTGGTCGACACCGCGCCCGACCGCGTGCCCGCCGGCGACCCCGCCTACCGCCCCTTCGTGGTCGAGACCGCGCAGGGCCGGCTGCGCGCGCTGGGCACGCGCTTCGTGGTGCGGCAGCACGAGGACCGGCGCAGCCACGTGGGCGTGCTCGAGGGCGCGGTCGAGGTCCGGCCCGACGCTGCCCACGGTCTCGCGGTGGTTCTGCGCGCCGGCGAGCAGGCCGGTTTCTCCGCCTCGGCGGTCGATGCGCCGCGCGAGCTCGACCCGGGCGCCGACGACTGGTCGCGCGGCGTGCTGCGCGTGAAGAACATGCGCCTGCACGATTTCCTCGCCGAGCTCGGCCGCTACCGGCCCGGGGTGCTGCATTGCGACCCGGCGGTGGCCGAGCTGCGCGTCTCGGGCGTCTTCCAGTTGCGCGATACCACGCCCGTGCTCGACAGCCTGCCGCAGGCCCTGCCGGTGCAGGTGCTGTCGCGCACGCGCTATTGGGTGACGGTGGTGCCGGCCGGCGGCTGAAGGCGCGCGAGCGCGCCGGGCCGGCCGGCGAAAAAAATCCGCCGCGCCGTGTCCCTTTTCTTCTTCTCGCGTGTGAAGCCTTGAGGAACAGCCACTTCACACCTTCTTGCGAGATTTCTCCTCATGGCCCGTCGCCCTCCGTTTTTCTTCGATTCCCGCATCGCGCGCGCGGTGCACGGCGCCTTGCTCGCCATAGCCTGCGCCGCCGGCGGCACCGCGGCCCAGGCGCAAGGCGTCGACACCACGGCCCAGGCCGAACAGCCCATGAGCTACAGCATCGCCGCCGGCCCGCTCGACGACGCGCTCTCCAGCTTCGCCGCCGCCGCGGGCCTGAGCCTCACGATGCCGCCGGCCCTGGTGCAGGACAAGCGATCGCCGGGCCTGCAGGGCAGCCATGGCGTGCGCGAAGCCTTCGCGCGCCTGCTCGCGGGCTCGGGGCTCGAGGCGGCCGGCGGCGCGGGCGGGGCCTATGTGCTGCGCCCCGCCGCGGCCGGCACCGCGAGCGATGCCGCGGGCGCCACGCTCGCGCCGATCACCGTCACCGCGGCCCCGGTGCGCAGCGCCACCAGCGAGGGCACGCGCTCCTATGCCGCGCCGCTGCTGACGATCGGCAAGGGCGAGCAGGCGGCGAAGGACATCCCGCAGTCGGTCAGCGTGCTCACGCGCCAGCGGCTCGACGACCAGGGCCTCGTCGACCTGCGCGACGCGGCCAATGCCGTCACCGGCGTGGTCGGCGTGAAGGGCGTGGGGCCGGGCATGGTGCTGTCGTCGCGCGGCTTCCAGGTTGATGCCTGGCAGTACGACGGCGTGCCGGTGCCTCGCAACTGGTATTCGCTGGGCAACTGGGCCACCGAGGCGCTGGTGTTCCACGACCGCCTCGAGGTGCTGCGCGGCGCCGCGGGCCTGCTGCAGGGCACGGGCAGCCCGGGCGGCGCCGTCAACCTGGTGCGCAAGCGCGGCCAGGCCGAGAAGACGCTGGTGCTGACCGGCAAGGCGGGCAGCTGGAACCACTACGGCGCGCAGCTCGACGCGGGCGGGCCGCTCAATGCCGAGGGCACGCTGCGCGGGCGCGTGGTGCTCGACGAGGACCGCAGCCACTCGTTCACCGATTTCGTCTGGAGCCGCACGCGCTCGCTCTACGGCGCGATCGACTACGACCTGTCGCCCGACACCACCCTCGGCCTGGGCATCAGCCAGGTGAAGGGCAGCGGCCGTCCGATGCTGCGCGGCTTCCCGCGCTATCCCGACGGCAGCGACATCGGGCTGCCGCGCTCGGTATACACGGGCGCCTGGTGGAATCGCCACGACAGCGAGCAGACCACCCTGTATGCCGACCTCGAGCATCGCTTCAACGCGAACTGGAAGCTCAAGGCCTCGGCGCTGCGCATGAACGAGCGCAATGCCTCGCAGCACCAGCGCATGCACGGCAACGTGCAGGCCGACGGCAGCGGGCTGAGCTTCGCCGACTGGGACAACCTGTTCGATTCGAAGAAGGCCGGGCTCGACGTCTACGTGCGCGGCCGCTTCGAGGCGCTGTCGCTGGAGCACGACCTGACGGTCGGCGCGAACTACGCCAAGTACACCTCGAAGGACCGCTTCGGCCGCCGCTTCACGAGCGGCGGCAACATCTTCGCGCCCGACCATGACCGGCCGGCGCAGAACTACGAGACCATCCTCGCGGCGGGCGGCACCCAGAGTCACACCGCGTACGACATCAGCCAGTCGGGCCTGTACGGCAGCTGGCGCGTGAAGCTCGCGGAGCCGCTGACGGCGATCCTCGGCGCGCGCGCGAGCTGGTACGACTACCTCTACGCCGACCGCACCCGCGACACCCGCAGCACCGTGAGCACCAACGCCAGGATCACGCCCTACGTCGGCCTGGTGTTCGCGCTCGACCGGCAGTGGTCGGCCTACGGCAGCGTCACCGAGGTGTTCGAACCGCAGTCCGAGCGCGCGCTGAATAACGAGCCGCTCAAGCCGATCACCGGCCGCAACTACGAGCTGGGCCTGAAGGGCGAGCTGATGGACGGCCGGCTCAATGCCTCGCTGGCCGTGTTCCGCTACGACCACCGCAACCGAGCGGTGACCGATTACGACAACGGCTATGCCTGCGACGACTGGTACTGCTACAAGTCCTCGGGCAAGGTGCGCAGCGAAGGCTTCGAGGCCGAGCTCGGCGGCGAGATCGCGCCGCGGCTGCAGCTCACGGCCGGCTACACCTACAACACGACCAAGTTCCTCGAGGACCCCGACAACCAGGGCCAGGTCTTCAGCCAGTGGACGCCGCGCCACATGCTGCGCGTGTGGAGCGACTACCGGCTGCCGGGCGCATGGAGCCGACTCAGCGTGGGCGGCGGCTTCACGGTGCAGAGCAGCACGCTGGGCTACGACCGCTCGTTCAAGGTGCCGGGCTTCATGGTGTGGAGCGCGCGCGTGGCCTACCAGGCCACGCCCGAGCTGAGCCTGGCGCTCAACGTCTACAACGTGTTCGACAAGCGCTACTACATCCCGGCCTTCAACGAGACCAACGGCAACAACAACTACGGCGACCCGCGCAACCTGATGTTCACGGTGAAGTACACGCCGAAGCTCTGAGCTCCGTGCGATGAGGCGGCTCAGCGGGCGCTGAACATCGAGAAGCGTTCGCGGATCTGCTCCAGCAGGTAGGCCGCCGCCGCCGACAGCGGCCGTCCGTCGCGCACGACCAGCCGCACCTTCGCCTTGCGGCACAGTGCATGCGCGAGCGGCAGCGCGACCAGCTGGCCGGCCTCGATCTCGGCCGCGGCCGCGAGGCCCGCGCCGACGAAGCTCACGCCGTCGGTGGCGCGCACGAAACGCTTGAGGCCGGCCACCGAGTTGCTGCAGAAGGTGGGATGCAGCTTCACGTGCTCGGCGTAGGCGAGCAGCTCCAGCAGCCGGCCGACGCCGTAGCCCGGCGGCATCAGGCCGAGCGGATAGTCCATCACCTGCCGGATGTTCAGCGGGCCCGCGAGCCCGGCGAGCGGATGGCCGTGGCGCACCAGCAGCTTCATCGGCGCGGCGGCGCTCGCCGCGAACCGCAGCCGCGCATCCGACTCGGGGTTGTAGGCCACGCCGATGTGCGCGGCATCTTCGGCCAGCGCCTCCATGAGATCGCTGACCGGCAGCGCGTCGACCGTCACCGACAGCCCGGGATGCGCGGCGCAGAAGGGCGCGACCACCTGGTCGAGCAGCCCGTCGATGAAGCCCTCGCTCGCGACGATGCGCACGCTGCCCGCATCCATCGACTCGATGGCGCGCAGCCGCTCGCCCAACTGCTCCTGGTGCGCCTGGCAGCCGCGCCAGTAGTCGACCAGGTGCGTGGCCGCATCGGTCGGCGCGACGCCGCGCGCCTGCCGCTCGAACAGCACCACGCCGATCTCCTTCTCGAGCAGCGCGATCTGCCGCGTGATGACCGACGGCGCCGTGTTGAGCGCATCGGCCGCGCCGCGGATCGAGCGCTGAACGAAGACCTCGCGGAAGTAGCGCAGGCGTTTCTGGTTGATCTCGCGCATGGCGGTGGTTCCTTTGTGCGTTGCTCGATGGGCAACGAAGTGCGTCGGAAATTGCTGTTGCTCGAACTCATGCTAGCCCAAACAATTTGCCGCATGCATCGCGTGGATGCAGCGAGGCGGTACCGGGCGAGCCGCTTTATCGATGACGTTCCCGAGCCCGCTTCGAACCCACCGGAGAATCCATGAAAGACACCTGTTCGCGTGGCGGGGCCCATCGCCCGGCCCGTGCCATCTCACGCTCCATGGCCCGCGCCGTGCTCCTCGCCGCGGCGGCCGTCGCGTCCGTCGCCTCGGCCTGGGCCTGGGCCGAGACCTTTCCCTCGCGTCCCGTGACCATGCTGGTGGCGTTCCCGCCCGGCGGGCCGGCCGACGTGCTGGCGCGCGCCATGCAGCCGGCGATGGCCAAGGCGCTGGGCCAGCCGATGGTGATCGAGAACCTGCCGGGCGCGGGCGGTGCGCTCGCGGTGCAGCGCATGCTGAGCCGGCCCGCCGATGGCTACACGCTGATCATGGGCTCGCCCAACGAGGCGATCCTCGCGCCGCTGTCGAACGCATCGGCGAAGTACAAGCCCGAGGAGCTCGCGCTGCTGGCGCCGATCTCCAGCCATCCGCTGGTGGTGATGGCGCGCAACGACCTGCCCTACGGCTCGCTCGAGGAGCTCATCGCCGCCACCCGCAAGCCCGGCGCGCAGAGCCTGAGCTTCGGCAGCCCGGGCCACGGCTCGATGTACCACATCGTCTCGGAGTACCTGGCGCAGGCGACCGGCGCGCGCCTGCTGCAGGTGCCCTACAAGGGCGCGACGCCGATGCTGCAGGACCTCGTCGGGCAGCAGATCGACATCACCATCCTGCCGAACCTCGGCGCCTCGATCCAGCTGCTCGAGAGCCGCAAGATCAAGGCCCTCGAGGTGCTCGACACCCGGCGCATGCCCACGCTGCCCGAGGTGCCCGCCATCACCGAGAGCGGCATCGCGCGCAAGAGCGAATTCGTCCATTCGGTCTGGCTCGCGGTGATGGCGCGCGCCGGCCTGCCCGACGACCGGGCGCGGGTGTTGCTGGCCGCGTCGCAGCAGGCGATCCAGTCGCCCGAGATGGCGAAGGCGCTGGCGCAATCGGGCGTACAGCCGATGAAGCCGCAGCCGCTTGCCGAGTCGGCGCGCTTCTATGCCGACGAGACCGCGAAGTTCAAGAAGATGGCGCGCTCGATCCAGCTCGCCGCGCAGTGAGCGCACCAGCCGCCGAAGCACAAGCACCGAAAGCCTCCCGTGAGAATCCTCGTCGCCGGTTTCCAGCACGAAACCAACACCTTCGCTCCCACCGTCGCGTCCTACCGCAGCTTCGTGAACGGGGAGGACTTCCCCGCCATGGCGCGCGGCGGCGCCATCCTCGATCTGCTCGGGGTCAACCTGCCGGTCAGCGGCTTCATCCGCCACGTGCGCGATGAGGGCCACGAGGTGCTGCCGGTGATCTGGGCCGGCGCCGGCGCCTCCGCGCACGTCACGACCGATGCCTACGAACGCATCGCGGGCGAGATCGTCGAGGCCGCGAAGATGGCGCGCTTCGACGCCATCTACCTCGACCTGCATGGCGCGATGGTCGCGCAGCACCTCGACGACGGCGAGGGCGAGCTGCTGGCGCGCGTGCGCGCCGTGGTGGGGCCGCGCATGAAGATCGCGGTGTCGCTCGATTCGCATGCCAACGTCACGCGGCGGATGCTGGCGCTGGCCGATGGCGTCGTGGCCTACCGCACCTATCCGCATGTCGACATGGCCGACACCGGCCGCCGTGCCGGCGAACTGCTGCTGGCGCTGTGCGCCGCGGACCGGCCGGCGCATTGCGCGGTGCGGCGGCTGCCGTTCCTGATCCCGGTCAACAGCATGTCGACCATGAAGCAGCCCGCGCGCGGCGTCTACGACCTGCTCGAGACGCTGGAGCAACGCGACGGCGTGCTCTCGCTGTCCTTCGCGCCGGGCTTCCCCGCGTCCGACTTTCCCGAATGCGGGCCGGTGGTCTGGGGCCATGGCTTCGATGCCGAACGCACCGAGCGCGCGGTCGATGCGCTGTTCGACCGCATCGCGCATCCCGAGGCGCAGTGGGCCGTGCGCTTCGAGACGCCCGAGGCCGCCGTGGCGCGCGCGATGGCGCTGGCCGCCACGGCCTCGCGCCCGGTGATCCTGGCCGACACGCAGGACAACCCGGGCGTGGGCGGCGATTCGAACACCACCGGGCTGCTGCGCGCGTTGCTCGCGCTGGGCGCGCGGGAGGCCGCCATCGGCCTGATCTGCGACCCCGCCGCGGCCGCCGCCGCCCACGCGGCCGGCATCGGTGCCCGCATCGACATCGCGCTGGGCGGATGCCCGCAGGTGCCGGGCGATGCGCCGCTGCGCGCGCGCTTCGAGGTCGAGGCGCTGGCCGACGGGCGGCTGGTGTATGGCGGGCCGATGTTCCATGGCAAGCAGGCCGAGCTCGGGCCGATGGCATGCCTGCGCATCGACGGCGTGCGCGTGGTCGTGAGCTCGGCCAAGGCGCAGCTGCTGGACCGCAACATGTACCGCGCCGTCGGCATCGAGCCGGCCGCGATGAAGATCCTGGTCAACAAGAGCTCGGTGCATTTCCGCGCCGACTTCGCGGCGATCGCGCACGAGATCCTCGTGGTGCGCGCGCCCGGTCCCTTCATCGCCGATCCGGCCGACCTGCCGTGGACCCGGCTCGGCCCCGGCATGCGGCTGCGGCCCGAGGGACCGGTCTTCGGTGGCGCGCCACCGACGCAGGCCTGAGCGCCGGGGTGGAGGAGGGGAGCGGGGCGGCGCGATCGGACATTCGTCCAATGGCGAGAAAAGACGCCGCGGCCGACAGTAGCGGCTCCCGTCACTTCCTTCCAGAGACCCTCCCATGAAGCACTTCCAACGCCTCCAGCTCGCCGCCGCCGCCCTCGCCGTCGGCCTCTCGTTCTCCGTCACGGCCGCCAGCGCGGCGGGCCCGGCCGCGGCCGCCGCCACCAGCGCATCGCCCAGCGTGGTGCTGGTGCACGGCGCCTTCGCCGACGGCTCCGACTGGGCCAAGGTGATCCCGCTGCTGCAGGCCAAGGGCGTCAACGTCGTCTCGGTGCAGAACCCGCTGACCTCGCTCGAGGACGACGTGGCCGCGGCCAAGCGCGCCATCGATGCCCAGCCCGGCAAGGTGGTGCTGGTCGGCCACTCGTGGGGCGGCACCGTGATCACCGAGGCCGGCGGCAACGACAAGGTCGCATCGCTGGTCTACGTGGCGGCCTTCGCGCCCGACGCGGGCCAGAACTCGGGCGAGCTCGGCAAGGACTACCCGGCGCCGCCCGGCTCCGCGCACATCGCGGCCGATGCCTCGGGCTTCCTGCGCCTCACGCCCGAGGGCATGAGCAAGCATTTCGCGCAGGACCTGCCGGCCGCGACCACGCGCGTGATGGCCGTGACGCAGGGCGCGATCCAGGCCAAGGCCTTCGAGCAGAAGGTGTCGGCCGCCGCCTGGAAGACCAGGCCCTCCTGGTACATCGTCAGCAGCGCCGACCACATGATCCAGCCCGCGCTGCAGCGCGACATGGCAAAGCGCATCGGCGCGCACGTGACCACGCTGAACACCAGCCACGTGCCGCAGCAGTCGCAGCCCGCGAAGGTGGCCGAGGTGATCCTGGACGCGGTGCGCCAGTCGAAGTAAGGTGCCGGCGCCCGTCGCCTACCGGATCCATTGCCTTGCAGCCCATCGCCCACGTCCCGCTCTTCGATGCCATCAAGGCGCTCGCCTTCGTCGGCGACCTCAGCATGGGCCAGCCCATCGACCATTCGGCGCGCGTGGCGTGGATCGCCGCGAGGCTGGCGCAGGCAATGGGCCGGGACGAGGCGGCGCAGGGACACGCGGCCTGCGTCGCGCTGCTGCGCTGGTCGGGCTGCACCGCCAACGCGCCCGAGTTCTCCGACCTGCTCGGCGACGATGTCGGCGGGCGCCGCGCGATGCTCGCGACCGCCTCGGCGCGCGAAGCGGCGGCCTTCGCGGGCACGGTCGGCTCGTTGGCCGAGATCCATTGCGAGGTGTCGGGCGAGATCGCGCGCTTCCTCGGCCTGCCCGAGGCGGTCGAGCGGCCGCTGCGCCACATGTTCGAGAACTTCGACGGCAGCGGCAAACCGGCGGGCCTGGCCGCGCCGCACATCCCGGAGGCGGTGTACCTGGCCACGCTCGCGGGCGATCTCGAGATCTTCTCGCGCACGCATGGCCTGCAGAGCGCGCTGCGCCAGATCGACGAGCGCGCCGACGGGCGCTATCCCGCGGCGCTGGTGCAGGTGGCGCGGCAGCACGCGGTCGACTGGCTGCATGCGCTCGACCAGGGTGCCGCGGCCGACCTGCAGGCGCCCGAAGGCGCGCTGCGCGATGCGCTCGCGCCGCTCGAGCTGATCGCCGACGTGATCGATCTCAAGCTGCCGTGGATGACCGGCTTCTCGCGCCGCGTGGCCGAGGCGGCCGCCGCCTGCGCCGCGGGCCTGGGGCTCGATGCCGCGGCCTGCGAGCAGGTGCGGCGCGCGGCGCTGATCCACGGCATCGGCCGCGCCTCGGTGCCGAACGCGGTCTGGGATTCGCCCAAGCTGCGCAGCGAGGCCGACAAGGAGCGGCTGCGCCTCGTGCCCTACTGGACCGAGCGCGCAGCGCGCCGCATCGAGACCTTGCGCTCCGAGGCCGAGATCGCCTCCTTCGTCGACGAGCGGCTCGATGGCTCGGGCTTCTTCCGCGGCGTGAAGGGCGCGGCGATCGGCACGGCCGAACGCGTGCTGGCCGCGGCGGTGCACTGGGTGCTGCTGCACACGGCCGCGCCGGGCCGGCCCGCGCTGGCGGCCGAGGAGGCGCAGGCGCAACTGCGTTGCGAGGCGGAGCAGGGTCGGCTCGATGCGGCCGCCGTCGCCGCGTTGACCGGGCACGAATCAGTGGCTGCGAAGACGCCCATCGCGGAGGCCGAAGCCAATGCCTTGCTCTCGTCGCGCGAGGTCGAGGTGCTGGGCCGCATCAGCCTCGGCGAGAGCAACAAGGAGGCGGCGCGCACGCTCGGCATCAGCCCGAGCACGGTGCGCGCGCACCTCGAGAACATCTTCCGCAAGCTCGGCTGCACCACGCGCGCGGCCGCGACGCTCAAGGCGATGACGCTCGGTCTGCTCTGAGGCGTCAGCCCGGCTCGGGGCCGGTCTCGGGCGCGTTGCCCGTCATCATCTGGCTCAGCAGGCCGCCGAGCGCCTCGCGCTGGGCGGTGTCGAACATGCGCAGCAGATGCAGCTCGGCGGCGGCATGCTTGGGCATCGCCTCGTCGGCCAGCCGCATGCCCTTGGCCGTGAGCTTCACCAGCACGCCGCGGCCGTCGTCGGGATGGATCGAGCGCTTGACCAGCCCTTCCTGCTCGAGCCGCTTGAGCAGGTTCGACAGCCCGCCCGAGGTGAACAGCAGCGTGCTCTGCAGCCGCGAGGGCGACAGCCGGTAGGGCGCGCCGGCCACGCGCAAGGTCGCGAGCACCGCGTACTCCTGGTACTTGATGCCGAAGGGCTGCAGCACCGCGTTGATGGTGCGCAGCACCACTTCCTCGAGCCGCAGCAGCCGGCCTACCACCGCCTTGCCGCTGCTGTCGATGTCGGGCCGCTCGGTGCGCCATTGCCGGATGCCGCGCTCGACGAGGTCGGCGCCGGTCGCGGGTTGCAAGGCCTCGGGCGCGGGAACCTCGAGCGCTTCGCGCGCCTTGGCACCGCGGGGTCGCGGCGGGCTCTTCGATGCATCGTCCTTATGCTGCATGGCGTCCTTTCGATGGCGATTTCCGTGCGTGCGCGATGCGTTCTGGTGCATCGCGCGGCAGCGGGTTGGTACCTATCTTAAATGCCTTGCGTTTATCTTTTGCAAAAGATAAAGTGAATCGCATCGCGCTTCGATCCCCTCCAGCCTTCGCTCTCACAGGAGTCGCTTCCATGAAAACCGCGCTCGCACGTTGCCTGTCCCTGGGCTTTGCCTCCTTGCTGATGTCGGGTGCGCTGCACGCCGAGGAGCTGGTGGTCGGCATCTTCGGCGGCTCCTTCGCCGACGACTCGAAGACCTGCCACATCGCCTCGTTCGAGAAGAAGACCGGCGCCAAGGTGGCGCTCAAGCTCGGCAGCTCCTCGCAGTTCGCCGCGGCCATCCGCGCGACCGGCGGCAAGTCCGATTTCGACGTGGTCTACATCGACAACTCGCTCGCCGCGCAGCTCAAGAACGAGAAGCTGCTCGAGACCATCGACAAGTCGAAGCTCGCGAACGCCGCCGACATCTCGCCGCGCGCGCTCGACAAGGACGGCCAGTACATCGTGTTCATGACGGGCGCCACCGTCATCGTCTACGACACCAAGCAGATCAAGACCCCGCCGACCTCCTGGGCCGACCTCGCCAGGCCCGAGTACGACGGCCGCCTCGCCATCGGCGACATCAGCGGCACCTCGGGCTCGCAGTTCCTGATGGCGCTCAACCGCATGAAGGGCGGCGAGCTGGGCAACATGGACGCCGGCTTCGCGGCCGTGAAGCCGATCGCCAAGGCCTCGGTCACGCTCTACACGCAGGCCGACCAGATCGTCTCGCTGTTCGAGCGTCAGGAGATCGCCGCCGCCGTCTGGTATCCCGACCGCGCGGGCTCGGCCATCGACAAGGGCCTGCCGCTCGCGATCGTCTATCCGAAGGAAGGCGCGGTCGGCATCCTGCCCGCGCTCGTGATTCCCAAGGGCGCGAAGTCGCCGGCGCTCGCGCTCAAGTACATCGACGAGGTGCTGTCGAAGGAAGGCCAGGCCTGCTTCGCCGAGCGCAAGTACGCGGGCCCGGTCAACACGCAGGTCAAGCTCAGCGACAAGGCCGCGAAGATCGTTCCGTACAAGGAAACCTTCGACAAGCTCTGGCTGCCCGACCCCGAGCAGGTCGCGAAGTCCATGCCCGAGTGGACCCGCCGCTGGCAGCGCGAAGTCGCGCGCTGAGCGCCGCCGCCGTCCCTACGATTCCGTAAGCCCCATGCCCGCACTCACGCTGGAGCGCCTCGAGAAGCGCTACCCCGGACACGTCGCCGCCTCCTCGGTCTCGCTGTCGGTCAACGACGGCGAATTCATCTCGCTGCTCGGCCCCTCGGGCTGCGGCAAGACCACGGTGCTGCGCATGGTGGCGGGCCTGATCGAGCCCACGGGCGGCCGCATCCTGATCGACGGCCGCGACGTCACCGCGCTGCCCACCAACAAGCGCAACATCGGCCTGGTGTTCCAGTCCTATGCGCTGTTCCCGCACATGAGCGTGTTCGAGAACGTCGCCTTCGGCCTGCGCCGCCAGGGCGTGCAGGGCGCGGAGCTCACGCGCCGCGTCGAGCAGGCGCTGGCCAGCGTGCGCCTCTCGGCCCTTGGCGACCGGCTTCCGCGGCAGCTCTCGGGCGGCCAGCAGCAGCGCGTGGCGGTGGCGCGCTCGATCGCGCCCCGCCCGAGCATCCTGCTGTTCGACGAGCCGCTGTCCAACCTCGATGCCGCGCTGCGCGACGAGATGCAGATCGAGCTCAAGCGGCTGCAGCGCGAGGTCGGCATCACCACGCTGTTCGTCACCCACGACCAGGGCGAGGCCATGTCGATGTCCGACCGGGTCTGCGTGCTGGCCCATGGCGTGGTGCAGCAGTTCGACACGCCCGAGGCCATCTACCACCGCCCGGCCACCGGCTTCGTCGCGAGTTTCATGGGCCGGCCCAACCGGCTCGGCGGCAAGCTCGCGCGCGCTGGCGGTGCCGCAATCACCGTGCAGTTGCGCGACGGCCCGGTGCTCGCCGTGGCCCAGGCCGAGGGCATCGCCGATGGCGCCGCGGTCGACGTGGTCGTGCGCCAGGAGGACATCCGCTTTCTCGGCGCGCAAGACGTCTCCGATGCCGCGAGCCTGCCGCGCTACGAAGCCCGCGTCGCGATGCGCTCCTTCGTCGGCTCGCGCGTGCAGTACCTGCTGGCCCTCGGCGGCATCGAGCTGATCGCCGAGGCCGCCACCAACGGCCCGCATGCCGGCCTCGAGGTCGGCGCGCCGGTCGGCGTGGCGATCGATCCGCGCCATGTCTACGTGAACGCCGCGGCATGAGATCGCGCCACACCGCCGGCGCCTTGCTGGCCTCGCCCCTGCTGCTGGTGCTGCTGCTGGCCTTCGTCGCGCCGGTGCTGCTGATGGTGCCGCTGAGCCTGCATCCCTACGTGCCCGGCAGTGGCATCGCCAGCGGCTGGACGCTGGCCAACTACACCAGTATCCTCACCGACGAGTACTACCGCGAGGTGGTGCTGCGCACGCTGGTGCTGGGCTTCGGCGTCACCGCGATCTGCCTCGTGCTCGGCTATCCGCTGGCCTACTACATCGCCAACGCGGGCCCGCGCATGCGGCTCACGCTGACCATGCTCGTGATCTTCCCGATGCTGCTCAACCTCGTGGTGCGCTCCTTCGGCTGGATCGCGCTGCTGGCCAACCGCGGCCTCATCAACAACCTGCTGATCGACGTCGGCCTGATCGAGCGCCCGATCCGCATGATGTTCAACCTGTTCGGGCTGCTGGTCGGCATGTCGCACATCTTCCTGCCCTTCATGGTGCTGATGCTGGTGCCCGCGATCCAGGCGATCCCGAAGGACGTGCAGTCGGCCGCCTACACCCTGGCCGCGAGCCGGCTGCGCGTGTTCTGGTCGATTACGCTGCCGATGAGCGCGCCCGGCATCCTCTCGGGCTCGATCCTGGTGTTCGTGCTGACCATCAGCGCGCTGGTCACGCCGCGCATGCTCGGCGGCGCCACCTACAAGGTGATGGCCACCTTGATCTACGACGACTTCCTGCAGACGCTCGACTGGCCGGCCGGTGCCGCCATGTCCTTCGTGCTGACCGCGCTCACGCTGGCCGTGATCGCGCTGTCGAGCCGCCTGCTCAAGCGCTGGGGAGGCCAGGCATGAGCACCTCGACCGAAACGCAGCGCCAGGGCCTGGGCCTCGCCGCCACCGCGATCGCGGTGGTCGTGTTCCTGCAGATCCCGGTGCTGGTGGTGGTGCTCGCGGCCTTCAGCAAGACTGCCTACCTCACGATCCCGCCCAAGGGCCTGACCCTGCACTGGTTCGAGGTGGTGCTGCGCGATCCCGAATACCTCTCGGCCGCCTGGACCAGCCTCTGGCTCGCCACCGCCTCGACCGCCGCCGCGCTGGTGCTCGGCCTGATCGCCGCCTATGCGATCCACCGCCGCATGGTGCCGGGCGCGGCCGCGCTGACCTCGCTGTTCATGGCGCCGCTGGTGCTGCCCTCGGTGGTGCTCGGCGTGGCGCTGTTGCAGTACTACACGATGACCGGCCTGCGCGGCAACTCGCTGGGCCTGTGGCTCGCGCACGTGGTCATCACCGTGCCCTACGTGGTGCGCGCCAGCCTCGGCAGCCTGGCGGCGGTCGACGAGTCGCTCGAAGACGCGGCGCGCGTGCTCGGCGCCGATGGCTTCACGAGCTTCCGGCTGGTCACCCTGCCGCTGGTCAAGCCCGGCCTGGTGGCCGGCGGCCTGTTCGCCTTCATCACCTCGCTCGACAACGTGCCGGTGTCGGTGTTCCTGCTCTCGGCGAGCCAGACCACCCTGCCGGTGAAGATCTTCACCTCGGTGGAGCAGGGCGTCGACCCCAGCGTCGCCGCGGTCTCCACCCTGCTGATCGTGGCCACCGGCATCGTGCTGCTGCTGGCCGAACGCTGGACCGGCTTCCACAAGCACGTCTAGACCCTTCTTCCTCTTCTTCCCCAGGACTTCGCGATGCCCACCACGAGCAAAGGCTTCCCGCTCATGCTGACCTTCGACCTCGACGCCGAGACCATGTGGACCGGCCGCGATCCCGCGAACGCGCAGCGGCCGATCCTGATGTCGCAGGGCGCCTACGGCTGGAAGGTCGGCATGCCGCGCATCCTCAAGCTGCTGGAGCGCTACGGCATCCACTCGACCTTCTTCGTGCCGGGCGAGGTGGCCGAGAAGCATCCCGAGCTGATGCGCGAGGTGATCGACCGCGGCCACGAGGTGGCGCACCACAGCTACAGCCACCGCTGGATCGTCGGCCTCACGCCCGAGGAGGAGCGCGAGGAGATGGAGAAGGGCCTCGAGGTGCTGACGCGTTTGACCGGCAGCCGCCCGCGCGGCTGGCGTTCGCCCGCGGCCGAGTTCAGCGCCATCACGCTCGACCTGATCAAGGAGTACGGCTTCGACTACTCCTCGAACTTCTTCGACGACGACTCTCCCTACCTGCTCGAGATCGGCGGCCAGCGCACCGACATCGTGGAGCTGCCGTTCCGCTGGGTGCTCGACGACGCGCCCTTCTTCCAGTACTCGATCACGCTGCCCGGCCGTACCCTGCAGGCGCCCTCGGCCGCGCTCGAGGCCTGGAAGAGCGAGTTCGACGTGCTGCATGCCGAGGACCGCATGATGATGGTCGGCATGCATCCGCAGATCATCGGCCAGCCCTCGCGGCTCAAGGTGCTCGAGGGCCTGATCGAGCATGCGCTCGCGCATTCCGACGTGTGGATCGACCGCTGCGACCGCATCTCCGACGACATGCGCCCGCGCCTGCAGGCCGCGGTGGCGGCATGAACGCCGTCGCTGCCAACCCGGCGGCGCCGCGCCAGCTGATCGTGAGCGGCGGTGCCAGCGGCATCGGCCTCGCGGTCGCGCGCATGGCGGTGGCGCGCGGCGCGCGCGTGGCGCTGCTCGACCGCGACACCGCCGCGCTCGCCGACGCCGTGCGCCGGCTCGGCGAGGCGGCGCTGGCGCTCGAATGCGACGTGAGCGACGCGCCGGCCGTGCGCACCGCGGTGGACCGCGCCGCGCAATGGCTGGGCGGCGTCGACGCGCTGGTCAACTCGGCCGGCATCGATGCGCTCAAATCGCTCGAGACAACCAGCGACGAGGAATGGGCGCGCGTGCTGGCCGTCAACCTCACCGGGCCGATGCTGGTGTGCCGCGCCGCGCTGCCGCACCTGCGCGCGGCCGGTGGCGGCAGCATCGTCAACATCGCCTCGGGCGCCGGCCTGCGGCCGCTGCCCAACCGCACCGCCTATTGCGCGAGCAAGGCCGCGGTCATCATGTTCGGCAAATCGCTCGCGATCGAGACGGCGGCCGACGGCATCCGCGTCAACGCGGTCTGCCCGGGCGCGATCGACACGCCGCTGTTCCGCACCAGCTACGAGAACGCCGACGATCCCGAGCGCGCGCTGGCCGAGATCCGCGAACGCTATGCACTGGGCCGCATCGCCGCGCCCGAGGAGGTGGCCGAGGCCGTGCTCTACCTCAGCGGCCCCGGCGCCAGCTACATCACCGGTACCGCGCTCGCCGTCGATGGCGGACGCACCTTCCACTGAAAGGCCCGCGATGACATTCGATCGGCGCGTGGCGGTGGTCACCGGGGGCGGGCAGGGCATCGGCGCCGCCGCGGTGATGGAGTTCCTGGGGCGGGGCGCGCGTGTCGCGGTGCTCGACCTCGACTGCGCGCCGCTCGATGCGCAACTGGCCGGCGATGGCGTCGCGCCCGGCCTGGCCTCGCGCTGCCTGCGCGTGAGCGGCGACTGCACCGATGCGGCGGTGGTCTCGGCCTTCTTCGACGGCGTGGAATCGGCCTTCGGCCCGGTCGACATCCTGTTCAACAACGTCGGCCAGAGCGCGCGCGAGCGCGGCGCGCCCTTCGTCGAGTCGCGGGAGGAGGTCTGGCGCTTCGTGCTCGAGGTCTCGCTGCTCACCGCCATGCGCGCTTCGCGCCGCGTGGCGCCCGGCATGAAGGCGCGCGGTTTCGGCCGCATCGTCAACATGAGCACCGACGCGGCCTTCGTCGGCGACGTGGGCCTGGCCGACTACGCGGCCGCCAAGATGGGCGTGGTGGGCTTCACGCGCTCGCTGGCGCGCGAGCTCGCGCCGCACGGCGTCACGGTCAATGCCGTGTGCCCCGGCGCGATCCGCACCCGCGCGCACGACCAGCTCAATCCCGAGGTGCTCGCGCGCATCGTGGCCGACACGCCCGCGGGCTTCATCGGCACGCCACGCGACGTGGCCACGGCCGTGGCCTTCCTGGCGGGCGACGACGCCCGCTTCATCACCGGCCAGACGCTGCTGATCGACGGCGGCCGCTGGATGCTCTGACTTCCGACTTCGAGGAACGACCATGGATCTGATGGACCACGGCGCCGTGGCGCTGGCCGCGCTGGTGCGGCGCAAGGAGGCCTCGCCGGTGGAGATCGTGCAGGCCGCGCTGGCGCGCATCGAGGCGCGCCGCGAGATCAACGCCTTCATCACCGTGACCGCCGACCAGGCACTGGCCGCCGCGCGCCGCGCCGAGGCCGCCGTGATGGCCGGCGAGCCGCTGGGCCCGCTGCATGGCATTCCCTATTCGGTCAAGGACCTGACGCTCACGGCCGGCGTGCGCACCACCATGGGCTCGGCGATCCACGAGGACTTCGTGCCCAAGGACGACGCGGTGGCCGTGGCACGCGCCAAGGCAGCCGGTGCGATCCTGATCGGCAAGACCCTCACGCCCGAGTTCGGCCACAAGCAGGTGCCGACGGCGCCGCTGTTCGGCCGCACGCTCAACCCCATCAACCCGGCCTACACCCCCGGCGCCTCGAGCAGCGGCGCCGCGGCCGCGGTGGCGGCCGGCATGGGGCCGCTGGCGCTGGGCACCGACGGCGGCGGCTCGATCCGCATTCCCGCCGCCTGCTGCGGCATCGTCGGCCTCAAGGCCACGCTCGGCGTGGTGCCGCATCTGCAGGCGCCCGACCTCTATTCGGCCAACTCCTTCACCGGGCCGATGGCGCGCGACGTGGCCGACATCCGGCTGCTGTTCGAGGCCATCGCGGGCTTCGATGCGCGCGATCCCTGGGGCGCGGGCAGCGCGCCGCCGCGCCGTGTCGCGCCGGTTTCGCTGCGCGGCCTGCGCGTGGCCTGGCTGCTGAGCGCGGGCAACCGCGTCGATCCCGAGGTGGAGGCCATCGCGGGCGCGGCCGTGCAGGCGATGGCGCGCGAGGGCGCCAGCGTCGAGACCGTGCAGCTCGACTTCGTCTCGCTCGAGAAGCATTTCCTGGTCGTGCTGCAGTCGCTGCTGGCCGCGCGCGTGGGCGCCAACCTCGAGCGCTTCGGCGACCGGCTCGATGCCTCGCTGATCGACGCGGTGCAAAAGGGCCGCCGCCACACGGCCGTCGACCTGCACGAGGCCACCTTCGCCAAGACCCGCTGCTTCAACGAACTGCAGGCGCTGTTCGAACGCTTCGACGTGCTGGTGTCGCCCACGCTGTCGGCGCCGCCGCTGCCCATCGACATGGACGTGAGCGGCGAGATCGAGATCGCCGGCCGGCCCGCGGGCACGGTGCGCGGTGCTTGGTATCCCTACACCTACCCGATGAACCTCACGGGCCATCCCGCGCTGTCGATGCCCTGCGGCCGCAGCGCCATCGGCCTGCCGATCGGCCTGCAGCTCGTGGGCCGCTGGTACGACGACCACTACCTGCTCGATGTCGCAGCGCTGGTCGAGCAGGCGCTCGGTTGAGCGATCCCCTTTCTTCTTTCACCGCGAGGTCTTCCATGCCGTCCTTCCTCCGCCGATCCCTTGCCGTCGCGGCCTTCGCGGCCTGCGTCCTTCCGGTTGCCCAGGCCCAGTTGCCACCGGGCCTCGCGGGCGGCAATCTGCGCATCGTCGTGGGCTATGCCGCCGGCGGCGCGGCCGACACGGTCGCGCGCCTGTATGCCGAGCAGCTCAAGGACGCGGGCTTCGGCAGCATCGTGGTCGACAACAAGCCCGGCGCCTCGGCGCGCCTGGCCTGGGACACGGTCAAGAAGGCCAAGCCCGACGGCCTCACGCTCTACCTCGCGCCGTCGCCGCTGCTCACCATCCTGCCGCTGACCTACAAGACGCCCGGCTACGACGCCGACAAGGACCTGGTGCCGGTCGCGCTGCTGGTCGAGATTCCCACCGCGGTCGTCACCGGCGCCGGGCAGCCCTACAGCTCGATGAAGCAGTACGTCGAATGGGCGAAGAAGAACCCGAGCAAGGCGACGCTGGGCCTCGCGACCATCGGCAGCTCGGGCCACCTCGGCGCCTTCGCGCTCGCCAAGGCGCAGGGCTTCGAGCTCACGCCCGTGGCCTATCGCGGCGCCTCGCCGATGCTGATCGACGTGGTCGGTGGCGAGCTGTCGATGGGCTGGGACGCGGCCGCCAGCATGATGCCGCTCTACAAGGGCGGCAAGATCAAGTTCCTGGGCTTGAGCGGCGACAGGCGGCTGCCGGCCTTGCCCGACGTGCCCACGGCCAAGGAGCAGGGCTTCGGCGAGTTCGTCGCGGCCACGAGCTGGTATGCGGTCTATGCGCCCGCGGGCACGCCGGCCGCCGTGCTGTCGGCGCTGGAGCGCGGTTTCCTCGCGGCGGCCGCCAAGCCCGAGCTCGCGCGCAGCCTCGAGGCGGCCGGGCTGGTCGCCCATGCCGAGGGGCGCGCCGAACTCGCGCAGCGGGCGCAGCGCGAGCGCAGGAATTGGGAACCGATCGTCAAGGCGGCCGGCATCGTCATCGACGAATAGCACGCACGAAGGCTCGATGTCCATGTCCACGATCTCCGACGATTCGCTCTTCTTCACGCCCGCGACCGAGCTGGCTGGCCTGATCCGCGCGCGCCAGCTCTCGCCGGTCGAGCTGGTGACGGCGGTGCTCGCGCGCGCCGAGCGCCTGCAGCCCACGCTCAACTGCTTCATCACCCTGACACCCGAACGCGCGCTGGCCGAGGCCCGCCGCGCCGAGGACGCCATCGCGGCCGGCCGGCCGCTGGGCGCGCTGCACGGCCTTCCGTTCACCGTGAAGGACCTGGTCAACACCGAGGGCGTTGCGACCACCTTCGGCGCCGTGATCCACCGCGACAACGTGCCCGCCGAAGACGCGGTGAGCGTGGCGCGGCTGCGCGCCGAGGGCGCGATCCTGATCGGCAAGACCACCACGCCCGAGTTCGGCTCGGGCCCGCTGACCAACTCGCCGCTGTTCGGCAGCACGCGCAACCCGTGGAACCTCGCGCGCACCTGCGGCGGTTCGAGCGGCGGCGCCGCAGCCGCGGTCGCCGCGGGCATCGCGCCGCTCGCGGTCGCCACCGACGGCGGCGGCTCCACGCGCATCCCGGCCGCCTGCAACGGCGTGGTCGGCATCAAGCAGTCGGTCGGCGTGATTCCGCACAGCCAGGCGCAGGACCTCTACGGCAACCAGACCTACGTCACGCCGATGACCCGCACCGTGGGCGACACCGCGCTGATGCTGCAGGCGATGGCCGGGCCGTCGCCGGTCGATCCCTGGTCGATCGGCCTGCGTTCGCACGACTACGTGGCGGCCGCGGCGAATGCCGGCGACCTGCGTGGCCGGCGCGTGCTGTGCTGCGCCGCGCCGCCGGGACGGCCGGTGTCGGCCGATGTGGCGCGCAACTTCGAGGCCGCGCTGCGCAGGCTGAAGGATCTGGGTGCGAGCATCGAATACTTCGATGGCGAAGGCTTCGAGGTCGAGCCGATCTGGCGCGCGATCAACCACACGGTGTGGCGCGCGCGCTTCGGCCCGCTGGTCGAGCGGCATCCCGACAGCTTCAGCGAGACCTTCCGGCGCCAGGTCGAGTCGGCGGCTGGCGTGAGCGGCGTCGAATACCAGGAGGCGATGTTCGCGCGCTCGCAGCTGTTCAAGCGCGTGCAGGCGCTGTTCGAGCGCGCCGACCTGCTCGCGATGCCCACGCTCACGCGCTCGGCGGTGGCGCTCGAGCAGGACCTGTTCGCGTCGCTCGACATCGATGGCCAGCCGTACGAGAACGTGCGCGCGCACTGGTATCCATGGACCATGCCCTTCAACATGACCGGCCATCCAGCGATCAGCCTGCCGAGCGGTTTCGGCGGCGACGGCATGCCGCTGGGCCTGCAACTCGTGGGCCGCTTCCAGGACGACGCGGCGCTGCTGGGCGCGTCGGCGGCCTTCGAGGCCGCCACGGGATACGCCGCGCGGCGGCCCGAACTTCCTTGAGGAGGGCCGCCGATATCATCGGCGCATGAAGCAACACACCCGCTGCAGCTGGGCCGAGGGCGATGCCCTGATGAGCGCCTACCACGACGCCGAATGGGGCGTGCCCGAGCGCGATCCGCGCATGCTGTGGGAGACGCTGATGCTCGAGGGCTTCCAGGCCGGCCTGGCCTGGATCACCGTGCTGCGCAAGCGCGACACCTTTCGCGAGGCCTTCGCGGGCTTCGATCCGAAGAAGGTCGCGCGTTTCGACGAGAAGGACATCGAGCGGCTGATGGGCAACCCCGGCATCATCCGCGCGCGCGCCAAGATCGAGGCCACCATCCGCGGCGCCCAGATCTACAACGAGATGGCGGCGCGCGGCGAGAGCTTCACCGACTTCTGCTGGTCCTTCACCGATGGCAAGGTCATCGAGAACGACGGCAAGACGCGCACCGTGTCGTCGGAGCTGTCCGAGCGCGTGTCGAAGGAGCTCAAGAAGCGCGGCTTCAAGTTCGTCGGCCCGACCATCGTCTATGCCTGGCTGCAGGCGGTGGGCATCGTCAACGACCACGACGCGGCCTGCTTCCGGCGCGCGCAGGTCGCCAAGGCGAGCTGAGCGGCTTTTCTCGTCGCCTCTATCGTCTCTTCCGACGATGCGGCACCCACCGGGCCGCGACAAGATCGTCCTCCACACAGACCAGGCCGCCCGCGGCCAAGGAGACGGACGATGCCGGGCCCATTGCAAGGATTGCGCGTGATCGAGATGGCCGGCCTCGGCCCCGGTCCCTTCTGCGCGATGCTGTTCGCCGACATGGGCGCCGAGGTGCTGCGCATCGAGCGGCCCGGCACGCCGCGCAACCCCCACGACATCCTGGCGCGCGGCCGCAGCCTGCTGCAGATCGACCTGCGCGCCGAGGGCGCGGCCGCCACCGTGCGCGAGGCCATCGCACGCGCCGACGTGCTGATCGAGGGCTTCCGCCCCGGCGTGATGGAGCGCCTGGGCCTCGGTCCGGCCGACTGCCTCGCGCTCAACCCGCGCCTGGTCTACGGCCGCATGACCGGCTGGGGCCAGCATGGCCCGCTCGCGCAGGCGGCCGGCCACGACATCAACTACATCGCGCTCAGCGGCGCGCTGCACGCGGTCGGCCGCGCGGGCGAGCCGCCGGTGCCGCCGCTCAACTACGTCGGCGACTTCGGCGGCGGCGCCATGTTCCTGGCCTTCGGCATCCTCGCGGCGCTGCACGAGGCCAAGGCCTCGGGCCAGGGCCAGGTGGTCGATGCCGCCATGACCGACGGCGCGGCGCTGCTGTCGGCCATGATGTACGGCTTCAAGGCGGCCGGCCAGTGGAGCAACCAGCGCGGCGAGAACATGCTCGACGGCGGCGCGCCCTTCTACGACACCTACGCCTGCGCCGACGGAAAGTACGTGGCCATCGGCGCCATCGAGCCGCAGTTCTACGCGCTGCTGCGCGAGCGCTGCGGCATCGCCGACGACCCGGTGTTCGACGCCCAGATGTACACCGCGCGCTGGCCGCTGCTCAAGCTGCGCATGGCCGACCTGTTTCGCACCCGCACGCGCGACGAATGGTGCGCGCTGCTCGAGGGCAGCGATGCCTGCTTCGCGCCGGTGCTCGACTGGGACGAGGCGCCCGCGCATCCGCACAACGTGGCGCGCGGCACCTTCGTCGAGGTCGACGGCATGGTGCAGCCCGCGCCCGCGCCGCGCTTCAGCCGCAGCGCGCCCAGCGTGCCTTCGGCCGAGCCGCGCGAGGAGGGCGCGGCGCTGCTGCGGCGCTGGGGCGTGGGCGAGGCTGCCGCGCCGTCGCTGCGCGCGGCCTGAGCGCCGCCCGCGCACGCATCGGCAAGACGCAGGAGGCCCCATGTACCTGACCCAGTCCCTTCACAAGGGTCGCCGCGAGAAGGGCGAGGCCACCGCCATCGTCAGCGGCGCGCACCGCCTCGGCTTCGGCGAATTCGCCGACCGCGTCGCGCGGCTCGGTGCCGCGCTGCGGCAGCTCGGCATGGCGCGCGGCGACCGCGTGGGCATGATGAGCCTCAACTCGCACCGCTTCGTCGAATACTTCTTCGGCACCTGGTGGGGCGGCGGCGTCGTCAACCCCGTCAACATCCGCTGGAACCCGAAGGAGGTCGCCTACTCGCTCGACGACTGCGACACCCGCATCCTGCTGGTGGACGACCTGTTCGCGCCGCTGGTCGGCGAGCTGCGCCGGCTCTCCACGTCGCTGCGCACCGTGGTCTATTGCGGCGAGCGCGAGGTGCCCGAGGGGATGGTCGGCTACGAGGCGCTGCTGGCCGGCACCGCGGCCATCGACGACGCGCCGCACACCGGCGACGAGCTTGCGGCCGTGATGTACACCGGCGGCACCACCGGCCGGCCCAAGGGCGTGATGCTGAGCCATGGCAGCCTCTGCATCAACGCGCTGGCCACCGTTGCGGCCCTGCCGCGCGATGGGTACGAGGCGGTCTCGATCGTCGCCGCGCCGATGTTCCACGTCGCCGGCTGCGGCATCGCGATCCAGAACCTGCTGCGGCTGGTGCCCATGCACGTGGTGCCGATGTTCGACGAACTCGCGGTGCTCGACACGCTGCAGCAGGCGCGCGTCACCGAGATGTTCCTGGTGCCGACCATGATCAAGCGCGTGATCGAGCATCCGCGCTTCGGCGAGTTCGACCTGTCGCGGCTGACGCTGCTGTTCTACGGCGCCGCGCCCATCGACGCCGCGCTGCTCGACCAGGCCATGCGCGCGCTGCCGGCCACCGCCTTCGCGCAGGTCTACGGCATGACCGAGCTGTCGCCCGTGGTCACGGCGCTGCCGCCGCGCTGCCATCTGCCGGGCCCCGACCGCGAGCGCCTGTTGCGCTCGGCCGGCACGCCGATCGCCATCGCCGAGGTGCGCATCGTCGACGGCGAGGACCGCGAGCTGCCCGCGGGCCAGGTCGGCGAGATCGTCGCGCGCGGACCGATGGTGATGCAGGGCTACTGGAACAAGCCGGCCGAGACCGAGGCTGCGCTGCGCGGCGGCTGGATGCACACCGGCGACGGCGGCTACATGGACGCGCAGGGCTTCGTCTTCGTGGTCGACCGCATGAAGGACATGATCGTGAGCGGCGGCGAGAACGTCTACTCGGCCGAGGTCGAGAATGCCATCGCGCAGCTGCCGCAGGTGCTGATGTCGGCCGTGATCGGCGTGCCCGACGACCAGTGGGGCGAACGCGTGCATGCCGTGATCGTGCGGCGCGAGGGCATGCCGCTCGAGGCCGAGGCCGTGATCGCGCACTGCCGCGCGCAGATCGCGAGCTACAAGTGCCCGCGCAGCGTGGAGTTCCGCGATGCGCTGCCGCTGTCGGCCGCGGGCAAGCTGCAGAAGTTCCAGCTGCGCGATCCGTACTGGGCCGGCAAGCAGCGCCGCGTGGGTTGAAGCCGCGCACAGAACATCAACGAAGAGACGAACGAGGACACGCCGAACATGACGATCGATTTCCGCCGCTCCTGGAGCGATGAGGACCTGGAGCGCTACCGCGACACCGTGGTGCGCTTCATCGAGACCGAGATGGTTCCGAACGACGAGGAGGCGCGCAAGCGCGGCCACGTTGGCCACGAGATCTGGCGCAAGGCCGGCGCGCTCGGCCTGCTGTGTGCCGACATCCCGGACGAGTACGGCGGCGCCGGCGGCGACTTTCGCCACGAGGCCGTGTTCTACGAGGAGGCCGCGCGCCGCGGCCTCAGCGGCATGGCGACCTCGGTGCACAGCATCGTCGCGCACTACTTCCTCAACCACGGCACCGAGGCGCAGAAGCAGCGCTACCTGCCGCGCATGGCGCGCGGCGAACTGGTCGGCGCGGTGGCCATGACCGAGCCCGGCGCCGGCTCCGACCTGCAGGGCGTGCGCACGCGCGCCGAGAAGAAGGACGGCGGCTACGTCATCAACGGTTCCAAGACCTTCATCACCAACGGCTTCCTCGCCGGCGTGGTGCTGGTGGTGGCCAAGACCGATCCCGCGCAGGCCGCCAAGGGCACCTCGATCCTGATCGTAGAGACCGAGGGCTGCGCGGGCTTTCGTGTCGGCCGCGTGCTCGACAAGATCGGCATGAAGGCGCAGGACACCTCCGAGCTCTTCTTCGACGACGTGCGCGTGGCGGCCGATGCCGTGCTCGGCGGCGTCGAGGGGCAGGGCTTCTTCCAGCTCATGGGCGACCTGCCCTACGAGCGCACCATCATCGGCGTCAGCGCGCTCGCCACCATGGAGGGCGCCTACCAGGCCACGCTCGACTACGTGCGCGACCGCAAGGCCTTCGGCAAGCCGATCGCCGAGTTCCAGAACACCAAGTTCAAGCTCGCCGAGATCGCGACCCAGATCAAGGTTGGCCGCGCCTTCATCGACCGCTGCGTCGAGGAGCTCGTTGCCGGCACGCTCGACACCGCCACCGCCTCCATGGCGAAGCTCTGGGGCTCGGAGGCGCAGGGCCGGGTAGTCGACGAATGCTTGCAGCTCTTCGGCGGCTATGGCTTCATGAACGAGTACATGGTGGCACGCATGTATGCCGATGCGCGGGTGCAGCGGATCTATGGCGGGACCAACGAGATCATGAAGGAGGTGATCTCGCGGGCGTTGTGAGCAAGCCCTAGCGGATGACTCCCAACCGCCGCGCAATCGCCACCGCCTGCGTCCTGCTCTTCGCATCGAGCTTCATGTTGATGTTGCGCAGGTGCGTGCGCACCGTGCTGTCCGACACGAACAGCTTCTCGGCCATCGCGCCGTTCGAATAGCCCTCGGCCAGCAGCTGCAGCACGCGGATCTCCTTGCGCGTCAGCGGCTCGCTGGTGACAAGGGCGTCGGTGCCCGCGGCCTCGGCGCTCTCCGCCTCGCCGCCATCGGGCAGCACGACCGGCCCGGCCGCCTGCAGCAGCCGCTGCACGTACTCGCCGAGGATCGGGTCGCTGCTGCCGCGCGCGGTGGCGCTGTCTTGCAGCGCGTTCGCGAAGCGCTGCACCAGCAGCGCGGCGGCCGGGCCCTCGTCGAGGATCAGGCGCATGTAGCCCTCGTGGCTCGCGGTCTGCAGCACCTCGGCGGCTTCTGCGATCGCCTCGGCGATGCTGCCCGCGCGCTGCAGCGCCAGTGCGCGCAGCAGCCGCAGCTTGAGCACGCGCCGCAGCCGCGCGGCGGCGAGGGCCGCATGCAGCTCGGCGTCGATGCTGTCGAGGGCCGCGCGCGCGTCGCCGAACGCGATCTCCCAGCGCGCGCGGGCCAGGGTCAGGTAGTCGAGGTCGTGCGCGGGCAGGCGCTGGATCTTCTCGCGCGCCCACAGGGCCGGGTCGTCGGCGCGCGCGAGTTCGTCGTGCGCGGCGGGACCGTTGCCCTGCAGCAGCAGCATGCGCGAGCGCTCGAGCTTGGCGCCGGCCACCACGCGCGGCAGCTGGCGCTGGTGGCCCAGGTACTCGAGCTCGGTCAGGGCCTGGAACGCGGCATCGATGTCGCCCGCATGGAAGGCGATGCGCGAGCGCATCGCGTGGCTCAGGATCATGTGGTCGGGCAGGCCGACGTCGCGCGCCAGCGGCAGGTAGACGTTGAGCAGGTGCTCGGCCTGCAGCAGCTGGTTCGATTCGTAGACCGAGCCCGCGTAGAGCACGCCGGCCCAGGCGTTGCCGTGGCTGTGGTTGTAGGAGACCGCATGGGTCGAGTCGACCGCCATGCGAAAGCGCGCGGTGGCCTGGCGCAGCCGGCCCTCGTGCAGGTCGAACAGGCCGGCCAGCGACTCGGTGTACATGCGGTTGAAGGTGCTGCTGCCCTGCTGGCGCCGCGCGGCGTCGAGCAGGCGCTGCGCCTCGTGCTGGTCGCCGCGCACCGCGAGGATGTGCGCCATCGCGTTGAGCAGCACGCTGTCGGCGAAGGGCAGGCCGGTGGGCAGCCGCGCCAGGCTCAGGCGGCCGGCCTCGTAGGCCTCGTCGTGCCGGTCCTGCATCGCCAGCAGCAGCGGGATCAGCGTCTGCGCGCTCGCGCGCACCGCGGGCGTGGGGCTGTCGAGGCAGCCCGAGCTCTCGAGCTGCTGCATCGCCTGCCAGGGGCCGTGCGTGAAGCAGGTGGCCCACAGCGCGATCGGCTGCAGCGCGGGATGCTCGCGCAGCTGGTGCTCGGGAATGGCCGAGAACCAGCGCGCGAGCATGCGCATGCGGCCCTGCTCGAGGAAGCGGCCGGCATAGCTGTCGAGCAGGGTCAGCGCATGTGGATGGTCGCCGCCCTCGATCGCATGGTCGATCGCGGGCACCGGCCGCTGGCGCGATTCGTACCAGCCCGAGGCCGCCAGGTGCAGCCGTGCGATCTCGCCGGGCATCTCGCGCGCGAGCCGCGCGCGCAGGAAATCGGCGAACAGGCTGTGGTAGCGCCAGGCGCCGTCCCCGTCCGCGGCGCCGCTCACGGGCGTCAGGAACAGGTTGGCCGCGGCCAGTTGCTCGAGGATGGCGGCGCTGTCGGCGCGCGGGTTGAGCGCCTGGCACACCGAGGCATCGAGCTGGCGCAGGATGCTGGTGCGCAGCAGGAACTCGCGCACCTCGGCGGGCTGCTGCGCGAGCACGTCCTCGGCCAGGTAGTCGGCCACCGCGCGGTCGGAGCCCGAGAAGCGCTCGATGAAGCCGCTTGCGCTGCCATGGCGCTCGAGCGCCATCGAGGCCAGCCAGAGCGCGGCGATCCAGCCCTCGGTCTTGCGGTGCAGCTGCGCGAGCAGTTCGTGCGGCAGCGCCGGTGCCGCGTGCGCGGCGGCGTGCGGTCGCAGGCCGAAGAAGGCGCCGGTCTCCTCGAGGCTGAAGCGCAGCCGGTCGGTGTCGATCTCCTCGAGCTGGCCGCGCGCGCGCAGCCGGCCCACGCCGAGGTCGGGCAGGCCGCGCGAGCCGATCACCAGCTTGCCGCCGCGCGGCAGGTGCTCGACGATCTCGCGCACCAGCCCGATCACCGCGGGCTCCTGCACCACCTCGAAGTCGTCGAGGAACAGCACGAAGGGCGCGTCGTGCGCGGCCAGCGCGGCCACCGCGTCGAAGGGCGTGTGGGCGCGCGGCTCCTCCACGCCGAGGCGCTGCACGGCCTCGCCGAGGCCGGCGAGGAAGCGCGAGACGTCGTTGTCGGCGCGGTCGAGCGTGATCCAGGCGGTGACGGTGCCGCGCGCCTCGATGCGCTCGCGGCTCTGCGCCATGGCGGTGGTCTTGCCGAAGCCCGCGGGCGCGCGCACCAGCACCAGCTTGACCGCGCTGGCCGCGATGCGTTCGGAGATCGCGTCGCGCAGCACCTGCGTGGCGGCGAAGGCCGGCGGGCTGAGCTTGGTCTCGAGGATGCGGGCGGAAGGAGCGGACGACATCGCGAACGGCGGAGTGGGGCGCGGGCCATGCGGTCGCCGCGGGGGAGGCGGATACCGTCGGTTCCGACGATGCCCGCGTCGATTCTGCTTCCTAAACTGGCCGGCGCCAAACCATCCAGCAAGGACCTCCGAAGATGCAACTCGATTCCCGCATTGCCGCCGTCGTCACCGGCGGCGCCTCCGGCCTCGGCGCGGCCACCGCGCGGCGCCTGGCCGGGCATGGCGTGAAGGTCGCGCTGTTCGACCTCAACGCGGCGCAGGGCGAGGCGCTCGCGGCCGAGCTCGGCGGCGTGTTCTGCCAGGTCGATGTCACCTCCGAGACGCAGGTCGACGCGGCCTTCTTCCGGGCGCGCGCCGCGCACGGCCAGGAGCGCGTGCTCGTCAACTGCGCGGGCACCGGCAACGCCGTGAAGACCGCGAGCCGCGACAAGGCCACGGGCGAGATCAAGCACTTTCCGCTCGCCAACTTCGACCGCATCATCCAGATCAACCTGGTGGGCACCTTCCGCTGCATCGCCAAGTCGGCCGCCGGCATGCTCGCGCTCGACATGCTCGAGGACGGCGAGCGCGGCGCCATCGTCAACACCGCCTCGGTGGCCGCGCAGGACGGCCAGATGGGGCAGGCCGCCTACACCGCCTCGAAGGCCGGCATCGTCGGCATGACCCTGCCGATCGCGCGCGACCTCATGAGCGAGGGCATCCGCGTCAACACCATCCTGCCGGGCATCTTCGACACGCCGCTGCTGCAGGGCGCGCCCGACAACGTGAAGGCCGCGCTGGCGGCCTCGGTGCCGTTCCCGAAGCGGCTGGGCAACCCAGCCGAGTACGCGGCGCTGGCCGAACTGATGATCACCAACGGCTACTTCAACGGCGAGAGCGTGCGGCTCGACGGCGCGATCCGCATGGCGCCGCGCTGAGGCCGCGCGGCTTCAGGCTTCCTCGGCCGGCTCCTCGGCCCCGCCCTGGCGGTCGTCCACCTTCTGCATGTTGTCGAGGATCTTCAGCAGGTAGTGCAGGGTGTGGGTCACGTCGTTGACCGAGAAGCCCTCGAGCACCTGCTCGTAGTAGGCGTAGATCTTCGGCTGCGCCTCGACCACCCACACATGCTGTCCCGACTCGCTCATCGTCACCAGGCGTGAGCGCCGGTCGCGCCCGTCGGGCGCGGTCTTCACATGGCCGTCGCGCTCCATGCGGCTCAGCAGGCCCGAGAGGTTCTGCCGGCTCACCTTCAGGTAGCGCGCCAGGTCGCCCACGCTCATCCCCCCCTTCGCCTCGTCGCGCGACAACGCGCCGAGCACCGCCCATTGCTGCGTGGTCAGGCCTTCGTTCTCGACCGCACGGGTGCCTGTTTTATGCAACATGTTGGCACATTGGTAGAGGCGAAAGAAAACCCTGTTGGCCAGCGCCATGCGGGCGGAAGCGTCATTTTCATTAGGGGAAACCATAGATATCTTCGTGAACTGGGTTGCACGGCGAAGCTATGCCAACGCATAATACGTCAACATCTTTACCTAAATGCCGATTCGAAGCCGGCGCGACCGGCCAACGATAGCAAGCCCGCGGATCCAAGGAGAACCTGATGCAACGATTCGAAGACAAGACAGTGGTCGTCACCGGCGGCGGTGGCGGCATCGGCGGCGCGACCTGCCGCCGTTTCGCGCGCGAAGGCGCGCGGGTGGCGGTGCTCGACCTGAACCCCGGCGCCGCCGAAGCGGTCGCCGCGCGCATCGAGGCCGAGGGCGGCCGCGCGCTCGCGCTGCGCTGCGACATCACCGAGCGCGCGAGCGTCGATGCCGCGGTGGCCGCGGTGCTCGAGCGCTTCGGCGCGATCGATGTGCTGGTCAACAACGCGGGCTGGGACGTGTTCCGGCCCTTCACGAAGACCGAGCCCGCGCAGTGGGAAAAGCTGATCGCCATCAACCTCACGGGCGCGCTGCACATGCACCACGCGGTGCTGCCGGGCATGGCGGCGCGCAAGGCGGGCCGCATCGTCAACATCGCTTCGGACGCGGCGCGCGTGGGCTCCTCGGGCGAGGCCGTGTACGCGGCCTGCAAGGGCGGCCTGATCGCGTTCACCAAGACCATCGCGCGCGAGCATGCGCGCCACGGCATCACCGCGAACGTGGTGTGCCCGGGCCCGACCGACACCGCGCTGTTCGCCGACTACAAGGAAGGCGCGGGCAATCCCGAGAAGCTGATGGAAGCCTTCACGCGCTCCATCCCGCTGGGCCGCATCGGCCAGCCCGACGACCTGCCGGGCGCGATCCTGTTCTTCGCGAGCGACGACGCGGCCTTCGTCACCGGCCAGGTGCTCAGCGTCTCGGGCGGCCTGACGATGAACGGCTGACCCCGGCCCCCACGGATTCCCAAGGAGCAGACACATGCAGTTCGAAGACATCCTCTACGACGTGCGCAACCGCGTGGCGTGGATCACCATCAACCGGCCCGAGAAGATGAATGCCTTCCGCGGCCAGACCTGCGACGAGATCATCCGCGCGCTCAACCGCGCGGGCTACGACCGCGAGATCGGCGCCATCGTGCTGGCCGGTGCCGGCGAGAAGGCCTTCTGCACCGGCGGCGACCAGTCGGCGCACGACGGCAACTACGACGGTCGCGGCACCATCGGCCTGCCGATGGAGGAGCTGCACGACGCGATCCGCAACGTGCCCAAGCCGGTGATCGCGCGCGTGCAGGGCTTCGCCATCGGCGGCGGTAATGTGCTGTGCACCCTCTGCGACCTCACCATCGCCTCCGAGAAGGCCGTGTTTGGCCAGGTCGGCCCGAAGATGGGTTCGGTCGACCCGGGCTACGGCACCGCCTTCCTGGCGCGCGTGGTCGGCGAGAAGAAGGCGCGCGAGATCTGGTACTTGAACCGCCGCTACAGCGGCGCCGAGGCCGTGGCCATGGGCCTGGCCAACGCGGTGGTGCCGCACGAGCAGCTCGATACCGAGGTGCAGCGGTGGGCCGAGGAGATCTGCGAGCGCAGCCCCACGGCGATCGCGATCGCCAAGCGCAGCTTCAACGCCGACACCGCGCACCAGGCCGGCATCGCGGGCATGGGCATGTACGCGCTCAAGCTCTACTACGACACCGAGGAGTCGCGCGAGGGCGTGAAGGCGCTGCAGGAACGGCGCAAGCCCGAGTTCCGCAAGTACGCGAAGTAGCCGCGCAGCGAAGAACACCGCGATGAACCCCTACATCGACGACGACCTCGCCGCGCTGGCCGAGCATGCGCGCCGCTTCGCCACCGGCCGCGTGGCGCCGGGCTTCCTCGAGCGCGACGCCACGCGCGTGCTCGACCGCGCGCTGATGCGCGAGATGGGCGAGATGGGCTTCATCGCGCCCGAGCTCGCGGAGGAACATGGTGGCCAGGGCATGGGCTGCCTCGCGGCCGGCGTGATCCACGAGGAGATCGCGCGCGCCGACCTGAGCCTGAGCTACATCAACCTGCTGGCCTCGCTCAACGGGCAGATCCTGGCCGAGCACGGCCGCCCCGAGGTGGCGGGGCCGTGGCTCCAGAAGCTCACGCGCGGCGAGGCGCTGGTCGCGATCGCGCTGACCGAGCCGCGCGGCGGTTCGGACGCGGCCAACCTGCGGCTGCGCGTGGAGCGCGCGGGCGACCACTACGTGATCAATGGCGAGAAGACCTCGATCTCGGCGGCCGACCAGGCCGACGCGGTGGTGGTGTTCGGCCGCACCGGCCCGGTGGAGTCGGGCGCGCACGGCGTGACCGCGCTGCTGGTGCCCGCCGACGCACCCGGCCTCACGCGCAACCGCTTCGACTGCCACGGCCAGCGCGCCATCGGCCGCGGCTCGCTGTTCTTCGAGAACGTGCGCGTGCCGCTCGACCACCGCCTGGGCGAGGAGAACAAGGGCTTCGTGCAGGTGATGCAGGGTTTCGACTTCTCGCGCGCGCTGATCGGCCTGCAGGTGCTGGCGGTGGCGCGCGTGGCGCTCGAGGAGACCTGGGACCACGTGGCGCAGCGCGAGGCCTTCGGCAAGCCGCTGTCGGCCTTCCAGGGCGTGTCGCATCCGCTCGCCGACTTCGACACCCAGGTCGAGGCCGCGCGCCTGCTGTGCCTGCAGACGCTGTGGCTCAAGGACCGCGGCGCGCCGCACACGGCCGAGGCCGCCATGTGCAAGTGGTGGGCGCCGAAGCTGGCCTACGACGCGATCCACCAGTGCCTGCTGATGTTCGGCCATGGCGGCTACGACCGCGGGCCGATGGAGCAGCGGCTGCGCGACGTGCTGGGTTTCCAGATCGGCGACGGCACGGCCCAGATCATGAAGACCATCGTGGCGCGCACGCGCGCCGGGCGCTCGGCCGTGCCGGCCTGAGCCTGGTCTTGCCCCGGTTTCGCACGACAACGAGGAGACACGACATCATGGAATTCGACGCCGTACTGCTGCCGCCGCGCCGCGCGCGCATGATCGCCGAGGGCCTGTGGCACGACCGCACCATCAACGACGCGCTCGATGCCTGCATCGCGGCCACGCCCGACAAGCTCGCGCTGAGCGCGATGCGCATCGAGGACGGCGCCATCGAGCGCTTCAGCTACCGCGAGCTCGGCCGCATGGCCGACCGCATCGCGGTGGGCCTGTCGCGCCTGGGCGTGGGGCGCAACGACGTGGTGGCCTGCCAGCTGCCCAACTGGTGGCAGTTCACGCTGACCTACCTGGCCTGCTCGCGCATCGGCGCGGTGATCAATCCGCTGATGCACATCTTCCGCGAGCGCGAGCTCTCGTTCATGCTCAAGCACGGCGCGGCCAAGGTGATGATCGCGCCGGCGCGCTTTCGCGGCTTCGACTTCGAGGCCATGGTCTCGGGCCTGCAGCCCGCGCTGCCCGCGCTGCGGCAGGTGGTGATCGTCGGCGGCGCGGGGCCGAACAGCTTCGACGCCTTGCTCTCGGGACCGGCCTGGGAAGACGCGCCCGATGCCGCCGCGATCCTCTCGCACAGCCGGCCCGGGCCCGACGACATCACGCAGCTGATCTACACCTCGGGCACCACCGGCGAGCCCAAGGGCGTGATGCACTCGGCCAACACCACCATGGCCAACATCGTGCCCTATGCGCAGCGCCTGGGCCTGGGCGCGGACGACGTGGTGCTGATGGCCTCGCCGATGGCGCACCAGACCGGCTTCATGTATGGGCTGATGATGCCGATCATGCTCGGCGCCTCGGCGGTGCTGCAGGACATCTGGGACCCGAAGCAGGCCATCGCCGCGATCAACGCCGAGCGCGCGAGCTTCACCATGGCTTCCACACCCTTCCTCTCGGACCTCGCGAAGACGGTGGCCGAGACCGGCACCGAGGTGCCGTCGCTCGAGGTCTTTCTCTGCGCGGGCGCGCCGATCCCCGGCGCGCTGGTCGAGCAGGCGCGGCGCGCGCTCGGCGCCAAGATCGTCTCGGCCTGGGGCATGAGCGAGAACGGCGCGGTCACGCTGACACGGCTGGACGACGACGACGAGCGCTCGATCCAGACCGATGGCTGTCCGCTGCCCGGCGTGGAGATCCAGGTGGTCGACGTCGACGGCCAGCGCCTGCCTCCGGGCGAGGTGGGCCGGCTGCTGCTGCGCGCCTGCTCCAACTTCGGCGGCTACCTGAAGCGCCCGCAGCTCAACGGCACCGATGCCGACGACTGGTTCGACACCGGCGACCTCGCACGCATCGACGAGCGCGGCTATGTGCGCATCGCGGGCCGCACCAAGGACGTGATCATCCGCGGCGGCGAGAACATCCCGGTGGTCGAGATCGAGTCGCTGCTCTACCGCCATCCCGGCATCGCGATGGCCGCGATCGTGGCCTATCCCGACGAGCGCCTGGGCGAGCGCGCCTGCGCGGTGGTGGTGCCGCGGCCCGGTTGCCAGGTCGACCTGCCGTCGATCTCGGACTTCCTCAAGGCGCAGAAGGTGGCGCTGCAGTACATCCCCGAGCGGCTGGTGCTGCGCGAGACCATGCCCTCGACGCCCTCGGGAAAGATCCAGAAATTCAGGTTGCGCGAGCTGTTGCGCGCGGACGAGGCGGGCGCGGCGGGCTGAGCCCGGCGCGGACCCGAGAACGACAGCACCCTTCAAAACACAACGGAGACAAGACATGGCCATTTCGTTCCTGGCCCCGGCGCGCCTGCGCCGGGCCTTCATAGCGCTCGGCTGCCTCGCGCTCGCGGGCGCCGCCTTCGCGCAGTCGCCCGCGGCCTGGCCCAGCAAGCCGATCCGCGTGGTCGTGGGCTTCGCGCCCGGCGGGAGCACCGACGTGATGGCGCGCATCCTCGCGCAGTCGCTGACCGAGTCGCTGGGCCAGACCGTGCTGATCGACAACAAGCCCGGCGCCAGCGGCAACATCTCGGCCGCCGAGGTGGTGCGCGCCGCGCCCGACGGCCACACCTTCCTGATCGCGCCGACCTCGGTCGAGACCGCGAACCCGTCGCTGTTCAAGTCGACTTTGCTGCCCTCGCGCGACCTGTCGCCGGTGGCGACCGTGGGCCGCACGCAGATGTACCTGGTGGCCAAGCCGCAGATGAACGCGAAGGACGCGCGCGAGCTGGTCGCGCTGGCGCGCGCCAAGCCCGGCACCTTCTCGTACGCCTCGGCCGGCACCGGCACGCCGCCGCACCTGGCCTGCGAGCTGTTCAAGCAGGCCACCGAGGTCTCGGCCACCCACGTGCCGTACCGCGGCGCCGCGCCCGCGCTGCAGGACGTGCTCTCGGGCCAGGCCGACTTCGTCTGCGATCCGGGCATCGCCTTCCCGCACATCCGCACCGGCAAGGCCAAGCTGCTGGGCATCGTGAGCGCCAAGCGCTCACCGTTCTTCCCCGAGGTGCCGACCATCGGCGAGCAGGGTTTCCCGGGCGCCGACCTCGACATCTGGTTCGGCATGTGGGCGCCCAACGGCACGCCGCCCGAGGTGCTGGCGCGCATGAGCCGCGAGATCGGCAAGGCGCTCGCGCAGCCCGCGCTGAAGTCGCGCTATGCCGACCTGGGCGCGGAACCGGTGGCGATGGACACGCCCGAGTTCCGCAAGCTGCTGGCCGAGGAGGGCGCGGTGCTGTCCGCGCTGATCGCCCGGCAGAAGATCGTGGTCGACTGAACGGGAGCCGTCCCGCATGCAACTGGAAGCACCGATCCTCGTGCGCACCGAGGGCCGCGTCGGCGTCGTGACGCTGAACCGCCCGCGGCAGATGAATGCGCTCAACGACGCGCTGATGGACGCGCTCGGTGCCGCGCTGCTGGCCTTCGATGCCGATGCCGGCATCGGCGCCATCGTGCTGACCGGCGACGAGCGCGCCTTCGCGGCCGGCGCCGACATCGCGGCGATGGCCGAATGGGACCATGCCGAGGTGGTCGCGCGGGAGTTCATCACGCGCAACTGGGAAACGATACGCCGCGTGCACAAGCCCGTGATCGCCGCGGTGGCCGGCTTCGCCTATGGCGGCGGCTGCGAGCTCGCGCTGGCCTGCGACATCGTGCTGGCGGCCGAGTCGGCGCGCTTCGCGCTGCCCGAGGTCCGGCTCGCGATGCTGCCGGGCGCGGGCGGCACGCAGCGGCTGCCGCGCGCCATCGGCAAGGCCAAGGCGATGGAGATGTGCCTGGCCGCGCGCGTGCTCGATGCGCACGAGGCCGACCGCTACGGCCTGGTGTCGCGCGTCGTGCCCTCCGCCTCGCTGCTCGACGAGGCGCTGGCGCTGGCCACGCGCATCGCCGGCTTCTCGCTGCCGGCGCTGGTCGCGATCAAGGAGTCGGTCAACCGCGCCTGGGAGTCCTCGCTGTCCGAAGGCATTCTGTTCGAGCGCCGGCAACTGCATGCGCGCTTCGCGACCGAGGATGCGCGCGAGGGCATGCGGGCCTTCCTCACCAAGCGCGAACCGGTGTTCCGCCACCGCTGAGCCGCGCCCAAAATCGTCCGATCCGACGACGCCCGCCGCATCCCGCGGGCCAACAATTCCCCGAGCCACACCAAGACCCAGGAGAACCCATGCCCGAAGCCTATATCGTCGCCGCCGCCCGCACCGCCGGAGGCCGCCGCAACGGCCGCCTGGCCGGCTGGCATCCCGCCGACCTCGCCGCCCAGGTGCTCGACGCGCTGGTCGCGCGCACCGACGTCGATCCCGCCGCCATCGAGGACGTCATCATGGGCTGCGTCGGCCAGGCCGGCGAGCAGGCCTCGAACATCGCGCGCAACGCGGTGCTGGCCTCGCGCCTGCCCGAGTCGGTGCCGGCCACCTCGGTCGACCGCCAGTGCGGTTCCTCGCAGCAGGCGCTGCATTTCGCGGCCCAGGCCGTGATGTCGGGCAGCATGGACGTGGCGATCGCGGCCGGCGTCGAGAGCATGACGCGCGTGCCCATGGGCCTGCCGACCACCTTGCCGCTGAAGAACGGGCTGGGCTTCTACGTCAGCCCCGGCATGCAGAAGCGCTATCCCGGCGTCGAGTTCAGCCAGTTCACGGGTGCCGAGATGATCGCCGCCAACTACGGCATCGCGCGCGCCGAGCTCGATGCCTATGCGCTGCGCAGCCACCAGCTCGCGGCCGCGGCCACGCGCGCCGGCCACTTCGAGCGCGAGATCGTGCCGGTGGCGGTGCGGCTGGCCGATGGCGGCGAACCCGGCGAGATGCATGTGGCCGATGAAGGCATCCGCGGCGACGCGACGCTCGAGAGCATCGGCGCGGTCAAGCTGATCGCCGAGGGCGGGCGCGTGACTGCCGCGACCGCGAGCCAGATCTGCGACGGCGCCAGCGGCGTGATGGTGGTCAACGAGCGCGGCCTCAAGACCTTCGGCCTGAAGCCGCTCGCGCGCATCCACCACATGAGCGTGATGGGCCACGACCCGGTGATCATGCTCGAGGCACCGATCCCGGCCACGCAGCGCGCGCTGCAGAAGGCCGGCATGAAGATCTCCGACATCGACCTGTTCGAGGTCAACGAGGCCTTCGCGCCGGTGCCGCTGGCCTGGCTGCAGGTGACGGGCGCCGATCCCGAGCGGCTCAACGTCCACGGCGGCGCCATCGCGCTCGGCCATCCGCTGGGCGCCTCGGGCACCAAGCTCATGACCACGCTCGTGCATGCACTGGGCCAGCGCGGCAAGCGCTACGGGCTGCAGACCATGTGCGAGGGTGGCGGCATGGCGAACGTGACGATCGTCGAGCGGCTCTGAACGCGGGGCGCTTCAGCCCAGTCCGTTCCAGTCGCAGCGCAGGCGGTGGCGCTGGCCCGCGAGGGTCAGCGTGCCGCGCGCGTCGGCGATGCGCAGCGTTGCGGTGCGAGACGGCCGGTCGACGCTGGTGCCGCTCGCCTGCACGGTGCGGCGTGTGTAGTCGATGGACCGGCGCCGCGGCGCGAATCGTTCGGACGAAAGCTCGCCGTGCTGCTCGCGCGCGACGATCAGTTGAGTCAGTTCGCCGGTCGACAGGCTGAACTGCACCTCGACCGCATAAGGCCGTCCTGCGCAGGTCAGGCTGCCGTTGGCGAAGGCCGGCGCGGCGCAGGCCAGCCAGGCGGCCGCGCAGAGGATCGAGGCACGCGGCCTCGCGATGGTCGGCATTCGCATTTCAGGCAGAGAAACAGGGCCCCTGCATCGGCCCGATGCGGCGCGCGTGCGGGTCGGTGATCTGGGCGATGAGCATGGACATGGGGCGCGCATCCGGTGGTTGCGCATCATCACGCAGATTCCGTCCCCACGGTGCGCCCTCAATCGTCCGTTCCGACGATGCCGCCCTGGCGAGCTGCTGCCACGATGCGGCGGCCCCAGCACAGGAGACGCCCCATGTTCGGATTGATGCAGGACCGCCCGCTCTTGATCTCGTCGCTGATCGAGCATGCCGCCACCTTCCACCCGCGCACCGAGATCGTGGTGCGCAGCGTCGAAGGGCCGATCGTGCGCACCGACTACGACGCGCTGCACCGGCGCGCGAAGCAGGTGGCCCACGCGATGGCGCAGCTCGGCATCGCGCCCGGCGACCGCGTGGGCACGCTGGCCTGGAACACGCACCGGCACCTGGCGCTGTACTTCGGCGTCTCGGGCGCGGGCGCGGTGCTGCACACCGTCAACCCGCGGCTCTTTCCCGAGCAGATCGACTACATCGTGAATCACGCCGAAGACCAGGTGCTGTTCTTCGACATCGGTTTCGCGCCGCTGGTCGAGAAGCTCGCGCCGGGCCTGCGCTCGGTGCGCGCCTTCATCGCGATGACCGACCGCGCCCACATGCCGGCCATCGACGTGCCGAACCTGCTGTGCTTCGACGAGCTGATCGATGCGCAGAGCGAGGACTACGACTGGCCCGTGTTCGACGAGCGCACGGCCTCGTCGCTGTGCTACACCTCGGGCACCACGGGCAATCCCAAGGGCGTGCTCTATTCGCACCGCTCGACCGTGCTGCACTCGCTGATGGAGTGCACGCCCGACACCTTCGGCGTGAACTCGGGCATGACCCTGCTGCTCGCGGTGCCGATGTTCCATGCCAATGCATGGGGCATGCCGTACGCGGCGGCGATGGCCGGCGCCAAGCTGGTGATGCCCGGCCCGCACCTCGACGCGCAGAACCTCTACGAGCTGATGCGCGACGAGAAGGTCAGCATCTCGCAGGCCGTGCCCACCGTGTGGCTGATGCTGTTCCAGTACTTCGATGCCCATCCCGAACTCGATCCGCGCGCGCTGGGCTTGAAGCGCATCGGCCTCGGTGGTGCCGCCACGCCGCGCAGCATGATCGAGCGCTTCGAGCGCGACTTCGGCGCCGACTTCGTGCAGGGCTGGGGCATGACCGAGACCAGTCCGATCGGCGTGATCGGCAACCTGCTGCCCAAGCACGCGGCCTTGAGCGAGGACGAGAGGATCGGCATCAAGATGAAGCAGGGCCGCGGCGTCTGGGGCGTGGCGCTCAAGATCGTCGGCGAGGACGGCCGGCGCCTGCCGCACGACGGCAAGGCCTTCGGCCACCTGCATGTGCGCGGGCCCTGGATCGCGAGCGGCTACTTCCGCGGCGAGGGCGGCGGCGTGCTCGATGCCGAGGGCTTCTTCCCGACCGGCGACGTGGCCACCATCGATGCCGACGGCTATGTGCAGCTGGTCGACCGCGCGAAGGACGTGATCAAGTCGGGCGGCGAATGGATCTCGTCGATCGACCTCGAGAACGCGGCCAGCGCCCATCCGGCGGTGGCCGAGGCCGCGGTCATCGGCATCCCGCATCCGAAGTGGACCGAGCGGCCGCTGCTCATCGTGGTGAAGCGGCCCGGCAGCGAAGTGACCGCTTCGCAGCTGCGCGATTTCCTCGCGCAGCGCGTTGTCAAGTGGTGGCTGCCCGAGGATGTGGTCTTCGTCGACAGCCTGCCGCATACGGCCACCGGAAAGCTGCTCAAGACCCGCCTGCGGGAAATGTTCAAGGGATATGTCGCGACCAAGTCGGTTTGATGACTTGTTCGATTTTTCTGTGGACAACTCTGTGGGTTGTGCGGGGAGCGGATTCGCGAAGCGAGGATTGGCGGGGCTTCCCGCCACATTGCCTGTTGAATAGGCAGGGGCTCGCGAGGGTGCAAAAAAGAGGGCGAGGCCCCGGCTTCGCGTCCAAAAAATCGTGGTAAGGCGGCGGAGATCCGGGGGCGGTTTCAGCGCTGCAGTGCATCGCGCAAAAAAGCGAGCATGCGTGGCCACGATGCACTGCGTGCCCGCGCATTGCCCTCGGGCGTGCCGCCCATGTCCATCGTTTCGCCGGATATCGCATGGGTCGAGCGCGTCATGGTGGTCGGCGCGTTCGGCCAGGCGATCGAATGGCCGGCGCGCGGATAGCTCAGGTGCTCGGCGCGGTGCGGGAATCTTTTTTCGAGCAGCCGCTGCAGCGCGAAGTCGGCGAGGTCGGTCGACGGCCACAGGCCATCGGCCTCGCCCGAGATCAGCAGCACCGGGCCGTTGATGTTCTCGACCCGTATCGAGGTCTGCTCCAGCAGCGCTCGATCGCGCAGCGGGATCAGGTACCAGTCGAAGCTGTCTTCTCGCGCGAGACCCCTGGCGACGGCCTCGTCCCACTGCGCCTGCGTGAGCGTCGAGGCGAAGGCGATCTCCTGGCCGCCGAGCGTCCACGCGCCATGGCCGCTCGCGGGATAGGCGGGCCACACGATGCCGCTGGGCACATAGCCGATCACGCAGCCGATGGCGGGAAAGTGCGCGCCGAGCAGCAGCGCGAGTTCGCCACCGCGCGACACGCCCACGGTGCCGATGCGATCGGCCATCACGCCGGGCTGTTGGGCCAGCCATTCGAGCGCCGTGCCGAAGTACTCGAGCGGTATGCGGTCGAGCGTGGGTGGCAGGCCCTCGGCCGCGAAGTAGGCGAGCGCGAGCGCCGCGAAGCCGTGCGAGGCGAGCAGCGCGGCCATCTCCTGCGACCACGCCAGGCCGCCGTTCGATCCGCCGAGCACGAGCACGGCCGGATGCGGGCCCGTGCCCGCGGGTTCGAACAGCTTGCCGACGAGGCCGCGTTCCCCGACCTCGCGTTGCCGCACGCCGTCGCCGACATACACGCGGCGGATCGGGGCCGCGGTCGACGCCTCGTCGTTGCCGCGCACCGCGCGCAGCGTGGCGGTCAGCGGATCGTCGCTCAGGCCCGCGATGCCGCCGACGCGTTCGGGCGGCACCGGCGCGCGCGACCAGAACAGGCCCATCGCGTCGACGCCGTGGTAGCTGCCCGCGACCGGCGACTGGCGCGTGGCATCGACCGTGCCGCTGGCATCGGCCACGAAGAAGGCCTCGGACTGCAGCACCTCGCGGCCGAAGCGGCTGCACAGTTGGAGCGCGACGCGCTCGCCGGGTGCGAGACCGCGCAGGCGGATCTCCAGCGACTGGTCGACGAGGCACTGCGACGGCAGGGAATCGAATTTCATGCCCGCATTGTCCCCGCGCCACCTTCGGCGCACCTTCAGAAGAACTCGTCGAGCAGGCAGTAGAACGCGATGCGCTCGGCATCCGGCGCGATGCCGTAGCGTTCGAAGAAGGGCGCGGTCCAGGCCTCGCCGAGGTTGAAGCCGATGCTGCGCGCGGCCAGCGCGAGGTCCTGCCAGCGGTCGGCCACGCCGACGCGGCCGCAATCGATGAAGCCCGTGAAGCCCTCGGCGGTCGCCATCAGGTTCGGCAGGCAGGCGTCGCCATGGGTCACGACGAGGTCTTCGATCGCGGGCCGTGTCGCGCGCAGTTGCTCGAACAGGTCGATGGCGGTCCAGCCCGCGCGCTCGTCGTCGAAATCGCTCTCGTCGACCTGGCCTGCCACGGCGCGCGCGTGCGCGTCCTCGATCCGGTGCGCCAGGCGATGGTCGAAGGGGCAGGTGGCGACCGGCACCCGGTGCAGCAGGCGCAGCGCATCGGCCAGGCGCGCGACGATCTCGGCCGGGCCGAACGGGCCCGACGCGAGATCGTGGCCTGGCACGGCGCGCATCAGCAGCCAGTGGCGATCGTGTTCGAGTGCGTCCTCGACGACCGCGGGCGCGGGCAGGTCATGGCGCGCGAGCCATTCGAGCCGCGCGATCTCGCCCGGCAGTTCGGCAAAGGGGCCGGCGGGCTCGGACTTGAGGAACAGGACCTCGGCGTGGGCGGCTTCGATGCGGAACACATCGGCGCCCGATTCGCCGATCGTCTGGCGCTGCCAGCGGGCGTCGGCCAGGCGGGCGCGCCAAGCGTGAGGAAAAAGGGGAGGGGGATGCAAGCGCAAAGGACTCCAGGCGTGGCGCGAATCGCGCGGCACGCATCGTCGTCGCTCGCGCCCGGCTTTTCAAGCAAGCCACCGCCGGCCCGCAGGCCGTTGCGCGCTAGTCCTTCTTCGACGCGTCGGCGGCGTCTTCTTCTTCCGCGTGGCCCAGCACGATCTGGCCTTCGGTGACGAAGCGGTCGAACTCGATGCGCGGGATCGCGGCGGTCAGCGGATTGCCGTCCTCGGTCCAGGTCAGCACCACGCTGTCGTCGGCGACCAGCGCCTGGCAGACGCCTTCGGGAATGCGGATCTGCGGGCCATCGCCCGCGCGGAACTCGACCACGCCGGCGATGCGGGCGTCGAGGCGTGAAGTGGCGGTGGTGTTCATGTCGTGGAGGTCCTCGGTTGGGAAGACCGAAGCCTCGACGAAGGGCTGGCGGGCCGGCGTGGGACGACATCGCCGATGCGCGCAGGAGCGGCATGTCGAGGCCTTTGGTGTTGTAGGCGCATTCCTTCATGGGGATGCGAAATCGTCCTCGCAAAGGCGACGGCACGGCGCGCTCTAGTCGGCGCGACGAAACAAGATGCAACCCGCTGGAGACAAGAGAGATGAACTTCGAAGGAATCTATTGCTTCGACACCGCCACGGTGCGCTTCGCGTTCTACCCGCATGGTCCGCAGGGCCAGCGCGTGCTGGCGGAGATCACGGAAGACGCGCTGCACGATGAGTTCGGCGTGCGCGAGGGTGGTCCCCAGCTGCTCGAGGCCTGCCGCGCCTACTTCGACGCGATCGAGGCCAAGGCCCGCGAACGCTATCGCGACGAGCCGCACTGCCTGATCTCGCTGACCTCGGAAGACTTCGTCCGCATTCCCCGCTGAGGCGGGCCGCTCAGGCCGCGATCAGCGGCATCCATTGCATCGCCGCCGCGCCGATCGCGGTCTGCGCGCTCACGCAATGCCACAGCGGCTGCGTGTTGTCGATCGTCGCGCGCGCATCGGTGCGCAGCCGTCCGCGCCACGAACGCGCGAGCACATAACCCCCCATCAGCAGCAGCACCGCGAGGTGGAAGCCCTGGTAGCCCAGCAGCATCGCCACGCTCGCGCTCCAGGCCTGCGCGCGCGGATCGAGGCCGGAGCCCGCATGGCTCCAGAGGTCGACGCCGTAGCCCGCGGCCGCGCAGGCCATCGCGAGCGCGACCAGCCAGCGCAGGCCGCGCTGCCGCGCCGCATCGTCATGGCGCAGGCCGCGCGCCGCGAACACCAGCGCGAGCGAGCCCGCGAGCATCAGCAGCACGGCCGCGGCGGGCCAGCGCAGCGCCGGCAGCGCGGCACCGGGCGGCGGGCAGACCTCGGCCGCCATCGACACATGCACGTGCGCCCACAGCAGCGAGGCGAAGATGCTCATGTCGACCGCGACCAGCACCACCATGCCCCACCATGAATGCGAGGCCCGGCCGATCGCGCCGACCGGCAGCCGTCGGCCGTGCCCCACGTCGGCCATGGGCACGGGCGGCGGGCGGTCCGACCCCCAGAGCCAGAACACGATGGCCGCCACCGCGAGCACGCCGCACAGCCCCGCGATCAGCACCTGCTCGACCGTCAGCAGCAGGAAGAAGCCGGCCGTGCCCGCGGCCGCCACCAGCGGCGACCAGCCGTCGCTGGGCAGGCGCAGCAGGTGCAGCGGCCGCGCATCGCGCGGGCTCGTGACCAGCGTCTCGCGGCCGCCGAAGACCGTGCCCGGCAGCCAGTGGCGGCCTTCCTCGACCTCGCGCGCCAGCGTGGGCCGGCGCCACAGCGGATAGCGCGAGGCGATCTCGGGAATGCTGCGCACCGCGTACTCGCGCGCGGGCAGCCATTCGAGCGTGCCGGCGTTCCAGGGGTTGCCGTGTTCGCGCTCGGGCTTGCGCAGCGTGCGCGCCACGTCGACGACGAACAGCAGCACGCCCGCGGCGAACACGAAGGCGCCGATGGTCGACAGCAGGTTGAGCCCGTTCCATCCGAGGTCGCCCGGGTAGGTGTAGACGCGCCGCGGCATGCCCATCAGCCCGGCGATGTGCATCGGGAAGAAGGCGAGGTTGAAGCCGCCGAACATCAGGCCGAAGACCCAGCGGCCGCAGCGTTCCGAGAGCCGGTGGCCGTTGAACAGCGGCGCCCAGTGGTAGAGGCCCGCGAACACCGGGAACACCATGCCGCCGATCAGCACGTAGTGCAGGTGCGCGACGATGAAGTAGCTGTCGTGCGCCTGCCAGTCGAAGGGCAGCACCGCCACCATCACGCCGGTGAGCCCGCCCAGCACGAAGATGAAGTGGAAGCCCAGCAGGAACAGGGTGGGCGCATCGAGCCGGATGCGGCCGCTCCAGAAGGTGGCGATCCACGAGAACACCTGCAGGCCGCTGGGCAGCGCCACCGCGAAGCTCGCGGCCGACACCAGCCGCAGCGACCAGGTGCCCAGGCCGGCGGTGAACATGTGGTGCACCCACAGCAGGAAGCTCAGGGCGCCCACGGCCATCAGCGCGATCACCACCGCGCGGTGGCCCACCAGCGGCGTGCCCGCGAGCGTGGCGGCCATCATCGAGACCAGGCCCGCGGCCGGCAGGAAGATGATGTAGACCTCGGGGTGGCCGAAGAACCAGAACAGGTGCTGCCACAGCACGGGATCGCCGCCGCGCGCGGCGATGAAGAAGGGCCAGTCGAAGGCGCGCTCCATCTCGAGCAGCAGCGTGGCCGCGATCACGGCCGGGAACGCGAACACGATCATCAGCGCGCTGACCAGCATCGCCCACGCGAAGATCGGCATGCGCGCGAGCGTCATGCCCGGCGCGCGCGTGAACAGGATGCCGATGATCAGCTCGATCGCGCCCGCGATCGCCGAGATCTCGATGAAGCCGATGCCCAGCAGCCACCAGTCGGCGCCGCGCCCCGGCGAGAACTCCTTGCCCGTGAGCGGCGGGTACATGAACCAGCCGCCGTCGGGCGCCTCGCCGAAGAACAGCGTGCCGAAGAACACCAGGCCGCCGATCGCATAGGCCCAGAACGCATAGGCCGACAGGCGCGGAAAGGGCAGGTCGCGCGCGCCCAGCATGCCCGGCAGCAGGTAGACCGCGATCGCCTCGACGATCGGCACCGCGAACAGGAACATCATCACCGTGCCGTGCATGGTGAAGAGCTGGTTGTAGGTCCTGGGGTCGACCAGGTCGTTGTCGGGCACGGCGAGCTGCGCGCGCATCACCAGCGCGAGCACGCCGGCGAGCACGAAGAACAGCATCGCGGTCGCGATGTAGAACACGCCGATCTGCGTGTTGTTGACGGCCGAGAGCCGGCGCCAGCCCGAGGGCGGGCGCCAGGCGCGCTCGAGGGCGTCGCGCCCGGCATCGGGTTGCGGCGCGTTGGCGGCAGGGTCCAGGGGCGTGTTCATGGCGGTTCTCATTGCAGCTGCGCGAGCCAGCGCGCGATCGATTGCAGCGTGGGCTCGTCGATCCGTTCGTGCGAGGAGGGCATGCGCGCGCCGGGCTTGGCCTGCTGCGTGTGCGCGACCCAGGCCGCGAGCTGGTCGGGCGTGTTGGGCACGGTGCCGGCGCCGAGGTAGAGCCGGCTGCCGACATGCGTGAGGTCGGGGCCGAGCCGGCTCTCCTCGCTCACGCCGCGCACCGTGTGGCAGGCGTTGCAGCGGTTCGCGAGGAAGGCGTCGCGCCCGCGCGCCAGATCGGGTGCGAGGGTGGCGCTCGCGGGCCGCGCCTGCGCCGCGAGCCAGGCCTCGAAGGCCGCGGGTTCCTCGGCCACCACGTGCAGCGCCATGCGCGCATGCTGGTCGCCGCAGTATTCGGCGCACTGGCCGCGCCAGGCGCCGGGCCGGTCGGCCTGCAGCAGCAGGTGCTGCACGCGGCCCGGCAGCATGTCCATCTTGCCGCCGAGCGCGGGCACCCAGAAGCTGTGGATGACGTCGGCGCTCGTGAGGCCGAAGTACACCGGCCGGCCCGCGGGAATGCGCACCTCGTTCGCGGTGCGGATCTCGGCGCCGCTGGCCGGATCGCGGTAGCGCACCTCCCACCACCACATGTGGCCCGTGATGCCGATCACCAGCGCATCGGCCGGCGGCACCGGGCGCCACGCGGGGCGATGGCGCTCGCCGTAGAAGAACAGCGCCACCAGCACCACGGCCGGGAACGCGAGGCCGCCGCCATAGAGCCACCAGCGGGCCTGCGCGCGCGGCATCGCGCGCGGCGCGTTCCGGCGCGCGCGCCGCACGGCGAGCGCGAGCAGCGCCATCACGAGCACGAAGATCGCGGCGGCGCCGCCGATCAGTACCCAGCTGACTTCGAGCAGCATGTCGGCCACCGGTCCCGCGGCATCGAAGGCCGAAGGCGAGGGCGGCGCGGTGGTGGACCCGCTCATTCGAGCGCCAGCAGGTAGGCCGCCATGTCGCGCGCGTCGCGCGGCGACACGCCCATCGACGGCATCGCGGTGCCCGGCACCAGCGCGGCCGGTGCCTCGATCCAGCGCGCCAGTGTCTCGGGCCGGTTCGGCAGGTGGCCTGCGATGTAGCTGCGGCGACCGAAGGCATCGAGCGGCGGCGCGAGGCTGGCGCGCGCCGCCGGCACCTTCGGGATCGCATGGCAGCTGCCGCACTGGTATTGCGCGAGCAGTTCGCGCCCGCGCGCCAGTTGGGCCGCGGGCGCATCGCCGTACGGAAGCGGCGCCGGCCCGAACGCGGGCGGGCCGCGGCCCGAAAGCTCGCAGCCGCCCGCGAGCCCGACCGCCGCCACCGAGAGCGCGGCCAGCGCGGCGCGGCCGCGGCGTGCGCGGGGCGGCGGGCGAGCGTGCGGCGCGAGGGGCATGGCCGATTCTTGCGGGGCCGGACGCGGTTTGCGCCGACAGGGCGGCCCGCACCCGCGTCGGACAATGCCGCCACATGAATGCGCCCAAGACCGTCGCGCTGACCCTGGCCGCGCTGGCCGGCGGCGCCGCGATCGGCGCGGCGGTGATGGTGTGGGGCGGCGTCTACGACGTGGCCTCGAACGTGCAGCACACGCAGCCCGTGTATTCGCTGCTCGAGACCGCGATGCGCCAGTCGGTGCGCTGGCGCGCGCGCGGCATCGAGGCCCCGCCGCTGGGCGACGCGCGACAGCTCCAGCAGGGCGCCGCCTGCTATCGCGCGCGTTGCGTGCAATGCCATGGCGCGCCGGGCGTGGCGCAGGACGACATCGGCAAGAGCATGCAGCCGCTGCCCGGCCCGCTGGTCGATGCGCGCCAGCGCTGGAGCGCGCGCGAGCTCTACTGGCTCACGCGCAACGGCATCAAGATGAGCGGCATGCCGGCGTGGGAATATCGGCTCTCGGACCAGGAGCTGTGGGCCGTGGTGGCCTTCGTCGAGCGGCTGCCCGACATGACGCCGCAGGCCTATGCGCAGGCCACGGCCTTCGAGCCCGTGCCCGGCACGCCGCGCACCGGGGCGACTGGCACCGCGATCGGCTGCAACGCGCTGGCCGCGCAGCCCGCTACGCGGCCCGGCGATGCATTGCGCGGCCGCACCGCGCTGACGCAGTACGCCTGCAATGCCTGCCATGCGATTCCCGGCGTGACCAGCTCGCATCCCAACGTCGGCACGCCGCTGGCCGGCATCGGCGGGCGCGGCCTGATCGCGGGCCGGCTCGCCAACACGCCCGAGAACATGGTGCGCTGGCTGCGCCACACGCGCGAGGTCGATCCGCTCACGGCGATGCCCGAGATGGGCGTGACCGAGCAGGACGCGCGCGACATCGCGGCTTACCTGGGCACGCTCGACTGAAGCGCGGGAGCGCTCCCGGCGACGGGCTAGGCCGGGCCTTGTCCTACGCCCGCGCGGCGGCGGCTTTCCAGAATGGCATAAATCATCCGATCCCTTCCGGAAGGAGAACCCCATGACATCGAAGACCGCCTCCAAAGACCCCAAGGACACCAGCAAGGCTTTTCCGTTCCCCACCGCCGAGTCGCACGGCAAGCCCGCGCCCGAGCACGACAAGCCCACGCACGAGGCACCGAGCGAGGACGCACTCGACAGCGGCGTGGAGGAATCCTTTCCCGCCAGCGACCCGGTGTCGGTGACCGTCACCAAGGTCAAGCTGCCGCCGGGCAAGGCCAAGGCCGATTCCTGATCGGCCCGGCGCGCAGTTCCCGCGGCATGGCCCCCGGACTACGCGCACAAGCGCTCGCGGCGACTGTCGCTCGCGCTGGCCGGTTCCGATGATCGGCCCACGATGCCACAGACCGCCGCCACAGCCACACTCTCTGCCGAGGCGGACCACACCGACGCCGCCTCCGTTCCCCAAAGTCTCTGGCGCCGCTGCAAGCGCTGGGCGTTGCCCGTGCTCGGCATCGTGGTGCTGGGCCTCTTGCTCTCGCACGCGCACAAGGTCGACTGGGCCGGTGCGTGGCAGGCGTTGCAGCGCTATCCAGCGTGGCTGCTGCTCGGCGTGCTCGCGCTCTCGACCGCCAGCCATGCGCTCTATGGCTGCTTCGACCTGCTCGGCCGGCTGCACACGCGGCACAAGCTCGCCGCTTGGCGCACCTGGGCCATCGCGGTCACGAGCTATGCCTTCAATCTGAACCTGGGCTCGCTGGTCGGCGGCGTCGCGATGCGCGCGCGGCTCTATGCGCGCGCCGGGCTCGACGAGGCCACGGTGGCGCAGATCGTCGGCCTCAGCCTCGCGACCAACTGGCTGGGCTACGGCCTGCTGGCCGGCGGTCTGTTCGCCGCGGGCGCGATCGACCCGCCGCGCCAGGCGCACCTGGGCGTGGTGGCCTTCCGTGCCATCGGCGTGCTGATGATCGCGCTCGCGATCGGCTACGTGATCGCCTGCGGCCTGACCCGCGGCAAGCGCTGGACCCTGCGCGGGCGCAGCGTGCAGCTGCCCTCGGCGCGGCTCGCGCTGCTGCAGATCTCGCTGTCGGCCTGCAACTGGGCGCTGATGGGCGCGGCGATGTACCTGCTGCTCGGGCAGAAGGTGCCGTACGCGACCACGCTGTCGGTGCTGATGGCGGCCTCGATCGTGGGCGTGTTCACGCCCATTCCGGCCGGGCTCGGCGTGCTCGAGGCGGTGTACCTCGCGCTGCTGTCGGGCAGCGTGCGGCAGGGCACCCTGATGGGCGCGGTGCTGGCCTATCGCGCGCTCTACTACCTGCTGCCGCTGGGCGGTGGGGTGCTGATGTACCTGCTGCTCGAGCGCCATGCGTCGACGCATCCGGATACCGCCGCGGCCGATGCCGCCGCTACTTGACGGCCTCGCTGCCGGTCCGCGGCGGCGGCTGCCGAGGCTTGTCCTGCTTGTCGTCGGCATAGGTCGAAACGCTGAGCTGGCCATCGCTCTCCATGCGCGCGACCCGCACCTTCGCGATGTCTTCCACGCCCTGTTCGCGCAGCTTGGCCCCGAGCTCCTCGAGCGTGATCATCTGCCGGCGCAGCGCGCGATGAACGGGCCGGCCATGCTTCACGATCACCTCGGCCGGCGGATCGAGGAAGCGCGACACCGCCTTCACGTGGTAGCCGAGCCAGTCGAGTCCGAAGTTCCAGGCGATCAGCGTGCTCAGCAGCACGAAGCCGTCGCCCAGGGTCTTGTAGTCGCCCTGCATGCCGTTGCTCGCCGCGTCGGCCACCAGCACGACGAACAGCAGGTCGGCCACGCCGAGCGAGCCGACGTCGCGCCGCAACACGAAGCGGAACACGACCAGCAGGAACCAGTAGACCGCGCTGCCGCGCAGCACCATTTCCCACAGGGGCAGTTCGGGCGTGAGGAGGGCGGCGAGTTCGGACATGCGGGCACTGTGGGCAAGGTGCGCGCGCGCGGGGCGTCGGCGGGACGCGCGATCGCTTGCAGGCGGCGACGAAAAGGCTTCGGCTTGTGCGAGCAAGGGGTCGCTTCCTACGCCGTGGACCGCAGCGCGGGCGCAGCGTGGCCGCAGGCGGCCGTCGCTGGCCCGTGGTGCCTTGGCGATGCCCGCGTTCTCCCGTTGCAGATTGCGAGGTCCGGCATGCATTGCGTTTCGACTCCCAGCCACTCCCTCCGAGCGCGTACCCGCGCGATCGCCTGCGCCCTCGTGCTCGGTGGCGCGGCCGTCGCCGTCCCCACGGCCTTCGCGGCCGAACCCGCGGTGCGGCTCGCCCAGGCCGCCCAGGCGCCCGCGAACCCCGCGCCCGTCGGCGCCTTGAGCGCACCCGACCGCAGCCTGATGACGCTGGCCGCGGGCGCCGGTCTCTACGAGGTGGAGGCTCGAAGCTCGCCGCCACCAAGGCCGTGAGCTCCGAGGTGAAGGATTACGCGCTGATGCTGGCGAAGCACCACGGCGAATCGAACCAGGCGCTGCGCCAGCTGGCCGCGCGCAAGTCGGTGCCGCTGGTGGCCGAGATCCCGGCCGACAAGAAGGCGCGCATCGAGGCGCTGCAGGGCCTCTCGGGCGAGGGCTTCGACCGGGCCTATGTGGACCGTGTCGGCATCCAGGACCACGAGGCCGACATCCGCCTGTTCGAGAACATGGCGCGCGACGCCAGCGATGCCGACCTGCGTGCCTTCGCCGAGAAGACGCTGCCGGTACTCAGGACGCACCTGGACGCCGCGAAGACGATGGCGAGCAATCGGCGCCCGGCGCAGACGCCGGCGTCGCAGTGACACCCGTCCTCGCATGGCGCGCACCGCCGCACTGAAGCGCTACAAGGAAAAGCGCAATTTCGCCATCACGCCCGAGCCCGCCGAGGGCGGCGAGTCGCTGCCCGGCGCATTGCAGTTCGTGGTGCAGAAGCACTGGGCGCGCAGCCTGCACTACGACTTCCGCATCGAGATCGACGGCACCATGAAGAGCTGGGCCGTGCCCAAGGGCCCGAGTTACGACCCGCACGACAAGCGCATGGCGATGCATGTGGAAGACCATCCGGTGTCGTACAACGCCTTCGAGGGCGAGATTCCGGCGAAGCAGTACGGCGCGGGCAAGGTGATCGTCTGGGACAAGGGCTTCTGGCTGCCGCTGGGCAATGTGCGCAAGGACTACCGCGCGGGCCACATCAAGTTCGAGCTGCATGGCCACAAGCTGCGCGGGCGCTGGGCGCTGGTGCGCATGAAGGCGCGCAAGGAGGGCAGCGGCGATCCGTGGCTCTTGATCAAGGAGCGCGACGAGTTCGCGCGCGAGGCCGCGGACTTCAGCGTGGTCGACCAGTTCCCCGACAGCGTGGCCGCGCTCGCGATGCCGCAGGCGAGCACGGTGTCGAAGCCCGTCGCGAAGAAGGCGGCGCGAACACGCACCGGGTGGCCCGAAGAAGCCGTCGAGGCCGAGCCGCCAGCCAGGCTCGCACCGTTGCTCGCCACGCTGGTCGACGGGCCGCCGCCGAATCCAGGCGACTGGCTCTACGAGATCAAGTTCGACGGCTACCGTCTGCTCGCGCGCATCGAGGGCAAGCAGGTGCGCCTGTTCACGCGCAACGGCCATGACTGGAGCGATCGCATGCCGCACCTGGTGCGCGCGATCCAGCGCATGAAGCTGAAGCCGGGCTGGCTCGACGGCGAGATCGTGGTGCTCGACGAGGCCGGCCGCACCGACTTCCAGGCGCTGCAGAGCGCCTTCGACAGCACGCGCACCCAGGACATCGTCTATTTCCTGTTCGACCTGCCGTACTACGGCGGCCACGACCTGCGCGCCGTGCCGCTGGTCGAGCGGCGCGCGCTGCTCGAGCGGTTGCTCGCCGATCCGCCGCCCGAGATCCGCTTCAGCGCGGTGTTCGACGCACCGCCCGAGGACATCGTGGCCTCGGCCTGCCGCATCGGGCTCGAGGGCGTGATCGGCAAGCGGCGCGACAGCGCCTACCGCTCGCGCCGTTCGCCCGACTGGATCAAGCTCAAGTGCGCGCGCAGGCAGGAGTTCGTGGTCGTCGGCTACACCGACCCGCAGGGTTCGCGCACGGGCTTCGGCTCGCTGCTGCTCGGGGTGCACGACGACGACGGCGAGTTGGTGTTCTCGGGCGGCGTGGGCACGGGCTTCAACGAACGCATGCTGGGCGAGATCTTCGCGCGGCTCCAGCCGCTCGCGGTCGACAAGAGTCCGTTCAAGCAGCGCATCGAGAACGAGCGCCGCGCGCACTGGGTCAAGCCGGTGCTGGTGGCCGAGGTCGCGTTCTCGGAATGGACGCAGGATGGCCATGTGCGCCACCCGGTGTTCCATGCGCTGCGCAGCGACAAGCCCGCGAAGCAGATCGTGCGCGAGGCGCCGGTGGCCGCGCGCGCGGCGGACCGGGCGCAGGCGAAGACCCGGGCGAAGACCCCGACGAAAGGCCCGGCCGCCACCTTGCCCGCGAACTTCAAGGTCTCGCATGCCGACCGCGTGGTCGATGCCTCGACCGGTATCACCAAGGTCGAGGTGGTGCGCTTCTACGGCCTGGTCGCGCCGCTGATGATGGAGCATCTGCGCGGGCGGCCGGTGTCGCTGGTGCGCGCGCCGCGCGGCATCGGCGGGCAGCTGTTCTTCCAGAAGCATCTCGAGGACGGCAGCATCGAGGGCATCCGCCAGCTCGACCCCGCGCTGTGGCCCGCGCATCCCGCGCTGATCGAGGTGGCGGCCGCGCTCGGCCTGCCGGGCGCGGCGCAGATGAACGTGATCGAGCTGCACACCTTGAACGCCGTCAAGTCCGCGATCGACAAGCCGGACCGGATGACCTTCGACCTCGACCCCGGCGAAGGCGTCGACTGGCCCGCGATGCTTCAGGCGGTGGAGCTGATGCGCGTGATCCTGGTCGAGCTCGGACTCGTACCCTTCTGCAAGACCAGCGGCGGCAAGGGCCTGCACGTGGTGGTGCCGCTGCGCCGCGTGCACGGCTGGGACGCGGTGAAGGATTTCTCGCAGGCCATCGTGCGCCACATGGCGCGCACCCTGCCGCAACTCTTCGTGGCGAAGAGCGGGCCCTCGAACCGCGTGGGCCGCATCTTCATCGACTACCTGCGCAACGGCTTCGGCGCCACCACGGTCAGCGCCTGGTCGCTGCGCGCGCGGCCGGGCATGGGTGTGTCGGTGCCGGTGGCGTGGGACGAGGTGCCCGAGCTGCGCGGCGGCGCGCACTGGACCTTGCGCGACATCCACACGCGGCTCGATCGCGGCAATGCGCCGTGGGAGGGCTATGCGAAGGGGGCGCGCAGTCCGAATGCGGCGATGAAGATGCTCGGCTTCGACGCGAAGAAGGCCGGTGGCCGCGCGCGCTGACCCGCGAGTCCCGCGCGATCAGAAGGCATGCCGGATGCCGACGTCGTAGCCGGTCGCGCCGCGCGGCTCCATGCCGCCCTTGGTGACGTAGGCCGCCTGCGGAAAGATCGCCGGCAGGCTCAGCACCAGCGGGGTGACACCCATCACGCCCGGATTGTTGTGGCCGTCGCGGATGCCGATGCGCGCCACCGTCGCATAGAGCGCGGTGCGCCGGGACAGGTTGTGCACGTAGCCCAGCGCCAGCTTGTCGACCGAGGCGTTGCCGCCGGGCATGCCGTTGCCGTTGCTGAAATTCACGCGCGCGAACGAGGCGCGCACGAGGCCCGGCCCCACCGGCATGTTGAGTCCGGCGACGAAGCCGTCGTAGCGGTCGGTGACCCGGCTGCCGAACGGGCCGGCGTCGTCGCGCGCATTCCGCACGCGGGACCATTCGCCGAACAGCTTCACCGCGCCGAAGTCGTAGGAGCCGCCGAGGTTCAGGCTCCTGATCTTCTCGCCGCCGGGCGCGGCGCTCACGAGCGTGCTCTCGCCGTAGCCCAGCGCCACGTCGGCCGGACCGCCGGTCCATCCCACGCGCGCGCCGGCATAGCGGCCGCGCCCGGACGGGCTGTCGCTCGCGTCGCTCGCCGTCACGTTCTCGTGCAAGGCGTACTGCACCTGGCCGTAGAAGCCGCCGAGCCCCGGCGGCAGGAAGTAACTGAGGGCGTTGCTGGTGCGCAGGTAGCTGTCGGTGCCGGCGGAGAGCGCGCCGTTGAGCAGGCCGCCGGTGGTCAGCGCCCGCGAGGCGGCGAGGTTGCTGTTGACCACGGCGACCAGGTTGGTGCCGACGCCGTTGACGCCGAAGGGATCGAACACGCCGTCGTTCCAGAACGAGGCGGTGTAGTCGCGGCCCAGGCGCAGTTCGCCGAACGGTCCCGAGAGGCTCAGGGTGGAGCGGCGGCCGAAGTTGCCGATGCCGCCGCCGTTGTCATTGGCCAGCGGCGCCTCGAGCCAGAAGCCGGCCGCGAGGCCGCCGCCCAGGTCCTCGGTGCCGCGAAAGCCCAGCCGGCTGGACGCGTAGCCCGAGGGCGAGAGCGCGGTCTGGCTCTGCCTGACCTGGCGCGGCGCCGCGAGGCCCCAGGACCGGCTGCGGGTGCTGTAGTGGCTGATGCCGGCGTCGACGACACCGAACACGGCGAGGGCGGATTGCGCGGCGGCACCGCCCGTGGCGGCCAGCAGCGACAGGGCCAGCGTGGTGGTCTTCATGGCGGGCCTCCTCAGGGAACCAGCACGGTCGATCCGGCCGTCTGGCGCGATTCGAGCGCGCGATGGGCCTGCGCCGCATCGGCGAGCGCGAAGCTGCGTTGCGGCTCGCTGACGATGCGCCCGGCCAGCACGTGGTCGAACAGCTCGCGCGCCATCTCGAGCATGTGGGCGCGCGGCTGGATGTAGTGCGCCATCGCCGGCCGCGTCATCCACAGCGAGCCCTTGGCCGCGAGCAGCTGCGAGTCGATCACCACCGAGCCCGAGGAGGTGCCGTTGCTGACCAGCGTGCCGCGCGGCTGCAGGCAGTCCAGCGAATCCATCAGCGTGTCCTTGCCCACCGAGTCGTAGACCACCGGCACGCCGCGGCCGCCGGTGATCTCGCGCACGCGCTCGACGGTGTTCTCGCGCGCGGTCACGATGACGTGGGCGCAGCCGGCGGCCCGGGCGAGCGCCGCCTTCTCGTCGGTGCCGACGGTGCCGATCATCGTGACGCCCAGCGCGCGCGCCCACTGGCAGGCGATCAGGCCGACGCCGCCGGCGGCCGCGTGGTAGAGGATGGTCTCGCCGGCCTGCAGCGGACGGACCTGGCGGAACAGGTACTGCGCCGTCATGCCCTTCATCATCAGCGTGGCGGCGGTGCGATCGGAGAGGCCTTCGGGCAGCGGGATCAGCACCGCGGCGGGCATCACGCGGACCTGCGAGTAGGCGCCCTGCGGGCCCGTGAGGTAGCCCACGCGGTCCCCGGCCTTGACCTCCGTCACGCCGGGGCCGACGGCCTCCACCACGCCGACCGCGTCCGAGCCCAGCCCGTCGGGCAGCGTCAGCGGATAGCGGCCGGTGCGGAAGTAGATGTCGATGAAGTTGACCGCGATGAAGCTGTGGCGCACGCGCGCCTGGCCGGGGCCGGGGTCCGCGACCTCGACGTTCTCGAGCCGCAGGACTTCGGGACCGCCGGTCTCGTGGAAGCGGATGGCTTGGGGCATGGCGATGTCTCCTCGTTGTTCTGGAAGGTCTTCAGTTCAGGCGGATGTCGTAGCGCTTGACGATGCCGGCGTTGCGGGTGAACTCCTCGCGCAGTTCGTCGCGGGCCTGCGCGGGCGTGCGGTCGGCCATCGGCTCGAAGCCGGCGTTGGCCACGCTCGCGCGCACCGCCGGGTTGGCCGCGACCTTGCGCAGCACCGCGTGGATCTTCTCGACCAGCGGCGCCGGCATCTGCGAGGACGCGATCACGCCGGTCCAGTTGGCGAAGTCGAGCGCCGGGTAGCCCAGCTCGGCGAAGGTGGGCACGGCGGGAAATTCGGGCAGCCGGGCCTGGGTCGCGACCGCCAGCAGCCGCACCCTGTTGGCGGCGATCAGCGGCCGGGCCGTGACCGAGCCGTCGAACATCAGCGGCACCTGGCCGCCCATGACCTGCGCCAGCGCGGGCGCGGAACCGGGGTAGGGCACGTGCTGCATGTCGAGCCCGGCCGCCTGGTTGAGGATGGCGCCCGCGTACTGCGAGGCCGTGCCGGCGCTGTAGGAGGCGTAGGAGACCTGGCCCGGATGGGCCTTCACATAGGCGATCGCCTCCTTCGCATCCCTGGCCGGGAACTGCGGCGAGGCGATCAGCAGCAGCGAGGAGCGCGCCATCAGCGCGACCGGCTGCACGTCCTTGAGCGGATCGAAGCCGCCCTTGAGCACGTGCGGCACCTCGGTGAGCACGTTGCTGGCGGTCATCATCAGCGTCTGGCCGTCGGCCGGCTGGGACAGCAGGTACTTGACGGCGATCGCCCCGCCGGCGCCCGGCCTGTTCTCGACCACCACCGGCTGGCCGATGTCGCGCGCGAGCTGGTCGCCCACGATGCGCGCGAGCACGTCGATGGTGCCGCCCGGCGGCGCGGGGACGATCATCTTGACCGGCTTGTCGGTGTAGGCATGGGTCCAGGGCGAGCCCAGCGCCGACGCGGCGGCGACGAGCAGGGCGGCGAGGTGCGTGAGGCGCGGCATGGCTGCTCCGGTGCGTGGAGGCTCAGGCGGCCTTGCGCAGGAAGCCCTGCTGGCCGCCGTTGCGGTTGGGCGCGAAGCCGTTGGCTCGCAGCGTCTCTTCCACCGTGTCGTGGAACACGCCGATCTGCGAGATCTCGCGCGCCTGTTGCGCGGTGGCGATCGGGCGGCCGAATTCGCGCGCGATGCGCACCAGCTGCTCGACCTGCGCGGCGGTGCCGATCTTGGCGGTGCGCGACTGGTTCCAGAGGTTGTCCTCGGTGCCGCAGCGCACGTGCAGGCCCATGGCGATGCCCATCATGTTGACCGGCAGCACGTTGAGCACCGAGCTCTCCACCGTGAGCACCGCGCCGTCGGGCACCGCGCGCACGAAGTTGGCCAGGTTGTAGATGTTCGGCGCGTCCATGCCGCCGCCGATCGCGACCCAGTTGAGCACCAGCGGGCCCTTGTAGATGCCGCGGCGCATCAGCCGCTCGACCGACTCGAAGCTGTTGATGTTGTAGCACTGGAAGGCGCTCTGGATGCCCGCGGCGCTGAGGCGGCGGATGTGCTCCTCGGCCCAGCCCGGTTGCGCCGGCACCGTCATCTCCTTGTAGGCATTGAACACGACCGGGTCCTCCATCGAGGTGCCGCGGATGTCGCGCAGGTCGAACTGCTCGAGGATGTTCATCTGCGAGGTGTTGACCGTCACCGTGACCTGGTCCGGCTTGGGGTCGAGCTCGGCCAGCATGTGGCGCGTGTCGTCCGACAGCCACTTGGCGGCCGCGCCCTCGCTCTCGGGCGCGAACGAGATCGAGCCCCCGACCTGGATGATCATCTCGGGCACGCGGGCCCGCACGCCGGCGATCAGCTCGTTGAACTTGGACAGGCGCTTGGAACCCTTGCCGTCGAGTTCGCGCACGTGCAGGTGCAGCACGGTGGCGCCGGCTTCGTAGCAGTCCACCGCCTTCTGGATCTGTTCTTCCATCGTCACGGCGATCTCGCCGGGGAAGTCCGAAGGCAGCCAGGACGGCGCGTAGGGGGCGGCGGTGATGATCAGCGGCTGCTGGTTTTCGGGGAACAGGTGACCGTCGAGGAAGTTCATCGGGGGCTCCGGGGATGCGGTTGGTTCGAAGGGGAGGGGAGGCTCAGGCGGTCGGCGTGCCGACGATGCCGGCGCGTTCCATCTTGCGGTGGCAGGGCGGGTAGTCCATCACCGCGTAGTGCTGCGTGGCGCGGTTGTCCCAGATCGCCACGCTGTCGGGCTGCCAGCGCCAGCGCACCTGGTACTCGGGGATGGCGGCCTGGTTGATCAGGTACTGCAGCAGCGCCGACGCGCCCTGCGTGAAGTCCTGGCCGTAGCGCACGTTGGCGGGCGTATGGAAGTTGGTGAAGTGCGTCGTGAAGCCGTTGACGTACAGCACCCGCTCGCCGGTCTCGGGATGGATGCGCACCACGGGGTGCTCGGCGTCGGGATAGCGGGCCTTGAGCGCGAGGCGCTGGGCGATCGGCATCGCCGCGCCGAAGGTGCACTCGATGCCGTGGCGGGCGCGCAGTGGCGCGATCAGCTCCTTCACCTGCTCGGGCAGGCGCTCGTAGGCCAGCGCCATGTTGGCCCACATCGTGTCGCCGCCCACGGGCGGGCATTCGACGCAGCGCAGCACGCAGCCCATCGGCGGTGTCTCGCGCCAGCTGGCGTCGGTGTGCCAGCTGTTCTCGTAGCGGTCGTTGGGCGCGTCCGGCGTCTTGTAGATGCGCACCAGCCCCGGGTGCTCCGGGTCGCTGCCGGCAACCGGGTGGTCCTCGAGGTCGCCGAAGCGCCGCGCGAAGGCCACGTGCTCGGCCCGGCTGATCTTCTGGTCGCGCAGGAACAGCACCTTGTGCCGCAGCAGCAGCGCCCGGATCTCCTCGAACAGGCCGTCGTCCCGGGCCGCGTCGGCCAGGCTGACGCCACTGAGCTGGGCGCCGATGGCGCAGGTCAACGCTTCGATGCGCATGTCTTGTCTCCGTTCTTTTTGGCGGTCCGACCGTCCCGGCCTCCGGGGTGCGGGCATGGGGCAACTGTAGGAGCGGGCCCTCGGCGGCGCTTTGCATTCGGTGCCAATCGCTGTGCATTTGGTGCCAGAATTCCCGCCTCCCCGGAAAGGCTCGGCATGACGGCACTGGTGCGCGCGGCGGCGCTGACGAACTTCTCGGAGCTCGCGCAGGAGCTCGGCCACGACCCCGGCGCGGCGCTGCGCCGGGCCGGGCTGCGCGCCAGGATGCTGCGCGAGCCGGACCAGTTGATCGAGGCCGACCGCGTGGCCCGCCTGTTCGAGGACGCGGCGCGCGACACGGGCTGCGAGTCCTTCGGACTGCGCATCGCCGCGCGGCGCCAGCTATCGAACTTCGGTGTGTTGAGCCTGCTGCTGATGCACCAGCCGACCTTGCGCCAGGTGCTGCTCACGCTGATCGAGCACCTGCACCTGCTCAACGAGAGGCTGGCGATCCAGGTCGAGGACGTCGGCAAGCTGGTGCTGCTGCGCGAGGAGCTGGCCGTGTCGGTGCCGGCGCGGCAGTCGATCGAACTCGCGATCGGCGTGCTCTACCGGATGTGCGCGGCCTTGCTGGGTGACCGGTGGCGTCCGGCCAGCGTGAGCTTCAGCCATGGGCCGCCGGCCGATGCGTCCTTTCATCGCCGCTTCTTCCAGTGCCCGGTCGAGTTCGACGGCAGCTTCAACGGACTGGTGTGCCGCGCGGCGGACCTCGACGTGCCCAATCCGGGCGGCGATCCGGTGCTGGCGGCCTATGCGCGCAAGCTGATCGACACCGTCCCCGGCGAGCGCGAGCGCGCGATCGACCAGGAGGTGCGCAAGGCCATCTACCTGATGCTGCCGGCGGGGCGGGCCACCTGCAAGTCGGTGGCGCAGGGCCTGGGGCTCAGCATGCGCACCCTGCAGCGCCAGCTCGATGCGCGCGAACTGACCTTCAAGCAGCTGGTCAACGACGTCCGCCAGGAACTCGCGCGGCGCTACGTGGCCAATGGCCGCCACAGTCTGGGCGAGGTGGCGGCGATGCTGGGCTACAGCACGCACAGTGCCTTCACCCGCTGGTTCGGCACCCAGTTCGGTTGTTCGCCCGAAGCCTGGCGTGCTACAGCTCGATGAACGCCGAGGTCGCCTTGTTGAGCGCCAGCATGCCCTTGGCCGTGATGCTCTCGACCTGGGCCAGCTGGCGGATCGCACGGCCCTGGGGGTGGCGCTCGGACGGGGGAATGAAGGCGGTCACGAGGTCCGCGGCGCGCAGCACGCGCAGCTTGTCGATCTCGGCGGGCGCGTGCACGACGTATGGCAATTTCTGCTCGGCGATGGTCCGAAGAAACTCCATGGACATGTGCCTTCTCCTTGAACGTTGATGGCAATGGGTCCGTGACATTGTGCGCAGAAACTCTTAGGACAGACTAAACCCTGCGCCGCTCGTGCCTATGTCAGCTGGCAGTCCGGCAGTACGGAAGCACTCTTTTTCGTAAAGCGTCGCGCGTGGCGCGGCGCTTCGTTTCCGGCGGTGTCGCGAGCGCCCGTCAGAACATGCCGTTCGAATTGGCGCGCTGGATGTTCGGTGCGAGCCAGGGGACCGAATTCTTCGGATCGCCCACGGGCTGCAGCGTGTCCCAATGCTCGACCGCCTTGCCGTCGGCATCCATTTTGTAGATGTCCACGCCGGCGATCCCGCTGTCTTCGGGATCGTCGTTGAACAGGTTCAGGAACTCCACGTGGGCCCACACGTGATCGCCGATGGCGGCGATCTTGTGGACCACGACGCGGGCCAGCACGCGCTCCCGGGTGAGCTTGCCGAAGAATTCACCCAGGGCCTGCGCGCCATCGCCGATCAGGGGGTTGTGCTGGATGTAGGCGGCGCTGACGAAGCGGTGCACCGACTCTTCGGCCTTCTTCTGGTTGATCACCAGTTCGTAGAAGCCCAGGATGTTGTTCTTGTTGCGCACGGCGCGGCTGTCGCTCGGGTCGACGAGTTCGATCATGTTTGTTTCTCCCTGCATATGAAGCGTTGATCCATGGAAGGAATCCGGAAAAACTCGTTTCGAAAGTTTTTCTGGAGACCGTCAAGGAAGCTATCACCGCGGTTGGCAGGGACAGAGGGGCCATCGGTCCCGTGCACGCAGCGATCGTGCGGGCCGTCACGCTCGGGGCCGGGAATTCTTGTGCACCGCGGCGCGAGCGCGCCGCGCGCGGCGTCTCAGCGCGCGGCCTGGGTCTGGGCCTGCATCGGCCACGCCGTCGTATCGGGCGCGATGAGGTGCCACAGCACCGGATCGATGCCCTCGAAGGTGGCGCGGTAGCGTTCCGACAGCCGGCCTTCGCCGGTGACGTCGCGGATCACGATGCCGTCGATGCGCCCGGGGTTGTCGCGCAACACCCTGGCGTAGATCTCGGGATCGGCCTCGCCCGAATCGCCGACCAGCACGAAGCGGCGCTGCGGGAAGTCGGCCAGCAGGCGCGCGATCACGCCGAGCTTGTGCGCGCGCGAATCCTCGTCGCCCGGGATCAGCGTGCGCCAGGTCGTGCTCTCGCGCAGGTGCATGCTGCCGGGCGGAAAGCCCGCCTCGCGCACGAACTCCGCGAGCGGCGGATAGAGCTGGATCGGGCTGGCCGACAGGTAGTGGAAGCGCGTGTCGGGCGTCTGCGCGAGCGCGCGGTACCAGCCGGCCATGTGCGGCGCGGGCTCGAAGCGGCGCGCGAAGGTGTTGAGCAGCATCTCGCGCCGCTCGCGCACCTGGGTGCGCTTGATGGTGTCGTCGATGTCCGAGATCACCGACAGGCCCTGCGCCGGCACGATCAGCGCGCGGCCGCGGAAGCGGTGCAGCAGCTCGCCGGGGCCGGTGACGGCGTGGAACTCGAGCCACTGCTGCGCGGGCGACAGCCGCGGCACCTCGATCACCTGCCGCACGTTGACGCGGCCGTCGGCGCCCGAGGGCGGCATGGTCCTGCGCCCGGGGCTGCCGTCGAACTCCACGTCGAACACCTTGCCGTCTTCCGACTCGGCGTGGAAAAGCGCGGTGCGCTGGTTGAAACGCAGCTGCGCGGCCGGCGAGAGCTTCTTGAGATTGAGCCCGAGGTAGCGCGCGAATGCGGCATTGAGGCCCCAGCGGCGCTCGCGCTCGTAGACCCAGGCATGGATGTCGACCTCGAGCCGGCCGTCGTCGGTGGGCCGCGCGGTGCCGTTCATGAACAGCGCCTCCTCGTCGGGCTCCAGCGGCTCGGCCGCCAGCGCAGGCGTGAGGCCGCCGGCCGCCAGCGCCGCGCCGGACAGCAGCAGCGTGCGCCGGCGCAGCGCCAGCGTCATGCGCCGGCCGTGACGCGCTCGTACGTCACGAAGCTGAAGGCCAGGCCGTCCTTGGCCGACACGTGCGACTCGCGCTGCGTCTCGCGCCAGGCGCTGGCGTCGAGCACCGGCGCGAAGGCATCGCCCTCGTAGTCGCGCGCGATCTCGGTGACCAGCGCGCGCCGCGCGAAGGGTTCGGCCTCGGCGTAGATCTGCGCGCCGCCGATGACCCAGACATCGGGCGCCTCGAGCCGCTCGCAGACCTCGAGCGCCTCGCGCAGGCTGCCTGCGCGCTGCGCGCCCTCGGCCTGCCAGCCGGCCTGGCGCGTGACCACGATGTTGCGTCGCCCCGGCAGCGGCCGGAAGCGCGGCGGCAGCGAGTCCCAGGTCTTGCGGCCCATGATGACCGGCGCGCCCAGCGTGCGCGCCTTGAAGTGCGCCATGTCCTCGGGCAGGTGCCAGGGGATGGTGTTGGCGGCGCCGATGACGCCGTTGGCGGCGCGCGCGAAGATGAGGTTGAGGTTCATGGAGCGCAAAGCAGGTTCGAAACCGGCCGATTCTGACCGCATCCGCGCCCGCCCGGCCCCGAATGCCTCAGACGGCCACCGGCGCCTTGATCGGGTCGTGGTGCCGGTAGTCCTCGAACGCGAAGTCCTCGTACCGGTAGTCGAAGATCGAGTCGGGCCGGCGCTTGATGCGCAGCGTGGGATAGGGGTAGGGCTCGCGGCTCAGTTGCAGCGCGACCTGCTCGGCGTGGTTGCTGTAGATGTGGCAGTCGCCGCCGGTCCAGATGAAGTCGCCGACGTCGAGGTCGCACTGCTGCGCCATCATGTGCGTGAGCAGCGCGTAGCTCGCGATGTTGAAGGGCACGCCGAGGAAGATGTCGGCGCTGCGCTGGTAGAGCTGGCAGCTGAGGCGGCCGCGTTCGCCGTCGTTCTGCGGCGGCGCCACGTAGAACTGGAAGAAGGCGTGGCAGGGCATTAGCGCCATCTTCGAGAGCTCGGCCACGTTCCAGGCGCTCACGATGATGCGGCGCGAATCGGGGTTGGACTTGAGCGTCTTCACGACCTCGGCGATCTGGTCGATGTGGCCGCCGTCGGGCGTGGGCCAGCTGCGCCACTGCACGCCGTACACCGGGCCCAGGTCGCCGTCCTCGCGTGCCCACTCGTCCCAGATGGTGACGCCGCGTTCCTTGAGCCAGTTGTTGTTGCTCGAGCCGGTCAGGAACCACAGCAGTTCCTGGATGATGGACTTCACGTGCACCTTCTTCGTGGTGACCAGCGGGAAGCCCTCGTTGAGGTCGAAGCGCATCTGGTGGCCGAACACGCTCTTGGTGCCGGTGCCGGTGCGGTCGCTCTTGTACACGCCGTGGGTGTCGACGTGGCGCATGAAGTCTTCGTACTGGGCGCGGATGGGGCGTTGGGTCATGGCGGTGGAGGGCGGCGGCAACGGCGCGCCCGGGACGGCGGGGCTGAAGCCCCGAATCTTATTCGGATGAGGGGCCGGCGGCTGGCCGGGCAGGCCAAGACTATAAGATGAGAACTATTCTCAACATTCCGCAAGCGCAACCCGTGTCCGCCCCGGCCCTCGACGACAGCCTCCAGGTGCTCTACCGCAGCCATCACGGCTGGCTGCAGGCCTGGCTGCGGCGCCGGCTCGGTTGCGCCGAGGATGCCGCCGACCTCGCGCACGATGCCTTCGTGCGGCTGCTGGCCGCGCGGCCGCCGCAGGCGGTGCCGGTCGAGATGAAGGAGCCGCGGGCCTACCTGACGACGGTGGCGCGCGGCCTGCTGATCGACCGCTTCCGCCGCGCCGACCTGGAGCGCGCCTACCTCGCCGACCTCGCGGCGCTGCCGCCGGCGCTCTATCCCTCGCCCGAGGAGCAGTTGCAGGCGGTGCAGGCGCTGCGCGCGCTCGATGCGCTGCTCGCGAGCCTCACGCCGAAGACCCGTGCCGCCTGGCTGCACAGCCGGCTCGACGGAATGACGCATGCCGAGATCGCGGCGCAGCTCGGCGTGTCGGTGCCGCGGGTGCGGCAGTACCTGGCGACGGCCGCGCGGCGGGGCTACGAACTGCGTTTCGGCGCCGCGCTGCCGGCGTCGGTGGCATGAGCGCGCAGGCCTCGGCCTCGCTGCCGGTGTCCGTGGCCGTGCTCGACGCGGCGATCGGCTGGCAACTGCGCATGGGCTCGGGCGAGGCCGGCGCGCGCGATGCCGAAGGCCTGCGCCGCTGGCTCGACGCCCACGCCGACCACCGGCGCGCCTGGGCCCAGCTCGGCGAACTCGATGCCCAACTGGCGCCCGCGCGCAGCGAGGCCGTGCGTTCGGCGCTGGTGCGCCGCGGCGCCGCGCGGCGCTGGAAGCAGTCCGCGGGCGTGCTGGGGCTGCTGGCCGCGCTGCTGCTGGGGCTCGGGGCCGTCGATCGCTTCGAGCCGCTGGCCACCCTGAGCGCCGACTACCGCACCGGCACCGGCGAGCGGCTCACCGTGGTGCTGCCCGACCGCAGCGTGCTGCACCTCGACACCCGCAGCGCGGTCGACCTGGCCTTCGATGGCAATCGGCGCGCGATCGTGCTGCGCGCGGGCGAGATCGCCATCGAGACCGCCCATGGCGACGCGGCCGAGCAGCGCCCCTTCGTCGTGCTGACACCCGAGGGCAGCCTGCGCGCGCTGGGCACGCGCTTCGTCGTGCGCCGGCTCGACGACGGCACCGGCACCCGGCTCACGGTCACGCAGTCCGCGGTGGCGGCACGGCCGGCCGCCTGCGCCGCCGATCCGGCCCGGGCCTGCGAAGGCGAACGCGTCGTGCAGCAGGGCCAGAGCCTGGAACTGCACGTCGATGGCGTCGGCACTCCCGGCCCCGCGCGCCCCGACGCCGATGCCTGGAAGGACGGCATGCTGGTGGTCGACGACCAGCCGCTGGCCGAGGTGGTGGCCGAACTCGCGCGGTACCGGCCCGGCCATCTCGCGGTCGACCCGCGCGTGGCCGGCCTGCGCGTGACCGGCACGCTGCCACTGGACGACACCGACAAGGCGCTGCTGGCGCTCACCGCCGCGCTGCCGGTCGAGCTGGTGGGCAGCACGCGCTGGTGGCTGCGCATCGAGCCGAGGCAGGCGCCACGCTGAAGCCTGGATCGGGGCGGCGCCGGTTTTTTTCGGCCGCCCCCTCTCACTTTTCGAAGCTCGTCCGGCAAGCAGGAAGAGAACCCTCGTCCTTCCCCTGCCTGGAGTCCCGTCTTGTCCTCGTCCTTCCCGTTCCGTCCGACCCCGCTCGTCGCCGCGCTGCTGTTCGCCACCGCCATGCCGGCCCTGCTGCCGACGGCAGCACGCGCGCAGGCGCAGGCCGCCCCCGTGCTGCGCGACTACGACCTGCCGTCCGGCCCGCTCGGCGCCACGCTCAACCGCATCGCGCGCGAGGCCGGGCTGGCGCTGACGGTCGATGCCGCGCTGGTCGGCCAGCGCGCCTCGGCGCCGGTGCGCGGCCGCTACGACGCGCCGCAGGCGCTGCGCCGCGCGCTGGCCGACAGCGGCCTCGAGCTGCTGCCGACCGACGCGGGCGGCTACACCGTGCGCGCGGGCGCATCGGCCGCGCCCACCGCGCCGCAGGTGGTGGCGCCCGCGCCGTCGGCCATGCTGGCCGAGGTGCGCGTGAATGCCGAGCGCGGCGCCGCCGGCGGACCGGCCGACGGCTACATCGCGCGCCACAGCACGGCCGGCACCAAGACCGACACGCCGATCCTCGAGACGCCGCAATCGATCTCGGTGGTCACGGCCGAGCAGATCGAGGCCCAGCAGCCCACCAGCCTGGTCGACGCCTTCAACTACACGGCCGGCGTGAGGCGCTCGGAAGGCGCCGACCGCACCACCGACTCGTTCGTGATCCGCGGCTTCCAGGCCGGCGCCGGCACGGGCAGCCTCTACCGCGACGGCTCGAAGTTCATGGTCAACGCCTACGACGGCCAGCAGGAGCTCTACGGGCTCGAGCGCGCCGAGGTGCTCAAGGGCGCGGCCTCGCTGCTCTACGGCACGGCCGCGCCCGGCGGCGTGGTCAACACCGTCACCAAGCAGCCCACGGCCGAGCCGCTGCGCGAGCTGGGCGTGGAGCTCGGCAACCGCGACCGCCGCCAGATCAAGGGCGACTTCGGCGGCAAGCTCGACGAGCAGGGCACGCTGAGCTACCGGCTCACGGGCCTCGTACGCGACAGCAACACCTTCATCGACCACGTGCCCGACGACCGGCGCTTCCTGTCGGGCGCGATCCGCTGGCAGCCGAGCGCGGCGACCTCGCTCACGCTGCAGGCCGAGTACCTTCGCAATCGCACCGACTACGTGTACGGGCTGGCCGGCGGCGTCACGATCCTGCCGAACATCCACGGACCGGTGCCGAGCAGCCGCTACACCGGCACGCCGGGGCGCGACCGCTACGCCGGCACCAACACCGCCGTCGGCTACCGTTTCGAGCATGCCTTCAGCGATCGCCTGAAGCTGCGCCACAGCGCGCATGCCTTCCGTTCGGAGGTCGATTTCCCGAGCACCGCCGCTGCCGGCGTGAGCCCCGACGGCGCCAGCTCCACCTTCCATGAGTCCTACGACCGCCGCGACCGCTCGCGCGCGCGCACCACCGACACCTCGCTCGAGTACCGCGTCGACACCGGCCCCGTCGCGCACACGCTGCTGGCCGGCGTGGACACCACCTACCAGTCCTACACCACGCGGCGCGCGTCGCGCGAGATCGCGACCCAGTTCAACTACTACGCACCGAACTACGTCTACGTCGCGGGTGCGTCGGTACCGAACACCTACTTCCCCGACATGGCCGGCAACGCCACCGGGCTGTACCTGCAGGACCAGATGAAGATCGCCGGGCGCTGGGTGGTGGTGCTCGGCGCGCGGCACGACCGCGTGACCGATCGTCAGGTGCCGGTCGATGGCGAGACCGCGAACTCGAAGGAGAAGACCTCGGCCACCACCGGCCGCGCGGGCCTGGTCTACCTGGCCGACAACGGCCTCGCGCCGTTCGCGAGCTTCAGCCAGTCGTTCCAGCCGCAGAGCGGTGTCGACCGCATGGGCGCGCGCTTCGAGCCCACGCGCGGCGAGCAGTACGAGCTCGGCCTGCGCTACCAGCCGCCGGGCAGCGACACCCTGCTGAGCGCCGCCGTCTACCAGCTCCGGCAGCAGAACGTGCTGTCGACCGACCCCGTCGACACCGGCTTCTCGGTGCAGACCGGCGAGGTGCGCTCGCGCGGGCTGGAGATCGAGCTGCGCACGCGCATCGGCCGCTCGGCCAGCCTGATCGCCGCCTATGCCTACACCGACGCGCGCGTCACCGCCGACACCACCGCCGCCAACGTCGGCAAGCGGCGCGGCAACGTGCCCTACAACACCTTCTCGGCCTGGGGCGAGTACGACTTCGGCGCGGCCGGCGCGCCGGGCCTGCGCGCGGGGCTGGGCGTGCGCTACGTGGGCGCCTCCACCGGGCTCTACGTGAACGGCATCGTGCCCTCGTACACCGTGTTCGACGCGATGGTGTCGTACGACACCGGCCATTGGCGCTACGCGTTCAACCTCACGAACCTGGCCGACAAGGCCTACATCGCCTCGTGCACCTACGGCTGCTTCTACGGCGAGCGGCGCAAGGCGGTGGCTTCGGCCACCTACCGCTGGTAGGGCGCAGCGCTTAGCATCGTGGGCATGAGCCAACATCCCCACGACCACGGCGATGACCACAGCGAACTCGACGAGATGGACCTGCGCGTGCGCGCGCTCGAGAGCGTGCTCACCGAGAAGGGCTACATCGATCCGGCCGCGCTCGACGCGCTGATCGACACCTACCAGACCCGCATCGGCCCGCGCAACGGCGCGCGCGTGGTCGCCAAGGCCTGGGTCGACCCGGCTTTTCGCGACTGGCTGCTGGCCGACGCCACCGCGGCCATCGCCTCGCTGGGCTACACCGGCCGCCAGGGCGAGCACATGGTGGCGGTGGCCAACAGCGACGATCAGCACCACATGGTGGTCTGCACGCTGTGCAGCTGCTACCCGTGGCCGGTGCTGGGCCTGCCGCCCACCTGGTACAAGAGCGCCCCCTACCGCTCGCGCGCGGTGCGCGACCCGCGCGGCGTGCTCGCGGACTTCGGCACGGTGCTGCCCGAGACCACGCGCATCCGGATCTGGGACTCGACGGCCGAGGTGCGCTACCTCGTGATTCCGCAGCGGCCCGCGGGCACCGAGCACCTGGGCGAGGAGGAACTCGCGGCGCTGGTGTCGCGCGATTCGATGATCGGCACCCGGCTCGCCGATGCGCCGGGGCAGGGGAGCCAGTCATGACTTACCAGACCCAGGCCGACCTCGGCGGCCGCACCGGTTTCGGCGCGGTGCAGCCCGAGCCCGAGGGCGAGCTGTTCCATGCCGACTGGGAGCCGCGCGCGCTGGCGCTGGTGCTCGCGATGGGCGCCACCGGTTCATGGAACATCGATGCGAGCCGCGCCGTGCGCGAGACCTTGCCGCACTACCTGCAGCTGAGCTATTACCGGATCTGGCTCGCGGCGCTCGAGCGTCTGATGATCGAGCGCGGTCAGCTGTTCGAGGACGAGATCGCGCAGGGCCGCATGCTGCATGCGCCCGCGCCCGTCAAGCGCGTGCTGCATGCGGCCGACGTGGCCGCGGTGCTGGCCAGGGGCTCGCCCACCGAGCGGCCGGCCGCGGCGCCCGCGCGCTTCGCGATCGGCCAGGCGGTGCGCATGCGCGCGGGCCGCGTCGACCATCACACGCGGCTGCCGGGCTATGTGCAGGGGCGGCGCGGCACCGTCGAGCGGCTGCATGGCGCGCACGTGTTCGCCGACAGCAATGCGCAGGGCGCGGGCGAGGCGCCGCAGTGGCTCTACACGGTGGTGTTCGAGGAGGCCGAGCTCTGGGGCTCGCGGGCGCAGCAGCTCTCGGTGTCGGTCGATGCCTGGGAAAGCTACCTGGAGGCGGCCGAATGACGCAGTACCCCGACGGGATGCTGGCCCCCGGCATGCCGCGCGACGCCGACGGCCCGGTCTTCGGCGCGCCCTGGCAGGCCCAGGCCTTCGCGATGACGCTGGCGCTGCACCAGAAGGGCCTGTTCAGCTGGAGCGAGTGGGCCGAGACCCTGGCCGCGCAGATCCAGGCCGCGCAGGCCGCGGGCGACCCCGATGCGGGCGACACCTACTACCGGCACTGGCTCGCCGCGCTCGAGACGCTGGTGGCGCGCAAGGGCGCGAGTTCGCACGACGAGCTGGCGCGCTACCGTGAAGCCTGGGACCACGCGGCCGATCGCACGCCGCATGGGCAGGCGATCGAGCTGCGGCCCGGCGACTTCGGGCATTGACTCCTTCCCCCTTTGGGGGAAGGCCGGGATGGGGGCCAGCGCCCGCGCAGGAGCTTCGTGCGGCTGCGGAGGCCGTCGTGCCCCCACCCCGACCCTCCCCCAGCGGGGGAGGGAGAAAGTCCTCAGACCCGGATCACACGCCCCGGATTCAGGATGTTCTTCGGATCGAGCCCGCGCTTGATCGCGCGCATCATCTCGAGCGCCACCGGCGACTTGTGCTTCTCGAGCGTCTCGACCTTGAGCGAACCCACGCCATGCTCGGCCGAGAACGAGCCGCCGAACTTCTCGACCGCCTCGTAGACCAGCGTGTTGATGCGGTCTTCCTCGTTCTTCAGGAAGGCCTTGGTATCGACGTTCTCGGGCGCCTGCACGTTGTAGTGCAGGTTGCCGTCGCCCAGGTGGCCGAAGTTCACCAGCCGCACGCCGGCGATCTCGCGCGCCAGCAGCGCGTCGGTCTCGGCCACGAAGGCCGGGATGCGCGAGACGGGGATCGAGATGTCGTGCTTGATGTTCAAGCCTTCCTCGGCCTGCGCGAGCGGGATGCTCTCGCGGATGTGCCAGAGCTGGTGCGCCTGCGCGAGGTTCTCGGCCACCACCGCGTCGGTCACGCAGCCGTCCTCGAAGGCGGTTTCGAGCAGGGCCTCGAAGCGCGCGCGCGCATGGTCCTCCGATTCGCTGTCGGAGTTCTCGAGCAGCACGCAGTAGGGCACGTTCTCGTCGCCGATGAAGGGCACGCGCAGCTGCGGCATGTGCTTGTCGACCAGGCTCAGCGCGAACTTGCCCATCACCTCGAAGCCCGTGAGGCCCGGGCCCAGCTGCTTGTGGGCCAGGCCCAGCAGCGTGACCGCGTGGTCGAGCGAGGGCACGGCGGCCCAGGCCGTGAGCTGCGCGGCCGGCAGCGGATAGAGCTTCATGGTCGCGGCCGTGATCACGCCCAGCGTGCCCTCGCTGCCGACGAACAGGTCGCGCAGGTCGTAGCCGGTGTTGTCCTTGCGCAGGCCGCTGGTGCCGTGCCAGATCTCGCCCTGCGGCGTGACCACTTCCAGGCCCAGGCAGAGCTCGCGCGTGTTGCCGTAGCGCACGACCTGCGTGCCGCCGGCATTGGTCGCGAGGTTGCCGCCGATGGTGCAGCTGCCCTCGGCCGCGAGGCTCAGCGGGAACAGGTAGCCGGCCTTCTCGGCGGTCTCCTGCAGGGTCTGCAGGATGCAGCCCGATTCCACCGTCATCGTGAGGTTGGCCGCGTCGATGTTGCGGATGGCATTGAGTCGCTGCAGGCTCAGCACCACCTGGGTGCCGCTGTCGTCGGGAATGGAGCCGACCGCCAGGCCGGTGTTGCCGCCCTGCGGGATGACGGCGGTGCCGGCCTCGGCGCAGGCCTTGACCACCTCGGCCACCTGCTGCGCATCGGCCGGGCGCACCACGGCCAGCGCCTTGCCGCGCGAGCGCTTGCGCCAGTCCTGTTCGTAGGCCGTGAGGTCGCCCTCGTTGAGCAGGTGGTTGGCGCCAACGATGGCGCGCAGCCGCTCGAGCAGGGCGGCGGAAGAAGCGGAAGTGGTCATGGGGTGGAAGCCTCCAGGGGACGGGCGGCGGCCTTGGCGTGGCGCAGCCGCAGGCGGACGTGCCAGGCGCAGGCGACGAAGAGCACGAGGCACAGCAGCACCTCGGCCAGCGCGAGCAGCTGGCTGATGCCGTTGGTGTCGCTCCAGGCGCGCACCACGCCCTCGGTGAAATAGAGCCAGACCATCAGGCTGACCCAGCGGTAGGTGTACATGCGGTTCTTCAGCAGGCCGGCCAGCGGGATCGCGAGCGGCAGCACCTTGAGCGCCATCAGCGAACCGCCGGGGCGCAGCGGCGCCAGCCAGAGTTCCCAGGCCAGGCCCAGCACGATCAGGCCGACGAGGCTGCCGACCGCGAGCCAGCGGGTGGCGGCGACGGAGGAGGGCGGGGGCGAGGCGATGGGCACGGGCGGGCGACGGTGAAGAAGGACAGGGGATGCGATCCCGGGGGCGCCGCGTGGCGAAACGGAAAAGGCGGATGGCATGATACCGGCCATGAATCGTCGTCAGCTCTGGAGGGATCTCTCCCGTTTCCCCTGGCGAAACACCGCCGCGGTGCTCGGGGAGCGTTTTCGCGAGGACCGCCTCGGCCTCACGGCCAGCAGCCTGACCTTCACCACCACCATCGCGATGGTGCCGTTCTTCACGGTGGCGCTCGCGCTGTTCACCGTGTTCCCGATGTTCGCCAAGATGCAGGGCCGCCTGCAGCGCTGGCTGATCGAGAGCCTGATCCCCGAGAACATCGCGCGTCAGGTGCTGGGCTATCTCAACCAGTTCGCGAGCAAGGCCAGCGGCCTGGGGATCGCGGGCCTGATCGTGCTGCTGATCACCGCCATCGCGCTGATCCTCACCATCGACAAGACGCTCAACAACATCTGGCGCGTGCGCTCGCCGCGGCCCTTCGCGCAGCGGGTGCTGATCTACTGGGCCACGATCACGCTCGGGCCGCTGATCCTGGCGGTGAGCCTGTCCACCACCTCCTACGTGTTCGCGGCCTCGCGCGACGTGGTCGGCGTGAGCGTGGTAAAGCTGTTCTTCGACGCCTTCGAGTTCGTGCTGCTGGCCGCCGGCATGGCCTCGCTCTACCACTACGTGCCCAACACCAACGTGCGCTGGTCGCATGCCTGGGCCGGCGGCGTGTTCGTGGCGGCCGCGATCGAGATCGCCAAGCGGGTGCTGGGCTACTACCTGAGCCTGGTGCCGACCTACTCGGTGCTCTACGGCGCCTTCGCCACCTTCCCGATCCTGCTGGTGTGGATCTACGTGGCCTGGGTCATCGTGCTGCTGGGCGCGGTGATCGCGGCCTACCTGCCGAGCATCCTGACCGGCGTGGCGCGACGCGGCGGCGGTGCCGGCTGGCCGATGCAGCTGGCACTCGAGGTGCTGCAGCAGCTCGCCCGGGCCCGCGCGACGCCCGACAAGGGCGTGGGCGCGGCGCGGCTGGTGGCCTCGATGCGCGTCGACGCGCTGCAGTTGGTGCCGGTGCTCGAGACCCTGGTGGCGCTTGACTGGATCGCGCCGCTGGCCGAGGACGGCGATGGCGGCGACCCGCGCTACGTGCTGCTGGCCGACCCGTCGACGCCGATCGAACCGCTGCTCGAGGCGCTCTTGATGCCCAAGGCCGAGCCGCTCGAGGACCTGTGGCAGAAGGGGCCGCTGCGCTCGCTGCGGCTGGGCGACGTGCTATTGATCTAGGAGCAAGGCTCAGATCTTCACGCGGCCCAGCCAGATGTCGCGGTACATCGCCCAGTCGCCCATGAAGCTGTAGAGCGGCCGCTTGAACGAGGCCGGCTTGTTCTTCTCGAAGCCGAAATGCCCGACCCAGGCGAAGCCGTAGCCGACCAGCAGCCCGGCCAGCAGCCACAGCGGATGGAGCGTCAGCACCAGCATCGCGAGGCAGGCCAGCGACAGCGTGGAGCCCGCGAAATGCAGCCTGCGGCAGGTGCGATTGGCGTGTTCGGTCAGGTAGAAGGGATAGAACTCCGCGAAGCTCTTGAACTGGCGCGGGTCGACGCTCGCGGTGGAGGGCGTGGCGGTGGAGGTGTTCATCGTGCGTCTCCTGCGCCCCGGAGGGGCTTTGTCCATAATAGCCACGACCTTCCGGGCGCACCACCCGGGTCTTTCTTCCCCTTTCTGCCCACGTACGAGCCTTGAGCGCCCTGCCTTCCACCCCCGATTCCGCCATGCCGGCCGGCGGCGCGCCCTGGGTCGTGTGCCTGTGCGCCGAGTGGTGCGGCACCTGCCGCGACTACCGGCCGCTGTTCGAGCAGGTGGCGCGCGCGCATCCCGGGCTGCGCTTCGCCTGGGTCGACATCGAGGACCATGCCGACATCGCCGACGAGTTCGACGTCGAGACCTTCCCGACCCTCCTGGTGGCCGATGCCGCGGGCACGCGCTTCCTCGGTCCGCTGCTGCCGCACGCCGAGACGCTGTCGCGCATGCTGACCGCGCTGCCGGCGCCCCAGCCCTCGAGCCTGCATGCCGAGCTGATGGTGGCGGTGCTCGAGAAGAAGCCCGCGCTCTTTGCAGTGCCGCGGGCGGCCTGATCTACTCGGCTCGTCCACACACGCGGCTCGCGGGGCCGCCCCTCCCATGAAAGTCCTCGTCTTCGGCGCCACCGGCATGGTCGGTTTCGGCGTGCTGCGCGAATGCCTGCTCGCTCCCGACGTGGCGGAGGTCGTGGCCGTCGGCCGCCGGCCCAGCGGCCAGCAGCATCCCAAGCTGCGCGATCTCGTGCTCCCCGACATGTACGACTACACGGCGGTCGAGCCGCAACTCACGGGCTTCGACGCCTGCTTCTTCTGCCTCGGCGTGTCCTCGGTCGGCATGAAGGAGGAGGCGTACCGGCGCGTGACCTACGAGCTCACGCTGGCCGCCGCCACAGTGCTCGCGCGGCTCAACCCGCGGATGACCTTCGCCTACGTGACCGGCTCGGGCACCGACAGCAGCGAGCGCGGCCGCAGCATGTGGGCGCGCGTGAAGGGCGCGACCGAGAACGCGCTGCTGAAGCTGCCGTTCAGGGCCGCCTACATGTTCAGGCCCGGCGCGATCCAGCCGCTGCACGGCGCGAACACGAAGACGCCGCTGTACAAGGCGGGCATCGTGCTGCTGACGCCGGTGTTCGGGCTCGCGCGGCGGCTGTGGCCGCACCTGGTGACCACCACCGAGAACATGGGGCTCGCGATGCTGGCGGTGGCGCGGCACGGGGCGCCTAGGCAGGTGCTCGACCCAATCGACATCAACGAGCTGGCCGCGCGCGGCTGAGGCCGACCCCGACCCCGACCCCGACCCGTTCAGGCTGAGCTTGTCGAAGCCCCGCGCGAGGCTTCGACAAGCTCAGCCTGAACGGATGGGGCGGCGTCTCTTTCAGCGCGACACGAAATCCCGCAGCGCGAACAGCACCGCGTCGGGCGCCTCGCTCATCAGCGCGTGGCCCGCATGCACCGTCACCGTCCGTCCGTCGCGCGCCTTGGCGGCCAGCGCCTTCACCGCGCGCGGCGGCGTCATCTGGTCGGCGTCGCCGAGCAGGAACAGCACCGGGCACTGCAGCTTCTCCATCGCCGCCTCGCCGCCCGCATAGTCGTTGCAGGCCTTGAAGCCGACATGGAACACGTTGACCTCGCGGTTGCTCGCGAGCACGCGGCGCATCAGCGCGCGCGAGCTGCCGTAGAGCCAGGTGCCCGGGCCGAGCGCCGAGGGCGGCGGCGCCAGCAGCGCATGCGAGAAGGTGTTGACCATCGCGATCGCGCGCTGCGGGTCGTTGAGCGAGCTCTCGAGCAGCGCCGGCGACACCACCATCGGGTAGGCGCTGCCGACCATCGCCAGGTGCGTCACGCGCTCGGGCGCGCGCGAGGCCGCCTCCAGCGCAATCAAAGAGCCGAAGCTGTGGCCGATCAGCGCCGCCTTCCGCACGCCCGCCGCGTCGAGCAGCGCGAGCACGAACTGCGCCGCTTCCTCGACGCTGGCCGGCGGCGGCCCCTCGCTCTTGCAATGGCCCGGCAGGTCGACCGCGAGCACGTTCCAGCCGTGGTTGGCGAACCAGCGGCTCTGCAGGATCCAGACGCTGTGGTCGTTGAGCACGCCGTGGACGAAGACCACGGTGGGCTTGGCGGCATCGAAGGGCTTGCCGCCGGTGTAGCAGTAGGTGGCGTGGCCGTTGACGGTGTAGTGCATGGTGTCAGGCCCCCGCTTTCTCGGCCGCCTTCAGCGCACGCTTCAGGTCGTCGATCAGGTCGGCCGGATCCTCGAGGCCGATCGACAGCCGGATCGTGCCCTGCGAGATGCCCGCGCCCGCGAGCGCCTCGTCGGTCATGCGGAAGTGGGTGGTGCTGGCCGGGTGGATCACCAGGCTGCGGCAGTCGCCCACGTTGGCCAGGTGGCTGAAGAGCTTGAGCGATTCGATGAAGGCCTTGCCCTGGGCGCGGCTGCCCTTGATGTCGAAGCTGAACACGGCGCCCGCGCCGCGCGCGCCGTGGCGCAGCAGCTTCTGCGCCAGAGCATGGCTCGGGTGCGACTCGATCAGCGGATGGCCCACGCGCGAGACGAAGGGATGGGTGGCCAGGAACTCGACGATCTTCTGCGTGTTGTCGATGTGGCGCTCCATGCGCAGCGGCAGGGTCTCGATGCCCTGCAGGATCAGCCAGGCGGTGTGCGGGCTCATCGCGGCGCCGAAGTCGCGCAGGCCTTCGCGGCGCGCGCGCAGCAGGAAGGCGCCGACCGTGCTCTCCTCGCTGAACACCATGTTGTGGAAGCCGTCGTAGGCCTGGGTCAGCTCGGCGAATCTGCCGGACTTCTCCCAGTCGAAGCTGCCGCCATCGACCACCACGCCGCCGATCACCGTGCCGTGGCCCGAGAGGAACTTGGTGGCCGAGTGGTAGACCAGGTCGGCGCCGAAGTCCAGCGGCTTGATCAGGTAGGGCGAGGTCAGGGTGGAGTCGACCAGCAGCGGCACGCCGGCCTCGTGCGCGATCTCGGCCACGGCCGGGATGTCGAGCACGTCGAGGCCCGGGTTGCCCACGGTCTCGCCGAAGAACAGTTTGGTCTCGGGCCGCACGGCGGCGCGCCAGCCGTCGAGGTCGCCGGGCTTGACGAAGGTGGTCTCGATGCCGAAGCGGCGCATCGTGTAGTGCAGCAGGTTCTGCGAGCCGCCGTACAGCGCGGTGCTGGCCACGATGTGCGAGCCCGCGCCCATCAGCGTGGCGATGGAAAGATGCAGCGCCGCCTGGCCGCTGGCGGTGGTGATCGCGCCGATGCCGCCCTCGAGCGCCGACACCCGCTGTTCGAGCACCGCGTTGGTCGGGTTGCTGATGCGCGAGTAGACGTGGCCCGAGCGCTCGAGGTTGAACAGGGCGGCCGCATGGTCGCTCGACTCGAAGACGAAGGAGGTGGTCAGGTGGATCGGCACCGCGCGCGCGCCGGTCGTGGGGTCGGGCGAGGCGCCCGCGTGCAGCGCGAGGGTGTCGAAACCGGGGTCGGAATAGCCGGGCATGGGGTCCTTTCTGGAGCGGCGCTTTGGACCGGTGGCGTCCGCTGCGTGACAGCGACAAACCGGGCCGTGGAGGTCGGCGCCGATTGTGGGCTATATTCAAAAAAGGCAGGCCGCCAGGAAAGACAGAGTCCGAGAGGAGCACACGATGAAAGTCACCGACATCCTTCGCGTCAAGGGCAACACGCTCTTCACCATCACGCCAGACGATCTGCTGGCCGAAGCCGTCAAGACGATGGCGGACAAGGACATCGGTTCGCTGGTCGTCATGGAGCATGGCGACCTCGTGGGCATGCTCACCTTCCGTGAAGTGATCGTGACCATCGTCGCCAACGGCGGCCAGGTCGGCGGCACGCTGGTGCGCAAGGCCATGGACGACGCCCCCGTCACCTGCACCCTCGAAACCGACCTCGACGAAATCCGCCGCATCATGCTCGAGCGCCATGCCCGCTACATGCCGGTGATGGACAAGCGCATGCTGATGGGCGTGATCAGCTTCTACGACGTGGCCAAGGCCGTGGTCGACGCGCAGAATTTCGAGAACAAGATGCTCAAGGCCTACATCCGCGACTGGCCGGCGGAAGACGAGAAGAACTGAAGCGCCGCAACGCGGCGATCGGCGCGGTCAGTGGATGGCCGCGTACATGATCGCTTCCTGCGTCGCCTCGGTGGCCGAGAATTCCGTCACCACCTTGCCCTGCTTGGCCACGAGGATGCGGTCCGACAGCGCCATCACCTCGGGCAGGTAGGAAGAGATCACCACCACCGCCTTGCCGGCATCGGCCAGTCGGTTGATCTCGGCATGGATCTCTGCGATGGCACCCACGTCGACCCCGCGCGTGGGCTCGTCGAAGATCACGATGTCGGGCTCCTGCACCAGCGACTTGGCGATCACCACCTTCTGCTGGTTGCCGCCCGACAGCTCGATCACCTTCACGTCCTTGCCGATGGCGCGCACATTGAGCAGCCGGCTCCAGTGTTCGCCCACCGAACGCGCCTTCGCGCCCGACACCAGCCCGCGCGCGCCGGCCAGCTTGCCCTGCAGCCCCATGTAGATGTTCTGCGCGATCGACATGGTCTCGAAGAAGCCCTCGAACTTGCGGTCCTCGGTGATGTAGGCGATGCCGTCGCGCACCGCCTGGCGCGCCACCCGGTAGCGCACCGGCCGGCCGCGCAGCAGGATCTCGCCGCCATGGAAGAAGTCGCGCTTGATCAGCCCGGCCACCACCTTGAAGGTCTCGGTGCGGCCCGCGCCCACCAGGCCGAACACGCCCGTGATCTGGCCCGCGAACACCGACAGCGAGTTGTTCTTGACCATCGCCGCCATGCGCAGGTTGCGCACCGACAGCAGGCAGTCGCCCTGCGGCCGCACGTGGGTCTTCTTCTGCCCGTAGAGCGTCTGCGAGAGATCGCGCCCCACCATCGCCTGCACGATGCGCTCGCGATCGAAATTCACCTTGTCGTCGGTCACCACGTGGCGGCCGTCGCGCAGCACCGTGATGCGGTCGGCCAAAAGCAGCGCCTCCTCGAGCGCGTGCGAGATGAAGATCACCGACACGCCGCGCGCCTTGAGGTCGAACACCAGGTCGAAGAAGTACTTCTTCTCCTCGGGCGTGAGGCTGGCCGTGGGCTCGTCGAAGATGATGATGCGCGCCTTGTGCAGCACCGCGCGCGCGATCTCCACCATCTGCTTCTTGGCCGCGCCGAGCATGCCCACGGTGGCGGTCGGATCGACGTCGAAATTGAGCGACTGCAGGAACTGCTGCGCCGAGATGTAGACGCCGCGCAGCCGGTTGAAGAAGGACTCCTGGCCCAGGAACAGGTTCTGCGCCACCGTCATCGTCGGCACCAGGCTGGTTTCCTGGAACACCATCGCGATGCCCTCGTGGCGCGCCTCCAGCGGCGTGCGCAGCTGCACCGGCCGGCCTTCCACCAGCATCTGGCCCGCGCTCAGCGGCACCACGCCGGCCATCACCTTGGTCAGCGTCGACTTGCCGGCGCCGTTCTCGCCGAGCAGCGCATGGATCTCGCCGCGGCGCAGCGTGAAGTCGACGTCCTCGATGGCGGGCACGCCCGCGTATTTCTTGGTGGCCTGGCGCAGCTCGAGCATGGTCTCGTGCGCGGCCGGCGCGCCCGTTTCAACGGCCACGGTGTCGGCGCTGGTATCGCGGGCATTCATCGCGCGGCTCCCTGTTCCTCGGCGGTCATGCGCACCCGCAGCAGCCGGCCGCCGCCTTTCGAGGCCGCGAACAGCGCGCTCCCATGCTCGGCCACCGCGGTGATGCCGTGGTGGCGGCCGTCGACCTGGCTGTGCAGCGAGGACACGACCTGGCCCTGCGCATTCACGCGCACCACCAGCCCGTAGGAGCGCGGCGGTGCCCAGGGCTTGAGCACGCCCATCTGCTTGACGCCCGCGCCCTGCAGCGGCTCGAGGAAGCTGTGGCCCGACGAGAGCGCCGGCGCGATCCAGTAGCGCGGATCGATCTCGGCCACCATGCGGCGGCGGTAGGCCTCCTCGCGCAGCACGAATTCCACCAGCTGCGTGCGGCAGACGAAGCAGCTGAGCCAGAAGCCGCCGCCGGCCGCCGCAGCCATGCGCGAGGGATAGCCGGGCAGGTCGGCCACGCGCGGCGCGGTGCCGTTCGGCCCCAGCGCGAGCACGCGGTGCGCCCAGCTCTCGCCGACCAGCACCGTGCCGCCCGCCTGCGGCAGCACGCCGAAGGCATGGCGCAGTCCGGCCGCGAGCTGCTGCGCGGCACCGCCGCCCGGCGCCCAGGCGCAGACGCGGCCGCTCGCGCCGTGCGCCATCAGGTCGTGGCACCAGCGTTCGGGTGCATGCTCGGCCGATCCCTCGGTGAAGAGCCAGCGCCGGCCGGCCTCGTCCCAGGCCAGCGCATTGACGCAGCGCAGCGCGCGGCCGCCGGCCTCCGCGAGCGTGTGGGCGGTGGCGCCGTCGGGCGCGAGCAGCAGCACCTGCGTGCCGGCGAGCGCCAGCGCGAGCCGTCCACCCGGCGCCGCGGCCAGCGCCGTGATCGGGCGCTCGAAGCGCCGCAGCTCGACGGGCACGCCTCCGTCGAGCCGGTACAGCGCAGGTCCGGCCGCGATCCACAGCACGCCGTCCGCCACCGCGAGGTCGTCGATGTCGGCGAGCTCGGCCACCACCTCGGCGTTGTCGAGCGCGCGGTTGGGCTTGAGCACGCCGTCCATGACCGGCACCGTGATGGCGGCGCTGCCGCGGCCGAGCAGGCGGTCGGTGAAACCGCGAAGGGTGTCGAGCATCAGGCTGTCCTCCAGCGCCGTTCGTACTGCACGAAGTCGGGGTCGGCGCCCTCGAGCTTGTAGCGGCCGATGCGGTTGTTCGAGATGCCGCCCAGGTAGAGGTGGCCGCGGTGCTCGCGCATCGAGGTGATCATCGGATGGTTCTCGCCGCCCAGGTCCCACAGCGTCTCGAGGATCTCGCCGGCCTCGCTGAACTTGAGCACGCAGCCGGTGTTGATGTTGGGGAACAGCCATTCGTCCACCGGCACGCGCGTGGCCATGCGGCGGCGAAAGCCCGGCATGCGCATCGCGAGGTCGTAGGCCGGGCAGCGCATGCCCACCAGCGCGAGCCAGTAGTGGCCGTCAGAGGCGAGGTTGATGTTGTCGGGATAGCCGGGCAGGTTGTCGATCACCATCCGCACCTGGCCGGCCTTCGGCCCGTCGAACCAGTAGCGCTTGATGCAGCAGCCCCAGGTCTCGGCGAACAGGATCGACTGGCCGTCGCTCGCGATCGCGATGCCGTTCGGGAAGCGCAGCCCGCGCAGCACGGTGCGCGTCGAGCCGTCGCGCGGATCGAAGCAGACGATGCGCCCGTTGCCGCGCGCCTCCAGCCCGTCGACCGGCCATTCGTGCATCTCGTAGCGCACCGTGGCCTCGCTGAAGAAGATGCGGCCGTCGTCGGCGATGTCGAGGTCGTCGGCCAGCCGCAGCCGGCTGTCGTCGTTGATCGAGGTCCAGCTGCGGTTGGTCTCGTCGGTCACGCGCTCGACCTTGCGCTCGGGCGTGACGCGGTACAGGCCCATGCCGCCCACGCACACGTGCAGGTTGTCCTCGCGGTCGAAGGCCAGGCCCAGCGGCTGGCCGCCGATGTGGGCGTAGACCTCCATGCGCTCGTAGTCCGGCGCGAGGAAGCGGATCACGTCGCCATGGCGCGAGCCCGCATAGAGGTTGTCGTCGCGGTCGAGGATCACGTCCTCGGGCGACTCGATGCGGCCCAGGCCGATCAGCGTGACGTCGCGCAGCTTGTTGTTGACCGCGTAGACGCTCGCGCCGTCGCCGCTGCTGGCCGGTGCCGGCGGCAGCGCGAAGTAGGTCGGGCTCACGTAGACCTTGCTGATGATGCGCTGGCGGTTCTTGAGCCAGCGCACGTCGATCACGGCCGCCAGCACCAGGATCGCGGCCAGCACCATGCGGATCACGCCGCCCGGTGCCGACATCGAGGTCAGGCCGTTGGTGATCAAGAGCACCAGCAGCGTGCCGACCAGCGCCTTGGCGACCGAGCCGCGCCCGCCGCCCAGGCTGATGCCGCCGAGCACCGCGGCCGTGAGCACCAGCACCTCCATGCCCACGCCGATGTCGGCGCCGGCCGTGGCCAGCCGCGAGGCGAAGAAGCAGCCGGCCGCGCCGCACAGCGTGCCCGAGGCCACGTAGCACAGCGCGACCGTGCGCCGCACCGCGATGCCGCTGTTGTAGGCTGAGCGGCGCGAGCCGCCGATGGCCATGATGTGCCAGCCCGCGCGCAGCCGCGTGAGCAGCACATGGCCCGCGATCGCCACCGCCGCGTAGGCCCAGGCCACCGTCGGCAGGCCCAGCAAGGTGCCGTTGCCCAGAAAGTCCCAGGCCGGCGAATCGGGCAGCGAGCCCGCGATCGCGGTCGAGTACTGCAGGCTCAGGATCTCGTAGAACGAGCGGAAGATGATCAGCGTGATGAGGGTGGTGAGGAAGGCGCGCAGCCGCAGGTAGCCGATCAGCACGCCGTTGACCGCGCCGAGCAGCGCGCCGACGGCCAGCGTCGCGAGCACCGACGCGCCCATCGGCCACTTCAGCACGTGCATGCACATCAGCGCGCAGAAGTTGGTGAGCGCGAAGATGGAACCCACCGACAGGTCGATGCCGCCCACGATCATCACCAGCGCCAGGCCGAGCACGATGAAGCCGATCTCGCCGGCCTGCCGCAGCGTGTCGGCCAGCACCACCGGCGACCAGAAGTTGCCGATGAGCTGGCCCGAGGCCAGCAGCACCGCCACCAGCAGCAGCACCGGGATCACGGTCTCGGTCCAGCGCTTGGACAGGATCTCGCCGACCCAGTGGTCGGGCCACCAGCGGTAGCGCAGGCGCGTCAGGGTCTCGTTCATCGGTGCGGCTCCGGCGTCGGCGTCACTTGGCGGCGGTGAGCTTCCAGCAGGTGCCGTCGGCACCCGCGTTCTCCTTCGTGATCGGGATCAGCGTGGTGTAGATGTTCTGCTTGGCCGCGCCGGGCTTCATGCCGCCCTGCACCAGCCACTTGATCATGGCGGCCATGTTGGCGGCCTGCGTCGGCACGTCGTAGCTCACGTCGAGGTCGAAGGCGCCCGACTTGACCTGGTCGCAGGCACCTTTCTGCTCGCCGCCGCCCGAGGTCGCGAGGTAGACCTTGCCGGTCAGGCCCGCTTCCTTGATGGCGGCCGCGGTGCCGATGTCCATGCCGTCCCAGAAGCCGACGATGCCGCACAGGTCGGGGTTCTGCTTGAGCACCGTCTGCGTCAGGCCCTTGGCCTTGGCCGCGTCCCAGTCGGCGGCCTGGTTCGACACCACCTTGATCTGCGGGTTCTTCGCCAGCACGTTCTCCACGCCCTTGAGCGTGTAGGCGCTGGTGGCCGCGGTCGGCGCGCCCTGCACGATGGCGATCTTGTTCGACTTGCCCTTGCAGGCCTGCACCACCGCCTCGGCATTGCGCTCGCCCACGTCGACCCAGTCGGCGCCCACGAACACGGTCGAGGGCTGCACCGAGCGCATGTTGATCTGCACCACGTAGATGCCGTCTTCCTCGGCCTTCTTGATCAGCTTGGCGTAGGTCTGCACGTCGGGGTTGTGGATCACGATCACCGCGGGCTTCTCGGCCATCAGCGCGGTGAAGGCCTGCGCGCCGGCGTTGGTGTTCCAGTTGGGATCGCGCGCCACCACCTTCATGCCGGCGGGCTCGAGCTCCTTCTTGAGGCCGTTGTACCAGCCCTGCGCGAGGTCGAAGCCCATGGCCACCGGGATGTAGCCCACGGTCTTGCCGGCCAGCGACTTCTTGTAGCCGTCGCGGAAGGGCTCGTCGAGGCCCTTGCCCTGGGCGGCCGCGTGCTGCGATACGGCAACCAGTGCCAGCGCGATGCCCGCGAGCTTCGCGGATGCGGCGAGTGTGCGAACGAAGTGCATTGCATGTCTCCTTTTTTCGGTGGTCTCGGATGACGCCAAAATCGCCTGGCGCCCGGCTTCGGAAAACAGGTGGATCCGCGCGCGGACCCCGGGGATCAGATGTCGCCCTGTTGCGCGGTCTCTTCGTTGCGCGGGTTGAGCATGGAGTCGATCAGGATCGCGGCCAGCAGCACCACGCCCTTGACGATGTTCTGCACGGAATAGGAGAGGTCCATGATCGTCATGCCGTTGAGCATGGTGCCGATCAGGAGCGTGCCGATCACGACGTTGAACACGCCGCCGCGTCCGCCCGACAGGCCGATGCCGCCGAGCACGACCACCAGCACCACGTCGTAGATCATGGTGGAGTTGAAGATCCGCGTCGGCATGCTGCTGACCGAGGCCGCCATCACCACGCCCGCGAACAGCCCGATCAGCGCCGCCAGCACGTACTGCAGCAGCACCATCGGCCGCGTCGGCAGGCCGGTGGCGCGCGCGGCGAAGGGGTTGTCGCCGATCGCGTAGACGAAGGCGCCCGCGCGCATGCGGCGCAGGAAGAAGGCCATGGCCGCGGCCGCCACGCCGAACATCACGACCGGCGTCGGCACCCCGGCCAGGGTGCCGCGGCCCAGCCAGGCCGCGGGGTCGAGCGCGGCCGGCCACTGCACCACCTCGAGCTGGAAGAAATAGGCCTGCCCCAGCCCCGCGAGAAAGAGCCCCGAGGCCAGCGTGGTGAACAGCGACGGCACCTCGGCATAGGCGATCAGCCAGCCGTTGACCAGCCCGAAGGCCAGCGCCAGGCCCAGCGCGATCGGGAAGGCCGAGCCGAGCGAATGGCCGTTCTGGACCAGCTGCAGGAGCAGGCCCGAGGGCACGGCCAGCGCGGCGATCATCGAGATGTCGATGCCGCGGCCGATCACCACCACCGCCATGCCCAGCCCCAGGATGCCGAGGAAGGCCACGTTCTGCACCAGCGTGAGCAGGTTGTCGATCTGCGCGAAGCCCGGCAGGAACGCCGCGAAGCCCGCGAACAGCAGCGCGAACAGCGCCGACACGATGCCCTGCTGCGTGGCCTTGAATTTCTTCGTCGTCATGGTGGGGGCGCCTCGTTTCAGCTCAGGGCCGCGTGCAGCGACTGGCGCAGCTCGCGCTTCATGACCTTGCCGTTGAGGTTGCGCGGCAGCGCCTCGGTGCCGACGGTCCAGGTCTCGGGCACCGCGTAGTCCGACAGCCGCTCGGCGCAGAAGGCCTGCAGGGCCGCGGCCTGGGTGCGCTCGTCGAGCTCGCTGACGCAGACGAAGGCATGCACGCGCTCGCCGAGCACCGCGCAGGGCACGCCCACCAGCGCGGCCTCGACGATCTGCGGATGCTCCATCAGCGTGTTCTCGACCGTGGCGCAGAAGATCTTGTAGCCGCCGCGGTTGATCACGTCCTTCTTGCGGTCGAGGATGCGCACGTAGCCGTCGGCGTCCATGCTGCCGATGTCGCCCGAGCGCCAGTAGCCGCCGCGGAACTCGCTGGCCGTGGCCTGCGGGTTGCGCCAGTAGCCGGGCACCACCATCGGGCCCGCGATCCAGATCTCGCCGACCTCGCCGCGCGCCACCTCGTTGCCGTTCTCGTCGACCACGCAGATCTCGCCGCAGGGCACGGCCAGGCCCACGCTGTCGCGGTGCTCGGCCGTCATGCCGGGCGGCATGATGGTCGCGGGCGAACAGGTCTCGGTGGCGCCGTAGGCGTTCATCAGCGTGAGGCCCGGCAGCCGCGCCGCGACGCCCTCGATGGTGGCCGTGGGCATCGAGGCGCCGCCGTAGGCACCGATGCGCCAGGCCGAGAGGTCGTGCGCCTGCAGGTCCGGCAGCAGCAGGCACAGGTTGTACATGGCCGGCACCATGATCGTGTGCGTGATGCGCTCGGCCGCGGCCAACCGCGCGAACTCGGCGGCCTTGAACTGCGTCATCAGCACCGCGCAGCCGCGCGCATGCAGCATGGTGTAGAGCTGCGCCACCAGCCCGGTGACGTGGCTCAGCGGCACCGCCACGATGCTGCGGTCCGATTCGCCCAGGCTCATCGCGTGCACGAAGTGCATCACCGAGTGCGCGATGTTCAGGTGCGTGAGCATCGCGCCCTTGGGCTTGCCGGTGGTGCCCGAGGTGTAGAGCAGCACCGCGAGGTCTTCCTCGGCGGCCGCGTGCGCGCTCGCCAACGGCTCGGCCTGCATCAGCGCCGTGAAGGATTCGAAGCCAGCCTGCGCGGCGCCGGTGCAAAAGCGCAGGCGCAGCAGCGGCAGTGCCTCGGGCGAGGGCACCAGCGCCTGCAGCTCCTGCGAGCAGACGATCGCCACCGCCTCGGCGTCGGCCAGCGAGAACTCGAGCTCGGCCGTGCGCGCCCGCGCGCTCACCGGCATCGCCACCGCGCCGAGCCAGGCGCAGGCGAACACCGCGATCGCGAACTCGGGGCCGTTCGAGAGGTAGAGCGCCACCCGGTCGCCCGGCCGCACGCCGCGCTGCGCGAGGCCGCCCGCGCACTTGGTGGTGGCATGGTGCAGCTCGCGCCAGCTCAGGCGCAGCGTGTCGCAGACCAGCGCCTCGCCCTCGGGCGAGAGCCGCACCGCGTCGGCCAGCATCTGGGCCACGTTGGCGGGCCGCTCGGCGAAGCAGCGCACCACGCGCTCGTTGAAGTGCACTTCACGTCGCATCTTGGGCATGGAATCTCCCCACTGGGACCACGAGGACGCGGAGGTCTGCGAGGGCCGCAGCTCCGTCGGGGCGCTGAGCACGCCGTGCATGAGCATTTCGATGCAGTGCCGCACGGCATCCTGCAGGCTGCGCGCCGGATGGCTGTCGGGCCGGTACCAGCGGCCGATGCCGCTGAGCGCACCGACCACCGTGTACGAGGCCATCGCCGCGTCGCCGCGCGCGATCCAGCCCTCGGCCATGCCGGCCTCGATCAGCGCGCGGAACTCGGTGTCGATCTCGCCCTTGAGCGCGCGCAGCTCGCGCCGCCGCGGCTCGGCCAGCGGGTCCTCGCCGACGCGGATCACGCACAGGCCGAAGTCGCTGGTCACGATGCCCGCGTAGTTCTCCATCGCCACGCGCAGCCGCTCGCGCGGCGGCAGCCCGCGCCGCGCCGCCTCGAGGATGCCCGCGCGCAGCGCCTCGAGCCCGCGCTGCACGCACTCGAACAGGATCTGTTCCTTGTTCTCGACGTAGTGGTAGACGGTCGGCTTGGTCACGCGCAGGGCGCGTGCGATGTCGTCGAGCGAGGTGCCCTGGAAGCCCTTGGTCGTGAACAGGCGCGCCGCCGCCAGCAGCACCGCGTCCTTCTTGGCATGGCGGTCCTGCTGCCGCTCTCCGCGGCTTTGCCAAGGCGATTCGACCAGCTCGGTAGACATTCGACTCCTGCGGCGACGACCAGGGACCGATGCCGCGCGGAGGCCGCGTGGCGCCTTGAAAACCGGGGGGTTACTCGAGAGTACCCTGGTTGACTGGCGCGATTATTCGGAGCGATGGAGGAGGGCGGTTCGGGGAATTTCCCTTAGCTGCGGCGCACCAAAAAATCCGCGGGATTCAGGCGCGCGCAACGGACAGGCGGTCTCGCAGCCAGCGGTTCAGGGGCTCGCTGTAGAAGCGCGCGATGGCGTCGCACAGCGCCATCGACAGCAGCAGGTAGCCGCCGAGCAGCCACACCCTGTCGCCGCCGCTCGCGAGCGCGGGCGGGAACAGGGTCCGCAGCAGGCCGAGCACGATCAGGTGAAACAGGTAGAGCTCGTAGCTGCGCCGGCCGAACCATCCGAAGGCGGTGGAGAGCCAGCGAAGGCGTGCGGGCGCCGTGCCGTGCGTGGATCGATCGCCCATCGTCGCCAGCAGCACGGCCGTGCCCAGCGCCATCGCCGTGACGCCGAGCACGTGGCTCTGCGCGATCGGCCATCGCAGGTAGAGGAAAACCATGGCGATCGCCACGGCCCATTGCAGCAGCGTCTTGAGTCGCATGGAGAGAACGACCGAGTTCGCGAGCAACGCCGTGCAGCAACCGATCGCGATGCCGTCGAAGGCCGCGAAGTAGGCATAGAGGTAGCCGCCTTCGTCGTCCTGGCGATGGAAGCGGTAGACCGGTGCCAGCACCGCGATCGCGAGCCAGAAGGCGATCAGCCGGCGCTCCCGGCGCAGCAGCGCGCAGAGGATCGGGAAGAAGAGATAGAAGACCTCCTCGACCGACAGCGACCACAGCACGCCGAGCGCGTAGTTGGTCCAGCCGTACTTGTCGACCACCACGTTCATCCAGAAGGTCAGCGAGGCGAGGTTGACCAGCCACAGCGGCAACGGGGTCGCACCTGCCGGCGCCCGGTTCTGGAAGATGGCCACGCCCGCCCAGGCCAGCAGGTCGACCGCGACCAGCAGGAGCAGCAGGCACGGCACGATGCGCGCCACGCGCAGGCCGTAGAAGGCGCGCGCCTTCACGTCCTGCAGCGCGCCCCAGCGGCGCCGCGCGTTCGAGGTGATCAGGAAGCCCGAGATCACGAAGAACATCGTGACGCCGTAGTTGCCGTTGCGCGCCACCGCGCGCACCGCTTCCCAGCCGAAGAGCTGCGACAGCACGGTGCCGTCGAGACGGTAGGCGATGTTGAAGTGGTGGAACAGCACCAGCAGGATCGCGATGCCGCGCAGCACATCGATGCGCGTGCTGCGTGGTCCGGTGCTCGGCGCCGTCGTCATCTCGCGGCGGAACCGATCAGCGCGGGCAGGGCCGGCAGCAACGCGTCGCGCGTGCGGACGCCCGGTGTGGTCGCCTGCTTCCGGTCGTCCTGCGTCAGCCGCGCGAACACCACGGTGCGCTCGCCGCGCGTGGCCCAGCCGACATACCAGCCGTAGCCATGCGCTTCGTCGAGCGAGCCGTCGGCCTTCTTCGGGTAGGCGGCGCCGGTCTTGCCCTGCACGGTCCAGCCTTCGGGCAGCTCGGTCGTCTCCATCGAACGCCGCGTCATCTCGATCGCGTGTGGCGATACCGGCAGCCGGTTCGACAGCAGCTTGCGCAGGAACTCGACCTGCTCGCGCGGCGAGATGCGCAGCGAGGACGCGACCCATGAACGCTCGAGCCCGTCGTGCTTGCCCGGGTCGCCCGACACATCGGCGTTGCCGTAGCCGAAGTCCTTCGCATAGCGCGCGAAGCGCTCGGCGCCCAGCGATTCGGTCACCCGCTGCGAGAACCAGAACACCGAGAGCTTGAGCCAGCGCTGCGGATCGGTCGGCTGCTTCCAGCCTTCGACCCAGGCCGGATAGCCTTCCTTGAAGGGCAGCACGGGGTCGTGTTCGTTCTGGAGGAAGCCCGCGTCGAAGCCCATCAGCGCGATCGCGATCTTGAAGGTGGAGGCGGGGGTGACGCGTTCGTCGCAGCGGCCTTGCTTCACGATGAACTGGCCGGTGGTCGCGTCGGCGATGGCGGTGCAGAGGGTGCGGGCGTGGGTGGTGGCGGCGAGGGTGGCGAGCAGGGCTGCGTACAGGAGGCGAAGCGGTCTTTTCATGGGAGGGACGGGGATTGGGCCGCCATCGTAGAAAAGGCCGGGCTTCATGTCCTCCGACTGGCAAGCGAGAGACGTCTCGGCCGTAACGCGTGTAACGCCGAAGGGCCCTCCCTAGAGCGCCGGCCTCGAAAACACATTCACCAGACTCCCATCCGGATCGCGAAGCAGCAGCGACAGGTTGCCCCACGGCATCGTGGTCGGCCGCATCACGACCTCGGCCGCTTCCGCCATGCGCGCCAGCGTCCCTTCGACATCGGCGACCTCGAACTCGAGGATCGCCGAGCGGTTCGATGCGGCCGTGGCGGCCCCGGCATTGAAGCGCTGCACGAGATGCTCTTCGGAAATGGCGAGCGTCGCGCCCTCCAGCCGAATCTCCGCGAAACCATCGGCCAGGCGGGTGGCCTCGGTGCCCGAGAGGCGCGCATAGAACGCAACGAGGGCTTCGAATTGTTGGGTGACTAGACGCACGGATGCAAACTTCACGCCGATCTCCTGATGAATGAACGATGGCGCGAGCTTAGGAAGAGGGCATGTCAGATTCCGGCAGTATCGTGCGGCCGCTTTCCTTCACGCGCTGCTGCCAGGCCTTGAGCAGCGCCTGGCGACGCTGCGGGTAGCGCGCATCGAGCATCTCGGCGGCGACGATGCGGTCGGCGCGGAAGTTGCGGAAGTCGTTGCGCAGTTCGCACCAGGCGCTGAGCACGCGCGACTGTTCGAAGTACACGAGCGCGAAGGGCCAGATGACGCGTTGCGACGCGGTTCCGTCGGGATCGCTGTAGCCGATGCGCAGCTTGTGCTCGGCACGGATGGCGGCGCGCAGCAGGTCGGGTTCGACCGTGGCCGGTGCGCGCTTCGCGCTCGCGGCCACGAGCAGCGCGGAGGCCTCGAGCTCGCGCTTCAGTTCGGGCGGCAGCACGGCGGCGATCTTCGCGAGCGCATCGTGCGCGCCGCCCGACAGGGCCTTGTCGCCGCGGTCCGTCACCCAGCGCAGGCCCAGCGCGAGCGCCTCGATCTCCTCGGGTCCGAACATCAGCGGCGGCAGCACGTAGCCGGGCTTGAGCACATAGCCCAGGCCGGGCGAGCCTTCGATCAGCGCGCCCTGCGACTGCAGGCTCGCGATGTCGCGGTACAGCGTGCGCAGGCTGATGCCGAGTTGCTCGGCCAGGGCCTGGCCGCTGATGGGCCGGCGATGGCGGCGCAGGGTCTGGACCAGGGCGAGCAGGCGTTCGGAGCGGGACATGCGGGCATGGTAGTGGCCCGTCGCCCGGATGCGGCGCGCGCCGGCTACAACTGGCTCTGCGGAATCAACGGCCCCAGCAGCCTCAGCTTGAAGCGCTGCCACGCCGTCGTCTCGGGCGGCACGTCGAACACGCGCGTGTCGTCGTCCTGGTCCACCCATTCGACGTTGCGGCCCTTCGCATCGAGCCGCAGCCGGTAGAAGCTGCGCGTGTCGGCGAAGCTCTCGAGCTGGCGCGCCATGGCGGCGCTGTCGATGATCAGGCCGAGCTCGGTGTTGAGCCGTGCCGAGCGCGGGTCGAGGTTCATCGAGCCGAGGAAGACCTGGCGATGGTCGACGATGCCGTTCTTCATGTGCAGCGCGCCCGTGCCATGGCCGAACAGGCCGAGCTTGCCGCGGTGCACGCTCAGCGAGGGGCTCAGCTCGTAGATATCGACGCCCGCCTCGAGCAGCCGATGGATGTGCGGCCAGTAGCCGACGTAGACCCAGGGCTCGTCGGTGGAGGCCAGCGAGTTGGTGACGAGCTCGACCTGCAGGCCCGCGGCCCGCGCCTCGGCGAGGCTGGCGACGGCGGCGTCCGAAGGCACGAAATAGGGCGAGACCATCTTGATGGTCCGCTGCGCGGTGCGGAACCAGCGGATCACGGCCTCGGTGACGGTGCCCTTGTTCGAGTTCTCGCGCTCGTTCCAGCCCTGCGTCTTGGTCAGCGGATCGAACAGCACGCGCGCGTCGGCCGCGAGCAGCGGACTGAGCCTGCGCTCGGCCAGCTCGAAGGGCAGGTCCATCATCGGCACCATCTCGAGCGGGATCGAGGCCGGCTCGCCCTCGGTCGCGTTGGGGATGATGCCGTCGGCCGGGATGCGCGGCGCCTGCGGCGGCCTGGCGGTGGCCGTGCGCTCCTCGAAGGCCTGCCGCAGCTGCGCCGGCGACAGGCTGCTGCGCGCGATGCGCTGCACGGGATAGACGGCCTCGCTGTTCCAGTAGTGGTCGAAGGCGTCGGAGAGCTCGCGCACCACCGGGCCCGCGGCGAACACGTCCATGTCGATGAAGTTGCTGGCGCTGGCGTTCATCACGTACTCGTCGGCCATGTTGCGCCCGCCGGCCACGGCGGCGGCGTTGTCGGCCACGAACAGCTTGTTGTGCATGCGCCGGTTGATGCGCTCGAAATCCATCGCCGAGGCGGCGAAGCGCGTGAGGTCGCTGCCGCGGCCCGCCGGGAAGGGATTGAACAGGCGCACCTCCACGTTCGGATGGCTGGCCAGCCCGAGCAGCAGTTCGTCCTCGCCGGTGGTGTAGAGGTCGTCCACCAGCAGCCGCACGCGCACGCCGCGCGCGGCGGCGTCGCGCAGCGCGCGCATCAGGGCGCGGCCGGTGTTGTCGCCTGCCAGCAGGTAGTACTGCACGTCGAGGCTGCGGGTGGCGAGCTTCGCGAGCTCGATGCGGCTGGCGAAGGAGGTCGGGCCGTAGGGCAGCAGGCGGAAGCCCGATGCGTTGCCCGGTGCCAGTGCCCGCTGCGCGATGGCGTTCAGCGGCGTGGCGGCGTAGTCGGCGATCGCGGCGACGGGCGCCTGTGCGACGGGCGGCGGCAGGCTGGCGCAGGCGCCGAGCAGGGCGGGCAGCAGCAGGGCGGCGAGCAGCAGGCGAAGGCGCGGGAGCGGGGACGCGGTCGGCATGGGGTCGATCTCCGAAGGCCGGTGACGGTGCGGCGATCGATCATGCGCCATGGCGTCCGCGCCGCGCTCATTCCTTGATGTTGGCCGTCTGCACGATCTTCTGGTTGCGCGCGTACTCGGCCTGCACGAAGCGGCCGAAGGCTTCGGGCGGGCCGCTGCCCGGCAGCGCGCCCTGTTCGGCGAGCTTGCTGCGCACGCCTTCCTCCTGCAGCACGGCCTCGAGTTCCTGGTTGAGGCGCGCGACGATGGCGGGGGGCGTTTTCGCGGGCGCGAAGATGCCGGTCCAGCTCACCATGTCGAAGCCCTTGAGGCCGGGCATCTCGTCGAAGGTGGGCACGCCGGGCAGCGAGGGCAGGCGCTTGGTGCCGGTGATGCCGAGCGCCTGCAGCCGCTTGCCGTTGACGTGCGGGATCGCGCTGGTGCTCACGAGCATCGCGAGGTCGACCTGGTCGCCGATCACGTCGGTGGCGATCTGCGCGCCGCCGCGGTAGGGCACGTGGGTCACGAAGATGCCGCTGCGCTGCTTGAGCAGTTCCATCGCGAGCTGCAGCACGGTGCCCACGCCCGAGGTGGCGTAGTTGTACTTGCCGGGCGCGGCCTTGGCGAGCTGCACGAAGTCGGCATAGCTCTTCGCGGGCAGGCCGGGGCGCGCCACCAGCACCATCGGCGCGGTGTTGAGCAGGCCGACCGGCGCCAGGTCCTTGAGCGGATCGAATCGGAAGGCCGAGGGGTTGACCAGCCGGCCGATGGCGATCGCGCTGTCGGGGCCGACCACCAGGGTGTAGCCGTCGGGCGCGGCGGCCACGGCCTTGGCCACGCCGATGGCGCCGCCGGCACCGGCCACGTTGTCGATCACCACCGCCTGCTTGAGCCGCTCGGCCAGCCGCGTGGCGACCAGCCGCGCATTGACGTCGACGCTGCCGCCCGCGGTGTAGGGAACGATCAGCGTGATCGGCCTGGCCGTGGGCCAGGCTGGCTGGGCCGAGGCCATGGTGGGCAGCAGGGCGGGCAGGGCGGCGCAGAGCGTCGCGGCCACGAGCAGGGGACGGCGGAGGGGGGTCATGGCGGGCTTCAGGCGTTGGCTGGGAAAGAGGGCGGCGCATCGCCGAGGCGGCTGCGCAGGTGGTCGAAGGCGTCGCTCCATTGCGAGCGCCAGTCGCGGCGCTGCGTCTCGTCGATCCAGGCGCCGTCGAGGCCGTTGAGCATGAAGCCGCGCAGGTCGTCGAGGCCGAAGCCGAAGTCGCGCACCATCATCAGCCAGGCCTGCGTAGGCGTGACCTTGTGCAGGGTCGGGTCGTCGGTGTTGGGATGGATGCGCAGGCCCAGGCCCGGCATGCGGCGGATCGGATGGTCGAGCGCCCAGCGCTCGGGCGGCAGGGTGCGCAGGTAGTAGGAGTTGGTCGGAACCACGGTGAAGAGCACGCCGCGCTCGGCGCATTCGCGCGCGAACTCGGGCGCGTCGACCACGGTGTAGCCATGGTCGATGCGGTCAACGCGCAGCACGTCGAGCGCGGTGCGCACGTTGGTCCAGGGCATGCCGAACTCGCCGGCATGCGCGGTGGTGCGCAGGCCGACCTGCCGGGCGCGCGCATAGGCCTCGGTGAAGAGCTCGGGCGGCCGGTCCACCTCGCGGTAGTCGATGCCGATGCCGATCGCTTCGTCGCAGCGGTTCGCGGCCATCCACTCGACCATCTCGAGCGCGGCCGCGGGCGAGGCCTCGCGGTCGATGGCGCCGATCAGCCGGCCGTCGATGCCGAACTGCTGCTTCGCGTCGCGGATCGCGCGCACGATCGCGCCCTGCGCGAGCGCATAGGGGATGCCCGACACCTGCACGGTGCCGGTCGGGTTCCACGAGAACTCGGCATGGCGCACGTTGTGCTGCGCCGCGTCCTGCAGGTATTCGAACGTGAGCTGGTGCAGGTCGTCGGGGCTGCGCACCAGCTCGGCGTCGAGCGCGCGCAGCACGCGCAGCACGCCCACGGGCTTCTCGCCGCGCGTGTAGAAGCCCTCGATCTCGTCGGCCGCCAGCGGCGAGCCGGCGCGCAGGTTGAGCTGCTTGAAGGTCTCGTGGCGCACGGTGCCGAACAGGTGGCAGTGCAGCTCGACCTTGGGGAGGGCGCGCAGCAGGGCTTCGAGGTCGAAGGCGTGGGCGGCGGAAGACGGGCTGGCGGAGGGGCTGGCGGTCATGCCGGCCAGTCTAGTGAGGGCGAGGCGATAAGGAAAATTTTGAATTTCTATAATTTGATTCGCCCGATCTATAAGCATGGCCACCTCTTCGCGCGCTCCCAAATCCCCAGCCGTACCCGATCCGGCCGCATCCTCGCTGCCGCTGCGCGCGCTCACGCTGCGCCAGCTGCAGTGCTTCTCGGTGCTGGTCGAGGAGGCGCACTTCGGCCGCGCCGCGCGCCGGCTGGCCATCACGCAGCCCGCGCTCAGCAACGCCATCAAGCAGATCGAGAAGCTGCTGGGCGCGCAGCTGCTCACGCGCTCCACGCACCGCGTCGAGCTCACGCCGCTGGGCGCCGAGGTGCTGGCGCGCACCGACTTCCTGGTTCACACGGTCGAGGTGGCGCTGCGCGACATCGAGAGCACGGTGCGGCGTGGCCGTGCCTTCGTGCGCATCGGCGTGATCCCCTCGGCCGCCGCGCGCGTGGCCGCGGCCGCGAGCGAGTTCGCGGCGGCGCATGCCGAGCGCCTCGGCGAGGTCGAGCTGTCGTGGCGCGACGCGCCCTCGACCGCGCTGCTCGCCGAGCTGCGCAGCGGCCAGCTCGACATGGCCGTGGCCGCCATCACCGAGCCGCCGGGCGGGCTCGAATGCGTGGACCTGTTTCGCGACCCACTGGTGCTGGTGGTGCGACGCGATCACGCACTGGCCGCGGCCGGCGAGACCGAATGGGAGCGCATCGGCCGCGAGCGGCTGGTGCTGTTCGAGAGCGGCAGCATGCCGGCGCTCGGCAATCCCGCGCGCGCCCAGTTCGCGCAGGGGCTCGAGCCCTTGCGCGTGAGCTATTCCGAAACCCTCTATGCGCTGGTGCGCGGCGGCCAGGCACTCGGGCTGATGCCGCGTCTGTACACGGCCTCGCTGCGCGATCCCGAACTGGTGGTGCTGGCGCTGTCGAAGCCGCGCATCGAACGCCGCGTGGTGCTGGCCTACCTGCCCGGGCCGATGCGCAACGTGGCGGCGCAGGCGCTGATCGACTTCCTGCGCGAGCGCCTGCCGCAGGCCGGCGAACGGCCGGTGCGGCGGGTCGCGAAAGCTTCGCGCGCCCACCGAAAACCGTAGTGCTCAGTGCTCGGAATATCGTTGTAAAGGTTAACGAATTGTCTCCCGCGTGAGGTATCTGCCGCTAAGATTTCGCGGTCATGTCTCGCCCGCTCATCGCGCTCGTCCTCGCGGTCCTTCTGTGCTGTCAGGCCGTGGTGGTGTTCGCGCAGATCCTCGTCGAGGCAGGCATGCATCGCGACCTCGTGGCGCAGACGCTGTGGTCCGATGCCTCGGCCTCCCCCGATGACTATCAGCGCGGCGCGGGCACGTCCGTGTCCGCTTCGGCCGCCGCCGACGACACGGACATCGGCCACGGCATCGAGATCCTGTTCGAGGGCTACGTGCTCGAACTGATCGTGCTGCCCGTGGCGCTGCCGCGCTCCTTCGCCTTCTTCTCCTCCAAGACCTTCTTCGCGCCGCCCAAGCGGCCGCCGCGCCTTTCCTCCGTCCTCGCCTAGGTCCGGCTTCGTGCCCGGACCGCGCTGCCGCTTCGGCGTGCAGCGCCTGCGCAGCCATTGCGCATTGCCCGCCGCGCGCGGGCCGGCGCCACCGTTCGCGGTGGCCATCCATCCAGAGGAACCGAGGAGAGAGAGCCGTGAAGCATTCCAAGGACGTCATGTTCGCCCGGCTGGCGAACTTCAAGATCGACATCGACGCGCTGCGCGCGCATTTCCTGGACCACGTGAAGGCGCTGCCGTCGACGCCCTACCGCGACAACCGCGTGGACTACATCGGTTGGGCGGTGACCAGCCGCGATGGCACGCTCGATGACGGAATTCGGCGCATTTCCGGCGGCCAGCCGAGCGTGCGCGGCATCACGCCGACCGACGCCTGCTCGGGCTACCTGGGGCGGACGATGGACGCGCTGCTCAACTCCGGCCTGAAGCCCTATCGCGCGCGCATCATGCAGCTCGAGAGCGAGGGCGCGGAGATGCCGCTGCACACCGACGCCAACAAGGAAACCTGGCGCCTGCACATTCCGATCATCACCAACCCCAACTGCTTCTTCGAATGGCAGCGCGTCGACGGCCGCATCGAGAGCGTGCACCTGCCGGCCGACGGTTCGGCCTGGCTGGTGCGCGTGGACCTGAGCCATCGCGCCGTCAACCGCAGCAACGAGCCATCCAATCGGGTTCACCTGTTGATGGGGTTGGGCATCACGCCGCCGTTCCGGGCATTGGCGCAGCCGTGGCTGGCCGCGGACGAGCAGCCCAGCCCGGCCGAACTCGGGGCCTTCTCCGCCAGCCCGCTGCCGTTGCGGCAACCGATGGCGGCGTGATGACACAGATGGAAGCGATGCAGCCGCGGGCCCGCGCCACTGCTGGCGGCGCATCCGGCTGGTCGGCCGCCGAGTTCGCCCTTGCGGCGGGAGGCCAATGGGTGGTACCGCCCGCGAGCGAGGCCTGGCGCGGCTTCGGTATCTGCGTGGAGCCGAGCCAGTTCAGGACCGGGCAACTGATGCTCGCGGCCGCCGACGGCGACGGGCTGACGCACGCCGCGATGGCGCGACTGCTCGGGCACGCGTCCGGCATCGTCGCCCGGATGGACATGGCGCCGGCCTATGCGCGGGCCGGCCTGCCCGTGCTGGCGGTGGCGGATGCGCGCGAGGCCATCGTCATGCTCGCCGCCGACGCGCGCCGCCGCTTCGCCGGTACGGTGGTTGCCGTGACGGGGAGCGTGGGCAAGACATCGACCGTCGCCATGGCCGCGCATGCGCTGGCCAGCGCGGGCGAAAGCGACCGCAGCCGCACCACCGCCAATTCGCCCCATGGCATCGCCTGGAACTTCTCGTCGATGAACCGCGGCGCCGCCTTCTGGGTACAGGAAGCGGCGGTCGCGCGCATGGACTTCAGCAGCCAGTTGATGCAGCCGCACGTGGCGATCGTGACCGCCATCGCACCGGCCCACGTCGGCCGCTTCGGCAGCACGGAAACCATCGCGCGGCAGAAGGCGCAGATCTATGTCGGCATGGCACCGGGCGGCATCGCGGTCATCAATGCCGACATGCCGGAGTGCGGGATCTTCGAGGCGGCGGCAGCGGCCGCGGGCCTGCGCGTGGTGCGCTTCGGCAGCCGACCGGGTTGCGACGCGCGCCTGCTCGGTGTCGAGGGCACGACGGTGCATGCCGAGATCGAGGGCACGCGCCATGCGTTCGTGCTGGGCGCGGCGGGGCGCCACATGGCGATGAATGCCACCGCCGTGCTGGCGGCCGTGGCGGCGCTCGGGCTGCCGGTGGCGCCCGCGGCGGCGCGCTTCGCGAGCTTCGAGCCGCTGCGTGGACGCGGACAGCGCAGCAACGTGCTGCATGCGGGCAAGCGGGTGCAGGTCTGGGACGAGTCCTACAACGCCAACCCTGCGTCGATGCGCGCGGCGCTGCAGATGCTGCGCGATGCCGGCGACACGGTGGCGCCGGCTTCGCGCGTGCTGGTGCTGGGCGACATGCTGGAGCTGGGGGGTGCTGCCCAGGCCATGCACCTCGCGCTCGAGGACGATGTTCGTGCGCTGCGGCCGGATCGGGTGCTGCTGTGCGGCCCTCGGATGCGGGCCTTGTGGGAACGGCTGGAGACGGACATGAAAGGTGCCTGGTATCCGGATGTCGAGGCGCTGCTGCCCGCGGTCGGGGCATGGCTGCGCGACGAGGACGTGGTGCTCGTGAAGAGTTCCAACGGCACCGGCCTGGGCCGGGTCGTGGCACTGTTGACGGGACCGGCCCGCGCCCTGGCGCGGTCTGTGGAAGCCAGCCCGGCGACGGCCGCGCACGCCGCGTGAGCGTGCTCTCGTGCGCACGATGGCTGGCGTGCATCGCCGCCTGCGTGCTCCTGCCCGCTGCCGCGCAGGAAGCCGCGAGCGCCGATTGCCGCGAGGGGCGCAATGCCATGCTTTCCGGGCTCGACCGCAGCCATGTGCGCGCGGAGTTCCGCGTCTTCTACGCGCTCGAGGGCCCGCATGCCTTGCCCGATGCCCGCGACCTCGATGGCAACGGCGTGCCCGACAAGGTGGAGGACGTGGCGACGCAGCTGTTCGTGGGGCGGCGGCTGTTCACCGAGGTGATGGGCCTGACCCATCCGCTGCGCCAGCCGCGCTATGCGCGGGCGGCCTCGATCGACGTGTTCCTGCTGAAGATGGAGAAGGGCAACGGCCTCTCCTACGACGAGCCGATGAACTACCGCCTGGGCCGTGATGGGCCGGCGGGTCGCTGCGCGACGCGCATCGACCTGCTGAACAGCCATTCGAACCAGAACGTGACGCCGATTCACGAGCTGTTCCACCAGTACCAGTACGCCTACACCATGTTCAAGCCGCGCTGGTTCCTCGAGGGAACCGCGCGCTGGGCCGAGCACGCGCTGCGCGCGGGGGAGGCGCCGCAGCGGCCGTTGCCCGCCACGCCGCAGGCGCTGCGGGAGCAGGTGTTCTCGCAGACCTACGCGACCAGCGGGATGTGGAACCGGATCGCCGCCATCCTCGATCCGGCCGGCCGGATCGATCTTCCGCCGGACCTGGCGCGCGCCACCTACGTCGACGGCAGCCCGGTGATCCAAGACGGGCGGCTGCACGGCGCCGCTTTCGTCAAGGCACTGCTCGAGGCACTGGGCCCGCTCGACCACCGGATCGCCGCGCGCAACGGCTGGCGCGTCTTCGGCTGGCGCGAGGACGACCAGCGTTCGTCCGTGAACTACGGCGAAATCTTCAGGCAGGTGCTCCAGGTGGTGCGCGACCAGGCCCAGGCATCGGGCGTGCCCCGCTCCGCCGAACTCGAAGACTTCCTTGCGCTGCAGGGGGCCTTGCCGTGAGGCCCGCGACGACGCTGCCCCGGCCGGTCGCTACCGGTCGCGGGACGCCTCGAATATCCTCCGCATCCAATGATCTCTCTCCTCGAATTCCATGAGCCTCGGTGAACTGCTGGCCTCGGCCAGGCCCGCGTCGGCCATCGCGTGGGACGAATGCATGGGCGCTCGCGCGGGCGCCGACGACGCCGGCATGGGCGTGTTGTTCCTGTCGGCCTGCAACGCCAAGGACCGCGCGCACGTGGTCACGGTACGCGGCAAGGCCTTCGACGAGGTCTGGCGCCGCGGCGCCCAACTGCTGCAGGCCTGGCTGCGCAAGCAGAGCACGGCGCCGATCTGGCTGCGCGCGGACGTGGTCCACACGGTGCAGGCGATGAACTGGAAGGGACTGCAACAGGCGTTCTCGACCACCAAGCGCAACTACTTCCGCAGCGGCATCGCCTTCGACGCCGAGCTGTCGGTGGCCATGCTCGAGCAGGACATCGGCGCCCATGCCGTGCTCTACGACGGCAAGTTCGACGAGGCCGCGCCCAATGCGGCGAACCTCAAGCTGTTCGGCAAGCACCGCTACGGACGCGAGCTGAGCTGGCCCACCGATCCGCAGCAGCCGGTGTGGGTGTTCGACACGCGCGCCGTGTTCACCGACGGCAAGGAGGCGCACCGCATCGAGCACGAGGGCGTGGGCCGCGGCTATCGCCGGCTGCCGGCCTGGGACGCGCCGCGCGTGCGCCAGATCGTCGAGACCAGCACCGCCTACCTCGCGCGCCAGGTCAAGAGCTCGGGCGCCTACCACTACGGCTGGTTTCCCTGCTTCGACCGCGCCATTCCCACCTACAACGCGCTGCGCCATGCGAGCTCGACCTATGCGCTGATCGAGGGCTGGGAGCTGACGCGCAAGCCCGAGCACAAGGCGGCGATCGACCGCGCGCTGGGCCACCTGACGGGCGAGCTGATCCGGCCCGCCACCTTGCCCGATGGTTCGCAGGCCGCGTTCCTGGTCGACATCGAGGACGAGATCAAGCTCGGTGGCAATGCCGTGTGCCTGCTCGCTATGGTGAAGTACACCGAGCTCACGGGCGAGCAGGCCTACCTGCCGCTGATGGAACAGCTCGCGCTCGGCATCCTGCACATGCAGGACCCGGCCAGCGGCCGCTTCGTGCACGTGCTCCACCATCCCGACCTGAGCGTGAAGGAAGAGAACCGCATCATCTACTACGACGGCGAGGCCGCCTTCGGGCTGATGCGGCTGTACGGTCTGACGCGCGACGAGCGCTGGTTGCGCGCGGTCGAGAAGGCCTTCGCGCATTTCATCGAGGCGCGCCACTGGGAGGCGCACGACCACTGGCTCAGCTACTGCGTCAACGAGCTCACGCTGTACCGGCCGGAAGAGCGCTACTTCCGCTTCGGGCTGGACAACGTGCGCGACCACCTCGAGTTCGTGCTCAACCGCATCACCACATTTCCGACCTTGCTGGAGCTGATGATGGCGGCACAGAAGATGGTGACGCGGCTGCAGGCCGACCCCGCGCATGCGCACCTGCTCGAGGGCTTCGACATCGAGAAGTTCTATCGCGCGCTCGAGCAGCGCGCGCGCTACCTGCTCACGGGGCACTTCTGGCCCGAGCTCGCGATGTTCTTCCGCAATCCGCAGCGCATCGTCGGCAGCTTCTTCATCCGCCACCACAGCTTCCGCGTGCGCATCGACGACGTGGAGCACTACCTCTCGGGGTATGTGGCGTACTGGAAGTACCTGGAGGCGGGCGGGCGGCCGGCGCAGCCGCAGGTGACGGCGCAAGCATCGATCCATTCCTGACCGTTCGGGCTGAGCTTGTCGAAGCCTCGCGCGGCGCTTCGACAGGCTCGGCGTGAACGGTTGGTGGGGCTCGATCCTTCGAGAGCGAAACGACTCAGTGCAGCTCGGCCGCCGCGTGGATGGTCTCGCGCACGCGCGGATAGATCTGCGCGTTCCACTTGCTGCCGCTGAACACGCCGTAGTGCCCCACGCCGGCCTGCAGGTGGTGGGCCTTGAGGTAGGGCCGAACGCCGGTGCACAGGTCCTGCGCCGCCACGGTCTGGCCCACGGCGCAGATGTCGTCGCGCTCGCCCTCGACCGTGAGCAGCGCGGTGCGGCGGATCGCCGCCGGGTTCACGGTGCGCTCGCCCACGGTGAGCCGGCCGCGCGGCAGGTCGTAGGTCTGGAACACGCGCTCCACGGTCTCGAGGTAGAACTCCGCGGGCAGGTCGTTGACCGCGAGGTACTCGTCGTAGAAGTTGCCGATGGTGTGGGCCTTCTCGAGCTCGCCCTCGACCAGGTGGCGGTACATGTCCTCGAACTGCTTCTTGTGGCGCTCGGGGTTCATGCTCATGAAGGCCGCGAGCTGCAGGAAGCCCGGGTACACGCGCCGCATCGCGCCCGCATGCGGCCAGGGCACGTGGCTGATGAGGTTGCGGCGGAACCAGTCGATGGGCCGGTCGGTCGCGAGGCGGTTCACCGCGGTCGGGTTGATGCGGCAGTCGACCGGCCCGGCCATCAGCGTGAGGCTGCGCGGGGTGGCGGGGTTGTCGTCCTCGGCCATGAGCGCGGTGGCGGCCAGCGCGGCCACGCAGGGCTGGCACACCGCGACCATGTGCACGCCGGGGCCGACGGCCTCGAGGAAGGCGATCAGCTGCAGCGTGTAGTCGTCGAGGCCGAAGCGGCCCTGCCACAGCGGCACGTCGCGCGCGTTGTGCCAGTCGGTCAGGTAGACGTCGTGGTCGCGCAGCAGGGTGCGCACGGTTTCGCGCAACAAGGTGGCGAAATGGCCCGACAACGGTGCGACCAGCAGCACGGGCGGGTGCGTGGGATGGTCGCCGTCCTTCCTGAAATGCAGCAGGGTGCCGAAGGGCGCGCTCAGCGCCACCTCCTCGTGCACCGCGACCTCGTCGCCGTCGACCGGCACGCTCGCGATGCCGTAGGGCGGCCGGCTATGGGTGAGCCGCATGCGCGAGAACACCTCGCACTGCGCCGCCAGCCGCCGCTGCATGGTGCGCTCGCTGCCGTCCTGCCAGAGCGCGCGCGCCATGTACTGGGAGGCGAGCCGCAGCGGGGAGAGCAGGTCGGCCTGGTTCTGGTAGACGCGGTAGAGCATGGTTGTGGTGCGTTGTCTGCGCAGAGGCAAGTTGCGGGCCAAGGCCGGGCGCACCGGGATGGAACGGGTGGCACAGGGCTTGCACGTCGCAGCCCACCGGCGGCGCTTGCCGGCACCAAGGAGCACACCCGATGGCCAAACCCGTTCTCACCATCAGCAGCAAGAACTACGGCGCCTGGTCGCTGCGCGGCTGGCTGATGTGCAGGCTGGCGGGCCTGGACTTCAGCGAGAAGATCATCCCGCCCGACGACCCGGCCATGAAGGCCGAGATGCTGCTGCTGTCGTCCTCGATGCTGGTGCCCTCGCTGCAGCATGGCTCGGTCAAGGTGTGGGACACGCTGGCGATCGGCGAGTACCTCAACGAGATCAAGCCCAAGGCCGGCCTGCTGCCCGCCGACGTGGCGGCTCGCGCCCACTGCCGCGCGATCTGCGGCGAGATGCATTCGGGCTTCGCGGCCATGCGCGGCGCGCTGCCGATGAACATCAAGGCCCGCTTCAAGAACTTCAAGGTGTGGTCGCGCGCGCAGGCCGACATCGACCGCATCGTGGCGATCTGGCGCGAATGCCTGAAGGCCTACGGCGGCCCCTACCTGTTCGGCGAGCAGCCGGGCATCGCCGATGCGATGTACGCGCCCGTGGTCACGCGCTTCCTGAGCTACGACGTGGCGCTCGACAGCGCCTGCACGGCCTACTGCAAGCGCGTGATGGAACTGCCCGCGATGAAGGAATGGGTGGCGGCGGCGAAGCAGGAGCCCGACGAGATCGACGAGCTCGACGCCGAGTTCTAGTGGCGGAACATCCTTAGGTCGAGCGCGCTCTCGTCGCCCAGCCACATCGCATGATCGGTGTGGTCGGCGAGGTCGTTGCCGGTCAGGCCGTGCACGAACACGTCGAGGCCGTCGCGGTGGCTGTCGAGCCAGCCGATGACCGTGTCGAACTCGGCCGCGTCGAAGGCGAGCTGGCAGCTCCAGTGCGGATGCGGACCGACCAGCCGCTCGTGCACCCGGCCCACCACCACCATCAGCTCGCGGCCCGCCTGCTCGCACAGCGCCCGGGCCTGGGCCACGGTGGCGGGGCCGAAATAGACGTGGGCGTGGTACTGCGGGTAGAGGTTCTCGGGGCGGCGCGGCATGGTGGGGCGATTGTGGCGCGGGCGCGGATCACCTGTCGCTGGGAAGGTCGTCGGGCAGCCGGAAGCTGCCGCTGTAGCGGAACACGTCGCCGAACCAGCGGTGGCGCAGCAGCATGCGCATGCTGAAGGCGTCGGGGTCGCGCGGGTCGGGCCGCTCCTCGACATAGGCCGTGCCCAGCAGCAGGCCCAGCGGCAGCGGGATGCGCAGGCGGCCCAGGCGCCAGACGTAGCCGCGGTCGCGGAACACCAGCGCGCCTTCTTCGGCGCTCACGGCCAGCCGCATGCCGATGCCGAAGCGCACGTACTCGATCACCAGCGCGCCGTCGGCCGCCTCATGCTCCATGTGCGAGCGGAAGTGGAAGGGCGCACGGCCCGCGAAGCGGAAGATGCGGTCCCAGTAGAGATGCGGGTCGTCGGGCCGGCAGCGGTAGTGGACCTCGATCGGCACCGCGCGCCCGGTGTAGGGCACGAGGGCGCCGAACAGCCGGCCGAAGGGCATCAGCAACGCGGCCCAGGGCGCATGGTGGACCTCGTGCATGGTGCCGCGCACGCAGACGTGGTCGTTCGAATGCGGCGCCATGGTGTAGTGGCGGCGGATCGCGTCGCCCAGCCGGTCCCAGTCGGGGCCGAGCGCTTGCTGGAAGACCGGGCGAATGTCGTGGTTCATGGCTGGATGATGGCGCCAGCCGTGGCCGTGCCTTCGCTGCGTGCCTTGTAGAAGCGCAGGATGTTCTCGGACGCGTCGTTCAGCAGCAGATGCATGACGCGGTCGGCATACCAGTTGAAGCTGGTGCTCAGCCGCCACGACACCTCCACGCGCAGCTCGGTGCCGCCGTCGCGCGGCGTCAGCGTGTAGGTGGCATCGCGCAGGTCGAAGTACTGGCCGCCGATCATCACGTGGTCGTCGAGCGCGCCGGCCGGAAAGGAGTCGGGCGAGAAACGGAAGCGCCATTGCAGCCGGCGGTTGGGCTGCCAGTCGGTGATGACCTCCTCGAAGCGGACGTTCTTCTGCCACTGCACCTGGCGCACGCGGCCCTCGGGCGTGTCGACCGTGACGCCCGACACCGGCATCGGCACGCCGGCGCGGTAGGCCCAGGCGCCGTCGACCTCGGCGGGGCGGATGTCGCGCGCGGCGTTGAGCTCGTGCCACACGCGTTCGGTGGGCGCGGCGATGAAGAGCGTGCGCGAGGTGTTCGAGAAGCGGTCGGGGTTGGGCAGGTTCGGCTCGATGGCGCCGAGCACCAGCGGCAGCAGCGCGAAGCCGTAGAGGGTCTGCTTCGGCCAGTGGGTGATGCGGCACACGATGCCCATGGCCAGCCCGCCGACGCTGCCCATCACCGCAAACAGCGGCACGATGAAGACGGCGCAGATCAGGCCCTCGATGAACACCACCAGCGTGCCGCCCACGAACAGCGCGGTCGCGACCCAGGGCGCCCAGAGGTAGTAGCCCCAGCTGCGCCGCTCGATGCGCTCGGCCAGGTACACCGTGACCGCACCGCACACCGCGGGCGCCAGGTAGACGAAGGAGCCCAGCATGGCCGAGTAGGCTTTGCCGGGGCCGCCGCTGAAGACCAGGCGCAGCACGAGCGCGATCGCGGCGCCGATCGCCATCGGCCAGAACCAGCCGAAGGGCATGCCCCGCACGGGCTTCTTCGCGGCCGGCTCGTCGTTCGTGGCGGGCTCGATGGGCGCCAGCTCGGCCAGCCGGCGGTCTTCGGGATCGGTGTGCATGGAAGTCCTCTTCTCCTCGATGTGTTCGTTCGTGGGTTCAGCCGGCGCGCCGCGTGGCGCTGACCATGCAGTAGTCGAAGTCGCGCCAGAACAGGCCCAGCGCGAGCGCGCAGTAGCTGGCCACGATGTGCTTGCGGCGCCAGGGGCTCAGGTGTCCGCGCGCCTTCCAGAGTTCGGCCAGCGTGAAGCGGGTGGCGAGCGCGGGGATGTGCAGCGCGCTCGGCGCGACGCGCCAGCGCAGCGAGCGCACCTCGATGTCCTCGAAGCCGTGTTCGCGCAGCGCGGCCGTGAACTCGTCGCGCACGGCCAGTGTCGGCACGGCCCAGCTGTCGGCCCACAGGCGGTGCAGCCAGCGCGCGAGGCGGCCGGGCTCGCGGCGCAGCAGGAAGCCGTCGACCACCACCAGCCGCGCGCCGGGCTTGAGCAGGCGCGCGGCCTCGCGCGCGAAGTCGGCCTTGGCGGTGCCCTCGGCATAGCAGGCGCTCTCGAGCGCCCAGGCGCCGTCGGCCTGCGCGGCCGGCAGGCCGGTGCGCGTGTAGTCGGCCTCGATGTGGGCCATGCGGTCGGCCACGCCGGCCCGGGCATCGAGGCGCTCGGCGATGCGGTTCTGCACCGGCACGTTGGTGACGGTCACGGCGTAGAGGCGCGGGTCGTCGCCGACCAGCGTGCGCGCGGTGGCGCCGGCGCCGCAGCCCAGGTCGAGCACGCAGTGGCGGCGGTCTTCCGTCGGGCGCTCGCCGAGCCGCAGCGCGCGGCCGACCTCGCGGTTCATCTGGACCAGCATGCTTTCGCGGCGCAGCGGATTCAGGCCCGCGCGCCAGTAGCCGAAGTGCATGTTGTAGCTGGGGCTCCAGGCGCGGTAGTCGGTGGCGACCTCGGTGAAGTAGTCCTGGGTGTCGGCGCGGCTGACCGGGGACGGGGCATCGGCGGCCCGCGGCAGGTGGAAATCGGGTTGGAAGACGCTGGGCATGCGGTGAACTCCTGGTCGGGAATGCGGTGCGGATGTCAGAGCCGGCACTGGTCGTCGGCGCAGGTGCGCGAGGCCTTCGCGGCCGGGCCGGCGAGCAGGGTCACGAGCCAGCCGGGCAGGCGCTGGCGGTTGCGCGCCAGCGCGGCATAGGCGCGGTCGGCCAGCGGCGCGACCAGCGGCAAGTCGAGCAGGGCGCCGCCGTTGGGCAGGCCCACCGCCTCGCGGCAGGCGCGGATCGCGGGCACGCCGACCCGCACGCGGCCGGCGGCATCGACCGCGTGGATCGCGGTCATGAGCGCGTCGCGCGGCGCCGGGCCGGCATCGAAATCGGGCGGCGAGCAGTCGACCAGGACGAGCCGCGCGGCCGCGTCGCGCGCCTTCATCGCGCCCATTTCGGCGCTGCACAGGCGGCAGGTGGCGTCGTAGTAGACGGTCAGCGGGTAGGCGATGGCGGTGGGACGGGACATGGTGTTCTTTGTTCTCGATATTTCTGTCAAAACAGAAATGAGTGGGCAAAAAAAAGCCGGCCTCAGATCATCGGCAGGCTCGCATGGTGGGCATCGGGATCGTCCTTGCCGACGGCGGGCGCGGGCGCGTCGCCGCGCACGAACTTCTGCACGCTCGCGCCCAGCGTCAGCACCTTGTCGAGCGTGCCGGGCGACAGCCGCAGCATCTCGTCGGCCCAGGTGGCGAGCTTGGCCATCAGGTCCATGGTGGAGCGGATGCGGTCCTGCGCATCGGCCGACTCCTTCTGGAAGTCGGGGCTCGCGACGACCTCGCGCAGCATGCGGATGGTGGGATCGAACTCGCGTTCCTTGCGCTCGCGCACCACGGTGCGGAACAGCTCCCAGACGTCGACGCTGGTCTCGAAGTAGTCGCGCCGGTCGCCCAGCATGTGGGTGACGCGCACCAGGTTCCAGGCCTGCAGCTCCTTCAGGCTGTTGCTCACGTTGGAGCGCGCCACGCCCAGGGTGTCGGACAGCTCCTCGGCATGGATCGGCTTGCCGTGCACGAACAGCAGCGCGTGGATCTGCGACACGGTGCGGTTGACGCCCCACATGGAGCCCATCTCGCCCCAGTGGAGGACGAACTTGCGTTGGATGTCGGTGAGTTCCATGCGCTGGAGTCTAGGACTTCCGAAATTTCTGTCAAGAAAGAAATTAAAAAACTACCGAAGTCCGAGCGAATGGTGAAATACTGTATGTTTAAACAGTAAATCGACCCGTGAAGGAGTCGCGCCATGCCACCCGCCGCCTACATCCCCGTCCATGCCATCAAGGGCCGCGGCGCCGCCACGCGGCTCGCGCACCGCTTCTCGAAGGACGAGCGCGATGCCTTCGACGACGGCTGGGGCACGCTCGAGGAGAACGCCGCCGAGGCCGACGAGCTCGAGCCGCTGGCCACCGAGGTGCGCTTCGAGGACGTGAAGTCGGCCATGAACGAGAACGACTCGCCCGACATCCACTTCGACCGTTCGATCAACCCCTACCGCGGCTGCGAGCACGGCTGTATCTACTGCTTCGCGCGGCCCACGCACAGCTACCTCAACCTGTCGCCGGGGCTGGACTTCGAGACCAAGCTGATCGCCAAGCGCAACCTGGTCGAGGTGCTGCGCCGCGAACTGGGCCGCAAGAGCTACCGGCCCAGCCACCTCGCGATCGGCACCGCCACCGACTGCTACCAGCCGATCGAGCGCGAGCTGCGCATCACGCGCTCGGTGATCGAGCTGCTGTCCGAAGCCAACCATCCCTTCGGCCTGGTGACCAAGTCCAGCGCGGTCGAGCGCGACCTCGACCTGATCGCGCCGGCCGCCGCGCGCGGGCTGGCGGCCGTGTACGTGACCGTGACCACGCTCGACGGCGACCTGGCGCGCAAGCTCGAGCCGCGCGCCGCGGCGCCGCACCGTCGGCTGCGCACCATCCGCACGCTGGCCGAGGCCGGCGTGCCGGTGGGCGTGAGCGTGGCGCCGCAGATCCCGTTCGTGACGGAAGACATGGAGCAGGTGCTCGAGGCGGCCTGGGAGGCGGGCGCGCGCAGCGCCTTCTACACGATGATCCGGCTGCCCTGGGAGGTGGCGCCGCTGTTCAAGCAGTGGCTGGCGCTGCACTACCCGCAGCGCGCCGACCGCATCATGGCGCGCATCCACGACGTGCGCGGCGGCAAGGACTACGACGCCGACTTCGCCACGCGCATGAAGGGCACGGGCCTGTGGGCCGACCTGCTGCGCCAGCGCTTCGAGAAGGCGACCGCGCGCATCGGCTTCAACCGCGAGCGCATCGCGCTCGACCTCAGCGCTTTTCGGCCACCTGGCGACCCGGGGCAGGGCAGCCTGTTCTAGCGGCGAGCGCGGCGTCCGCGCCGCTGTCGCCGCACCAGTCGCCGCCCAGCGCCTTCACGAGGAACACCGAGGTCAGCAGGCGCTGGCCCTGCAGCTGCGCGGCCTGGCGCTCCACCGTCAGCAGCGACTGCTGCGCGGTGATCACGTCGAGGTAGGTCGAGGCACCGCCCTCGTAGCGGCTGTTGGCCATGTCGAGCACGCGCCGCGCGGCCGCCACGGCCGACTGCGCCTGGGCGGTGGCGCGCTCGAGCGCCGCGAGGCCGTCGATGCCGTCCTGCACCTCCTGCATCGCGGTCAGCACCACGCGGCGGTAGTTGCCCACGTTGGCTTCGTAGCCGGCCTTCGCGAAGTCCACGCCCGCGCGCACGCGGCCGCCGTCGAACAGCACTTGCGTGGCCGACACGCCGACCGACCACAGCAGGCTGGGCGCATCGAACAGCGATTCGATCAGCCGGCTGTCGACGCCGATCGTGGGCGCGATCAGGATGCTCGGATAGAAGGCCGCCGTCGCCACGCCGATCTGCGCATTGGCCGCGGCCATCGCGCGCTCGGCCGAGGCCACGTCGGGCCGGCGCTCGAGCACGTCCGAGGGCACGCCCAGCGGCACCGCGGGTGGGCGGATCTCGCGCAGGTCGGTCGCCAGCGCGAACGAGGGCGCGGGCGTGCCGGTCAGGGTGGCGAGCGCATGTTCGTACTGCGCGCGCTGCTTCCTGAGCACGTCGACCTGCGTCAGCGTGGTCTCGAGCAGCGCCTGCTGCTGCGCCACGTCCAGGCCCGAGACGGCGCCCAGGTCGTGCCGCGACGTCACCAGCTCGAGCGCGCGCCGCTGCAGCGCGATCGAGCGCGTCAGCACGTCGAGCTCGATGTCGGTGGAGCGCAGGTTGAAATAGCTGCTCGCCACGTCGGCCGACAGCAGCAGCCGCGTGTTGGCGAGGTCGGCGGCCGACTGCTCGGCCGAGGCGGTCGCGCCTTCCACGCTGCGCTGCACGCGGCCCGCGAGATCGAGCTCGTAGCTGGCGTTGAGCGAGAGCGCGAAGTCGTTCTGCACCGTCGAGAAATTGGAGGCGTTGTAGTTGGTCAGCGGCCGGTTGGCCGAGATCTTGAGCCGCGAGGCGCGCGTGCCCAGGCCGAGCTGCGGGTACTGCGCGGCCGAGCTCGAGGCCAGCGTGGCGCGCGCCTGCGCGAGCCGCGCGCCGGCGATGGCGAGCGTGGGGCTGCCGGCCACGGCCCGGTCCTGCAGCGCGTCGAGCTGCGCGTCGCCGTAGCGCTTCCACCACGGGCCCTTGTCGGCGATGTCGTTGGGCGTGCCTTCGCGCCACGGTGCCTCGAGCTTCCAGCTCACGGGCAGCGGGGTTTCGGGCGCCTTGTAGTCGGGGCCGACCGCGCAGCCCGCGGCCAGCATCACGGCGGCGAGCGCGATCGCCGCGAGGGCGGGACGGCGCATGGTCACGCGGGTTCCTTCTTGGCCGCCGCCGGTGCCGCTGGTGCCGTTCCGGGCTTGGCGCCATCGGCCGGCGCATCGGGCGCCACCGCGACCATGTCGCCGTCGGCGAGCGAATCCGAGGGGTTGAGCACCATGCGGTCGGTGCCCGCGAGCCCGTCGACCACCTCGACGTTCTCGCCGTAGTTGCGGCCCAGCGTCACGGGCCGCAGGCCGACGCGGCCCTGCGCGTCGACCACCGCCACGCGCGTGCCCTCGGCACGGAACAGGAGCGCGTTGGCCGGCACCGTGATGGTGCCGCTCGCGGCCAGCGGCAGTTCGACCTGCACGTAGGCGCCCGGCAGCAGCGCGCCGTCGCGGTTGGGCAGCGAGACCTCGACCTGCATCATGCGCGTGGTGGTGTCGATGGCGCCCGCGGTGCGCGCGACCTGGCCGCTGAACTTCTGGCCGCGCAGCTCGGCCTGCGTCACCACCACCGGCTGCCCGGCCTTCACGAGCTGGGCATAGGCCTGCGGCACGTTGATGTACACGCGCAGCGGATCGGTCTGCGCCAGCACGAACAGCGCGCGGCCCGCGCCGCCGCCGGCCCCGGCATCGATCAGGTCGCCGGTGTCGACGTTGCGCCGCGTGATCACGCCGGCGAAGGGCGCGACCACGCGCTTGAAACCCTCGGTCTGCTTCAGCCGCTGCACGTTGGCATCGGCGGCCGCCACGTTGGCGGTGGCCTGCGCGACGGCGCTGCGGCGCTCGTCGAGGTCCTGCTGCGAGACCACGTCCTTCTTGCGCAGGTTCTCCCAGCGCGCGGCCGTGCTCTGCGCGAGCTCGAGGCCCGAGGCCGCCTGGTTGCGCGCGGCGATGGCCTGCGACAGCTGCTGGTCGATCTCGGGCGTCTCGATCTCGGCCAGCAGCTCGCCCTTCTCGACGCGGCTGCCGATGTCCTTGGTCCAGCGCTTGAGGTAGCCGCTGGCGCGCGCCGAGATCGGCGACTGCACGTAGCCCTGCAGCGTGCCCGGCAGCGCCAGCTTCTGGCCCGCGGTGGGCGTGCGCGGCAGCGCGGTCTGCACGTATTGCTTTGCATGCTCGACCGAGCTGGCCTGCAGCTCGCGCGCGTTGGCGATGCGCACGAACACCGTGCGTGCCGCGCCGAGCGCCAGCAGCACGAGCACGATCAGCACGAGCCAGCGGGTGCGCCGCACGATCTGGCGCCGCCGCAGCAGTTCGGGGCCGTCGCCGTCGTCGCCGGCGATGGGGTGGATGGCCAATGCCGAATGGCGTTGCTCTGTCATGCGCTAGACGGCGCGGGGCCGTTTCCGTGGCGGGCCGCGCGGCCGTGGGAGGGCAGGGTGCGCGGCGGGTACAACAAGTCGAACAGGGTGTCGAAACGATCGGATGGCGCGGGCATCGCTCAGTGCTCCTGCGCGGTGGCGCCGGCCGGCGGATGGGCGCCGCCGCCGTGCGCGGCGCGCCGGTGCGCGAGCCAGCTGTGCACGCCCGCATAGACCGCGGGCACGAAGAACAGCGTCGACACCGTCGCGAACAGCAGGCCGCCGATCACGGCGCGGCCCAGCGGCGCGTTCTGCTCGGCGCCTTCGCCCAGGCCCAGCGCCATCGGGATCATGCCGATGATCATCGCCAGCGCCGTCATCAGCACCGGGCGGATGCGGGTGGCGCCGGCCTCGAGCGCGGCCGACAGCGGCGGGATGCCCGCGGCCAGCCGTTCGCGCGCGAAGGACACCATCAGGATCGAGTTGGCCGTGGCCACGCCCATGGTCATGATCGCGCCCGTGAGCGCCGGCACGCTCAGCGTGGTGCCGGTGATGAACAGCATCCAGGCGATGCCGGCCAGCGCGGCGGGCAGGGCGGTGATGATGATCGCGGCGTCGAGCCAGGACTGGAAGGTCACGACGATCAGCAGGTAGACCAGCACGATCGCCATCGCCAGGCCCACGCCCAGGCCGATGAACGAGGACTGCATGGTCTGCACCTGGCCGCGGATGTCGACCCGGCTGCCGCGCGAGAGCTTGGGCCGCATCTCGTCGACGAGCGCCTGCACCTTGCTCGCCACGCTCGCGAGGTCGGTGCCCTGCACGCTGACGTAGACGTCGATCACCGGCGCGATGTTGTAGCGCGACTGGATCGCCGGCTGGCGCGCCGCGCGCGCGTCGACCAGGTTGCCCAGCAGCTGCTGCGCGCCGCCGGGCGTGGCCGCGCCGGGTGCCCCCACCGGGATGTTGAGCAGCGAATCGAGCGAGTCCACGTTGTACTGCGGCGTCTGCACCGCGATGCTGTAGACCACGCCGTTCTGCGGATTGAGCCAGTAGGCCGGTGCCGTCTGCGAGCTGCCCGACAGCGCGATCAGCACGTTCTGCCCCACGTTGGAAGCGGTCAGGCCGTACTGCTGCAGCCGCGAGCGGTCCATCGTCAGGTCCACCGAGGGCCCGTCGAGGCGCTGGTGCACGTGGGCGTCGACCGCGCCCGGGATCTGCCGGATCGCCTTGGTGAGCTCGGCCGCGCGCGCCGCGTTGCCCGCGATGTCGTTGCCGCTGAACTGCACGTCGATGGCCGCCGGCAGGCCGAAGTTGAGGATCTGCGTGACGATGTCGGCCGGCTGGAAGAAGAACTCGATGCCCGGGAAGCGCTTGGGCAGCTCGGCGCGCAGCGTGGTCACGAACTCCTCGGTCGGCCGGTGGCCGTCCTTCAGCGACATCAGGATCTCGGCGTCGAAGGTGCCGATGGTGCCGGCGTTGCTGTACGACAGGTTGATGCCGCTGTTCGGCACGCCGAGGTTGTCGAGGATGGTCTCGAGCTGGTCGGGCGGCACCAGCTCGCGGATCGCCGCCTCCACCCGGTCGGTGAGGCGCGCGGTCTCCTCGATGCGGGTGCCGGTGGGCGCGCGCATGTGCAGCCGGATCTGGCCGGCGTCCACGGTCGGGAAGAAGTCGCGGCCCAGCGCCGGATAGAGCAGGCAGGACAGCAGGCAGAAGCCGAGGAACACGGAGATGAAGCCGCCGCGGCGCGACAGCAGCGCCGACAGCAGCAGCGTGTAGGCGCGGCGCACGCGCTCGAAGCGGCGGTCGAAGGCGCGGTACACGCGCTGCAGCGCGCTGGGCTTCGCGTTCTCGTCGGCCTGCTGGCCGTGCACGCCGCCCATCAGCAGCATCACCAGCGTGGGCACCAGCGTGCGCGACAGCAGATAGGAGGCCAGCATCGCGAACACCACGGCCTCGGCCAGCGGCACGAACAGGAAGCGCGCCACGCCCGAGAGGAAGAACATCGGCACGAACACGATGCAGATGCACAGCGTGGAGACGAAGGCCGCGTTGCCGATCTCGCCGGCGCCGATCTCGATCGCCTCCTTGAGCGGCGTGCCCATGTGCAGGTGGCGCTCGATGTTCTCGATGGTCACGATCGCCTGGTCGACCAATATGCCGACCGAGAGCGCGAGCCCGCCCAATGTCATCAGGTTGAGCGTTTCGCCGAGGCCGTAGAGCACCAGGATCGATGCCAGGATCGACAGCGGGATGGTCAGGCCGATGATCAGCGTGCTGCGCCAGTTGCCGAGGAACAGCAGCACCATTGCGGCGGTCAGCGCGGCGGCCAGGATGGCCTCGAACACCACGCCCTTGACGGCCGCCTTCACGAACACCGACTGGTCGAACAGCGGCGTGATCTTGATGTCCTGAGGCATGGTCTGCGCCGCCACGGGCAGCATCGCGCGCAGGTTGGCCACGATGTCCAGCGTGGAGGCGCCGCCGTTCTTGAGCACCGACAGCAGCACGCCGCGCACGCCGTCCTGGCGCACCACGTTGGTCTGCGGCGAGAAGCCGTCGCGCACGTAGGCCACGTCGCGCACGTAGACGGTGGCGCCGTTCACAGTGCGGATCGGCAGGTCGTTGAGGCCGGCGATCGCATCGGGCGAGCCGTTCATGCGCACGCCGTACTCGGTGGCGCCGAACTTGGCGGTGCCCGAGGGCAGGATCAGGTTCTGCGTGTTGATCGCGTTCACCACGTCCGACGGCGACAGGCCGCGCGCCTGCAGCGCCTGGGTGTCGAGGTCGACCGAGATCAGCCGGTTCTTGCCGCCGTAGGGAAAGGGGATCGCCGCGCCCGGCACCGTGATGAGCTGCGGGCGCAGCTGGTTCACGGTGGCGTCGAACAGCGAGTTCTCAGAGCGCGTGGGGCTCGACAGCGCGAGCTGGATCACGGGCACGCTCGAGGCCGAGTACTTGATCACCAGCGGCGGCGTGATGCCCGGAGGCAGCTGCCGCACCTGGGCCTGCATCGAGGCCACCACCTGCGAGATCGCCATCTCGATGTTGGCGGTGGGCTGGAAGAACACCTTGATGATCGACACGCCCGCCAGCGACTGCGATTCGATGTGCTCGATGTCGCTGACGGTGGTGGTCAGGCCGCGCTCCACCTGGCCCGAGATGCGCTGGCCCATCTCCTGGGCCGGCAGGCCGGTGTAGTTCCAGATGACCGACACCACCGGGATATTGATCTCCGGAAAGATGTCCGTAGCCATCCGCAAGAGGACGAAGGGCGTGGCCAGCACGATCAGCATCGCCATGACGATGAAGGTGTAAGGACGACGCAACGCGAGCTGAACCATGGACGGGTCTCTCTGCTTCCGGCGAAAAAAGGTTTCGCATCATAAGGAAGTAGTTTTAAGTTTGTTTAACTTGGTTACTTCGACCTCTTCGATGCGCTTTTCGGAGCGGTTCCGGCGACGCATGGAGCGTGCCGGGTGGGGTGACGATGGCTATTCCTGTGCTTGAGTAAAGCTCATAAATAGGAGCAGAGAGTCAGAGTTTTGGCGGCTGACTGCAGAGTTTTCACTGGATTATGATTGAGTGGTACTCAATTTATCTTCTTCCATCTGCCATGAGCCAGACCGATCCTTCCCCCACCGCTGCCGCGCTGCCCGAGCGCTGCGTCATCGTCGTCGACGCCGCCTTGCCACCGGGCCTGGCCGCCAATGCCGCGGCCGTGGTCGCGCTGACCGTGGGCCAGCGCCATCCTGGGCTGGTCGGCGAGCCGCTGGTCGATGCCTCGGGACGGACGCATCCCGGCCTGATTCCGATCGGTATCGCGGTGCTCGGCGCCTCGCAGGAGGAACTCGCGGCCGTGCGGCAGAAGGCGATCGCCAGCACCAAGTGCGACGTGATCGACTTCCCGGTGCAGGGCCAGCAGACCACCAACTACGCGGCCTTCCGCGAGGCGGTGGCGAGCGTGCCGGCCGAGGCGCTGCGCTACGTGGCGGTCGGTTTCGTCGGCGAGCGCAAGCCGCTGGGCAAAGTGGTGTCGAAGCTGGGCCTGCTCGGGCAGTAGGCGGAGGTCACGCCGGTGCGTCCAGCGCGAGACGCAGCCGGCTGACGTTCGGGTTGCCCGGGTCGCGCTGCACCTTGAAGCCCAGCTTGCGCGCCAGCGCGATCATCGCGAGGTTGTCGTAGAGCGTGATGTCGGCCAGCTGGCGCACGCCCGCGTCGTGCGCCGCCGCGATCAGGCTGCGCATCAGTTTCTCGGCCAACCCCTGGCGCTGCCAGGCATCGGCGATCACCACCGCGAACTCGGCCACCTCGCTTGTTTCGGGCGTGTCGCCGCGCACGTAGCGCACCACCCCCATCTCCTGCTCGGCGCCATCGGCCTCGAGGGTGGCAATCAGCGCGAGCTCGTGCGCGTAGTCGACATGGGTCATGCGCCAGAGCTCGTCGGGCTGCGGCTTGCGCGGCGAGAGCAGCCGGTGGTAGCCGGTGCGGTCCGACAGGCCCGCGACGAAGGCCGTGTGCATCGCGAGGTCGTCGGCATGGATCGGGCGGATGCGCACCGCGCGGCCATCGCGAAGCCGCCAGTCTTCGACCAGGTGCGCGGGATAGGCGTGGGGTGCGGCCGGTTCTGCCATGGCGGGCGTTGTGCCATGGCGGCGGGCCGCGGGTCAATCCGGGTTCAGCCGATGACTTCCGGCCACTCCGTGTGGAAGAACTGCCCCTCGGGCTTGTCCACGCGCTCGTAGGTGTGGGCGCCGAAGAAGTCGCGCTGCGCCTGCAGCAGGTTGGCGCTGAGGCGCTCGGTGCGGTAGCTGTCGTAGTAGGCCAGCGAGGCGCTGAAGGCCGGCACCGGGATGCCGTTGCTCACGGCCAGCGCCACCACCTCGCGCCAGTTCTGCTGGGTGCGGTTCAGCAGGTCCTTGAAGAAGGGATCGAGCATCAGGTTGGCCAGCGCCGGATCGGTGCGGAAGGCGTCGGTGATGCGGTTGAGGAAGCGCGCGCGGATGATGCAGCCGCCGCGCCAGATCGCCGCGATGCGGCCGAGGTCGAGGCCCCAGCCCTTCTTGTCGCCCATGGTCTTGATGAGGTCGAAGCCCTGGGTGTAGCTGATGACCTTGGAGGCATAGAGCGCGTCGTGCACCTTGGCCACCAGCGCCTTCTTCTCGAGCGAGAGCTCGACCTTCGGGCCCTGCAGCAGCTTGCTCGCGCCCACGCGCGCCTTCTTCTGCGACGACAGCACGCGCGCCTCGACGGCGGCGTTGATGGTGCTGATGACCACCGCGTTCTCGGCCGCGTTGATCAAGGTCCACTGGCCCGTGCCCTTCTGGCCGGCCTTGTCGAGGATCACGTCGACGATGGGCTTGCCGGTTTCCGGGTCCTTCTGCTCGAGCGCCTTGGCGGTGATCTGGATCAGGTAGCTCTGCAGCTCGCTGTCGTTCCATTCGTTGAAGATCGCGGCCATCTCGTCGGTCGTGAAGCCAGCGGCCTTGAACAGGCTGTAGGCCTCGCAGATCAGCTGCATGTCGCCGTACTCGATGCCGTTGTGCACCATCTTCACGTAGTGGCCGGCGCCGCCCGGGCCGATGTGGATCACGCAGGGCTCGCCGTCGACCTTGGCCGCGATGCTCTCGAAGATCGGCTTCATCACCTCCCAGGTCGAGGCCGGGCCGCCCGGCATGATCGACGGCCCCTTGCGCGCGCCTTCCTCGCCGCCCGAGACGCCCGCGCCGATGAAGCGCAGGCCCTTGCTCGAGAGGTAGGCGTCGCGGCGCTCGGTGTCGGTGTAGAGGCTGTTGCCGCCGTCGATGACGATGTCGTCCTTGTCGAGCAGCGGGATGAGCTGCTCGATCACCTGGTCGACCGGCGCGCCGGCCTTGACCATGATCTGGATCTTGCGCGGCTTGGCGAGGCTCTGCACGAACTCCTCGAGCGTCTTCGCGCCCACCAGCTTCTTGCCCGGGTTGGCGGCGATGAAGGCCTCGGTGGTGGCTTCGGTGCGGTTGTAGACGCCGACCTGGAAGCCGCGGCTTTCCACGTTCAGCACGAGGTTCTGGCCCATCACGGCCAGGCCGATCAGTCCGAAGTCGCTTTTGTTGGTGGTGGTCATGGCCTGGGTGTTTCCTTCCTTGGGCGCACGCCGGCGGCGGCCGGTGCGCGGGGTTGATGCAGCAGGCCATTGTGCCGACCGGCCGTCGGCCGCGTCGTCAGCCGCCGCCTATAACCGGGCCGGCTTCCCGGGCGAGCCCGCTTGGCAAGCCCGGCCGGCTTCGGTATGTTGCTGCCGACCCATCCACGGGGAGAACCCTCCATGCCCACCCAGTCCCTCGCCGAAGCCCACCGTCCGCCGGCCGCGATCGAGCGCTGGTCCACCGACGCGGTGCCGCCCGCGCAGCGGCTCGATTACTGGGTGGGGGCGGTCTGCGAGGGCTTCCTCGAGATGGAGGTGACCAGCCCGCAGGCACGGCATTTCGATGCCATGCTCGAATCGGCCCCGCTGGGCACGCCGGAGCTCGGCATCGGTGTCAACCGCGTGCGCGGCAGCGCGCAGGACGTCTACCGCACGCGCCGCGCGATCGAGCGCAGCCGCAGCAACTTCTACTACCTGCTGTGCAAGACCGACACCGCCTGGAGCGTCGAGCAGGAAGGGCGCAGCGCGCGCATGCTGCCGGGCGACGCGGTGCTGGTCGATTCGCGGCGCAGCTACGCCTTCCACTTCGTGCAGTCGGCCGACACCGTCTCGCTCGAGCTGCCCACGGCCTGGGTCGAATCGTGGCTGCCCGACGCGCCGGGCCAGCTCGCCTGCCGCATCGATGGCAGCGCGGGCTGGGGCAGCGTGCTGAGCCGCTTCGTGCAGCAGCTCACGCCCGAGGCCGCGGGCGCGCCGCCGCTGCCGCCGCGCCTGCTGGCCGACCAGCTCGGCGGGCTGCTCGCGCTGGCCACCGGGCCGGGCGTGGCCGCGGCGGTGGAGCCGGGCGCGCGCGCCGCGCTGCGCCGGCGCGTGCTCGAGGCCACGCGCGAGCGCCACGCCGAGCCCGGCCTCACGGCCGAGGCGGTGGCGCGCGAGCTCGGCATCTCGCAGCGCAGCCTGCACCGCTGCCTGGCCGAGCGCGGTGAAGGCGGGGAGGGCGGCACCACCTTCGCCACCGCGCTGCTGGGCTTTCGCATGCAGGCCGCGCGTCGCATGCTGGGCGACGCGCGCTTCGACCGGCTCGCGGTGGCGGAGATCGGCTTTCGCGTCGGCCTGCGCGACGCCTCGCATTTCGTGCGCCTGTGCCGCCAGCAACTGGGCGCCACGCCGGGCGCGTTGCGGCGCCTGCGCTGAGCTGGCGCGAATCGGCCATCGCGCTGGCGGCCAGCGGCCAGCGGCGCGGCGGCGGGATTCCTACAGTCGCTGCGTTCGATCGCCAGCAACCCGCATCCACCCCTCGAGGAGACCCCCATGTCCGACACCTATGTCCTGATTCACGGCGCCTGGCACACCGGTGCCGAAATGGAGGCCGTCGCGAACGGCCTGCGCGAGGCCGGCCACACCGTGCACTGCCCCACGCTCGCGGGCAACCGGCCCGGCGACGACCGCGCGAAGATCGGCCTGGCCGACGCGATCGATTCGGCGCTGCAGTACATCGAGGAGAAGAATCTCTCGCAGCTGCGGCTCGTGGGCCACAGCTATGGCGGCATGGTGATCACCGGCGTGGCCGACCGCCTCGTGCAGCAGCCGGGCCGGATCGCGCGGCTGGTGTACGTGAATGCCTTCGTGCCGCAGCCCGGCGAGTCGCTCAACGACATGGTGCCGCCGCACTACGTCGCGCTGTTCGACGCGGTGGCGGGCGCCAACGACCAGGCCGTGACCCTGCCCTTCGAGATCTGGCGCGATGCCTTCATCAACGACGCCGACATGGCGCTCGCGCGCTCGGCCTACGAGCAGCTCAACCCGCACCCGTACCGCACCTTCACCGACAAGATCGTGCTGAGCCAGCCGATGGCCGCGCTGCAGGTGGGCAAGTCCTACGTCAACTGCCAGCAGGACATCGCGCTGCCGCACAGCCTGCCGTGGCATCCGCGGCTGTCGGAGCGGCTGGGGCTGTTCAGGCTGGTCGAATGCCCGGGCAGCCACGAGATGTTCTTCTCGAACCCGAAGCGGCTCGCGCAGGCGATCCTCGAGGCGGGGCGGGACTGAGGCGTCGTGCAAGAACCGTTCGGGCTGAGCCTGTCGAAGCCTTGCGCGGCGCTTCGACAGGCTCAGCGTGAACGGTTGTGCGGCGCTTCGACAGGCTCAGCGTGAACGGTTGTGCGGCGCTTCGACAGGCTCAGCGCGAACGGTTGTGCAGCGCTTCGACAGGCTCAGCGCGAACGGTTGTCCTGCAGCGCGTCGAACACGCGGATCGACGCATAGGCATCGTTGGCCGCGTAGCGCAGCTGCGCCTCGCTGAGCCGGTGGCTGGCCCAGTTCGAGGTCGTGGCCTTGCGCGACTTCGCGAAGCGCTGGCCGAACACCAGCGCCACGGCGGTCTTCACGCCGACCGAGCGGCGGTAGCCGCGGCGGCGAAACTCGTCGTCGATGTCGTGGACCGCGCGCGGCTCCACCTTGAGCTTCTGGCGGATCAGCGAGAGGTCGCTCGAAAGGCCGAAGCCCACCTTGCGCAGCGCTTCGGAACCGATCAGCGCGCCCAGCACCTCGTTGCAGTCGGTGCGATGCAGCTGGAACAGCCAGGCGGTTTCGCGCGTGGCGAACTGCACCAGGTGCGGGCCGGTCGAGACCTCGTTCTTGGCGAAGGTGGGCTTGGACTCGGTGTCGAAGCCGACCACGCCCGCCGCCAGCAGCGCGGCGGCCGCGCGCTCGGCGTCGTCGCGCGTGGCGACCAGCACGATGTCGTTCAGGCCCAGGCCCTCGAAGGGCTCGAGCAGCGCGATCTCCTCGCGCTCCGGCAGAGGGGGCAGAGAGGTCTGGGGTGTGCGTGGTGCGTTCAACGGGGAGTCGCCTTTCGGGCCTTTTTCGCCGGCGCGGTCTTCCTGGCCGGTGCAGCCTTCTTCGCGACGGTCTTCTTCGCAGCCACCTTCTTCGTGGCGGGGGCTTTCTTCGCCGCTGCCTTCTTCGCCGCGGCCGCCTTGCGCATCGCCTTCGGCACCGTGCCCGAGCGCAGCGCGGCCTCGTAGGCGCGCCGGCCCCACAGGGCCGCTTCCTCGCGGTCCTCGAACAGCTCGGGCGGCGCCTCGCGGTAGGACATCGGCATCTGCTGGCCCTGCCGTTCGTAGGTGAAGGGCGCCAGGTTCAGGCGGTCGAAATGCGCGGCGCTTTCGGCGTCGGACTTGAGGTAGAGCGTGTCGCGTATCACCAGCGCGAACATGCGGCCTTCGTGATAGATGCCGAAGCCGCTGAACATGCGGCGGATGTCGATGCGGCCCAGCCGCTCGAAGGTTTCGTGCAGGCTGTCGGCGAAGGCGTTCTTCATGGGTGTCAGGCCGTGATCTCGATGCGGTTGCCGTCGGGGTCGAGCACCACGCTCTCGTAGTAGCCGTCGCCGGTGCGGCGCGGGCCGTCGAGCAGCGGATAGCCGTCGGCCTGCAGCCGGCGGCTCAGCGCGTCGACGGCTTCTTCCGAGCCCACGCTGATCGCGAGGTGGGTCCAGCCCATGCGCTGCGCGCCGGGTTCGGCCGCCACCGGCGACAGCGTGCTGGTGGTCATCGCCTCGATGCGGGCGCCGTCGCCCAGGCTCAGGAAGCAGGAGGCGAAGCCCTTCTTCGGATTGACGTAGCCCTCGCCGGCGGCGGCGCCGAAGTAGTCGACGTAGAAGCGCTTGCAGCGTTCGAGGTCGGTGGTCCAGAGGGCGATGTGGTCGATGCGCATAGTGAAGAAGACGACGTGAGGGTTCAGGCCTTGCGCCAGGGCGCGCGCGCCGGGTACCAGTGGTAGCTGATGCGTTCGCGCCCGCTGGTCGGATGGCGGTCGACCGTGCCGCGCGCGAGGCCGTAGCGTTCGTAGAAGCGCTGGGCCGCGGTGTTGGTGAGCGCCACGTGCAGCCGCCAGCCGGTGGGCATGCGCACGCAGGCCTCGTCGAGCAGCGCCTGGCCCAGGCCCTGGTTGCGCAGGTGCGGGTCGACGAACAGCTGCGCCACGTACTCGCGCCGGTCGTGCAGCACCATGAAGGCCAGCACCTGCGCGTCGCGCTCGGCGATCACCACCTCGGCCGGTGCCACGAACTCGGTGCGCACGCGCTGCAGCCAGTGGGCGATCGGCTCGACCGTGGCCGCGCCCGGGTGCGAGGCCGACCAGGCCCGGCGCCAGATGCCGGCGAGCACCATGTCCTCCTCGGCCGCGCCGTCGCGCAGTCGAAGATGGAAGGCGGGCGTCTGGGCGTCGGACATGGCCGTTCGTCAGCCGCGCAGCACCTGCGCGTGGTGCGCCAGGTGGTCGGCCATGAAGCTCTGGATGAAGTAGTAGCCGTGGTCGTAGCCCGCGTGGCGCCGCAGCGTGAGCGGCTGGCCGGCCGCGAAGCAGGCGGCCTCGAAGGCTTCGGGGTTCAGCTGCTCGGCGAGGAATTTGTCGGCCAGGCCCTGGTCGACCAGGATGCCGTGCGGATAGGGCGCCGCGGTCTGCGACTGCATCAGCGCGCTGGCATCGTGCGCGAGCCAGGCCGCGCGGTCGTCGCCGGGTTCGCCGAGGTAGCCGCGCAGCGCCTTGTCGCCCCAGGGGCACTGGGTGGGCGCGCAGATCGGCGCGAAGGCCGACAGCGAGAGGAAGCGCCCCGGATGGCGCAGCGCCAGCGTCAGCGCGCCGTGGCCGCCCATCGAGTGGCCGAAGATGCCCAGGCGCGCGGTGTCGATCGCGAACTCGCGGCCCACCAGCGGCAGCAGCTCCTGCACGATCCAGCTCTCCATGCGCCAGTGGGCGGCCCAGGGCGCCTCGGTGGCGTCGAGGTAGAAGCCGGCGCCGATGCCGAAGTCCCAGCTCGCGGTGGCGCCCGGCAGCGCTTCCACGGCCGCGCCGCGCGGGCTGGTGTCGGGCGCGATCAGCGCGAGGCCGAGGCTGGCGGCCATGCGCTGGGCGCCGGCCTTGATCGCGAAGGTCTCCTCGTTGCAGGTCAGGCCCGCGAGGTACAGCAGCGCGGGCACGCGCTCGTTGGCGGCCTGCGGCGGCAGGTAGACCGAGAAGCGCATCGGCAGGCCGATCTCGTGCGAGGCCTGTTCGTAGAAGCCCTGCACGCCGCCGAAGCAGTGGTGCTCGGACAGGGTCTTGAGCAGATCGGTCATGCGGCGCCTCGCACCAGTTCGAGCACCGCGTCGGCGAAGGCGCGCGGCGCCTCCTGCGGCAGGTTGTGGCCCGCGCCCGGCACCAGCCGGTGCGAGCGCGGTCCGCTGAAGCGCGCCGCATGCGCCGCGGCCTCGGCCGGCGGCCGCACGCCGTCGTCGATGCCGTCGAAGGTGATCGCGGGCACGCGGATGACCGGCTGCGCGGCCAGCCGGCGATCGATGTCGGCATAGGCCGGATCGCCCGCCACCAGGCCGTAGCGGTGGCGGTACGAATGGATCACGACCTCGACGAAGTCGGGATGGTCGAAGGCCGCGGCGCTGCGCTCGAAGGTGGCGTCGTCGAAGCGCCAGGTCGGCGACCACAGCTTCCACAGCAGCCTGGCGATGGCCTTGCGGTCCTTCAGCAGGCCGGCGCGGCCGCGTTCGCTGTGGAAGTAGTACTGGTACCAGAGGCTGTGCTCGTTCTCGGGCGTGTCGGGCTCCATCGCCTTGGCGATGTTCTGGATGTTGTAACTGTTGAGCGATACCAGCCCCGCGCAGCGCTCGGGCCACAGGGCCGCCACCACGCAGGCGGCGCGGCCGCCCCAGTCGTAGCCGGCGAGCACGGCGCGCTCGATCTTCAGTGCGTCGAGCAGCGCCAGCAGGTCGGCGCCGAAGGCCGCCTGTTCGCCCGAGCGCGGCGTGTCCTTGCTCAGGAAGCGCGTGCCGCCGTAGCCGCGCATGTACGGCACGATGGTGCGGCAGCCCTCGGCCGCGAGCAGCGGCGCGACCTCGGCATAGGTGTGGATGTCGTAGGGGAAGCCGTGCATCAGCAGCACGGGCGGTCCGTCGGCCGGGCCGCTCTCGTGGTAGGCGACCTCGAGCACGCCGGCTTCGATGCGGCGCAGGGGCTCCATTCGTTCCATGGTCGGCACCCGCGGCGTCAGTAGAGCACCACGCCGCGGATCGACTCGCCGCGCTTCATGAGGTCGAAGCCGTCGTTGATCTTCTCGAGCGGCATGGTGTGGGTGATCAGGTCGTCGATGTTGATCTTGCCTTCCATGTACCAGTCGACGATCTTCGGCACGTCGGTGCGGCCGCGCGCGCCGCCGAAGGCCGAGCCTTCCCACTTGCGGCCGGTGACCAGCTGGAACGGGCGCGTGCTGATCTCGGCGCCGGCCTCGGCCACGCCGATGATGATGCTGCGGCCCCAGCCCTTGTGCGTGCACTCGAGCGCCTGGCGCATCACCTTGGTGTTGCCGATGCACTCGAAGCTGTAGTCGGCGCCGCCGTCGGTCAGCTGCACGATGGCGTCGACCACGTTCTCCGTGTCCTTCGGGTTGATGAAGTGGGTCATGCCGAACTTGCGCGCCATGGCCTCGCGCTCGGGGTTCAGGTCGACGCCGATGATCTTGTCGGCGCCCACCATCTTCGCGCCCTGGATCACGTTCAGGCCGATGCCGCCGAGGCCGAACACCACCACGTTGGCGCCGGCTTCCACCTTGGCCGTGAAGATCACCGCGCCGATG
>Ga0102589_1000264_pt1 | contig 127353 bp, 122 predicted proteins | sample AraplaMF_Col_mLB_FD_76858 | JGI IMG/M metagenome (GOLD analysis project Ga0102589, IMG submission 76858) | Arabidopsis root microbial communities from the University of North Carolina, USA - plate scrape MF_Col_mLB | ecosystem: Host-associated > Plants > Roots > Endosphere | place: USA...
CCGGGATGAAGGATAGTAAGGTGATCGTCGCCATCAACAAGGACGAGGAGGCGCCGATCTTCCAGGTCGCCGACTACGGACTGGTCGCCGATCTCTTCGACGTCCTGCCGGAATTGCAAAAGGCGCTCTGAACAGCGTGGAGGCGCGGCAAGCCAAACACAACGTCGCGCTCACCTCCGCATGATCCGCCTCCGACCACAGGGGAGCGCCGGCTGGTCGCAGGCTGCATTCGAACACTGTCGGCGACAACCTATGCCGCAACAGAAAACAGGCGACTTGGAGGCGCTAAACTGCACTTGGGCCTGACATTTTGATCAACGTGGCGATACGGCGGATCGCCAGCTGGTACCCCTCCGTGCCGAGACCGGCGATAACGCCGTCGGCGCGTAGCGACACGTAGGAATGGTGCCGGAAGCTCTCGCGTTTATGGACGTTCGAAATGTGCACCTCGATCACCGGCTGCTCGAACGCGTTGAGCGCATCGAGGATGGCGACCGAGGTGTGGGTGAAGGCCGCGGGATTGATGACGATACCGGCGCCATCCTCACGCGCCTCATGGATCCAGTCGATAATCTCGTATTCGCGATTGCTCTGGTGAAAGCGGATCTGGTGCCCGAGTTCGTCCGCCACCCGGCGGCAATCCCTCTCCACGTCGGCAAGCGTCTCATGCCCGTAGATATGCGGCTGGCGCTTGCCGAGGAGGTTCAGATTCGGTGCATTGAGAACGTAGATAGTGCTCATGCTCGAGTCCTTGTCATGTTTGGAGCCGTGTCATCGCCGGGCGCTCGAAGCAGGTTCAGGCCAGCATTTCCGAAACGGCGATGGTGCGGTTCTCCCGGCCGGCCCGGGCGATTGCCAGCACGGTGGCAAGTGTCATCGCGCCATCCCGGGCGGAAATGAGCGGCTCGGCCTTGCTTTCGATGACATCGACGAAATGGTTGAGCTGGTTTTCGTAAGCGCGGCTGCCGTCGAGCGTGATGTGCTGGCGCACCAGGGGATGCTGCCAGTGGCCGGCTTCGGTCTCGTGTCGCCAGACATCCATGCACGGGATCGACAATGCGGCCTTCGTGCCGGCGAGATGGTAGGAATTTTCCGGCTGGTGCGGGAAATAGAGCGCCTGTCCGGCCGCTGTATCCCAATTGAACGGCGACACCGCCGTGTCGCTCATCAGAAGCGTCCCGAGGGCGCCGCCTGCGAAGCGGACGCTGACGCTCGCCGTATCCTCAACCTCGAACGATCGAACGGCGTTGGAGGTAAACGCCATGACCTCGTCGATATCGCCGCAGATGAAGCGCAGGCAATCGATGTCGTGGATGAGGTTGATGAGCAGCGGCCCGCCGCCTGGCTCACGGCGCCATGCCGCGTCGAAATAGGCAGCGGGCTTGTCCGTCATCCACATGGCGTTGACCGCGACCAACCGGCCGAGGATGCCGTCGGCCACGATCTGACGAGCCTTGGCGATATCGGGACTGTGGCGTCGCTGGTGGCCGATCAACACCGGCACATCGGTCTTCTCGGCGGCCGCGACGAGCCGCATCGCAGCATCGAGCGAGTCGGCGATCGGTTTTTCCACAAGGCAGGGAATATTGCGCTCGACGCAGGCGAGCGCCGCTTCCACGTGCAGGGCGTTCGGCAGGGCGATGATGGCGCCGTCCGGTCTCATGCGATCGAGCATTTCGCCAATGTCGGTGAAAAACCGCGCGCCGAACTCGTCGGAAACGGCTTTCGCCGCCTCGGAAACGTCGGCGACGCCGACCAGTTCGACGCGGGGATTGGCGCGCAGCAGCGCGGCATGCTCCCGCCCGATCAGCCCTGCTCCCATCAGCACAATTTTCTGGGACACGAAATTCGCTCCTTGCTTAAGGGCAGACCGCCTCACACCTTGGCGATCGCCCGAAGTTCTTCTGCGGTGGTCGTCGGAAAGCCGAAAAACTCGAGATAGGCGGGGATCTGCTCGAACAGCATGTCGACCCCCACCTGGAATTCACAACCGCGCGCCCGCACCGCGGCCAGGAAGGGCGTTATCTCCTGCTTCAGCACCACCTCCCCCACGAATGCGGAGGGCGAGATGCGCGACACGTCAAGCGGCAGGGGGTCGTTGTCGTTCATCCCGAGCGGCGTCGCATTGACGACGATATCGTAGCCGGCGGGATCGGCCGAACCGGTCGTTACCTTGAGAGTGGGATAGTGGAGACGGAGCCGGTCGGCCAGGCCGTTCATCATCGGCACATGGGCGTCATAGAGCGCGAGTTCGGCAATCTCTGCCTGCGCGAGCGAGGCGGCGATCGCCGAGCCGACGCCGCCCGCGCCGATCATCATCGCCCGGCTGCCGCGGACTTGGCGGCCGCGGCGCAGCACGCCGCGCACGAAGCCTTCGCCGTCGAACATATCGCCGATCAGCGTGCCGTTTGGGCCGAGCCGCACCGCGTTGCAGGCGCCGGCCACCTGGGCGCTCTTCGAGACTTCGCCGAGCAAGGCCATGGTGGAAATCTTGTGCGGCATGGTCACGAGCGCGCCGTGGATGTTGGAAAGCCGGAAGACCAGTTTCAGGAACGCCGGATAGTCTTCCGGCCGGCATCCCATCGGGACCACGACCGCATCGATGTCGTTCTTTTCAAAATAGGGATTGTAGATCAGCGGGGCCTTGAACGAATGCGTGGGATAGCCGAGATGCGCGATGAGCTTCGTAGTGCCGCTGATCATCGGCTTGAACCTTCTGGATTTCGCTTTGGCTGCGGCATGGGAGCACCTTGGGCGGCTTCGAACGCCCGGCCGGCCAACCGGCTGGGCAAAGGCTGTTTTCGTGAGGGCGGCGCGACATGACGCGGCGCCGGCAGGCATTGCGCTGAGATCCGCGACACGTCAGTGCCTGCCGAGGATTTCGCCCAGGAATTTCCGCGTGCGCTCGTGTTTCGGGTTGGAAAAGAACTCGACCGGCGACGCCTCCTCGACGATCGCCCCGCTCGCCATGAAGATGACGCGGTCGGCGACCTGACGGGCAAAACCCATTTCATGGGTGACGCAGATCATCGTCATGCCTTCCCTGGCGAGGTCGATCATCGTGTCCAGCACTTCCTTGACCATTTCCGGATCGAGCGCCGATGTTGGCTCATCGAAGAGCATCACCTTGGGTCGCATGCAAAGCGCCCGGGCGATTGCGACACGCTGCTGCTGGCCGCCGGAAAGCTGGGCGGGATATTTCTCCGCCTGCTCGGAAATCTTGACACGCTCAAGCAGCTGCCGGGCTCTCGCCTCGGCTTCCGCCTTGCCGAGCCTGAGCGCCTTCATCGGCGCCAGCATGCAGTTCTGCAGCACTGTCAGGTGCGGAAAGAGATTGAACTGCTGGAAGACCATGCCCACCTCACGGCGCACAGCATCAATCGTCTTCGACTGATGCCCGAGAAGGATGCCGCCGACGCGGATTTCACCCTTCTCGTATGTCTCCAGGTGATTGATGCAGCGGATCAGCGTCGACTTGCCGCTGCCGGATGGTCCGCACAGGACGATCTTCTCGCCTTTACGCACCGAGATGTCGATGTTGTGAAGCGCCTGGAAGGCGCCATACCACTTCTCGACGCCCGCCATCGTAATCATCATCTCAGCGGCATTTGCCGTAGTCGAGCGGTCGCTCATCGTTAAACTCCGTCTTCAGAAATTGTGGGAGGCTTGCGCGTCATGAGCGTTGCCTACCGCGCCGATGCCGCAAACCTGCGCTCGAGACGCGCGCCGTAGATCGTCAGGGGGCAGCACATCAGGAAGTACAGGGCGCCGACCACGGCAAAGACCGTCAGCGGCTGGAAGATCTGGTTGGAAACGATGTTGCCGGCGCGGGTCAGCTCCGTGAAACCGACGATCGACGCAAGCGATGTGCCCTTGATGAGCTGGACGAGGAAGCCAATCGTTGCCGGAAGCGAGATGCGTAGCGCCTGCGGCAGGATGACATTCTTCATCCGCCAGACATAGCTGAGGGCAAGCGCCTTGGCCGCCTCCGTCTGGCCGCGCGGAACCGCCTCGATCGAGCCGCGCCAGATCTCGCCGAGATAGGCGCTTGCATGCAGCGTCAACCCGACGGAAACAGCGGCCCAGGCGTCGAGCCTGATGCCGATGAGAGCCAGGCCATAGTAAACGACGAAGAGCTGCATCAGCAGGGGGGTGCCCTGGAAGACGGCGATGTAGCCGGCGGTGATCCGCTCGATCGACCGGATGCCCGACGTCCTTGCCAGCGCTATGCCGAGCCCGGCTATGCCGCCACAGACGAACCCGACGGCGGACAGGGCGACCGTCCATTTCAGGCCGAGGAGCAGGAAGAAAAATTCATCGCGACCCATGAAGCGCCCTCACTTGACCGGATAGCTGAAGTAGCGGGCCGAGAAGAACGCGAAGAGACGCATCATCAGCCAGGAAATGACGAGGTAGAACGCCGTCACGGTGAAATAGACCTCGAAGCTGCGGAAACTGTCGGACTCGATCCGCTGGGAGACGGAGGTCAGCTCATAGGCCGAGATCGCCGACGCGATGCTGGTGGACAGCGTCAGCAGCACGAACTGGCTGGTCAGCGACGGGAAGATTGCCCGAAGCGCCGGCTTCAGGACGATCAGGCGGAAGACCTGCGCCTTGTGCAGGCCGAGCGCCAGCCCTGCCTCCACCTGTCCTTTGGAGATCGACTGCACGCCGCCGCGAATGATCTCGATCGCGTAGGCGCCGCCATTAATGCCGAGCGCGATGATTGCCGTCGGCGTCGGATCCAGGCGCACGCCTGCCAGCGGCAGGGCGAAATAGATGAAGAAGATCTGCACCAGGAACGGCGTGTTGCGGATGATCTCGATGAAAGCGATCACCAGCCAGCGGACCGGCTTGAAACGGGACTGGCGGAGCACCACGCCGCCGATGCCGATGATGATCGCCAGGATCATGCCTGAGATGGCAAGCAGGAAGGTGCCAAGACAGGCGGCCAGGAGATCGGGCAGGCCATCGATAACGGGGGTGAAATCCAATGTGTAGTTCATGGTTCTTCCCTGGAGATCAGGATGCCTTCGCCATTCCGGCCATCGCCTCGATGGCCAACTCGTAGCCTCGGGCGCCGAAGCCGATCATGATGCCGGTCGCGGTGCGGGAGATCAGCGAATTGTGATAAATGCTTTCGCGGGCATGCACGTTCGAGATATGGAGCTCGATCTTCGGCCCATCGAATGTCTTCAGCGCATCCAGCAGGGCGACCGACGTGAAGGTGTATCCGGCGGGATTGATGATGATGCCACAGGCGTCCTTGCGCGCCTGATGCACGGACTCGACCAGTTCGCCCTCGAAATTGGTCTGTCGAAAATCCACGACAAAACCGAGCGCGCCGGCCTTGGCATGGCACCGGTCGCGGATGTCAGCAAGTGTGGTCGTGCCGTAGACCGAAGGTTCGCGCTCGCCGAGAAGGTTGAGATTCGGCCCGTTCAGGACAAAGATCGTGTTGCTCATTTTCAAGCTCCAGGTGCACCGGTACCGTGCATTGCACAGCACCGGCGCAGGCATCACGTCGTGCGGATGCCGCCTTGCAAGTGGTCAGTGCGGCCGAGAACCGCGGATCAGTTCACGGTAAACGGAATGCCTTCCAGGCTCGCCGGGAATTCGGGAACCGGGACTTTCATCCACTTGTCGTAGACCTTCTTGAGTTCGCCATTGGCCTTGATCTTGTCGATGAAGGTGTTCAGCTCGGCGTTGAGCTCTTTCTCGCCGAGACGGGTGCAGGCGCCGTTGTAGAGCTTCTGGAATTCGAGCTTGTTCTCGAACTTGCCGGGAACGGCTTTCTCCACGCGGTCCATATAGAAAATATTGCCCCCCAGAGCCTCGACCTGGCCGGATGCGAGAGCCTGGATGCTCGGCGCATCACCGTCGTAACGGCGGATGGTTGCCGTCGCCGGCGCGTTCTTGGTGACCTGGGTGTCCTGGGCTGCGCCCTTGGCGACGCCGATCGTCAGATTGGCCATATCTTCATTGGTCTTGATCGACTTGTCCTTCGGACCGATCAACACAATCGCATTGGCAGCGTAAGGCTTGCTGAACTGCACGGCCTTGGCGCGATCGGGCAGCATGGCCATGGTCGCGAAGAGCACGTCGACGCGGCCCGTGGTCAGCGCCGGAATGCGGTTATTGACTTCGAGCGGGACGAATTCAACTTCAACGCCGAGCTCCTTGGCGAACAGCGTCGCGATGTCGGCGTCGAGGCCATCCTGCTTGCCGGCGCTGGTGACGAAGCCCCACGGCGGGTTGTCGCCCTGGATACCGACGACCAGCTTGCCCTTTGCCTTGATCTCGGCGGGCGTGACGGCGGCAGCGGGCTGCGCCATGGAAAACGCGGCCACAAGCGCTGCCGCTCCAAACAACGCGTGACGGCGCTTCACTTTCAATTCGAACATTTCGTGCTCCTCCTCTCATGATCCCATGGGGACCCTGTCAGCACTCCGTTTGCTGACGACCACGCAAAACTGCCATGGGAGTATCTTTAAATCAACAGAGTTTTTCGATAATATATGATAAAATCGATTTCGACATGGAAATCCAGGCTTAAATTATGAAATCAATCTGCGCCAGCAGGTGTGGAAACGGCTTTCCAAAAAGGAGGAAGACTGGGATGAAGACTTCGATAGCGACGGTTTCAATCAGCGGCGAGCTGCCCGAAAAATTGGAGGCAATCGCCAAGGCCGGTTTCGGCGGTGTCGAAATCTTCGAGAACGACTTCCTGGCCTTCGATGGCAGTCCTGCCGATGTGGGAAAGATGGTGCGCGATCACGGGCTGGAAATCACCCTGTTCCAACCTTTCCGCGATTTCGAGGGCATGCCGGCCTCCCACCGGCAGAGAACCTTCGACAGGGCGGAGCGCAAGTTCGATGTGATGCAGGAACTCGGCACCGATCTTGTGCTGGTCTGCTCCAACGTCTCGCCGGTCTCCCTCGGCGGCGTCGATCGCGCTGCGGCGGATTTTTACGACCTCGGAGAGCGGGCGGCGAAGCGCGGCCTGAGGATCGGTTACGAAGCGCTCGCCTGGGGCCGCCATGTCAACGACCATCGCGACGCGTGGGAGATCGTCCGGCGGGCCGACCATCCGAATGTCGGCCTGATCCTCGACAGCTTTCACACGCTGTCACGGAAGATCGACATCAATTCGATCCGCTCCATCCCGAAGGACAAGATCTTCATCGTGCAACTCGCCGATGCGCCGTTGATCGACATGGACCTGCTCTACTGGAGCCGGCATTTCCGCAATATGCCGGGCGAAGGCGACCTGCCGGTCACGGCCTTTACCGCCGCCGTCGCCGCGACCGGTTATGACGGCTATTTCTCGCTGGAAATCTTCAACGACCAGTTCCGCGGCGGGCAGGCGCGCTCGATCGCGGCAGACGGCCATCGCTCGCTGATTTATCTCGGCGACCAGGTACGCCGGGCTCCCGGCACGGAAACTCTCAGTGTTGCCTCCATGCCGGACCGGGCGACGGTCAGGGGCGTCGGTTTCGTGGAATTCTCCACCGACGAGGAAGATGCTGCCGATCTCATCGGCATCCTGCGCACGCTCGGCTTCCGCAAGACGGCGGCGCATCGTTCGAAGAAAGTCAGCATTTTCCAGCAGGGCGACATCCGCCTCATCGTCAATACCGAGGAAAAGGGTTTCACCAACGCGTCGTTTGCCGTGCACGGCACCTCGGCCTATGCGATGGCGCTGATCGTGGACGATGCGAAACAGGCTTTCGCGCGGGCCGTGGCGCTTGACGCCGAGCCATTCAGCCAGCCGGTCGCCGCCGGTGAAGTGGAAATCCCGGCGATACGCGGTGTCGGCGGTGGATTGATCTATCTGCTTGACGACCAAAGCGATCTCGGCCGCTTCTCCGAAATCGACTTCATGCCCGTCGAAGACGAGGCTGAAATTGTGCCTGCGCATCTGCTCAGGATCGACCACGTCGCCCAGACCGTGGCCTATGACGAAATGCTGACCTGGCTGCTTTTCTATAGTTCGATCTTCGAGACCCATAAAACGCCGATGGTCGATATTATCGATCCGGCCGGCGTGGTCCGCAGCCAGGTGGTCGAGAACGCATCGGGTTCGCTGCGCATCACCCTGAACGGCGCGGAAAACCGCCGGACACTCGCCGGGCACTTCATCGCGGAAACATTCGGATCGGGCATCCAGCATCTCGCTTTCGATACCGATGATATCTTCGCCACCGCCGAAGCACTTCGCAAAAACGGCTTCCGGCCGCTGCACATCTCGCCGAACTATTATGGTGATGTCGAAGCCCGCTTCGGCCTGGACCCCGAGCTGACCGAGCGGCTGAAGGCGGAAAACATTCTCTACGACCGCGACGAGCACGGCGAATATTTCCAGCTCTACAGCGGCACCTATGGCGAGGGCTTCTTCTTCGAGATCGTCGAGCGGCGGAACTATCGAGGCTACGGCGCACCGAACGCCATCTTCCGTATTGCCGCCCTGAAGAAGCTGATGCGGCCGGAAGGATTGCCGAAAATGTAAATAACTCGCGTTACCGCGATCCTATGAGAAAAATTAGTTTCCGCAGGCATTCACGCGCGATTGAATGTGACGAGGATAGCCAATTATATAGGAGGATCGAAAAAATGTCAGAGAAGAATCGAAGTTGCTGAATACAACCAATGAAACCGTCGCGGAAAGCAGCTACCGGCGCATTCGTGCGGATATCATATTCGGCCGCCTGGCGCCGGCGCAGAAGCTGAAACTGGAAAGCCTCAAAGAAACATACGAAACCAGCGTCAGCACCCTGCGGGAAATTCTGAACCGGCTCTCGTCCGAGGGCCTGGTGGTTGCCGAAGGGCAGCGCGGCTTCGAGGTTTCGCCTGTGTCGGCCACCGATCTCAGGGAGATTGCGGCGCTCCGTCTGCTGCTGGAAACCCACGCGCTCGAACAGTCCTTCGAATTCGGCGACGTGGAATGGGAAGCCCGCTTGGTTTCCGCTCACTACAAGCTGTCGCGCATGGAGCGGGTGATGGCCACCGGCGATACCGGCCAGGCGGAAGACTGGAAGCGATATGATTGGGAATTCCATCAGGCGCTGATCTCCGCCTGCGGGTCGAAGCTTCTGATGGAAATGCATTCCGTCGTGTTCGACAAATATCTGCGCTATCAGATGGTCGCATTGTCCTATCGCGGCGAAATCGCGGCTAAGGAACACCAGCAGCTTCTGGATGCTGCCTTGAGGCGGGACCAGCAGATGGCGAAGCAGGTCCTGACCATCCACATCGAGGACGGCGTGGAACATGCACTCGCCCGCAACGCATTGCGGTAGTGACGGCTCGAACCATGAATCGCGGAGAACGGAAGTGAAATCAGGAGAAGCCGTGCTCGAGCGATCGGGCGAAACAGGCGAAACCATCAGTGACGTGGTCTTTCGCCAGGTGAGGCAGGATATCATCGTCGGCATATTGCCGCCCGGCACCAAGATAAAGCTCGAGCAGGCCAAGGAGCGTTATTCGATCAGCGTGTCGTCGCTGCGCGAGATCCTGAGCCGTCTCACGACAGAAAATCTGGTAATCGCCGAAGGGCAACGGGGATTCGAGGTCAGTCCCGCCTCACGCCAGGAATTGATGGAACTCGCCGATCTGCGCATCGTGCTGGAGACCCATGCGATGGACCTCGCATTTGCGGCCGGCGATGTGGAATGGGAAGGCCGGATCGTCGCCGCGCATCACAAGCTCGCGGCTGCGGAGCGCCGGCTACTCTCTGGTGATGCCTCGCGCACGATCGATTGGGTGCGCTACGACTGGGAATTTCACCAGGCGATCGTTTCTGCCTGCAATTCGGCGACGTTGATGGCGAGCCTTTCCTCGGTCTTCGACCGCTTCCTTCGCTATCACCTGCTGGCCGAGAGCTTCCGCGGCAAGGCGGTGGTCGATGATCACAAGCTGCTGTTCGAGCTCGCGCTGGGCAGGGATGGCGAAGGTGCAAAGGCTGTTCTTAGGCAGCACGTTCAAAGCGGCGTGGAGCATGTCCTGAAGAGCAGCAAGATTTTCTAAAGCCGCCTACAACCCGGTACCGGCCTTGGAGATGACGAAGAGCGATGTGTGCCACATCGATGCAAACCGATCATTTCGACAACTTTGGGGCGCACGGAAACACGGTCTGAAGCTTCATTGTTCTTGCCTGCGGGAGATGCTCCGCTAAATCCGCTCAGATGGACGTTCAGGAGAACGCAGTTTCGGTGAACCCGGCGAGCGCATCCATGCGGACGCCGCTTCAGGTGCGAAGTCCAGCTGTCATGGCGGAGGTCGAGCGCCTTCTGGCGGGCCGCACACGCGACATCCGCCTCGAAGGCGAGCTTCACGGTCTTTTTCGGAAACGTTCGTGGTCGCAGGCGGCCAAGATCATTCGCGCCTGGATGATCTGGGTCGCTTTGCTGGACGGCGTGACCTTGGGCCTCAACGCCATCCTGCTTCCACTGCCGATCGTGCTGTCGATGCTCTTGCCCGCCTGCATCCTTCCGCCCGCAGCCCTGGCCACCGCCTTCGTCTGGCGAAAACCGCGCGCATCCTGGCTGCAGGGGCTGTCTCTGATCGCCGGCATGTTCTTCATCCTGCTCTCGGTCGCCCTGGTGGGCGTCAGCGCCGGTGGCGCGTTTTATGAGCGGCATTTGAACATCATGCTGGTCGTGGCGATTACCGCGATGATCATCTTCGCCGTCCCGATGGCATGGACGGTGATGATCGCAGCATCGGCGCTCGGTCTCTATCTGTTTTTCCAGCTTCATAATCCGGGGCTTGATTTGGGTAGCGCCGTGGCTGCGACGCTGTTTTTTGCAAGTGGTGTCGTTGCAACCGTCGTGGCGCGACGCACGATGACGATCCTGGCCCAGAAGGCCTTCCTTCTCGAACTTCGGGACCGAAGCCGCGTGGCGGAACTGGCCGACGCAAATGCGCGCCTCGAGTTGCTTGCGAGAACCGATCCCCTGACCGGCATCGCCAACCGGCGCTGGATGATGGAGATGCTCAATCGCCTCTGGGGAGTCGACGAGCCCTGTCCCGAAGGCGCTTCCTTGCTGATGTGCGACATCGATCAGTTCAAGAACCTGAATGACAGCCTTGGGCACGCCGAGGGTGATCGCTGTCTGGTGAAGGTCGCCGGCATTATTCAGAGCAGCGTGAGGCACGGTCGCGATCACGTGGCCCGTTATGGCGGCGAAGAATTTCTTGTCCTGCTTCCTGGACTGGATGGTGAGGAGGCGGTTGCCGTCGCCGACAATATTCGCAAGCGGGTTGAAGCCGCCTCCCTTCCGAACCCCGCATCCCGCGTCGCTCCCTACGTCACCCTCAGCATCGGAGTGGCCACTCACGCGCCGAACAGTCAGGCAATTTCGGTAGAGGAACTCCAGCGCCAGGCCGATGCGGCGCTTTATCTCGCCAAACAGGCGGGCCGCAATCGGGTGGCGCGGCATAAAGCGGATTTGCCAGGCCCGTAATGCCGGCGCATGACGCCGACGGCTTTCTCAGGCCACAACCGGAACCGGCGCGCTGTCGTTCGGCAGCAATCGCGCCACGGCGCTCAGGAGATCCGTCTGCGATATCAGGCCGAGGATTCGGTAATCGTCATCAACGACGATGACGGCATGTGTGCGCCCGTCGGTCAGCACAGGCAACAGTGAAAGAGCGGCATCCGAAGGTCTCGCCACCGCCGGCCTTGAGATCGCGTGCGCGATCGTCTCGGTACTTCCGGACAATTCCCGCAAACCGACGGTGCCGATGAGACGGCCCTCCGGGTCCTTCACCGGCAGGGTGCGGATATTATGCTTCAAGAGAAGGTGACGCGCGGCATCCGGTTCCGACGTTTCCCCGATGGCGATCACGTCACGCGACATGATATCGGCACAGCTGATCTTGCCGTTCGAGCGGATGGCCGCCTGCAGCTCGACCTGCTGCAGCAGTCGGCCGAGGTCTGCCCGGTCGATGTCGAAGGTCTCGTCGAGCGCTTCGAGAGCCGCATCGACGTCCTCCTCGCGGAACCCTACCCGCGCGGCCGATGGCAGGTCGATCGTCTGATGGGTGTTCTCCGCCTTGAGAACGACGTGCGGATAATTCCGCTTGGAAAGCTTGTGGAACAGCAGGCCAAGGCCGACGAGAATGCAGGAGTTCAAAGCGACGGGCACGAAGGGAAAGAGGAAGCCCCAGCCGGCAACGACAGGACCACCGAGCACGGCGGTCAGGGCCGCGGCTCCTCCCGGAGGGTGAAGGCAGCGCGTGAAGGACATTGCGCCGATCGCAAGCGAAACGCCGACACCGGTCGCGATGATCGGATCACGAATGAAATAGGCGGCCACAATCCCCATCAGCGCTGAAATCGTATTGCCGCCGATGATCGACCATGGCTGCGCCAGCGGGCTTGCCGGCACCGCGAAAAGAAGCACCGCGGACGCCCCCATCGGCGCGACGATCAGTGGCAGATGCGGCCCCTGCCCGAACAGATAGCCGCTGATGACGCCGGTCAGACCAATGGCCAGCAAAGCGCCGAGGCATGCGATCAATCGCTCCCGCAAGGTCGCACCGGCCAGGATCGGTGAGAACAGACGGAAGCGGCGGAAGCGGCTCGGTCCCACCTTCGGGGAAACGGGAAACTGCATGACAAGACCAATTTCGAACGAGGATTATCTGGCGGATGAAGGAAGAGCAGGTGCGAGTTAGTTTGCTGCCAGTCTGATATCTCTGCCCTTTGTCGCGCTGAGCACTTCGTGGAACGCATGGAACGCGCTCGGGCGGTCATTCCTGCGGTAGACGAGCAGCGTCTCGACAGGTCCCAGCTGGTAAGTCTGGGCAGACGTCGGCCAGTGCATCAGATCGAGAACGGATCTCGGCATGACGCCGGCCGTATTGCCGGTCGCAACGCTTGCCAGAATCGCGTGGTAGGAGCCGAGCTCGCTGGTCGGCAGGGCGCTCGATTTGCGCACCCAGTTTTCGGCGATCCGGCGATAGGTGCAGCCGGGCTCCAAAGCGGCGAGCGCCCCGACACGCAGGTCGGCGGCGGACTTGATGGCGGGATGGCCTGATGGCAGTACGATCAACAGGTCCTCGACAAAGACCGGCACCATCTCCAGGGCCCTGAGTTCGGCATCGAAGCGCGAGTCTTCCTCACGCATCGCCTTCGGCAGGCCGGCAATCAGCGCGCAATCCAGCACATCGGAGAGAACATCGTGGGTCAGATCGCGGGACGCCCCCATCGTCAGATGCAGCGATACATCGGGCCACATCTGGTTGAATTGCGTCAGTGCCGCCGGCAGCCTGCTTGCCGCCGTGCTCTCCATGGTGCCGACCCGCAACGTCCCCGATGGGGAGAGAGGCCGCACAGCCTGGCGCGCTTCCAGCGCCAGCGCCTTGAGCCGGTTGGCATAGGAAAGAAACGTCTCGCCCTCCCGCGTCAGGGTCATCTTCTTGCCATCGCGGCTGAAGAGGGAAACGCCGAGGTCCTCCTCCAATTGCTGGATGCGCGTCGTCACGTTCGACGGCACCCGCCCCACAGCCTTGGCGGCCTTGGTAACGCTGCGGTCGCTGGCGACGGCGAGGAATATGTCGATCGACGAAAGGTCCAATGAAAAGATCTCGTTTTCGGAATTAAGGCTAGAGATAATTCTCTATATAAAAATCATCGACATTGCTCAAGCCGGTTTCGGCACCGGACAAAAAAACGCAAGCCGGCAGGCAGGCGATTGCCGAAAAAAGGGTCGGGTCGCCGCGGAAATAGCCATGCAACCTACGACATTGCCTCTGTCGGACGACGTTTTGAGGGTTTGAGCTTGGCACACGGTTTGCATCCGCAAACCTATCTGCAGATCGATCGGCGACGACCTCATGTTGCACCTTGTCTTGACCTGTCTTCTTCTGAGCGTCGCTTCAGGCTTGAGCATGCGGCGTTTTCTGCTGCCGTATTTCGCCGGCGGCGATCTCGCCGAGAAGTCCGCCCCTGTGACAGTCGTCGCAAGTGCCGTCTTTCTGGCAGCGATCGCTTTCACCGTCTCCGACCAGGATCTTTGGGCAAAATCCGTCATTCTGATGCTCGGCCTTTTACTGGCCGCAATGTTTGACGACGCGAGACCCAAGCTGACGATCGCCCTTTCCGCCGTCAGTCTGGCGGCCTATCTCGGGCTGCGTTCGATCGGCTGAGCATCCAACCATCACCCAAACAGATCAGGGGTCACGGAACACGGCGACTCATCGCCGGTGTCGACGCCCAATCGAGCTTGCATCCATCGACGAAAATCATTCGTCAACGCAGCCACATCCTGCAACCTGAAACATCTCCCGACGGGCGATAAGGAAGACTTCGCGCAATACGGGAAAATGATCTCTATTGAAGAATATTTCCTCACTGTTATTCTCCATCATAGAACATTTTCCGGGGCACGCTGGGATCGCAGGAAGCAGAAATCAGACCTCTCACGATCGGTGTCGATCTCGACTCCAGGAAATCGAGACCAGCGGCTCCCGTGCCGTGAGGATGTTCGAATTGCGTCGGTGAGGAGGCGAGCGGCGATCATGGACAGCGACCCGGCAGGAAAAATCTGGTCGGAATGGTATGCGTGGCATCCCGTCTTGCCGATCGACGATACCATATTCTGGCTCGAAACCGTCTACCGGAGGCAAGGCCCGGCGGGTCTCTGGCAATATCGTTCGTTCCGGCCGGAATTCGAACGCCGGCAGGCTCTGACCGACATGCCCGTCTGTCCCGGCGCTTAGAGCCTTTCCGGATTAGCTTGCAGCATTCTGTTGGCTCAAACGGAGTCGGATGGTCGACCGGCCGGCGCGCGCCGCAGCCCCCTTAGCCCTGACGAGAACCTGCTCCGGCAGAATGCTGCAAGCTAATCCGGAAAGGCTATAAATCACCCGAGCGCCTGGCTGACGAGCGCATAGGTTTTCGGCGCATGCGCTGCCTGACGCTCCGGATGCGGGAGCCATGGGCCACCGAACGACATGGTCGTGACGATGTCGTAGACCGAAAGACCGCAGCGGGAGAGGAAATCGGAAAACATTCCGCCCTTTTCGCGTGTGTCGAGGCGCAGGAACGCCCCCCTATGCTCGCCTGCGTGCGGACGGATGACGGCGATCGCGTCCGCATCGTTGCCCGCCACGACCGGACCGATGACATGGCCGCGCCCGAACCGCCGGCAAAGCGAGAAGGCCTCGATCCTGCCGGCGCGGCTCAACACGATACCCTTGGAATTAGCCATGAGCCGGGCCAGGAGCAGCTTGCGTTCCGTGCCGAAGGCCACGCAATCCAATTGCGCAATCGCGTCCAGATCTCCAGCCTCGACCGCCCGTATCACGGCGCCGGGCGGCGGCTCCACATCCGGCGGCGATATCGCTTCGCCCTGGCATTGAAAGACAGATGCCTCCCGAATGAAATTCAGGGAACGATAGAGACGTCGCGCGGCACGCGTCGCGTTCAGCCCTAGGTGGCGCCCGGCGACCTGATCCAGCACGTGGCCCATCAGCCATTGCCCGGCACCGTTGGTTTGCAGGCGCGGCGAGGTGATGACCATACCGACCGTGGCAAATTGCGCATCATAGGGAAACCACATCGCGGAGCCGAGAATGCGGCCGATTTCATCGATCGCCACGACGCCCTCGCCGAACTCACGCATGAATTGCCAGTCTTCGGCGCGATGCGGCCAGGCGACGGTCATCGAAAGCGCATGCAGTTTGTCGAGATCGACGCTGTCGATCCCGGCAAGGCGCATCTCGAAACTGTCGACGATCCTGGATTCGGATGTCAGTTCACTCACCCGGCCCTCCTGCCGCATTGTCTCGCCCAGCCTGCGCTCGGAAACTTCTGTGACCAGACTAGAACAGATCGTTCGATACAATTCACTGGGGAAGCGCGCGCAAACACAACAATCGACCAAATCCCGATGCGCATTCGGCAAATAACGCCTGCGCCTGCCTTTAGAGTCATTGACTAGGCCCGGATCGGCCGCCAATCGCCGTTCACCGTGAGGACCCGGAATGTCGCCTCCCGTCAGCCCAGTTACAAGCACCCCAAAAATCCCGCCGCGCTGTGAAGAATCCCATGCAGGCAATTGAAATTCTCGAAAGGCTCGTCGGCTTTCCCTCGGTCGTCGGCACGCCGAACACCGAGATCGTCGCATGGATCCGGCACTACCTGCAAAGCCACGGCGTTGTTGTCACGGAGCTTCCCGGTCCGGAGGGCGACCGGTCGAACCTCTTCGCCACGATCGGCCCGAAGGAAACGCCGGGCTATATCCTCTCGGGCCATATGGACGTGGTCCCCGCCGCCGAAGGCGGCTGGACCAGCGATCCGTTCCGCCTGCGGGCCGAAGCGGACCGCTTCTACGGTCGCGGCGCCACCGACATGAAGGGCTTCCTGGCCGCCGTGCTCGCCGCTGTCCCGGCGATTGCGGCCATGCCGCTTCGCCGGCCCGTCCACCTTGCCTTTTCCTATGACGAGGAGGCCGGCTGCCGCGGCGCGCCGCATATGATCGCCCGCCTGCCGGAGCTCTGCGCAACTCCGCTTGGAGCGATCATCGGCGAGCCGAGCGGCATGCGGGCAATCCGCGCCCATAAGGGCAAGGCCGCCGCCCGGCTGACGGTCAGAGGCCGGGCAGGCCACTCCTCGCGCCCGGATCAGGGGCTGAATGCGATCCATGCCATCACCAGCGTTTTGGTTTGCGCCAGCGCCGAAGCCGAGCGGCTGACCTCCGGGCCGTTCGAAGATGTTTTCGAACCGCCCTACTCCTCCCTTCAGGTCGGCACGCTGAAGGGCGGCCAGGCGGTCAATATCATTCCCGACATTTGCGAGGCCGAGTTCGAAGCGCGGGCCATTTCCGGCGTCGATCCGGCAACGCTGCTAGCGCCGTTGCGAGCATCGGCCGAGACGCTGTCGCAGCGTGGTTTCCAAGTAGAATGGCGCGAACTCAGCGCCTATCCGGCGTTGTCGCTTGCCGCCGACGCGCCGCTTGCGGCGCTGCTTGGCGAACTGACCGGCATCGAGCCGCTCGCCGCCGTCAGCTACGGCACGGAGGCCGGGCTTTTCCAGCGCGCCGGCATCGATGCGATCATCTGCGGACCGGGCGACATCGGTCGCGCCCACAAGCCGGATGAATTCATCCGTGCCGGTGAACTGCTCGCCTGCCAGGCGATGGTCGAGGCGCTCGGCCGCCGCTGCGCCTGAAGCACGAGATCAAGGAGCCGACGCAATGACCTTTCTCTTCAATTCGGACGCGAAGCGCGGCGCCATCTTCGCCGAAGCCTTCGCGCGCGAACTGCCGGACATCGCCTTCTCCATGGATCCCAAGTCGGTCGAAGCCGAGGCCGTGCGCTATCTCATCACCTGGACCCTGCCGGATGATCTCGCGCGCTACCGCAATCTCGAAATCCTCTTTTCGATTGGTGCCGGGATCGACCAGTTCCGCATCGATGCCGTGCCTACGTCGGTGAAGGTGGTGCGCATGGTCGAGGACGGCATCATCAGGATGATGCAGGAATATGTGACGCTTTCCGTACTTGCGCTCCATCGCGACCTGCCGACCTATCTCGACCAGCAGCGGCGCCGGACCTGGCAGGCGGTCGCGCCGGTGCAGGCCTCGAACCGCCGCATCGGCGTGCTCGGGCTTGGCATGCTCGGAACCGCCGTGCTCGAACGCTTGCTACCCTTCGGCTTTCCACTTTCGGGCTGGAGCCGCAGCCCGCGCGAGATCGACGGCATCCGATGCCTGAGCGGTCGGGACGGCCTCGATACTCTGCTTGATACCACCGATATTCTTGTCTGCCTGCTACCGCTGACGGACGAGACGCGCGGCTTCCTGAATGCCGGCCTCTTCGCCAGGATGCCGGCTGGTGCGGCGCTCGTCCATGCCGGTCGCGGCGCACAGCTCGACCATCGGGCACTCGTCGCCGCACTCGATGCCGGGCATCTTTCCGGCGCCGTTATCGACGTCACCGAGCCGGAGCCGCTTCCCGCGGACCACGCCTTCTGGAGCCACCCGAAGATCCTGCTGACTCCGCACATTGCGAGCGTCACCCAAGCTGAAACCGCCGCTGCAGCCGTGATCGGCAACATCAAACGCTATCAGGCGGGCCTCGACCCGATCGGACTGATCGATCGCAGCCGCGGCTACTGAATTCTTAACCCAGGAAAGCAAAATCATGTCCCTTCTCAAGACGATCGACACCAACCCGACCTCCACGCCGCGCGAGTCCGGCCCGCTGCCCGAACGGCTGATCTCCGGTAACCCGGCCTTCAAGACCTGGGCGCAGGACGTCGCTCGCGGCGAGACGGTTCATAGCGGCGTGTGGGAAGCCACCCCCGGCGAGACGCGCTCGATCAAGGGAGAGACGTTCGAGTTCTGCCATATCCTTTCCGGCCTGATCGAGATCACCCCGGAAGGTGGCGAACCGGTGGTCTACAGAGCCGGCGACAGCTTCGTCATGAAGCCCGGCTTCGTCGGCGTCTGGAAGACGATCGAGACGGTGCGCAAAATCTACGTGACCGTGTCGTAATGCCAACGCCGTAGATTTGACTGGCCGCAGCGGCGAAAACGCAATTTTTCGCCGCTGCGGCATCGCCGGTCGATGAATGCTGCTCGCTTTCCCCGGTTAGGCTTGCCTCAGCCCACCCCGAGGACATGCAATGACACTAAGCTTCGACCCGAACACGATTTCCCTGCCCGTCGGGCATTTCATCGGCGGCCGGCTGATTCCGGCCGAAGCCGTGATCGACATGCATCGTCCCTCCGACGGCAAGGCCTATGCGGGCTGCCCGCTGGCTGACGCAGCAGTTGTCGACCACGCTGTCGAAACCGCCAAGAAGGCGTTGAGGACGAGCAATTGGGGCGGCGTGCGGCCGCGCGAGCGCACCGTGGCGTTGCAGCGCTGGGCGGATCTGATCGAGGCGGAGGCAGAGACCCTCGCCAGGCTTGAAGCGCTCTCGTCGACACGGCCCATCGGCCATCTCGTCGCCGGCGACATCGCCGTCACTGCCGAGCAGATCCGTTTCTTTGCCGAATTCGCCGACAAGGAAGGCGGCGACCTCGTTCCGACCGACGATACCAATTTCGGCATGATCATGACCGAACCCTACGGTGTCGTCGGCGCCATCACGCCCTGGAATTTTCCCCTGTCCATGGCGGGCTGGAAGCTCGGCCCGGCGCTGGCGGCGGGCAATGCGGTGGTGTTGAAACCATCGGAGATGACGCCGTTCTCGACACTCTATCTCGCCGAACTTTCGGTGCGGGCCGGTCTGCCGGCCGGTCTCGTCAACATCGTGCTCGGTAACGGCCCGACCACCGGAAATGCGATCACCGGACATCCCGGCATCGCCAAGGTCAGCTTTACCGGCTCGACTGCGGCCGGCTCGGCGATCATGACCAATATCGCTCGCACCGGCGTCAAGCCGATGACGCTCGAACTTGGCGGCAAAAGTCCGCAGTTGGTCTTTGCCGATGCCGATCTCGAGCTCGCTGCGGGCGCAATCGCCGGCAGCATTCTTTCCAACGCCGGTCAGGCCTGCGTCTGCGGTTCCCGCCTGATCGTCGAGGCGAAGGTGGCGGACGCGCTCGCGGCCGCACTTGTCGAGAGGCTGGCGGCCATCCGCCCCGGCCCCACCTGGGATGAAGCGACCGATTATTCGCCCGTCATCTCCGAACGCCAGATCGCCCGCATGGACGGTATCATCCGCGCCGCGATCGACGGCGGGGCCGAGTGCCTCACCGGTGGCCGCCGCCTCGACCGCGAAGGCTATTTCTACGCGCCGACGCTGATGTCTGGCGTGACGGCAACGTCGCCGGCGGTTCTCGAGGAAATCTTCGGACCGGTGCTGACCATGCAGACTTTCGAGGACGAGGAGGAGGCGCTGAGCCTCGCCGACCATCCGGCTTACGGGCTCGCCGCCGGCCTCTTCACCCGGGATCTGTCGCGCGCCATCCGCGTAACGCGCCGCCTGCAGGCCGGCACCGTCTGGGTCAACCGCTACGGCCGCTCGCGCGACCATATCCTGCCGACCGGCGGCTACAAGCAGTCCGGTATCGGCAAGGATCTCGGCCGCGAAGCCTATCTCGCCAACCGCAAGAGCAAGAGTGTGCTCATCAGCCTGTAAGGACCTGCGATGAAGACCTACAAGATCGCCCTTCTGCCCGGAGACGGCATCGGCCGCGACGTGACGGCAGCAGCCTGGGCCGTGCTCGAAAAGGCAGCTCGCCTGAACGAATTTTCTCTGGATGCAACCAGCTATCCCTGGTCCTGCGACTTCTATCTGGAGAACGGCAGCATGATGCCCGCCGACGGCATCGAAACGCTCCGGTCCTTCGATGCCATCCTGCTCGGCGCCGTCGGCTGGCCCCACAAGGTGCCGGATTCCGTCTCGCTGCACGGGCTTCTGCTGCCGATCCGCAAGGCTTTCGTGCAATATGCCAATATCCGCCCGCACCGGCTGCTGCCCGGCGTGCAGGGACCGTTGCGGTCCGACGGTTTCGACATCCTCTGCATTCGTGAAAACACCGAGGGCGAATATTCCGGCGCCGGCGGCCGCGTCCACCAGGGCACCGACAGCGAGGTGGCTGTGGAGACCTCGATCTTCACCCGCAAGGGGGTGGAGCGCATCCTGCGTTTCGGCTTTGAGCAAGCGCGTGCGCGCAGCGGCAAGCTTGCCTCGGTGACCAAGTCCAACGCCCAGAAATATTCGATGGTCTTCTGGGACGAGATCACCCAGCAGCTTTCTGCCGAATATCCCGACGTCGACGTGACCAGCTACCATATCGACGCCATGGCCGCCCGCATGGTCATGTCGCCCGAGAGTCTCGACGTCGTGGTCGCCTCCAACCTGTTCGGCGATATCCTGACCGATCTCGGCGCCGCCATCCAGGGCGGGCTCGGCTTTGCAGCCTCCGCCAATATCAATCCCGATCGCTCGGCGCCATCGATGTTCGAACCGGTCCACGGCTCCGCCCCCGATATCGCCCATCTCGGCATCGCCAATCCGATCGCCGCCATCTGGTCGGGCGCGATGATGCTGGAGCATTTGGGAGAAACGGCTGCCGCCGCAAAGGTGATGGCATCAATCGAGGCGACGACCGCACGCGGCATCGGCGCCATTCCCGGCAAGGACAAGACCGACGCGATCACCGCATCGGTGCTTTCGGCACTTGACTGATCAATGGAGAACAGAATGAACGGATTGAGGGATAGCAGCCTGCTTCGCCAGCAAGGGCTGATCGACGGAGAATGGCGTGGGGCCGCAGCCGGGAATACGATCGAAGTGATCGACCCGGCGACGCAGCATGTGCTGGGCACGGTGCCCGACATGGACGGAGCCGATACGAGGGCGGCAATCGCCGCGGCGGAAAGGGCCTTCGGTCCATGGCGGGCAAAGACCAATGCCGAGCGCGCAGCATTGCTGGAAGCCTGGCACGATCTGATGCTCGACAATATCGAGGATCTGGCGCTGATCCTCACCCTTGAGCAGGGCAAGCCGCTGACGGAGGCGCGCGGCGAAATCCGCTACGGCGCCTCGTTCATCAAATGGTTTTCCGAGGAGGCGCGCCGCATCGGCGGAACGACCATTCCCTCGCCGACGGCGGACCGGCGGATCGTCGTTCTGAAGGAGCCGGTGGGCGTGTCGGCGATCATCACGCCGTGGAATTTTCCGAATGCGATGATCACTCGCAAGGTCGGGCCTGCACTCGCCGCAGGCTGCACCGTCGTCATCAAGCCATCGGACCTGACCCCTTATTCGGCCCTGGCGCTCGGCGTCCTGGCCGAGCGCGCCGGCATCCCGAAGGGCGTGATCAATATCGTCACCGGCCTGCCCACCCGGATCGGCGACGAGTTGATGGCGAACGAGACCGTCCGCAAGATCTCTTTCACCGGCTCGACCCGCGTCGGCTCGCTGCTGATGCGCGGCGCAGCCGACAGCGTCAAGCGGCTCAGCCTCGAACTCGGTGGCAATGCGCCCTTCATCGTCTTCGACGACGCCGATCTCGATCTTGCCGTGGAAGGCGCGATCGCATCGAAATTCCGCAATGGCGGGCAGACTTGCGTCTGCGCCAACCGCCTTCTCGTCCAGTCCGGTGTCTACGAGACCTTTGCCGCCAAGCTTTCCGCACGCGTATCGGCCATGAAGGTCGGGGCCGGCACGGAGGCCGGCACGGATATCGGCCCGATGATCAACAAGTCGGCGATCGAGAAGATCAAGCGTCATGTCGACGATGCGGTGGGCAAGGGAGCGAGGATCCTCGCCACCGCAGGTTTCGTGCCTGAAGGCGATCAATATGCCGTGCCGATGGTGCTCGGCGGTGCGACCACCGACATGCAGCTTGCCAGCGAAGAGACCTTCGGACCCGTTGCCCCCCTTTTCCGTTTCGACACTGAGGAAGAGGCGATCGGCATCGCCAACGCCACGCCCTTCGGCCTTGCGGCCTATTTCTACACCGAGAGCCTGAAACGCTCCTGGCGTGTCGCCGAAGCGCTGGAATTCGGGATGCTCGGCCTGAACACCGGGGCGATTTCCACCGAGGTTGCCCCCTTCGGCGGCGTCAAGCAGTCCGGCCTCGGTCGTGAAGGCGCCCAATGCGGCATCGATGAATATCTGGAAATGAAGAGCTTCCACATCGGCGGCCTCGCCTGACCGAGAGAACGCAAAGGGCGCCGGGACATGATCCCGGCGCTGGATGATCGGAGCGACGGTCGATCCTCCTGCTGGAGCAACGCCGACAAGTCGTTTTGAACACTCCGCAACCTTTGGCGGATGGCTGCAAATTACGGTGCCTAGACAACATTTCTTTGACGCTGCTTTGACGGCAGGGTGCTACGGCCGATTTGCGAAGTTACGCAGAGGGATTTCAGCCGGTTATGCTTCAATTCGATCATCGTCACAGCATAGATTTACATTTCGCAATCCCGGTTTCCCTTTCCGGTTGCTTGCCAGACGCCGTAGTTGTGGCAGACTGGTCCCCGGATGCTAGGTTTTCCGGCCGCCGAACGAGCGTTTCGGAGGCAACGGGGGCGGGGCCGGTGGATCGCATGAACAAGGAGCACGATCCGTTTCGGATGTTCCTGCTCGGGCCTTTTGCCCTTGTGGACGCCGGGGGGCGCTCGGTTACTCCGAAATCCAAAAAGGCACAGGCTCTTCTGGCGATGCTTGCATTGTCCGCCCGGGGCTCGCGCTCGAGAATCTGGCTTAGGGATAAGTTATGGAGCGATCGCTCCGATGACCAGGCAGCAGCCAGTCTACGCCAGGCGCTTTTGGACATTCACAAGAGTCTGGGGTCGGCACGTGATCTCTTGATTGCGGATAAGAATACGGTTTGGCTGGATACGGACCGACTCGTGCTCGATACCGACTTGGTGGTTCAGACGGAGCGGTCTCCGGATCAAGTCACCGACGAATTGCTCGAAGGTATCGACATCCGCGATCCCGAATTCGAGGACTGGTTGGCGCTGGAACGGCAAAACTGGTATCGCCGTCTCGATGAAGGACAAGTCCACGATGTATTTGAGCCGCGACAGCAGCCGAGCCGCGATGTCGCCAAACATTCCGCGCTGCTGCCGTTAACAGGCGCCCCGGATACGTCGAGAACAGGCAAACCCGTGGATATCGCCAGCAGCGGCCCAAATGGGCGGCGGGTTGGCGGTGAGTGGCAATGGATGATGGCGCTTCTGTCCCCCATCGTCGTGGGTGCCGGAGAGGGCGGACAAATTGCTGCGACACGGTTCCAGAACCTCATTGCAAAAGCCATCATCGATGGGCTGGGATTTGGCGTCACCGACCTCTCCTTCACCTTGCCAAATATTGAAGAGAGCGAACAGCAGATCAGCCTTCCCATATGCCTACAGCTTCGCCTGACGTTTGATGGTGACATGGTGCTGATCGAACTGGTGATGAAGCACCTGATCAACAACCGTATTCATTGGCTGGGCAGTCAGGCAATCAACCGCACGCAGTTCGAGCGGGGCGAATTCGGCATCGCCGCTGCGCTGATCAGCCAGGCCGTCGATCAGTTGGCCTATTTCCAGGAGATGCAGGCAACCGACAGCCGATTGTCGCAAGACGGTCTCCTGATCGACGCCGTCAATGCCATCTTTCGGCTTTCGCGCGGCGACCTGGATAATGCGGAACGGCGCCTGGAAGAACAGATCCAGTATCAGCCGCGATCATCGACTTTTGCCTGGCTGTCCTTCATTCGGACTTTCCAGGTCGGCCAACGTTTCAACGCATTGGATGCTCATCTGATCGAGGAAGCCCAGGCCTATGCACGCAAGGCGCTGGAACTCGATCCGCAGAATTCCGTGTCGCTTGCGCTCGTCGGCCACGTCCATTCGTTCCTGTTCGGCGAATACGACTATGCGGCCAACCTGTTCGAAAAATCGATCCGCCTGAATCCGGCCCTGCCGCTCAGTTGGGACCTCTACGCGATGCTGCACTGCTATGCAGGCCAGCCCGACAAGGCAGTGGCCATGGCGCGTTGGGTACAAGAGCTCGGCGTCTACAGCCCGCATAAATATTACTTCGATACGACCAAATGCATTGCGGCAGCGCTTGCCGGCGATCATGGCGCAGCCATAGCTGCGGGCGAAGAAGCCCTGCGGACACGACCGAACTTCAACAGTCTGCTGCGCTATCTTGCCTCCAGTCATGCCCATTCCAACGATCTCGTCGGCGCGCGGCATTACCTGCAGCGTCTTGAGGCGGTCGAGGGCGGCTTCTCTATCAACGCCTTCCGCGGCAGCGGCTATCCGCTGCTCGACACAGGCGGCGGCCAGATCTTGATCGACGGCCTTCTCAAGGCCGGCGCCAAGCTGCGCTGAACCCCGGACAATTCTTCACATCATCGCGCAAGGAGGCTGCAATGGAAGCGGACACCGCCCACGAATCGCAATCAAGAATCGTCTCATTTCTAAACAATTATAAATTCAGGATTGAACCGGATACGGTCCTTCCATGCGAACCCAGGGACAATGCAGGTGCTGATCCTCTCACCGGTGCGTCGGAAGCTGCACCTGATGCAGCCTCCGAACCTGCGCTTTCCGGCACGGATGAAGATGCATCGTCTCTGGCCGCGCCTATGATGGCGACGATGGCCGCAGCCTCGGTCCTCAACAAGAGCGTGGCGAACAAGTCGGTGCTCAACAAGGCGTCGCTGAACAAAAACAAGAACAAAAACAAGAATAAAAACAAGTCGACGATGGATGGCGCCAGCCTCGGCGTGTCGCAGCTTATCCCCTCCTTCGAGCTGCGCAGGCTACACCAGCAGCCGTCACGCAACGCCTATAGCGCGGCGCGGCGCTTCACCTGGGAAATGCTGGATATACTTCCGCCGCCCGGCCCGGATTATACCCGCCTCGAAACGACGGTGCTCCTCTCCATGCAACGCCGCGACCGCGAACGCGTGCGGCGCCTGCCCGACATCCAAATCGAGTCGACGATCTCCGTGGGAGAATTCACCCGCGCATTGCATATCGAGGATCTCGGCGGCTTCGAGCAGACGGAGGGCCTTTTCCAGGCGATCCTGACGGCCTGCGAATATGTCGGACTGATCTACAAGAGCCAGTTCAACCGGCTGCGGCCAAACCAGTTTGAGCCCATGCTGCGACCGTTGCTGGCCGTGCCGGTCCACGAGTCCTATCCCAGCAACCATTCGTTCCAGTGCTTTTCGATTGCCTTCGCGTTCTCGACGATCCTGCCGGAACATCCGGCCACCGACGAGCTTGCCCGCATCGCCCAGAACGTTGCCGAAAATCGGGAATGGGCCGGCCTGCACTACCCGAGCGACACACAGGCAGGACGAGATCTCGCCCGACGCTTCGCCCCCTACCTCCACGACGCGTTCGGTCCACTGTTCCAGGCCGTACACGACGAATGGGTCTGAATTCTCCAGTTGCTTCTCAACAGGATTACAACCATGACGGATCAAACACAAATGCCTGAGCCCGCGCCGATCAACTACTACTATCTCTGGCACCTGACTGCTCTTGGCGTAGTCGACGCGGAATACGGATCGGCTCCGCCGGTGCCTCCAGCGCCCGATGCGAGCGCCGCACGCGCGCTGCCCGATCCCCTCATCACTGGCACGGTCTGGGATGCGATCGCTTCCGTCGGCCCGCTGCGACCCGCACGGGTCGCGCTGATCGATGTCGGCGTATCTCCGGATCATCCCAATCTGGCAACCCGGCTTGACCGGGAGGCGTCAATCGATTTGACGACCCATCGTTACGGCGCGCGCGTGCTCGAAATTCTCGATACGACCACGTCCTTTGACCGTGAGGAACGGCATGCCTTCTTCGCGGGGCTCAACATCACTCCGCTCGGCAATATCGGCCTTTCGAATGACGACCGGGACTATCTCAGTGACCTGGTTGCGGAATATGCCGCGTCGGAGGGTGTTCTCCGGCGGCTCTACAATCCGGAATCGCTGTTTGCATCGCATGGTACGTGCTGCGCAGGGCTGATCGTCGGCGAACCCGCCGTTGTTGCAGAAGAAGGCACGCCAAGCCTTCCGCCGGAAGGAGCCTTCTACGGTGATGGTGACGAGCTGCATACGAGCGGCAATCGCAACGTCATCCCCTATTTCGGCGTTGATCCCTTTTCAAGGCTCATCTCGATCAGGACGTCCTTCGAAGACGATGTCAGGCAGTTCATCGCAGCCTTTCTCTATGCCTATCATCAGAAGGTGGACGTGATCGTCATGCCACGCGGTCTGCCTGACCCGAAACGCAGCGTGGTCGATCCAAAGAACGAGCTGAAGGCCGACCTGGAAATATGGAAAAACCAGGATGCCGCCAATCTCTTCGCGCGCATTGCCTTCGCCGACCAGGGTGGGCCTGAACTGGAGCCGAAGGCTGCGCAGATAGGCTCCAATCCCGATCGCCCGTGGCATATCCTCAAACAGCTCATCCTCGCCGTCAGCAAGCACATTCCGATCGTCTGCGCCGCGGGAAACAGTGGCGAGAGCCAGCTGATCTATCCGGCAAGTCTTGCCGCCGATGACAACGGCATCATCGCCGTCGGGGCCGTTACCGTCGAAGGTTTCCGTTCGGGCTACAGCAATTACGGCGAAGGACTGACGGTTGTCTCCCCCTCCGACGACGGTGAGGTCTTCAACCGGCATCAGTTACGCCTCGACCGGCTTTCGCCATTTGCCGCACAGCACGACTACAGTGCCTTTCGAACGCGGGAATACTACTATTCGCACTTCTCGCTGCTGACGACGGACCTGTCGGGGATTTTCGGCTATGATCACGGCTCCGATCCATGGTCGGCGATCGTGCCGTTCGGAACCAATCCGGGCATCGGTGGCGGATACTACACCACCTTCGGGGGCACCTCCGGCGCGTCGGCGCAGGTGGGGGGCCTATGCGCCCTGATTCAGCGGGCCTATAAGAGCCGCCATAGTCCCGGTGACCGCCTCTCGGGACCTCAGGTCAAGTCCATTCTGAAAGCCGCGTCGCGCCTGGACGCCATTGTCGCACCCGGAACGAGGAAACTGACGGCGGATTGCATGAATGCAGAAAGCGAGGACGCTCTCGACGCGGCCTATTTCTTCGGGTCGGGCCTGCCGAATGCGCGGGCGGCGGTACAGGCGGCTCTGGCGATCTGACCGCTACGGATGCGTTATCCAAAATTCTAAGCCTCCTCGATCGAGGAGGCTTTTTCTTTGTTGACGTCGTTTTTACGGATTTTTAACGCCGAACTGGCGGGCGAATGACGCCCTTGGGGAATAGTGCCTCTCAACCGACGACGCACAACGTTCCGATGTCGCACGAAGTCGTCCCGAACTCCGGCATTTTTGCCCGAGATGCAACCTTGATCCGCCCGAAGACAAACTCACGGAGGCTGCCGATGTCCGCGTCCCGCATACAAGAGTTGGCAGATGAGGCGCGCCGCCTGCTCAAGCGCAATCCCCTGATGGCAAGTACCGTCTCCCTGCAGCGTGTGGCAACACGCAACCTTTTGAAGCGACGCCTCCAATATGGCCGCACGCTTGCGGCGGCTTCGAAGCTCGCAGGTTGTTCGGCTGGAGTAGAGGCATTGTCAGGTTATTTCCCCGACCTTGCAGATGGCGGATACACTCGCCTGCCGGAGCTTCCGCCAGCAGTTGCCGGACCGGTCGGCGCCGACCCTTACCGTTCATCCGTACTTACAGCCTGGATGGGTGCGCTCGCGCGCAGTCTGGAATGGCAGGCGGCCCGCCCCGATGTGCAGGTCGTCGGCCGCTATCTGCAGCCGGATCTGATCGCATCGGATGTTGAACTCGAACGTCAGCCAGCGTGCCGGCTCGCCTGCGGCATCGGCCTCGTGCACATCGAAAGTCCAGCGCGAAGCCGTATCATGCAAGCCCTCCTCCGCCAATGCATGCCGGACTATCCCCGGCCCGGCTATGCGATCACGGACGATGCGGAATTGGATCGCATCGCCGACCATCTGGAGAAGGCCTTCGCATTAATCGCGGACTTGGACGAGTACGGCCATCAACGTCTGATCGCCGGGCTGCACACGCTTTACGTTGGCGTGCGGCGCGAACCGCACTGCTCCTTTTCGAGTTCGAACGAATTGCCGGGCAGCGCGCTCATCGTCCTTTCCAGGGAGAGATTGCGCGCCGGCGATCATGCCGCGACAGCGGCCCAACTGCTTCATGAGGCGGGGAATATCCTGCTCGGGTTTTATACGACCTCGGCGGCGGCATCCCTGCCTGGCGAGTTCCAATATGTTTCCCCATACAAGAAGGACCTACAGACGTTCGAAAGCATCCTGCATACGGCCTACACCATTCCCTGGGAATGCGCCTTGCGCATGGCATGCCTATCCACCGAGACGGATCCTGAGCGCTGCGCCGGGAAGACGGCATTCATAATTGCCTATGCCGCACGGCAAGTCCCGCTCATCGATATCGCTCGGAAAGGTATCGAACGTCTCGGCGGCGATGTCCTCCTCGACCTCCCAGACATCGCCGCCATTCCTTTCTGGAGCAGTCGGATCTTGTTCCTCGTGAGCCAGTTGCTTGCCGAAGAGCCCATTGCGCACCGCCAGGCGCATCTTGCCGAGCGCCAGCGCATTCTCGATCGGCAAGCCTGGGATATTGGACAGATGCTGCTGCGCGGCAAGGAGCCGATCGATCCTCGGATGGGCCGGCGCGAGATCGATGACAGCGGCGACAATGTCAGCCTCTGGTATGACGGCAAATTCCACGTGATTGCGAAGACCCCCGACCACGCGATGGGCGAGGATTACGGACACTACGCCGCGACGATCCGCGGGATCGCGCCCAGAGAGATGGAGGCGATCTGATGGTCAACTATCGGTCTCAACGACTACCGGCGGCCGCTAGCGCGCCCGTCGATTTCCCGAACTTCTTCACCCATAGGCTGGGGTGGGGCGGCAGAGGGGCTCTGTTCATCGGCAATAGTGCTGATCCTGTCGAGGAACGGAGCCCCAATGTTACAAGACCTGCGTTCGGCGTCTCTTTGGACGGTTCCAATATGCCGGATGAGGACGAATATGTCTCCACCGCAATGGATCACGACGACGCCTTCCTCACGCCTCTTCGCCATCGTCAACGCGACTTCTCAGGTTTTCGCGAAATCGACTTCGTGATTATCGGATGCGGCGGCTTGGGCTCGCAGATTGCCGTCCAGCTTGCGGCCCACGGCGCGCGCCATTTCTTTCTCGTGGATGCGGATCGTATCGACGAGAACAACTTGAACCATGTCCCATGGGCGAGCGAAGCTGATCTCGGCCGGTTGAAGACGGACAAGCTGGCGACCTGTCTGGCCGCGTGTTTCTCGGCCAAGGTCTTCGCTTTGCCGGAATTTGCGGCAGGGGCCGCAGCGCTCCGATTGATCGCAGATTACGCCCACAATCCGTTCGTTGTTCTTGCCGGCGACGATTCTCATCCGGCCCAAGAGTTCCTGACGGCCTGCCACGCATCGAAAGCCGGCCTGCCGCCCCATCTGCATGTCGGCCGCTCCGAAGCCTATGGCATCGCAGGTCCCTCGGTCGCAGTGCATGAGGACGCCTGTCCCGTCTGCCATTGCGCCGCCCAGGTCGCAACCGACGACGGCTTTCTCGCTCCACCGGCCGCTGCCGAGAACGCATTTATCGCCGGCCTTGCCGTGTCGCGGGTTGCCCAAAAATGCCTTTCGAGACACTCGGCCGCACGGGGACGCCGATGGATATTGGACCTCAAAAGCAATCAGGCCGAGCTACGTTCTCGCTGCGAACACCCCGAATGCAAGGTATGTCCATGAACACACTATCTTTGTCGGGATATTGCTGCTCCGTTGGCGCAACCGCAGGAAAGAACGATGAGCTGACGATATCCGAAGCTCTTTGCGATCCACTGATCGCCATGGTGATGCGCGCCGATGGCGTGACCTCCGAAGAATTCAAGCGACTCCTTGAGGCGGCAGCCCGTGAGCTGAAAGCCAATCTGGCTAGCTGATGGTTGACGAGAATGTGTGGTCGATCTCGGTCCGAAACCATGGCCCGGCATTGGCACTGGCCGCCCCGCGGAGTTCAGGCGCAATGAGATTCGATATGTTGAGAAGCTTCCCAACAATAATTCTTGTTTTTGCCGAAGGGAAAGATCGCCGGGTGATCCGTACCGCTCGCGAGGCTGCCCAACTGTTGCTGAAGGAATGGCCCACCGACGATGGTGAGGAATTCCTCACGGCGGTGAGAATCTGTTTGGAGGTCCTTACCGGAGAGAGCGAACCCGAGAAATTGCATGAGGCAATCGTCCGCGCCGCATATGAAGCCGGTATTGCAGCGATCACCACTGATAACCGCCTTGGGATTCTCAGGATCTATCCAGTCAGCGAAGCCAGATAATTGACCGCCGCGCAGGTGCTTATCTCAATCCTGCCCCATCGCGCCGCTTCGGTTGGAACAGCGGCTGCAATCGGACTGATCCGGCCCGTTACTGGAAGCGGTCGAGCGTCTTGTAGTAAAGCCCGACCAGCGGCAGGAACCACGGTTTGCCGAAGTGACCGGGAACGGCAGGCCAGTCGAGACCCTTGATTGGGTTACGGTCGGCCTTGCCGAGGATGGCGTCGGCCATGATCATGCCGAGATGGGTGGAGAGTTGGGCGCCGTGGCCGGAATAGCCCATGGCATACCAGACACCGTCGACATAGCCGGCGCGCGGATAGCGGTCCTTGGTCATGTCGACGAGCCCGCCCCAGCAATAGTCGATCTCGACGCCGGCAAGCTGCGGAAAGATCTCAGCCAGGCTGGCGCGCAGAATATCGCCGCTCCTTGCGTCCGATCGCTGATCCGACGTGGCGGAAAAGCGGGCGCGACCGCCGAAGATCAGCCGATTGTCCGGCGACAACCGGAAATAATTGCCGATGTTCATCGACGTCACGCAGGTGCGGTTGCCCGGCATCGTCGCGGCAATTTCGGCGTCGGTCAGCGGACGGGTGGCGATCAGGAAGCTGCCGACGGAAACGATCCGGCGGCGGAAATAACTGAAGAGCGACGGCGTATAGGCGCCTGTCGCGACCAGCACGTGGTCGGCGGTGACGGTGCCGCGTGCAGTCGTAAGGCTGTGGCGGCCGTTGCCCTGCCGATGTGCCGTCACCGCCGCCTTTTCGAAAATGGTGGCGCCGTGGCGGGCAGCGGCGGTGGCGAGCCCGGCGACATAGCGGCCCATATGCATCATCGCGCTCTTCTTCGAGAGCATGGCGCCATGGAAGGGCGAGCCGACCTCGCTTTTCAGCTCATTGGCGGTCAGAAGTGCGGTATCCTGATCGACCTCTTTGTGGACAGCCTCGAAATTGCGGGCAATGGCATCGAAATGCTGCGGCTTGGAAGCAAGCTTCAGCTTGCCGGCGCGGCGGAAATTGCAGTCGATCCCCTCCTCGGCGATAACAGCCTCGATCGTGTCGATGGAATCGTCGAGTGCCCTGTAAAGCGCGACAGCTCGCTCCGCGCCGAGTGCTGACTTGGCGGAGAGGAAACTGTGGGCGAGCCCATTGTTGAGGTGTCCACCATTGCGTCCCGATGCCCCCCAGCCGACCCGTTCGGCCTCCAGCACCACGACCTTGACGCCGGCCCTTGCAAGCTGGCGCGCCGCGGCAAGCCCGGTAAAGCCGGCGCCGATGACGGCGACATCGTAATGTCCTTCGACGGGGCCTTGTGCGCCGGCAAAGGCTGGTGCCGTGTCGTGCCAGTAGGATTCGAACTGCATCCGCGTGCCTCCGTCAGAGCCCGACGACGCCAGGCAGGCCCGAGATGTCAGGAATTTCGACATAGCCGTAATAGGGATTGGCCGGCTCGTGGCCGCGATTGACCCAGACCTTGTTCTTGATGCCGAGATCGTGGGCCGACATCAGGTCGTAGCGGAAGGAGGACGAGCAGTGCAGCACGTCTTCCGGCCCGCAGCCGAGCATATCAAGCATATATTCAAAGCCCTTGAAGCGCGGCTTATAGGACTGCGCCTGCTCGGCGGTATAGACCGCATGGAAGGGAGCGCCGAGTTTTTCAACGTTCGACATGATCTGCGAATTCATCGCGTTGGAGAGGATCACCAAAGGGATTTCCTTGGCGACCTTGGCGAGCCCGGCCGGCACGTCCGGATGCGGCCCCCAGGTCGGAACCCGCTCATAGATCATCTTTGCCGCTTCATCGCGAAAGGTCACGCCATTGCGCTTGCATGTCCGCTCGAGTGAATTGTGCACCACCTCGGCATAGGGTTTCCAGTCGCCCAGGATCTCGTCGAGCCGATAGGCGGCGAAATTCTTGATGAACTCCGCCATGCGCCGCTCGTCGAGCTCTTCGCCGTAGAGATCACGGGCCGCTTCCGCCATCTGAAAGTTGGTCAGCGTGCCGTAGCAGTCGAAGGTGATGTATTTCGGACGAAACGTCGTCATCTGCGTATCCTTGAATGATCGGAACTGGGGACGTGTCACAATCATAAGCACCGCTTCCCCCGCAGCTCGCCTGAATTGGCAGCATCGGAAGCAGAATCTATCGTATCGAAAGCGGGGTTTGGCAGAAGGTTGCGCGCATTCGCCCGCAGGCAACGGCCGGCGAAGTGACGCTTTCAATCACCGTCGTGATCATGATCGTGATGCGACGGAAGGTCGAGGCTGAAGGTTTTGACGAGATCGGCCACCTGAGCCGGGCTGAGGAAACGGGGATTGAGGTTGCGCAACAGCAGATAGAGCTTTGCGGTTTCCTCCAGTTCCTCAGTGGCGAAGACCGCCGCTTCCAGGCTGTCGCCGGCGACAACAGGTCCGTGATTGGCCAGAAGCACCGACGAATACTTGCCCGCCAGCCCGCGGATGGCATCGGCCACATCAGGATCGCCCGGACGATAATAGGGCACCAGCGCGGTTTCGCCGGCGCGCATCAGATAATATGGCGTCATCGGCGGCAGGGCGGCGCGCGGATCGATCTCCGGCAGCATGGTCAGCGCCACCGCATGGGTGGAGTGAAGATGGACGATGGCGCGGGCGCTGCCGCGCGTGTCGTAGAGGGCCGTGTGCAGCGGGATTTCCTTGGTCGGCTTGTCGCCGGACAGGAGCCGGCCTTCGGCATCGAGCCTGGAGATCCGTGCCGGGTCGAGAAAGCCGAGCGAGGCATTGGTCGGCGTGACCAGCCAGCCGCCGTCCTCCAGCCGCAACGATATGTTGCCCGACGAACCGGGCGTCAGCCCGCGCTCGAACAGCGAGCGGCCGTATCGGCAGATTTCCTCACGCAGGCGCGCGTCGGACATGACAGTTCCTCCAATATTACGCAGTTGCCCCTTCGATCAGTTCAAAGCCGAGATCGACGGCCTGCGGCGGCGCGTTGGCGACGACCATCTGGGCGGCTATCTGTCCCGTCGCCACGCGCGGCGTTCGGATGGTCGACAGTGGTTGCGGTGTTACCCGGCCGATATCGAGGCCGTTATAGCCGAAAATGGCGAGCGTCGAGGGGATCGCGATCCCTTGAGCCAGACAGTGAAAATAACCACCCAGCGCCATGTCGTCGTTGGAGAAATAAACCGCATCGAGATCGGTCGTCCGGGCAAGCAGCCGCTCCAATCCCAGCCTGCCGTTTTCCACGGACGAGGCGCCGGCAAGAATTTCACGGGCGACGAGCGGTGCGTCATGCGCATCGAGCGTCTCGCAAAAGCTGGAAAACCGCTTGCCGGCACGGGTATCGCGGTTGAGGTCGTGACCGACATAGCCGATCCGGCGGTAACCCCGCTTCAGCAGGAAGGCCGCACTCTCCCGCCCGGCCGCGCGGTTCGAGAAGCCGACGGCGATATCGAGAGCATCGCCATCCAGATCGAGCAGTTCCACGATCCGGCAGCCGCTGGCGCGCAGCATCTTCACCGTGCCCTCGGTGTGCTCGTATCCCGCCAGCATGACCGCCGCCGGCCGCCAGGCAAGCATCGCGGCGGCGAGCGCCTCCTCCTTGCCCGGATCATAATCGGTCACGGAGAAAACCGCCTGGTACCGGTTCTCCTCCAGAACGGCGCTGGCGCCGCGCAGCACATCGGGAAAGACGATGTTGGAGAGCGACGGAATGACGAAGGCGACAAGACGCGACCCGGTGGAGGCGAGCGTTCCGGCGATCCGGTTCGGCACATAACCCAGCCGCTCGACGGCGGCCATCACCCGCTCCCGCGTCTTGCCGGAAAACGAACCATGGTTGCGCAGCACGCGCGACACCGTGCTCTCGCCGACACCGGCCGCCTCCGCGACTTCGGCAAGCGTGACCGTCGCCTGATGTTTGAATTCCATCGTTACGTTTGAACCCGGCTTTTAGGATGGTTGCCCGGGCCTGACCGTCCGGCGCGACCACCGCGTTGTCCCCATTTTTCACTGCTCCCGCCAAGAAGCAAGGTTTTTTTGGCAGCGCTACCAATTTGCTGTTGGCAGCGCTGCCAAAATGGATTAATGAAAATGGCAGCGCTGCCAAAAATGGCTCGGCGTGCCGCGGGAGGATCGACAGGGACCGCGGCAACAATCGGAGGAGAAAATCATGACGCTGCAGACGCAGGCGCCAATCGCTGGCGCATATACCGCTGAAGCCGCGGAAGACCGTGCCTATGGCAAGGTCTTCTGGCGCATCGTACCCTTTTTGATGCTGTGCTACGTGGTCGCCTATCTCGACCGCGTCAATGTCGGCTTCGCCAAGCTGCAAATGTCGAGTGAACTCGGCCTTTCGGAAGCCGCCTACGGCATCGGTGCAGGCATTTTCTTCATCGGCTATTTTCTGTTTGAAGTGCCGAGCAACATCATCATGAACAAGGTCGGCGCGCGGGTGTGGATCGCCCGCATCATGGTCACCTGGGGCATCATATCAGCCGCCTTCATGTTCACCTCGTCGGAAACCGTCTTCTATGTCCTTCGTTTCCTGCTGGGCGTGGCCGAAGCCGGATTTTTCCCCGGCATCATTCTTTATCTGACCGCGTGGTATCCGGCCCACCGCCGCGCCAGGATTATCACCACCTTCATGTCGGCGATCCCGATATCCGCCATTTTCGGCAATCCGCTTTCGGGTCTCCTGATGGACAGCTTTCACGGCACGCATGGTCTTTCCGGCTGGCAGTGGATGTTCCTGATCGAAGCCATTCCGGCCATTCTTTTCGGTGTCGCGACGTTCTTCTATCTTGATGATACGATCCAGGGCGCGAAATGGCTGAACGATGAGGAAAAGCGCGTGCTGACGGCCAATATCGAGGCGGAGAACCGGGGCAAGACGGCAAGCCCGCACAGCATCGGTGCAACGCTGACCGACCGTCGCGTCTGGCTGATGTGCCTGATCTATTTCTGCTTCGTGCTCGGGCAATATGGGCTGAATTTCTGGATGCCGACCATCGTCAAGGCCTCGGGCGTCAGCGGAAACCTGAATATTGGCCTGATTTCGGCGATCCCCTATATCTGCACATTCGTCGCGATGCTGGCACTCGGACGTTCCGCCGACAGGCTGCGTGAACGCCGCTGGCACCTCGTCGTCCCGGCTCTGATTGCCGCCGGTGGTTTTGTCGCGGCGACCATGGCGACGAGCACGACGGTGTCGATTGTCTGCCTCTCGCTGGCGGCAGCGGGCGCGATCAGCTGCGCGCCGCTCTTCTGGTCGCTTCCGACAGCTTTTCTTGCCGGCACCGGCGCTGCGGCCGGCATCGCCTGGATCAATTCGGTCGGCAACCTCGCCGGGTTTCTCGGGCCGTTTCTGGTCGGCTATCTCAAAGACTTCACCGGCACCAACAGCGCCGGCATGTATCTGTTGGCGGCCGCGCTGGTCATTGGCTCGCTGGCCGTGTTGACGGTTCCGGCGAAAACCGTCAATCGCTGAACTCGCGCATAACCCCGAAAATCGGAATCGATTTTCGGAAAGGATTATGCGCAAATTCAAAATGTTAGAGCGTCCTTAGCGCGTCTTGTAGACGCACGGCGCTCTAGAGCCCCTCCGGGACGCTACCCGGAGGGCACAGACCTTCCTCAGGAGATGGAGAACCTCCTCATGTCACCGCTTGCTGAAAACCCGGGCTCCGCCGTTGTCGCAGCCGTCATCGGTCTTGGTTCCATGGGGCTCGGAATGGCCCGGTCGATGAAGCGCGCAGGTCTCGACGTCGTCGGATATGACATCACGCCGGCGGCGGTGGACCGCTTCATCGCCGAGGGCGGGCGCGGCGCGGCGACCCCTGCCGATTCGGCAAAGGGCGCCGACATTGTCGTCTCCGTGGTCGTCAACGGCGCGCAGACCGAGTCCGTACTGTTCGGGCCAGAAGGTGTCGCGCATGCGATGAAGGCCGGTGCGGTCTTCATCTCGTCGGCCACCATGGATCCCGCCATTGCACGCAACCTGGCGCAAAGGGTGGAGGCTCTCGGCCTGCATTATCTCGACGCGCCGATTTCGGGCGGCGCCGCCAAGGCGGCGCAGGGCGCACTGACGATCATGGCTTCCGGCTCCAGACAGGCCTTCGACACGGCGCGCCCCGGACTCGAGGCCATGGCCGGCAAGGTCTACGAGCTAGGCGATGCGGCCGGAAAAGGTGCTGCCTTCAAGATGATCAACCAGCTTCTCGCCGGCGTGCACATCGCCGCCGCCTGCGAGGCCATTACCTTCGCCGCCAAGCAGGGCCTCGACCTCGACAAAGTCTATGAGGTGATCACGGCTTCGGCCGGCAATTCATGGATGTTCGAAAACCGCGTGCCGCATGTGCTGGCCGGAGACTATACTCCGCTGAGCAGCATCGAGATTTTCGTCAAGGATCTCGGTATCGTCCAGGACATGGCCCGCTCCGAGCGCTACCCGGTACCACTCGCGGCAGCGGCCTTGCAGATGTATCTGGCCGCCGCTGGAGCGGGCATGGGCCGCGACGACGATTCCTCGCTGGCGCGGCTCTATGCCCAGCTTTCCGGCGCAGAATTGCCCGGCTCCGCCAAAGAGCCGCAGAGCCTGTAGAGGGAACACGAGACATGCCGGTTTTCGCCGCCAACCTGACGATGATGTTCAACGAATGGGCATTCCTCGACCGTTTCGACGCCGCAGCCGATGCCGGCTTTACCGCCGTCGAATATCTCTTCCCCTACGAAGCCCCGCCGGAGGCAATCGCCGAGCGGCTTGCCCGCAACAATCTGCAGCAGGCCCTGTTCAACCTGCCGCCGGGCGACTGGGCAGCTGGCGAGCGTGGCATCGCGGCTCTTCCCGGACGCTTCGATGCGCTGAAAGCCGATGTCGAGCGGGCACTGGACTATGCGGCGGCGACGGGTGTCAAGCGATTGCACTTGATGGCCGGCATCGCCGACCCTCATGACCAAGACGCCTCTTCCTCTTACCGGCGCTCCGTCACCTATGCTGCCGAGCGGCTTGCGGAAAAGGGCATCGATCTGCTGCTCGAGCCGATCAACGGGCGAAACATGCCGGGATACTTCCTCAACGACTTCGGCGCGGCCGAGCGGCTGATTGCCGAATCCGGCCTGCCAAACCTGAATCTCCAGTTCGACATCTATCACCGGCAGATCATCCATGGCGACGTCGTCATGGCGTTGCGACGCCTGCTGTCGATCACCGGTCATATCCAGATCGCCAGCGTGCCGTCCCGCAACGAACCGGACGGGGAGGAACTGAATTATCCCTATCTGTTCGGCGAAATCGACCGCCTGGGATATGGCGGTTTCATCGGTTGCGAATACATCCCACGCGGCCACACGCTGGACGGTCTTGGCTGGTTCAAACCTTTTGCACGGAGCTAGACGATGGCTATTTTGCTCGGATCAATCGCCGACGACTATACCGGCGCCTCCGACCTCGCCAACACGCTGACGAAGAACGGCCTGCGCACGGTGCAAACGGTCGGCATCCCCGATCCGACACTCGCGTTGCCGGATGTTGACGCCGTGGTCGTTTCCCTGAAAATCCGCTCCGTCCCCGCCCCGGACGCCGTGACGGCCGCGACCCGCGCCGAGCGATGGCTACGCCAGCGGGGCGCCGGCCATGTGCTTTACAAGATCTGTTCGACCTTCGATTCCACCGATGCCGGCAATATCGGCCCGGTCACCGAGGCATTGAGCGAGGCGGCCGGCGGCGGCTCCGTGCTGGTGACCCCCGCCTTTCCGGAAACGGGACGCACCGTCTATCTCGGCCACCTCTTCGTCGGCGGTCAACCGCTGAACGAAAGCCCGCTCAAGGACCACCCCCTCAATCCGATGCATGACGCCAATCTCGTGCGGGTTCTCACCCGGCAATCGCGCAACGCCGTTGGACTGGTCGATCTCACCGCCATCGCGGCCGGGCCAGCTGCCGTCAAGGCGAGGCTCGATGCCCTACGCACGGCAGGCGTCACCATCGCCATCGCCGATGCGATTTTCGAACGGGATCTTGAAACGCTCGGCGAGATCGCATTGGAAACACCGGTATCGACAGGTGCGTCCGGCCTCGGCCTCGGCCTTGCCCGCGCCCTCGTCCGCTCCGGCCGGATATCCTCCGGCGGTGCAACGACGGCGGACGCCGTTCGCCCCGTCGGCGGGCTGTCCGCGATCGTTGCCGGCAGCTGTTCCAAGGCGACGCTGCGTCAGCTCGACGTTGCCGAACGGTCGATGCCCGTGCTGCGGCTCGATCCGGAGCGGCTGCTTGCCGGCCCGGATGAGATCGCCACGGCGATTTCCTGGGCCGGAGACAGAATCTCCGCCGGTCCTGTGGTGATCGCCGCAAGTGCCGCGCCGGAGACCGTGTCCCGGCTGCAATCGCTCTATGGACGAGAAGCCTCCGGCCACGCGATCGAGACCGCGACCTCGATCATCACAGCCGAACTGGTGCAGAGAGGCGTGCGGCGCCTTGTGATCGCAGGCGGTGAAACCTCAGGGGCGGCGGTCGATAGGCTCGCCATTCCGGCATTTCTGATCGGCCCGGAGATTGCGCCCGGCGTGCCGGTGTTGCGCACGGTCGGCAATGCCCAGGGCGATATGCTTCTGGCGTTGAAATCAGGAAACTTCGGAGGCGAAGATTTCTTTACGGCAGCGCTGGCGATGATGCACTGACAGGATCTGGGGTCGATGAATATCGATCGACTCTAGCATAAGATGCGGTGGTCCATGGCAGCAAAGCCATAAGATACTGCTTGAACCATGGCCTTCAGACGATCTGCCCGCCGGCGCTCCGGCAGACTGGCGGGCACGACATGAAGGACGCCCCCATGCAAGCAAGTCAGATCGAAATCGTCCCATTCGGCCCCGACCATCTGGAAGCCGCCGTCGCGCTCTCAAGACAGGCGGGCTGGCCGCACCGGACGGAAGACTGGCAGCTGGCGCTCGCTCTAAGCGAGGGGATGGTCGCGATCGAGAACGGCAAGGTCGTCGGCACCGTGCTCGTCACGCCATACAAGGGCGATTGTGCAACTATTAACATGGTCATCGTCGACGAGACGATGCGCGGTCGAGGCCTCGGCCGCAGACTGATGGACGCCGCACTGCTGACCGCCGGTGGCCGACCGCTGAGGCTGGTGGCGACGACGGCAGGCCTGCCGCTTTACCAGAAGCTTGGCTTCCGCGAGACGGGAACCGTGCTGCAGCACCAAGGCCTTGCCGGAGAAATCGCTGCCCCGGCGGAAACGGAAGCAGCCACCGCCGCCGATCTCCCTGCCATCGCGACACTCGATCGCCTGGCCTTCGGCGCCGATCGAGAAGGACTGCTCTCTTATTTCGCCGGGATCGGCGAATTCGCCGTCATTCGCAGCGACAGCCGCATTTCCGGCTTCGCCTGCCTGCGTCCTTTCGGCCGCGGCGAAGTGATCGGACCCGTGGTGGCCGCCGACCTTAGCAAAGCCAAGACACTCATCGAACATTTCATCGCCAGGCGGCCCGGACGGTTCCTCAGGGTCGACACCACTGACGAGACCGGGCTCTCCCCATGGCTCGCCGAACAGGGGCTGGTCCATGTCGGCGGCGGCATCACGATGAGACAGACGTTGGCCAAAGACGCCGCCGATCCAACCGCCACCACCTTTGCCCTCGCCAGCCAGGCACTCGGCTGATCCGGAGATCTTCATGTACAGCAATTCCCTCATCGAACTCGATCGCGCCCACCTCATTCATCCGGTCGCTTCCTATCGCGGCCATGAAAAGCTTGGCGTGCGCGTGCTGGCTTCGGCCAAGGGCGCCACGGTCACCGACGCATCGGGCAAGCAGCTGATCGACGGCTTCGCCGGCCTCTGGTGCGTCAATGCCGGTTACGGCCACGAAAGCATCGTCGAGGCGGCGGCCCGGCAGATGCGCGAGCTTCCCTATGCGACGGCCTATTTCGGCCTCGGCTCCGAGCCCGCGATCCGGCTTGCCGGTGAACTCGCCGACCGCGCGCCGGGCGATCTCAACCATGTCTATTTCACGCTCGGCGGCTCCGACGCGGTGGACAGCACGGTCCGCTTCATCCGCTACTATTGGAATGCCCGAGGACAGCCTCAGCGCGATCAGTTCATCTCGGTCGAACAGGGCTATCACGGCTCCTCGACGGTCGGCGCGGGTTTGACCGCGCTGCCCGCCTTCCATGCCGGCTTCGGTCTTCCCTTCGACTGGCAGCATAAAATTCCGTCTCACTACGCCTATCGCAACCCGGCGGGCGACAGTCCGCAGGCAATCATCGACGCCTCGCTTGCCGCGCTGAGAAGCAAGGTCGAGGCAATCGGGCCGGACCGCGTCGCCGCCTTCTATGTCGAGCCGATCCAGGGCTCGGGCGGCGTGCTGGTGCCGCCGAAAGGCTGGATGAAGGCCATGCGCGAATTCTGCCGCCAGCACGACATCCTGTTCGTGGCGGACGAGGTGATCACCGGCTTTGGCCGCACCGGCCCGCTTTTTGCCTGCAGCGAGGATGGGATTGTTCCCGATTTCATGACGACCGCCAAGGGCCTCACCTCCGGCTACGTCCCCATGGGCGCCGTCTTCATGTCCGATCACGTCTATGAAACGATTGCCGAGGGCGCGGGCGCTGCCGCCGTCGGCCACGGCTACACCTATTCGGCCCATCCCGTCAGCGCCGCGGTCGGGCTCGAAGTCCTGAAGCTTTACGAAAACGGCCTTCTCGAAAACGGCGTCAGGGCCGGTGCGCGGCTGATGCAGGGCCTGGAGTCGCTGAGGGACCATCCGCTCGTCGGCGACGTCCGCGGCCGCGGCATGCTGGCCGCCGTCGAGCTGGTGGTCGACAAGGTGAACAAGACGCCGTTGCCGGCATCCGCCGAACCCGCCCGCCGCATCTTCGACCGCGCCTGGGAGAACGGCCTCGTCATCCGCGCCTTTGGCAATGGCGTACTCGGCTATGCTCCACCGCTCTGCTGCACCGAAACGGAGATAGACGCGATCGTCGAGCGCACTCGCATCACACTGGACGAGACGCTGGAGGACCCGGATGTGCGCCGGGCGCTGCAGGCCTGAGAATACCGCGAAACGGTCAGATTCGGTATTTTGTGCCGCCTCATGGCGCCTTTTCGGAGAATCCGGTGCGGTGCAGGTGACACACTGAAATCAACGAAAGGCCCGGATCCCGGCAAATACGGGCCTTCGACACAAGAGCGGGACAACGATCCCGCCGACGGGAACAGAATATTCTTCTTCGACAAGCCGCGCTCCCACCGGAGCCGAACACTGGGGAATTCACGTGAGCAAGAGCCTTCCGGAATTCAAATATATGACCTTCGACGTTGTCGGCACGCTCATCGACTTCGAAGGTGGTCTCAAGACCTGCTTCGCCGAGATTGCGGCCGAGGTGGGAGGCGCAGTCGACGGCGAGCAGGCGCTCAGCCTCTACCGCGCGGCCCGCTACTCCGAGAATGCCGATCTCTTTCCCGACGACCTCGTGCGCGTCTACCTCGCGATCGCGCCGAAGCTTGGCCTGCCCGCCGACCAAAAATACGGCGAACGGCTGCGGGACTCGGCCAAGGGCTGGAAGGGTTTCGCAGACAGCGCCGCTGCGCTGGCAAAACTTTCGAAGGATTATCGCCTCGTTGCGATGACCAACGCCCGGCGCTGGGCATTCGATTTCTTCGAGAAGGAACTCGGCAATCCTTTTTATGCCGCCTTCACCGCGGATGATACGGGGACCGAGAAACCCGATCCCGAATTCTTCGAGAAGGTATTCGCCTACGTCGCCTCGGAAGGACATTCGAAGGACGACATCCTGCATGTCGCCCAGAGCCAGTACCACGATATCGGGATTTCCCGGAAACTCGGGCTGACCAATTGCTGGATCGAGCGGCGGCATGCCGAGAAGGGTTATGGTGGCACGATCGAGCCGGCCGAGTTCACCAAACCCGATTACCATTTCACGTCCATGGCAGGCCTTGCCGATGCCGTGGCCGCCGCGCGCGCCTGACTTCGAAAGCAGATCGGGCCTGCCCGCAACGGGCAGCCCGCCACACAAGAAAAGGGGAATGAGATGAACGACAAGATCACCAATTGGACCAGATCCGACGACGCCATGATCGAGACCGCCATCCGTCGTGGCGCGACCCGCCGCGAGCTGCTGCATATGATGCTCGCGGGCGGTGTGGCCATGTCAGCCGGCGGGCTCGTGCTTGGCCGCGCCGGCAAGGCGCTCGCCGCCACGCCCGTTTCCGGTGGTGCGCTCAAGGCGGCCGGCTGGTCGTCCTCCACGGCCGATACGCTCGACCCCGCCAAGGCGTCGCTCTCCACCGACTATGTCCGGTGCTGCTCCTTCTATAACCGCCTGACTTTCCTCGACAAATCAGGCACGCCGCAGATGGAGCTCGCCGAGGCGATCGAATCCAAGGATGCGAAGACCTGGACGGTCAAGCTGAAGAAGGGCGTCACCTTCCACGACGGCAAGCCGCTGACTGCCGACGACGTGGTCTTCTCGCTGAAGCGCCATCTCGACCCGTCCGTCGGCTCGAAGGTCGCCAAGATCGCCGCCCAGATGACCGGCTTCAAGGCGATCGACAAACAGACCGTCGAGATCACCCTTGCAGATCCGAATGCCGACCTGCCGACCATCCTGTCGATGCATCACTTCATGATCGTTTCCGACGGCACGACCGATTTCACCAAGGCCAACGGCACCGGCGCTTTTGTCAAGGAAGTGTTCGAGCCGGGCGTTCGCTCGGTCGGGATCAAGAACAAGAACTACTGGAAATCCGGCCCGAACGTCGATTCCTTCGAATATTTCGCGATCAGCGACGACAATGCCCGCGTCAACGCGCTGTTGTCGGGCGACATCCACCTTGCAGCGTCGATCAATCCGCGCTCTATGCGGCTCGTCGAGGCCCAGGGAGAGGGCTTCTTCCTGTCGAAAACCACCTCGGGCAACTATACCAACCTCAATATGCGGCTGGACATGGATCCCGGCAGCAAGCGCGACTTCGTCGAGGGCATGAAGTACCTCGTCAACCGCGAGCAGATCGTCAAGTCGGTGCTGCGCGGCCTCGGTGAAGTCGGCAACGACCAGCCGGTCTCCCCCGCCAACTTCTACCGCAATGCCGACCTGAAGCCGCGGGCCTTCGATCCCGACAAGGCGAAGTTCCATTTCGACAAGGCCGGCGTCCTTGGTCAGTCCATTCCGGTGATCGCTTCCGAGGCGGCCAACTCCTCGATCGACATGGCGATGATCATTCAGGCTTCAGGCGCCGAGATCGGACTGAAGCTCGATGTCCAGCGCGTTCCCTCCGACGGCTACTGGGACAATTACTGGCTCAAGGCGCCGATCCACTTCGGCAATATCAATCCTCGTCCGACGCCGGACATCCTGTTCTCGCTGCTCTACTCCTCTCAGGCCCCCTGGAACGAGAGCCAGTACAAGTCGGAGAAGTTCGACAAGATGCTGATCGAAGCGCGAGGCTCGCTCGACCAGGAGAAGCGCCGGGCGATCTACGACGAGATGCAGGTGATGATTGCCAACGAAGCCGGCACGATCATCCCGGCCTATCTCTCGAACGTCGATGCCACCGCCGCCAAGCTCAAGGGTCTGGAGCCCAACCCGCTCGGCGGCCAGATGGGATACGCCTTCGCGGAATACGTCTGGCTCGAAGCCTGATAAAATGAAGGAACCGGGGCTGCAGCCCAAGCCCCGGTTCTTCCGGAACTGAACTCGAAACGCAACAAGGAGGCGTCCGTGAACAACCAGGTCTTGTCCCTGGTGCTGAGCCGATTGCTCATCGCCCTGATCACCCTGGTGATCGTCTCCTTCGCCGTCTTCTTCGCGACAACGCTGCTGCCCGGAGATACAGCGACCATCCTGCTCGGTCAGGCCGCCACGCCGGAAGCCGTCGAAGGCCTGCGCAAGGCCATGCATCTCGACGAGCCGGCCCTCTTCCGCTTCCTGCGCTGGGTCGTCGGGTTGCTGCAAGGCGATCTCGGCACGTCCTACGCCAACGAAATGCCGGTTACTGCGCTCATTGCCGGCCGCTTCGTCAACACGCTGAAACTTGCCGGCGTCACCGCGCTCTTCTCCGTGCCGATCGCGCTCACGCTCGGGATTACCTCCGCCATGCTGCGCGGTACGGTTTACGACCGGGTCGTCACGGTGATCACGATCGGCGTCATCTCCGTGCCGGAGTTCATGGTCGCGACCTCCGCCGCGCTGATCTTCGCCGTCTATCTGAAATGGCTGCCGGCGCTCTCCCTGGCCAATGAGGTCCATAGCCTGAGCGACATCTTGCGCGTCTATGCCATGCCGGTGATCACGCTGACCTTCGTCGTCTCAGCCCAGATGATCCGCATGACCCGCGCCGCTGTGATCGAGACGCTCGCCACGCCCTATGTCGAGATGGCCCTGCTCAAGGGCGCTTCGCGGCCGCGCATCGTCTTTCGTCATGCATTGCCGAATGCGCTCGGCCCGATCGTCAATGCCGTCGCCCTTTCGCTGTCCTATCTGCTTGGAGGCGTCATCATCGTCGAGACCATTTTCAATTATCCCGGCATCGCCAAGCTGATGCTGGATGGCGTAGCCACCCGCGACCTGCCGCTGATCCAAAGCTGCGCGATGATCTTCTGCCTTGGCTATCTGCTCTTGATCACCATCGCCGATATCATCGCCATCCTTTCCAACCCGAGGCTCCGATGACAATGACCAGCTCCGAGACCACGTCCGACCGGCTGTCCGGAACCCGGCTTGGCTATCGCTTCAACATCGTCGGCGCGATCGGCCTGACCGTGATCCTTTCCTGGGCGCTCGTCGCGATCTTCGCGCCTTGGATCATCCCCTACCCCGTCGGCGAGATCGTCGATCTCGACTATTTCGGCCCGATGAGCCGGGAACTCTGGCTCGGCTCCGATTATCTCGGCCGCGACATGCTCTCGCGGATCCTGATGGGCGCGCGTTATACGGTCGGCATCTCGCTGGCGGCGGTCACGATCGCCTGTTTCAGCGGCGTGGTGCTCGGCATGATCGCAGCGGTCGCCGGCGGCTGGCTCGACACGATCCTCAGCCGCTTCCTCGACGCCCTCAATTCCATTCCGAGCAAGCTGTTCGGCCTGGTGGTCGTTGCTGCCGTCGGCTCTTCGGTCCCGGTTCTGATCCTGACGCTGTCGGTGATCTACATCCCCGGCGCCTACCGCTTCGCGCGGGCGCTCGCCGTCAACATCAATGCGATGGATTTCATCACCGTCGCGCGCATCCGCGGCGAAAGCACCCTCTATCTCATTCGCTCCGAAATCCTGCCCAACATTGTCGGGCCGGTGCTTGCCGATCTCGGCATTCGCTTCGTCTTCATCGTTCTGCTGCTCTCCGGGCTTTCCTTCCTCGGCCTCGGCGTCCAGCCGCCCTATGCCGATTGGGGCGCTCTCGTGCGCGAAAACATCGGCGGCCTGCCCTTCGGTGCGCCGGCGGTGATGTTTCCCTCGCTTGCCATCGCCAGCCTGACGATCAGCATCAACCTGCTGATCGACAACCTGCCGCAGAAGATCCGCGACCGGAGTGCGTCATGAGCAATTTCATCGAAATCCGTGACCTGAAAGTCGAGGCCACCACCGATTCCGGCCGGCGCGTCGAGATCATCAAGGGTGTCAGCCTCGACGTTGCCGAGGGTGAGATCGTCGCGCTGATCGGCGAGAGCGGCTCGGGCAAGACAACCATCGCGCTGACCCTGATGGGCCATACCCGCGCGGGCTGTCGCATCTCCGGCGGCAGCGTTTCGGTCGGCGGCAAGGATATGGTCAGGCTCAGCGAAAAGCAGCGCGCCAAGGTGCGCGGCACCGAAGTCGCCTACGTCCCGCAATCGGCCGCCGCCGCCTTCAACCCGGCCACGACGATCATGGATCAGGTGATCGAAGTCACGCGTATTCATCAGCTTATGTCACCGGACGAGGCGCGTGCCCGGGCCGTCGAGCTCTTCCGGGCGCTGTCGCTGCCGGAACCCGACACGATCGGCAGCCGTTATCCGCACCAGGTTTCTGGCGGCCAGTTGCAGCGTCTGGCCGCCGCCATGGCGCTGATCGGCGATCCGACCCTCGTCATCTTCGACGAGCCGACGACGGCGCTCGACGTGACCACCCAGATCGAAGTGCTGCGCGCGTTCAAATCGGTGATGAAAAAGGGCGGCATATCGGGCGTCTACGTCTCGCACGACCTTGCCGTCGTCGCCCAGATCGCCGACCGCATCGTGGTCTTGAAGGGCGGGGAGACCCAGGAAACAGGCACCACCGAAGAGATCCTCAACCATGCGAAGCACCCCTATACCAGAGAGCTGCTCGCAGCCTTCGAACCGAAACTGCGCGCCGCAGCAGCCCCCATCGAGCGCGAGACGGCGCCGCTTCTGAAGATCGAAGATCTCGTCGCGGGCTACGGGCAGCGCCAGGCCGATGGCCTCCCGCTTGTTCGTGCGGTCGAGCATGTGAGCTTGAAGGTGGAGAAAGGCCGCAATCTCGGCATCATCGGAGAATCCGGTTGCGGCAAGTCGACGCTCGCCCGCACCATCGCCGGCATCCTGCCGGCCGCGGTCGGCAAGATCGTCTTCGACGGCACGGAGTTGCGCCGCAACGCCCGCGAGCGCTCGCGCGATCAGTTGCGCGAGATGCAGATCGTCTTCCAATATGCCGACACCGCCCTTAACCCGGCAAAATCGGTGGAGGACATCCTTGCCCGGCCGCTGGTCTTTTACCACCGCATGGATCGACAAGCGCGACATGCCCGCATCGATCAATTGCTCGACATGGTGCGCCTGCCCCGCAATCTGCGCCATCGCCGGCCGGGAGAACTTTCGGGCGGGCAGAAGCAGCGCGTCAACTTCGCCCGGGCGCTCGCCGCCGATCCGAAGCTGATCCTCTGCGACGAGATCACCTCGGCGCTCGACACGGTGGTCGCCGCCGCGGTCATCGACCTGCTCAAGGAGTTGCAGCGCGAACTCGGCCTTTCCTACATCTTCATCAGCCACGATCTCTCGGTGGTGGAGGCGATCTGCGACGAGATCGTCGTGATGTATGGAGGCCGGAAGGTCGAGCAAATCACGTCCTCGACAGTGAACGCGCCGCAACATCCCTATTCGCAACTGCTCTTCTCATCGGTGCCGACACTCGATCCGGCCTGGCTCGACGGCCTTCAGCAGGATCCGGAACTGGTGCGTGCCTATTGCCGGCACTGAGCGCCGATTCTGCTTCGAGAGGACGGTGCCGGCCAGATCCAGCGCCCACCCGGTCAGGTCGCGTTGAAACGCCTGGGCTCCAAGGCACGAGATCTGCAAGTGGCAGCGAATATGGCTTTGGAAAACAAGCCCGAAATTCTGTCGCAAGTCCTTCCAACCAGTATGAAGCTTTCCATTGTGGGGAGAACAACCTGCGACAGAGAGACTCGGTAGCTGCGCAGGACCGATGGATCGGATAGATGATGCAGTTGTGTGAGGTCGGTCCGGAACCCTGAAAGATTGCGTTGGGACACTCGGCCAAGGGGAGTTTGCGAACCACAGAACATGCAGTCGTCATTCAGGAGCGTAGCTCCGCCGCGGTCCTTCTCGCCGGCTAAAGCGGAAACAAGGTGGTTAGCGGCATGTGGGCCTTGATGATCGGTGACTTCAGCACGACGAAGCTGAAATATTTGTCGATGCCGACGTCCATGTCGGTGAGGCGCTCCATGATCGTCTGGTATTCGTCGATCCCGGCGGTGACGAATTTCAAGAGATAATCGTAGCCGCCTGAAACCAGATGGCATTCGATCACCTGATCGACCTTCTCGATCGCCGCCAGGAAGCGGGCAAAGTCGATCTGCCGGTGGTTCTTCAGGGTGATCTCGGTGAAAACAGTCAGCGTCTGCCCCAGTTTGCTGACGTTGATCTGGGCCGAATAGCCTTCGATATAGCCTTCCGACTGCAGCTTCTTCACCCGCATCAGGCAGGGGCTCGGCGACAGATTGACCAGTTCGGCGAGCTCCACATTGGTGACGCGGCCATTCTTCTGCAGCTCGTAGAGAATTTTTACGTCGATCCGGTCGAGTTTCATCGCACGCCTTCGCTGCTTGAGATCGCCAACGACGCAGCAGATTATGCCGCGACTTTCAACACCGACCTTAACACATAGGGAAGAGCTGTCGACCATGTTGCGGGACGGGCCGAAGCACAAACGGCTGCAGGTCTCCCCACAAGACGGAATCTTCTGCTGCCGCCGGCTGATCTCCGGCAAAGGCGTGGCGGCGGATCCGCTAGACTAGCGCATAACCCCGAAAATCGATTCCGAATTTCGGAAAAGATTATGCGCAGATCCAGGTGATAGAGCGTCCTTTGCGCGTCTGAAAAGAAGCGCGGCGCTCTAATGCCTGAAGTGGAGACCATCCCATGCCCGCACCGCTCAATCGCGTCGACACCACGCCGGAACTGCCCGCTGCTGCCGATGCGGTGGTGATCGGCGGCGGCATCGTCGGCGTTTTCGCGGCCTATTATCTCGCCCGGCGGGGATTGAAGGTCGCCCTCGTCGAGAAGGGCCTTATCGGCGCCGAACAATCGAGCCGCAACTGGGGCTGGTGCCGCCAGCAGAACCGCGACGCCCGAGAATTGCCGATGTCGACCAAGAGCCTCGACCTGTGGGAGCGCTTCGCCACTGAGACCGGGGAGGAGACGGGCTTCCGTCGCTGCGGCCTCTTCTATCTGAGCAATAACGACGAGGAACTGTCCGGCTGGGCACGCTGGCGCGATTTCGCCCGCTCGGTCGGCGTCACAACGCACATGCTGAGCAGCGCCGAGGCGAGCGAACGCGGGCGTGCCACCGGCGTCTCATGGAAAGGCGGAGTGTTTTCGCCGACCGACGGCACGGCCGATCCGGCGAGTGCTGCGCCGGCCGTCGCGCGTGCGATCCTGAAACTCGGCGGCACGGTGCATCAGTCCTGTGCGGCCCGCGGCCTCGACGTCGAAGGCGGCAGGCTTTCCGGCGTCGTCACGGAGCATGGCACGATCCGGACGAAAATCGCGATCCTGGCCGGCGGCGCTTGGGCCTCCTCCTTCTGCCGCCAACTCGGCATTCGATTTCCGCAAGCCTCGATACGCTCCTCGATCCTCTCCGTATCCCCGGGCGCTAGCGGCCTGCCGGATGCCCTGCATACATCAGCGGTGTCGGTGACGCGACGCCGCGATGGCGGCCATACGCTGGCGATCAGCGGCCGCGCCCGCGTCGATCCGACGCCACAGCAGTTCCTCTTCGCGCGGCAGTTCCTGCCGATGTTCGCCCGGCGCTGGCGCAGTCTCAAACCAGGCGGGTTGGAGGGCTTTCGCTCGGGTCACGAATCTCTGGCACGCTGGCGGCTCGACAGACCGACGCCGATGGAGCGCATGCGCATCCTCGATCCGCTGGTCGACGAGGCGACCGTTGCGCTGACGCATGCACGGGCGCTTGAGCTTCTGCCTGCTTTGAAGGAGACCAAGATCGCAGCGGCCTGGGCGGGCTATATCGACAGCACGCCGGACGGCGTGCCGGGGATCGGCGAGATCGCCAGCTTGCCCGGCTTCATCCTTGCTGCGGGCTTCAGCGGCCACGGCTTCGGCATCGGGCCGGGCGCCGGCCATCTGATTGCCGATATCGTCACAGGCGACGAGCCGATCGTCGATCCCAGGCCCTACCATCCCGACCGCTTCGGGGGATCCGCCTGGGGCAAAGTGGCCGATTTCTAAACGGCTCGGCCACCCCGGCTCGGACCTCGGCGGTGGCAGAAATGATCCCTGTCCGGATCGCAGCATATACAGGAACCATAACCATTGGCCTGAAAGCGGCGATGGCAGGCACGCGTTACGCTTGGGCAATCACCTCCGGCGAGATTCCCGAAGTCATCCCTCACGAGACCAGCGACATCGGCCGGCGGACTGCGGGCGATGTCCTGCGGCCATCGGCGGTCTGAAAGTGCGAAATTCTTTCGTTCAAGACTTCGACCTGTTGCCGAAGCCGGTGAATCTCCGCGGTGTTTTCCTCCACCATCGCAGCATTGTGCTGAGTGATATGCTCGACGTCGCGAACGGCATTGTTGACCTCGTCGATGCCCTTGTATTGCGTGGTCGTGGAAGCCGAGATGACCTGCACAAGCCCGTTGATCGAGGTGAAGTGTTCCATGATGGCCGACAGCGCCTGGCCGGTCTCCTCGACGAGCGTGACGCCCGCGCCGACCTGTGATGCGCTGGTGGAGATGAGATCCTTGATCTCGCGGGCAGCCTTGGCGCAACGCTGAGCAAGCTCGCGCACTTCCTGAGCAACCACGGCAAAGCCTCTGCCGGCCTCTCCTGCGCGTGCCGCCTCGACGCCGGCATTGAGGGCGAGGAGATTGGTCTGGAAGGCGATCTCGTCGATCACGCCGATGATGCTGCTGACTTTTTCGGAGGACCGGTTGATAGCGCCCATGGCATCGACGGCCTTGGCGACGACGGCCGCGGAATGCTCCGCCTGGCGGTGCGCCTCGGCGACCGAAAGCGACGTCTGGCGCGCGTTTTCGGCTGTCGTCCGCACGCTGGCTGTGAGTTCGCCGAGCACCCGCGAACTCTCCTCGAGGGAGGCCGCCTGCTGTTCCGTGCGGCGGGCCAGATCGTCGGCGGCGCCGGAAAGATTGGTGCTGCCCTCGGCGATCTCGTAGGTCGAGTTGCGAACCTCGGCGACCGTCAGGCGCAACGCGTCGATGGCGTGATTGTAGGTGCGGGCCATGGCGACATAATCGGCGGCCAGATCCTCGCTCATCTCTGCGGCGAGATTGCCATTGGCGAGCTTGCCGAGCATATCGGACAGAGCGTTCAAAGCCTCGCTCTGTTCCGCCTCGATGCGCGCCTGTTCGGCGGCGCGGCGGGCCTGCTCCAATTCGTCCCGCGCCCTGTTTGCTTCGGCAAGCTCTTCCAGCCTGGTCTTCTCCAGCGCCTGGTCGCGGAAGACGGTCACGGACCGGATCATGTCGCCGATCTCGTCGCCGCGCTTGCCGTCACCGATGGAGATGTTCAGATCGCCGTCGGCAAGTCTCATCATCGTCTGGGTGATCCGCTTCAGCGGCCCGCGCAGCGTTTCGATCAGCATGAGGCCGCCGATGATCGCAAGCACCGTGCCCGCAATCATTGCCGCAAGTGACATTGTCGCCGAACGCTGGCTGATTTCCTTGCCGCTCTCCTGTGCCGTGCTGACGAACTGCTCGAGCGTGTGACTTGCATCGGCCACCAGTGCGGTCGCCGCCTCCTTGTCCGCGCGCCACCGGTCGGCGATCGATATCAGAAGCGAACTATCCTTTTCGATCGAGGCAAGGGACGGCTCGATCTTCTTGGCAAGATCCTGCAAGGCGGCGTTTTTCCCGCTCAAGGGTACGAGCTGTGCAGCGCTTTCACGCAGCGCCTTGAGATCGGCGAGAACGGCATCCCGCGCCTCGGCATCGACTCGCCTGTTCAGTTCGCTTAAGTGCAGGCGCAGGTCGTCAATCGATTTGAATGCGGTATTGACGATCGCCACCATCGAGCGAAGGGTGGCGATGCTCGCATCCATGCCGACAAAGCGCTCGATCGCAGTATCCGCATTCCCAGAGGCAAGCTTTCCAAACTTCTCCTCGAAGCCCTGCAGTTCCTGGTCGACAGGCGCGTAGCTGTCGAGCGTAAGGCTGGCGCTGTCCTTGGCTATCGCGGCGAGCTTGTCCAATACCGGCTTTAGCGCGACAAGCTGGCTTTTGGCCTTGTCGGAGGCGAGCGCGGCGCTGCCGCCGGCCTCCTTGACGAGCGGCGGCAGGAGGCTGCCGAGAGCGCCGGTGATATCCGCGGGGGCGGTGGCCTGCGCGGTCGCCTTGCGCAACTTTGCAATGCGTTGCGCGAGATTCTTGTAGACTGAAGCATCGAGAAGAAGCGCCCGGACGAAGGTCTCCTTGCCATTCGCCTGATCCTGGAGAACGTCGAGCTGTTTGCGCGCCGTCTGGCTTTCCTTGAACAGCCCGGCCACCGCGTCGTCGATCGCCTGTTCGGTATTTACACGCTCCTGTGACACGGCCCAAAGCGCATCGGCGCCGCCCTGCATCTTAGCCCCGAGTTCGCGCACGGCAGCAATCTGCTGCTTCTGCGCCGGATCGATCAACATGGCATCAAGCGTCGCCGCTCCCTTCTGCTGATCGGAGATGCTGGCGATCAATCGTTCGCGCGTGGCCGATATCGGGAGATCGGTAAAGGCCGTCTGAGAGGATCGCAGCTGTTGAAAACTGGAAAGGGTTTCGATCGTCTGCCGGGTCAGGGTCATCTGGCCATTGAGCGTACCGGCGGTGAAATAACCGAAAAGACCGATGCCGGCGATGAGGATGACCAGAGGCACCACGAAGAAGAGGACTTTGGTGACGATCCGCATACGCTGCAACAGTCGATCAATCAGCGCCATAAACTAGCCCCCGCCCCAGGAAATTGGCTCATTCTCCGGCGCGACCCCTCCCCTTGGCCTGCAGCGGTCGTTGATCGCGCCAGGCCATCACAGTAGTCACAACTGTTAAAAAAATGGTCAATGGTGTCGAGTTTAATCGAAGCCTGCGATATGCCGACGAGGGCGCATTTTCCGCGCTCCCGTCTTGCCGCTCAGCCGATGGCCATCGGGCTTGCATTGCCGCCGGAAGCCGCCGTCGCTCACGCCACCCTTAAAGAGGTTAGGCTAACTCCGGTTCTCCAAGCGATTTGTTTTGCGCCACTCTTCGTATTCTCCGCGGGCATCGTCATGCAGAGGATAGTAGCGCTGCAACGACCCTCCCTCCATAAGCTTCACGCGTGAGAACTCCTCCCAATCGTGATGCTTTTGCGACTCTTCGATGACCTTCGAGGCCATTGCGACGGGAAGCACCACCACCCCGTCATCGTCGGCGACGATGATGTCGCCGGGGATTACCGTGACACCGCCGCAGGCAATCGGAACGTTGACGGCATTGGGATAGATGCTGGTCTGCACATGGTAGTTAGGAGTCCAGCCACGCAGCCATAGGGGGAGGTCTAGCTTCTCGACATTGGGCCGATCGCGCATGCACCCGTCGATTACGATGCCAGCGCCGCCCCTGCCTTTGAAATACGTCGACATCATATCGCCAAAGACCCCCGAACTCATGTCGCCGCGCGCGTCGACCACGACCACATCGCCCTCCTGCGCGTGATAGAGCACGTGCCGGTGCAACTGCGTCTCCGGATCGGCATATTCTCCCTCGGTGAAGTGGTCCGGCCGCTGCGGCATGAACTGGAGCGTCAGCGCCGGCCCGACGATCGACTTCCCGTGGTTCTGCGCCACGGGACCCACCATGTGCGGATTGCGGAAACCCATGTGGCCAAGCGTGCCGGCAACCGTCGCGGCGCCGATTTCCTTCAGTGCGTCGATCAGCTCTTTGGGCGGACGGGTAATGTCGGGAGTATGCGTCATTTCAATCTCCGCTGGATGAAACTACCAGTTCGTAACCGAACCGTCGCGGCGCTTCAGGTGAGGCGCTTCCCAGAAACGAAAGCTCTCCGCCTTGACCGCCTCTTCGTTGACCTCGACGCCGAGCCCCGGCAGATCGCTGACCGGATAGTCAGGTCCGGCGAGCCGTGGCTGCACGGGGAAGAAGTCGGAATTGTCGAAGCCCAGTTTTGTTTCGGGCACCCTGGTCTCAAGCCAAGCGAAATTCGGCACCGCGGCGGCGAGATGGATGGTCGCGGCCGTGCAGACTGGGCCAAGAGGATTGTGCGGCATCAGGTCCACATAGTGCGCCTCGCTCCAGCCAGCCACCTTCATCGCTTCGGTGAGCCCGCCAACATTGCAAACATCGAGCCGGTTGAACTGATGGATGCCGCGCTCGATGTAGGGCAGGAACTGCCACTTGCTGGCAAATTCCTCGCCGATGGCGAACGGGATGTCGGTCATCGTGCGCAGGGATTCGTAGGCCTCCGGTGTCTCGTCCCGTATCGGCTCCTCGAGGAAATCAAGCACGCCACGGCCGAGTTTGTTGCAGAAGCTGGCCGCCTCTGCCACCGACAACCGATGGTGATAGTCGATGCCGAGGACGACGTCGTCGCCCAGCGCCTCGCGCGCCTTGTTCAGCATCGTTGCGGTAACGCCGATCGATTCGCGCGGCTCGAAGATGTCCTTGCTGTTTTGCCCGATGGGAAAGAAGCGGATCGCCTGCCACCCCTGTGCGCGTAGTTCGCGGGCTCGTTCGATCGCAACGTCGCCCTCAGCCTCGTCCCCGGTCGAGGCGAAGGTAGGAATTCGGTCGCGCTGCTTGCCGCCCAGCAGTTCGTAGGCCGGCACCCCCAGCGCCTTGCCCTTGATGTCGTGAAGGGCAATGTCGATGGCGGAAATCGCCGCCTGCAGAACGCGCCCGCCTTCGAAATATTGGCTGCGATAGGCTTCTTGCCAGATCCGACCAATCTGCATCGGGTCGCGGCCGATGAGAAACTCCCGATAGTGCTCGATCGCGCCAACCACGGCCTTCTCGCGACCGCTCAAGCCGCTCTCGCCCCATCCGAAGACGCCCTCGTCGGTCTCGACCTTGACGAGCATCTGGTTGCGTGTTCCCACCCATACTGGATAGGGCTTGATAGCGGTGATTTTAAGCTTCATGGTCATCCACACCCTCATTCCGAACGTATCGACTCTGTCTCAGTGGGCCTTGAGGGCCATTTCTGTTTCGCCGTCGAACAGATGCATTCGCTCCTGGTCGAACTCGAGCCAAATCATTTCGTCCGGCGCGACGGCAATGGTCGGCGGCACGCTGACGTTGACGATTGCGCCGGACAGGAACGCCTGTACGAAGGTGACGTCTCCCGTTGGCTCCACCGTGTAGGCCTTGGCGGGTATGCTTCCAGGCACTGCACTCTTGTGCAGCTTGATCGTCGAGTGACGTGCGCCGAGCACGACTTTCTTGGTGCTCGCCCTCGCGACCTTCTGGGCATTGTGTGGCGAGAGCTCGAGACTCCAGCCTTCCGCGCTGGTCAACACAGTACTGCCGCCTACCGTGGATGCCTCCAGCGGAACAAGGCTCATCGCCGGGCTGCCGACGAAGCTGGCGACGAACATGTTCACCGGATGGGCAAAGACCTGCGCCGGTGAATCGTATTGCTGCAGGTAGCCGCCGTTCATCACCGCCATCCTGTCCGCCATGGTCACGGCTTCGAGTTGGTCGTGCGTCACATAAATGATCGTTGCCTTGAGGTCCTGGTGGAAGCGCTTGATCTCCGACCGCATCTGCACACGCAGCTTTGCATCGAGGTTGGAGAGTGGTTCATCCATCAGGAATACCGCCGGATCGCGAACGAGAGCGCGGCCCAGGGCCACGCGCTGCTGTTGTCCGCCCGAGAGTTCGCGCGGCTTTCGCTCGAGCAGCTGCGTCATGTCGAGCACTCGCGCTGCTTCCTTGACCTTCCTGTCGATCTCCTCTCTTGGCAGTTTGCGCATCTGCAGCGGGAACGCCAGATTTTTATAGACCGATTTTTGCGGATAGAGCGCGTAGTTCTGGAACACCATTGCGATGTCCCGGTCCTTGGGGTCCAGGTCATTGACCACCCGATCGCCGATGACGATGTCGCCCGATGTGATGGGGATCAGCCCCGCTACAAGATTGAGCGTGGTTGTTTTGCCGCAGCCTGAAGGGCCGACGAGCGCAACGAATTCGCCGTCGTTGACCGTCAGCGAAACGTCGTTGACAGCTTTGAAGCTGCCATAGGTCTTGACAAGATCTTTGAGGACCACGTGGGCCACCGGCAACTCCCTAGTGCTTGACTGCGCCTTCCGTGAGGGCGCGTACGAAGTATCGTTGCAGGACGAGGAACAGGACCACGACGGGCACGCTCATCATGAAGCTGGCGGCCATCAGGCCCGGAAAGTCCGTCGTATTTTCGGAGAAGAAGCGCTGGATGCCGACCGGCAAGGTCAACTGCTCGTTCTTGGAGAGGAACGTGTAGGCGTAGATGTACTCGTTCCAAGCGCCGATGAAGGAGTAGATCGCCGTGGCGATGATTCCCGGCGCCGAGAGCGGCATCACGATCAGGAGAAAGGCCTGGAACCGCGTCGCTCCATCGATGCGCGCCGCCTGCTCGAGCTGCACCGGGATGTTGTCGTAGAAGCCCTTGAGGAGCCAGATTGCCAGCGGCAGGCCGAATGTGAGGTAGGTGAGAACGAGCGACCCATGCGTGTTCACCAGCCCGATCGCCCGCATCAGGATGAAGAGCGGTACGAGAAAGATCACCGCGGGGAACATGTTGCGAAGCAGGACGGCGAAGAACAGAAAGTTCCGGCCCGGGAAGGTGAAGCGCGAAAACGCATAGGCCGCAGGAACCGCCACGATCACCGAAAGGATGGTCGTGGCCATGGAGACGAAAAGGCTGTTCCAGAAGAAGCGCAGGAAGTCCTGGCCGACGCTGTTTTGCGGATCGAGCAGCTTCTGGTAGCTTGCCAGCGTGGGTTGGTCCGGCCACCACTGTGGCGGGAACTGCATGGCCGCGAAGCCGGACTTGATCGAGGTGATCAGCATCCAGATCATTGGCAATGCGGTGTAAAGCAGCATGAACACCAGGAAGATGCGTCCGCCCCACCGCCACCCATCGAAGCGCCTATGGCGACGCGCCTGGCCTTGACGAGCAATCTGCGCAATTGTGCTCATTGGCTCGCGTCCTTCTGCTCATTGCCGCTCAGCGCCCGGACATAGAAGTAGCCTAGCGACATCAGGATCAGGAACAGCAGCACCGAATAGGCTGATGCCACCCCCCAGCGCTGACGTCCGAAGGCGAGCTCATAGATGTGGGTGATCCAGATATGCGATGCGTTCGACGGCCCGCCGCCGGTCATGATCCAGGGGATGATGAAAGAATTGAAGTTGGCCACGGCCAGCAGAAGGATCGTCACCGTCGAGACGTTTCTCAAGTGCGGAAAAGTGACGTGCCAGAATCGCTGCCATGCATTGGCTCCGTCGACCTTTGCGGCGCGCAGCAACTGGTCGGGAACCGTCTGCAGGCCAGCCATCATCATGATCATGGCAAACGGAAACTCCCGCCAGATATTGACGACGATCAGCGAGGGCAGCACCGTGCTGACGCTGTCGATGAAATTCGGCGGCCGATCGGCCCATCCGAGGCCGACCAGCACCGCGCCGATGATCCCAAAGTCCGAATGGTAGATCCACTTCCAGATATAGGACGCGGCGACCGCGCTGATGACCCAGGGAATGATCAGGATGGCGCGCAGGATGCCGCGGCCGACAAAATCCCGATGGAGCGCCAGGGCGCAGGCAAACCCCAGGACAAATGCGATGAAGGTGGATCCCAGTGTCCAGATTAGAGTGTTGGAGGTGACCTTCCAGAACACCGGACTTGTGAGGATGGCGGTGTAATTGTCGAAGCCGATGAAAATCTTGTCCCGGAGCTGCAGGCCGGGCGGTGTATTGAAGAACGACAGCTCGATCGTGTAGTAGATCGGATAGGCTATGACGATGAGCATCACGGCGATTGCAGGAAGCACGTACGCGTAGTCAGCGCGATGCTCCCAAATCTTTCGCAGGATGCCGGACCTATCGGGTTGAAGTCTTCGGCGAGCCTCTGCCTTGCCGATCAAGATCGTCACTGTGGCGTGCCCTTATTCTTGGGAGCAACCGGCTGCACTCTCGGCGCAGCCGGTCAGGTCGTGGTCAGGCCTGGACTAGAGTCCGCCGTCCATCAGCTCTTTTACCTTCTTGGCCGCGTCGTCCGCTGCCTGGTCGACGGTCATGGCTCCGGTCAGGGCATTCTGCAGCATGTCCGGAACAATGATATTCATGATCTCGGGGGACTGCGGCAGCGCCGGGAACGGGATGCCGTATGGCAGCATCGAGGTCGTGACATCGAGGAACTTGATGTTATCAAGACGTTCCTTCATCCATTTGGTCTTGAAGCCGTTGAGGTTTCCCGGGTTCGAGCCGGCATAGGCCATCTTCAGCGACCATTCGGGGCTCGTCCACATGCAGATGATCGCCTTTGCAGCCGGCTCGTCCACCTTGCCGCCCTCGACATATTCGGGCTTCAGGATGTGAATGTTCGAGCCGCCAAACACGACGGCACGCTTGCCATCGGGGCCGGTCGGGATCAGGCCGTAGCGCATGTTGTCGATGACGGTCTGCGCCTTGTCCTTGTCGGTAGCCGTCGCTTTTTTCTGCAGGTCGAGCATGACGTTGTAGTCGGACGGGTGCGAGATCATCATGCCGAGCTGGCCAGCGAGGAAGAGGGGCTGGTTATCTGCCTGCTGGTTGGTGAGTGCCGAAACCGGAACCGACTTGTCGCGAACATACATATCGTAGGAGGCTTGCAGCGCCGCCTTGCTCTGCGGGCTATTGAGCTCGACCTGCTTATAGGTCGGGCTCGCGGTGGCTTCGTCGAAGACGCCGCCGCCATAGGCCCACAGCTGCGGCATGAAGCGATACGGCGTATTGCCGGCATTCTTGCGAGCCACGAGGCCGTAACCGGCAATGCCGAGCTTGTCGTGGATCTGTTTGGAATACTTGACGACATCGTCCCACGTTGCCGGAGCCTTGTCCGGATCGAGGCCTGCCCGCTTGAAGATATCGGCGTTCCAGATGAACGCCATCGTCTCGTTGTTGGTGGGAATGCCGTAGGTCACGTCCTCCCAGGTCACGGCCTTCATTGCGCCCGGCCAGAAGTCCTCGGTCGAATACCCGACATCCTCGGGTTTGAGCGGCTGCAGATAGCCTTTTGAGGCGAACTCGGTGCCACCCAGGATTTGCAGGCGGACCGCCATGGGCGCTGCATTGCCAAGGAGCGCGGTCCGGAACTTGTCCAGAAGGTCGTTATAGGTGAGGGCTTGTTCCTCAAGCTGGATGTTTGGATAGGTTTTGCGGAAGGTCTCGAAGAACTCCTTGTAATACTGGCGCAGGAGGTCGGGGTCGCCCTCGAACACGCCCTGATACCAGAAAGTCAGTCGCCCCTTGTAGTCGAGCGGGGTGACCTTGGCGCAATCGCCCGCCGTGTCAAAATCCTGCGTGCCGGCAATTGAGCGCACATATTCCGGCGACCACTTGCTCAAGTCGACCGGCGCACCCAGCGCAGACGCGGACATCAACGACACCATCAAAGCAGTAGAGACAGTGCCGCGCAGGACGGCACCGCCGAGTGAAATCCTCGTCATAGGTATCCTCCAGGTTCTCTCCCATGCCGCTCTGCGTCGAGGCGAGCGGTCTTTGCTCGCGGCCGTGGGACATTTACGGCCAAATGTATCCTTTCGAGCTTATCATAAGTTTTCAGATCATAGATTGCCTGTCAACTAGCGAAATCGTACATTGTTTATGGAAAGATCGCGTGATATCCGAGCAATATGTGTATTTATTGGGGACAGCCTTGGCCGAAACAAGCGATTTTAAAGCGCAGCCGCCCGAAGGGATTGACGCTATCGGGGCCTCCAGCGAGGGTGCCTCGCTTTATCAACTGATCAGGGAAGACATCATCGAGGGGCGGCTCGCTGCCAACGAACGGCTTGTGGTCACCGATCTCGCTCGGCGCCACGGCACTTCGACCAACCCCGTGCGCGAGGCACTGCAACTGTTGCGCGGAGAGGGCTTCGTCACCTTCGTTCCCAACCGCGGAGCGCGCGTCCGGCCCATCGATCAGGATTTTGTTCGGGACATCTACGAGATCGGAGTCTTGATCGAGCCGGCCCTGACGCGATGGTTCGTGAATATGGCCACCGTCGAGGACATTGCCGAACTCGAACGCATCCAAGGTCTGATTGAAGAGAACGACTTCGCCGACACGTTGAGGCACAGCGAGCTGGACACCGCCTTTCACACCATAATGTACCAAAGGCACTACAACCGCCACGCCGCCGAGCTTTGGTGGAAGCATCGCGAAGTGCTTCGAGCCGTGAGCCGGCGTTTCAACTTCACGCTCGCCCGGCGTGCCGCGATCCTGAGCGAGCATCGCGAACTCATTGCGCATGTAAAAGCGGGAAACGCCAACGAGGCAGGCGAACTCATTGCACGCCATGTCGAAGGCTCCGGCCGGCACATACTGGAACACATGCGGGCGCGGAACGCGGCTCGGGCAGGATAGACTACAGGGCCCGGGAATATCGTTCTCCCGGCCAATTCAGACAAAGGCAATTGAGATGAAAATCGCCAGCGTTCGGCCGTGGTTAATCAGATCCGATGCTTCTTATTGGGGAGAGTTTCTGTTCGTCGAAGTGACAACCGACGAGGGGGTGAGCGGCTGGGGAGAGATCACCACCACGACAAGGCTCGCCAACCGCGCCCTCTGCACGATGCTGCGGCAGATCGGTGCCGCGGTAACAGGCGAGGACCCGGCGCGCATCGAGTATCTGTGGCACAAGATATTCCGCAGCTTCACCTACATGGGCAGTCGCGGCGCCGCAGTCGAATGCGTAAGCGCCATCGACATCGCTCTTTGGGACATCCGAGGCAAAGTTCTTGGTAAGCCGATTTACGAGCTGCTGGGCGGACCGGTACGCGATGAAATCGCGCTCTACACCCATCCCAACCAGACTAAATTTACCAGCAAGGAGGCTGTGGTCCGCGAAATTAGAGACATCGTCGAGTCCGGCCACACGGCGCTCAAGTTCGATCCTTTTCCCCACCAGGGCCGCACCGCCGATGGCCAATCCCGCGAACAGCGGGACGGCTACCTTGATGGCAGCATGACCCGCAAGGACGAGCGCGAAGCCGCCGAACTCACGGCACTCATCCGCGAAACGGCGGGCTCTGATGTCGACATTCTCATCGATGCGCATGGCCGGTTCGACGTTCCCACCGCCATTCGCCTCTGTCGGAGCCTCGAGGAAGCCGGTCAGATCGACTGGTTCGAGGAGCCCTGCCCGCCCGAGAGCCTCAACGCCCTCAAGCAGGTCCGAGAGAAGGTCAGCGCCGCGATCTCGTGGGGCGAGCGCGGCCACACGAAGTGGGATTTCGTGCCGGTGCTCGAAAACAAGCTCGCCGACTACATCATGCCTGACGTCACCTGGACCGGCGGCATTACCGAACTCAAGAAGATTTCTGCCCTGTGCGAAGCCTACTACATCCCGGTCTCGCCGCACGACGCCGCAGGACCGATCAACGTGGTTGCAGGAGCACAGGTGATGATGACCGTTCCTAACTTCTACAAACTCGAAACGTCAGAGTGGAACCTGGGCAAATACGATCACCTCATCGACAGGCCACTCGATGTTTCGAACGGCAGCCTCAAGCTTACGCCGAGACCTGGTCTCGGCGTCGAAATGAACCGCGATTACCTTCAAAGCCACGAGATAGAGCTGGATTAGCAACGCTCTATGCCGCGCAGCCGTGCGCGGCGAACCCGCCGACAGAACGAGGATAAATCATGCCAGAGGCAGATGAAGCCGACGAAGCGCTCAATCGGGTGAACACGCATTCCAAGCCGTCCGACCTTCGCATTACCGATATGCGGGTAGCCGAAATTGTCGGCGCGCCGTTCACCTCAGTGCTGCTCAAGATCTACACCAACCAGGGTATCGTCGGGCTTGGCGAGGTGCGCGACGGTGCCAGCGCCACCTACGCGCTGATGCTGAAGAGCCGGTTGCTTGGCGAGAATCCTTGCAACATCGACCGCCTGTTTCGCCGGATCAAGCAGTTCGGCGGGCACGGGCGGCAAGGCGGCGGCGTATCGGCGGTTGAAATCGCCTTGTGGGATCTTGCCGGCAAGGCCTATGGCGTCCCCATCTACCAGATGCTCGGCGGCCGGTTTCGGGAGAAAGTGCGTGTCTACTGCGACACCGACGCCACCGTGCCGAGCGGCACAGAGACCGGCAGGCGCCTCAAGCAACGCATGGAGCTGGGGTTCACCTTCCTCAAGATGGATCTGGGGCTGATGCAGATTGCGGATGTGCCGGGTGCGGTCGTGTCTCCTGCCGGCTCGCTTGAAGGATACCGCGACCACCCCGGCCGTGGCCCACTGAAGACCATTGAAGAGCGGCGCATCCGCAACGCGGCGTACGATGTGCATAACGTCCCGCACCCGTTTACCGGCCTCCACTTTTCCGACAAGGGCCTCGACTTCCTTGAGCAATACATTGCCGAGGTTCGTGAGGTCATCGGCATGGATATTCCGCTCGCCATCGACCACATCGGCCACATCTCAGTGCAGAACGGCATTCGCCTCGCCAGGCGTATCGAAAAATACGTACCAGCCTGGCTCGAGGATGTGATCCCGTGGCAGTACACCGAGCAGTACCGACAGCTGCAGGACGCAACCACGGTGCCGATCTGCACCGGCGAGGACATATACCTCAAGGAGGGCTTCGAGCCTCTGCTCAAGCGCAGCGGCCTCTCCGTTATCCACCCAGACCTGCTCACCAGCGGGGGAATCCTCGAGACCAAGAAGATCGGCGATATGGCGCAGGACCATGGTGTCGCCATGGCGATCCACATGGCGGAAAGTCCGATCGCGGCAATGGCTGCCGCACATGTGGCGACGGCGACCGAAAATTTCATGGCGCTCGAATACCACTCTGTCGATGTCGACTGGTGGGACGATATCGTCACAGGCCTTCCCAAGCCGCTCGTGAAGGACGGCTTCATCACTGTTCCGGACAAGCCGGGCCTGGGAATTGACGACGTCGTCGACGAGGTGATCTCGCAGCATCTACAGCCGGGTGTCACCGGCATCTGGCAGCCCACGGATCACTGGGACGATGAATATTCATGGGATCGCACCTGGAGCTGAGGCGAGAAGGAACAAAAATGAAGATCACCGATCTGCGATGCGCCGTTATCGGCAAACACCCGATCGTTCGCATCGTCACGGACGAGGGTCTCTATGGCTTGGGCGAAGTCGAGTTCACCAAGTCCTACCTCAAGCCCTGGGTGCTGCACTTCCGTGAGGCGCTGATCGGCGAGGACCCGACCGACGTCGAGAGAGTGATGCTGAAGATCCGCCAACGCGGCTCGTTCAAGCCGTACGGCGCGGCGGTGAGCGCTATCGAGCATGCTCTGTGGGACATTGCCGGCAAGGCCGCGGGCGTGCCCGCCTATAAACTGCTCGGCGGGAAGGTGCGCGACAAGGTACGCGTCTACAACGGCTCGATCCGCCGGAAACGCACGGGCGACCGGCCGGAAGATTACGCCGCTGACGTCAAATGGATGATGGAGCAGCCGCAGAACTTCTTTATGATCAAGCAAGGAATCTCGTTTCACTCCAACATGAAGGACACCATTGACGGCTTCCACTACGGCGTGACGCAGCAGAAGGCCGGCTATCACGGCGCCATGGATCAGGGCGTGATCAGCGAGCGCGGTTTCAATCACATGCTCGACTGCGTGATCGCGATGAAGGAAGTGCTGGGCGACAAGGTCAGCCTGGCGCTCGACTGCGGTCCGGGCTGGATGCTGCCCGATGCGATCAAATTCGCTCGCGCGGTCGAGAAGTACAATTTGATGTGGCTCGAGGACATGCTGACCGGCGACTATGTACCGTGGGTCAATCCGCAGGCCTATCGGGAACTGACCACCTCCACCTCGACGCCAATCCACACTGGCGAGCAGATCTACCTGCGACACAATTTCAAGGAGCTGATCGAGACGCAGGCGGTGCGCGTCATCGGCCCCGATCCAGCCGATATTGGCGGTATTGCCGAACTCAAATGGGTCGCCGAACACGCCTACATGCACTCGATCCTGATGGCACCGCACGGCACCGCCAACGGCCTGTTGGGGCTCGGCGCGTTGATCAATGTCTGCGCCACCTTGCCAGCAAACTACATCGCGTTCGAATATCCGACCGCCTCCGACCCCTGGTGGGAGGATCTGGTCGTCGGCTTGCCGCCGCAGATCGTGAAGGACAGCATGGTGGACCTACTGGAAGCGCCGGGGCTGGGGCTGGATATCGACGCCGAAGCGGCCAGGAGATATCTCAGGGAAGAGGATGCGGGCTTCTTCGACTGAATCTCCCTCCACCGGCATGACGTGAATCGCAGTAAGGCCCGCCGGTATGGGAAAGGAGATCGTGCTCCCCACGGACCTGCAAGCAACTCCTCGCTGCGCTTGAGCAGCGGTCACCGATAACGGCCTGTAGGTACTACCTCGAGCCCGGCGACGGTCGCTCCAGACGAGGCAGTGAACACCAATCTCTTAGCAGTAAACCGCATCATTGGGTCACCAGTGCGAATTCCGTGGTCACAGATGAAGGCGGCGAGGCTTCCTAAAACTACCTTTCCAATCTCTTTCCTCACGCCACCAATCCGTGTCGGCACAGGATCGCCGCCCGTTGCCCTTATAGGCCGAGGCATCGAGATTGAATCCCGGGAAGAGGACCTCTTTTCCGTCTCGAGTTTAATCGAGACCTGCGATATGCGGACGAGGGCGCATTTTCCGCGCCCTCGCCTTGCCGCTCAGCCAATGGCCATCAGACTTGCATTGCCGCCGGCAGCCGCCGTGTTGATCGACGTCGACACCTCCTCCAGCAGCCAATTCAGGCAATAGGCCTCGGGGTCGCTTGCCAGTTCCTCGGTTGTCGCCGCCTGGACCAGCAGAAGCGGACCGGGCAGGTGAGCGATCTTCTGATTGACGGCCAGAACCCTTCCGCGATCGCCTTCCACGAGCGCACCCGAGAACGGCCCGTCCTTTTCCCAATCCGATGTCCAGGAAATCCGGCCGGCGACAGCCGCCGGAAGGTCCGCCAGGACCGATTTGGATAGGGAGCCCGCATCCACGACGATGTGGTTGCCCGTTGAAAGGGCTGCGGCGATCTGTCGATGAAGCCCGCCTTCCGTCTGCGGCACGAGGAGAATACGGCCGCGGGGATGGAGCGCGTAGAGATTGCGCTCCCCGACCGGACCGGTGAGCTCGCGTTCGAGCCCGAGTGCCGAACGGCTCGCATATCCACGCGCCGCTTCCCCCTCACCCGGCAAGCCCTTCTTGTCGAGCCAGACAATATAGTCGCGAAGGGCGAGATCCGTGTGAACGGAGTCCTGCTGCGGCGGCACGGGCGCACGCTGCACCAGCCGACCGATATAGAGCGGACCACCGGCCTTCGGCCCTGTGCCTGACAAGCCGCGACCACCGAAAGGCTGCACGCCGACGACCGCGCCGATGATGTTGCGGTTGACGTAGAGGTTTCCGGCCTTGATGCGACTGGTCACATGCGCGATCGTTTCATCAAGCCGAGTGTGAAGTCCGAATGTGAGGCCGTAACCCGATGCGTTGATGTCGTCGATCAAGCGGTCGAGCCCGTTTCGCTTGAAGCGGACGACATGCAGAACCGGTCCGAAGATCTCTCTCGTCAGGTCCGACAAGGACTTGATTTCGATGATCGTCGGCGGAACGAACGTCCCCGCCGCGGCACTTTCGGGCAGCGGCAGCTGATCCACCTTGCGGCCGGCGCCGCGCATCTTCTCGACATGCTGGTCGATCTCCGCCTTTGCGCCGTCATTGATGACAGGGCCGACATCGATGCTCAGCCGATCGGTGCGGCCGATCGTCAGTTCCCGGAAGGCGCCCTTCAGCATATTGAGGGTCCTGTCGGCCACATCGTCCTGAAGGCAGAGAACGCGAAGCGCAGAGCAGCGCTGGCCGGCGCTGTCGAAAGCCGAGGCAATGACGTCGGCCACCACTTGCTCGGCCAATGCCGAGGAGTCGACGATCATACCGTTCTGACCGCCCGTCTCGGCGATCAGCGGAATCGGCTTGCCGGTCGCCGACAGCCGTTCTGCCAGCTGCGCCTGGATCATACGAGCCACTTCGGTCGACCCGGTAAACATGACGCCTGCCGTTTCCGGAGCCCCGACCATGCCGGCGCCGAGGCGGCCGCTGCCGGGCACGAACTGCAGGACACCCACCGGCACACCCGCCTCGTGGAGGATCTTCACACTCTCCGAGGCGATGATCGGCGTGACGCCGGCAGGTTTGGCAAGCACGGGATTGCCGGCCACCAAGGCTGCGGCGACCTGTCCGGTGAAAATCGCCAGCGGAAAATTCCACGGGCTGATGCAGACGATCGGGCCGAGCGGCGCATGCGACGGCCCGAGGGTCTTGCGTGCCTGATCGGCGTAGTAGCGCAGGAAGTCGATCGCCTCGCGCACCTCGCCGACGGCATTGGCCGCGGATTTGCCGGCTTCGCGCATGACGATGCCCATCAGCGTCTTGATGCGGGCCTGCATGATGTCGGCCGCCCGATCCAGGCAGGCCGCACGCTCGGCCGGCGGCACGGCCGCCCATTGCGGCGCATGTTCCGCGGCCATCGCAACGATACGGGCTGCCTCCTCGACCTTCACTTCCGTGACCGTGCCGACGACGTCCCGGTGATCGGCAGGATTGAGAACCTCGCGCGTCACCCCATCCGTCGAGCCGTCGGCAAGGAGGGGAAGCGCACGCCATGGGGCAGCCGCGGTAGAGGCGAGCGCCTGCGACAGGTCCAGGAGGGTGGCCTCATTCGAGAGATCCAGGCCGTCGGAATTGGCGCGGGCACTGCCGTAAAGAGCCTTTGGCGAGGCGATCTGGATGTGCGGAAGGCCAACGACGGGCATGGCTGCGACGATCTCGGCAGGATCGGCGACCAGGGCCTCGACCGAGACATTCGGATCGGAGATGCGGTGCACGAAGGAGGAATTGGCGCCGTTTTCGAGAAGGCGCCGCACCAGATAGGCGAGCAGCGTCTCATGCGTTCCGACAGGCGCATAGATGCGGCAGGGCCGGTCGAGTTTTTCCTTGCCGACGACCTCGTCATAGAGCGGTTCGCCCATGCCATGCAGGCATTGGAACTCATATTTGCCGACCGCGAAGTCGGGACCGGCCAGGTGATAGATCGTGGCAAGCGTCTGGGCATTATGCGTGGCGAATTGCGGGAACACCGCATCGGGCGCGTTCAGCAGCTTGCGCGCGCAGGCGACATAGGCGACGTCGGTGTAAATCTTGCGGGTATAGACCGGATAGTCGTCGAGACCGTCCAGCTGGGCGCGCTTGATCTCCGCATCCCAATAGGCGCCCTTGACGAGACGGACCATGATCCGGCGCCCGGACCGGCGTGCCAGGTCGATGATGTAGTCGAGGACGAAGGGGCAGCGCTTGCCATAGGCCTGCACCACGAAGCCCAGCCCGCTCCATCCGGCAAGCTCCGGGGCAAAGCAAAGCTCTTCGAGGAGGTCGAGCGAAAGCTCCAGCCGATCAGCCTCCTCCGCATCGATATTGAGGCCGATATCATAAGTCTTGGCGAGAACGGCCAGCGCCTTGACCTTCGGCAGCAGCTCTCCCATCACCCGGCCGGCCTGCGACCTCACGTAGCGCGGATGCAGGGCCGAAAGCTTGATCGAGATGCCTGGGCCGTCATAGATGCCGCGCCCGTCCGACGCCTTGCCGATGGCGTGGATCGCCTTTTCATAATCCTTGAAATAACGCTCGGCGTCGGCGGCAGTCGTCGCGGCTTCGCCCAGCATGTCGTAGGAATAGCGGAAGCCGCGCGCTTCGAGCGGCCGAGCGCGTTTCAGCGCCTCAGCGATCGTCTCGCCGGTGACGAACTGCTCGCCCATCATGCGCATCGCCATATCGACGCCGCGACGGATGACCGGCTCGCCGGCGCGCGCGATCAGTCGCGTCAGGGCTGCCGACAGGCTCCGGTCGTTGACCGTCGATGTCAGTTTGCCGGTGACGACGAGACCCCAGGTGGCGGCGTTGACGAACAGGGATTTTCCGCCGCCGATATGGGAGGTCCAGTTGCCTTCGGCAATCTTGTCGCGGATCAGGGCATCCCGGGTGTCGGTATCGGGAATGCGCAACAGCGCTTCGGCAAGACACATGAGCGCCACGCCTTCCTGGCTGGAGAGCGAATATTCCTGCACCAGCCCTTCGACACCGGTGCCCTTGTGCTTGGCGCGCAACGCCTCGATCAGGCTGCGGCCCGTGCTGCGGATGTCATAGCGTTTCGCCTCGGAGACGCGCGCGGCGGCGACCAGCGGCGGCAGGCATTCGGTTTCCGGCCGGCGATAGGCTGCCGTGATCGCCTGGCGAAGGTCGGATTGCGGCCGGATCGGTGGCGCAAAGGCCGAGAACGGCGCGCCGTTGGCGGGGTCTTTGGATGGAGGAGTGTCGATCGCTGCGTTCAACATGAAGGTCCCTATCGGTCGATATCTGGTTTTAACGGATGAATGAGACGCCGGGTTCATCGTCCCAGTCAGCGTCGTCCGAGACAACAGGGCCGGAATATTCCGTCTCGCGAAGCGGACGTGCATCCGGCCTGTTGCGCTTGAGGGTGAGCGCCGCTGCAACCGCTCTTATCGCCACCGGCCGGTAGTGAGCGAGCAGGTCCGGCTTCTGATCGTCATCCGGTTCTTCCCTACGCATGCGTGACCCCATTTTTCCTGCGGCGACGATGCGATCCCGACGATGCGTCGAGCGCCTGCGCCTTCCATCCCATTGCCGATGCATAAAGTATCACAGATCGCCGATCGCGATCTCACTTGATTTTCGCAGCTTTCAGCCTGTATGAACTTATTAAAGCATTCTTGAGAGTTAAAATGGCTACTGAACCCGACATCTTTAGTGAATTGGACCAGTTCGACAGAAAAATCCTCGCGGCTCTTGCCGAGGACGGCAGACTGTCGATCACCGATCTCGCGGCGCGTGTCGGCCTCTCGAAGACGCCGTGCCAGATCCGCTTCAAGCGGCTCATCAGCGACGGCTATATCGAGGGCTTCAAAGCCGTCCTCAATCCATCGAAAATGCAGCTCGACCATATCGCTTTCGTCGAGGTGAAGCTTTCCGATACCCGCGAAGATGCGCTGAAAAGCTTCAACGACGCCATCAAGAAGATCAGGGAAGTCGAAGAGTGCCACATGATCGCCGGCAGGTTCGACTATCTGCTCAAGATCCGCACACGCGATATCGGCCGCTACCGCCGCGTCCTCGGCGAGCGCATCTCGACGCTGCCCCACGTTGCCAACACATCGACCAATGTCGCGATGGAGACGATCAAGGAAGGCTGGGACAAGTTCGGTTCGAGTCTTTCGTGAACCTATTGCCGGCGACCGGCCCGGCGCAGTTCAAGACCGCGCGCACTTTTTAGCATCATGCCCTGGCTTTCCGGCCGCGTGCGCTCGGCTTCACCGGCACGCTCTTGCCGTACTCGTTCCACCATGCCGTCAAAGCTTCCATGGTGGGGCCGAGGCCCCGCGCCTTTTGTGTGATCTCATATTCGACGCGCGGAGGAACCTCTGCAAAGATGGTGCGGGACTCGAGGCCGTCTGCTTCGAGCTCACGAAGTTGCGCCGTCAGCATGTGCTGGGTGATGCCGGGAATAGCCTTCCTCAATTCGCCAAACCGATAGACCCGCTGATTGAGCAGCCACATGATTTCCAGCTTCCATTTTCCCGAAAGCAACGCGAATGCGCGACGCATCTCCTCATGCATATTGCCTTCTTCTTCAACCATGGTCTGCTTTTCCATACTAACAGCAAGTAATTCATCCTACTTGCAAATATGAATCTTAGACGACATTTCTCTGCGTGCACAAGGGAGCGCAGAAAGGCGCCTCCCAAAAACAAACCGACAGACTCGACGAGAGGAATGTTGCTGCGTGGGCAGCGACAGGGATGAACTCATGCCTGAATTTTACGTGTACTGGATCAGCACGGCGCTTCTATCCGTGCTCTACCTCGCCTCAGCCGCCATCTATGTCACCAAGCGAGACTGGGTTCGCCAGGTTCTGGCGGAACTCGGATTCCAAGCTTCCTATCTCATTCCGTTCATGATCATCATCAAGGTTCTCGGCCCGGCCGCGATCCTTTCCCGCGTCAGCGTGCCGCTCAGCGATCTCGCTTATGCCGGCATCTTCTTTCACCTGCTGCTGTCGGGCCTCGCCCATGTCGGCGTTCGAAAACCCGCCGGCGCTCTGCCAGCGGCGATCGGCCTGGCGCTACTGGTCACCTCGTTCATGACGCAGAACGACGCCCGCGACGTCCCTTCCCCTTCCGTCCAGGCCACAGCGCACTGATGAGCGCGCTCGCGCGTTTCGGCTCGCCGGAAGACGACATTGCCCCGGTGGCGCTGTTCCTGGCCAGCAAGGATTCGCAATTCATCACGGGCTACAGCCGGCGCAGCGTGTTGCGCCCCGCTGTACAGCGTAGCGCGACCTTGGTGACCGTAGACGCTGAAATTCTGTAAGCCGTCGAACCTAATGCGGTCTTTGAATTTCACAGTAGACAATGCTGCGGTTTGAGCCGGACCAAACAGACACCTTCATATCCGCCCCAATCACGCTTTCACCGGCGATCAAGCCCATCTCTCGTTCTGACCGCAACAGCAGCGCCCAGTTCATAAATGTCTCCATATAGCCATCGACCTCCGTCTCCGGAGAGAAATTGGCGAATAGGAGTGTGCCGCCAGGCTTGAGCATGCTGATGCACTTCTTGGTCAGCTTTACGGCGACCGGGTCCGGCAAATAGTCGTAGAGACCCGCGGCATAGACGAAATCGAACATTCCCAGCGCATGTCTTCCACCGATCAGGGATTTGACCGAACCGCTCACCGCCTCGACGGACGTGCCGGCGAAATCGCGGGCTACGGTTCCAACGCTCATCGGGTCTTGATCCAAAGCCACCCAGCGTTTGATCGCGCCGGCACCGAGAGCGTGCGACAAAGGCCCCTCACGAAGATGCCCCGCCGCGATGGCGAGGACTTCGGTGGAACCAGGCCGCGCCGAAGCGATTTCGTCAACGCGGCGAGCCAGAATGTCTCGACGCTCCCTTACCGCTAGGGATGACGAAGCATTTCGAGTGTAGGCGTAGATCGAACGTCCCAAGTTGCTGGCCGATAAGACAGCGTCCTCAATCTCAGGTCTGCCGTAGATGAAGTCGAGAAGGCGTGCATCGCCAGAATAGCCGCGCGGCTTTTCGAACGACCAGCGGGTCAATGGATCTTGATGAAGATAGTGAGCAACTGGATGAGATTGCGCGATCGGAACGATGACGTCCCATACCTCCGGATGAAAGCGCCGACGTATCTGATGCAAGGCGGCGGTCAGACGCTCGATGATCGCATGAGGCTCGACGCCGGATTTGAACTGACGGATCGACACGTCAAGGCTGAGGGCAAGCTCAGCGCTCGCAACGACAAGGTGGCCGGGATCTGGGGCAGCAAGCCTCCTTGCCGCCCGACGAATTTCACCTGGCGCGACAAGACTTTCACCGTCCAAGACCAGGCTTTGTACCATTTCGAGACCTCTTTGACATAGCATTAAGCATAATCAACCTCGAAATAGGATGCGACTAGAATCTACACGGGATAAGGGTATTTCTACTATTGCGGGTCAGATGCCACCCCTCTAACAAAGCTAAGCAATAAGACAAACCGGTTGCAGGTTGCCGAACGTGATTTTGGAGGGCGCCGAAGTATGGCTTACTTTTCAACTTACTTTAGATCGTTGTCAGACCGGTGTTGTTGCATGGTCGCGGCTTGCGCTAACGTCCAGCGCGACGAACCAGCCGCCAGCTTTTCATTTGCCGAGGCCCTCAAGTCTCTGAAATCTGAAAATGATGCTGTCCGAAGGCAGAGCTCACGGCATGGTCTTTGGATGGCGGTCGCCGTTTATGTGGCCTTCGCACTTCCCGACCGATGGCTGATCCCCGACGTTGCCCCTGTGACGATCGCCGCGCGATTCGTCGTTGCAACGGTCGCTCTGCTGGCTTTCGAAATCTTGCGACTGGCAAATGCGAAAACCGTCTGGCTTGACATCACATGTGCCGCTGCACTGCTTGTGGGCTATGTCGGCTGGCTGTACCCGGCGATTGCCACCCGCGACGTCACCGCCATGTCATACTACATGATATTCGGCGCCATCTTCATGATGGGAGCCAACCTCTTTTTCAGTTTCCCATTTCGGCTTTCGGTGATCACCTCGAGCCTCGTTCTATGCGCATTTTTCGTTACAATCGAGGAATTTTTTCCTTCAAGCCAAACCTACAAGCTTGCCTTCGGGTTGTTCTACATTTCGTGCTTTGTCTTCACGTCTTTCGTCAATTGGCGCTTGAACGTGGAGCGTCGAAACGTGTTGCTGAACGCGGCGGAGGCTCGCCACCAGCACTGGGAAGCGTCCGAGCGCGGAAGGTCCCTGCTCGAGCTTTCACATACTGACTACCTGACAGGCATAAGCAACAGACGCGCGCTGGATCGGCGACTCGACGAATGCTGGGCCGCTTGGAAAGACGAACGCCGCGACTTCTCCGTGTTCCTCATCGACGTCGACTTTTTCAAACGCTTCAATGATCGCTACGGACATCAGGAAGGAGACCGATGCCTGACTGTCATCGCCAATGCGCTGAAGGCACTTGTAGAGTCGTCCGATGGCCTGATCGGCAGGTATGGTGGCGAGGAATTTATCGTGGTCGTGCCGGCTGCCCTCCCCAAGGTCGCGATGGTTCTCGCCGAGAAGATCAGAATGGAAGTCGAGTCTCTGGCGATTGCTCACGACGAGCGACCAGATGATATGTCGATCGTAACCGTCAGCATCGGCGTCGCCTTCACCCGCGAGAAACTTGGAGAGAAAGTTGAACGAATAGTCCGTGAAGCCGACCTCGCTCTCTACAATGCCAAAGCAAGTGGCCGAAATTGCATTCGTAGTTTTGATCCGTTGTTGCCTCGCCCCGACGACTATGCTGGTAAACTCGTCCCGCTGCTGGCGGCCGCCATTGATCGCAAACTGGTCTCGCTGGTGTACCAACCGATCTTCGACGTGACGAACGAGAAACCAAGAGCTGTCGAGGCTTTGATGCGCCTCAGGATGCCGGACGGCACCGCGGTTTCACCGAAGACGTTCATTCCCGTTGCAGAACGAAGTGGCGCTATCCTCGAACTGGGCAGGTGGGCGATCGAGACGGCATGCCGTGATATACTGATGACCGATCGGATGGCTACCGTCAGCGTCAACGTATCGCCAATACAACTGCGTTCCCCCGGCTTTGCTGCCAGTGTCGCTGATATCCTTGCTCGGTGCGGGGTCTGTGGGTCGCGACTGGCCTTGGAAGTCACTGAGGGCCTGGACATGGATATGCAGTCGGAGGTGCTGAAATGCATTGCCGATCTGCGGGCACTCGGCGTCGAAATCTGGCTTGATGACTTCGGCTGCGGCTTCGCGGGTCTCTCCTGGTTGAGGGCAATCGAGTTTCAGACGGTCAAGGTCGATAGAACCTTCCTGCACGACAGCTCGAACCCACGCGGTTTGATGATGCTTCAGGACATGATTGCTCTCATCCGCAATCGTGGGAATACGATCCTGGTGGAAGGCGTCGAAACTGCAGCACAATTTTCCCTTCTCAAGGATCTTCGCATCGACCGTGTCCAGGGCTTTCATATGGGAATGCCGGTTAGCGCTGAACTTCTGAGCGCGGCATAACTCGATCTCACGGTTTCCGGTTGCTCCGCACGTTGCCGATGATCGGCGCGTGTCGGATGTCTTGCTTTTAAACGGATCAGGCAGTCTGATGCAGCGAGGCAATGGATCGCTGAAGGCAGACGAATATTCAGCGGCTGAACCTGAGAATGAGGAGCAGGATGGATCACGCCAACAGCCATCACATATCGGCGAGCGAAGAGCGGGAAGCGCGCAGGCTTCAATACCTGACCTGGGAACACATTGCGTCGGACCTCCGTCATCCGGCCCACCTGGCCCGCAAGGCGGAACTCCGGCGATCATGCGATGCGGAGCTGGCTGAGACGTCCTATATCGCCGAGCATGCCGCGATCTTCACCGAAGGCCTGATGATGGGCGAGCGCTCCTGGATCGCCGGGCACGCACTCGTCCGCGGCCAAGTGATCCTTGGCGACGATTGCACCATCAATCCCTATGCCTGTGTGTCCGGCACGGTGACCTGCGGCAATGGCGTGCGGATTGCCTCGCACGCCTCGATCGTCGGCTTCAATCATGGCTTCGACGATCCGGCCATTCCCATCCACCGCCAGGGTGTCGTCAGCATCGGCATAGTGATCGGCGACGACGTCTGGATCGGCGCCAATTGCGTGATCCTCGATGGCGCCACGATTGGAAATGGCGCGGTGATCGCCGCCGGCGCGGTTGTCACGGGCGACATTCCCGCCATGTCGGTTGCCGGCGGCGTGCCGGCCCGGGTGCTGCGGAGCCGAGGCTCGGCGCCCAGGAAATCCGGCACTGGAGACATCGAAGATCAGTTGGTCAGGCTCGGCCAGAAAGCGCAAGACCAATGGCCCGATATCCTTGCACGCTGGAAAACGCAGGGAACCTATGAATCGTTGGAAGCGGACGGCGTCCGCAGACCGGCGATCCGGCATTTATGCGACGCCATCGAGATCGCTGCCGGGTTCGGCCACTTGCCACCCGACCTCGATCCATCCGAGACCGTCCATCTTCTGCAAGGCCTGCAGGAACGGGAGACCGGGCTTTTCCCGGAAGAGCATTTGCGCATGTATGGCAAGGCGCTCAGGGATGATCCAAAGGCGCTCTATAACGTCCTTGCGGTTGGTTATGCGCTTGAACTGCTTGGCTCCAGCCCGCGGCAAGCTGTCCATGCGGTAGAGCTCGGCGCTGAAGAGCTCGATGAATGGCTAAGCGCCCTGCCCTGGTCGACCCGGGCGTGGCATGCCGGCAGCGTGGTCGATGCGATCGGAACCGCCATGTACTTCAATGCGAAGTATTTCGGCATCCGGCATTCACGGCAGGAACTTTTCGAGTGGCTGAGCCGCAATGCCAACAGCGTCTCCGGCCTATGGGGCGAGCCGACTGCGCTGGAAGGATGGCTCCAACCGGTAAACGGTTTTTATCGGCTGACACGCGGCACCTACGCCCAGTTTGGCGCAGCGCTTCCGCACCCGCACGCCTCGCTCGAAACGGTTCACCTCAACTATCGCAACCACAAGGGCTTCGTCGGCGCGAAATACAATGCCTGCAACCTGCTCGATACGATTCATCCCCTGCTGCTGATTGCCCGGCAGACCGACTACAGGCGGGCCGATGGCGAAGCGATCGCCCGCAATCTCATATCGAAGGCTCTGGATCGATGGCGGGATGGTGAGGGATTCCCGTTTGCCGATGGCGGCGAACCGGGCTTGCAGGGGACGGAGATGTGGCTTTCGGTCATTCACCTGGCCGCCGATTTCCTCGGTCTGGCGGATCGCTTCGCCTTCGTCCCGAAAGGCGTCCACCGAACGTCAACTGTGGGACTGGGTTTGTGATGATAGTTTTCGATCAACCGTGCAGTGATGCTGTCAGCCAGGCGGCGGCAAGGTCGCGCGCATTGCTGCGCTTGGCTTTGACCGGCACGATGACGTTGTAACGATCCTCGGCGGCAAGCTCGCCGCCATCGGCCTGCACCAAGGTTCCATCCTCCAGAAAGGTGCCGACCAGCATCCGCCATCCCAATGCCATCCCTTGGCCCGCGCGCGCGGCTGCGATGGTCTCGGTATAATGATTGAACCGCAGCGACGGCTTTATCTCGAGGTTGGCGCCGGTCAGCGAAAACCATTGCGCCCAGCTATACCAGGAACGATCGAGAACATCGGTTTCGATGAATTCGTCACCGGAGCCCAGCGGACCATCTGCCCGGCGCCTGAGGTAATCGGGAGAGCAGACGGGGCAAATGACGTCGCCGCGCGAGGCGATGACGGTTCCATCGCTGAAGGGAGGCACACCGTATCGAATTGCCACGTCGACTTCTCCATCGTCGAGGGCAATCGGGCTGTCCTGGGAAATCACCCGCACCAGAATGCCAGGGTTTGCCCGGCGGAATTCGGCCAGCCGCGGCAGTAGCCAGAAAGAAGAGAAGGCGACGGTCGCGCCTATCGTCACGACGTCCTGGCTGCGCGACTGGATCGCTTCCACGCTCTCGGCGATATCGGCAAGGCTCTTGGCCAGCGTGGCGCCAAGGTTGATGCATGCCGTTGTCGGCTCGATCGCTCGATGCTTGCGCACGAATAGGGGCTGGCCGAGTTCCTCCTCCAGCAAGGCAATCTGCCGGCTGACCGCTGCCTGGGTGACACCGAGTTCGGTCGCAGCCGTGGTGAAGCTTTTCCGTCTCAACACCGCCTCCAGGGTCACCAGCGCCGTCAGCGACGGGAGCCGTCTTCGGAAATGCATCGCAAACCTCTCATCGCATGATAAAAACTTATGCGAACGTGATTTTTTATGCCGTTGAAATGCCGGTAGTGCAAGGGCAATCTAGGGAAACTCTCGCATAAGAGGTTCTCATGCTAAACAGACTTCCTTCTTCCATTTCAGCCCTTCTCGACGCTCGTGCCAACGGTCACTCGCTGCCGGCCGGGCTGTATGTCAGAGAAGATGTGTTCGAAGCAGACATCGACGTCTTCTTCCACAATCACTGGATCTGTGTCGGCCTCGACTGTGACGTTCCCGAACCCGGCGACGCCACGGTGATCGACATCGGCAAGACGAGCCTGATCCTCCTGCGCGACGACGACGGAGAAATTCGCGTCCTGCACAATGTCTGCCGCCATCGCGGCTCCCGCCTTCTCGATCCGGGCAAGACGATCGTCTCAAAACTCGTCTGTCCCTACCACACCTGGACATATGAACTGACGGGCGAGCTCAGCTACGCCCCGCACATGGGCAAGGACTTCGACAAGGAGTGTCGGAGCCTCAAGCCCGTCACCTTCAAGTCGATCGGCGGGCTGATCTACGTCTGCCTCTCCGACAATCCGCCCGAGGACATCGCTCTCCTCGAACAGGCCATGGTCGAGCGCCTCGCTCCCTACGACATCCGCAATGCCAAGATCGCTCACCAGACCGACGTCATCGAGGACGGCAACTGGAAGCTCACGATGGAGAACAATCGCGAGTGCTACCATTGCTCCGCGAACCATCCGGAGCTTTGCGTCTCCTTCGTCGATCTCGACTTCGGCTTCGACCCCGAGACGCTGAGCCCGGAGGATCGCGAACAGGCCGAGGAGCATTTCAGGCTGTATGAAGAGCGGACGAAGGCGTGGGAGGCTGACGGCTTTCCCTCGGCTGCCGTCGAGCAACTCGCCGACTGCGCCACAAATTTCCGCACCCAGCGGCTGATCATCGCAGGCGCTGGTGAATCCCAGACCCACGATGCCACCGCCGCATCCTCCAAACTGCTCGGGCACATGACCCGCAAGGATCTCGGCGACATGCATCTTTGGGGCCACAACAGCTGGAACCACTTCATGGGCGACCATGCGGTGGTGGCAACCGTCATCCCGCTCTCCGCGGGCAAGACGCTGGTCAGAACCAAGTGGCTGGTCCACAAGGACGCCGTCGAAGGCGTGGATTACGATCTCGACAAGCTGACGGACGTCTGGGTCGCCACGACCGACCAGGACGCCGATCTGGTGGCGCGCTCCCATGCAGGCGCTCTCGACCCGGCCTATCAGCCAGGCCCCTATTCCCGCTTCTCCGAGACGAACCTCGACAAGTTCGCCACCTGGTACATCGACCGGATGCGCGCCCATGGATACTAGGAGCCCGCAGGCGCCCGCAGCCAGGGCCGCTCTTGACGACGTCTGGAACCCGGAAGAGGACGACACGCTCGTTTGTCTCGACGTTCAGCAGGAGACCCACGACGTCAAGACATTCACCTTCGCATCGCGCGAGGGCAAGCGGTTCGCCTTCAAGGCGGGACAGTATTTTCTGTTCGATCTCGAGCACAATGGAGAGGCGGAAAACAGGTGCTACAGCATCTCGTCTTCGCCGCATCGGACGAATGCCTTCTCCGTGACGGTGAAGCGCGTTCCCGGCGGCAAGATCTCCAACTGGCTTCATGACACGCTGGCTCCCGGGGCAGCCGTCAAGGCGAGTGGTCCGCTCGGTCACTTCGTCAGGCCCCAGACGGCGGGACGTAAGCTTTTGCTTTTGTCCGGCGGCTCCGGCATTACGCCCGTCATGTCCATTCTGCGTGAGATCGCCGACAGTTGCGAACCGGCCGACGTCGTCTTCATGCATGCCGGCCGGACGCCCCAGGATCTGATCTTTCGCGACGAGCTCGCCTGCATCGCCCGCAGGCTGAAAGGTCTTCGCCTCCACTTTCTCCCGGAGACCGTTGCCGGCGAGCCGTCCTGGCCCGGCCTGACCGGTCGCATTTCGAAAGAATATATCGGGCTTGCCGTTCCCGATATCACTGAGCGAACCGTGATGTGCTGCGGTCCCGCCCCGTTCATGGCGGCTGCGCGCGGCATTGCCGCCGAACTCGGCGTCGCCGGCTCGAACTACCTGGAGGAAAGCTTCGACGCCGCTGTCATCGACGAACCCGAAATTCCCGCGGTTCAGGAGGCGGCTGCCAAGGTTTTCCAGGTCACCTTCTCGAAACAGGCCCGCAGCATTGAGGTAACAGGCGAGCAGAGTGTGCTCTCATGCGCGAAGAAGGCGGGCGTCAGGATACCGTCATCCTGTGCGAACGGCGTCTGCGGCACCTGCAAGTCGAAGCTCGCCTCCGGGACGGTCGACATGAACCACAATGGCGGAATTCGCCAAAGGGAAATCGACGCCGGCTTCTTCCTGCCCTGCTGCTCGAAGCCGCTCAGCGATCTCGTCATCGAGCGCTGAGCGCCCGGTAACGTCGCGCCATTCACCGACGACAAGGACTGACTTCGATGCTGCGAGACCAAAGCGATTCCGCTGAGCCGACCGGCTCGACGGTCTTCAAGGATGAGCGGAAGCAGGCATATCTCAATCCTGAGGGAGCGGATCGGCCTCTTATCAGTCCTGTGCCGGCCACGACGCTCGATCGGGCTCGCCGCTATCGTCTGGAGCGCCTGCGCACGACGATGCGCGAATGGGACTGCGGCGCCCTGCTGCTCTACGACCCCGTCAACATCCGATATGCCTTCGATTCATCGAATATGAGCATTTGGACGATGCACAACGCCTCGCGCTACGCTCTGGTCCTCGCCGATGGTCCGGCGATACTGTTCGAATTCGAAGGCGCCGAGCACGTCAATGACGGGCTTCCCGGCATCGACGAGATCCGGCCGGCGAAGTCATGGATATTCTTCACGGCGGGCAACCTGATGGAACCCCGCCTGAAAGCCTGGGCGGACGAGGTCGCGGACCTCGTGAGCAGCCATGGCAGCAACAGGCGCGTTGCGGTGGACAGGCTCGAACCCGCCGGCGCCTTCGAACTGCGCGAACGCGGCTTCACGCTTGTCGACGGCCAGGAACTGGCGGAGCGGGCGCGATCGATCAAGAGCGCCGACGAAATCGAGCTGATGCGATGGACGATCCGTGTCTGCGAAGCCGGCATGGCGCGGATGTACGAGATGTCAGAGCCCGGCCGCACCGAAAGAGAAATCTGGGCCGAGCTTCACTTCGAAAACGCCCGCAGCGGCGGCGAGTGGCTGGAGACCAAGCTCTTGACCGCTGGCCCGAGAACGAACCCCTGGTATCAGGAGTGTTCGGACTACGTCATCAAGCGCGGGGAAATGATATCCTTCGACACCGATATGATCGGACCCTACGGCTATTGCGCCGACCTCTCGCGGTCGTGGACCGCAGGGCATGTCGCCATGACCACCAAGCAGAAGGAACTTTACGCGGCGGCCAGGGATCAGATCGAGCACAATCTCGCAATCCTGAAGCCCGGCATGACGTTCGCAGAATTCAACGCGTTATCGTGGCGGATTCCGGAGAAATACCAGCCTTATCGATACACGCTTGCTCTGCACGGAACCGGAATGGCGGACGAGTGGCCGGGGATCCTTCTGCATCCGGATTTCGACCCGGATTTCAGAGGCGCCATCGAGGAGGGCATGGTGCTCAACGTCGAAAGCCTGATCGCCGAAGCCGGATCCGAGAGCATCAAACTGGAGACCCAGGCTCTGATCACGGCCAGGGGCGCCGAGCGGCTGGACACGTTTCCGTGGGAGGACATCTGAGTAAACTCAGTGCGCCCTCAAAGCGGCTGCGCGATGCTGCGACGGCGTCTGCCCGAATGTGCGCTTAAAGGTTCTCGTGAACTGCGAGGCGTTTTCAAAGCCGACATCGAGCGCGATCTCGATCAGCGGCGCCTTAGACTGGGCAAGAATCGATTTCGCCCGCTCCATGCGAACACGATTATAGGCCTTGGCGGGAGACATTCCGGTCTTGTCGATGAAGATCCTCTCCAGTTGCCGCCTTGACAGGCCAACCATGGCGGCAAGCTTCTGAATCGACATGCTGCCGTCGACGAACTGTTCCATTGCAATCATCGCCGCCTTGACGCGGGCGTCTTCATACTCGTCGTAGAGCGGCCGCCGCGGCTGTATATCCGCCGACGTCCGGGCCTTTTCGATCTGAAGCACTTCAAGCGCGTTTCGCTCGGCGTCGCGGCTGATGCGTTTCCTGACCAGCAGTGCCGCCATGTCGGCGGAACTGCTGCCGCCTGCGCAAGAGCCGCGCTGGCGATCGAGATTGAAGAGCCGGTCGGAACGAACGCTGAGCTCGGGAAACCGCTCGCGAAATTCCTTGTAATGCAGCCAGCTCACACAGGTTTCGTGCCGCTTCATCAGGCCGGCCTCCGCAAGAATGAATGAACCTGTGCACACGCCGATCAACGGCACCTTCTTGGCATCCGCCTGCTTGAGAAAGGCGATGGTCTGCTGGTCGACGGGGTTCTCCACCGCCAGAAGGCCGCCGACGACCACGATGTAGTCGAACTTCGCCGGATCGACGAAATCGGAGGTCGGTGCAACCTGGACGCCGCAGCTCGCGGTGATCAGGTGCCTCGTGCTGCCGATCACCTGCCAGTCGGCAAGAAGCCTTCCGGAACGATCCTGCTCGTCGCTGGCCAGCCGCAGCGTATCCACGAAGAGTGCGAAGGCCGACAGCGTGAACGAGCGCGCCAGAACGAACCCGACTTTGAGCCGGCCAGCCGATCTTGCGGCGTCGTCTGCTTGGCGTTGCTGATCGGGTCGCATAGTCATCTCCCTGCCGAAAACGCGCTCATCGGATCTGAAAGCCATGCGCCAGCGGATCACGATCGTCAACGAAAATGGTGTTGTGCCCGATGACGCGCGCCCAGCCTCCGATGCTGGGAAGAATGCCGCTATAGGGTCCAATGCTCGCCTCGGCTTCGACCCGGCCCTCGAAGATGGTTCCGATCAAGCTTTCGTGCCGGTATCTCGACCCGATGGTAAGCCGCCCCTTCCCATAGAGCTGGGCCATGCGCGCGGAGGTGCCGGTGCCGCCCGGCGAGCGATCGATGGCCTTTTCGCCATAGAAGACGGCGCAGCGTCCATCCGAGACGTCATTCACCGGGCGGTCGCACCAGATGGCGTGATGCACACCGCGAATCCTCGGGTCGTCGGGATGAACAGGATCGCAGATACCGGCAAGGGCTGACCTCAGTCTCTGGCTGCAGCCGACAATGTCGGATGCGGTCACGCCGTCGAGGCCGCTCCAGTTATCCTGTGGTTCGATTACCGCATAATAGTTGCCGCCATAGGATATATCGACGCGCAGACGGCCCATTCCCGGCACATCCACCTCGACATCAGCCTCATGGAGATAGCTCGCCACATTGTGGAGACGAACGGAATCGACATATCCGTCCTTCTCCTCATAGGTCACGTCAACCCTCCCCGCAGGCGTCTCGATGGCGACCCGGCCGGGTTCGCGCGGCTTGACCAACCCCTCCTCGATCGCGGCGGTCACGGTGCCGATGGTGCCGGCGCCGCACATCGGCAGGCAGCCGCTCACTTCGATGAACAGCACGGCGAAATCGCAATCCTGCCGATAGGCCGGATAGATGATCGCCCCTGACATGATGTCGTGCCCCCTCGGCTCGAACATCAGCGCCTTGCGCACCCAGTCATGGTCGCGGACGAAAATCTCCCGGCGCTCGCTGATCGGTGCATGGGCAAGCAGTGGACCGCCTCCGGCGACCAATCGGACGGGATTGCCGCAAGTATGCGCATCGATGCAGAAGAAGCTGTTTCTCATCTCTTTATGTCCTTGCTCATTTCGCCTTCGGCAGCCTGTCGCGGTCGAGCAGGCCGCGGGACAGCCGGTCGAGCAGAAGGGCGACAGCGACGATCGCCAGGCCTGCCCTGAGACCAAGCCCCATCTCCATGCGCGTCAAGCCGCGCGTCACCTCAGCACCGAGACCGCCGGCACCGACGAGCCCGGCCAGCACGACCATGGCCAGCGACAGAAGGATGCACTGGTTGAGCCCGACCAGGAGCGTCTGCTTGGCCAAGGGGATCTCGATCTTCCAAAGAACCGAGCGAGGCGGCGCCCCGATGGCGCTGCCAAGTTCGATGAATTCCTTCGGCACCTGGTTGAATGCCAGCGTGGTCAGTCGGAGCATCGGTGGAATGCCATAGACGATGGTGGCGATGATTGCCGGCACGCGTCCAAGGCTGAAGATCATCACCGCAGGAATGAGATAGACCCACGGCGGCACGGTCTGCATCACATCGAGAACCGGGCGAACCATCGCCTCCAATGTCTTGTAGCGCGAGCACAGGACGCCGATCGGGAAGGCGATGAGCACGGAGATCAGGACCGCGACGGTGACCAGAGACAGGGTCTGCATCGATGCCGTCCACAGCCCCATGAGGAGACAGAAGCCCAGGCAAAGACCGGCCAGGATCGCGGCGCGCAGACCGACGGCGACGAATGCCAGAACGACGACGATCGCGATGAGCCCATAGGGCGGCACGAAGAGCAGTGCCGCTTCGAATCCGGAAAGAACCGCTTCGACCAGATAGCTGATCGCCGCAAACAGCGGATGAAAGTTGGTGTTGAGCCAATCGACGGATGGCGCCAGGAAAGCGCCGGGCGAAAACTGCAGGATGGACGGATTCATGACTTCCTCCTCGTTCCCAGACGAGCAGCACTCTGGGTTATGCGATCAAGCACCATGGTCAGAACCACGATGGCGATCGCTCCATTGATCGAGGTCGCGATGTCGAGCGTTCTGATCGCGCCGTAGATCGTCTCGCCAAGCCCGCCGGAACCGACGATGCCTGCGATGACGACCATGCCGAAGGCCATCATCAGGCTCTGGTTGATGCCCGCCATGATGCTCGGCAGCGCGAAGGGAAGGCGGATCTTGAAGAACATCTTCGCCGGCGTCATCCCAAGCGCCTCTCCGAGTTCGATGAACTCCTTGGGCGTCATCCGGATACCGAGAGACGTCAGGCGGATTGCCGGCGGCACGGCGACGATCACAGTCGCGATCAATGCCGTCGCCGGTCCATAGCCGAGCAGAGCAATCGCCGGCAGCAGGTAGATGTATGGCGGAAGCGTCTGGATCAGGTCCAGGCCGGGCTCCATGAAACGATCGAGGGCGGGAAAGAAGCCGGCCATAATGCCGATCGGGATGCCGATCACCAGGGCGAGCGTGGTTGCGGTCAAGACCAGCGCCAGCGTGCTCATCGTCTCCGGCCAGAGTCCCATGGAAAAACAAAGCGCCAGCGCGACGCCGCTCAGCAGGGCGAACCAGACATTGACCAGCCGCCAGCCGACGAGCGCCACGATCAGCGCGATCAGATAGAATGGCGGAAGTTCCAGGAGCCATAAGATCCCGGCATAGAGCCCTTCGAGAACCTGTCTAATGGAATCGAAAAGGAACTCGCCATTGTCGCTCACCCATTCGAGCGCGGAATCGGTCCATTCGTCAAAAAGATCGATGAAGCCTGAACTATCCATGTCAATCAGCTCCAGTTGGTGGACGCCGCCGGCAGATCGTGGGCGGATGGTCCCTTGACGCCCATCAGCAGGCTGCGCGGCGTGACCACGCCGACAATCTGACCATTGTCCACGACGGCGATGGCGTCGCGCTCCGACTGCATCGTCAATGTGATGAGTTCGTCGATGTCGGCGTCCGGCGTCGTGCGCGCCAGCGACGCGATGTCGGAATTCGGCGCGCTTTGCTGGAATTCGGCGACACTGCGCATGACGGAATGCGCCTTGATCAGATGGAGACGGGATATGCCGGCGACGAATTCGGCGACATAGGCATCCGCCGGGTTGAGGATGATCTCCTCGGCCGTGCCGGTCTGGATGATGACGCCGTCCTTCATGATCGCAATGCGGTCGCCGATCCGGATCGCCTCGTCGAGATCATGGGTGATGAAGACCGCGGACTTGCCCAAGGCTTTCGTCAGCTGCCGGAATTCGTCCTGAAGCTGGCGCCGGATGAGCGGATCGAGCGCGCTGAACGGCTCGTCCATCAGAATGATCTCTGGGTCGGAAGCGAGCGCACGGGCGAGACCGACGCGTTGCTGCATGCCGCCCGAGAGCTCGCCCGGATACCGGTTCACCCAGTCTGCGAGGCCGACCTTCTCGAGCGCGGCAACGGCGGTCTTGTTTCGCTCCGGCTTGGTTATTCCCTGCACCTCGAGGCCGAAGGCCGCATTTTCCAGGACTGTGCGGTGCGGCAACAGAGCGACGCTCTGAAACACCATGCCGATGTTCCTGGCGCGCATCTGCCGGAGATCGACCGGAGACAGGGCGGCGAGGTCGCGCCCCTTGACGAGGACCTTGCCGGCGCTCGGCGTGATCAATTTGTTGAGCAAGCGGATGAGCGTGGATTTTCCGCTTCCCGACAAGCCCATGATGCAGAAGATTTCGCCGCGCCGCACCTGGAGGCTCGCCTCGGACACGCCGACGACGCAGTTGTATTCCTTCAAGACCTCTTTTTTGCCGAGGCCGCGCTCCTTGATCGACTTCATTGCCGCAGCGGACTTGTCACCGAAGACTTTCCAGAGGGACTGGCAGTCGATCAGGACATCATTGATATCGGCAGTTACGGTTTTCATAGCGATCCCCTTGAGCCAATCGGCGCTGGCTTCTCTCGTTGAATCTCCCAGCGTCCTTTGCGCGTCCAAAAGAACGCGCGGCGCTGTAGGATGGCCGCCCGACGGATCGGACGGCCACGACGTGGTTAGTTCTTCTTGATGTTTTCCCAGCGCTTGATCAGGTCGGCATGGGCACCGATCCAATCCTGCACGGCCTGGTCCATGGTCTTGCCTTCATTGACCGCGCCGTTGATGGCAGTGATGTCGGCGAGCGGCACATAGACGCTGGCCATCACTTCGCGCGCATGCGGGTTCTCTGCGGAGAAGCCCTTATGGCCGATCCAGTAGTAGCTCTGCGGCGGCGGGAAGATGCCCTTCGGATCCTTGAGGTACTTGACCTCGTACTTCTGGACCATCCAGGACGGCTCCCAGATCGTCACCGCGATCCACTCCTTGCGATCATAGGCGGACTTCAGCGCCGCCGTCATCGCGGCGGTGCTGCCCTCGACGAGCTGGAGCTTGAGGCCGTAGTCCTTGACCGCATTCGAGGTATCGCGCATCAGGCCGGCGCCCGGTTCGATACCGATGATCTTGCCGCCGAACTTGTCGGCGTTTTCATTGAGCTGTTCCAGCGAGTCGATCGGGACATATTTGGGAACCGCAACACCCTGATAGAGGCCGTGCGAAACCGGCGAGATCTTTTCGAGGCGGTTCTTGTTCTTGTCCCAGTAGTCCTGCGCGACATAGTCCGTCTGCGAGGTGAGAACCTGGATGTCACCCTTGGCAAGAGCGGCATAGGCGATGCCCCATTCGGAGAACTCGGTCACCTTGACGGTGTAGCCCGCGTCTTCGAGAACCTTCTTGGTGATACCGGTGATGGGCGTCAGATCTTCCCACGACATCGTTCCCATGGTGATCGTCTTTTCTTCCGCGCGAGCAGGAAGGATGCTGACCCCGATCATTGCAGCGGCGCAGAGCGCCTTCCAAAAATTTTTCATTGTTCTTACTCCTGTTTTACGTTCCCATTCTCATTGAAGTCTGCGAGCGGGCAGCTTCACATTGCGCGGGCCGAGGGATCATCCCTCGCGGCCAGCACGCAATTCCTGCAGGCGGATGACCGAGTTGACGCCGAGCCACGCGATGGGCTCGGGCGGCAATCTCACCGGTTCCGGCTGGTTCTTGTATTTGTCGAGTTCGGAGCTTGCGGCGCCTGTCGCCAGATCGGCCGCCATCATTCCCGCAAGCGTGCTCTTGACGGTGCCGAGACCATTCTCGCAGCAGGCGGAAAAAAGCCCTTCCTCGACTTCGCCGAATGCCGGCACGTGGTTTCGGCTCAGGCAGAGCGCACCCGCCCAGCTAAACTCCATCGGCAGGCTTTCCATTCCGGGGAAGCGAGCGTCGAACGAGCGGCGCTGCTCGGCCGCCACGCCGGCGACCCGCTTCTCCGACACCTGGAGGCTCGGGTCGTAAGTGAACCGCGTCCTGATGACGATCCTCGAACGGCCATCTGTGGTGATCTTGCGCACCGTCGCGCCCATCGGGTCGGCCGGCAGCAGCGCCCAACGGTCTGCGCCGGTGATATCGCCGCCGAATTCGTTCTGGGAAAAGGCCGATGTCATCGACGCGTAGGTGAATATGTGCATCAGCCGCCCGCGGAAATGGCCGAAGCTTTGAATATGGCCGTTCACGCCCAGAATGACCTTCGGCGCGGAGACCGATCCGCGAGCCGTCTTCGCCTTCCAGGACTTTCCCTCGCGGGAAAGCTCCAGCACCGGCGAGTGCTCGCGGATGGCGATCTTTGCGCTAAGTCCGCGCGCCAGGCCGCGGATATAGTCGGCGGGCTGGATCATCACCGCGCCCGGCGTATAGAGCCCACCGCGATAATAGCGCGAGCCCGTCATCTCCCGCATCTGATCGGCATCGAGAACGCGATGCTGCTCACCGATCTTTTCGAGCGACTTCCTGTAGTTGTCGTTGAGCCCGAGCCCCCGGTCGGAGGCCGCGGCATTCACCTTGCCCGCTGGATCGAAGGTTTCCCTGGACAGGCCGTATTCCGCCGCGACATCGGCTGCGAAGGAAATCGCCAGACGGTTCTGTCGAATCTCGTCCTTGGTCGCCTCTTCGTCGGCCACCGAATACTCGCCGGAAGAGAGATTGTGCGGCACGTCGATCATGAAGCCGGAATTTCTCCCGGCCGGACCCTTGGCGACTTCACGCGCCTCCAGGACGACGATCTTGTCCTGAGGGCGCAACTGCGAGAGGCGGCGGGCCGCCGACAGACCGGCAAATCCGGCGCCGACAATCAGCCAGTCCGCGGTAATGTCGTGTTCAAGCGCCATTGCGGGAAAGGCGCGTTCGCTGATCGCCTCCCATCCCGAAACGCCGGTATCGATCGGCAGGCGCTTGATCACATGGCGGCTCATCGGATCGTCTCGTCGACCGACCGTTCGGATACGTCGATCCAGATGGTCTTGAGTTCGCAGTAATTGTCGTGAGCGAAGACCGACTTGTCGCGGCCGCCGAAGCCGGACTCCTTGTAGCCGCCGAACGGCGTGCTGGCGTCGCCTTCTCCGAAGCAGTTGACGGTGACGACGCCGGCGCGGATCTCCCGCGAGAGCCTGATGGCGTTCCGCAGGCTACCGGTATAGACGGACGCCGTCAGGCCGTAGTTCGTGTCGTTGGCAAGGACGATCGCCTCGGCCAGCGAATTGAAGGTCGTCACCGAAAGCACCGGGCCGAAAATTTCTTCCTGGAAGAGGCGGCTGGCCGGCGTCACGCCCTCGACCACCGTCGGTTCGATGAAGATGCCGTTATAGGTTTCACCGCCATGGGCGATCGAGAGCTTCTCCGTCTTGGCGTCGTCGAGGAAAGACTTCACCTTTTCGAAATGCGCCTTGCTGACGAGCGCGCCGATGCGGTTTGCCGGGTCGAGTGGATCGCCGGTCTTCCATTCGCGCATATAGGCGCCGATGCGTTTCAGCAGTTCGTCCTTGATCTTGGCATGAACGATCAGACGCGAGGTGGCCGAGCAGTTCTCGCCCATGTTCCAGAAGGCGCCGTTAACGACCTGCTCGGCAACGAGGTCCAGGTCTTCGGCATCGTCGAGAACCACCGCGGGGTTCTTGCCGCCGCATTCGAGCACCACCTTCTTGAGGTTCGAGTCGGCGGCGTAGCGCAGGAAGCGGCGGCCGGTGGGCGTCGATCCGGTGAAGGCCACCATATCGACATCCATATGCAGGCCGATCGGCTCGCCGACCTCCTTGCCGCCGCCGGTCACGACGTTGAAGACGCCCGCCGGGATACCTGCTTCATGAGCAAGCTCGGCGACCCGCAGCGTGGTGAGCGTCGTTTCCTGTGCCGGCTTGACGATCACCGAGCAACCGGCGGCAAGCGCCGGGCCGATCTTCCAGGCCAGCATCAGCAGTGGGAAATTCCACGGCAGCACGCATCCGACAACACCGATCGGCTCGCGCACGATCATCGTCAGCGCGTTGGCGCCGACCGGAGCGGTGTTGTCATAGAGCTTGTCGATCAGCTCGGCGTGCCAGCGGAGCGTATGAATGGTATCGGCAACATCGACCGCCTGGCATTCGCCGACCGGCTTGCCGCTGTCGAGGCTCTCCATGACGGCGAGTTCATGACGATGCTCCTCCAAGAGTTTGGCGAGCTTGAGGAGCACCGCCTTGCGTTCGGCCGGCGAACGCAGCCGCCAGCGGCCATCGTCGAAGGCTTGCTTCGCCTTGGCGACGGCGGCGTCGACGTCGGAGGCATCGCATGCAGCGATCTCGGCGAGAACCTCACCCGTCGCAGGGTTCGTGGAGGTGAACGTCTTACCGGAGTTCGCCGGACGGAACGCGCCGTCGACGAAGGCATTCGTCGGAAGTTGAAGACCGGCGGCGATCGCCTTGTATTCGGCTGCGGTCAAGGGTTCATGCATGGTTTGCTCCCGACGTGATTTGGCTGACCGTGCGCTTCAAGGTGGCGACGACGGTCTGAAGTGTTCGTTTTTCTTCCGAGTTGAGCGGGCGCAGCGGCGCGCGCACCGAGCCGACGTTCAGCCCGATCAATTCGCATCCGTGCTTGATCGACTGGACGAACTTGCCGCATTCGAGGAAATCCATCAGCGGCAGCATCGCGGTCATGATCGCCCGGCCCTTGTCGAAATTCTTTTCGACGACGCAGGCCTCATAGAGGGCGACATGTTCGCGCGGCAGGAAATTGGAGCCGGCGCAGACCCAGCTCTTCGCGCCCCAGGCGAAGAATTCGAGCGCCTGGTCGTCCCAGCCGCAAGACAGTGAAATATGCGGAAATTTCCGGGCAAGCAGGTGAAGTTTGCCCATGTCGCCGGAGCTTTCCTTGATGGCGACCACGTTCTTCGACTTGCCGACGCGGGAGAAATATTCTTCGCCCATCACGACACCCATGCGCGCGGGATAGTTGTAGAGCATGATCGGCAGGTTGGCCGCGCGGTCGACGGTCAGAGCGTGGACCGCATTCTCGCGTTCGGTCGGCAGCGCGTAGGGCGGTGACGACACCAGGATTGCATCCGCGCCGATGTCCTTCGCCGCCTTTGCGTATTCGACCGAATCTTCGGTGCGCGTGGCGCCGGTCCCGATAATAAGCGGCAGCCGCGTGCCGATGACGTCCCTCGCATAGGCTGCGAGGTCGAAGCGCTCCTGGCTGCTCTGGGCGTAATACTCGCCCGTCGAGCCGCCGACGATGATGCCGTGGACGCCGGCCTCGATCAGCGACTCGAGCACGGCGGCAAATCCGGCTTTGTCGATCTGGCCATTTTGATCGAGCGGCGTCACCGCCGGTGTATAGATCCCCTCAAACTTCACGATGACTTCTCCAATATTTGCGTGGCGGGGCCGCCGAGGAAGGCGTCCGCCTTGAGGCCTTGCGGGGCGATGAACATCTCCATGTTCTCGCGGGACAATTCCCAGTGTTCGAAGACGAGGTCGACGACGGCATTCTCATCGTGGGCGCCGAGCGCATCGATGAAGCTGTCATGATGGTCGACGGCCACCTGAAGCCGCCGCTTCATGTCCTCGTTCCTCGGCCGGAAGAAGGTGTGGCCGATGCGCGCGTGGTCGATCAGCAGCCGGCCGAGGCTCGGCTGCAGATAGACGTTGCCCGACATCTCGCCGAAAATTTCGTGAAAACGATTGTTCTCGAGGACCATCGCCAGCGGATCCATGTTCTCGCTGGCGGCGCGGAACCGCTCCTGGGTCTGCTTCAGGTCTGAAAGCTGGGCGGGTTTGAAATTCTGCACGGCGAGACGGCCGATCGCCGCGTAGATCATCGGTGCGACGAGAAAGAAATTCCGCAGGGTGGAATGGTTCATCGGGATGACCCGCGCACCCCTGTTCTCGCGGATGTCGATATAGCCCTCGCCGGCAAGGCGCCGAAATATGTCGCGAACCGGCGTCCGCGAGAGCCCGTATCTTTCACTCAAACTGGCTTCGTCCAGATCGGCGTCCGGGTCCAGTTCCATCGTCAGGATCTGCCGTTTCAGGTCTTCGTAGAGATTGCTCTTGGGTGTCTTCGCCATCGTCGCTCTCCGGCCAGTCGTTGCTCTACGCCGTGAAAATGGCACGCTTGTCGGAGGGAGTCAATAATTGTGTACTTTGCGTACACAATTAGTATTTATAGAATACACAATGATGCCGAGCGCTATGGTCGCGATGCCTGTAAGGCGCCGCTTTAACGTGCGGACAATGTTCGACATTCCGCAGCGGCGACCGTCGCGGCGTTCTTGCCAGCGGATCATCGTGGCAGGTCGGTGAGAATGTCTCTGGAGTTGACGTCGATACGACGTCGGTCATCAGGCCTCGAAGCCTGGACGCCGGCGACCCGGCGAGCGGCCATTGCGGAATATCTCGTTTCCGGTGGCGGCGGTTTTGTCGGGGAGCGCCGGCCCGGCGCTCCCCGGGGTCGATTAAGAAGCCAGAACGCCGCTCTTCTTGGCGGTCCACGTGGCCATGTAGTCCATAAGGCCAGGGTTTAGGCAATCGTAAGGCTCGAGGCCGGACGCCCTCAACTGCGCCCTGACGGCGTCCATCTTCGCGGGGTCGAAGCCGCTCTCGATGATCGACGACACGAAGGCCGCAAAGCCCGGCTTCGCCCAGCCGCTTTCCTGGAAGCGTTCCGGATGGACGAAGGACAATCCCTGGAACGGATGTTCGCGCACGACCGGCCCATACATATGCACGCCGCATTCCTTGCAGGCATGGCGCTGGATCAAGGCGGCGGAATCGACGACGGCGAGCTTATCGCCGTTCTCCAGCACTTCGACGCTTTCGGTCGGAGCGACCGCCACGACCGAGAAGACGGCGCCCTCGGGCTTCCAGCACTTGGTGCAGCCGCAGGCGTGATTATGGGCGATATCGCCCTTGATCTTCACCTTGACCGGATTGCTTGCGCATTTGCAGACGAGCGTCCCGCCTGCGAAAGCAGCGTCAGTCGCCCGAAAGCCTGAATCCACTGCCGGATGTATGGCTATGCTGGTCATGGGTTTCTCCTCCCCTTCTGGGCCGTTTGCGATATGCCCGGCCAAGCTCTGCAATCAGTCTCCCAATCTCCGCGCGTGCCAGCGCAGATGGTCTTCCATGAATGTCGAAATGAAGAAGTAGGAGTGGCCGTACCCGTCCTGCATGCGAAGCCGCAGGCTGATGCCGGCCGTCTCGCAGGCCTGCCTGAGCTCTTCGGGGCGCAATCCGTCCTGCAGGAAGCTATCCGCCGTGCCTTGGTCGACGAGGAATTCCGGGAACCGGTGCCCGTCTTCGATCAGCGAGCAGGCATCATAGGCCCGCCAGTTCCTTTCATCCGATCCGAGGTATTTCTGGAATGCCGGCTTTGACCAGCCGGAGACCGAGGGATGGCTGATCGGCGCGAAGGCCGAGCAGCTGCCGAAGCGTTCGGGGTGCTTGAGCGCGATCGTGATCGCGCCATGTCCCCCCATCGAGTGGCCGAAGATTCCCTGCCGCGTCATGTCGACCGGAAACTCGGCCGCGATAAGCTTCGGCAATTCATCGACGATGTAGCTGTACATCCGATAATTCTGTGCGAACGGCGGCTCAGTGGCGTCGACGTAGAAGCCGGCACCCTTGCCGAACTGCCAATTATCCGGCTCGTCCGGGACGGTATCGCCCCGCGGACTGGTGTCGGGGCAGACGATGATAATACCGAGTTCTGCGGCAAGACGCCGATACTCTCCCTTTTCCATGACGTTCGCATGGGTGCAGGTCAGACCGGATAGGTACCATAGAACCGGCAACTTCCGTACTTTGGCCTGCGGCGGTAGGAATACCGCAAAGGTCATGTCGCAGTCGCAGACATCCGAGCGATTGATGTAAACGCCCTGGGTGCCGCCATGAGAATTTTCGGTCGAGATGGTTTTCATGGCTCAGTAGACTACCACGCCGCGGATGGACTTGCCGGAATGCATCAGCTCGAAGCCCTTGTTGATGTCTTCGAGCGGCATGGTGTGGGTGATCATCGGATCGATCTGGATCTTGCCCTGCATGTACCAGTCGACGATCTTCGGCACGTCGGTGCGCCCTCGGGCGCCGCCGAAGGCGGTGCCCATCCAGTTGCGGCCGGTGACCAGCTGGAACGGCCGGGTGGAGATCTCCTGGCCGGCGCCGGCCACGCCGATGATGATGGACTTGCCCCAGCCGCGATGGCTGGCTTCCAGCGCCTGGCGCATCACCTTGGTGTTGCCGGTGCAGTCGAAGGTATAGTCGGCGCCGCCGATCAGGTCGCCGTTGCGTTTGGTCAAGTTGACCAGATAGGGCACGATGTCGTCACCGACCTCCTTCGGATTGACGAAGTGGGTCATGCCGAACTTTTCGCCCCATTCCTTGCGATCACTGTTGATATCGACACCGATGATCATGTCGGCGCCGGCAAGCTTCAGGCCCTGCAGCACGTTGAGACCGATGCCGCCGAGACCGAAGACGATCGCCGTCGAACCGATCTCCACCTTGGCGGTGTTGATGACCGCGCCGATGCCGGTGGTGACGCCGCAGCCGATGTAGCAGATCTTGTCAAAGGGGGCGTCGGGATTGACCTTGGCAAGGGCGATCTCCGGCAGCACGGTGAAGTTCGAAAAGGTCGAGCAGCCCATATAGTGGTGGATCTTGTCCTTGCCGATCGAGAAGCGGCTGGTGCCATCCGGCATCAGCCCCTGGCCCTGGGTCGCGCGGATCGAGGTGCAGAGATTGGTCTTGCGGGACAGGCAGGAATAGCATTCGCGGCATTCCGGCGTGTAGAGCGGAATGACGTGGTCGCCCTTCTTCACCGAGGTGACGCCCGGACCGACATCGACGACGATGCCGGCGCCCTCATGGCCGAGGATGGCGGGAAAAAGGCCTTCCGGATCGGCGCCCGACAAAGTGAAATCATCGGTGTGGCAGATGCCCGTCGCCTTGACCTCGACCAGCACTTCGCCGGCCTTCGGGCCTTCCAGCTGCACAGTCATCACTTCGAGCGGTTTTCCGGCCTGAACGGCAACGGCGGCGCGAACGTCCATCTTCATATCTCCCTGCTGATTTTGTTGCTTCCCAGCTGATTTATCGGGCTCGAGCTTGGCATGGTCGACGAACTCGGCTCAAGCGAAAACACCCGGCCACCCGGTCTTTCCCTTTCAGGCGAATTCCATGATCACGGCATCGACGGCCAGGCTTTCGCCGGCTGCAGCATTGATCTTGGAGACGACGAGATCGCGGTCGGCGCGCAGCACGTTTTCCATCTTCATCGCCTCGACGATCGCAAGCGTCTCACCGGCCTTGACCTCCTGACCCTCGGCAACAGCGATGGCGATGACGAGGCCGGGCATCGGGCAGAGCAGGAGCTTGGAGGTATCGGGCGGCAGCTTCACCGGCATCAGCCTGTCGAGTTCGGCATGACGTGGCGAAAACACCTTGGCCCTCACCGAAAGCCCCTGCCAGTCGATGCGCAACCCGTTGAGAACGGGACGGACCTGCGCGATGATGTCGCGACCGCCGACCTTGCCGCTCCACACAGGGTCTCCCGGTCTCCAGTCGGTGACAACACTCCGGTTCTCGCCCTCGATCGCCATGTCCATATCGAAAGGGATGGTGACGAGGCCGTCGAGCAATCTTGCGGCGACGTGGTTGTCGCCGATTTTAACCACCCAGTGCTCGCGCAGCGCGCCGGATGCAGCGCGCAGGCGATCGGCGAAACGTTCGCGGCGGTTCGCCTCGATCAGCGATGCGGAAAGCGCGATGGCGGCAAGCACGGCCTCCTCCTGCGGCTCCGGTTTCATCGGTGCGAAACCATCGGGATATTCCTCGGCGATGAAGCCCGTGGAAAGCCGGCCCTCGCGCCAGCGCGGATGTTTCATCAGCGCCGCCAGGAACGGAACATTATGTTCGATGCCGTCGACGACGAAGCCGTCGAGTGCCCGGGCCATGGCCTCGATCGCCTCGAGCCGCGTCGGCGCCCAGGTGCAGAGCTTGGCGATCATCGGATCGTAATACATCGAGATCTCCGCACCCTCGAAGACGCCGGTATCGTTGCGGATGACGACATTGCCGGTCCTGCCTTCCGCCGGCGGGCGGTAGCGCGTCAGGCGGCCGATCGAGGGCAGGAAATTGCGGTAGGGATCTTCGGCATAGAGCCGGCTCTCGATCGCCCAGCCGTCGAGCCTGACATCTCCTTGAGCAAAGGGAAGGGGCTCGCCCGCTGCGACACGGATCATCTGCTCGACGAGATCGATGCCGGTGACGAGCTCGGTCACCGGGTGCTCGACCTGCAGACGGGTGTTCATTTCCAGGAAATAGAAATTGCGGTCGCGGTCGACGATGAACTCGACGGTGCCGGCGCTCTGGTAGTCGACGGCTTTCGCCAAGGCCACCGATTGTTCACCCATCGCCTTGCGGGTTTTTTCGTCGAGGAAAGGCGAGGGCGCCTCTTCCGCGACCTTCTGGTTGCGCCGCTGGATCGAGCATTCGCGTTCGCCGAGGTAGACGACGTTGCCATGTGCATCGGCCAGGACCTGGATCTCGATATGGCGCGGCTCAACGACGAATTTCTCGATGAAGACACGGTCGTCGCCGAATGAGTTCTTCGCCTCCGAGCGGGCGCGCTCGAAGCCATCGCGCACCTCCGCCTCGTTCCAGGCAATACGCATGCCCTTGCCGCCGCCGCCAGCCGAAGCCTTGATCATGACGGGATAGCCGATCCCGGCTGATATCACTTCCGCATGGGCGGCATCCTCGATGATGCCGAGATGGCCGGGCACGGTGGAGACACCGGCGGCGTTGGCGAATTTCTTCGATTCGATCTTGTCGCCCATCGCCATGATCGCCTTCGGCTTCGGGCCGATGAAGACGATTCCCTGCTTTTCCAGCTCGGCGCAGAAGGAGGCGCGTTCGGAGAGGAAGCCGTAGCCGGGATGCACCGCCTCGGCGCCAGTCGCCTTGCAGGCAGCGATGATCTTTTCGGCAACCAGATAACTTTCCGACGCGGCGGCCGGGCCGATATGCACGGCCTCGTCGGCCATCTCGACATGCAGCGCGTCCCGATCCGCATCCGAATAGACCGCGACGGTTTGAATGCCCATGCGGCGCGCAGTCTTGATCACGCGGCAGGCGATTTCGCCGCGATTCGCGATCAGGATTTTCTTGAACATCGAGACTCCACCCAGAAATGCATCCCGGAGTTTTACGCACAAAACACCGGAACGCACAATCAGGCTTGCGGAGGGTCAGGCGACGGCTGCTTCCGAGACGGGTTCTTCGTCGACGATGCGCAGCCAGCGGCTGCGCCGCGGCTCGGCATATTCGCGCAGCTTGACGGCGGCCATGATCCCCGCCCAATGCGGATGATTGGCGCCGGCCAGTGTTGCCTGCTCGATCTGCTGGAGCACGCCGTATTCGACCGGCGAGACCGGGATGATGCCGCCTTCGGCGACGCTTCTGAAGATGCGCATCGCGAAATCGACGTCCTGGCGGGTGATGCCCCGGCGGTCGACGGCACGCGACAGCTTGTAGCCACCGATATTGTCGGTGATCGCCAGGCGGAGCTGATCGAGGGCGAGCGCTCTCAATTCACCCGGGACATCGGCCGAGATCTCCATGACATGGAGAATGAGCTCGAGTTCCAGCGCCGAGTTGACGACACCATCGGTCGTGAACATGCGCATGATCCAGGCGACGTTGATTTCATCAAGCGAGCCTTGCGGATAGGTATAATGGACGATGAAACCGGCGAGCTGTTCGACGAAGAAAGCGTTCCACGCGGCACATTTTTCAGGGCAGGAATTATTGAGCGCCAACATCGCCACGACATCGTCGGATGTCCGAATGCCATGCGGAAAAGCATGTTTGCGCAACAGTATAATATCTTCGGCCGTCAGCCGATGCTTGCCGGCCACGACACAGGCCGGAAAAGCGAGACGAAATTCGCTCATGTTTTAACTCCAGGCTTCATCATGAAACCGGAGACTGTTTTATCGTCTGCGAATTGACGATCCCTCAAGAAGCGGAGTTAACCCGATATTCCCGGGGTCAGGAGGATTTTAACGATTGCGCCTGCAACCGCTCGCGCCAGATGATGAAGAGGCCTGATGCGACGATGATAAAGATGCCGATCCATTTGGAAAAGCTCGGGAAATCGTTGAACAGCGCATAGCCGAGAACGGTCGCCGAGATGATCTCGAAGTATTGGAACGGCGCAAGCAGCGACAGCGGCGCGAGCCGGAAAGCTCGGACCACCAGCATATGCGCATATCCGGAGATCGTGCCGAGGGCGAGCAACAGGACAAGGCCGAGACCGGAGGAGGGCAGAGAGACGGTAAAATCGGCATTGCCGGAACTGCTGCCGACGAGAAGGGCGGCGGCCATGAACACCGTTCCGCCGATTCCGGCCATCGTCTGCATGGTCAGCGGCGAATCGGCCTCGCCGATGGCGCGGTTGAGGAAGAGATAGAGCGAGAACAGAAAGGCGCAGGCGACCGGCAGCAGCGCCTTCAGGCCGAAAATCTCGTAGCTTGGCTGAATGACGATCATCGCGCCGCCGAATCCGACGACGATCGCTATCCAGCGCCGCCAGCCGACCTTCTCTCCGAGAAACAGCGCCGACAGGGCGGCCAGCATGAAAGGCTCGACGAAATAGATGGCGAAGACATCGGCAAGCGGCATGTATTTGACGGCGACGAAGAACAGCAGGCTCGCGCCCCCATGCAGCGCACCGCGCAGCAGGTTCATCCACGGCCGCTGGGCCGAAAGCGCCTTGAGCCCGAAAAGGGCGAAAAGAATCGGCAGGGTGCAGGCGATCTGGAAGAAGAATCGATAGAAGGTCACCTGACCCGGCGACATCGCCTCGAAGGTCGCCATGTATTTGGCGATCGCATCCATAGTCGGCAGGATGAGCATGGCGCCGGACATGATGGCCATGCCCTGCAGGGAATTTTGATGGGGCTCTGACATGGCTGCTGATTCTTGCGAGGATGACGCCATCAATCACGGCAAAGCCGGGCGATCAAGCCAGGCAGCCGCAAATAGCTTCGAGGTGATGTCGAATCGTCGCTTAGAAAGCGTTCCCCTGAAGGGAAATGGTGCGGTCGAGAAGACTCGAACTTCCACGGGTTGCCCCACAGCGACCTCAACGCTGCGCGTCTACCAATTCCGCCACGACCGCATCGTGGTAGGTGCCGATTTGCGTCGGCGGGGCAGCATGTAGCAAAAGCATCTGGGGTGCACAAGGGCGATATGACAGTTTTTTTGAAAACCGCTCACAGCATTTGAATTGGCCCCGAAACGGGTCCATATAGCTGTCCTGCCGCCCCTTTTTTGCAGGCATTTCGGGGAGAGCGGCAAGGAATGGCCATGCTTCGCACCGATCTCGAATTCTCCATGCTTCCCCAACCCGGCACCCGCCCGGTGCGCTGGCGCATCGCCGATGGCCTCGTTGCCTATGAGGAGGCGGTGGCGACGATGGAGCGCGAGGTGGCGGTGATATCAGACGGCGGAGACGAGCTCGTCTGGCTCGTCGAACATCCGCCGCTCTATACTGCCGGCACCAGCGCCAATGCGAGCGATCTCGTCCAGCCGGACCGTTTTCCGGTCTTTGCGACGGGGCGTGGCGGTGAATATACCTATCATGGACCCGGCCAGCGCGTCGCCTATGTCATGCTCGACCTGAAAAGGCGGCGCCAGGACGTGCGCGCCTTCGTCGCCGCCCTTGAGGATGTCGTCATCCGCACGCTCGACATGATGAATGTTCGTGGCGAGAGACGTGAAGATCGCGTCGGCGTCTGGGTGCGTCGGCCGGAAAAGCCATTGCTGGCGGACGGGACGATGGCCGAGGACAAGATCGCCGCCCTCGGCATAAGGCTGCGCAAATGGGTGACCTTCCACGGACTGTCGCTTAACGTCGATCCGGATCTCGATCATTTCGGCGGGATCGTGCCCTGCGGGATATCAGCCTATGGCGTGACCAGTCTCGTCGATCTTGGCTTGCCCGTGATGATGGCCGATGTCGATATCCGGCTGCGCACCGCCTTCGAGTCGGTTTTCGGCGAAACGACGGGCGAGAACTGACTCAGCATGACGGCGACTTGTCCGGGGCAATTTGCATTTTTCCGCGGATCAATGCGTCGCGCGACATGGTAGACGCGCAGTTCTTGAGCGCCCATTTCCCTTCGGACGACGTCGCCTGGCGCATTTTAGGGTCAGGATCAGCAAATCAAATCGCTGCACTGCGAGATGTGGGTGAAGGTCTTAACCTATAATTAGCGGTGTCAAATATATAGGACATCACAACGCTGTGGATGTGGAAGTCTTGCGGACAATGAAAAAAAACTCAGCGGCAAGCTGGTCGATCTTCGATGTGTATTTCGTTCTCGATATTGTCGAGAAGGTCCTCATCGGGTATTTTTTCGTCGCGATCGTCATGCGTGTTCTGCCGCAGATGCAGGATAACCGGGCGATCATCGATTTCCTGCTGATCGTTTCGGAGGGCGCTGCGGCCTTCCTGATCCTGACACGCCGACCGACGAGAAATGCGTCGCTGCGCCTTTTTGACTGGACGGTCACCGCCATCGGCACGCTCTTCCCGCTGCTCGTCTCACCCTCCGCGACCACGCCTCTCGCGCCGCTCGCACTCTGCGGGACGGTGATGGCACTCGGTTTCATCCTGCAGATATCGGCAAAGCTGACATTGCGGCGAAGCTTTGGCTTGGTGCCGGCCAATCGTGGCGTCAAGATCGGCGGACCCTACAAGATTATCCGCCATCCGATGTATGCGGGCTATCTGATGACGCATATCGGCTTCTTCCTGGCCCATCCGAGCTTTTGGAATTTTGCCATCTATGCGACCGCCCTTGCCGCGCAGTGTTTCCGCCTCCTGGCGGAAGAGCGCCTGCTCAAACAGGATCCTGCTTACGAGGCCTTCATGGGCAGAACCCGTTACCGGCTCGTTCCATTCCTATTCTGAAACGACAGACAAATAGATCGAAAAAGAAAGGGCCGATTTCCGGCCCTTTCTTTTATCGGATCAATGCGTTGCCCGGCATGCTTCGGTGCGGGATGCGCCGCTGTCGGCACCCTTGGTGTGGGAGCCCTTGGGGCCAATCATGCTGTGGCACGGAGGCAGGGGGGCGATGCTCGCTGTTGCGGTCTTGTCGACGGCAGGGGTCGCCATGGCGCTCGGGGCGAAACCGTCGCTGTCATTGGTGTAGTCGCTGGAATAGGCCGGGGCCTTGCGGCTGCTGTAATGGACCGGGGCCGGCTTCGACACCGGGCTCGGTGCAAAACCGTCGCTGTCATTGGTGTAGTCGTCGGAATAGGTCGGCTGGGCGAAGGCAGCGCCTGCAAGGCTGACGGCGAACAGGGACGCGGCAAGGGCAAATTTGATGCGCATGGGTCTATCTCCTCAATCTGCTGTTGAATTCCACAACATAAACTAACCCTCGGCACGCACGAGTTCGCGCCCCAATTCAGGCAATTTTGTGAAAAGATGACGACGTAGCCGCGACCTTTTGTCCAAATGAAATCACAGTGTTGTCAACGAAATTGACGTTCTCGTTACGCAAGCCGCCGAAGCAAAATAACAAAATATGGCACTCACAAAAATAGATCGGCCTGCAATCTTAACTTGTTAACTTTTGGTAATGTAGGCAGAGGGGTGGGGAGGCCTTGGCGCCTCCCGCTTATGATCCGTATGTTGGGTGTCAGTCCTCGTTCGGAATATGCGCGTCGACGCCGGTCAGCTGCAGTTTATTGCGGACATGATGGACGCCATCGACCGAAAGCGCGGCGAGTTCGACCTTGCGGGCGATGCCGATCGTCTCCACCGAGCCTTCCAGGGTGACGACGTGGCCGTCGGCGTGAACCTCGATGCTGTCGATGTCGACTTCAGGAATGTTTTCGAGATTGTCGTTGACCCGCGCTTCGAGGTCGTCGCTTTCATCGCGGTCGATGGTATCGGCGCGCAGCGAATCCTTCAGGCGATTCTCGTTACCGTCCTCGTCCGTGCCATCGACCCGGAAGCCCTTGTTGGGATCGCTGTCAAAATTGGCTGCGGTCTCGCCATAGGGGCGGTTGGCGGGGTCGGCGCCGGTGCCGTCGGCATAGGGCCAGCCGTCGTCGAGATTGCGTTCCTCGAGGTCGCGATAATCTTCTTCGCGGGAAAGCTCAGGCTTTTCCCGGGAGAACTGGGTCTTGTCACCGATCCTTGCCATTGCAGTCGCTCCTTGTTTTTTGCCGGGTTCCTTTGCTGGAAACGTCGGCATCAGCGAATGGTTCGGTGTGGAGGGGATTTGTCAGGCCGACGTTTTTTCCCATTTCTTCACGAGACGCTCGCGTTTCAGCCGCGAGAGGCGCTGCAGCCAGAAAATGCCGTCGAGCTGGTCGACCTCTGGATGCAGATGGCGAGGAAATCTTCGGCGGCGTCCTCGTGCATGGCGCCTTCTGCATCCTGATAGCGGAAGCGGATCGCTCGCGGGCGCGTGACCTCGTCGGTCGCGCCGGGCATGGAGACGCTGCCTTCGGCATGGCTCATCGTCTCTTTCGAAAACCAGGTGATCTCCGGATTGACGTAGAGACGTACGCCGTCGGCCCTGTTGAGCTCCAGCACGGTCACACGGCTGAAAACGCCGATATGGGCGGCGGTGATGCCGACGCCGGGCGCGGCCCGCATGGTCGCCAGCAGGTCGTCGGCAAGTGCCGTGAGTGAGGAATCGAAGGCCGTCACCGGCGCGCAGGCTGTCTTCAGACCCGGATGCGGATAACGCAGAATCGGACGGATGGGCATGGGGCTGGCTTCCTCTTGGACGGGCTCTGCTTGGACGGGTGAGGAAACTATCGCCGGCCGCAGGCATTGTCATCACGAAGCACGGTTTGCCGCTTTACGACGCGGATGCTTTGGGCTAGCAGGGGCCAAGAATTCCGGCTGCGGGAGCCTCGCGCGGGATTCGCTTATCCGCTTGTTGACAATGTGTTTTCGGCCGACATTTGCGAATGCGGCACGGCAGTCGTTGAAATTCAAACCAGGTGCGAGGGCGGCAGATGACGACCACCGACGGGGAAGACCGCATTCGCAGGCGTCCTGACGGCGAGGAAGCCGATATCTACGACGAGGACGGCAATGTCCGCAGCGATTTCCTGGCGCTCGTCGGCGCCGCAATCGCCGACCGCGACACGCTGTTCCTGCGCCAGAACGTTGCCCGCCTACATGAATCCGAAATAGGCGACCTGCTGGAAGCGATCCAGCCGGATCAGCGCCTGGCGCTGGTGCGCCTGCTCGGCGACGATTTCGACATGACGGCGCTGACCGAGGTTGACGAGGTGATCCGCCGCGAGATCGTCGACCAGATGCCGAATGAGCAGATCGCCGCTGCGATCGGCGAGCTCGATTCGGACGATGCCGTCTACATTCTCGAAGATCTCGACAAGGAAGACCGGGAAGAAATCCTTGCCCAGCTGCCGTTCACCGAGCGGGTGCGGTTGCGCCGGGCGCTCGACTATCCCGAAAGCTCGGCCGGGCGCCGCATGCAGACGGAATTCGTCGCGGTGCCGCCGTTCTGGACGGTGGGACAGACGATCGATTACATGCGCGACGAGGAGGATCTGCCCTATTCCTTCTCGCAGATCTTCGTCATCGATCCGACCTTCAAGCTGCTCGGCGCCGTCGATCTCGATCAGATCCTGCGCACCAAGCGGCAGACGAAGATCGAGCAGATCATGCGCGAGACCAACCATCCGGTCCCTGCCGAGATGGACCAGGAGGAGGCTGCTCAGCTTTTCGAGCAGTACGACCTTCTCTCGGCCGCCGTGGTCGACGAGAACGGCCGACTGGTCGGCGTGCTGACCATCGATGACGTCGTCGACGTCATCCACGAGGAGGCCGACGAGGACATCAAGCGCCTCGGCGGCGTCGGCGACGAAGAGCTATCCGACAATGTGCTCTCGACGGCACGTTCGCGCTTCCTGTGGCTTTTAATCAACCTCGGTACGGCGATGCTTTCGGCAAGCGTCATCGGTCTGTTCGACGCCTCGATCGAGAAGATGATCGCGCTCGCCGTGCTGATGCCGATCGTCGCCTCGATGGGCGGCAATGCCGGCACGCAGACGATGACGGTGACGGTGCGCGCGCTCGCCACTCGCGATCTCGACATCTACAATGCCGGCCGCATCATCCGCAGAGAGGCGGGCGTCGGCATCCTGAACGGAATCGTCTTCGCAACGATCATGGGCGCGATCGCAGGCACCTGGTTCCACGACTACCAGCTTGGCGGCGTGATTGCGGCGGCGATGATCATCAATCTGATAGCGGCAGCCCTTGCCGGCATCCTGCTGCCCCTGCTGCTCGACAAGGTGGGGGCCGACCCGGCGATCGCCTCTTCCGTCTTCGTCACGACGGTGACGGACTGTACCGGCTTTTTCGCCTTTCTCGGTATCGCCACCTGGTGGTTCGGTATCTGAACCGCCAAAAATTGACTATTACGTAAAAGTCAATATTATCGTCTGTCCGACGACGGGGAACACATGCCGGTGAACAAGTTTTATAGCATAACGGAACTGACGCGCGAATTCGGGGTCTCGACGCGCACGCTCCGCTTCTACGAGGACGAGGGACTGATCCATCCGGAGCGGCGTGGGCGCACCCGCCTGTTCCGGCAAGCCGACCGGCGGCTCATCGCAGAAATTCTCCGCGGCCGGCGCATCGGTTTCACCATCGCCGAAATCCGCGAGATCATCCAGGTTTACAAGGAGCCGCCGGGCGAACTCGGCCAGCTGAAGCTCCTGATGAAGCGCGTCGATGAGAAGCGTGACGACCTGCGCCAGAAGCGCAAGGATATCGACGACACGCTGGCGGAACTCGACGCTATCGAAGAGACCTGCCTCGGCCGCCTGGCCGAAATCGGCGTCACCACCTGATCACGCGCGGTATTGTCGGCGAATTCATTCCGCCTCGGCGCTGCATTCTGCGGCAATTGTCTGGACCCGCTCGTCGTTCTGTATATCGATCGCGCCCGCCTGAAGCGGCGTGAACAGGGCCTGCGCCTGCAATTTCTCCAGCGTGCACTGGCAGAAGCTGCGGCAGAGAGCTTCGCCCTGCTGCATGACGCAGGAGGCGTTGCATTGCCTTAGGTAAGTCGCAACCGGATCAGGCGCCTGCGGTGGGACGACGAGGGAAAGCCCATAGGCGATACCGATCAATACCGGCTGGTGGATGAGGTAAAAGGCAAGGCTGTGGCGGCCAAGCCTTGCCGGCCACCAGGAACCGGTGCCGATGGCGGCAAGCCGGTGCAGCAGTCTGGTTCTGATGGCGATCGAGGCAATAGTTAAACCAGCGAAGAAGGGCGTTGCCCAGGGAAACAGCGGCACGTAGTCGTTGGATCGTTCCGGCATCACCGCAAGGCCGATCCAGGCGAGATATCGGGGATCGAAGAAGGACGAGCGAAGCAGGCCGGGTGGACCGAAATTATCGGTGATCCAGGCGGCAAAGAGCGCGAGCGTGGCGATAAGGCTGAAGGCAAGCGGCAGTCTCAAAAAAACAACGCCGATGAGCGTGAGCACCGCGATACAATGCAGGATGCCGAAATAGATCCACTCGTCCGGCATCGCGATGCGCGTGGCGATCGAGATTGCCGCGGCTGCCGCGGCGATCATGCCGAAGCGCTTCCAGAAGGAGGGCCAGCGAATCTCGGGCTTGCTCGAGAGCACCAGGCTGATGCCGACGATGAAGAGAAAGGTCGTGGCGATCGCCCGGGCATAGATCTTCAGCCAGCCGGTCTCGGCCGTGCCCGGCGCGAGATAGCCCATGAACTCCATATCCCAGCTGAAATGGTAGCTCGCCATGGCGATCAGCGCGACGCCGCGCGCCGTATCCAATAGACCGATGCGCGGCGGTTTTGTCACCACATCGGTTTCCGTTGCCGGCAATGTCATCAAAGTCCCTCGGGCAAATCACGTCCGCCGCTTGACGGCTTGTCGCGGCGAATAGCAGAAAGGTTGAGATTTGATGGCGGGCCGGCATCCATGATCGCCAGTCGCGCCTCCGAGAAGAACTGCCGCCGCGCCAGCACGAAGATGACGATCGCCGTGGTCAGCATGAAGACATAAGGGTTGATGAACCAGCCGAGATAGCCGATCGACAGGAAGATCGCCCGGAGGCCCTCGTTGAAATTACTGCCGGCAATGACGTTCATGCGGATGACGCGTTCGGCGGCCCGCTCGGCGGCGATGACGTCGCGCTCGGTGTCGCGCATCATTGGGATCGAGCCGAACAGGATGGTGCAGTAGTTGAACAGCCGGTAGGACCAGCCGAATTTGAAGAAGGCGTAGCCGAAAAGCGCAGCCAGCCCGCCGACCTTCATCTCGAAAACGGCGTGGCCGCCATGAAAGACGAAAGGCAGGTCGGCGAAGACGGCGTCGACCTTCTCGGTCGCGCCGAGCAAGGCAAAGCAACTGCCGATCGCGAAGATCGAGGTGGATGCGAAGAAGGCGGTGCCGTTCTGCAAGCCGGCCATGATCTGCGTGTCGATCATCTTCAGGTCGCGGCGCAGCGAATTGTAGATCCATTCCCGGCGCCGTTCGGTCATCGCATGGGTCAGGCTGGTGCGTCCGAAGAAGGTGCGGCCGTGCAGCAGCCAGGAATAGCCCATCCAGACGCAGGCAAAGAAGGCCAAAGCGATATAATCCGCCGTCGTCATCAGTGATTCAGTCTCCGCATGAACGCGGCCACTATGCCGCAAGTCGGATTGTGCCGCATGGCCGAGTTCGGCGGCTATACGCGGGCTTTTGGCCATGCGGCACTTCGGCATAATAGAGCCGTCGGGAAACGACAAGGCTTAGTGGACAACCGACCGGCATCTTCCGGAGGGAGCGCGCTGAAATCCGTGTTATCAACGAGCTTGCGTGGCAACCGGCAGACGAGAGCGCACCGCGTTAACCGCTTGTAAAGTTGTCGTGGCCAATTGTTCAGGACTGAACCTGAACAGCTGATTCAAAAGTGACCCATGAGCCGGCCGGATTACATCCCGAGTCTCGATGGCCTGCGCGGTGTCGCTGCGCTTCTGGTCGTTGGAGCCCATATTGGCTTTATCTTTCCAATCACAGCTCCGCATCTCGTGTCGATGGGCGACGAAGCTGTCGGTTTGTTTTTTGCTCTTAGCGGCTTCCTGATGGCTCATCTCTACGGCTCACGGCCGGTCACGAGAGAAAACGTGTTGGATTTTCTTGTGAGCCGCTTTGCCCGCATCTACCCGGTCTATCTGGCGGCCGTCGTTCTGGTAGCGATGCTGTCGAGGGTGCAAAATCTGGATTTTGTTCAGCCGATCGCGGGCGGCGCGGATTTTGTGCGCCATGTCTTTCTTCTCGGCTCCAGTGGTGTTTTCTGGTCGATACCACCTGAGATCCAATTCTATCTGCTCTTTCCCGTCCTGTGGCTTTGCTTGGCCCAGCCGCAACGCTTTAGCGGCATGATTGTGGGCCTGACCGTGGTCGTCGTCGTGGACGGACTGGTTGAATTGCCAGGCCCGGGAATATTGCTCGTCTCCAAGCTCCCTTATTTTCTTTTCGGCGCACTTGCCGGAATGACACATTCCTACTGGAGCAGTTGGATTCCCTCGACCCTCACGGGAATTTCAACGCTTTTCCTTCTGGCGGTGTTTTTCACGTACAGGCATATCTTCCCGGGCTTTTCCCCTGAATTCTGGAGCCTGCAAAGCGCGGTGGCTGCAGCCGTCATCGTCGGGCTCGTCGCTCGACAACCCCCGATCGCTGCAGATGTCCTGGCAGCTGCACCAGTACGGTTTCTGGGGAAGATCAGCTTTTCACTTTACCTTTTCCATGTCCCCATAATGTTCCTGGCGCGTCTGACTTTTGATGCGTCGGTACCCGAACCGGCGCTCATCGTGGCGACGCTTTTCGTAGCGGTAGCCGGGGCATGGTTCATCCACGAGACGATCGAGGCTCCCGGTCGTCGGCTGCTGGTCAGGCTATGGCAGAATAATCGCACGCGCATGGTTCCGCACGAAACTTCGGCCGATCAAATGGATCGCGCGATCGTCAACCTGCAAGAGATTGAAAAGCGCCTGCTGCACGGCGCTATGCCCGAACCCCAGGATGGGGCCGACGGCACGGTCATTCAGGATAGTCGCGACGAGAAGCTTCGCGCATAGCGCTCAGTCGAGCTCTTGGGCGAGTCCGATGAGAAGCCCTCCAAGCCCGCGGATGTAGCAGAGCCGATACGCGTCTTTATACTGCACGACTTCGCCCACGAGTTGCGCGCCGCGCCTGCGGAGCCTTTCAAGCGTCTCGTCGATATCATCGACCGTGAACATGACGCGAAGGTAGCCCAGAGCGTTCACCGGGGCATTGCGGTGATCCGCGACAGTGGGTGGCGTGAGGAAGCGGGAGAGTTCGAGCCGGCTGTGACCGTCCGGCGTGCGCATCATGGCAATCTCGACGCGCTGATCGCCCAGTCCAGTGACACGTCCGGCCCATTCTCCTTCGATCGTGGTCCGCCCTTCGAGCTCGAGACCGAGCTCGCCAAAGAAATCAATCGCCTCTCCGAGGTCGTCGACGACGATTCCTACGTTGTCCATCCGTTTGAGCGCCATGCGTTCAATCTACAATGTGTCGTCTCGTCTAACAACGGACAAGTTGTGCAAACCTTCCCATTTGAAATGCTATAGTGACTGACAAGGCGGACCGCTTGGTTTGGCGCATAACCCCGAAAATCGGATTCGATTTTCGGAAAGGATTATGCGCAAACTCAAAGTGCTAGAGCGTCCCATTGGACGCGGGACGCTCTCGTGTGCACCGAATGTCGCACCGGCTCCATGCGATGTCGGTGTGCCGCGCGGATTTTAAACCGGCCCCGCTTAAGCTTGCATCCTTGTATTCAGAAGGCGCACCTATGTTTCTCTCGGTATTCGATGTCTTCAAGATCGGTGTCGGGCCGTCGAGTTCGCACACGATGGGTCCGATGTCGGCGGCCAACCGGTTTCTCGACCTGATCCTGTCGAGTGAATGGCCGCGCCCGTCGTCGGGCGCACAGGTCGCAGCCATCAAGGTCAGCCTGCACGGCTCGCTCGCCCATACCGGTATCGGCCACGGCACGGGCAGGGCGGTCATTCTCGGGCTGATGGGCGAGGCGCCCGACAGCGTCGATCCTGACAAAATGGACGGCATCATCGATACTGTGGAGCGGACCGGCCGCATCACGCCGGCGGGCCATCCCGCCTATCAGTTCCAGCCGAAGACCGACCTGATCTTCGACAAGAAACAGCCGTTGCCCGGCCACGCCAACGGCATGATCTTCTCGGCCTATGACAGGGATGGCCGGCTGCTCCTCAAGCGCATCTATTATTCGGTCGGCGGCGGCTTCGTCGTCACCGACACCGAGCTCGAACAGATGCGGGCGAAGAAGAATGCGGCCGGCGGAACCCGCGTCCCCTATCCCTTCGCCACCGCCAAGCAGATGCTTGAGATGGCGGAGCGCTCCGGACTGTCGATCGCGCAGATGAAGCGGGCGAACGAAGAAAGCCAGCGTAGCCGCGAGGAGCTCGATCAGGGCCTCGACCGCATCTGGGAAGCGATGCGCTCCTGCATCGAGCGCGGCCTCAAGGTCGAGGGCATCATGCCCGGCGGCCTCAACGTCAAGCGTCGCGCCCGCCGGATTCACGACAAGCTCGAGGAGGAGTGGCGCAGCAACCGCGTCAACCCGCTGCTCGCTAACGACTGGCTCAGCGTCTATGCGATGGCCGTCAACGAGGAGAATGCAGCCGGCGGGCGCGTCGTCACGGCGCCGACCAACGGGGCGGCCGGTGTCATTCCGGCGACGATCCGCTATTACGAACATTTCCACGAGGACTGGGATCAGGACGGTATTCGCGACTACCTGCTGACGGCGGCTGCCATCGGCGGCATCATCAAGCACAATGCGTCGATTTCGGGCGCCGAGGTCGGCTGTCAGGGCGAGGTCGGGTCGGCGGCGGCGATGGCGGCGGCGGGCCTTGCCGCGGTCATGGGCGGTACGCCGGAGCAGATCGAGAATGCCGCCGAGATCGCGCTCGAACACCATCTCGGCATGACCTGCGATCCGATCGCGGGCCTGGTGCAGGTTCCCTGTATCGAGCGCAACGCGCTCGGCGCGGTCAAGGCGGTCACCGCGGCATCACTTGCCGTCAAGGGCGACGGCCAGCATTTCGTGCCGCTCGATGCCTGTATCGAGACGATGCGCCAGACCGGCCACGACATGAGCGAGAAATACAAGGAAACATCGACCGGGGGACTCGCCGTCAATGTCGTCGAATGCTGAGTTTGTGGACGCTGGAAGCTTGCTCTTGACGCTCGCTGCCAAAAGGATTTCAACGGCAGCATGGCATTGCATCTCATCAAACTCTGTGTCGGCGCCGACTCGATAGACGATCTGCGCGAATGGGTGGCGGAACGCGCGCTGCGCGCCATCACCGCCGGCCTCGAGCCGCATTCGGTGCATACGACGCGCATGGTGCCGAAACGCATGGAGGAGCTGCTTGACGGCGGTTCGCTCTATTGGGTGATCAAAGGGCAGGTGCAGGCACGGCAGAAGCTGCTCGGCATCGAGACCTTCACGGACGGCGAGGGGATTTCGCGCTGCCGCCTGGTGCTCGGCCCGGAGGTCATCGAAACGGCGGTGCAGCCGAAGCGTCCCTTCCAGGGCTGGCGTTATTACACTGAGGACGACGTGCCGCGCGACCTGACAAGCCTTGGCGCCGGCATTGCCGAAATGCCTGCGGATCTTCGCCGCGAGCTTACGGAACTTGGCCTGCTGTAAGCCCGTAAATCAGAAACAATTTCCGAACGATCTATGCGTGTGGCAGCCGTCCGATCGGAGACGCTGCCACTCTCCGCAATTCAGCGCAGGCGCAACTGCACCGGCGCGCTGCCGTCCGGCGAGGTCACATGCAGGTGGATCCGGGCTTCGGGCTGGGAATAGCGCCAGGCGCGCGCGCCATGGCAAAGCAGCAGATTAATGAGATCCCGGGTCTTCGGAGATTTCGCCTTCGGCCGCTGCAGGCCGATCTCGGCCAGGCGCAAAGCCGCCTCGTGCAGCGGATGCAGAGATGAGCGCCCTTTGGTCGCCGTGCGGCGGTCTGAAGGCACTCCCGGAAAATTCTCATTGATCGCCATTGTTTTCCCCGTACGCAATACTGATCGAGTTCAAGAATTGTGGCCGGAAACGCAAACACCGATTCCGGCCGTTACCGATGCCGCCGGCCATCTTGCAGGCAGCATCGAATAGCTCATTGGGCAGCCGCCCAGCACTTGATGCCGGCCTTCTTCAAGGCCTTGCAGGCGTTGACCGCATCGCGCTGGTCGTCGAAGCCACCAAAGCGGGCACGGTAAAGCTGGTCACCTCCAGCGGCGTAGGCGACTGCGAAAGGCTTTGCCGAGGCCAGTGCCTTGCCGCCCTTGCTCTTGGCGCTTTCCAGAAGGTCCATGGCCATCTGCCGGCTCGGCGAGACGCCGACCTGCACGACCCAGCCGGTCGGGCCGTTGCTGATTGAAGCAGCACGAGTCGGGGAGGGAGTGGTCGAAGCGGTCGTGACGTTATCGACAGCGGTATCGCCCTGTTCCGGCGCCATGGAGGCGGGCGCCGGCGTCGGTACCGTGACCGAGGCCTGCTGCTTGAAGGTCATGGTCTTGACCTTGGTCGGCGCCGGCATCGGCTGTGCTACCAGCGGATTGTCGGATTTCGACTGAGCGGTCTCGGCATAAGCGACTTCGGTCTCGGCGACCTGATAGCGGGCATCCGGCATCGGCCCCTTATGCGGCAGGCTGAGATCGGCAGCGGCGGCAGAGACCGGCGGCTGCGCTGCGGTGATCGTCTTTGCGACCTGCTGTTGGGCCATTTGCGGCTGAGCTTTCTGCTGGGCCTTCTGCGGCTGGACCGGAGCAGGTGTTTCGATCATCGCCGGGGCAGGGGCTGCCTGGGCGATCAGCGCCGACGATCCACCGCGGCTCGATGCCTTCGGCAGGTAGGTGGCGATCAGATTGCGCATCTGGGCATCGCGGGCAGGCGTCGAGGCGCCGCCGAGCACAACACCGACGATCGATTTGCCGTCGACCTGCACCGAGCTCACCAGGTTGAAGCCGGCAGCGCGGGTGTATCCGGTCTTAATGCCGTCGACACCGCGGACCGAACCGACGAGGCGGTTGTGGCTGCGGATCGTGCGGCTGCCGAACTTGAAGGCGCGGGTGGAGAAATAGCCGTAATATTGCGGGAAATGCTGACGAAGCGCGATGCCGAGGCGGGCCTGATCGCGGGCCGTCGTCATCTGCGCCGTATTCGGCAGGCCGTTGGCGTTGCGATAGGTGGTGCGGGTCATGCCGAGCGCATGCGCCTTGGCGGTCATCAGCTGGGCGAAGCGATCCTCACTGCCGCCGCCGAGCATTTCGCCGAGTGCGGTTGCGGCATCATTGGCCGACAGGGTGACGAGGCCGAGAATGCCCTGCTCGACGGTGATCGTGCCGCCGGCGCGCACGCCGAGCTTGGTCGGCGCCTGGGCTGCCGCATGGGCGGAGAAGGGAACCGGTGTATCGAGACGGATGCGACCCTGCTCCAGCGCCTCGAAGGTCATGTAGAGGGTCATCATCTTGGTCAGGGAGGCGGGGTATTGCAGCCGGTCGGCATTCTCGCTGTAGAGAACGTTGCCGGTCTTGGCGTCGACGACGATGCCCGCATATTTCGGGTTCGCCGCTTCCGCGTCGGCATTCACCGAATCGACCAGGACGATCGTGACAGCCACCGAAAGGATCGCCAGCAGCTTTGCGAAAAAGCTGCCGGATCGGGACGATGATACGGAGGAGACTGACCTTGACACTATTCCACTCTTCGCTTGCATTTTCAGATATTTGGCATTTCGGATATTTGGGCAGGAACCGCACACCTCCCGCCGCACAGCTCGTCTTTCAAAATTACCGGTTGGGCGTTACCAATCCGTTTATGATGAATCGTTTATTTTGCTGTCCGGGGGGCATTTTAGGGACCTGTCGCAGAACGGTTCACAAGACGCGCGTCCACAAAGGTGCGGATAGCGGCATCAATATGTTCCCACTCGTCGAGATGGCTGCTCGAGAAACGGTAGAGAACGCTGAGATCCCTGCCGACCTTGATATCGCGCTGACAATCTCCGCTCGCCGCCTTGTCCGGGGCTGAAGGTAAAATACAGCGCACGACGTAGTCCGGCCCGCCCTTGAGGGGCGCCGTCAGCAACACTTCGTCACCGTAACCGGCATCGGCGCGAAGACGGTGCAGCGTCAGTCCGTCGCGGAAAGGCTCTGCCGGTCCTTCGAGCAGATGCGAATAGATCGGCTCCAGCCGCCCCGACATGTCGCGCGACATGGTGCTCTGTGTGATCTGCAGGAAGATCAGGCCGGAGGATTGAGCGACATCGTCGAATCGAAGGTGATTTTCCTTGCCGTAACCCTGCATTTCGGGCCAGGCGAGGTAGAGATCGACGCGCTCGGCAGCGCCCTCATGCCTTTGACTGGGGAAGCGGATGGCATTTTCCGGGAATTTGACGGTGTCGCGGCCGATGGCCAGCATGATTTCAGCCGTGCTGTCGGTGTTGCCGGCGAGCGAGATATGCCTGCCGAACCAACGGCCGCCGATGCTGATGGCAATAGTCAGGGCCGCCAGGATGGCGATCACCGCCATCGTGCGGAGGAGAAACCCCATGGAAAGAAGCGGTTGCTCGTCGGGTGCGCTGTGCGCGGCATGGCTCATGGTGGTTCTTCGCGTTTCGGTCAGCCGCAGGAAGAACATGAGCCGCTGGTACCGATGATGAATCTCATCGGTATGATCGGATCGGCATGGTTAACAATTTGCTAAGGGGCTGAAGGTAAGCCTTAAAAAAGGGGCGAGCCGTTCCCGGGACAGCGGGAACGGCTCTTGGGCGCCGGTCGGGGACGGGATGCGGGGACTGACCGGGCCGCAGACTGCAGCCGACATGGCCGGCAGGCTTGTTCTTACTTGACGCTACCGACCGCAACAGCGCGGCCGTCCTGAAGCTTCGACCAGCGGGCCGGATCGTCGGCGGACTGGCGCTTCAGATAGGTGTATTCGGTATCCGACCACAGCAGCACCTTGTTGCGCATGTTGTCGAGGATGAAGTCGCCGTGATCGGTGCGGACCGTCAGCACGGCATGGCCTTCGCCATTCGGCTGCAGCACGACTGTTATCAGCGTATCGGACGGCGAGAAGCCGTCGTCGATCAGCATCTTGCGCTTCAGCAGCGCATAGTCCTCGCAGTCGCCGACGGTGGTTGGATAGGCCCAACGCTCTTCGACACCGTAGATCTGCTCATCCGTCATCGGTTGGATCGTCGAATTGACGGCGTAGTTGACCTTGAGAATTTCCTTCCAGCGATCCTCGGTGAGGATGGCCGGTCCGGCATCGCCGCCGACTTCGACACATTCCTTTGGATTCGCCTTGCAGAATTCATAGTGTCCGATCGGCGGGCTGGCATTGCCCGCCAGGGCCATGCTGGCGGGCATCGCCTGTCCCGAACCCGCCATTGCCATGGTGATGGCACCGGCCAGAAGGCCGCCTTTCAGGATATTTGCAGTTGTCATTGCCGTCTCCCCGTAAGTTAGGGTGACAATGGCACAGACGTTTTTACCTCACGCAAAATTACGCAATAGAATTAAAGGCTTAGTTGATTCAAATGCCGATAAAACTTGGCTAAAAACAGATTCGAATGCGCATAAAATTCGAAGCGGATTTGTCGCGAAATCGATTAAAATTGTAATTCACGCAACAAGGCTTTCACCCGCGAAAAGGTTGCGTTGCCGTCCTCAAGTTAAGGATTTTCGTTGAGCCGGATAATTTCCGATGGGCGGCTGGCGATCTCAGGCGGGGTGCGACCGGCCGGAAAGGTCGCCGGAATGGACCGATTCGGTCGGTTCAAAAGCGGAATATCGCTCAGACCCCTGATGCCGGCGGGAAAATTATTTTTGCTGGATATCGCGAAATCGATCGGTAGCTGCGACGATCGCCGCGCTCATGTCGGGATTTGCGATGGAATGGGCAGCACGCGGAAGGACGCTGAGCTCGCTTTGCGGCCAGGCGCGGGCGAGTTCCCAGGCAGTGACAAGCGGCGCTTCGATGTCGAACCTTCCCTGCAGCAGGATACCGGGAATGCCGGCAAGCCGCGTGGCGTTCTTCAGCAGTTCGCCGTCCTCCAGCCAGGCGCCATTGCTGAAGTAATGAGTGATGATGCGGGCGCGCGTCAGCAGATAGGCGGGATCAGCCCAGCGGTGCGGCAAGCCTTGGGGATCAGCAAGCAGGATCGAGGCCGCTTCCCAATCATGCCAGTCGCGCGCCGCCTTGAGGCGGGTCTCTGGGTCCGGATCGTTGAGGAGACGATGATAGGCGGCAACCATGTCTTCCTCTCGACCCGGCACCCCTGGGGGAATGGCCTGACGGAAACGGTGCCATTCTCCCGGAAAGAGCGGCGCCATGCCGCGAGAGAGCCAGTCGATTTCCGAGCGGCGGGTGGTGGTCACGCCTGACAGGACGATCGCCGCGACCCGCTCCGGATGGGTTTCGGCATAGGCGAGCGCCAGCGTCGAACCCCAGGAATTGCCAAAAAGCAGCCAGGTGTCGATGCCGAGACAGGTGCGCAGCCGCTCGATGTCGGCCACGAGATGCCAGGTGGTGTTAAGGGAGAGATCGGTTTCGGGATCGGCAGCACTCGGGAGGCTGCGGCCGCAATTGCGCTGATCGAACAGAATGATTCGGTAGGCACCGGGATCGAAATAGCGCCGCGCCGTGGTCGAGCAGCCGGAGCCCGGTCCGCCATGCAGCACCAGCGCCGGCTGGCCCGCCGGATTGCCGCAGGCCTCCCAGTAGACCAGATTGCCGTCACCCGTATCGAGCCGACCATGATCATAGGGTTCGATTTCCGAATAGAGAGCTGACATCGGTGTCCCTGCGGTCGAAGCCGACCTTATCCATCATATCGCTGACAAAGGGAAGATGGGCGAGGGCGGGGCATTGCCGGACGCAAATTACTGCACAATCCTGGGCGACCTCATCGGGCGCCGATCGGTGTCGCAGCTTGTTCCACTCATAATATTATCTACCGACTGGATGGAACGACTTGCGACAGGAATAGGCGCTTGCGTTCCAAAGCCGGGTTTGTTGCCACTTGCAAAGCTCTTGCCATGAGGTGCAAGCTTTTCAACACGACCTGACCGGGTGCGCGCCGGATCCGGCAATCGCGTTCGATGGAAGCCCGTCAAGAATTGCACCCGCCACAGAACCCTCGGCAGGGCAGCCTCATTTTCAGCCATTGTTACAGGAATTCGCGCAGCGTCTCGCGGGACTGGATCGACAGGAATTCGATCGCCACGCCTTCGACGAAATGACGCACAACGCGGCCGCGCATGTTGCCGAGGCGCACCGCCGTCCCGATCGAGGGACGCATCTCGACGTCGACGGCAGCACCCGACAGCGAAAGGTCCATGATGCGGCAGGAATAACGCGTGCCGTCTTCGAGCGTCAGCTCGGTCTTCGTGTCGCGCGGCGTCAGGCGGTCGTGGCGGCGATCTTCCGGCAGGCCGAGTTCATGTTTGTTGGCGAGCCAGGTGAGCTGGGCCGCGAGCTTCTCGCGCTTCCGGTCGGTGGCGTTGATCGACATGGTGAAGCCGCGGCCATCGAGCGTCTGGACATAACCTTCGACGCGTCCGAGATGATCGATATACGCGACGACGCGTTCGTTGGCGCGCGGCCGCCCGGAGCAGGTGACATACATGTCGCCGGGCGACATGTCGATCACCATGCATTCGAACTCCTCGTAGTTCGCAAGCATCAGCCGGCCCTGCATGTTGATGGGCACACGCTGAAAAACGCCCTGTTCAGGGCGCGGCGCAGGTCGTTGCGTCTGAGCTGGCTGGAACGAGTGCATCAAAGGGCTTCTTCATCAAATCTGAGAGTCCGATCATTACCCGCAATCCATTAACAGAAGGTTGTTCCGTCTCGTCCCGACATAGCCGAAAACGAGTATGCCCGATGTCCCGAAACGAAACCCTCAGCGCGCCTCCGCACTCATCAGCAGCTGCGACACCATGCGGCGCATGACCTGTCCGAAACGGGCGCTTCTGCCGGCGACAATCTCGTTGATGGGGCGCAGTTCGACGGGTGCTGCCTTGCCGAACTTTCCGGGCAGCAGACGGCTGCGGTCGAGTGCCAGGAATTCGAGCGGTACGATCTCCAGCCAGCTCGCAGCCGCAGTCGGGGCAATGGCGCCGAGCAACCGATCACAGGCGCCGTTCGGTGAGCGCAGCGGCATCATGATAATCTCGAAGGAGGCCTGATGGCCGACGGTGCTGTAGCCGGTGGCATTGAACAGGGCGGGCATGGCATGGTCCATGACGCCCATCGCCGTGCGTTCGATATCGGCGTGCTGGCCATGGGCCCAGAGCGATGAAAAACGTTCGCCGCGCAGATCATGGCCAAAGAGATCGCAGATGCGGGTGCCAGCGAGCCGGAAACCAATATCTCCGCCCTCGCGCGCCTCCAGGATGAAGAGACTTTGCAGCAGATGCGGGACGGCGGAGGGTTCGACCTCTGATTTCAGCGGCGCATCGGCAGTGCCGCGGATACGGTTCCAGTAGTCAAAAATTTCGATGGTCGTTTGCACACGCATTTCACACCAACCTGTCCCATTCCGGATCATTTTCGGGCACTCATTGCCCCTACAGGCTCTACCTTGCGGATTTCATGCCAAACCGCGGCGGTTAAGGTTAAGAAAGGGTTTCGGTTGAGGTGCTGCGCCAGTCGTGCCACTGTCCCGCATCGCTTCGACTTTCGAAGTTCAGCACAACCTGCCCGGGCCGAGGTCTTTTCCTCGAACTCCCGACACGCCGTCCGGCACTTCGGACGGCTTTTTTTTTGACAGTCGCTCCTGTATGGCTGTGGCCTCAACGAGGCGATACGCAGATGAATGAGCAGACGGCCGAGCCGAACGAGGCGCCCGAACCTTCCAAGGTCCAGCCGCCGGCACGGCCAGCGCGCGAACCGGTCTTCAACCTTCCGCCGGCACTGTTCTTCAGCCTTTGCCTGCTGGCCGCCATCTACGCGGTGCAGGAGCTCTTGCTCTCCGACGATGCGCTGAACTGGCTGTTCTTCACCTTCGGCTTCGTTCCCGCCCGCTATGTGATTCCGCTGTCGCAGCAGGGGCCGGAGCTGTTCTGGACGCCAGTCACCTATTCGCTGCTGCACGGCAGCGTTCAGCATATCGTCTTCAACGCGTTCTGGCTGATGGCCTTCGGCGCGCCCGTGGTGCGCCGTATCGGGACGCTGCGTTTCGTACTCTTCTGGCTCTTTTCCTCCGTCGCATCCGCTGCCCTGCACGCGGTCCTGAACTGGGGGGACGTGTCGCTTTTGATCGGCGCGTCAGGGGTAATCTCCGGGCTGATGGGCGCTGCCTGCCGATTCGCCTTTCCAGCCGAACGACGGCCGATGCTGCCGGCGCATCTCAATGCCCGGCTTTCCATCTTCGAGGCGCTGAAGAGCCGCACCGTCATCATCTTCATGCTGCTCTGGCTGGTCGGTAACGCCCTGATCGCCGTCGGAATCCCGCTCGTCGGCGACAGCGATCAGGCGATTGCCTGGGACGCGCATATTGGCGGCTTCGTCTTCGGCTTCTTCCTGTTTTCGCTGTTCGACCGGGCGCCGCGCCCGCCTGTGGTGGAACCTGCGGGCACCGAGAAGGATGTGTTGCAATCCTGAGCCGGGCAGTGCACGATTGCCTTATCCGCGCTGGGGGGAGAAACCGCCGCGGATGCCTGTGACAAGTGTTTCACGGACATAGGAGGTTCGAATGACCAGTTCAGTCAAAGCAATCCTCGACCTGAAGGGCAGGGACGTCGTCACTGCCGGGCCGAACACCACCGTCGCCGAGGCGGCGGCCATCCTCAGCAAGAAGAAGATCGGCGCGATCGTCGTCGTCGGCATGGAAAACCGGATTTCGGGCATGTTCACCGAGCGCGATCTCGTGCATGCGATCGCCAAGCACGGCAAGGAAGGCCTCGATCACTCGCTCGCCCAGGTCATGACCGCAAAGGTCTACCGCTGCCATGAGGAGACGACCGTCAACGAGCTGATGGAGCTGATGACCAGCCGCCGTTTCCGTCACGTGCCGGTGGAAAGCAACGGCAAGCTTGCCGGCATCATCTCTATCGGCGACGTGGTGAAATCGCGCATCGCCGAAGTCGAGCGTGAGGCCGAGGAAATCAAGGCCTATATCGCCGGCTGAGGTTTCTGCCGGCCGTGCCTGATTGATGTCGCCGTTCCAAACGCCACACGCTTTCGGACGGCATGCATCAGGGCTGGCTAGCGTAGACTTCCTGCATGCGCTTGATCTCGGGGAGCCGGGCTCTGGCTTCCTCGTAGCCGCGTTCGATCGCCTCACCGGCCCGGTGGAATTCGGAAAGGCCGATATAGCTGAGGCGCGGCTGCAGCGAAATATCCGGCGGGTCGCCGGCAAGACGGGCGCGGGCGATCCTATCCTGGATGATGTTGAAGGCCTGCACCATGACGCCGGTCATGCCGAGACGCGCATAGGGCGCCTCTTCCTGCTTCTGCACTTCCTGCGGCGAGAGGCTGGCATTGTGCCGGACGACGGCCGAGCGGCCGTAGAGATCGTAATTGAGATTGACGGCGACGACGAGCGGCTGCTCGTAGGCACGGCAGACGGAGACGGGGACGGGATTGACCAGCGCCCCGTCGACCAGCGTGCGGTGATTGCTGCGCACCGGCTCGAAGATGCCGGGCAGGGCATAGGAGGCGCGCAGCGCTGTAATCAGCGACCCATTGGCAATCCAGACCTCATGGCCGGTATTGACCTCGGCCGCGACCGCGACGAAGGGCCGATCGAGATCCTCGACATTCAGGCCTTCGAGATGTTCCTGCATGCGCTTGGTCAGCCGCATGCCGCCGAAAAGGCCGCTGCCGCCGATGGTGAGATCGAGGAGACTTGCAATCCGGCGCATGGTCAGCGAACGCGCGAAACTTTCGAGTTCATCGAGTTTGCCGGCGAGATAGCAGCCGCCGACCAGCGCGCCGATCGAGGTGCCGGCAATCATACCTATTTCGACCTTTGCCTCGTCGAGCGCGCGCAGCACGCCGATATGGGCCCAGCCGCGGGCCGCGCCGCCGCCGAGCGCCAAGGCGATCTTGATTTTCTTGACAGGCGCGGGAGGCGGGATCGTCTCCAGCGTCGTGGACATTCCGGAACCAGGACCTTCGCCTTCAGAGCTTTGACGATGCAGACTCCAGCTCAGCATGGCGCTCTCCCCTCCCAGCAGAACACTTGGTTTCCGATAGTGTGCCCGATCAGTTTCCAAATGGTATATAGAAGCGGTTTCTGGCGCAATAAGGAGCAAATGCCGGAGAAATTCGGGCTATTTTCCGTAGACATCGTGTGGATCGAAATGAATCTCGTCGTCGACGATATCCAGCATCGGCTTTCCGTCTCGAAGCGTGATCGTGCGGTAGAAGCAGGAGCGGCGGCCGGTGTGACAGGTGGCGTCGTGGCCGGCGACCTCGACCTTCAGCCAGATGGCGTCCTGATCGCAATCGGTGCGTATTTCCTTCACCGTCTGGAGATTGCCCGAGGTCTCGCCCTTCTTCCAGATCTTGCCGCGCGAACGGCTGAAATAATGGGCCGTGCCGGTCTGGATGGTCAGCGCCAGCGCCTGGGCATTCATATGCGCCACCATCAGCAGTTCGCCGTCCCTGGCATCGGTGACGATCGCGGTGATCAGGCCGCGGTCGTCGAAACGCGGCGTGAAATCGCCGGCGTCTTCCAACGCCGACTTGTCCCCGGATGGTTGATTGAAGATCAGTTGACTCATCGCGGCCCTCCTGAGGGAGCCGGTATCAGCGGCTCCGCACCATGGTCATGAAACGGGCCTGATCGGCCGGCTCGGTCTTGAACGTTCCCGTAAACGTGGTCGTCAACGTGGTCGAGCCCTGCTTCTGAACGCCGCGCATCGCCATGCACATATGTTCGGCCTCGATCATCACGGCAACACCGCGCGGATTCAGCGTATCGTCGATGGCCCTGGCGATCTGCGCGGTCATCGTTTCCTGCGTCTGCAGGCGGCGGCCAAAGATCTCGACGACACGGGCAATCTTCGACAGACCGAGCACACGCCCGTCCGGCATATAGGCGACATGGGCCTTGCCGATGATCGGCACCATGTGGTGTTCGCAGTGCGAGAAGAAGGGAATGTCCTTGACGAGGACCATGTCATCGTAACCGGCGACCTCCTCGAAGGTGCGGCCGAGCACGTCTTCCGCCGCCATGTCGTAACCGGAAAAAAGCTCGCGATACGACTTGACGACGCGGGCCGGCGTTTCGAGCAGGCCTTCGCGCGTCGGGTCGTCACCGGCCCAGCGCAGCAGAACGCGAACGGCTTCCTCGGCCTCCTGCTGGGAAGGGCGATCGGAGTCCCGGTTCGTCTGCGGAAAGTTCTTTACGATGGCGTCCATGAACAATGGTCTCCTGGCCCGCACCGCGGGCCCATCTGTCGGAATCGCCACTGGTCAATCCCATGCGGGAATTCATGCACCTTTGGCAGGCTCCGGGGCTTTCAGGGCGGATTCAACGCCCGTCCGGCACGGTTTCCCAATCAAACTTACAAGAGGCCATTGCATTTTCATGGCCTTCGAACGACATACATATAGGAAGACGGCCATTATATGTAAGTATCCTCGGACGACACGGTGTGTTTTTTGTTTCAATAACAATAACACCCGCAAAGAGGCCGATCCGCAGCGATTTTGGAGCGGAAATCCAGCATGGATGACATCTACAACAGCAAGATTCTCGAATTCGCAGGCAATATTCCGTTGACCGGCACGTTGGCGGATGCCGATGCGACCGCCCAGGCCCATTCCAAGCTCTGCGGCTCGAAGGTGCGGATCTGGCTGAAGATGGATGGCGATACCGTCACCGGTTTTGCCCATGACGTAAAGGCCTGCGCACTCGGCCAGGCCTCGTCCTCGATCATGGCCCGCCACGTGGTCGGCGCCACATCGGGCGAACTGCGCCAGGCACGCCTGGACATGCTTGCCATGCTGAAGGCCGATGGAGCGGGGCCGCAGGGACGGTTCGAAGATATGCGTTATCTTCTGCCGGTGCGTGACTACAAGGCTCGCCATGCTTCGACGATGCTGACCTTCGATGCCGTTGTCGATGCGATCGGGCAGATCGAGGCGAAACGGGCGGAAGTTGTCGAGGCGTAGCTGACATGTGCGAGTTCTGCGTCCGGCAGGCTGATGATGAGGACGACGGCGGTGCCGCCGGTTCCGACAAGCCGCGTGAAAAAGCCGCACGTATGTCCCGCAACTATAACGGCCCGTTCCGCAAGACCCCCGACCGCTTGCTCGGCATGGGGCTTATCCGCCTCTATCAGCTGACGCTTTCCGGCTTTGTCGGCAATTCCTGTCGCCACATCCCGACCTGCTCCGAATATGGCTACGAGTCGATCGCCCGCCATGGCCTGTGGGCTGGCGGCTGGATGACGCTGTTTCGCGTCGGCCGCTGCGGCCCGGGCGGCACCAGCGGCCTCGACCAGGTGCCGGAGAGGCTCGGCGACCGCTTCCGCTGGTGGACCCCCTGGCGTTATCTCGCTCTCGGACGCAAGAGAGGGTGAGCGCCATGACGATGCCCGGTGAATACAGGCGTGCATCGGAGGATTTCGACAGCTATCTTGATGATGTGAGAGCCGATGCGCTGATCGACAGCCGCAATGTGGTCTACACGATGACCCAAGGGGTATTTCAGACGTTCCGCTGCCGCCTCGATGTCGCAGACGCACTCCGGTTCGCCGATGTGCTGCCGCCGGTGCTGCGCGCAATCTTCGTCTCCGACTGGAACCCGCATGACGCCAAACGGTCCTTTGAGGATCGTGTCGCGATGACGCGGGAGGCGCAGTCACTGCGCGGTGACCATAATTTTGCCCCCGACACTGCCATCCGAGACGTGGCAATGGCTGTGCGAAAACATGTCGACGTCGCCGCATTCGACAGAGTGCTGAAGACATTGCCCGAAGGCGCAGAGGAGTTCTGGCGGCCATGAGCACCTTCATCGCCCTGCTGCACAGCATTGTCCTGACGCCCGATCGCCGCGTTATCATGCAGGATTTGCGCGCACTTGCCGAAGAGCTCGGCTATCGCGAGCCGCGCACGCTGGTTTCCACTGGCAATCTCGTCTTCGAGGCCGACGATATGCGGCCGCACGAACTTGAAGTCGCCCTCGAAGAGGGTTTTGAAGAAAAGTTCGGCAAACATGTTGATATCATCGTGCGCAGCGACTGCACCTGGATGGCGCTTTGCAGCACCAATCCTTTCAAAGACGGTAATGGTGACCAGGTCATCGTTCGGGTAATGCGCCTGCCGGTCGACCCGAAGAAGGTGGAAGCGCTGAAACCGCTGCTGACCGAGGGACAACGCATCGCCGTCGTCGGCGGCGATCTCTGGATCGATTTCGCCGGCAAGCCGAGCCAATCCAAGCTGCTTTCGGCGCTGACGACCAAGCGGCTCGGCGTCGGTACGATGCGCAACTGGAACACGGTGTGCGGCCTGACTGAAATGATCATCTAGGCCGGCTTCTTCTTTACTCACGTAGGAAATCTGAGTATCAGGCGGCAGCGTATCCGAGGACGGAGGCGCTGCCGTTACAACCACCCGCATTCGTTGGCGGGACTGGACAAGGAGAATTTCGATGTCCCAAGCTATTTCCCTGACATTTCCCGATGGTTCCGTGCGCAGCTTCGATGCTGGCGCAACCGGCCGGGATGTCGCTGAATCCATTTCCAAATCGCTCGCCAAGAAGGCGGTCGCCGTCGCAATCGACGGCACCGTGCGCGACCTTTCCGATCCCGTCACGACGGGCAGGATCGAGATCATCACCCGCAACGACGACCGCGCGCTGGAACTCATCCGCCACGACGCGGCGCACGTCATGGCCGAAGCGGTGCAGGAGCTCTGGCCCGGCACCCAGGTGACGATCGGCCCGGTCATCGAAAACGGCTTCTATTACGACTTCGCCAAGAACGAGCCCTTCACGCCCGACGATCTGCCGAAGATCGAAAAGAAGATGAAGGAGATCATCGCCCGCAACGCCGCCTTCACCAAGCAGGTCTGGTCGCGCGAGAAGGCCAAACAGGTCTTCGCCGACAAGGGCGAGCAGTACAAGGTCGAGCTCGTCGACGCGATTCCGGCAGGACAGGATCTCAAGATCTATTACCAGGGCGACTGGTTCGACCTCTGCCGCGGCCCGCATATGGCCTCGACCGGCCAGATCGGCAACGCCTTCAAGCTCTTGAAGGTGGCCGGCGCCTATTGGCGCGGCGATAGCAACAATCCGATGCTGAGCCGCATCTATGGCACGGCTTTCGCCGAGCAGTCGGAACTCGACAACTACCTGCACATGCTTGCCGAAGCCGAAAAGCGCGACCACCGCAAGCTCGGCCGGGAAATGGACCTGTTCCATTTCCAGGAGGAGGGCCCGGGTGTCGTATTCTGGCACGGTAAGGGCTGGCGCATTTTCCAGTCGTTGGTCTCTTATATGCGTCGCCGGCTTGCCGTCGATTATGAAGAAGTCAACGCACCACAGGTGCTCGACACAGCGCTCTGGGAAACCTCGGGGCACTGGGGCTGGTATCAGGAAAACATGTTCGCCGTGAAATCGGCGCATGCGATGACGCATCCCGAAGACAAGGAGGCGGATAACCGCGTCTTTGCGCTAAAGCCGATGAACTGCCCCGGCCATGTGCAGATCTTCAAGCATGGCTTGAAGTCCTATCGCGAATTGCCGATCCGTCTCGCCGAATTCGGCCTGGTGCATCGCTACGAGCCTTCGGGCGCGCTGCATGGGCTGATGCGCGTGCGTGGCTTTACGCAGGACGACGCGCACATCTTCTGCACCGACGAGCAGATGGCTGCCGAATGCCTTAAGATCAACGATCTGATCCTGTCGGTCTATGAAGACTTCGGTTTCAAGGAAATCGTCGTCAAGCTTTCTACCCGTCCGGAAAAGCGTGTCGGCTCCGACGCGCTCTGGGATCGTGCGGAAGCCGTCATGACCGATGTGCTGAAGACGATCGAGGCTCAGTCCGAAGGTCGCATCAAGACCGGCATCCTGCCGGGCGAGGGCGCTTTCTATGGGCCGAAGTTCGAATATACGCTGAAGGACGCGATTGGCCGTGAATGGCAGTGCGGCACGACACAGGTCGATTTCAACCTGCCGGAACGCTTCGGGGCCTTCTACATCGACAGCAATTCCGAAAAGACGCAGCCGGTGATGATCCATCGCGCCATCTGCGGCTCGATGGAACGCTTCCTCGGCATCCTGATCGAGAACTTCGCCGGCCATCTGCCGCTCTGGGTATCGCCGCTGCAGGTGGTGGTCGCAACGATCACTTCGGAAGCCGATGCCTATGGCCTCGAAGTGGCCGAGGCGTTGCGCGATGCCGGTCTCAACGTCGAGACCGATTTCCGCAACGAGAAGATCAACTACAAGATCCGCGAGCATTCGGTCACCAAGGTCCCTGTCATCATCGTCTGCGGCAGGAAGGAGGCCGAGGAGCGCACGGTCAACATCCGCCGCCTCGGCAGCCAGGACCAGGTTTCGATGGGGCTCGATGCCGCTGTCGAGAGCCTTACTCTTGAGGCAACGCCGCCCGACATTCGTCGCAAGGCCGAAGCACGGAAAGCCAAGGCGGCCTGAAAATAGCGAGTTACGACAGCGCCGGGCCCCTGGCCCGGCGCTGTCGGAAATCTGATATAAAGCCGCACTCTGTCGATGATGCTGCCCGCCAAAGCGCGGCCTTGCCCAAAGATCTCGGCTGGGCCAAGCCGATCGAGGTTAAATCAATCGAGGCTGGTGTCGTCGCCGCCTTGCGGCGCGAGTTGCTCGTAGGAGGGCAGCGGCGCCACCGGAGCCGGCTGGACGCCCGGCGGCGGCGGTGTGCCAACCGGCACCTGTTGCACTGTGCGAGCCGCGCTCGCCGGCGGCTGCGGCTGCTGGTCCTTCATCAGAACCTCGACATCGGTATTCCTGCCGGCGACGACGGTGAAATCGCGCTGGTAGATCTTGTCCTTGTTGCGGGCGACGGCGGAATAGCCGCCTTCGGCGAGAACCATGGTCGGGAAAGCGCTGACGCTTTCGCCGACACTGTCGCCGGCGGCCGTCAGGATCGACCAGGCCGTATCGGCGATTGCCTCGCCGCCGGCATCGGAGACAAGCTTGAAGGTGACCTGCGCGGCGCGATGCTGGATCGTCGCCTCGGTCAGCTTGCCGGCCTCGACCTGGATGTCGGCGCGGATCACGGCGTTGACGTTGCCGTATTCGGAAACGATGTGATAGGTGCCGGCATTGAGGCGGACGATGGTATTCGGCGAGACATCGGCAACGACGAGGCCACGCTCGCCATCGTCGCGCACTTCCGAGGAATAGATCGAGAAGCTCAACTGGTCGGGGCGGATGCGGGCATCGGTGCCGGAGACGGCATTGAGCAGCAGGCCGCCGGCATCGAGCACCATCACCTGCTTGTCGACATCGCCTTCAGCCGGCACGGTCAGCTTCTTGGTGACGCCGGCGCGGCCAAAGGAAACATTGACGAAATAATCGCCGGGGGCGAGCTGAAAGGCGGCGGGTCCGCCCTTGGCGCTGGCGATCAGCGGCAGTTTGCCGTCGGTTCCGGCGATCGGGCTGAAGACGTACCAGGAGAGGCCTTCCTCCACCGGCGTGCCGTCCGCCGTCAGCTTGGCCTCCATCGGGACGTCACGCAGTTTGACCCCTTCAGGCGCATTGCCAGGCGCGATGAAGGCATCGAGCTTCGGCATCTTCGGCGTCGATTCAAGCTGTTTGAATTCCTTGAAGGCATCCTGAGCGCCGGCGCCCAAGGGCGTCAGTATCGTCAGGGCAATGGCAAGGCCGATGCGTGCAAAAGGCGAAATGCCAAACATCTGTTTCGTGAACCGATTGACTTCTGAAATCGCAAAGGCCACTTCAAGACCAACGCGATGGCAAATTCAAGACCCACCCTTCGCAGCAGCATTAAAATGAGAGTTTCTCCCGCATGAAATCCGATATCAAGCTGATTGATTACCTCGCCGTGCGCCGCTCCATCCCCGCTTTCCAGATGTGTGAACCAGGCCCTGAGAAGGCCGAAATCGAGGAGATCCTGCGGCTTGCCTCGCGGGTTCCCGATCATGGCAAGATCGCGCCCTGGCGCTTCATCGTCTATCGCGGAGAGCAGCGCGCCCGTCTCGGTGAGGAGCTTCTGACCTTGGCGCTCAAGGCAAAGCCCGACCTTTCCGAAGAGATGATCCAGGTCGAGCGCAGCCGTTTCACCCGCGCGCCCGTGGTCGTCGCCGTCGTCAGCAAGGCGGGGCCGCATATCAAGATCCCGGAATGGGAGCAGTTGATGTCGGCCGGCGCGCTTTGCCTCAACGTCATCCTCGCCGCCAATGCCAGTGGTTATGTCGCCAATTGGCTGACGGAGTGGTTCGCCTATGACCAGCGCGCTTATCCGCTGCTCGGCGTCGGTCCGGATGAAAAGGTGGCGGGCTTCATCCATATCGGCTCGACCACATTTCCAGCCATCGAGCGGCCGCGGCCGGAGCTTGCCGATACCGTGACCTGGGTCGGTGGAGAAGACTGATGTTTTACGCCACCGACGGGAACCGGCACGGGCTCGCGCATGATCCGTTCAAGGCGATCGTGTCGCCGCGTCCGATCGGTTGGATCGGCAGCAAGGGCAGGGACGGTTCGATCAATCTCGCGCCCTATTCCTTCTTCAATGCCGTTGCCGACCGGCCGAAGCTGGTGATGTTTTCTTCCGCCGGGCGTAAACACAGCCAGCGCAATGCCGCCGAGACCGGCGTCTTCACCTGCAATTTCGTCAGCCGCGATCTTGCCGAGAAGATGAACCTCTCCTCGGCGGCACTGCCCTACGGCAACAGTGAATTCGACTTCGCCGGTCTGACGCCGAAGCAGGCCGAACTGATCGATGCGCCCTATGTCGGCGAGGCCTTCGCGGTGCTCGAATGCAGGGTTACCGAGATCATCGAGCCGAAGACGCTGTCGGGTGAACCGTCCGAAAACGTCCTCGTCTTCGGCGAAGTGGTCGGCATCCGCATCGACGAGGCGATCGTCAGGGACGGCCGCCTCGACATGTCGATCGCCCGCCCTGTCGCCCGCATGGGCTATATGGATTACAGCGAGGGCAGCGATGTTTTCGAGATGGTCCGGCCGCAATTGCCGCCGATTGGTGGCTAATCAAGGCATGTAA
>Ga0102589_1000266_pt1 | contig 127213 bp, 131 predicted proteins | sample AraplaMF_Col_mLB_FD_76858 | JGI IMG/M metagenome (GOLD analysis project Ga0102589, IMG submission 76858) | Arabidopsis root microbial communities from the University of North Carolina, USA - plate scrape MF_Col_mLB | ecosystem: Host-associated > Plants > Roots > Endosphere | place: USA...
CGCGGTGGCATCGCGTTCCTGACCGTTCAGCCCGACCACTCGGTCTCGGCTGCATTTCTCTTCGGCGACGAGTTGACACTCCGCCAAGCCCTATCATGCTGCCCGCGGCCGGGCACCCAAAAAGCTTGTATTTTGTGAAAAAATTGCTCGTCGGGTCATTGCCGCGCCGGTCCGGCTTTGCTAATCAGGCGCGGTTCGGGCAGCGGCGTTTCGCTTACACTGCCCTGTTGGGGCGTCGCCAAGCGGTAAGGCACCGGTTTTTGGTACCGGCATTCCCAGGTTCGAATCCTGGCGCCCCAGCCATCTATCCCCAAGTCAAAACAGTATCCGCAGATCCCGGCGACCGTCACTGACGCGAACTATTTTCACGGATCGTATTTTGTCGCCATCGGTATCCGGCACGGTTTCGTAGAGAATGATATAAGGCGCTTCAACCAGCATGCGGGCGGATGGAAAAATTTCCGGGTGGCGCTCGCCTTCGACGAAAAACGCCGCGCATCCAGAGACACGCAACAAAAAACGCCGCGCATCCAGAGACACGCGGCGTCCAATCTTAAATCTCGCGACGATGCCTTAAAGCGCGATATCCGGCACCTTCTTCACCGGCGCACCCGCAGGTGCCGCACCGGCGCCCTTCAGCGCCTCAAGATCGATCTGCGGCGGGGTCGGCAGTTGCAGGTGTTCGGCGGTGTAGGCCCATTCCTCACGTACCTTTTCCGGGTCGTCATTGAGCTTGGTGCCATAGCTCGGCACGATCTGGCGGATCTTGGCCTGCCATTCCGGTGTTGCCACCTTGTCCTTGAAGACCTTTTCCAGAACGCTGAGCATGATCGGTGCGGCGGTGGAGGCGCCCGGAGACGCGCCGAGCAGGCCGGCGATGCTGCCGTCCTTGGCGGAAACCACTTCGGTGCCGAGCCTGAGCACGCCGCCCTTTTCCTCGTCGCGCTTGATGATCTGCACGCGCTGACCAGCCTGCCAGAGACGCCATTCGCCCTGCTTGGCATTCGGGAAATATTCCTTCAGCGCAGCAAAACGGTCGTCATCCGACATCATCAGCTGGCCGGCGAGATATTCGACCAGCGGATATTCATCGATGCCGACGCGCACCATCGGCCAGGCATTGCTGGTCGTTACCGAGGAGACGAGATCGAAATAGGAACCTTCCTTCAGGAACTTGGTGGAGAAGGTGGCGAAAGGTCCGAAGAGGATGACGCGCTTCCCACCCAGAACGCGGGTATCCAGATGCGGAACCGACATGGGCGGCGAGCCGACCGAGGCCTTGCCATAGGCCTTGGCCAGATGCTGCATCGTCACGTCGGGGTTTTCGTTGATGAGGAACGAGCCGCCGACAGGGAAACCGGCATAATCATCGGCTTCCGGAATGCCGGACATCTGCAGCAGATGCAGCGCGCCGCCGCCGGCGCCGATGAACACGAATTTCGCATCCACCACCTGTTCGGCATCGGTCTTGGTGTTGGTATAGGTCACGCGCCAGCTGCCATCGGCATTACGCTGGATGCCGGAAACCTCGCTATTGACCTGCAGGTCGAAATTCTGGTCGCTCTGCAGATGCGAGACGAACTGGCGGGTGATTTCGCCGAATTCCATGTCGGTGCCGAGCGGCGACCAGGTCGCGCCGATCTTCTGGGAAGGATCGCGGCCTTCCATCATCAGCGGCACCCACTTCTTGATCTGCTCGGGATCGGTGGAGAATTCCATGCCGGCGAAGAGCGGGCTCGCCTTCAGCGCCTGATAGCGCTTTTCAAGATAGGCGACGTTCTCGTCGCCCCAGACGAAGCTCATATGCGGCGTGTGGTTGATGAAGGAGCGCGGGTTCTTCAGAACGCCGTTGCGAACCTGCCATGCCCAGAACTGCCGGGAAATCTGGAAGGATTCATTGATGTTGACGGCCTGGGAAATCTTGATGTTGCCCTTGTCGTCTTGCGGCGTGTAGTTCAGCTCGGCAAGCGCGGAGTGGCCGGTGCCGGCATTGTTCCAGCCGTTGGAGCTTTCAAGCGCCACGCCATCCAGCCGCTCCAGCATCTGCATCGACCAGGTGGGCTCCAGTTCGCGCAGCCACACACCGAGCGTCGCGCTCATGATGCCGCCGCCGATGAGGAGAACGTCGACCTTCTTGGCAGTCGTATTTGCGAGAAGCGGCGAAGAGGGCAGCGCTGCAACGGCAAGCCCCGCAAGCGCGCCGCCCAGAACCTGTCTGCGGTTCATTGGCAATGCCTGGGAAAGGGAGTTGTCCGCAGAGAGATCAGTGAGCTGGGATTTGTCTTGTTCGATGGGAGTCACGGCCGTACCTGATTCTTGTTATGTGTTAAAAACACTCCTCCCGGCCGCCCCGTTATAGCAAAGCGGAAAGTGGCACAACCCGGCCTGGACCATGTCAGTTCAGGTGATCTTGCACGGCATCAGAGGTCGTTTTCCATTATCGGGCAGGCATGGTTCTCTTGCCGTTGGGCAATTTTTGTTTGGTACGACGGGAAGGCGGCAGTTTCAAACGGTTGAATGGCGCCCTAATGCCGGGATGTGGCGAAAAGACATCGAAAGCAAGGGGGCAGCATTGAACCGCTTTAGTCTGGTGTCGAAGCGCCAGTTTTTCGCGACCACGGCAAAAAATCTCAAAAAAGTGAAAAGGCCCGCCGGTCGGGCGAGCCTTTTTTGATGTGTCTCGTATGAGAGCTTAGTTTGCGGCGAGGAACTCCGCGCAGTAGCTCGGGCCATTGACGCCGGGGCGGTCGGAGACCGTGCGGACGGCAGTGATCTTGTAGTCGCTGGAAACGACGAGCTGTACGGTGCAGGAGAGCGAGGCGGTGCGGGCGGGCGAGATCTGGCGACCCTTCTTGCCATCCTTGCCTTCTTCGAACTTCGCCGGAATGGTGGCCTTCTTGTAACCGCCGCGCCAGTTATAGACCGTGGAGCTGCCGGTTTCCGTGTCGCTGAGCGGTGGGCCGAATTTTGCAAAGAAAATGCCGGCGGACTGGCCGACCCAGCGGGTTTCGACGGGGCTCTTCTGGGTGAAAGAGGGGGTGGTGGAGCTGCCGTTGGATGTGGTGCAGGCGGAGAGCGTAATGGCAAACGCTGCAAGCGTTACGCTGCGAAAAAGCATGGTGAAATGTCCTTTGTGCCGTGTCCGGCTTCCCGCCGGTCATTCCGTTCCCCTAGCAGATTTGATGGCGGCGGGCAGGGGAGGTGCACGAATTGACGAAAATTTCCTGCCACAATTGCTTTTTTGTAACGTTTTTTACCGCCCAGCCCCGCCTCATTGGTCCTGGCCACGGACGTTTTCATGGATGGACAAAACTTGTCTTAAAAAATACGCCAAGCCGCTTGTCGAACGCCGGAGGCTGGTCTATAGAAGCGCCGCTGGTCACGGAGTGTAGCGCAGTCTGGTAGCGCACCACGTTCGGGACGTGGGGGTCGGAGGTTCGAATCCTCTCACTCCGACCAGCTTGAAGCTTTCCCGATGCTTTCCCCACAAATCACAGCGTTTGACTGCTTTATTGTCGCAGATAAAGTTCGTTTGGAAATGGCTATTGAGCGTGCAGGATGCGGCCAAAGGCCATCGCCGGTTTCAGCGCGACCTGAACGGATGACCGGATATGAAGATTTCCATCGTTGTGCGCGCGGCCGACGATTTCGCACATCCGAAGCCAGACCATGATCTAGGGAACGCAACCACGCCTCAGCCGTTATCTAACCAGACAACAATGGAGGATAACATGCTGAAGGGTATCGCACTGTGGGCTATGGGTGTTCCGGTTTTCGTGATCATTCTGCTTTATATGTTCGTGTTTTAAGCCGCACCCGACACTATATACAAACCAAAAAGGCGACCGCCCGGCGGTCGCCTTTTGTCGTTATGGAGGACGCGATCAGCTCAGATCGTCGATCAGCCGCGACGCGGTCGCCGCATCGGTTCGGCGGATGTCGATCTCGTCCCGGTGGCGTGCCAGCAACTCGCTTGCCAGCAGCTTTTCCGCGAGACCGGCGGGAAGCGAGAGAATGACGCGGTCGCCCTGTTCCTCTGTCGCACCCACGCTGCGCTTGGCCGATATCATGCCGCCCGCAACCGTGTTGTTGGTGTCGGGGTCAATCAGGATGAACGAGCCGGTTGCGCGGTTTTGTTCGTAGGAATCGAAGATCGCGGTCTCATCGAAGGAAAGCCGCACCTTGCCGATGGCGTTCATTGGCAACGACGTCTCATGCGCCTGCCATTCGCCTTCCTTGAGGTTCAGCTGGCTGACGGGCTGCACACTGACACGCTGGCGACGGCTTCCGCTTTTCAGCCAGTAGCGCTTGCCTGCCTCGATGCCTCCGGGCTGCAAAGCTACGATCTGCGCGTCGAAGGCAAGGCCCGTTTGTGGCTGGGCCTCGATGGAAGCGATCATGTCGCCGCGCGACACATCCACCTGACGATCAAGAACGAGAGTGACGGCATCGCCTGCCACGGCGGCATTGCGCACCAGATCGAAAGTGACGATCTGCTTGACGTTGGCGACCATGCCAGAAGGCAGGATGACGACGCTGTCGCCCGGCTTCACCGAACCGCCGGCGACCGTGCCCTGATAACCGCGGAAGCTCTCGCCCGGACGCGAAACGCGCTGCACGGGAAAGCGGAAGCCGCCCGATTGCGCGGAGCGGACGGTCGCCAGTTCCAGCGTTTCCACCAGCGTCGGGCCTTCATACCACGGCATGGAGGCCTTGCCTGACAGAACGACGTTTTCACCCTTCAGCGCCGACATCGGAATGGCGGTGATCTGCTTGATGCCGAGATCGGATGCGAAATCGCGGAACTCGTGGGCAATCAGTTCAAAACCGGCCTTGTCATAATTGGTCAGGTCGATCTTGTTGACGGCCAGCACGAATTGCCGGATGCCCATCAGCGCCGCGATGGTAGCGTGGCGGCGCGTCTGCTCCAGAATGCCGGTGCGGGCATCGACGAGCAGCACGGCCAGATCGGCGGTGGAAGCGCCGGTCGCCATATTGCGGGTATATTGTTCATGGCCGGGCGTGTCGGCGACGATGAAGGCGCGCCGGTCGGTGGCGAAATAACGATAGGCGACATCGATGGTGATGCCCTGTTCGCGCTCCGCCTGAAGGCCATCCAGCAGCAGTGCGAAATCAGGCAGGCCGAGATCGTTCTGCTTGCCGCTATCGCGGTGCAGCGTTGCGGCCTGGTCTTCCTTGACGGCCTTGGTGTCCCAGAGGAGACGGCCGATCAGGGTCGACTTGCCGTCATCCACGCTGCCGCAGGTGATGAGACGCAGCGGGCGGGTGTCGCGCGCTCCTTTCGAATGCTCGGCAAAGGGCAAAATGGTGGCCGTGGAAATGTTGGTGGTGGCAGAAGCGGTCATCAGAAATAGCCCTCGCGCTTCTTCTTCTCCATGGAACCGGACTGGTCGCGGTCAATCGCGCGGCCCTGACGTTCGGAAACGGTAGCGATTTCCAGCTCTGCAATCACATCCTGAAGCGTCGCCGCCTCGGAACGGATCGCACCGGTGAGCGGGAAGCAACCGAGCGTGCGGAAGCGGATCGAGCCACGCTTGACCTCTTCGCCGGGCAAAAGCTCCAGGCGCTCGTCCTCGGCAAGGATCATCATGCCGTCCCGCTCGATATAGGGGCGCTCGGCGGCGTAATAGAGCGGCACCAGCGGAATGTTTTCCGCCTCGATGTAACGCCAGATGTCGACTTCGGTCCAGTTGGAGAGCGGGAAGGCGCGCACGCTTTCACCCTTGCGGACCATGCCGTTATAGATGTTCCACAGCTCCGGCCGCTGGTTGCGCGGGTCCCACTTATGGTCGGGCGTGCGGAAGGAATAGATGCGTTCCTTGGCGCGGCTCGCCTCCTCGTCACGGCGGGCACCGCCAAAGGCGGCGTCGAACTGGCCGGCATCCAGCGCCTGACGCAGCGCTTCCGTCTTCATGATGTCGGTGTAAAGCGCCGATCCGTGGGTGAAGGGCGTGATGTTCTCCGCCGCGCCGCGCGGATTGGTGTGGGAGATCAGCTCCAAATCATATTCCTTGACGATATTGTCGCGGAATTCGATCATCTCCTTGAACTTCCAGCCGGTATTGACGTGCAGCAGCGGGAAGGGAATGCGCCCGGGGAAGAAGGCCTTGCGCGCGAGATGCAGCAGCACGGACGAGTCCTTGCCGATGGAATAGAGCATCACGGGCTTGTCGAATTCGGCTGCGACTTCGCGAAAGATATGAATAGCTTCGTTTTCAAGCGCCTTCAGATGGGGATCGAGCGGCGGCTTGGATGCGACAGTATTCTTGCTGTCCGTCTCGTGGACTGCGTTGGACATTGTGAACTCCGGGAATGTACTGAATGATTATCGTTGCGGGATGGCGGAGGTAGCGGAGGTCTGCTCCGCACCGGCGACGTGAAGACCGCATTCGCGCTTCTCGTCGTTTTCCCACCACCATCGTCCGGCGCGCTCAGGCTCACCGGGCTTGATGGCGCGCGTACACGGCTCGCAGCCGATGGACGGGTAACCGCGCTGATGCAACGGATTGACGGGAATGTTTTCCTCGGCGACATGCGCCTTGATGAGATCGATATCCCAATCAGCCAAAGGGTTGATCTTGATGAGATTGCGATCCGCATCGAATTCGGCGAACGGCGTCGTGGCGCGATTGCCCGACTGGCCGCGACGGAGGCCGGTGATCCAGAAGGCGGCACCATCAAGCGCCTTGCCGAGCGGGATCAGCTTTCTGACATGACAGCAGGCGTGGCGCGCTTCAACGCTTTCGTAAAAACCATTAAGGCCGTATTTTTCGGCATAGGCGTCGATATCGTCCTGCTCGGGACGGAAACGACGGATTTCGATGCCGAAACGCTCCTCGGTTTCGTCGATGAGATCGACGGTTTCCTTGAAAAGACGGCCGGTTTCCAGCGTGACAACGTCTATCGGCAGGCGATGGGTGCCGATAGCGGCGGTGATGACCTGATCCTCGATGCCAAGGCTGGTCGTGAAGACCGCGCGCCCGCCAAGGCCGGCGATAAACGAGAGCCGATCCGCCAGATCGAGCCCGGCAAGCGTGCCGTCCAGGGAAGCGGCATCGGCAGAGGCATTTACTGAATTAATGGTCACTGAATTGATGTTCATTGTCACGTCCGGGATTTCCATGGCCGATTATTGTTGAAATCGTCCTCTTGGACGAGAAATGACAGTCTTTGTGCGCTGCACTTCAGAGCAAAAATGCCTCTCGCGCGCGTGCTATGAGCAAAAGATGCCCGTTCACCTTGTTCGCAGCCTGGATTTGAATTGTGACAACTTCTGCGCTAAGCCGTGATTGCCGGGTATCCGGGCTTGTGATCTACTGGTTTTACGATGATTTCGCAGAAGGCAAAATATGCGCTGAGGGCGCTCCTTTCGCTGGCCAAGGCCGACGGCGGCTACCCTGTGCAGATTTCCGACATTGCCCGCGAACAGGCCATTCCGAAAAAGTTTCTGGAGCAGATCCTTCTCGAAATGAAGAAGGAACGCCTTGTCGAGAGCCGGCGCGGCAAGCAGGGTGGTTATCTTCTGGCGCGCCCGGCGGATGATATCACCTTCGGCGAGGTGCTGCGGCTCATTGACGGGCCGCTCGCCCCATTGCCCTGCCTCTCCCAGACTGCCTATCGGCGTTGCGAGGATTGTGATGGCGAAAAGCAGTGCGAGATCCGCCACGTCTTTGCCCGGGTGGCCGATGCGACACGTAACATCCTTTTTAACACCACCGTTGCAGATGCGGTGGCTGGGGTGGAAGTGCCCGAGCTTTTGACAGCCTGACTCTCGTCTTTTTTCACGTTTCGCTGTCGAGAGTTGGCAACGAGGGCTCTCAACCTGTCCGTCATTCCGGCCTTGAGCCGGAATCCAGCCGACGCGCGTCTGCGCGGCGAAACGCCTCCTTCAGCCCAAAGACTTGGGCTGGCTGGATTCCGGCTCAAGGCCGGAATGACGGATGAGGAGTTTGTAATGATCCCCCTGCCTCTTCCTTCCAAACGAAAAAATCGTCTAAAACCCCCTAATATTTTTCGCCGTCGCGGCAAAAAACCGGCAAAAATGTGAAACGCTTTTGCATCCGGCAAAGTTTTACACGACGCTTGTTGCGCCTTTCGCTTATGCTGCGCTGTATTTGTTGCCCGTGGAAACGCTCAAGGGAAACACTTTTTCGATCGTATTCGGCCTCATTGACCAACTCTACTCAACCAGTAGAGTTAAGCCATCGCAATCAGGAGGGAATACCGATGTCCAAGCTTCTGTCCGGTTTGAGCGTTGTCGCGCTCAGCCTCTCACTGGCACTTGGCGCAGCTGGCTCGGCCGCCGCGCAGACCAAGCTACTGAACGTGTCCTATGATCCCACCCGTGAACTCTACAAGGATTTCAACGAGGCTTTCGCCAAGAAGTGGAAGGCCGACACCGGCGAAGACGTCACGATCCAGCAATCGCATGGCGGCTCCGGCAAGCAGGCGCGTTCCGTGATCGACGGTCTGGAAGCCGACGTCGTGACGTTGGCGCTGCAGAGCGACATCGACGCCATCGTCCAGAACTCCGGCAAGATCAACAAGGACTGGCGCGGCCGCCTGCCGCATAATTCCTCGCCTTACACCTCCACCATCGTTTTCCTCGTTCGCAAGGGCAACCCCAAGGGCATCCATAATTGGGGCGATCTGGTGAAGGGCGACGTGCAGATCGTGACGCCGAACCCGAAGACCTCGGGCGGTGCGCGCTGGAACTATCTGGCGGCCTGGGCCTGGGCGAATGAAGAGTTCAAGGGTGACCAGGACAAGATCAAGGCCTATGTCGGCGAACTCTACAAGCGCGCCCCGGTTCTCGACACCGGTGCCCGTGGTTCCACGGTCACCTTCGCACAGCGCCAGATCGGCGACGTGCTGCTCGCCTGGGAAAACGAAGCCTATTTGGCCGGGCAGGAATTCGGTGCCGATGCCTTCGATATCGTCGTTCCGCCGATCTCTATCCTGGCCGAGCCGCCGGTCGCCGTGGTTGACGCCAATGTCGACGCCAAGGGCACCCGCAAGGCGGCCGAAGCCTATCTGCAATATCTCTATTCCGACGAGGGCCAGAATATTGCGGCGAAACACTTTTATCGTCCGTCGAACCCGGCCGTTGTCTCCAAGGACCTGCTGAAGCAGCTGCCCGATATCAAGCTCGTCACCATTGACGACCCGATCTTCGGCGGTTGGGCTAAGGCGCAGCCGGAACATTTTGGTGACGGCGGCATCTTCGACCAGATTTACAAGCCCGCGAAGTAAGCGGATGATGGGGTGAAGCGTCGTTACCCCGTCCCATGGGACAAGACAAATCAGAACCTGATCGACCGGAGCCATGCCGGTCGATACTTTATAATAAGCGCCGGGGGAATACCGGCTCCCAGAGAGCACCTCCAGGACAGGCAGACCTCGGTTGACGGTCCCGGAAATGTTCAAAAACTAAGATTATCCGGAGCCTTGATGAGCAACAATATTTCCGGAAGCAGGTGGAAGTGGCGGCAATCGAGCGTCATACCGGGCTTCGGCCTGACGTTTGGTTACACCGTCACCTATCTGTTTCTCATCATTCTTATTCCGCTGGGCGGCCTTGTCTGGTCCACGGCGAAACTCGGTTTTGCAGATTTCATTGCGATCGCCACGGATAGCCGAACGCTGAATGCGCTGCGGGTCAGCTTCGGCACGGCGTTCCTTGCCGCATTGGTCAATGTGGTCTTCGGCGTCATTGTTGCCTGGGTTCTCACGCGTTACCGTTTTCCCGGCCGCCGCTTCGTGGATGCCATTGTCGACCTTCCCTTTGCGCTTCCAACGGCGGTCGCGGGTATTGCGTTGACGGCGCTTTACGCCAATCGCGGCTGGGTCGGTTCGCTGTTTGAACCTTTCGGCATCAAGATCGCGTTCACGCCGACCGGCATCGTCATCGCGCTGATCTTCATCGGCCTGCCCTTCGTGGTGCGCACGGTGCAGCCGGTCATGGAGGAGATCGACCGGCAGGTGGAGGAGGTGGCGGCAACGCTCGGCGCCAACCGTTTCCAGACCATCACCCGCATTCTGCTGCCGAGCCTCACACCCGCCATTCTCACCGGTTTCGCGCTCGCTTTTGCGCGCGGCGTGGGCGAATACGGCTCGGTCATCTTCATTGCCGGCAATATCCCCTACGTGTCGGAAATCGCGCCGCTCCTCATCGTTATCCGGCTGGAGGAGTTCAATTATGCGGCCGCCACCGGCATCGCCACCATCATGCTGATCATCTCCTTTGCCATGCTGTTCCTCATCAATCTCATTCAGGCCTGGAGCCGCAGGAGGTACGGGTATGTCTGACACCGCATCCCGCGCCACGCCGCGACCGTTCCGCGACCCCGCCAGTGAAGGCTTGGCCGCGCGACTGGCGCTCATCGCCATTGCATTTGTCTTCCTCGCCGCCTTTCTCGTCCTGCCGCTGATTTCGGTCTTCTTCGAAGCCTTCCGCAAGGGCACGGAAAGTTTCTGGGAGGCGATCGTCGAGCCGGACGCGCTCTCGGCCATTCGCCTGACGCTGCTCGTCGCCGCCATTTCGGTGCCGCTCAATCTGATCTTTGGAGTGATGGCTGCCTGGGCGATTGCGAAATTCGAGTTCAAGGGCAAGGCGTTCCTGATCACGCTCATCGACCTGCCATTCTCGATCTCTCCGGTTATCTCCGGCCTCGTCTATGTCATCCTTTTTTCGGCCCACAGCGTGCTCGGGCCATGGCTGAAAAGTTACGGCATCGAAATCCTCTTTGCGGTGCCGGGCATCGTGCTCGCCACCATCTTCGTGACCTTTCCCTTCGTCGCGCGTGAACTCATCCCGCTGATGCAGGATCAAGGCAATGGCGATGAGGAGGCGGCGATTTCGCTTGGTGCATCGGGCTGGCAGACCTTCTGGTACGTCACGCTGCCGAACATCAAATGGGGCCTGCTTTACGGCGTGCTGCTCTGCAACGCCCGCGCCATGGGCGAGTTCGGGGCCGTCTCCGTCGTATCTGGCCATATTCGCGGCGAGACCAACACCATGCCGCTGCATGTCGAGATACTCTATAATGAGTACAATATCGGCGCATCCTTCGCCGTCGCGACGCTGCTCGCCGGTCTGGCTCTGGTGACCCTCGTTCTCAAAACCATTCTCGAAATACGCTTTGGCGCGGGCAACGCAGCCGGCAAGCATTGAAAGGCATTTTTATGGAAGTGAAAGTTTCCGGCATCACCAAGCAGTTTGATCGCTTTCCGGCGCTGAACGACGTGTCGCTCAACATTCGCTCCGGCGAGCTGATCGCACTGCTCGGTCCTTCCGGCTCCGGCAAGACGACGCTGCTGCGTCTCATCGCCGGCCTCGAGCAGCCGACGCAGGGCCAGATTTTCTTCGGCGATGAAGACGCCTCGCACCGCACGGTGCAGGAGCGCAATGTCGGTTTCGTGTTCCAGCATTACGCCCTGTTCCGCCATATGACGGTGGCCGACAACATCGCCTTCGGCTTGAAGGTACGCCCTTCCGCCAGCCGCCCGCCGAAAGCCGAGATACGCAAACGCGTGTCCGAACTTCTCGACATGGTGCATCTATCGGGCCTTGAAAAGCGTTATCCCACGCAGCTGTCTGGCGGCCAGCGCCAGCGCGTGGCGCTCGCCCGCGCCGTCGCCATCGAGCCGAAGGTACTGCTTCTCGACGAGCCTTTCGGCGCGCTCGATGCCAAGGTGCGCAAGGAGTTGCGCCGCTGGTTGCGCGAATTCCACGACCGCACGGGCCACACCACCGTCTTTGTCACCCATGATCAGGAAGAAGCGCTGGAACTGGCCGACCGCGTCGTTGTCATGAGCCAGGGCAAGATCGAGCAGGTCGGCACGGCCGACGATGTCTACGATACGCCCAACTCGCCTTTCGTCTTCTCCTTCATCGGCGAATCCTCCAGCCTGCCGGTCACGGTCCGTGATGGCCATGTGCTGTTCCAGGGCGAGAGCATCGGCGTAAACGAAAGCGGCGCAGGCGAGGGCGAATTGTTCTTCCGGCCGGAAGACGTGGTGCTGACGGACGAGAAGGACGCGCTTTACGGCAAGGTCACCACCTGTCGCCGCCTTGCCGGCACCCGCATCGCCGAAATCGACATCGCCAATAACGGCCATGAGCCCTATCACCTCGAAATCGAAGTGCCGCTCAACGCCGCCGTGGCGGTGGGTGCCGAACTGCGGTTCCGCCCGACGCGGTGGAAGGTGTTCGGAAAGAGGTAGGGAGAGGTGACCGCAGTTGGCGGTCGATGATTTTGTCGCTGCCCCCACTTCTCCGTCATACCGGCCTTGAGCCAGTGCCCAGCCAGCCCAAGTCCTTGGGCTGAAAGAAGTCCTCTCGTCGGGCAGCCGCGCGCCGGCTGGGTGCCGGGTCAAGCCCGGTATGACGGAAGAGACATTTCAGGAGTAGCATCGAGCATAGAGCTTGCCGCACCGGCACTCGAGGCGCAGATCTCCCCAATAGTCAAAGCAATACGCAGAAACGGAAAAGGGCCGCCTAAGCGACCCTTCCATGAGTTTGGTCCTGTTTACAGACCCGGGACTGTTTCTCAACGTTCCGAAGGCAAAAGAGATTTACAACGAGGGCTGCCCCGTCGCAAAACCACCCTTTCCATTGCCTGCACCAGAGACCGAAATCTCACTAGACATTGGATCACCTCCTTCCGATACGTTGAACATAACTAGAAGGTAGTACGATTCGTGAGTAATGCAAGAGGGATTACTTCTTGGGGGACGCCCGGCACCTATGCCGCGTCTGCGGCCTTCACGTCGAATTCGAAGTGGATGCTGTCATAGGGAAACTCGATGCCAGCCTCGTTCCGTTCAATAATGCCCGCATGGAGGAGCGACGTCACATCGCGATGAACGGCCTGTACGTCCCGTCCGACCCGACGGGCAACCTCCCGGATAGAAAGCGGTCCCTGTCCGGCCAGAGCTTTGACGATGGCAAGGCGAAGCGGCGCGAGAATGCGGTGCAGGTCCTCATAGCTTGAAAATTCGACGGACGGTTTCGCCTCCACCGGCTTTCCAGACATGGCCAGATTACCGGCGGCAACAAAGCGGCTCTTGATATCATTGATCGTGCTGAGACGGACGGTGAGTGCGGTCATGACAAAATCCTTTCCATATCCGCCTGAAAAGCATCGAACAGGGCTTCGAGCGTGGTGAAGGCGATCGTGTCCTCACGCCCGTCCATGTGACGATGATCGCCTTTGCCGCGTTCATTGTCATAACGCAGAACACATTCCCCTTTGATCACCAGCGCCAGCCGATATTTGAACGGGTGAAGACTTCCGGGAACAGGCTCAGGCAGATGCCACAGGACAACCTCAAAGAAGGTCGTCTCGTTGATCACTTTGCGCGTCTTTTCGAGCAGAACGGCCTTCATGTTGTTATTCTTGACAACACTTTGCTGTGTTGTCAATGAAAACAACGATCTTGCTCAAACGTCACGACACCCGCATCACGATCTTGCCGATATGGCTGCTGCTTTCCATTAGCCGGTGCGCATCCACGACCTCGTCAAGCGTGAAGACCCGATTGATGACAGGTGCGACCTGCCCGCTTTCGATGAGCGGCCAGACCTGCTCGACAAGCTCATCGCGGATGGCGCGCTTCTCGTCGGCGGTGCGCGGCCGCATGGTGGAGCCGGTGACGGTCAGGCGTTTGACCATGATCGGGCGTAGGTCGACCTTTTCGGCCACGGCACCCCCCAGGAAGGCGATGATGGACAGGCAACCGTCCTTGGCGAGTGCGGCAAGATTCTTTTCGAAATAGGACGCGCCAATCATGTCGAGAACGACATCGACGCCCTTGCCGCCGGTTTCGGATTTCACGACGTCAGCGAAATCCTCCTCGCGGTAATTGATCGCCCGTTTGGCGCCGAGCTTCACGCAGGCCTCGCATTTTTCCGTCGAGCCCGCCGTTGTATAAACCTCCGCGCCAAAGGCTTTCGCAAGCTGGATCGCCGTTGTGCCGATGCCACTGGTGCCGCCGTGGATGAGGACGGTCTCACCTTCCGTCAGGCCCGCCATCTGGAACAGATTGGCCCAGACGGTGAAGAAGGTTTCCGGCAGTGCGGCGGCCTTGACGGCATCGTAGCCTTTGGGAAAGGGCAGGGCCTGCCCGGCGGGAACGGCGCAATATTGCGCATAACCGCCGCCATTGGCGAGTGCGCAGACCTTGTCGCCCAACTTGAATTCAGTGACCCCTTCGCCCAGCGCCACCACCTCTCCGGCAACTTCGAGACCCAGGATCGGACTTGCATCTTTTGGCGGAGGGTAGGTGCCCTGTCGTTGTGCGACGTCGGGGCGATTGACCCCAGCCGCTTCGACCTTCAGCAGAACCTCGCCTTTTGCGGGCCTCGGCAGCGGCGCTTCCGACATCGTCATGACCTCCGGGCCACCATGGGACGGCAGGTCAATGAAGCGCATTGTTTCGGGCAGGGTCGTCGTGTCGGGCATGGCCAGGGGCACCTCCTTGCGTATCAGCGATGCCTCAAGATGTAGGTCAGATGGACGCGCGATGGAAGAAGGCCGTTTGTCGCTGTTATCAATTTGTCTCGTTGAAGATCTGGACGACGAGGCCGCTTTCGTTCTCTTTCGCCGCCGCCTTGACGCCGGCAATCTCGCTGCCGATCCGTTCGGGATTGGCGATAATCAACCCCTTCGGCAGGGTCAGAACGCCGATGGAGCACCGCAGCAGTGCGAAGTCTCGCTCATTGCCGTTGCGGTCCTGTCCCTTCATGCATCCGGCGGCCCGGTCTTCGTCGGAATAGAGCCCGGCGACGTCATCGTGGAAATCGCTGAGCAGGCGCCCGAGTATTTCCGTCAGCTCTTCGACGGACCAGTCACGCACGCCAATGAAAAAGTCGTCGCCGCCAATATGGCCAAGGAAGCAGTCCCCGGCGAAGAAATAACGGCGCATCAGGGCCGAAAACAGGGTGATGGCGTGGTCGCCGGCGTTGAAGCCATATTTGTCGTTGAAGGGTTTGAAATTGTCGAAGTCGCAATAGCAGAAGAAGCGCGTCTCGTCGCCGTCACTGCAGCTGTCGGCAATGAAGCCGCCAATCGCCCGGTTGCCCGGCAGCGCGGTCAGGGGGTTCTGGTCCTGCGCCATCTTCAGCTGTTTTTCATTGATGACCTTGATCAGCGAAGCGGCAGAGACGATTCCGGCATAACGCATGTTTTCGGTGAGGATAATGCAGGCGCTGCCGCCCATGCTGGCGAACATGTTCATCAATTGGTCCGCGTCCGCATCGAGACCGACGATCGGCGCGGGATCGACGAAATGGGAAATGGTGCGCTCATAGATCTTGTTCTTGAGCAGGTCGCGGCCAAAGGGTCGGTAGATATATTCCTTGAGGTGATATTCGTTGATGACGCCGCGCGGTTCGCCATTGGCGTTGAGAACCGGGAAGAACGCCTGCTGCGGATTTCTACGGAACAGCTCGAACACGCTGTCGACGCTGTCATGTTCGAAAACGGTGGGCAGGCGCTCGATCTCGCGACGGATCAAAATCTCGTCCAGCGTCTGGCTGTTGCGCCGCGCCACGCCCATGCGGTTCAGGTGCGGGAAACTCTCTGGCAATTCGCTGGTAAAGACCGTCGGCTTGGCGATCAGCCAGCCCTGCACCAGATCGACGCCGAATTCGCGGCAGGTAAGAAATTCCGCTTCGGTTTCGATGCCCTCGGCAATCACGCGCACGCCGAGAACATGGGCGATGTTGACGATGTTGCGCACGAGGTGCTGCTTGCGGGGCTGATGGTCGAGACCGGAAATGAAGTGCCGGTCGATCTTGAGGTAATCCAGCGGGAAGTCGCAGAGCAGCTTCATTTCGCCGTGGCCGGCGCCGAAATCGTCTATCGCCAGCTTGAAACCTTCCTTGCGCATGCGGGCGATCAGCGACGTGAATTCAGGGACGCTGGTATTGTCGAACCGTTCGGAGAGCTCAAAGCAGATGGAGGAGGCGGGAATGCCTGCGCGGGCCAGATGGCCGACGAGCTTGTCGAGAATGACATCGCCATGCGGAATGAGCCGCACATCGAGATTGAGGAAAAGCGTGGCGGAGGAGAAGTCGGGCAGGGTGGAAAATTTCGCCAGCGCCCTGCTTGCGAGCATCTGCTCGAAGGCCTTCAGCTCGCCATCGGCAGCAGCCTGATCGAGAAGCGCCAGCGGATTGGGAAAACCCAGCCGGTCATGGCCGCGCATCAGCGATTCATAACCGAAAATCGTGCCTGTCGTTGCTTCGACAATCGGCTGAAATGCCGTTTCCAGCACCAGCTTTGCCATGGGAAACATGTGCCCGGAAGCGAAGCGCCTGATGGCATCGTTCTCCAGCGTGACGGCCTGCATCTTGTCTCCGCTCCTGTCCTTCCCCGGGCTTTAAGCCACGAGGCCCATTATTTTTGGACGAGCAATCGCAGATCACAGGTCAACAAAAGCTTTCATCACTGTGAAGCTTTCGTGAAGTTTTTGTTGCAAACCCTTTTATATCAAGGGGTTGCTACGCTGAATATCAGGCTCGGCGCGCGTGTGCGCTGTGGGCGGCATAAAGATCGGCCACATCCAGGCGCTCTCGGTCAGCGTCGGCATCCTGCCGCGAGGTGCCGGCGCCATGCGCGGTGGAAGCCGCCCAAAGACGCAACGCCTCGCGAACCACCTCGCTGCCGGATGCATAAGCGCCGCAGTTCACGGCTTCGCGCATTCTTGCTGCCTGTTCCGGGGAAATCGATACTGTTACCATGGGCATGCATATCACTCCCTTCTTTAAACGCTGCGATCGGCGCGTCGATTCCATTTTCGGATCGCTTGCCGTCGTGGTCTATGGCGGGCTTTTTTATCTTCTTTCGTCTGGCGCCGCTTCCAGCGAAATTTGTATCAGCGACCATAATAGCACGAAACGCATCCTGTTCCCAATTCGCGGTATATCACGGTTTAGTTTTTCCCCTGTAAGCAGGGCGACGACATCGCTTCGCGCCGCCGGCCTGTTGGCGTGAAACTTTCACTTCTCGGCGGAGAAAAAATGATCCATCGCAAATCAGCGACATAAAATGGCGCATTTTTTATTGATTGATCAATCAATCAAGAATAATTTGCGCTTCATCAAGGAGATGACGATGCCCAAGATCGGAATGGAGCCTCTGCGCCGCAGGGCGCTGGTGGATGCGGCATTACGCACCATAGGCCACCATGGTTCGCTGAATGTGACAATGTCTGACATCGCCCGCGAAGCGGGGGTGTCGGCGGCTCTTGCGCACCATTATTTCGGCAGCAAGCAGCAGCTCTTGCTGGAAACCATCCGTAGCCTCTTGCGCGACCTCAGGTGCGACGCCGTGGCGGCGTTGAGCCGCGCTTCCGGCCCGCGCGAGCGGCTGAGTGCTATCGTGCACGTCTCCTTCCAGAGCGACCAGTTCACACCCGAGACCGTGGCGGCATGGCTTGCATTTTATGTCGAGGCGCAGCGCTCGGAAGAAACCCGCCGCCTGCTGGTGATTTATTCCCGCCGTCTCCGGTCCAATCTCATGGCAAGCCTGAACCGGCTCTGCCCTCCGGACGACGCCGCGCGCATTGCGGAAGGGGCGGCGGCGCTGATTGACGGGCTTTACATCAGGCACAGCCTGCGGTCCGCCCCACTCGGCATCGCTTCCGCCCCGGCACTTGTCGAGGACTATTTCGACATGCAGCTCAAATCATTTCCCGATGGACAGCGCGCCAAGCCGTCCATCCGCACTCTTTAGGAGACTTCGATATGACCATCGCCACGCCGCTTAAGGCGCAGCCGAAAGCCTCGCATTTCATCGACGGCGACTATGTCGAGGACAATGCCGGCACTGTCATCGAGAGCATCTTTCCGGCTACCGGCGAGGTGATTGCACGTCTGCATGCGGCAACGCCCGCCATCGTCGAGCGTGCTATCGCCTCGGCAAAACGCGCCCAGAAGGAATGGGCGGCGATGAGCCCCACGGCCCGTGGCCGCATCCTCAAGCGCGCTGCCGATATCATGCGCGAACGCAACGAGGCGCTGTCGACGCTGGAGACGCTGGATACGGGCAAGCCCATTCAGGAAACGATTGTCGCCGACCCGACCTCGGGTGCGGATGCCTTCGAATTTTTCGGCGGCATCGCCCCTTCCGCCTTGAATGGCGATTACATCCCGCTCGGTGGCGATTTCGCCTATACGAAACGTGTGCCGCTCGGCGTCTGCGTCGGCATCGGCGCGTGGAACTATCCGCAGCAGATCGCCTGCTGGAAGGCCGCCCCCGCACTCGTCGCCGGCAATGCCATGGTCTTCAAGCCCTCGGAAAACACCCCGCTCGGTGCCCTGAAGATTGCCGAAATCCTGATCGAAGCCGGGCTGCCAAAGGGTCTGTTTAACGTCATCCAGGGTGATCGCGACACTGGCCCGCTGCTCGTCAATCATCCCGATGTCGCCAAGGTTTCTCTCACCGGCTCGGTGCCGACCGGTCGCAAGGTTGCCGCTGCCGCTGCGGGGCATTTGAAGCATGTCACCATGGAACTTGGCGGTAAGTCGCCGCTGATCGTCTTTGACGACGCCGATATCGAAAGCGCTGTCGGCGGTGCGATGCTCGGCAATTTCTATTCGTCCGGTCAGGTCTGTTCGAACGGCACGCGGGTTTTCGTGCAGAAAAAGGCAAAGGCCCGCTTCCTCGAAAACCTGAAAAGCCGCACGGAAGCAATGATCCTTGGCGATCCGTTGGACTATGCCACGCATCTCGGCCCGCTGGTCTCCAAGGCCCAGCAGGAGAAGGTTCTGTCCTACATTGAAAAGGGCAAGGCGGAAGGCGCGACGCTTATCACCGGCGGCGGCATCCCCAACAATGTTGCGGGTGAGGGTGCCTATGTACAGCCGACCGTGTTCGCGGATGTGACCGACGACATGACAATCGCCCGTGAGGAAATCTTCGGCCCTGTGATGTGTGTGCTGGATTTTGACGACGAGGAAGAGGTTCTCGCCCGTGCCAACGCCACCGAGTTCGGGCTGGCCGGCGGCGTCTTCACCGCAGACCTCGCCCGCGCCCACCGGGTGGTGGATGGGCTGGAAGCCGGGACGCTGTGGATCAATACGTACAATCTCTGCCCGGTGGAAATCCCCTTCGGCGGCTCCAAGCAATCCGGCTTCGGCCGAGAGAATTCGGCGGCGGCGCTGGAGCATTATAGCGAGTTGAAGACGGTGTATGTGAGCACGGGGAAGGTGGAAGCGCCTTATTAATGGGCTCGGCGGATGGGGTTTCCCGCACCCACTGACAGTCAATTAATCGGAACAACCGCTCATCGGAGAGAGCAAACAATGCAAGCAGATTACGTCATCGTCGGCTCCGGCTCCGCAGGTTCCGCCATCGCCTACCGCCTGTCGGAAGACGGTCGCTATTCCGTCATCGTCATCGAGGCCGGCGGTTCCGATTTCGGCCCCTTCATCCAGATGCCGGCGGCGCTCGCCTGGCCGATGAGCATGAAGCGCTACAATTGGGGTTATCTCTCCGAACCCGAGCCCAATCTCAACAATCGCCGCATCACCGCCCCTCGCGGCAAGGTCATCGGCGGCTCCTCCTCCATCAACGGCCTGGTTTACGTGCGCGGTCATGCCGAGGATTTCAACCGCTGGGAAGAGCTAGGCGCGCAGGGCTGGGCCTATGCGGATGTGCTGCCTTATTTCAAGCGCATGGAACACAGCCATGGCGGCGAAGAAGGCTGGCGTGGCACGGATGGACCGTTGCATGTGCAGCGCGGGCCGGTCAGCAACCCGCTTTTCCACGCCTTCATTCAGGCGGGCGCGCAGGCGGGGTTTGAACTGACCGATGACTATAACGGCTCCAAACAGGAAGGCTTTGGCCTGATGGAGCAGACCATTCACAATGGCCGCCGCTGGTCTGCCGCGAACGCCTATCTGAAACCGGCGCTGAAACGCGGCAATGTCACGCTGGTCAACGGTTTCGCCCGCAAGGTGGTCATCGAAAACGGTCGCGCCGTGGGTGTCGAAATCGAGCGCAAGGGTGTGGTGGAGACCATCAAGGCGGGTCGCGAGGTCATCGTTTCGGCCTCCTCCTTCAATTCGCCGAAACTGCTGATGCTGTCGGGCATCGGCCCCGCCGCGCATCTCAAAGACATGGGCATCGAAGTGAAGGCGGATCGCCCCGGCGTCGGCGCAAATCTTCAGGACCATATGGAGTTTTATTTCCAGCAGGTGTCCACCAAGCCGGTGTCGCTTTATTCGTGGCTGCCCTGGTTCTGGCAGGGCGTGGCCGGTGCGCAATGGTTGCTGTCGAAAGGCGGCCTGGGCGCCTCCAACCAGTTCGAGGCCTGCGCCTTCCTGCGCTCCGCCCCTGGGCTCAAGCAGCCTGATATCCAGTATCATTTCCTGCCCGTCGCCATTTCATACGACGGCAAGGCGGCGGCGAAAAGCCATGGTTTTCAGGCGCATGTCGGCTACAACCTGTCGAAATCGCGCGGCAACGTCACGCTGCGCTCCGCCGATCCCTCAGACGAGCCCGTCATTCGCTTCAACTATATGAGCCACCCCGAAGATTGGGAAAAATTCCGCCATTGCGTGCGCCTGACCCGCGAAATCTTCGGTCAGAAAGCATTCGACGAGTTTCGCGGGCCGGAAATCCAGCCCGGTGAAAATATAGAGACCGATGAGCAGATTGACGCCTTCCTGCGCGAGCATCTGGAAAGCGCCTACCATCCCTGCGGCACCTGCCGCATGGGCGACAGGAACGACCCGATGGCGGTTGTCGATCCCGAATGCCGCGTGATTGGTCTGGAGGGCCTGCGCGTTGCAGACAGCTCGATCTTCCCGCATGTGACCTATGGTAACCTGAACGGCCCGTCGATCATGACCGGCGAAAAGGCGGCGGACCACATTCTCGGTAAAACCCCGCTGCCGCGTTCCAATCAGGAGCCATGGGTAAACCCGCGCGCGGCCGTCAGCGATCGGTGAGGATCAATGGTAATCATCCTCACGCTGGTGGCGGATCGCGAGGATGGAGACTGTTTCCGCATCTTCGATTTGAATGAGGGCGATGTAACCGGAAGATCCGAATGGAACGATCAGTTCCCGTAAGATTGCGTTGTGCCCCGGCGCCTTGCGCGTTGCGAAAGGAAATTCGCTCAGTCCCTCAATCGTCGAAATAATGCGGTCCACGGCTTTTTCCGCCGTCGAAAAATCCTTTTCCAGTAGAAAATTATATAGCCGGGTTATGTCTGCTCTGGCTACAATCGTATACCGGAGATTGAACGTCACTGGCCGCGCTCAGCTTTCTTGGCTGCGAGCATCGCCCGCAGTTCCGCATGGACCTCTTCGGCGGAATAAAAAATCCCCGTGCGTTTGGATTCCTCAAGTGACGCCAGCCCACGTGCAATGAACTCCCCCTGCGATTTACGGATTTCAACTTCCCGCCTTACAGAGTTTTCAACGAAGGACGACAGTGTTTCACCATCCTTCAGCACACTTTCTGCAGCTTCACGAAAATCGGCGGTAACACGCAGTGAAGGCAATGTTGCGGTTTTCATCTTGTCTCTCCATGCGTTGCATTTGCGATGCACATCTTCTTTCACCTCCTGGAAAGAGTCAAACGCAAAACTTGCAAAGCTGGATATCCAGGCAGATAAAAGGCCGTCCTACCCTTGTGTACCGAAATCACCGATCTGGACCGCCATGCCCGTTGACTACAAAAAGCTGAAAATGCTCCGCCGTTCCCGTGTCGTCTGGGGTTCATGGCGGATTTGGAAGCCAAGGGCGGTTTTCTGGGTTGGGGCTATTGCCGTCGGCCTTATCAGCGTGGGTTTCGCATGGGCGGCGGACCGCGCCCAACACCTTTTCTTCGCAGCGACGTCCTCAGGCGAATGGGCGTTCCTGCTGCCGCTCATCGTTACGCCGCTCGGCTTCACCCTTTGCGCCTGGCTTGCTATCACGGTTTTTCCCAATGCCGGCGGTAGCGGCATTCCGCAGGCCATCGCCGCCCGGCACCTGCGCGACGACGCGGATCGTTCGCGGCTTCTGTCGCTGAAGCTTGCTTTTGGCAAGGTTGTGCTGACGGTCGCCGGTCTATTGTCCGGAGCGTCGATTGGCCGTGAAGGACCGACGGTGCAGGTCGGGGCCTCCATCATGCTGCAGGCCGCCCGCTGGGGCGGTATGGCGCAGGCAAAGGGTCTCATCCTCGCCGGCTCGGCGGCGGGCATAGCGGCGGCCTTCAACACACCGCTCGCAGGCATCGTCTTTGCCATTGAGGAGATGAGCAAGACTTATGAATCCCGCGCCAACGGCCTTGTGCTGACGGCCGTCATCCTGTCGGGCCTTGCCTCACTGGCTCTGGTTGGCAGCTATACCTATTTCGGCACCAGCTCGGTCATGGCGAAAACGACGATGGACTGGCTGCTGGTGCTTGTCTGCGGTGTCGGCGGTGGTGCATTTGGCGCTCTTTTCAGCGCTGGTGCTTTGCGCCTCTCTGCGCGTATCCGCCGTTTCGCCCAGAGCATGCCGCTGAAGCGGATGCTCGCTGTTGCGGCAGCTTGCGGCCTTGCTTCCGCCGTCATCGGTATCGCAACAGGTGGCGCGACATTCGAAACCGGTTACGAGCAGGCCCGTGCGGCGATAGAGGGGGAGGCTGCGCCAGCCTTCTTCTTTATCGAAAAACTGGCGGCGACTTTCCTGGCCATGATGTCTGGCATCCCCGGCGGCATTTTCGCGCCGTCTCTGTCGGTCGGCGCGGGTTTCGGCAGCACCATGGCCGGCCTGCTCGGTACAAGCATCGGCCTTGGTGCCATCGTCGGCATGGCGGGATATTTCGCTGGCGTGGTTCAGGCGCCGATGACAGCCTTCGTCATCATCCTCGAAATGACCGGCAATCATGAGGGCGTCATACCCATCATGGCGGCATCGATGCTGGGATATCTCACGTCTCGGCTCTTTTCTCGCGAACCGCTTTATCACGGCCTGTCACGGGTCTTCATCGCCCAGAGCATCCGCGCCAGACGCGCCGCGCAGGCCACCGAAACGTGATGGCTCAAGCCCTGATGCCCGCCACGCCGAAATAACCGAGCCCCGGGATCTTCACGCCCGGCCGGGTAAAATCGATGCCGGCCACGAGGCCGAGAAAGTTGATCTCGAAGCCGCTACGCGCACCCGCCGAAATGCCGAACAACCCGCCGAGGGAAACGCTTGCATCCTTCCAGTCGTCGGCGATGTGGTAGAATGCGCCGTCCGGCAGATAGTCGCGGCCGACCGCGTCCGGCGGCAGCACGACGCCGAGTTCGGGCACGCTGCGCAGCACATGGGCGACGAAGGTGTTGGAGTTGGGGCCGGGATAGATGCGATAGCCGCCCGGCTTGCCATAGGGATAGTCGGCAATCGCCTTTTCGATCTTGGGGATCAGCTTTTCCGCCTCTGCGCCGTGAATGGCCACCACCTGGCGCGGCATGTTGGAATACCAATAGGCGTCCGCCGCATAGCCATTGTGGCGGATCGGCGTGCCCCAGCCCACCTTGTCGTAACGGTCATAGCTCGTAGCGTCAGGTTTTTTCAGAACCACCCAGGCGTGGCTGGCAACGGAACCCTTGAAGCCGCCGGTCATGGCAGAAAAAACGTAGACGGCGGCTTGCCCGTCGCTCGAGGCGGGCGGCAGCATGCCTGACGATGACCATCTGGCGGCGCTCCAGCCGCGCGGATGGTCCTTCATGGCCCACAGCCCGGCCGATGCCAGTGCCGGCAGCAGATAGATGACGGCAATCGCCAGCAGCAGACGTTTAGCAAATTTCACCGGCAGCCCCGTGCATCGAAAAATCAATTGCGCTATCAACCACATGAAATCAGAATTTTTTGAGGCTGAGAGAATGAACAATTCCGTTACCGTCGAAGTCTTCAGGGGCAATCTCGTCGAGAGCCGTCACCAGGGCCTCGCCGTGGTGGTGGATGGCGATGGCGGGGTCCTGTTTTCCGCTGGCGATATCGAGCGCGGCATTTTCCCGCGTTCGGCCTGCAAGGCCATGCAGGCGCTGCCGCTGGTGGAAAGCGGTGCGGCGGATGCCTACGGTTTCGGCAACCGTGAACTTGCGCTCGCCTGCTCGTCCCATTCGGGGGAGGACGCCCATGCGGAACTCGCCGCTTCGATGCTCGCCAGGGCGGGCCGGAATGTCGATACGCTGGAATGCGGCGCACATTGGTCTTCGGACCAGAAGACCGTCATCCATCAGGCGCGAACGATGGAGCAGCCGACGGCGCTTCACAATAATTGCTCCGGCAAACATTCCGGCTTCATCTGCGCCTGCTGCCACACCGGCACGGATCCAAAAGGCTATGTCGGCTACGATCATCCTTTGCAGCGGGAAATCCGCGCGACGATGGCAAGCCTGACTGGTGCTGCTCTCGGCCATGACAATTGCGGCGTGGATGGCTGCTCCATCCCGACCTATGCCGTGCCGCTGAAGGGGCTGGCGCATGGCTTTGCAAAAATGGCGACGGGCAGGGGGCTCGAGACACAACGCGCGCAAGCCTCGCGCCGTCTCATCGAGGCCTGCATGGCAGAACCCTTTTACGTGGCTGGCACGGGCCGTGCCTGCACGAAGCTGATGCAGATCGCGCCGGGCAAGATTTTTGCCAAGACCGGCGCGGAAGGGGTCTTCGTTGCCGCCCTGCCGGAAAAGGGCATCGCCATGGCGGTGAAATGCAAAGACGGCACGACGCGTGCGGCGGAAGCCATGGTTTCCGCATTGCTCGCCCGCCATTTTGATGAAGGCAGTGCCGAGCAGCAGGCGCTGAGCGGCATGGCAAACCGGCAGATGCGCAACTGGAACGGCATCCGCGTCGGCGATATCAGGGTCGTCGGTCTCTAAATAACCTTTGACGCCGCCGTTTGCCGGCACGATGATGGCGCGCCCCCCGCGCGTGACGGCCACCCCATGGCCCTCGCGGGGCGGTGTCCGCATGAGGAAGAGGCGGGCGCTTCATTGCTTTGGAGGTCGCATATCCATGTTCACATTGTTTTTCTCCCCCGGTTCCTGCTCCCGCGCCAGCCATATCGCGCTGGAGGAATCCGGCCTGCCTTACAAGGCCCACCGCGTCAATTTCGCGGAGGGCGAGCAACGCTCCGAGGCATTTTTGAAGATCAATCCCAAGGGCCGCGTGCCGGCGCTGGCGACGGCGAGCGGCGTGCTGACGGAGACGCCCGCCATCCTCGCCTTCATCGCCCAGATGGCGCTGGAAAAGAAGCTTGCGCCGCTCGACGATCCCTTTGAATTTGCACTGATGCAATCGTTCAACGGCTTCATTTCATCGACGGTACACGTCGCTCACGCCCATGGCCGTCGCGGCAGTCGCTGGGCGAGCAAGGATAGCTCGCTTGAAGATATGAAGGCCAAGGTGCCGCAGACCATGGGCGAGTGCTTCGAACTGATCGAGCACGGCATGCTGCACGGCCCATGGGTTCTCGGCACGGCCTATTCGGTCGCCGATCCCTATCTTTTCGTCATGTCCGGATGGCTGGAAAGCGACGGTGTGGATATCGCCCGTTTCCCGAAAGTGCACGACCACTTCCGCCGCATGAACGACCGCCCGGCGGTGCAGCGGGCGCTTGCCGGGGAGCGGGGCTGAGAGGCCAGTACTTCCGTCATTCCGGCCCTGAGCCATAATCCAGGTGACGCGCTTCTGCGGCGCGGGAAGGGTCGCTTCAGTCCAAGGAGCTGGGCTGGCTGGATGCCGGCTCAGGTCCGGCATGACTGACAAGAAAGGCGCTTAACGCTCAAGCCGCCTCGGCCGCGCGCGTGTCCCACATCGCCTTGAACGCCGTGCGCGCCTGGCAGCGGTCGAGCCAGTCTTTCAGGGCGGGATGGGCCGCGAAAAGTGGCTGATGTCCCTGCGCGTAACGAACGATTTCCGCCGCGTTGAGATCGGCGACGGTGAAACGATCGCCCACCAGATAGTCGTGGCTGGACAGGTGCTGTTCAAGAACCCTGAGGGGACGCTTAAGCAGGCGAGCGGCCACATCGATCACTGCCTTGCCGGCGTCGCTTTCCGAAAGGCCCTCGGCAATGGCGGATGAAATCTTCAGCGCATTCGTTTCGATTTCCGTCGCGGCAAAAAACGACCATTGCAGCATGGCCGCGTCCTCCTTCAAATCGACAGGCGCAAGTGGGCCGCCATATTTGCGGGCGAGGTAGAGATTGATCGCCATGGATTCGTAGAGCACCATGCCCTCATCCTCGATGCAGGGAATGGTCCCCATCGGGTTGATGGCGAGGAAAGCGGGCGAGAGCGTGTTGAGCGGCGCATCCGCCGCCAGCGGATCGGCAAGCCGGCGGGCCTGAATGACCGGCACATGCTTGAAGTCTATGCCCAGTTCACCCGCAAGCCACAGCGTGCGCGTGGCGCGCGAACGGTAGACACCATAAATCGTCAACATCGAGGACACCCTTTTCCCAATTCGATGCCGGCACGTTAAGGTCTCGATCTTTTAAAGGGAAGTTGCAGGCGGTGGGCTGACCTATGATTTTTTCTGATCCGTAACGGCCTCAGTATCCGGCGATAGGCGGCTCTCGAACCTGTCGATAAATCGCTCGAAAAGCCGCGCGAATGTCTCCACATCCTCCGGCGGCCATCCGTCCATGACGTCCGTGATGATGCCCATCTTGGTGCTGCGCATGCCTTGAAGCAGGCTGGTGCCAAGTGGCGTGATTTCGACGATCGAGCGGCGCGCATCTTCCTGGGAAACGCTGCGCCTCAACAGGCCGCGCGCCACCATGTCGGCAACCACGCGGCTGCCACGCGAGGGGTCGATGCGCATCCCCTCGGCAATAGCGCCAACCGTCACGTCTCCTTGCGCCCGTCGCAGGATGTCGAGGACATCGATATGGGAAAGTTCGAGACCCGGCGCGAATTTGGCCAGCGCCATGCGTCCGATCATGCGGCGCCCCACCATGATGCGCATGCGCGTCATGGTGTTGCCGATCCGCTTGATATCCTCGGGTAAATCCTCGTTCCAGTCTTCCTCGCCCGCCACTCTAAGCCCTTCATGTCATACTGTTTGCGATCACATTTCATGGCAATAGCACGAATGTCAAAAACTTGCCATTGACATATATATGCTAATAGCACACAAATTGTCGCAGCAAATCTGCCTGAAGCCAACGAGATTTTTCATGGATATGTCCACCGCGCCTGTGGCGCCGCTTGTGTCCGATCACCGGCGCAGGCTCATCGTCTTTCTGTTCCTGATGCTGGCCATGTTCATGGCCACCCTCGACAACCAGATCGTCTCGACAGCGCTTCCCACCATCGTCGGCGAGTTCGGCGCGCTGGAACGCTTCGGCTGGATCGGTTCCGCCTACCTTCTGGCAACCAGCGCGGTCATGCCCGTTTATGGCAAGCTTGGCGATCTCTTTGGCCGCAAATATGTGATGATCGCGGCAGTGGTCATCTTCACGCTCGGCTCGCTCGCCTGCGGGCTGGCATGGTCGATGGACAGTCTGATTGCCGCCCGTGTGTTGCAGGGGCTCGGCGGCGGCGGCATCATGGTATCGATCTTCTCCGTCAACGCCGATTTGTTCGAACCGCGCGAACGCGCCCGTTACCAGAGCTATTCCAGCCTCACCATCATGGCGTCGGGCAGCGTCGGCCCTATCCTCGGCGGCACGATGAGTGATCTCTTCGGCTGGCGGTCGATTTTTCTTATCAACCTGCCGCTCGGCATTATCGTCATTACGGGTCTCGCCCTGATGCTGCCTTACCGCCGTCCGGCGCGGCAGCCGAAGATCGATTATCTCGGCGCGGTCCTTCTCGCCGCCACCATTGCCAGCGTGGTTTTCTGGGCGGATAGCAGTGAACTGTTCGGATCGCTGATCGCCGCTCCGAGCCTCGGCATCATCGCCTTTGCCGTCATTGCGGCATTTCTCTGGGTGCAGGTGGAGCGCCGCGCGCCGGAACCGGTTGTGCCGTTGCGCCTCTTCAAAGACAGCACCTTTCCACTGCTGATGATCGTTTCGCTCACCAGCGGCGGCATCGGCATCGGGATGGTCAATTATTATGCCCTGTTCCTGCAAACGACCACTGGCCTTTCGCCCTCCCATGCCGGCCTGTTCTTCATTGCCGTCACAGGCGGCATCGTCATGGGTTCGTTGTCAGCAGGACGGCTGATTTCGCTCACCGGCGTCTACAAGCCTTTCTCGGTCGCTGGCCTCTCCGTCAATGTTGTCGTCATGCTGCTCTTCACGCAGATGCATGCGGGAACGCCGTTGTGGCTGATCGCGGTGCTGATGCTGGCGCAGGGTTTCGCGGTCGGCCTCGGCCAGCAGGCGCCGATCATCGGCGTGCAGAATTCGGCCCCTAAGGCCGACATCGGCGCGGCGAGCGGCGCGGTGACCCTGACCCGCATGGGCGGCGCGGCAATCGCCATTTCGGTCTATGGCGCCATTGTCTCGTCAAGTCTGAAGGGCGTTTCGATCGATATTCCGGGTGTGGGCAAGATCGAGGAGCTGACCCCGAAAATGCTCTCCGAACTGCCCGCCGCTTCCCAAGCTGCCGTCGCCTCGCTTTACTCTGATGCGTTCACGCCGCTGTTCTTCGCAGCCGCCGCAACAGCCGCCATCGGCCTTGCCGCCGCACTGATGCTGAAACCGGTGCGGCTGCCGGCCGCGGTTGAGGCGAAACCAGCGGAAGTGGCAGGGGAGTAGGCAGGGCGGCAGGCAGCTGTGAACGCTGGTTTTTTTGCTGAAACCTCCCATCCGTCATACCGGCCTAGACCCGGTATCCAGCCAGCCCAGGTCCTTGGGCTGAAAGAACTCCTTCGCCGCGCTGACGCGCGGCTGCTGGATTCCCGCACAAGGCCGGAATGACGGGATGTCTCCATAAAACAAAAACACGTTCGCGGGAAATTTAACGCCCGTTCCGCGTTAACATCGCAAGTCTTTCGATTCGCGCGGGCGGCCCTTTTTCCATGGTTATGAAGCCGGAACAGTTGTTGAACTCCACGCCTAAAGGGCTCTATTGCCCGGCGGGTGATTTTTATATCGATCCCGTGCGCCCGGTGGCGCGGGCGCTGATCACCCATGGTCATTCCGATCACGCCCGCGCTGGCCATGGCGCAGTGCTGGCCACCCGGCAGACGCTCGATATCATGCGCATCCGTTATGGAGAGGATTTTTGCGAAAGCGAGCAGGCGGTGGGGTTCGGTGAAACCGTTGAGGTCAACGGCGTGACCGTCGGCTTTCATCCGGCCGGCCACGTGCTCGGCTCGGCGCAAATATCCGTCGGGATGAACGGTTTGCGCATCGTCGCCTCGGGAGACTACAAGCGCGGCATCGATCCCACCTGCGCCCCCTTTGAAACCGTGCCCTGCGATGTCTTCATCACCGAGGCCACCTTCGGCCTGCCGGTGTTTCACCATCCGCTGCCGCGTGTGGAAACGGCCAAGCTGCTCACCTCCATCAAACAATTTCCCGAACGCACCCATCTGGTCGGGGCCTATTCACTGGGCAAGGCGCAGCGCGTGATACGTCTGCTCCGCGACAACGGCTACTCCGACCCTATCTATATTCATGGCGCGCTGGCCCGACTTTGCGATTATTACGTCTCGCAGGGCATCGATCTCGGCGATCTCAGGCCCGCGACGCTTGAAAAAAGCAACCCCGCCGCCTTCAAGGGCGCCATCGTCGTCGGCCCGCCTTCGGCTTTTCAGGAGCGCTGGGCGCGCCGCTTCAACGAGCCGCTGATCGCCTTCGCCTCGGGCTGGATGATGGTGCGGCAGCGCGCAAAACAGGGCGGCGTTGAATTGCCGCTGGTCATATCCGACCATTGCGACTGGCCGGAGCTTCTGGAAACCATCACAGAAATCGGCCCGCAGGGCGTCTGGGTCACGCATGGCCGGGAGGAGGCGCTGGTGCGCTGGTGCGAATTGCAGGGCATTGCCGCCAAGCCGCTGCATCTCGTCGGTTATGAAGACGAGGGGGATTGAGATGAAAGCCTTTGCCACGCTTCTCGACCGCCTCGTGCTGACGCCTTCTCGCAATGGCAAGCTGAAGCTGCTCACCGACTACTTCCGCGATACGCCCGATCCCGACCGGGGTTACGGGCTGGCGGCCATTGCCGGCACGCTGGATCTCAAAAGCGTCAAGCCCGCCATGCTGCGCGAACTGGTGCTGGAGCGCATGGACGAAGTGCTGTTCCGCTATTCCTACGATTATGTCGGCGATCTGGCCGAAACCATTTCGCTGGTCTGGGGCAACATCGGCGGTGCCGATGATTCCGAGGCGCAGGACCCGCGCCTCGGCGAAGTCGTCACCTTGATGAATTCACTCGGCCGCACGGAGGTGCGCGGGGCGGTGCGCGATCTCCTGGACCGGCTCGATACGTCTTCGCGTTTCGCTTTCCTCAAACTTGCCACCGGCAGCCTGCGCATCGGCGTTTCAGCCCGGCTGGCGCGTCAGGCGCTGGCGGATTTTGCGGGGAAGGACATCATCGAGATTGAGACCCTGTGGCATGGTCTTGCGCCGCCTTACACGACGCTCTTCGCCTGGCTGGAGGGCAAGTCTGACCGGCCGGTGCTGGCGACGCCCGCCATTTTCCATTCGGTCATGCTCGCAACGCCGGTCGCCGAGGGCGACCTCGATACGCTCGACCCCGACGACTACGCGGCGGAATGGAAATGGGACGGCATTCGGGTGCAACTGTCCCGCGCCGGTGAGACGCGCAAACTCTATTCGCGCTCCGGCGATGATATCTCCGGCGCCTTTCCCGATGTCCTTGATGCGATCGACTTTGAAGGCGTGATGGATGGTGAATTGTTGATCGGCGGCACGGCACGCTCCAACAATCTCACCCGCACCTTTTCCGACCTGCAGCAGCGGCTGAACCGCAAGACGGTGACGGCAAAAATGCTGGACGATTACCCGGCCTTCATTCGCGCCTATGATCTTCTGTTCGACGGGGAAAGCGATATTCGCGCGCAGACCTATGTTGACCGTCGTGGCCGGTTGTCCGACATCATCGAGCACGCGCCGCACGACCGCTTCGACCTTTCGCCGTTGATCGATTTTTCCAGCTGGCAGGAATTGGACACGCTGCGCGCCGCACCACCCGATCCGGTCATCGAGGGTGTCATGATCAAGCGCCGGGACAGCAGCTATCAGGCCGGACGCGCCAAGGGCCCGTGGTTCAAATGGAAACGTGATCCCTATAATATCGATGCCGTGATGATGTATGCCCAGCGCGGCCACGGCAAGCGGTCCAGCTATTATTCCGACTTCACCTTCGGCGTCTGGGCGGAAGGCGAGGATGGCGAACAGCTGGTGCCGGTCGGCAAGGCCTATTTCGGTTTCACCGACGCGGAGCTCGAGGTTCTGGACAAGTTCGTGCGCGACAATACCGTCGAGCGCTTCGGCCCCGTGCGGGCCGTGCGCGCCACGCCGGAGTTCGGTTTTGTGCTGGAGGTGGCGTTTGAAGGAATCAACCGCTCCACCCGCCACAAGTCTGGCGTGGCCATGCGCTTCCCGCGCATTGCAAGGCTGCGCGCCGACAAGCTGCCGGCGGAAGCGGACAGGCTTTCGACGCTGGTGGCGATGATCGATGGCGTGGAAGGGTAGGGCAAGATGCGGTTACAGCCCGTTTGCGGTGAATTCATTGTTGTTATTCGCGAATCCGTGACTGGACAGCTTTCTTCGAGCATGTTGAATTGCTGAAACAACCATCTTCATCAGGTGAACTCATGCCAGACAAGCGCTCTCTTTCCTCATATGTCGGACGGGAAGAATGCGGCGCGATGTCGCCCGGCTTAACGCGGCGCGGCCTGCTTGCCGGGACCGTTGGGCTGTCAGCGGCCTTGATCCTGCCGCCGGCTGTGAAAGCCGGCATTCCCGCCCCGGATGTTTTGCCGCTGGAACGGCAGGATTATGCCGAGGCCCGCCGACATTTCCACACCCGTCTGCTGCGCAAGATGGCCGCGCCGGAAAAATCCGCGGCGCTGGGCACGCCTCCCGGGGCGGAGCGCGTTACCTATCCTGGCGGGCCGGATGGTTCGATTCAACTTGTCGCCTGGCTTTCCCACTACCAACCATCGAAGACGCTGAAGCCCGCCGTCCTGTTCCTGCACGGCGGCAACGCCACGGGCGATGGCCACTGGGCCCTGATGAAGCCCTACTGGCAGGCCGGTTTCGTCGTGCTGCTGCCATCCTTTCGGGGTGAAAACGGCCAGATCGGCAACTATTCCGGTTTTTACGACGAAACGGCGGATGCACTGGCGGCGGCGACCTATCTTGAAAATCTACCCGGCATTGACAGGAAGCGGTTCTTCATCGCCGGTCATTCCAATGGCGGCACGTTGACGCTTCTCGCCTCCATGAGCCGAAAGTTTCGCGCCGCAGCCCCCATCTCGGCGGGCGTCAATTCCTGGCGCTACTTCAATCGATATACGGAGGAAATCTGTTTCGACGAGACCGACGAGCGCGAATTCATCATGCGTTCTTCCGTCTGTTTTGGCCCCAGCCTCAAATGCCCGGCGCTGCTTTTGCGCGGCACGGAGGAGCGGCCCTTCGACGCCGATCACCAGCTTTTTGTTGATCGGACCGTGCCCTCCGGCTTCAAGGTGGATAAAAAACTGCTGCCCGGAACCCACAATGGTGTGGTGCCGGGCGCAGTGGAGGAAAGCATCCGCTTTTTCAACCAGTTTGCGTGAACGGGCCGAAAACCGCTCGTGCAGCTTTCGGCCCGTATCTCAGATCAGGCGCTCTTCTTGAAGTAGCCAAGCAGGCGCATGGCGTTGGCAGTCACCAGAACCGTTGCGCCGGTATCGGCAAAGACGGCAAGCCACAGGCCGGAAACGCCGGTGACGGTCGTGACCAGGAACACTGCCTTCAGGCCAAGCGCGATCGCCACGTTCTGGCGGATATTGCTCATGGTGGCGCGCGACAGGCCGATGAGGCGGGCGGCATCGCCGACATTGTTGCGCATCAGCGCCGCATCCGCCGCTTCCATTGCCACGTCCGTGCCGGAGCCGATGGCGACGCCGACACTCGCCGCAGCAAGCGCGGGCGCATCGTTGATGCCGTCACCCACCATGACAACGGTCTTCTTTTCGGCAAGCTTGCGAATTTCCTCAACCTTGTTCTGCGGCAGGAGTTCGCCGCGCGCTTCAAGGCCGAGCTTGTTACCGATGGCACGCGCCGTGCGGGCGTTGTCACCCGACAGCATCAGCGAGGAAATGCCCATGTCCTTGAGTGCTTTCACGCCTTCGGCCGCATCCTTGCGCGGCTCGTCGCGCATGGCGAAAAGACCGCTTGCCGCACCGCCGGTCATCACGACAGCCACCGTTTTGCCTTCGCTTTCCAGCGCGGAAATACGATCGGCAAGATCCTTCGAGAGCGTTCCGACCTCAGTCGCAAAGCGCGGCGCACCGATGAACAGCTCCTTCCCACCGACATTGCCCTGCATGCCGCGACCGGAAATCGCCTTGATGTTGGAGCCGGGCAGGGGCTTCACGCCAGCCTTTTCAGCATGGTTGACGATGGCTCGGGCGAGCGGATGGCTCGACTCGTTTTCAATGGTCGCAGCCTGTGCAATCAGCTCGGCCTCGTTGCCGTCAAGCGCCACCACGTCGGTCACGACAGGTTCGCCCAGCGTCAGCGTGCCGGTCTTGTCGAAGGCGACGGTTTCGGTGCGCGCCAGCATTTCGATGACAGCGCCGCCCTTCACCAGCATGCCGTGGCGTGCCGCAGCCGAAAGACTGGAGGCAATGGCGGCGGGAACGGAGATAACCAGGGCGCAGGGGCAACCGATCAAGAGCAGCGCCAGACCGCGGTAAATCCAGGTGTCCCAGTCGCCAAGGCCGGCAAGCGGCGGTACGATGATGGTCAGCACCGAGATCGCGACGATCAGCGGCATGTAATAACGCGAGAAGCTCTGGATGAAGCGTTCCGTCGGGGCGCGGGCATCCTGCGCTTCCTCGACAAGCGTGATGATGCGGGCAATGGTGTTGTCTTCCGGCGCGCGGTCGACACGGATGCGCAGCGAGCCGTCATGGTTGATCGAGCCGGCAAAGACCCGGTCGCCCTTGTCTTTGGCAACGGGAATGCTCTCGCCCGTCATCGGCGATTCATCGACGCTGGACTGGCCGTCCATGACAACACCATCGGCGGCGATGCGGTCGCCGGGGCGCGCCACGACCACCTGGCCGATGCGTACCTGATCGGCGGCGATCTGCCGAAGCGCGCCGTTTTCCTCCACCATGGCCGTTTTCGGCAGCAGCGAACCGAGCGCCTTGATGCCGGAGCGGGCGCGGGCGGCGGCAAAGCCTTCGAGCAATTCGCCGACGGAGAACAGCAGCACGACGATGGCCGCCTCTTCCGCCTCGCCGATGATGATCGCGCCGATGGCGGCAATCGTCATCAGCATCTCGATGGTGAAAACCGCGCCGAACCGGGCGGCATTGAAGGCATTGCGTGCGATCGGGAAAAGCGTGGCGAGCGTCGCGACAATGAAGGCGTAACTGCCCCAGGCCGGGAAGGTCAGCTCAGCCGCATAGGCAATCGCGACCAGAATGGTGCCGGTGAAGGTGTTGCGCGCCTTGGCGGTGCGCCACCATGCGCCTTTTTCATCCGCACCATGGGCGTGCCCTATCTCGGCGCTCTGGCTTGCGGTGGCAGGTGCGGCAGCGTGGGAGTGGCCCGCATGGTCGTGTCCGTGATTATGACCTGAATGATCGTGGTCTGCGTGATCGTGGCCTGCGTGATCGTGGTCATGCCCTTTGCAGGACTGATGATCGTCTGCCGAATGGTCATGCGCAGCGTGGTCATGTCCGGAATGATCATGCCCGGAGTGATCGTGATCGTGATGGCCACCGCATGTCGCGTGATCATGGTCATGGTCATGGTCGTGAGTCTGAGCCGACGGTTTTGCGGGCGCAGATTTTTCCTGCGGCAACAGAGCGGGCTTGAAGCCGAGCTTGCGCAGCATGTCCTCGATTTTGTCGACCGGGGTTTTGTTCTCGGCAAGCGACAGATTCAACCTTTCGCGAGCTACGGATACCTTGACGTCGGCAACGCCGGGCAGGCGGGACAGCGCGGTTTCGATCTTGGCCGCGCAGCTGCCGCAATCCATGCCGCCGACCGAAAAGGTCAGCGTCTTGTTGTTTTCAATAGCCGGTTCGGGCGTCTCATGATGGTGACCGCCGCAGGTCGAATGGTCGTGATGATCGGCCTCCACCTTTGCCTTGGAAGCCTTCTCGCGCGGCAGCAAAGCGGGCTTGAAGCCAAGCTTGCGCAGCGTATCCTCGATCTTTTCGACCGGAGTCTTGTTGTCGGCCAGCGAGAGGTTCAGCCTTTCGCGGGCCACCGAAACCTTGACGTCGCCGACGCCGGGCAGGCGGGAGAGTGCGGTTTCGATCTTGGCCGCGCAGCTGCCGCAATCCATGCCGCCGACCGAAAAGGTCAGGTCCTCCGATGCTCCGTTCAAACTGCCGCGTGTCGAAATATTCATGGTTTCGCTCCTGAATTCCACTCGACAGCCAATCTGGCACCTCTAGCAACTAGAGCTTCAAGAGGAAAAATGCGGTTCTTCGATTTTTTTTAAAAAACCGACGCCAGCCTCGCGCCAGCCGCGCGGTCCATCATGCCGGCAGATTGGATTCCATGAAGCGGTTCAGATGATAGCACTCCTTTTCAAAAACGGTCGCCGGGCGGCCTCTCTGCTGGGGCTTGCCCTGCTGCCGCTGATGAGCGGCTGCCTTTTCGTGACGGATACGACGCGGATGGACCCGGACGTCTTCGTCAGGGAAACCGCGCCGGTGTTCAATTTCAATTCCGTCAGCTCCAATCGTCAGCCGGAGCTGCCGCCGCAGCCCGGCCAGCTTTCCACGCGCCCGCCGGATCTGTTCAGAACCCGTTTCCATCAGGAATATGGTCCGCCGGTGCGCGGGCAGGGGCTACAGGCCCCGCAGGTACAGGGTTACAACGCGCCGCAACCGCAGGGCCAGACGATGGCCTATGGCCTGCCGGTTTCCAATCCGCTGCATCGGGTCATGTATGGCCCGATCCGCGATGAGGACCGCTCGCTGCCGGCCATTCCCTACGGTCGCATCGATCCGCGTTATCTCCGGCAGGAAGTCAGCTACCAGACGGCGGAAGCGCCCGGCACCATCGTGGTCGATACCAGACAGCATTTTCTCTATCTCGTGCAGTCCGGCGGCAAGGCCATCCGTTACGGCGTCGGCCTGGGTCGTGACGGTTACGCCTGGTCGGGCCGGGGCAAGATCCAGTGGAAGGCGAAATGGCCGCGCTGGACGCCGCCCGACGAGATGGTCAAGCGCCAGCCGGAACTCGCCTCCATCTCCGCCGCCAATGGCGGCATGACGCCGGGTCTGAACAATCCGCTTGGTGCACGCGCGCTTTATATCTTCAAGGATGGCAAGGACACGCTTTATCGCGTGCATGGCACGCCGGACTGGCAGTCTGTGGGCAAGGCGACGTCCTCCGGCTGCGTCCGCATGCTCAACCAGGATGTGATCGATCTCTATGATCGGGTGCCGCAGGGTGCGCAGATTGTGGTTATCTGAACACGTTCTAAAAGAAAGAGATATGGGACCCATTCCGCCAGCACCTTGTGTCTGGCTTTTAGCGGTCGGTTAACTATTTTCGCAATACGCATGACACGGAACAAACGACGTACAACGGCGGTCTAGCCGTTCGAAATGTGGGACAAACCGGCCTTATGACAAGCACCGACACAGATCTTTCCAGACGCACCTTCCTTTCCCTTCTCGGCCTCTCTTCCGCTTCGCTTCTCGCAGGCTGCGCCTCGTCAGGCACGGGAGACGCCATCCGCCAGCAGGCGACTGCCATCGGCAGCGATTTCCGCCAGATGTTTTCGTCCGGCGTCAGCGATGCGGAACTGGCCGTCATGTACGGCTCGGTCGAGGATGGCGGTTACGTCATTCCCGCTGTGCCCTATCAGAAGATCGACCGCCGCTATTATCGCCAGCGGGTCGTCGATCCGACCGGCGAGCGCCCCGGTACGGTGGTCGTCGATACGCGTTCGCGTTTCTTGTACGTTGTCGAGCCCGGCGGCAGCGCCATGCGTTACGGCGTCGGCATCGGCCGTGAAGGTTTCGCCTGGTCGGGTGAGGGCGTCATCCAGTGGCGTCAGAAATGGCCGAAGTGGACCCCGCCGGACGAAATGGTCGCCCGCCAGCCGGAACTCACCAAATATTCCGCCAAGAACGGCGGTATGCCGCCGGGCCTGAAGAACCCGCTGGGTGCGCGCGCCCTCTATATTTTCCAGAACGGCAAGGACACGCTCTACCGTCTGCACGGTTCGCCGGAATGGAACTCCATCGGCAAGGCCGTATCCTCCGGCTGCGTGCGCCTGATGAACCAGGACATCATCGACCTCTACGACCGCGTGCCGCAGAAGGCGCGTGTGGTGGTCTGGCAGTAAGCCTGCAAACATTCACGAAAAAGGCGGCCTCTGTGCCGCCTTTATTTTTGACTGTCATGGCCGGGCGAGATTGTCCTTCAGCGCATTCACCCGGTCGCGAATCTGTACCAATTCCTCCAGTCCGCAGCCGGTGGCGCTGCCGATGGCGGCCATGATTTTTACGCCTTCCTTTTTAAGCTCGGCCCCCTTTTTCGTCAGGGCCACCAGAACCTGCCGCTCATCGACCGTGCCGCGCTTGCGGGTGATGAGCCCGGCATGCTCCAGCCTTTTCAGAAGCGGCGAAAGCGTGCCCGAATCCAGTCCCAGCATTTCGCCGAGCGCCTTGACGGTTGAGGTTTCCTTTTCCCACAGCGCCATCATGACAAGATATTGCGGGTAGGTGAGGCCAATCGGGTCGAGCAGCGGTTTATAGGCGCGGGTAAAGGCGTGCGCCGCGCCGTAAAGGGCAAAACATATTTGCTGGTCCAGCCTCAACAGGCTTTCCATTGTTTTCTCATCGCCCTGTGCGTCCATTTTCCAGCTCCAAAAATCAACCGGGGAGGGAACAATCGGCCCCCGCTTTCGGTTCCTGCCACATGGATGCGCGGCGTCATTTCGTGAAAATTATCGCAAAAAATGAATCCGCATTCAATGTGCAAGATTATATTGCGCGCAATTAAATTGTTCGCTATAAGACGTTCAACGCCAACCCAAGGAGAAAATGACATGCCAATCCTGTACACGACCAAAGCATCTGCAACCGGTGGCCGCGCCGGCAACGCCAAGTCGGAAGACGGCGTTCTCGACGTCACGCTGACCGTACCGAAGGAACTCGGCGGCGATGGCGCTCGCGGCACCAACCCGGAACAGCTGTTCGCCGCCGGTTATTCCGCCTGCTTCCTGGGCGCGCTCAAGAACGTCGCTGGCAAGCAGAAGGTAAAGATTCCGGAAGACACGACTGTGACGGCAACGGTCGGCATCGGCCCGCGCGAAGACGGCACCGGTTTCGGCATCGAAGTCTCTCTCAAGGTCAACATTCCCGGCCTCGAGCGTGAAAAAGCAGAAGAACTCGTTGCGGCCGCGCACATCGTCTGCCCCTACAGCCACGCCATGCGCACCTCCACGGAAGTGCCGGTCTCGGTGGCCTGATTTTCAGAGCTGCGGTGGGCCGCGACCGTTCCTCCGTCATGCCGGACGAGATCCGGCATCCAGCCACGGCGCGTCTGCGCCGTGAGAGGAGTCTTAAGCGATCGAGGACTTGATCGCGCTGGACCTGGATCTAGTCCGGGGCGACGGGGTGGGGGAGCCCTGCACACGATAATATCAGGCATAAGCCTTCACTCCTGGGGCCGGGTTTATCCCGGCCTTCTTGTTTGCAGAAATAAATATGCTATATTCTTTCCAGGGAAAGGATTTGCGCCATGAATATTCACGCCAAGACCGCCATGGATCCTGCATCGCAGGGCAGGGTCGTCACCAAGGCTGTCATCGCCGCCGCCGAGCGGCTGGGCCTGAATGCTGCCCGCACGGCCGATATTCTGGGTGTCTCCGCGCCGACGGTCTCGCGCATGAAGCGGCTGGATTTCCTGCTGGAACCGGGCGCCAAGTCTTTCGAACTTGCGGTGTTGCTGATCCGGGTTTTCCGATCGCTGGATGCGATTACCGGCGGGGATGAGGCCGTGGCCAAAAACTGGCTGCGCAATCATAATACCGCGCTGGATGCCGTGCCTGCCGAAAAGCTCACCACCATTACCGGATTGATCGATGTCCTCTCCTATCTGGACGCCCGACGCGCTCCTGTCTGAAAAACGCGCCGCATCGGGCAAGTATTGGCGGCTGGTGGAAGCGCAGCACCAGGTATCCACCATGAAGCTAGTGGATACGGTGGAGGAGCAATCCCTGCTGGAGGATATTCTGGAGACGAGCAAACGACCGTTTCCGCCGGAATGCGCCGGTTTCGATTACCTTCTCGCGACACCTTTCAGATATGGCGCCGCCTATCCGCATGGCTCACGGTTCCGCCGCGCGGGCTATACGGAAGGGGTTTATTATGCCGCCGCGAAGGTGGAAACGGCGCTTGCCGAAATGGCCTTTTACCGGCTGCTGTTTTACGCCGAATCGCCCGGAACGCCGCTGCCAGCCAACCCCGCCGATTATTCCGCCTTCGCCGCCCGCGTCGCCACCGACGCGGCGCTGGATCTGACGCAACCGAAACTCATTCGCGACGAGGCGCACTGGACCGATCTCACCAATTACGAGCCGTGCCAGGCGCTGGCCGAACAGGCACGATTGGCCAAGGTGGACGCGATCCTCTATCGTTCTGTGCGCGATCCCCGGGGCGGTCTCAACATCGCCATCCTCTCCCCCAAGGCCTTCGCCGAAAAAGCGCCGGTGGAACGGATGAGCTGGCGCATTCGCCTGTCGAAGACAGGGGTGCAGGCGCTCTGTGAATTTCCAATGCGCAGAACAGGCTTCGCGGTCTCGGATTTTGCCGACGATCCACGCCTCGCCAACCTCTTGGGCTGACGAGGCGGTTTTTGGAGCGTCACGCCGAGGCGAAAAATGCCTCGGGATCATCGACTTCCACCAGCCTGCGCTTGTCGATGAGCCAGAAGCGGTTTCCGACCGCCCGCACGAAACTCCTGTCATGCGAGACGAACACGCAACTGGCCTCCCGGCTGATGATTTCCGCCTCCAGCGTTTCCTGGCCGTCAATGTCAAGATGGTTGGTCGGCTCGTCCAGCAGGTAGAAATTCGGCTCCGCCAGCCTAAGCGCCAGCATGGCAAGCCGCGCCTTTTGCCCGCCGGAGAGCGAGGCTATGCGGCGCTTCTGCATTTCCATGTCGATGCCAGCGCCGGCGAGCAGGCCGTGGATGCGCTGGTCGCCAATGTCGAAGCGACGCGAGAGAAGCGCCGCCGGCGTGCTGTCATCATCGATTTCGGCCAGCGACTGGTCGACATAACCGGCCACCAGCGAGGGCGTGGCCTTGATGCCCTCCTGTTCGCCTGCGCCCGAGACGGCCGCCTGCAGCAGTGACATCAGCCGTGTCTTGCCCACACCATTGCGGCCAAGAATGACGATTCGGTCCCCTTGGCGGATGAATTGCCGGCCGGTGCGAAACAGCGCTGTTCCGTCCGGTGTGGAGACGGGAACATCCTCCAGCGTTATCAGCACCTTGGCGTGGGTACCGCGATTGGCAAGCTGGATTTTTCCGGCGGAGCGTTCGATATGGGCGGGGCGCGCCTTCTCCTCGATCTTTTCCGCGCGCTCGCGCAATTGCTTCGTCTTGACGGTCAGCAGGTCGCTGCCGGAATTGATGCCGATATTGTTGAGCTTAGCCGCCTGCCGGCGCAATTGCTGGGCGGTTTTCATCTCCCGCTGGAAACGCCGCTCATCGGCAGCATCCTCCTCCTCCAGCGCCGCGCGCGCATGGCCATAGGGCAGGCGAAACAGCGCCGAGTTTTCCGGCCGCAGAAATAGCGTCGTCCGGGTGACATTGTCGAGAAAGGCGCGGTCGTGGCTGACGATGATGACCGCCGTGTCGCGCGGCAGGGCGCTGAGCCAGCTTTCCAGCACGTTGATCTTTTCAAGATCGAGATGGTTGGTCGGCTCGTCGAGCAGCAGCACGTCGGGTTCGGTGATCCAGGCCTTGGCCAGCATGGCAAGCCTTTGCCAGCCGCCGCTCAATTCTTTCAGGCGACGCTCGCGGAACGGTTCGGGTACGAGCATGTCGTCGAAGATGATGTCCGCGCGCCAGCTCTCGCTGTCGATCGTGTCCTCCGGCAGGGCGGAAAGCACGGCGTCCCGCATCGTGTGGTCCATCAGCGCGGAAGGCAGGTTTTGATGGACGATGGACTGAGTCAGCCCGCGCAGCCGGGTAATGTCGCCGCTGCTGGGCTCCATGTCACCTGCAAGGCAGTTGAGCAGGGTGGATTTGCCGCAGCCATTGGCGGCGACGATGCCGATGCGGTCGCCCGTATTCACGGTAAGGCTGAGATTGGAAAAAAGCGGCTTACCCAGAATGATTCCGAGGTTGCGCAGCGTCATGATGGTCATGATGTTGTCTCTGGTAAAGACGGATCCGTACCGGTGCCTGCGCATGCAGGACGGGTTTCGGTTATCGGTGATCCGTCGTGAAACGATGTGCAATGGCAGACGAACTGCGTCCTGCGCGGCCTTTTAGGCAAACCAGAGGGGTAGTGTTCCGGTCAGCCCTGCAAACGTGTCCGCAGGGCAAAAAGGTGGCAGAGCTGACGATTGCGCCAGAAGCAGGAAATATCCATGCGAAGCCTCCTTTCTTGAAACGTGTTGAACTGCCCGATCATTACCAGCGGTGGCGATCTATGGCAACCCGATTAGAAAATGATGAAGACTGGGGGAGCGGTGCGGCCGGATCATCCCGATAAAGGGTGACATGTGCCGCACCGGATTTGCGCTGGCGCTACTGCTTGCCGACACGGGCGCGCAGCTCTTCCACATGCGCGGCGATTTCGGGCGTCACGGCATCGCCGAAGTCTTCCATCTCGAACATTGGGCGGATTTCGATTTCGCTGCGCTCCAACATTGGGTTCGGGCAGCGTTTCACCCATTCCACCGCCTCGTCCATATCCTTCACGTTCCATATCCAGAAGCCGGCGACCAGCTCGTTGGTATGCGGGAAGGGGCCATCGACAACGGTGCGGCTGTCACCGTCGAAAATCACGCGCTTGCCCTTGGAGGAGGGGTGCAGGCCATCGCCGGATTGCATGATGCCGGCATTGACCAGTTCCTCGTTGAATTTCCCCATGGCCTCCATCAACTCCGTCGTCGGCATCACGCCGTCTTCGCTGCTTTTGGTGGCTTTTACAAAAACGATTGCACGCATGATCATTCCTCCTGGATTGCGTTTCGTTCAGTTTCGCTCTCCGGCACGACAGCCGGATGACACCTTTGTTGAGGCCCAACGCCTCTTCTCACCCGAGATCGATGAGATCGCGGCGCAGCCGTTGCGGGTCGCCGCTGCCGATCTTGGCTTCTATTTCCGCATGGGTCAGTTCCCAGATCGGGAACGCGGCTGCGAGCACGGCCATGCCGTCAGGCGTCAGCCGCAACCGTTTGCCGCGCTTGTCCTTCGGATCCTGCTCGATGCTGACCAGCCCGCGCCGCTCCAGCGGCTTCAGCGCCGCCGTCAGCGTCGTGCGGTCCATGGCCAGAAGATTGGCGACCGGCCCCATCGGCGGCGGCTCCGGCCTGTTCAGCGACATCAGCAGCGAAAATTGACCGTTATTGATGCCCACCGGCTTCAGCGCATTGTCGAACAGTCGCGCCAGCGCCCGTGCCGCGCGCTGTGCATGCAGGCAAAGGCAGGAATCGCGCACGAGAAGAGTTGTCGAAAAAGGAATCACGCTGGCGTTTGACATGGGCTAAATATGTTGATATCAACATAAATAGTCAAGCGAAACTTGATGCTCTGTGGCGCTATTTGTCGGCTTCAACACAGAGACGCGCGGGGCCTGCCGGAGGAGTGGCGCGGCCGCCGTTAAGGACGGATCCAAGGAGGAAAGATCATGTCTCATCCCGTTGTTTCGAAAGAGGAGTGGCTTGCGGCCCGCCGCGATCTGCTGGTGAAGGAAAAGGAACTGACACGTGCGCGTGACAGGCTGAACGAAGCGCGTCGCGCCTTGCCTTGGGAGGAGGTGACGAAGGACTATATCTTCGACGCGCCTTCCGGCCCGAAATCGCTGAAAGAGCTGTTCGGCGACTGCAGCCAGCTGATCGTCTACCACTTCATGCTGGCGCCCGATTGGGAAGAGGGCTGCGTTGGCTGTTCCTTCTTCGCCGATCATGTCGATGGCGCGCTTATCCATCTCAAGCATGGCGATGCCGGTTTTGTTGCAGTGTCGCGCGCGCCGCTTGAAAAGATCGAAGGCTATAAAAACCGCATGGGCTGGAAATTCCCCTGGGTTTCAGCCGCAGGCACGGATTTCAATTACGACTATCAGGCTTCGTTTCGCGACGAGGACATGGCCAGCGGCGAAATCACCTATAATTACCGTGACATGGCCCCCTATGGGGACCTGAAGGACCTGCACGGCATCAGCGTTTTCGCCAAGGGAGAGGACGGCAAGATCTACCATACCTATTCCACCTACGCCCGCGGCGCGGAGCAGACGCTCGGCACGCTGATGCTTCTCGATCTGGTGCCAAAAGGCCGTAATGAAGAGGGTGTAATGGATTGGGTGCGCCGCCACGACCAGTATGAGGACGCGCCGAAGGCGGCTTCCTGCTGCCACTGAAATAATGACGAGGAGGAGACCACAATGGAAATGCCAAACGCCAAGCCGCAGCAGGAACACGCGTTCCTGAACAGGATCGTCGGTGACTGGATCATGACCGCCAGTTCGGGCCACGAGGCCTACGATCCCAATGACCCGGAGCAATTGTTCAGCGAAAAAGTACGCTCGATCGGTGGCCTCTGGATCATTGGCGAGGGCACCGGAAAAATGCCTGACGGCAGCCGCATGACAGCCGTCATCACTGTTGGTTTTGACCCGGTCAAAGGCAACTTCGTCGGCACCTGGGTTGGCTCGATGATGAGCAATCTCTGGGTTTACAGGGGTTGGCTGGAAGAGGATGGCAAGACGCTCACGCTGGAGGCCGAAGGCCCGGCCTTCGACGGGTCCGACCGTATCGATACCTATCGCGATGTGCTCGTGCTGCATGATGATAATCACCGCAGTTTTTCCGGCAGCGTCAGGCAGCCGGACGGCACCTTCAAGACCTTCATGACCTCGGAATTCAGGCGCAAGGCCTGAGCTTTACTCCCCATAGGCGTGCCGCCGCGCCCGGCGGCGGGCGCTTGCCGAACCACCCGCCATACCGTCCATAGGAGACGATAATGTCCGATACGCATGGAAAATTCATCTGGGTCGAGCTGATGACACCCGACATGGCAGAAGCTGCCCGCTTTTACGGTCATGTCGTCGGCTGGCAGACCAAGGATTTCGGCTCGCCGGAAATGCCCTATCTGGTGCTGGAGGCCGATGGCAAAGGCATGGGCGGCGTCATGGAGCTAACCGATGAACATAAGAGCCAGGGCATTCCGCCGAACTGGACGGCCTATGTCGATGTCGACGATGTGGACGCCACGGCGGAGCTTTTCGCCGAGAAGGGCGGCGCGATCCGACGCCCGCCGCAGGATATCCCGGAAATCGGCCGCTTTGCCGTGGTGGCCGACCCCTATGGCGCCGTGCTCTGCATCATGACGCCGCAGCCGATGGAGACCGGCGGTTTCCCTGAGGATACGCAGGCGAAACAGGGCCATGTCGGCTGGTACGAGCTTTTCACCGACAATGTCGATGAGGCCATGGCCTTTTATGGCGATGTCTTCGGCTGGACGAAGGACCATGATTTCGACATGGGCCAGATGGGCCCGTACCGCATCTTCGCAAATAACGGCAAAGCCGTTGGCGGCATCATGAAACGCATGCCGCAGGTTCCCGTCTGCCATTGGGGCTATTACTTCAATGTGGATGGCATCGATGACGCCATCACCCGCGTCAGCACGGGCGGCGGACAGGTCGTAAACGGCCCGATGGAAGTGCCCGGTAACAGCTGGATCGTCAATTGCGTCGACCCGCAGGGCGCCTATTTCTCGCTGGTGTCGCAGAAAAAATAGGTCTGTTGCTGACGATCTGCCGGGGCAACGTCCGGCAGATCACCGCTCTCTCGACAGGCGAACGTGATCGATAAAGGCGCGCAGCTTCGGCGCTAGATTGCGACGGCTCGGATAATAGAGATAAAACCCTGCGAAGCTGGGCGAATAGTCTTCCAGCATGGAAACCAGCTCTCCGCGCTCCAGATAGGGCCGGAATGTTTCTTCCATGCCGAAGGTAATGCCTGCACCGGCACAGGCGAGCTTTATCATCAACTGCATGTCGTTGGTGGTGAAAGCAGGCTCCACCGCCACCGCAAATTCCCGGCCATTTTCGGCAAATTCCCATCTGTATGGAGCGACGCCGGGACGGGGCCGCCAGCCGATACACCTGTGCTCGATCAACTCGCGCGGCTGCGTCGGTAGGTCGAAACGGTTCTGATATCCAGGAGAACAGACGGCAAGCTGCCGCTGGGGAACGGATACCGGAACGGCGATCATATCCTGTTCGATAAGCTCTCCCAGACGCACGCCGGCATCATAATGCTCGGCGACGATATCGAATTCTTCATCCGTCACGACGATGTCGAGTTGCACTTCGGGATGGGCCTCGGCAAAGCTTGCGAGCAGAGGCCCGGATAAGAAGCGTTCTGCAATGGACGAGACCGCCAGCCGAAGCTGACCGCGTACCGTTCCGCCGAGCGACGAGGCCGCCTGCGCCGCCTGCGAGATCGCGCCTATCGACGGCGAGACATCAGCATAAAGCTGCTGTCCCGCTTCCGTCAGGCTCACGCTGCGGGTGGTCCGTTGGACGAGCGCAATTCCCATCGTCTCCTCAAGCTTGCGGATGGTCTGGCTGACAGCGGAGCGGGTGACGCCGAGCCTGTCCGCGACAGCGCGAAAATTCCGTTCCTCGGCAACAAGGCAAAACGTCGAAACAGCGTTGAGATCAATGTTCATTGGTTAGAAATTCTATCCATTGACGTAACTATTAAGGCGGTTATCGCGACAATGCCCGAGCGCTATCTTCCTTGCAACGGTCGACTTCGAAAAAGCCGACCGCAACAGCAAGGAGATAATCATGACATTGAACAAAGTCGTTCTTATCACGGGTGCATCGAGCGGGATCGGTGAAGGCATTGCGCGAGAGCTGGCCGCCGCCGGCGCAAAACTGGTGCTCGGCGCGCGCCGGCTGGATCGCCTGGAGACGTTGGCGGAGGAACTGCGCCGGACGGGGGCCGACGTCGTCGTCCATCCGCTTGACGTCACCGACAGGCAGAGCGTCGATGCCTTTGCAGAGGCGGGCCGCAAGGCTTTCGGCGAGATTGACGTCATCGTCAACAATGCCGGCATCATGCCGCTGTCGCTGATGTCGTCGCTCAAGGTTGATGAATGGGACCGCATGATCGATGTCAACATCAAGGGCCTGCTCTATGGCGTCGCGGCCGTTCTGCCCGAGATGACCGCGCGTGCCTCAGGCCATATCATCAACATCGCCTCGATCGGTGCGCTTGCGGTTTCACCAACGGCGGCCGTCTATTGCGCGACGAAATTTGCCGTGCGGGCGATTTCGGACGGGCTGCGCCAGGAAAACCGCGACCTGCGCGTCACCTGCATCCACCCCGGTGTGGTGGAAAGCGAACTCGCCCATACCATCACCGACCCGGCCGCCGCCGAACTGATGCAGAGCTACCGGGCCATCGCCCTGAAACCGGACGCCATCGGCCGCGCCGTGCGCTACGCCATCGAACAGCCTGACGATGTGGACGTCAACGAAATCGTCGTCCGCCCCACCGCTGCCTGAGGAGGATGTGGCGATGAACATCGTTTCAACATCAGTAGCGCTTCTGCTTGCAACGGCTTCTGCCGAAGGGGAGACGCGCAGGGCAGAAAGCACCACGGACGGAAACATGACTGAAATCACGCAGGCCCAGAACCACCCTTATCTCGGCATGTGGGTCACGGGCGATGGCCACGTCCGTCAGGAACTTCTGCCCAACGGCCGCTATGACGAGGCGCGCGGCACACGCAAGAGCGCCTATCAGGGGCGATATGAGGTGAAAGGAAACCACATCGACTATTGGGACGATACCGGCTTTACCGCCGACGGCGAATTCGTCGATGGTGTCCTCTACCACGGCGGCATGATCTTCTATCGCGAGAAGTGACCGCACCGAAATTGGCGCCGCCCGTCTCATCAAGAGCGGGCGGCGTATTCGTTCACCGCTTCAGACTTCCCAGAATCCCGCGCACGATCGCACGACCGACAGAGGTGGCGACCGAACGGGCTGCACTTTTCATCGCGGCTTCGATCACCGTCTCGCGCTGGTAGCCGGAACGGCGCGTGCCGCCATTGCGCGAGCCGTTCGAGTTTTGTGCGGGTTCGTCATCGCCGAAGCCGGGCAGGCGCCAGCGGCCGGAGGCGGTGTCGGACTGGTTTTTGGCATTTTCCTCTTCCGCGCGCTTGGCAGCCTCGGCCTCCGCCGCCTTCTGCGCGCGGGCGGCAAGAATTTCGAAGGCCGATTCCCGATCAATATCCTTGTCATACTGGCCGGAAAGAGGGCTGAGATCGATCAGCGACTTGCGCTCCGCATCCGTGAGCGGTCCGACGCGGCCGGAAGGGGGCCGCACCAGCGTGCGCTCGACGATGGAGGGCGCGCCCTTGTCGTGCAGGGTGGAGATCAGCGCTTCACCGGTGCCGAGCGTGGTGATGGTATCTGCCGTGTTGAAGGCGGGGTTCTGGCGGAAGGTGTCCGCCGCCGTGCGGACGGCCTTCTGTTCGCGCGGCGTATAGGCGCGCAGCGCGTGCTGCACGCGGTTGCCAAGCTGGGCAAGCACGGTTTCCGGCACGTCGAGCGGGTTCTGCGTCACGAAATAGACGCCGACGCCCTTGGAGCGAATAAGACGAACGACTTGTTCCACGCGTTCCACCAGCACGCGCGGCGCATCGTTGAACAGCAGATGCGCTTCATCGAAGAAGAACACGAGGCGCGGCTTTTCCGGATCGCCCACTTCAGGCAGTTCCTCGAAGAGTTCCGAGAGCATCCAGAGCAGGAAGGTCGCATAAAGACGCGGGTTCATCATCAGCTTGTCAGCGGCGAGAACCGAAACCGTGCCGCGCCCGTCCGCGCCCACACGCATGATGTCAGCGATCTTCAGCGCCGGTTCGCCGAAGAAATTGGCCGCGCCCTGCTGTTCCAGAACCAGAAGCCCGCGCTGCAGGGAGCCGACCGAAGACTTGGAAATCAGCCCAAACTGGTTGGAGAGTTCGGATGCATTCTCGCCCATATAGTTCAGCAGCGATTGCAGATCTTTCAGATCGAGCAGCGGCAGCCCGCCCTGATCGGCGATCTTGAAGGCGATGTTGAGCACGCCTTCCTGCGCTTCCGAGGCGTCCATCAGCCGGGCGAGCAGCAGCGGCCCCATTTCGGCGATGGTGGCGCGCACGCGATGGCCTTTTTCGCCATAGAGATCCCAGAAAATGACGGGCGACTTGCCGTAGGAAAAGTCGGTGAAACCGATCTGCTCGGCGCGTTTCTGCACCCAGTCCTTCGCTTCGCCTTCCGCCGCGATGCCGGAAAGGTCACCCTTGATATCGGCGCAGAAGACCGGCACGCCGGCCTTGGAGAAGCCTTCCGCCAGAACCTGCAGCGTCACGGTCTTGCCCGTGCCCGTCGCGCCGGTGATGAGGCCGTGGCGGTTGCCGAATTTCAGTTCCAGATATTCGCCCTTGTTCAGGCTGTCATCCGGATTGCGGCTGGTGCCGATATAGAGCTGTCCGTCCTGCAACATCGACCATTTCCTCCTGCGGCTGAAACACGGCCTGCAAAATCGCAGCGGATTTTGCAAAAGTCATGTCCGAATTAAAGATCCTACGGCATGATAGGGGCACTCCGGCAGGGAGCAGCCTTTTCATAGTCAGGTTGTGACGATCTTATAAGGACAGTTTCAGGGCGCAACAACTGCTTGATGGCGATGAAGAAAAAGCGCTTGATGAAATGCCGCACCGCTCATGGCCGCTTGAATGCCGCATGAGATTGTTTTACGTTGACGTTAACGTCAGTTCGCAGAGGTTGGCGTCGTTTTTCAACAGGAGGCAAGAATGAACGAAGTCGTGGATCAGATCGCCGCAAAGGCGGGGATCGACCCTGAACTGGCTGAAAAGGCTGTTGGCATGATTCTCGGTTTTCTCCAACGCGAGGCCGCAGATGGTCCAATCGCCCGGATGATCGAAGCCATTCCCGGCGCCAGCGAGCTGGTCGCCCAGTATAATGGCGAAGGCGCTGGTGGTGGCGGCGGTCTGCTCGGCGGCCTGATGAGCGCCATCGGCGGCGGCGGCATCATGGGGCTGGGCCAGCAGCTGATGAGCCAGGGCCTCGGCATGAGCGAGATTTCCACGCTCGCGAAGGAAACGATCGCCGTTGCCCGCCAGCACGCCGGCGACGAAACCGTCGACCAGGTGATCGCCTCGGTGCCGGGCCTCAGCCAGTTCGCCTGAGCCGAACTTATTCTATCGCGGGGCGCGGCGGCTGTTCGTTGAACCGTCGCCGCGCCTCTTCTATTTCGGCATGGTGCGTTTCCGCCCATATCCAGACGCCGCAGAAGGCGCTGCCCAGCGTGCGGCCGAGGGTCGTCAAAGCATAATCCACATGCGGCGGAATGACCGGGTGAACGGTGCGGCGCACCAGCCCGTCGCTTTCCATTTGTCTTAGCGTTTTCGTCAGCATCTTCTGGCTGATATTGCCAACCAGTTTGCCGATCTGCGTAAAGCGTAGCGTACCATGCTCCTCCAGCACTTCGAGAATGAGCATCGTCCATTTGTCCGCCACCTTGGCAATAATATCCTGAACCAGCGCCTCGATGACCGGATCGGTATCGGTGGGTGGCGGGGACTTGCGTTTGCTTTCGATAGCCGCATCTGCTGCATGCCGCTTCATCAGGCACTCTCCTTTCGGTAAGTATAAATCTTTCGGGTGCCTACTTTCGATTGGAGAGTATCATAGCTAACTTCCTTTCACCCAACAAGCGAAGGATGTTCCCATGAAAATCTCTGGCAATACCATTCTCATCACCGGCGGCGGCTCCGGCATCGGCCGGGCGCTCGCGGAAGCCTTTCACAAGGCCGGCAACAGGGTCATCATTTCCGGCCGTCGCAAGGCCGCGCTCGACGAGGTGACGGCCGCCAATCCCGGCATGACCTCGATGGTGATGGACGCGACGGACGCCGCAGGCATCCGCGCGTTTGCCGAAGCTCTGGTAAAGGCCCATCCGACCCTGAATGCCGTCATCAACAATGCCGGCATCATGCGGCCGGAAGACATCGCCGCAGCACCTGATTATCTGGAGACGGCCGAAGAAACCGTCGCCACCAATCTCCTCGCACCCATCCGCCTGACAGCGGCGCTTTTGCCGCATTTCCTTAAGCAGCCTGCTGCAACGGTGCTGACGGTCTCCTCAGGCCTGGCCTTTGTGCCCATGGTGTTGACCCCCACCTACAGCGCCACCAAATCCGCCATCCATGCCTATTCGGTCGCGCTGCGCGAGCAGTTGAAGGAGACGCCGGTTGAGGTCATCGAAATCGTGCCGCCATACGTGCAGACGACGCTGATGGGTGAGGGCCAGGCGAAGGATGAAAGAGCAATGCCGCTCCACGCCTTCATTTCCGAGGTCATGGATATCCTCGAAAATCGCCCGGATGAGAAGGAGGTGGTGGTGGAACGCTGCAAGCCGCTGCGGTTTGCCGCGCGGAACGGCAATTTCGATCAGGTCTTCGCCATGATCAACCACATGCATCCGTAAACGGTACCAACTGTCGTATGGCAGCATCCTGTGATAGCGTCGCGCTCCTTCCCGCGGAGCGTGCGCTTTCATGGCCCAAGGCCGGTTCCTGATGCCGAAAACGATACTGCCCGGCGTTGCCGCCGTGGTGGCGGATAGTGACCGTTCCTTTCCGCGCCATATGCATGATCAATTTGGTATCGGTCTCATCCATCGCGGCGCACAGAAATCCCTCTCCGGCCGCGGCGTGGTGGAAGCGGGCGCCGGGCAGGTCATCACCGTCAACCCGGGCGAGGTGCACGACGGTATTCCGCTCGGGGAGGGCGGCCGCGCCTGGCGGATGCTTTATCTCGACATCGATATCGTTCAACGTGCCATTGCCGATCTCAGCGGGAAGGACAGCGGCACCTTCGAATTCGTCCATCCCGTGGAGTCGAGACCTCTGGCCCAGCGCTTCAACGCTGTCTTTTCAGCCGTGACGGCAAATGAGCGGCCGGGCGAAACCCTTCTTTCCGAGGAGACGCTGCTGATGCTGCTGGGGGATGCCATGGAGAAGGCTGCCAATCCACCTGTCTTGGCCATGCCTGCGATCATCAGGCGCGCGCAAAACCGCATCGATGACGAGCCTTCCCAACCGTTCCGCCTTGCCGATCTGGCTGACGAAGCCGGCATGAGCCAGTTCCGCTTCCTGCGCGCTTTCGCCAGGGCGACGGGGCTGACGCCGCACAGCTATCTTCTCCAGCGCCGCGTGCATCTGGCGCGACATGTGCTGGCCAAGGGCACGCCGCCCGCCGAGGCGGCCTTCGTCGCCGGTTTTGCCGACCAAAGCCATCTGAACCGCGTTTTCGTGCGCCAATTCGGGGTGACGCCGGCGGTCTATCGGGCGGCGGCGGCTGGTTGATCTTTGCTCTCTTCCGTCATGCCGGACTAGATCCGGCATCCAGCCACGGCGCGTCTGCGGCGTGATAGGAGTCCTTCGTGGTCAAGGACCTGACCACGCTGGACGCCGGCTCGGGTAACGGTGTGCGGATGTGGCGCTGCAATTTCATCCAAGACACCAACCCCGCGCACCATCATGCTCCCGTCCTCCACCCAAGAGGACAGACCCGCACCATGACACCTGAATTCCTCATCACATCCTTCATCGTCGCCGCCTCTCCCGGAACCGGCGTGGTCTACACGTTGGCGGCCGGCCTTTCGCAGGGGGCAAAGGCGAGCGTGGTTGCGGCCCTAGGCTGCACACTCGGCATCGTGCCGCATCTGCTCGCCGCCATCACCGGCCTTGCCGCCATCCTGCACACCAGCGCGCTCGCCTTCGGCATCGTGAAATATCTCGGTGTCGCCTATCTCCTCTACATGGCATGGAACACGCTACGCGAGGATGGTGCGCTGAAGATCGATGAGACGAGGCAGCCGCAAAAAGCCGCCCGCGTCATCGGTGAGGCGATCCTCATCAATCTGCTGAACGCGAAACTGTCGATCTTCTTTTTCGCTTTCCTGCCGCAGTTTATCGCGCCGGATGAGATTGTGCCGACGTGGCGCATGACCGAACTCGGGCTGGTCTTCATGGCCCTGACGTTTCTTGTCTTTACGCTTTACGGCTGCTTTGCCGCCTCGATCCGGCGGCAGGTGGTGTCACGTCCTTCGGTCCTCGCCTGGCTGAGGCGCAGCTTCGCCGCCGCTTTCGTGGCGCTGGGGGCGAAGCTGGCCCTGACCGAGCGATAAGACGGGACCCTATAGCCCCGTTGCCTCAGTCGTCCCAGTCGGGCGCGAGATGGCCCGGATTGACGATGCGGCCATCCGGCTTGGCAAGCGCGTGGATCGCCTGCATTTCCTCTTCCGTCAGCGCAAAATCGAAGATGTCGAAGTTCTCCTTCAGGCGGCTTTCGGTCGCCGTCTTGGAAAGCGCCACGATATCCGGCTGCTGCACCGCCCAGCGCAGGGCCACCTGCGCGGCGGTCTTGCCGTGCTTCGCGCCAATGTCCTTGAGAACAGGATCGTTCGGCACCTTGCCATCGGCCATCAGATAATAGGCCGTCACCGACATTCCGTGTTTGCGTGCGGCCGCGATCACCTTCGTCTGGTCTAGATAGGGGTGATATTCGATCTGGTTGGTGGCAAGCGGCGTGTCGGACAGCTTCACCGCCTCTTCGGTCAGTGCCACGTTGAAGTTGGAAATGCCGATATTGCGCGCCTTGCCGGCCTTGCGCACCGCGTTCAGCGCGCCCATGCGTTCGGCAAGCGGCACATCGCTTTTTGGCCAGTGCAGCAGCAAAAGGTCGACATAGTCGGTCTTCAGTTTCGCAAGGCTTTCATCGACGGAAGCGAGAAAATCATCGTGGCGATAGCGGTCCACCCAGACCTTGGTGGTCAGGAATATATCATGCCGGGAAATGCCGGACTGGGCGATGACCTCTCCGACAGCGCCTTCGTTCTTGTAGATCTGGGCCGTATCGACATGGCGGAAACCAAGCTTCAGCGCTTCCGGCAGAATGCGCCTGACATCGTCTTCCGGAATGCGGAAGGTGCCGAAACCAAGTGCGGGAATATCAGCACCATTCGCGTTGACGTGATACATGGAATGTCTCTCCTGTCATTGACTTGATGGACCGGCAGGAAAGCCGGCGGTGGGGCGTTCCGTTACTAACTGGTGTCAGTGCCATCGGTTTCAAGGTTTTGCATTCGCGGCTCATGGCATCCATTGCGGGTAGCCCTTTCCGGCGTTACCAGTCTGGCGCTGGAATGCCGTCAGCGGACCCGGCAGACGCAACGGAGAAACATCACGTGTCACGCTCACAGCGGCTCCTTGATCTCTTGCAGATCCTGCGGTCTCACCGCATGCCGGTCAGCGGCACCTTTCTTGCCGCTCGGACCGGCGTCAGCCTGCGCACGCTGTACCGTGACATCGCGACGTTGCAGGCGCAGGGGGCCGATATCGAGGGCGAAGCCGGGGTGGGTTACGTGTTGCGTCCGGGTTTCCTGTTGCCGCCGCTGATGTTTTCCCAGCAGGAGATCGAAGCGCTGGTGCTCGGCTCCCGCTGGGTGGCGGGTCGCGCCGATGCGCGGCTGGCGGAGGCTGCCCGGGCGGCGCTGGTCAAGATCGGCGCCGTTTTGCCGGATGCGCTGCGCGAGGAACTGGATCATTCCACGCTGTTGATTGGCCCCGGTCAGGGCGTCGCCGCGCTCCAAATCGACCTCGCCGTCATCCGCGAGGTGATCCGCAAGGAAACCAAGGTCGTCATGACTTACCGCGACGAAAAGGGCGAGCTGACGGAGCGCGTTGTCTGGCCCTTCGCACTCGCCTTTTTCGATCTGGTGCGGGTGGTGCTGGGCTGGTGCGAGACACGGCAGGACTACCGCAGTTTCCGTGCCGACCGCATCGAAGATTTCCGCCCTCTCGACAGCCGTTACCCGCGCCGTCGTCAGGCATTGCTGAAGGAATGGCGCGAGCGGGAAAAACAGCGCCGGCGTGAGCATGCTGACAAAAACTGACAGGAGCTGGGTCTAGAAACCGTTCATCCGCAACACAGGAGAATAGCCATGACCCATCCCGACTTCACCATCCTCTATGTCGACAATCCGCCCGCCAGCACGGGATTCTACAAGGACCTCCTGGGCGTCGACCCTGTCGAAGCCTCGCCGACATTTGCCCTCTTCATACTTGAAACCGGCATGAAACTCGGCCTCTGGTCGCGTCACACTGTCGAGCCGAAGGCGTCGATGACCGGCGGCGGCGGTGAGATCGCGTTCCGGGTCGAAAATGAGACTAGAGTTGACGAGATTTTCGCCGCCTGGAAGGCGAGGGGCATCGACATTCTGCAGCCGCCATCGACCATGGATTTCGGCTACACATTTACCGCCGCTGACCCCGATCATCATCGTCTGCGGGTCTATGCTTTCGCGGGCTGACGTTACTTTTTGACTGCAACGATAAACAGTCTCGGAAAGCGCAGGAGCAGCCGCCCATCCGCCATCGCCGGATAGGCTGCGGTGATGCGTCTTTTATAGTCGGCGAGGAAAGCGTCGCGGTTTTCCTCACCGGCTGCGTCAAGATAGGGGCGCAGCCCCGTGCCCTTCACCCACTCAACGATGCTGTCCGCATCTGTCATGGGGTGGTTGTAGATCGTGTGCCAGACATCAACCCGCGCAGCTTTTGGCGAAAGCGCATCGAAATAGGCCGTAGGCGCGGGAAGCGGCTTGCGACGCAGCCGACCGTCCGAAAACTTGTCCTTCCACGGCCCTTCGTCACCCGTCTCATGCATTGCGATATGGGTCGGCTCCTGCAGATTGTCCGGCATCTGCACGGCGAGAACGCCGCCGCTCTCCAGATGGTCCATCAGTTGCGACAGGACGGCGAGATGGTCCGGTATCCATTGGAAAACGGCGTTGGCGTAAAGCAAATCCGCTTTCTGCGCGGGCTTCCAAAGCGCAAGATCGGCCTTGCCGAAACGGGTGGTCGGCAGCCGGTCAACCGCCTTTGCCAGCATGTCGTCATCGCTATCGATGCCGGTGATGACATTGACGCCGTAACGCTCTGTCAGAAGCTCGGTGGAATTGCCGGGGCCGCAGCCGAGATCATAACCGTTCAACACCCGCTCCAGCGGCACCTGGGCGAGGAGATCGCGCGCGGGTCGCGTCCGCTCGTTTTCGAATTTGAGATATTGTTGCGCGGACCATACCATGATTTACTCCTGCCGATTGCCGTCAGATCCGCAGCATGGCACGGGCGCCATGGCCCCGCCATCATCGGATCGATGAATTATTGTGATGAATTCATTCATCAACCTTTTGTTTCACCTTATAAAACATGCGCACAGGTTCATTGATTTGTTATTTTCCATCAAAATCAAAAATCCCGGCAATTAAACCTTGACCTACCAGGGTCGGAGGCATTCACTCCGGCCGATTTTAAAGCCCGTGTCGGGGCCGAGCGCGCGCAGCGTTTGCCCGCCGATATGCACCAGACCTAAAATGACCGAGCGTTTTCGCAAGCCGGAACCGCCTGACACAGGAGACCGCAATGAGCGTCGATACTGCACCCCGATCAACCACCTGGACCTATGTTGACGGTCAATGGCTGCCCGGCAATCCGCCGCTCATCGGGCCGACTTCGCATGCCATGTGGCTGGCCTCCACGGTATTTGACGGCGCACGCTGGTTCGATGGCGTCGCACCCGATCTTGATCTGCACTGCCAGCGCGTCAATCGCTCCGCCACCAACATGGGCATGAAGCCGACCATGACGGCCGAGGAGATCGAGGCGCTGGCGCTCGAGGGCGTCAAGAAATTCGATGGCAAGATGGCGATCTACATCAAGCCGATGTACTGGGCCGAACACGGCATGCCGGGCAGCGTCGTGGCGCCGGATGCCAACTCCACCCGGTTTGCGCTCTGCCTGTTCGAGGCGCCGATGGATGCCGGCCAGCCGCTGACGCTGACCGTGTCGCCGTTGCGCCGTCCGTCGCCTGAAACGGCAATGACGGACGCCAAGGCCGGAAGCCTCTACCCGAACAGCGGGCGCGCCATCATCGAAGCGCGCTCGCGCGGGTTCGACAATGCGCTGATGCGCGACATGAACGGCAACGTCGCCGAATCCGCTTCGGCCAATGTCTTCATGGTCAAGGACGGGATCGTATTCACCCCCGTGCCGAACCGCACCTTCCTTGCGGGCATCACCCGTTCGCGTGTGATGGGCCTTCTGCGCCAGGCCGGGTTCGAGGTTCGCGAAGCAACGCTGTCGGTTGAGGATTTTCGTGAGGCGGACGAGATTTTCTGCTCGGGCAACTATTCCAAGGTGTCCCCCGTCGTGAAGCTCGACGATCGCGAGTTGCAGGCGGGACCCGTGGCCCGCAAGGCGCTCGATCTCTATATGGACTGGGCGCGTCTCAGCGCGGACGTTTAAGGCCGGGTAAGCCCCATAGTTTCAAAAGGCCGCGGCAGGCTCATTCCTGCCGCGGCCTTTTGTTTTGAACCGCATTATTTCCCATAAAAATTCAGGGGGAATTTAATCCAATTTTAGAGGGCCACACGCTAGCTTGCGGCATTACCGATCCGGGCTAATGGGGGCCGCCAAATGTCTTTCAGCATACGTAATATACTTGTGGGATTTTTTCTGCTCGTCGGCATCGCGCTGGCGGGCTTCGTGGGCAACGGCATGTTGCAGTCCGTGCAGCGTGCCCGCAGCTTTTCGGAGGTGGCGCAGCTCGTTTCTCTGGACAGGCTGCTTTTCAACGCCTTGCTGAACTTTCGCAGTGAACGCGGCAACAGCGCCTCGGCACTGACGGTCGATCCGGCGAAGACGGCCAACACCATCGCCAGCGTGCAGGCGTCGCGCCAGAAGGTGGATGCCGCCATGGGCGCCTTTCTCGAACAGTCCGTCGCGCTCGATCAGGCTGGCCTCAAGGCTCCCCTTGCCCGCGTGAAGGATATCTACACGCAATTCCTGGAGCTGCGCAAAAGGGTTGACGCCAGCGTCACCCTGCCGCTCGACCGTCGTGAAAACGGGCTGGACAAGACCGTGCTGGCGCTCGGTCAGGATTTCCTGACGGCGCTCGAAGCGGGATCGACGGCGGTGGAAGGTGAGGTTCGCTCGCTGGACCAGAGCCTGACCGGCCTTATCCAGTTGCGGTCCTATGGCTGGTCGGCGCGTGCGCTCGGCGGCAGCGCCACCGTTGTCATCAATGCGGTCGTGGCCCAGCAGCGGCCGCTGACCCCGCAGGAAACCCAGCAGCTTGGCAATTTCGATGCCGGCGCGGCTTTTGCCTGGAAAGCCACCGGCGACCTCGTCGCGCATGAATCGACGCCGCAGGCGCTGAAGGATATCTATGCCGCTGCCGACAGGACCTATTTCAAGGGTGATTTCGTCGCGCAGCGCGCAAAGCTGATCGACGACCTGAACAACGGCCGCACGCCTGCCTTCACCATCGATACATGGCGCAATACCGTCACCGCAAGCCTCGATACGGTCGCGAAAATCGCCTCCGAAGCGATGGATGTTCTAAACGCCAATGCCGAAAAGGCCAGACAGGACGCCTTTATCGGCGCGATGATCTATCTCGCCGCGTTCATCCTCACGCTTGGCGTCTGCATTCTCTGCCTTGCCGTCATCGTCGGCCGCGTCACCCGTCCGATCAGCCGCCTGACAAAGGCGATGATGGAATTGTCCACCGGCAACCTGACCATCGATGTGCCCGGTGCAAAGCGCGGTGACGAGATCGGCGAGATGGCTCGGGCCGTGGAAGTCTTCCGTGAGGCCGCCATCCGCAATCGGCAGCTGGAGGCGGATGCCGTCGCCAACCGGGAACAGAGCGACCGCGACCGCGTCGCGTTGCAGCAACGGGCAGAGGCCGAGGCCGAAGAGCGCCTCAACCAGGCGACCCGCTTGCTGGCAGAAGGCCTGCGCCGCCTGGCGTCCGGCGACATGCTGGCGGAAATCACAACGCCTCTTGCCCCGCAATTCGAGGCGCTGCGGCATGATTTCAATAGCTCCGTGGTTCAGCTGCGGGATGCGCTCACGAGCGTCGGCCACTCCGTCCAGACGGTAAACGGCGGCGCACACGAGGTCTCGTCCGCTTCCGACGATCTTTCCCGTCGCACCGAGCAGCAGGCTGCGTCGCTCGAAGAAACCGCCGCGGCGCTGGAGCAGATCACCGCCAATGTCTCCGCAACCTCCAAACGCGCCAACGAGGCGCGCGATACCGTGCGAGATGCCCGGGCAAGAGCCGACCTGTCCGGCAAGGTGGTGCGTGACGCGGTCGCGGCCATGGAACGGATCGAGCATTCCTCGAGCCAGATCGGCCAGATCATCGGGGTGATCGATGAAATTGCGTTCCAGACCAACCTTCTGGCGCTGAATGCCGGCGTGGAGGCGGCACGGGCGGGCGATGCAGGCAAGGGCTTTGCGGTCGTTGCACAGGAGGTGCGCGAATTGGCCCAGCGATCCGCCAATGCGGCAAAGGAAATCAAACAGCTCATCCATACATCGGCTGTTGCGGTGGGCGAGGGGGTGAAGCTGGTCGCCGATACCGGCGTCGGGCTCTCCGAAATCGAGCAGCTGGTGCTGTCCGTCAACAGCCATATGGATGCCATCGCGACCGCAGCGCAGGAACAATCCGCGGGCCTTTCCGAGGTCAACACCGCCGTCAACCATATGGATCAGGCCACGCAGCAGAATGCCGCCATGGTTGAGGAAATGAACGCCGCCGGTGCGGGCCTCGCGCAGGAGTGCGCCAATCTCCAGGCACTCTTGGCGCAGTTCCAGCTCGGCCAACAGGCCTCTGCGTTGCGGGAGACGGCGCGGCAGATGCAGCGCGCAGCAAAGCCAGCGCAGGCGCCTGCCACCCAAACCTCCCCGGCCGCGAAGGCCCGCCCGGTTTCCGCTTCGCGCGGTAACGCGGCGCTGGCCGTGAAGGGGGATGAGTGGACGGAGTTTTGAGAACGAACCTCGTGGGACTGAATGTGCGGGTGGAGGCTTGGTTATGGGCTCCGTCACCCCCGGACTGGATCCACTACTGTCCGGTTTAATTTCAGACCCATTGCATCACCAGCTGTTGTGGGTTTGCATTTGTTTGCTTTGACGGCGGTGTGATCAGTTGGTCTGTTCGTTTACGGTGCATGAGATTTGCACGCACGAGGCGTGCGAAGGCGAGCGGGCTTTCGATCTGTACTTGGCTCTTTTTAGCCATAGACAGCAGCATGTAGGCGATCAGCGCGACCATGACCTGAATGCGCACGGCATTCTCAGATGTTCCCAGAAAGTGGCGGATGCGTAGTGTTTGCTTGACCCAACGGAAAAACAGCTCGATCTGCCAGCGGCGTTTGTAAAGGTCGGCGATTTCCTTTGCCGGCGCGTCCAGATCGCTGGTGACGATGCGGATGATCTTGCCCGTCGAAATCCTCACCGTCAGTTCCCGAACGACGTCGATATAGGGATTGGCACGTCCTCCACCTATTCTTGGGTTCAGGTGGCCAATCCTGTCGGAAAGGATGTTGCTGCACGCCTCGACAGGGCGCTCCTCGACAAGATGGAGGGGCGTATGGGTCTTGAGGCGGGTGACGATGCGGCAGCCTTTGGCCTTGAGTTCGGCCCACCATGAAAAATCATAGTAGCCCAGATCGAACACATAGGTGGCGCCGGCCTCCACGGGCATGGTTTTGGCCGGTGTGATGTCGTTGACATTGGCGGCGGTCACGGCTGCATAGACGGGAATTGCAGCATCCGGATCATAGACGACATGAACCTTTCCGGCGCAGCTATCGGCGGAAAACCGTGCCCAGTTGGCCGAAAGCTTTATCGTCGTGGCGTCGATGAGATGAACCGCATCGCCCATCCTGCGGCGGGTCGCACGACTGGCTTTCGCAACGAGGGCTGCAAACATGCCTTCAAATACATGGGCAGGGCGGCGTGCATTGGCATCGGCAAGTGTCGAGCGGGAGGCTTTGGCCGCTCCCAGATGGTAGAGATGATTGCTATGGCTGGACAAGCCGATCTCGATCTCACGCAAGGAAGCCGCACCGGAAAACTGCCCATAAAGCATGGCAACGAACTGGCTTCTGGTCGACAGGCGACGCACGCGATGATCGGCCCTGTGGGTTATCACCAACTGATCGAACACGGCCCAAGGAATATGCTTCAAAAGACCGTGGAAAACGCTATTCTCATGCCGCATGATTTTGATCCCCTGTTCGTGTCCAGATCACCGCAAAACGTCTGAACACGAGTAGAATCAAAGTCATGCGCCTTGTCTACAGATTTAAACCGGACAGCAGTGGGACTGGATCCGGGGTCCAGCGCGATCAAGTCCTTGATCGCGAAAGACTCTCTTCACGGCGCAGACGCGCCGTGGCTGGATGCCGGATCAAGTCCGGCATGACGCAGGAGAGAGTACGGGGCCTTCTCGTCAACAAGTCGAGGCCTGCCCTCGCAGCCGGCACGGGCCTCATCCTTTCCGCACATCGGGCAGCGCAGCGGCAAGCGCCCGCAGCGGCGCGGTCATATGTTTGTCGCGGCGCATCGCCAGCGCGATCCGCCGTTCAAGCGGCGGATGCAGTGAGCGCCATTGCAGCCCGGACGAGGTGGCGTCCTGTTCCACCGCCATCCTCGGCACGATGGCAACGCCAAGCCCGGCGCCTGCAAGTTTCTTGATGGCTTCCACGCTGCCGAGTTCCATCGTCGGCTGCACGGCGCGGCCGCTTGCGGAAAACCATTGATCCACCAGCTTGCGCGTATTGCCGCCCTCGTAGAGCAAAAGCGGCTTGGTCGAGAGCACAGCTGCGGTGAGCAAACTTGTGTCCGCCACTGTATCCTTCGGGAAAACCGCGACCATCTCGTCGAGATGAATGTCGCTGATATCGAGGCTGCGACCGCTCGCGGGCAGGGCCACCACGGCGGCGTCGATCATATTGGCCTCCAGGAGCCGCAGGATATCGTGGGTATTGCCAGTCTGCACCACGATCTCGATACCCGGCATGGCACGCCGGATATCGCCCAGCACCGGCGGCAGCAGATAAATGCAGGCGGTGGCGCCCGTGCCGATGCGCAGGCGCCCGGTGATGCCGCTCCGGTGCGGCGCGACGGTGTCGATGGCATGCGCCACTTCCTCAGCAATCCGCCTTGCATGGATGAGGAAGTCGCGGCCCGCAGCCGTCGGCTGGGCGCGTCTGCCGACCCTTTCGATCAACCGCACGCCCAGCTGTTTCTCGAGCAGCCTGATGTGCAGGCTCACGGCCGGCTGCGTCAGCCCGGCCTTGTCGGCGGCGGCGGAAAAGCTGCCGAGATCGGCCACATCCATGAAACTGCGCAGCTGCCGCAGATCGAGGTCCATCATCAAAGAAAACCTTATCGTTTGTATAAGTCAGATAATCTTTATTTTGACCGCGCCGCAATGCACAATGCCGGCGTAAATGATCCGCAGGACAAGAGAATGACCCCTCCCACCACTTCCAGCCTTCTGATCCGCCCCTGTGAAGAGGCGGATATCCCAGCCATCACTGAAATCTACCGGGATGCAGTCTTGCATGGCCGCGCCAGTTTCGAGATCGATCCGCCAACGGCGGAAACAATGGCGGAGCGCCGCCGTCTTCTGGTCGAGGGCAATTTTCCCTATCTCATCGCCGAGGCGGAAGGCAAAGTGGCTGGATACGCCTATGCCGGCGCTTACCGCGCCCGCCCGGCCTATGGCGCAACAGTCGAGGACTCGGTCTATATCGACCCCTCGATGAAAGGCATGGGTATTGGCCGGAAGCTGCTGGACGCCCTGATCAGCGAGGCAACCGCGCGTGGCTTCCGGCAGATGATCGCCGTCATCGGCGACAGCGCCAATGCGGCATCGGTCGGCGTGCATCGCGCCGCCGGTTTCGAGCTTGTCGGCACGTTCAAATCCATTGGCTGGAAACATGGCCAATGGCTGGACACCGTGCTGATGCAACGTGCGCTGGGCGAAGGCGATACGACGCCGCGCTTCTAAGCAATCAGGGTTTCGTGGAGCCAGGAATCTCCAACTTCAGCGTATCGCCCGCAAGTTCGCTGCCCAGTTCCACGGCCTTGGTTTTCTTGTCATAGACGCAAATATGGCTGACGGTCGCATCCGCTCCCTTCGCCTTGCCGGTGAGAATGGCGAGGCCGTAGTTTTCGCTGCCGAAGGGATCGACCACCGCCTTCGCATCCTCGATCATATCCTTGGCGCCAGCGAGGCAGGCCGTCTGGACCTGCGCTGCGAATTCTTTCCATGCATCGTCAGACGAGGCGGCGGCCGGAAGCGCGACTGCGCAGAGCGCGGCGACGAGGATAAGGGGGCGGATCAAAGGGCGGGTCATGGAATTTCCTTCCTGCATTGTCGGCAAAACAGAACCGATAGGGTGTAAAACGGTACGCTGCGGTTGTGAAACAAATGTGGTGGCGCCGGTGGCGAGATGAATTTTCTCCTTTGGCGGAACATTTTGATAATTCACCGGTTGCCCAAACAGAGCTTCGCTCCTATGGTCCGCTCACACGGTTTCTAGGAGCGGTAACCCGCTGCAAAAAGGAGTAAAAACCATGGCCTTCGAACTTCCCGAACTCCCCTACGACTACGACGCGCTTGCACCTTACATGTCGCGCGAGACGCTCGAGTTCCACCACGACAAGCACCACAAGGCTTATGTCGACAACGGTAACAAGCTGGCTGCCGAGGCCGGTCTTTCCGACCTGTCACTCGAAGAAGTCGTGAAGAAGTCCTTTGGCACCAATGCCGGTCTCTTCAACAACGCCGCGCAGCACTACAACCACGTCCATTTCTGGAAGTGGATGAAGAAGGACGGCGGCGGCAACAAGCTTCCGGGCAAGCTCGAGCAGGCGATCGCATCCGATCTCGGCGGTTACGACAAGTTCAAGGCGGATTTCATCGCTGCCGGCACCACGCAGTTCGGCTCCGGCTGGGCATGGCTCTCCGTCAAGAACGGCAAGCTCGAAATCTCCAAGACCCCGAACGGCGAAAACCCGCTGGTGCACGGTGCAGAGCCAATCCTCGGCGTCGACGTCTGGGAACACTCCTACTACATCGACTACCGCAACCTGCGTCCGAAGTACCTCGAAGCCTTCGTCGATAACCTCATCAACTGGGACTACGTCCTGGAGCGTTACGAAGCCGCTGCCAAGTAAGGCTTTAACAACCGAATTCCTGAGCACCCGGCCATCGCGCCGGGTGTTCTGCTTTCTGGTCGACCGCATACTGTCACAAGCCTGTCATCCGCCGGGTTTATCGCGGCGCATCATGACTGAAAAAAGCACGCCTCTCTTCTCCTTCGGCATTGTCGCCGATCCCCAATATGCCGATGTCGATCCGCGCCCCGACATGGGCCGCTATTATCGCGAAAGCCCTGCAAAACTTGCCGCCGCCATCGATGTCTTCAATGCCGAGGACCTCGCCTTCGTGGTGACGCTCGGCGATATCATCGATCGCGATTTTGCGAGTTTTGATGTCATTCTCAGCGCCTATGACAGGCTTCGGCACCCGTCGGTGATGCTACCCGGCAACCACGATTTTTCGGTCGCGCCCAATCATCTCGGCGCTATCCATGCCCGCCTTGGCATGTCTGCCCCCTGGCATGATTTCGCCATTGGTCATGTCCGCTTCGTGGTTCTCGATGGTAATGAGGTCAGCCTTTTTGCGCCCCCGCCAGGTGATGTACGCCGTGTGCTTGCCGAAGAACGGCTGAAGCGCCTCAGGGACGCAGGCGCAATCAATGCGCAGGACTGGAATGCATCCCTGGGTGACGCGCAGTTCGATTGGCTTCGGTCGGTTCTCCAAAAGGCGGATGCTACAGGCGAAAAAGTCGTCGTTTTCTGCCACTACCCGGTTTTTCCGGAAAACGCCCACAATATGTGGGATGCGCAACGCATTCTCGAGCTTCTCGGTGCGCACCCGTCGGCCGTCGCATGGTTCAACGGCCATAATCACGAGGGCAATTACGGCGTGCTCGGCAAGACCCATTTCGTCAATTTCAAGGGCATGGTCGATACACCCGACCGCAATACCTTTGCCATCGCCGATGTGTTTGCCGACCGGATCGCGATTCGCGGATTTGGCCGTGAGGAAGACCGCGTTTTGGCGCTCTGATCGGGGCATCGGCTGTTTGCGTCGCCGGCTTCGGTGACGTTTATCGGCCGCGCCGCCTGCTTTCAGGCGGTTATTCCCATTCAGTCTGCCGTCAGCGTCGGGCCATAGAGCCAGGGTGATGTGCGTTGTCATCCTGCCTAGACTTCTGTTTTCTTGGAAGAATTCACCGCAATGTGACTTCTTTTCGCCATGGGGACAGGGCATCCTCCCGCCGTTGCGTTCAAAGCCCGGCATTCGCCGGCATCAAGGAGAGAGTGTATGAAACTGAAAACCATCACGGCGGCCATGCTGTTCGGCTGTCTTTGCGCCGGAGCGGTCTACGCTGCCGGCGAAGTCGAAAAGCGCGAAGGCATGATGAAGCAGATCGGTGGCGCCATGGGTTCGCTTGCCGCGATCTCCAAGGGCGAGAAGCCCTTTGATGCGGACACCGTCAAGACTGCCGTGACAACCATCAGCACCAATGCCAAGGCTTTCCCTGACCAGTTTCCCGCCGGCACCGAGACCGGCAGCGCGGCAGCGCCTGCCATCTGGGAAAATTTCGATGATTTCAAGGCCAAGGCCGTCAAGCTCGGGACGGACGCCGATGCGGTTCTCGCCAATATGCCCACCGACCAGGCCGGCGTTGCCACGGCCATGAAGACGCTCGGCGCCGATTGCGGCACCTGCCACCAGACCTACCGTCTGAAGAAATAAGCGACGTATCTGGAAACGCCGCTCACAGGCGGCGTTTTCCGGCAGGCAAGGCACCTGGCCAGGTCAGGTGAGATTGGGGAGAGGGGCATGTCCTCCATCTGGACGAAACTCGTCGGTGGTGCCGTGATTGCGGCGATTGCGGGCTACGGCATATTTACCTGGGTTACAGCGCCTGAACGGCAGGCGCCAAGCCATTGGGTCAGCCTGGGCGACCCCGATCTCGCCAATGGCGAAACGCTGTTCTGGGCCGGCGGCTGCGCCAGCTGTCACGCCGCACCCGATGCGAAGGGAGAGGCACAACTGACGCTTTCGGGCGGACAAGCGCTGCCGAGTCCCTTCGGAACCTTCCATGTTCCGAATATCTCCTCCGATGCGCAGCACGGCATCGGCGCCTGGACGCTGGCGGAGTTCGGCGATGCCATGACTCGCGGCGTCGGCAAGAATGGCGAGCATCTCTATCCGTCTTTCCCCTACGCGTCCTATGCCCGCATGACGCAGAAAGACATCAACGATCTCTTCGGATACCTGAAAACCCTGCCGGCCAGCCAGAACGATGCGCAGGATCACGAGTTGCCGTTCCCCTTCAACCTGCGCATGGTGCTGGGCGGCTGGAAGTTCCTCTATTTCGATCCCTCCGCCCCGCCGCGCGTCGAGCTTGCCAACGCCAATGCCGAGCTGCTGCGTGGCCAATATCTGGTGGAAGGACCCGGCCATTGCGGCGAATGCCACACGCCACGCAATGCGCTTGGCGGCTTCCTGGCGGACAAATGGCTGGCGGGCGGCCCCAATCCCGAAGGCGAGGGCCGCATTCCAGACATTACCCCCGGTTCGCAGAGCATCGGCAGTTGGACAAAGGCCGATATCGCCGGCTATCTCGAAACCGGCTTTACCCCTGAATTTGACAGCGTCGGCGGCTCCATGGTCAAGGTGCAGCAGAACATGGCGCATCTGACCGCCGAAGATCGCGATGCGATTGCCGCCTATCTGAAGGCGATCCCGGCGCGGTAATCCTCAGCCGTCATGCCGGACCAGATCCGGCATCCAGCCACGGCGCGTCTGCGCCGTGAGAAGAGTCTCTTGCGATCAAGGATTTGATCGCGCTGGACCCCTGATCTAGTCCGGGGTGACGGAGGTGGAGGCGACGGCGTGCAGTTCGAAATCAGGTCCACCATTGACTCCCGCTCTCGCCCAGCGGATAACAACCTTGTGATGGTTCCTTCCGGGCGTTCCGGAAGGTGAAAAGGGAACACGATAGGGAGACATCCTCATTCGTGGCTGCCCCCGCAACTGTGAGCGGAGAGCCTGAAACGAAATGCCACTGGCAAGCCATCTCGCCCCATTCAGGGCGAGGACGATGCCGGGAAGGCGTTTCAGGTTTTGACCCGTAAGCCAGGAGACCTGCCATCACGGAAATATCCATGCCGGCGGGGTGTCCGGAAGAGCGGAATGTCAGGGTGGCGGGATCAATGCCGCCCTGTGTCAGTCTCGTATCCCCGTGGTGAAGTGTATCGCATGCGGTTTTGCGGCTTCTGCCGCCCGGCCGCGTCCAAAGGCGCGGGGTCGCGCCGGAGAGGGGTCACCATGTCCATCAATCAGAATACGGCCAATGCCGCCGCGTCTGCAAAAACAGCGAGCTTCGCGCAATCGCTCACCGCGATCGTGCTTGGTCTGTTCGTCGTCGGTTTTGTCGGTTTTTCCCATGTGGAAGCCGTTCACAATGCCGCGCACGACACGCGCCATGCCAATGCCTTCCCCTGCCATTAAGGGGAAGTAGTATGTCGTTTTTCCGTAACATCGTCTTTACCGCCATTCTCGTCGGCATTGTCGGCGGTTTCGCTGTCTCCGCCATGCAGGCTGTCGGCACCACGCCGCTCATCCTTCAGGCGGAAACCTTTGAAAGCGCTGGCGAAGCGTCGCACAGCCATGATGCTCCTGCACCGGGCGCTGCGGCTCCCGCCCATGAGCACAATGACGAGGCATGGGCTCCGGCCGATGGTTTCGAGCGTACCGCCTACACCGTCGCGGCCAATGTGCTGACCGCCATCGGTTACGCGCTGGTGCTGACTGGCCTCATGTCGCTGCGTGGCGCCAATGCCGGTTGGCGCGAAGGCCTTCTCTGGGGCGTTGCCGGCTTTGCCGCCGTCATGCTTGCTCCTATGATCGGCCTGCCGCCGGAATTGCCGGGCAGCCCGGCCGCCGCCCTTGAGGCACGACAGATCTGGTGGCTTGCAACCGTTGCCGCAACCGCGGGCGGCATTGCGCTGATCGCCTTCCGTCGCGAGCCCTGGGCGATTGTTCTGGCGCTGGTGCTGATCGTCGCGCCGCATGTGGTGGGTGCGCCGCTGCCGCCGGAAGGCGAGCATGCGCTGGCGCCGCTGCCGCTCGAGCGTCAATTCATCGTTGCCGCCACCGTCACCAGCTTCGTCTTCTGGGCGATTCTCGGCACGTTGAGCGCGTTGTTCCTGAAGCGTTTCCAGCAGGCTTGAAACCATGCAGGACGCAGCGGAATGGAGTGAGGAACTCGATGCGCTGCGTTTTGCCGTTCCCGGTCACGGCGCGCCATGCGCCGTGCACCGTCTCGCCTTCAAGGCGGTGCTGGGGCCGAGCCCCGATCGTCATGCGGCGCTTGCCTATTTTCAAGACCACGAAGCTGCTTTTGCCGCTGCGGCAATCTTCAAGATCAAACGCTCAAACTTGCCCGCCGGCCGCAGCCTGCATTTGAACAGCCGCGATATTCGCCGCGCGATTGCCGGCGAGGGACCGGAGTTTGCGGCGCGTGTGTGCCGGGTGCTTGATCGAGAATAGCGCAGGATGATTTGCGAGAGACATCTTCTTCTCGACCGTCATGCCGGACTTGATCCGGCATCCAGCCGACGCGCGTCTGCGCGGCGGGAGAAGTCTTTTCAGCCCAAGGACTTGGGCTGGTTGGATACCGGCTCAGGGCCGGTATGACGGAGGGAGGGCGGAACAACGCTCCGCGCCTCACCCATGCTCCGCCGCAAAAACCTGAAGCTCCGCCTCGGCTTCCGGACCAAAGAGTCCGAGGCTTTTCAGAATTTCCACGGCGAAACTCACCGGTGCGCTGCCGGGTGCCGTGATGATGCCGCCGTCACTGACCGCTTTCGGCTGATCGCGATACAGCGCTTCACCACGATACGTCGGATAGGCCTTGTGCGATGCCAGCGCATTGCCGGTATGGGCGACATCATCAAGAACGCCCGTGCCGCCGAGCGCACTTGCCGCCGCGCAGATGCCGGCGACCAGCCGGTGCCTGTCGCGAAACCGGTATACCAGCCCGCCAAGATCGGCAGCCGTGCCCTTTTCCCAGCTGAGACCGCCGGAGATGACAAGCGCATCGATGTCAACGGGATCGAGCACGTCATAGGATGTATCCGGCGTCACCTTCAGCCCGCCCATGGACGTTACCGGCCGGCCATCGGGCGTGGCATAAACGATCTCGACGCCGAGATAGCTGCGCGCCGCCGCCGCAAGCAGCGCCGGCTCCCAGTCCGCAAAATCCTCAGCCAACGCAATGGCGATCCGTGTCATGGCCGTCTCCGTGGGTCAATCAGGCGATGGACTGCATGTAGCGCATGCCGGTGACCGGACGCGGCGCGAAATCCATGTTTTCGTAGAAACGATGTGCCGCCACATTGCCTGTTGTGGCGCTGACGGAAAGATAGTCGCAGCCGAGCCGCTTGGCGATATCCCGCGCGCGGGAAACCAGATGCTGGCCGGTGCCATGGCCGCGATGGCCATCACGAACGAAGAGGTGATGCAGCTCCAGCCCGCGCCGGCCTTCCTGCGCCCTGTAGAGCGGCAGAAGCAGGGCGTAACCGATCAGCGCGCCATCGGCTTCGGCCACCAGCCCGTGCACCCATGGCAGCGGGCCGAACAGGTCGCGTTCCAGTTTCGCCGGCGTGATCGCCGCCGCATCGCCGTGGTAGGAGGCAAGCAGCGTGATCATCTCGTTGAGCTCGGGCAGATCGGTCTTGCGCGCGCCGCGAATGATGACGACGGGCGGTCTTTCCAGTGTCAGGGAGCTATCTTCGGTCATTTCTCGGTCCTTTGGTCTTATCTGTGCCGTCAGGACGCTTGAAAAACAACAAAGCCGCCTGACGGCGGCTTGTTGACAATATGATCTGTCGAGCCGCCCTTAAAGGAAGGCCCAAAAGTACGAGCAGGAGATGGGTGCGCGTTCGTTGATCATGAGACATCAAATGCGCCCGAATCCGTAAACTGTCAAGCCCGGTTTTCGACTCAGTGGTCGCCCTCACACATGTCGTGATTGGACAGCGCCCGGATGACGTAACAATCCTCGATCGAATGGCCGTGGCAATGGGCGACGATGCGTTCCAGCTCGTGTTCCAGCTTTTTGAGGCTGGCGATCTTTTCGCGCACATGGGCAAGATGTTCGGCGGCGATGCGGTCGGCACCCTCGCAGGGCATCTGCCGGTGCTGGCTGAGCGCAAGCAGCTCGCGGATGGCCTCGATATTCAGACCGAGATCGCGCGCATGGCGGATGAAGGCCAGCCTTTCGAGGTCGGATTTTTCGTAGCGGCGCTGGTTGCCGTCCGAACGATCCGCCTCGCGGATGAGGCCCATCTGCTCGTAATAGCGGATCGTCGGAACCTTCACGCCGGTGCGTTTCGACAGTTCACCGATGGACAGCATGGCTTTCTCCATATCTCCAGTCTCTAGAGATATGGCTTTTTCACGACCGATTCAATGGCCTCAAGCGGCATCGTTGACGCCAAGCGCCTGGGCCAGTGCCTTCAGAACCTGCGATTCGAGGCTTGCCATATCCGGCTGGGCGGAAGCACCCACGTCAGCATTGGCGCCAGTTGCGGCGGAAGCGCCGCTGTTCATGTCCCAGAGAGCGGCAGCGAGGCTCGCGGAGGCGCCGGCCAGCGGAGCGACAGCGGTGGCGACATTGCCTGCCACCGAAATGGCGCGATGGGCCGCCCGCGTCAGCTCCTGCAAAGCCTCGGTGGTGGATTGGCTCTCCCGGTTGTGCGCAGGCGCGATGCCGCGGACGGGGGAGGTGAAATTGATGCTGCTGGTTGCTGCGATAGTCGTCATGACTGTGAGTCCCCTAGTTCTGATGGGGCATTTTTAAGCGTCGAAACATTCGCGAAGATTGCGTCCTGCGCGTCTTGTGCAAAAAATTGCGCCGGTATACTATACCCCCCTATAGTATACGAGGTCACCATGTCCCATACCATCCGCAACAAGGACAAGCTGCTTGCCCGCATCCGCCGCCTGAAGGGGCAGATGGAAGCGGTGGAGCGTGCGCTTGATGACGCCAAGCCCTGTGGCGAGGTGCTGCAATTGCTCGCTTCGGTGCGCGGCGCGCTCTCCGGTCTGACGGGGGAGGTGATGCAGGAGCACCTGCATGAGCATGTGGTGCATGCCGAGACCGAAGACGAACGGGCGCGGGCGGCAGAAGAGCTGGCCCAGGTGCTGAAGACCTACATCCGGTAAATCGGCCGACAGCAGATCGAACCGAACATTTAATCGACATCATAGATGCGGGATAAAGCGACATGACGACGACATCCGAACACCGTGCGGCAACTGGCCACGACCATGTTTTTCTCGGCCAGAACCACGAGCGCAATGAAAAGCGCGTGTGGATGGTCATCGCGCTCACTACCGTCATGATGTTGGCCGAAATCGTCGCCGGCCACTGGTACGGTTCCATGGCGCTGACGGCCGATGGCTGGCACATGTCGACCCATGCCGGCGCGATGCTGATTTCGGCGCTCGCTTATCTTTATGCCCGGCGTGAAGCGCGTAACCCGCGCTTCACCTTCGGCACCGGCAAGTTCGGCGATCTCGCCGGCTTTGCCAGCGCCATCGTACTGGCGGTCGTGGCGTTGCTGATTGCGGTGGAAAGCGGGATGCGCCTCGTCAATCCGATCGAGATCGATTTCAACCAGGCCATTCTCGTCGCCGCCATCGGCCTTGCCGTCAATCTTTTGAGCGCCGTGCTTTTGAAGGATGATCACCACCACGATCATGGCCATGGTCACGGCCATTCACACGGCTCGCATGCCCATCACGGGAACGGCAGCCACGCCCATCACGATCACGGTTCCCATGCCGGTCACCATGCCGGCCACCATGCCGAGCACGGCGCAAAGGGCGGCCGGGACAACAATCTGCGCGCCGCCTATCTGCATGTGCTGGCGGATGCGCTGACCTCGGTCCTCGCCATCGTCGCGCTGCTTCTTGGCAAGTGGAACGGCTGGTCGTTCCTTGATCCTTTGATGGGTATCGTTGGCGGCCTGGTGATTGCCCGCTGGTCCTGGGGCCTGATCCGCTCGACGGCGACGACGCTGCTCGACGCGCTGCCGGATGCCGAGGATCTGCCGCAGGAAATCCGTGAAACTGTGGAAACGGAAGAAGATCGCATCACGGACCTGCATGTCTGGCAGGTGGGGCCGGGACATCACGCCGCCATCGTGGCGATCCATTCGCAGGCGCCGAAAGCACCGGCGTTTTATAAGCAGAAACTTGCCGCCATACATGAACTGTCGCATGTGACGGTGGAAGTGAGCCCGGCAAGGGCCTGATCAGACTCGCTTATTCGGTATATTCCGAGTAAGCGCTACGCACCCATTCGACCTGCGCTTTCACCTTGTCTTCCGGGGAAGCGGTGGCCGTTTCCTGGAGGGCGGGCGCATTGCCGCTGCCGACCGCCCAGAGCACATTGGCCAGCGACTGCGAGAGAATGGTGCTGGAAACCGTAGGGTTACCAGGACCGCGATTTACGGCCTGCTCCTCCGGCGCATTCTGCGCGCCGCCGGCTTTTTCGATGTCACGAATGCGACCTTTGTAGTTGTATCCGCCAATACTGCTTTCGATCTGCATGTCAGTGATTCCGCGTTCAAAAGTTAACGAATAGTTAACGGTGCGGACTTGCGTGAGCCTTGCGTCTGCTGCGGTGCAGCGACAGGGAAGGGTTGACAGGCGACGAGGTGGCGCTTCGTTTTTGCCTAATGGAGACCGGCAGGGACCTAATGAAGACGGGCAGGGAGGAGATTGCCAGCTTTGTCCCTTGCGGCATTGCAGTCCGGTCTGAATTTCTGGCGCCATCAACGCCTCGCTCCCGTCATTCCGGCCTTGAGCCGGAATCCAGCCGACGCGCATCTGCGCGGCAAGAGAGTCCTTTCAGTTCAAGGACTTGGCCTGGCTGGATACCGGCTCAAGTCCGGTATGACGGAAAGAGGAAATCTCGCGGACGCGCCAATCCGTCTGGTGTCGGATTATGCCGTCTCCTTCTCCATCGGCACAACCGTTTCCTGGAGCTTCTCCGGTTCCTCCGCCGCTTCCGCCTTCACCTCCACCTCCTGCGGCGCCGGCGTCACCATGGCGGCCACCAGCGTGTCGAGCCCGATGCTGCCGACCGGTTTGCCGTCCTCGTCCACCACATGAGCCTGCGTCTCGTTGGCTTCAGAGAGATCGCGGGCGATGGTTTCGAGCGTTGCGGTCTCGGGAACCGGCATGCCCTCTGGCTTGCTCTCCAGCGGCTCCATGACCGTGTTTGCCTGCAGCACGCGGCCGCGATTGACGTCGCGCACGAAGTCGGTGACGTAACCATCGGCCGGCGAAAGGATGATGCTCTGGCCGTCGCCCTGCTGCACCACTTCGCCGTCTTTCAGGATGGCAATGTGGTCGCCGAGCCTGAGCGCTTCATCCAGATCGTGGGTGATGAACACGACGGTCTTCTTGAGCTCCTGTTGCAGATCGAGCAGCATCGTCTGCATATCCACGCGGATCAGCGGGTCGAGAGCCGAATAGGCCTCGTCCATCAGGAGAATATCGGCATCGTTGGCAAGCGCCCGCGCAAGGCCCACACGCTGTTGCATGCCGCCGGAAAGCTGGTTCGGATAATAGTCCTCGTAACCGGCAAGGCCGACACGCTCCAGCCAGTAGCGGCCCTTTTCCTCGCTCTTGCTGCGCGGTACGCCCTGGATATCGAGGCCGTAGACGCTGTTTTCAAGCACGGTGCGATGCGGCAGAAGGCCGAACTTCTGGAACACCATCGCCGTTTTGTGGCGGCGGAATTGCCTGAGCGCCGAGGTGCTCATGCCGCAGATATCCTCGCCGTCATAGAGAACCTCGCCGGCGGTCGGGTCGATCAGCCGGTTGATGTGGCGGATCAGAGTCGACTTGCCGGAGCCTGACAGGCCCATGACGACGGTGATCTTGCCGCCCGGCATGGTGATGTTGATGTTGTTGAGGCCAAGCACGTGATTGTGCCTGTCGTTCAGCTCCACCTTGTCCATGCCTTTACGCACCGCTTCGAGATATTTCTCGGGATGCTTGCCGAAGATCTTGTAAAGATTCCTGATTTCGATGCTTTTAGCCATGGGAGACCTCGCGGTATTTCTGCAGGCGCTTGCCGAAAGCCTGGCTCGCCCGGTCGAACATGATGGCGATGGCGACCAGAGCGAAACCGTTCAGGAAGCCCACCGTGAAGAACTGGTTGTTGATGGCCTGCAGCACATTCTTGCCGAGACCGCCGACGCCGACCATGGAGGCGACGACGACCATGGCGAGCGCCATCATGATGGTCTGGTTGATGCCGGTCATGATGGTCGGCAGTGCCAGCGGCAGCTGTACGTTGAACAGCTTCTGACCGTTGGAGGAACCGAAGGCGTCTGCCGCCTCAAGCACTTCCCGGTCTACCAGGCGGATGCCGAGGCTGGTGAGGCGGATGACCGGCGGAATGGCATAGATCACCACTGCGATCAGGCCCGGCACCTTGCCGATGCCGAAAATCACCACCACGGGGATGAGATAAACGAAGCTGGGCAGGGTCTGCATCACGTCGAGCACGGGATTGATGAGACGTTGCAGGCGTTCCGAACGACCCATCAGGATGCCGAGCGGCAGGCCGATGACGATGGCGATCAGGGTGGCGATGGCCACGATGGAGAGCGTCGTCATGGCATCGCGCCAGAGGCCTACGGCGCCGATCATCAGCAGGGAAAGGGCGGTTCCGGCCGTGATCTTGAAGCTGCGCCCGGCCAGATGCACGATGGCGAGAATGACCAGCATGGTGATGATCCACGGGGTCTGGATGAACAGCCGCTCCGAGGAATTGAGGAAGAGCTGCAGCGGATGCACGACGACATCGATCGCATCGCCGTAATTGCGCACGATATCGCGAAAGCCGTCATCGATCGTCTTGCGCGCCACGCGCATGGTGGAGTTGTCGATCGCCGGGAACTTGCAGAGCAGGTCCGGCAGGTAGGTGCAGAGGGCCATTATTGTTGTTTTCCCTTTGGGTTTTGGGGGAGGTGCGGTGGGCGACGGAGGCTGGCATGCCCCCGTCTGTCCGGCAGGGCAGAGGGGGTAAGCGGCTTGCGCCGACTCCCCCATCAATCCATCACATCGAAGCCTTGATCTTCTCCGCTACCTCGGGCGAAACCCACTTCGTCCAGATGTCCTCGTTGTTCTCGAGGAAATACTCGGCCCCATCTTCGTTGGTGCCTTGATTCTCATCCATCCACGCCAGAACCTTGGCAACGGTGTCGTTGTCCCACTGCCGCTTGCGGATGTAGTCGATGGACGGACCGGCCTTTTCGGCAAAATCCTTGGTCACGACCGTGAACACCTCGGCCACCGGATAGGCATTGGGCTTCGGGTCAGCGCAATCGGGCTTGGCGATGCAGTTGTCGTAGGCCTCGCGGTCCAGCGCCACGCCGTCGTCCAGCTTCACCATATCGTATTTGCCGAGAATGGCCGTAGGAGCCCAATAATAGCCGAGCCAACCCTGCTTTTTTTCATAGGCATTGGAAATCGAGCCATCCAGACCGGCCGCGGAGCCCGTATCAACAAGTGCAAAGCCCTTTTCATCAGCCTTGCGGGCCTTGAACAGGTTGGCGGTGGTTGGCTGGCAGCCCCAGCCCGGCGGGCAGCCGAAGACTGCGCCCTTGCTGGCGTCTTCAGGGGCAGGGAACAGGTCGGGATGCTTCAGCGCGTCTTCCACCGTCTTGATGTCAGGATGGTCGTCGGCGAGATATTTCGGGATCCACCAGCCTTCAACGCCGCCATCGCTCAGGATTTTGACTTCCTGAATGAGGTTGCCGCTTTTCACCGCTTCCTCATAGGGAGCGCCCAGTGTGTTCACCCACATTTCGGGCGCCATGTCCGGCTGGCCCTTTTCGTTCATGGAGGTGAAAGTGGGGGTGGTGTCGCCGCTGACGACATTGACCGTGCAGTCATAGCCGTTTTCCATGATGAACTTGTCGACGTAAGCCGCGACACCGGCGGATGCCCAGTTCATTTCGGCGATGGAGATGTTGCCACAGGTCTCTGCGGCGTTGGCGGAAGATGCTGCACCGGCAGCGATGGTAAAGCCCGTTACGAGAATGGTCGAGGCTAGGAGTTTCTTCATGAGGAGACCTCCAAGTCTGATGCAGTGTTTTCAGTTGGCAAAGCGGGAGCACTGCAAAGCCCGGATTGCCAAGGGCGAACTGACATGGCGCGTGGAAATGCCGAAAAATCCGGCGAGAGACTATCCGCAGAACAAGCCGCGAACTTGCCGCAGAAACAGCGGCGGGAAGGCGCATGAATATGTCAACGGCGTGCATAATACGGCGAAAAAGTGATATTGCAACGCGATATGACGCAAGGCAGCCATGCAGTTGAGTTACGGAACGATCTTCCGGATTCAATAATACATGCGGTATATTTTATTATTCAATAAAAGATCGCAATTATTCATCGAAACAAAATAAAAATTCATCCAATATGTGAGTTTTATTTAAATAAGAAAATGATGGGTAATTTTGTGGAAAAAACAATCTGAAATCGTTTTCCAGAGGGTATTTTTGTGCAAAGAGAGGCGGGCGGCAACGCGTGCCGCCCGGAGTGGAGGTCACACGCTGTCCTTGCCGGCCACCTTCAGCGCGAAGGCGTATTCGAAGGCTATTTCCTCCAGCCGCTGGAAACGTCCTGATTTTCCGCCATGTCCAGCCGCCATGTTGGTCTTGAGCAGGATGGGGGCTTCACCCATCGTTTTTTCGCGCAGCTTCGCCACCCATTTGGTCGGCTCCCAATAGGTGACACGCGGATCGGTGAGGCCGGAAAGCGCCAGGATCGGCGGATAAGGCTTGGCGGCGACATTGTCATAGGGACTGTAGGCGGCGATCCAGCCATATTCTTCCGCCGAATCCAGCGGATTGCCCCATTCCGGCCACTCCGGCGGTGTGAGCGGCAGCGTGTCGTCCAGCATGGTCGTCAGCACGTCCACGAAGGGAACGGCGGCGATGATGCCGGCGAATTTCTCCGGCGCCATATTGGCAACGGCGCCCATCAGCATGCCGCCGGCAGAACCACCCTCGGCGATGATGCGCTCGTAAGACGTGAAGCCTTCCTGAACGAGATGATCGGCAGCAGCAATGAAGTCTTTGAAGGTGTTCTGCTTATGCTCCATCTTGCCGGTTTCATACCATTCGAAACCCTTGTCCTTGCCACCGCGAATATGGGCGATGGCATAGATGAAACCACGGTCGGCAAGCGATAGCGTCGTGGTGGAGAAGGACGCGGGAATGGTGATGCCGTAAGCGCCATAGCCATAGAGCAGGCAGGGAGCGGAACCGTCGAGCGGCACGTCCTTGCGGTAAAGCAGGGAGACCGGCACCAGCTCACCGTCATGGGCAGGGGCCATGATGCGGCGGGTGATGTAATCATCGGGGTTGTGGCCCGAGGGCACTTCCTGCGTCTTCAGAAGCGTGCGCTCGCGCGTCACCATGTCGTAATCGAACAGCTGGCTTGGCGTCGTCATCGAGGAATAGGAGAAACGGATGACGTCAGTGTCATATTCCGCCGCGCCATGCAGGCCAAGCGAATAGGCCTCCTCGGCAAAGGCGATGGAATGCTCCTCGCCCGTGCGGCGGTCACGGATGACGATGCGCGGCAGGCCGTCACGGCGCTCCAGCCAGATCAGATGGCGGGCATAGGCATCGACGGAGAGGATCAGCCGGCCCGGCTCATGCGGCACCACCTCTTTCCAGTTTTCCTTACCCGGCGCGGTGACCGGGGCTTCCACAATGCGGAAATCCTTGGCATCGCCGTCATTGGTGAGGATGAAAAAGACGTCGCCGCCTTCGCACATCGAATATTCGATGCCTTCCTCACGCTCCGCTACGATAGCCGGTTCGGCGGTCAGGTCTTTCGTGGAGAGAATGCGATATTCGCTGGTCTCGTGGTCGTGAATGTCGATGAAGATGAAGTCGTCGAGAACGGACGCACCGACGCCCATGAAGAAACCGGGATCCTTTTCCTCATAGACCAGCCGGTCGGCTGATTGCGGCTCGCCGATAATATGGTGGAAGACCTTGGACGGCCGGTGGTTCTCATCCTGCAGCGTATAAAAGAAGCTCTTGCCATCGGGCGCCCATGCGCCGCCGCCGCCGGTGTTTTCGACGATATCGGCAAGGTCCTCGCCGCTTTCGAGGTTGCGGATGCGCAGGGTGAAATATTCGGAGCCCTTGTCGTCATAACCCCAGATGCCGTGGCAGTGGTCGGAAGACTGGTCCAGGCCGGAGAGGCGGAAATAATCCTTGCCCTCGGCCTCCTTGTCGCCATTCAGCAGTACATGTTTTTCGCCGCCTCCGCGCGGGATGCGGAAATAATGTGGCTGTTCGCCGCCGGTCACGAAAAGCGTGCCATAGGCATAGGGTCCGTCATTGACGGGCACGGAGGAATCGTCCTGCTTGATGCGGCCCTTCATCTCCTCGAACAGCTTTTCCTGAAGCGCCTTGGTGTCGCCCATCGCCGCTTCCATATAGGCGTTTTCCGCCTCCAGATGGGCGCGGATGGCCGGGTCGAGAATGGAGGTGTCCTTGAACATGGCCTGCCAGTTATCGGCCCGGAACCAGGCGTAATCGTCGGTGCGGGTGATGCCGTGATGCGTATCCTGAACCGGCCGTTTTTCGGCGGTCGGGGCGGCGGGCAGGTTCTTGAAAATCGGCAAGGGAAACTCGCTTTCCTGTAAATTTCTTGAGCGGTACCAAGATGTAGAGTGCGGTGTGCGGCCGATCAAGTTTCAAAATCTCCACAGGGGAAATGAGGCATTGGCACAATTTCGTCGGCTTTCGATCACATTTTGGCAATATCCCGCAAATCAGCGATGATGGATACAGGCCAGCCAGCCTGCCGCCCACCACAAGAACAAACGAAAAAACTGACAGGACCCCATGCGAAAGCTTCTTCCCGCTGCCCTTTCTGCCTTTTTCCTTGGCTTGCACGCCTTCAACCCCGCTTTTGCGATCGACGCCAGCGTCATGCGCCAGCTGAATGCGCTGGCCCCCGAAGAGCGTCTGGAACAGCGCTGTGATATCGAGGCGATGGAGCGTATCGCGACGGAGCAGAAGGGCATGAAACCCGACAAGGTCATCGCCTACACCTATGGCGATCCCGAGGTCGGCAAGAACTCCATCAAGGCGCCGGGCGCGGCATTCAGAAGTGCCGGGGAATGGTACAGGTTGAAATACAAGTGCCAGCTGAAAAGCGACAGCCTCTCCATTCAGTCCTTTGATTACCGTGTGGGCGACAAGATCCCCGAAGAACAGTGGAAGAAGTTGTATCTTTATGACTGATCGCGGAATTTTTCGATTTCAGGTCAGTCTTTAACCGGCGCTTTGGTTGCCGCCGTGCCGCCGCCTCTGTAACCCTGACTTCTGATCGAGGTGAGGGACGTAAACATGGTGACGCGATTTAAGGGATTGTCGGCTTTTCCGATCACGCCGGCTGACGAGGCCGGGCGGGTCGATGTCGAGGCCTTTTCTGCCCTGATCGAGCGGCTGGATGGGGCAGCGGTCGATTCCGTCGGCATTCTCGGCAGCACCGGCATCTATATGTATCTCACCCGCGAGGAGAAGCGCCGCGCCATCGAAGCGGCCGCCGCCATCCTCAAGGGCAGGCGCACACTGATGGCCGGCGTTGGGGCGTTGCGCACCGATGAAGCCGTAGCGCTGGCACAGGATGCGGAGGCCGCCGGCGCGGATGCGCTGCTGCTCGCGCCCGTTTCCTACACGCCGCTGACGCAGGAAGAGGCCTATCACCATTTCGCCGCTGTGGCCGGCGCGACGGCCCTGCCGCTTGTCATCTACAACAACCCGACGACCACCCGCTTCACCTTCAGCGACGAACTTCTGGTGCGGCTCGCCTATATTCCCAATATCCGCGCCATCAAGATGCCGCTGCCCGCCGATTCCGATTATGCGGGCGAGCTTGCGCGGCTGAGGCCGAAGCTGTCAGAGGATTTCGCCATCGGTTACAGCGGCGATTGGGGTTGCGCCGAGGCGACCCTCGCCGGCGGTGACGCCTGGTACAGTGTCATTGCCGGCCTGCTGCCGGTTCCGGCGCTGCAATTGATGCGGGCGGCGCAGGCTGGCGATACGGAAGAGGTCAAACGGATCGATGCGGCCTTCCAGCCGCTCTGGGGGCTGTTCAGGGAATTCGGCAGCATCCGCGTGGTCTATGCAGCCGCCAATATCCTGTCGCTGACGGTGAGCGAACCGCCCCGGCCGATCCTGCCGCTCACGAGCGCGGAACGGCAGCGGGTGGAAGAGGCGCTGGAAGCCCTGTCGGTGCTCGAAACCGCGCCATAATTCGGGCGCTTTGCGGGCGGATTGCCACACACCATCACTGCATGACATTGCGGAACCAGAAATGATACGTCCCCTGCTCCTCGCTGCCCTGTTCGCCTCTGCCGCCACGACCGCCTTTGCGGCAAACGGCCTTGTCGAGCCATCGCTGAAAATGTCGCCGCAGCATGATGGCAAGGTGCGGGTGGCGATGACGCTCGATGCCTGCATGGGCAAGACCGATCATCGCATTCTCGATACGCTGGTGCGCGAGCGCATTCCCGCGACGATCTTCGTGACCGCCCGCTGGCTGAAACACAACAGCGAGGCACTCGCGGTGCTGATGGCAAATCCCGACCTGTTCGAGATCGAAAACCACGGCGAAAACCATGTGCCGGCGGTGGATAAACCCGTGTCCATCTATGGCATTGCCGCCGCCGGCTCTGAGGCTGCGGTCGTGCAGGAAGTGGAAGGCGGCCGTCAGGCGATCGTCGCCGCCACCGGCATCCAGCCGCAATGGTTCCGGGGTGCGACGGCGAAATATACGGCGTCCTCCATGACAACCATCAACAGGCTGGGCATGCGGGTGGCTGGTTACTCCGTCAATGGCGACGGCGGCTCGCTGCTCGGTGCCGCTGCGACGGCCAAACATATCGCTGCGGCCAAGAATGGCGATGTCATCATCTCCCACATCAACCAGCCCACCCACGAAGCGGGCGAGGGCGTGGTGAAGGGCCTGTTGGCGCTCAAGGCGCGCGGCGTGGTTTTCACGCGGCTGGACGACCCGTCCTTCGCGCCGCCGGGAAACTAGGACGGAGCGTCGCGTCCGTATTGTCATCGAACGTGGCGGATGAGCCTATGCAAGCTCCATCAAAGCCCGTGCTGCGGCTTCATCCGTAATCAGCGTATTGCATCCGATGCGCTTGATCGTGGCGCGGATGGCGATGGCACGATGTGCGCCTCCGGAGGCGAGCACAATGTGTTTGGCCTTGCGCAATGTGTCGAGGTCGATCGCCATGGCGTGTTGATTGATCGGGTGATCGACCGAGCGCCCTTCGGCATCGATGAAGTTGAACATGGTGTCACAGACGCAGCCGGCCTCGACGAGCTCACGCAGTGTCTCCTTGGAGATGAAGCCTTCTGACAGGGAGGTGGAGTGCGGGCCGATATCGCCGCAGGAGACGATGGCGAGATCGAGCGTTTCGGCAAGGTTGTAAAGCGTGGCAAGCCCGCATTTTTCGATCAGCGCCCGTTTTGTCTCGACCGAGTCCACCAGCAGCGGTGCAAGGAACATGTAACATTCCGCGCCGAGGGCGCTCGCCAGCCGCCAGGTATAATCGAGCGGGTTGGTCTGGTGCACGGCGACGATGCCGCCCAGTAGCGAAACGACCTTGCAGTTCTCCCGGCGCGGCGGCCGAAAACTGGAGAGCGAAGCTGTCATGGTGCGGCCCCAGCCGACACCGATGGTGGCGTCGTTCGGCACTGTCTCGGACAGGAACTGACCGAGCGCGAGGCCAACCGCTTTCGCGGTGCCCTCGGCGGTTGCTCTCTCAGCGGACGGAGAGGGGATGATGACAGCCTCGTCCAGCCCGTAGGCCGCCTCGAGCTGACCGGCCAGCGACACGAAATCCTCGATCCCCTCGTTGATCCAGATCTGCACTTCCGAGCGCTTCATCGCCTCGTCCAGAAGCCGGATCACGGTGGAGCGGCTGATGCCGAGCTTTTCGGCGACATCCTTCTGCGTCATGCCCTGATTATAATAAAGCCACGCCGCCCGCAGCCTCAGCGAAGCCGCTTCGGAATAGGTCGTATGGGTGTCTCTTCTCAGTTTCGTCACGGTTTCCGCCAATTTTTACAGGACCTCGAGTATCGCAGGCGTGAAACTTATGTCAATTGCGATGCGCAAATGTCTTGACTTTCGCGCCTGCGGCTTGCGATAGTTGGAGCCGACGAAACCGCGATTTCGGCCTTGGGCGCACCTTCCGGTGCGGGAACGAAATGACGGCTGAGCAAGTTTTCAAGAGATCATGAAGGATCATCAGATATGACATCCAAACTCGAACAACTTCGCGCCATCACTACAGTCGTTGCCGACACCGGCGATATCGAGGCGGTTGCGCGCCTGAAGCCGGTGGATTGCACCACCAACCCGACAATCGTTCTGAAGGCACTCGGCACGCCAGCGTTCGCCGACGCTGTGAAGGAAGCCGTCGCCTGGGGCAAGAAGCAGGGCGGCCAGTCCGACGCCGTTGTTGCCGCCGTGGCAGACCGTCTCGCCATTTCGGTCGGCGCTGCGCTGGCCGGCCTCGTTCCCGGCCGCGTCTCGACGGAAGTCGATGCGGACCTTTCTTTCGATACCAAAGCCTCCATCGCCAAGGCGCACCAGATCATCGCCTCCTACAAGGAGCGCGGTATCGAGCGCGAACGCATCCTCATCAAGCTTGCCTCCACCTGGGAAGGCATCAAGGCCGCTGAGGTTCTGCAGTCTGAAGGCATCGACTGCAACTTGACGCTCCTTTTCTCGCAGGCCCAGGCAATTGCCTGCGCTGAAGCCAAGGTCTTCCTCATTTCGCCCTTCGTCGGCCGTATCCTTGACTGGTACAAGAAATCGACCGGAGAAAACTACACCGCCGAGACCGATCCGGGCGTTGTTTCCGTGCGCAGCATCTACAATTATTACAAGGCGAACGGCATCAGCACCGTCGTCATGGGCGCGTCCTTCCGCAATGTCGGCGAGATCGAAGCCCTTGCCGGTTGCGACCGCCTGACGATCAGCCCGGCGCTGCTGGAAGAACTGGACAAGGACACCGGCAAGCTGGAGCGCAAGCTTTCGGCTGACAACGTCAAGGCCGAGCCACTGCAGTCCCTGGACGAAAAGGCATTCCGCTGGGCGCTGAACGAAGACGCGATGGCTACGGAGAAGCTTTCGGAAGGCATCCGCCTGTTTGCCAAGGACCTGGTAACGCTGCGCGAAATGGTCCGCAAGGAACTGACGGCCGCCGCGGCTTAAGGGGTGGAGCTAAGGCTTCCGGTGGCCCTGCCACACACGTAACGTCATCCTCGGGCTTGTCCCGAGGGTCAATCCATGCTGCGTGAAATCAATCGGTTGCAGATCCTCGGGACAGGCCCGAGGATGACGAAAACGGGAGATCGCCTCCTCGTCTTTGACCTCGGCGGAACATTTTATGCTCCCACCGCGTTTACGAAGCATAAATCTCCAGTCAATTGAAACGCGATCGGATCCCTGCCGGTCGCGTTTTTTTGGGCTCAGGCGCCGCCCGTGACGATTTCCGAAATGCGCGTCGCTGCCTCCCGGATCAGCCCCTCGCAGGCTTCGCGTGTCGGTGCCTTGCCGCCGAGCGGGGTGATGTAAGGGCAGGTGATGACGGCAAGGGCGGTACCGTCGAGCGTCAGCACCGGCGCGGAAATGTTGCGCACGCCGGCAGTCTGAAGGCTGTCCATGGATTCTATGCCGTTTCTGCGCACGGTCGCCAGGCGCTCGGCGAGGCCGGCAGGAACGGTGTCGCCGCTGCCGCGCACCTGCTCGGCAATCATGATCTCGCGCTGTGCGTCCGTCTGGAAGGCCAGAAGCACATGGCCGGAGCCGGTGTGGAACAGGCTCATCTGCGCGCCGACGCGCATGGACATGGCCCAATAGGTCGCCGATTCCTGCTGTGCAATGACGACAACACTGCCCCGGTCGTAAACGGCGAGATGACACGCCTGCTCGGCGCTTGCGGAGAAATCGCGCATGACGGGCGCGGCAAATGAAACCAGCCGCCGGATCGGCGCATGGAAATGCGCCAGTCCGAACATTTTGAGCGTCAGCGAAAACCGGTCGCCGTCCAGCCGGTGGACATAGCCCCGGCGCACCAGCCGATCCAGCATGCGATACAGCTCGTTCGGACTCTTGCCGATCGATTTGGCGATTTCGATCTGCGTCAGCCCACCATCGGTGCGGGCCAGAAGTTCGAGAATGTCCAACCCCTTATCGAGGGCTGGGGCGCGATATCGGTCGCTGTCGTCTTCAGTCATCTGACCTCGGTGGTGTTTCGCTGCGCGGCAGGAGCACAAATTGGGTTGCCCGATTGGCGCCATACGCGCAAGTTTGCTTGACGCCATATGAATACCGCGTTTACATATGAATTGTCGATCCATATTTGAGATCAATCGAATTCAGCGGTCCATCGTGAAAGGTGGGCGCGCCTTAGCGGGAGGCTATCCATGGTGCAGGATTTTAACGGCCGGACAGTGGTGATCACCGCCGCCGGTCAGGGTATCGGGCGGGCGACGGCGGAGCGTTTCATCTCGCTCGGCGCGCGCGTCATCGCTACCGATATCAATGAGCAGGCACTTTCGACCCTGGAAGGTGCGGAAACCCGGGTTCTGAACGTGCTTGACGGCGACGGCGTCAAGGATTTCGCGGCCGATATCGGCCATGCGGATGTGCTGTTCAACTGCGCGGGCTTCGTTCATGCCGGCACCATCCTTGAATGCGAGGAGAAGGACTGGGATTTCTCCTTCGACCTGAACGCCAAGGCCATGTACCGAACCTGCCGCGCTTTCCTGCCAGGCATGCTGGAAAAGGGCAAGGGCGCGATCGTTAACATGTCCTCGGTCGCTTCAAGCGTGAAGGGCGTGCCGAACCGTTTCGCCTATACGGCTTCCAAGGCTGCCGTCGTGGGTCTCACCAAAGCGATTGCGGCCGATTTCGTCACCAAGGGCATCCGTTGCAACGCCATCTGCCCCGGCACTGTCGATAGCCCTTCGCTGCACGACCGTCTGCGCGCCACCGGCAATTACGAACAGGCGCTGGCCGACTTCATCGCGCGCCAGCCGATGGGCCGCATTGCAACGCCGGAAGAAATCGCAGCGCTCGTCACCTACCTTGCGTCCGACGAGGCAGGTTTCACCACCGGCCAGATCCACGTGATCGATGGCGGCTGGACGGGCTGATAAAGTTATAAGGAAGAAAAGCGAGGCGACCGGCGTGAAAACCGGTCGCCTTTTTCATTCACACGACGGCGCTGCCGGCCATCAGTGCAAGCACGAGGAAGACCAGGAAGATCACCACGGCGATGAAGAACAGGATGCGGGCAACGCCCGCCGCCGCGGCGGAAATGCCGGTGAAGCCGAACACGCCTGCGATCAAAGAAATGACGAAGAAAATAAGAGCCCATTTCAACATGGCGCTTCCCCTTTTGCAGAATTTTCCCGAGCCAGCCGCCCCGCTACAGGCTCGGTAAAATGACGCGCAAAAGGGGAAAATGTTCCACACGCCCGCAAAAATCGTTCCTTTAGAAGCCCGCCTCGCTGGCCGCGGATGTGCGGCGCGCTTTCAAGGTGGTGCGGATGAAGGTCGCGACGAAGGTGATGCTCATGAACAGCACGATTGTCGGGGCAGGGGCGCTGTCGATCAGGAAACTCAGCCAGATGCCCGCAAGCGACGAGGCGGCCGCAACCGTGATGGCCACTAGCAGCATGGCGGAAAAGCGCCGGGTCAGCAGGAAGGCAATGGCGCCCGGCGCAACGAGCATCGCCACCGATAGAATGATGCCCACCGCCTTCAGCGCGCCGACCACGGTGAGCGAAAGAACCATCAGGAGGCCGTAATGGAGCAGGCGCACCGGCAGACCGATGGCTTTGGCATGCTGCGCATCGAAAGCGTTGACCAGCAGATCCTTGCGCAGCACGCCGAGGAACAGCGTCGCAAGCAGCGCGATGACGCCCGTCTCAAGCATATCCAAGGGCGCAATGCCAAGCATATCGCCGAAGAGGATATGGTCGAGATGCACATCGCTCTGCACCTTCACATAGAGCACGAGCCCCAGCCCGAACATGCCGGAAAAGACGATGCCAAGCACCGTGTCTTCCTTGATGCGGCTGTTTTCCTTGATGAAACCTGTTCCAAGTGCGCAGATCATGCCGGCAATGAAAGCGCCGATGGAAAGCGGTAGGCCAACGATATAGGCCACCACCACGCCGGGCAGCACGGCATGGGAAACTGCATCCCCCATCAACGACCAGCCCTTCAGCACCAGAAAGCAGGAAAGCATCGCCATCGGCACCGCGATCATCAGCGTGATGGCGAAGGCATATTGCATGAAGGGCAGCTGGAACGGCAGAATGGCCAGTTCGAGATATTCACTCATGGCGCTTCCTCCAGCGCCTTGCGGGCCTTGGCTTTGGACGCAAGCAGGCCGTGTTTCGGCGCGAAGATGAAGGCGGCGAGGAAGATCGCCGTCTGCAGCACGACAATGACGCCGCCCGTCGCGCCATCGAGGAAATAGCTGAGATAAGCGCCGACGAAGCTGGTGGCCGCGCCGATGACAAGGCTCATCAGGATCAGCCGCTCGAAACGGTCGGTCAGGAGATAGGCCGTCGCGCCCGGCGTCACCACCATGGCGACGACCAGGAAGGCCCCGACCGTCTGCAATGCGGCGACCGTCGAGGCGGCAAGCAGGGTGAAGAAGATTACCTTCAGCACTTCGGGTTTCAGGCCCACGGTGCGGGCATGGTTCTCATCGAAGAAGACCACCATGAAGTCGCGCCATTTCAACGAGAGGACGAGGAGGCTGATGCCGCCGATCAACGCCAGCTGGATGGTGTCTTCGGTGGTGATTGCGAGAATATTGCCGAGCACGATCGTCTGGACATTCACCGAGGTGGGAGACAGCGACACCATGAAGAGGCCAAGTCCGAAGAAGGAGGTGAAGATCAGCCCGATGATCGCGTCTTCCTTCAGCCGCGTTTTCTGGTTCAGAAACAGCATCGACCCGGCCGCAAGCCCACCGGAGAGAAAAGCGCCGAGCGAAAAGGGCAGGCCCAGCATATAGGCGCCCGCGACGCCGGGAACGATGGCGTGGGACAGCGCATCGCCGATCAGCGACCAGCCCTTCAGCATCAGATAGGCGGAGAGAAAACCGCAGACGCCGCCCACCAGCGCGCTGACCCAGATGGCGTTCAGCATGTATCCATAGGTGAAGGGCTCAAGAAGACTGTTTATCATCAGCCTTGTCCTTCGATGCGCGTTGGAATGTGTCCTTCTGGCCGTTCCGGCCATAGATCACGAAGGGCCGCTCGTCATCGGTGATGACTTTGAGACGGCGCGGATCGGCATCGTCATGCAGCTCCGCGCCGCCGAGAATGAAATGTCGCAGGCTGCCGCCGAAGGCATTTTGCAGGTTTTCTTCGGTAAACGTATCCTCCGTCGGGCCGGAAGCGAGGACTGTCCCCTTGACGAAGACGGCGCGGTCGCAGAATTCAGGCACGCTGCCGAGATTATGGGTGGATACCAGCATGACGCGGCCTTCGTCGCGCAGTGCCTTCAAAAGGGCAACGATCTGCTCTTCCGTCGTCACGTCGACACCGGTGAAGGGCTCATCCAGAAGGATGACCTGGCCTTCCTGCGCCAGCGCGCGGGCGAGAAACACCCGCTTCTTCTGGCCGCCGGAGAGTTCTCCGATCTGTCGTTTTCGATAATCGAGCATGTTGACGCGTTTTAGCGCGTCCTCGACCATCCGGTGGTCGCGTTTCGAGGGGATGCGGAGGAAATTCATGTGGCCGTAACGGCCCATCATCACCACATCCTCGACCAGCACCGGAAAGCTCCAGTCCACCTCTTCCGCCTGCGGCACGTACGCGACAAGGTTCTTCTTCAGCGCCTCCTTCACCGGCAGGTCGAAAATGGAAACGGATCCGGCCGCCAACGGCACGAAACCCATGATCGCCTTGAAAATCGTGGACTTCCCGGCACCATTGACGCCGACAAGTGCAGTGATGGTTCCGCGGGGGATGGAGAAACTGGCGTTGCGCAACGCGGTGTGGCCGTTGCGATAGGTGACTGTCGCATTTTGAACCGTCAGGCCGCCGCCTGTTTTCTTACTGCTCATTCTCATGAAGACAGGCCTTTGGCGATGGTTTCGCTCGTCACGCGCAGCAGGTCGAGATAGGTCGGCACCGGACCATCGGCCTCGCTCAGCGAGTCGACATAGAGGATGCCGCCATAGGCCGCGCCGGTCTCCTTGGCCACCTGCTGGGCGGGATCGGGCGAAACCGTGCTCTCGCTGAATATGACCCTGATATTGTGCGCACGCATGGCGTCGATCACGCCGCGCACCTGTTGTGGTGTGCCCTGACTGTCGGCATTGACCGGCCAGAGGAAGAGTTCCTTCAGACCAAAATCCCGGGCGAGATAGGAGAATGCCCCCTCGCTTGTGACCAACCAGCGCTTGTCTTCAGGCAGGGACGACAGCGCATCGCGGATTGGCTGCACGGTCGCCTTGATCTTGTCCGAATAGGCCTTGGCATTGGCGGCGTAGATATCGGCATGGGCCGGGTCGACTTGTGCAAGACCCTTGCGGATATTCTCTACGTAGATCAGGGCGTTATCGGGCGACATCCAGGCATGGGGATTGGGTTTTCCCTGGTAGGCCCCGCCGCTGATCGCCATCGGTTCCACGCCGTCGCTCACCGTCACATCGGGAACGCCGGAGAGGTTGGCCAGGAACTTCTCAAACCACAATTCCAGATTGAGCCCATTGCGCAGGACCAGATTCGCCTTGCGGGCCTTGAGAATATCGCGCGGCGTGGGTTGGTAGTTGTGAATTTCGGCGCCCGGCTTGGTGATGCTCTCCACGTCCGCCGCCTCGCCCGCCACATTGCGCGCCATGTCGGCGATGATGGTGAAGGTCGTCACGACCACGGGTTTTTCTTCGGCAAGCGCCACGCCCGGGATGAAAAGAGAAAGGGCGAAAACGGCATGCCGGATTTTATGGAGGTTCACGGAGCTCACCAGATTTTGTTGCAACTAATTCGCAATACCATCGGCGATAAAGTCATCCTTGTCAACGCTATTGCAAATCATTCGCAATTCAGGAGATTTTGGAAATGTCCGAAAATGACGCGTTTTTGCGCGGGCTGGGCCTTGGGGATTAAACTTTTTTCAATGAGAAAGCGGCACTATCGCAAGGCTCGGACAGCGTGGTCCGAAGCTTGTCCTGCGTGTGTTCCTCATCCATCGAGCCACGTTGTGGGGCGAGGGCGCAAAACGGGGTACTTGATGTCAGGATGTTGCGGGTGAAAGCTGTATTCGGACGAATGCGGTTTTCGCGCAAGCTCGTTATGATCGGAGGCGGGATCCTGCTTTTGGCAGGTGCGACCGGTTCTGCTGCCGTTTTTATCGGCAGCGAGCGGCTGCTCGGCCCATCCTATGCCGCCACCAACGGGCTTTCCTGCGACGCGGTCCAGACGGTCAACATCCGCAAGAACGGCGCCCTGTGGGTGCGCAAATTTGTCCGCACCAGCGGTGGAGACGGCAAGGAGCGGTTGAAGACCGCCTTGCGCGTCGCAAAAGCCGTCTATGACAAGCAGAAACCCGATCTCGTTCAGGTATCCGTCCTCGACGCCAACGGGCCGCAATTACGGTCAGAAATGCGCGGCCGGGCGATTGCCGCCCAAGTGGTTTTCATTCCCGATCTGGCGAAAATTCCGGAAGGCGCGGATGCACACCGCTATTCTGCCTATTATTACGATGGTGCGGCCAACGCCAGCGGGCAGTTCTACGGATTGCGCATCGATCTTCCGCTCGAAGACACCGAAGCCATGGCGGCGGGCCTCAGCGATTTCACCGACTGTGCATCGCCCGTCACCGACACTGAAGGCGGCGGTCACGACGGCAAGTCCGCCAAGGGCCACGGTGAAGGCAAGGGCCAGGGCGAAACCAAGGGCGAGGCGGCTGCCGAACATGGCGCGCCCCCAGCCGAAACCGGCCTCGGAGAAGCAAGCCCCGAAACCCATGGCGACACGCCATCTCCCGAAGCGCACGGCGAAACCGGCACCGACGAACTCCTGACCTCAACGCCGGAAGCCGATGGCGGCAGCATCTTCAGCCTGAGTTACCTCAAGTCCCTGATCTTCGGCAAAGGCTCGACCACCGCACAGGCGGCGGAGGAGAAGCAGGCGGGCGAGGCGGCGGTGGCAGAGGAAGCTGATGGCGAAAAGGCCAAGACGGGGCATTGACAGGGCTTCGGTTGCGGCGCAGGCGTTCCTGTTTCAAGCCGGCGGCATGCTCAGCCGAAACTGCCTTGTCATGCTTGCGTCTGTGCAAAGTTTGTCCGGTCTGAATTTCCGGATACGCCACATGGCATTGAAATCTACGGTGAAGGGTGAATATTCACCCTTCACCACCAACTTCAAGTGATTGCAGCTTGCCCGGAATTCTCAATCGGGCAGCGCTCTTAGTTCCTCAATCCGCCTTGTTGCGGCGGGCCGGGAAGAGGATGACGTCCCGGATCGACGGGGCGTTGGTGAGCAGCATGATCAGGCGGTCGACGCCGATGCCGAGGCCGCCGGCGGGCGGCATGCCCTGGTCGATGGCGTCGAGGAACTCGTCGTCCAGCTGCTTGTCCTTTTCGCCGCGGGCGTGCGCCTGTTCCAGCTGTTCCACCATACGGCGGCGCTGTTCTTCCGGGTCGTTGAGTTCGGAGAAGGCGTTGCCCACTTCCCAGGCGTTGCAATAGCTTTCGAAACGCTCGACGAGGCGCGGTTCGCCCGGCACTTCCTTGGCAAACGGCGAGATGTCCTTCGGGAAATGCGTGACGTGGCTTGGCTGGATCAGCGTGCCTTCCACCTTCTCTTCGAAGATGAAGGCAAGGCATTCGCCCCAGGTCCAGTCCTTCTCGACAGCAAAGCCGGCGGCCTTGGCGGCAGCGCGGGCTTCTTCGTCGGTCTTGATGGCGAGGAAATCGATACCGGTTGCTTCCTTCACCGCATCGGGCATTGGCACGCGCTTGAACGGACCCTTGAACGAGATCGTCTGGCCCTGGAATTCCACTTCGGTGGTGCCATGCAGCGAGATCGCCAGCGTTTCGAACAGCCGCTCCACGAGACCCATGATGTCCTCGTAATCGGCGTAGGCCCAGTAGCACTCCATCATGGTGAATTCAGGATTGTGCCGTGTGGACACGCCTTCGTTGCGGAAGTTGCGGTTGATTTCGAAGACCTTGTCGGAAAGGCCTGATACCAGCGTGCGCTTCAGGAACAGTTCCGGCGCGATGCGCAGATACATATCCATCTTCAGCGTGTTGTGGAAGGTCTTGAACGGGTCGGCCGTCGCGCCGCCATAGACGGTCTGCAGCATCGGCGTTTCGACTTCGAGGAAACCTTCGGCCTCCATGAAGCGGCGGATGCCGGAGAGAATCTTGGAGCGCTGCAGGAAGCGCAGCTTGGATTCCTCGTTGGAGAGAATGTCGAGGTGACGCTTGCGGTAACGCAGCTCGATGTCAGAGACGCCGTGCCATTTCTCAGGCATGGGCAGCAGCGACTTCGTCAGCATGGTGATTTCTTCGGCGTTGATCGTCAGCTCGCCGCGCTTGGTGCGGCGCACCTTGCCGGTCACACCGATGATGTCGCCGATATCGATCATCGGCAGCAGGTTGCGTGCCGCTTCCGGCGTCGTATCCTTGTGCGAGAAAATCTGCACCTTGCCCGAGGCGTCATGGATGTCCATGAACATGCCGGAATTGCGCGAGGAATAAACGCGTCCCGCCACGGTCACCGTATCGCCGGTTTCGACGTCGGCTTCGATGTCGGCGTATTTTTCCGCGAGTTCCGCATTGCTCATCGTGCGGTGGAAATGCGCCGGATAGACGTCGCCGATCTGCTCGCGCAGCAGCGCAAGTTTCTGGCGGCGCACTTCTGTCGCGTCGGAGGAAAGGGCGGTGGTTTCGGTCTTGGTGTCGGTCATCGTGTTCGCCTTTAGCGGGCTTGTTCGTTGCGGTTACCCGTGGCGCTCTGGATCACCCCCCTCTGTCCTGCCGGACATCTCCCCCACAAGGGGGGAGATCGACAAGCGGCTGGCACCTTGCCCATGGAGCGAGCGGGTTCAGCGTCCGATCTCCCCCCTTGTGGGGGAGATGCCCGGCAGGGCAAAGGGGGGTACCCCAAGCATAGGGGTATATTTCAGTGTGCTGCCGTCACCGCCAGCACGTCGTCATCAGCTTCCGCTGCCAACCATCGTGGACACGACGGTAATCGCAGCCTTCAGGCGCTGGCGCACGACGGAGCGGCCAAGCAGCGCCATCGAGTCAAACAGCGGCAGCGAGCGCGACGACCCGGACATGGCGACAAAAAGCGGCGGCGTGACGACGCGCAGCTTCTTGCCGGTGCGTTCCGCCACATCGCGCAGCTCGGCCTCGATGGCTTCCACGTTCCAGTCGGGCATCTTTTCGAGGTCTGCGGCAACGGTGGTGAGGATCTCGTGGATTTCCTCCGGCTTGCTCTTCAGCCCGGCAAAGGAAGCGGGTGTGAGACCAGCGTCGCTTGCGAGCAGGAAACCGGCAAGGTTCGGCAGCTCACCGAGCTTGGAGACGCGGCTCTGCGCAAGCTTCAGGCCCTCGGTCAGGCGGGAATTTTCCATCGCCCATTCCAGTGTACGGGCAATGAATTCTTCCGGCGAAAGCTTTTCGCGCAGCCAGCGGCCGTTCAGCCAATCTAGCTTCTGGATATCGAAGATGGCGCCGGCCTTGGAGAGCGCTTCCGGGTCGAACTTCGCGGCGAGCTCGTCCATGGTCAGAAGCTCTTCGCCTTCGGCGATCTGGATGAAGAACAGGCCGAGGAAGTTCATCAGCGCTTCCGGCAGGTAGCCGAGCGCGGAGTAATAGGAGATCGAGGTCGGGTTCTTCCGCTTGGAAAGCTTCGACTTGTCGGCGTTGCGCATCAGCGAAAGATGCATGAACACCGGCTCCTGCCAGCCGAAATAACGGTAAAGCAGGATGTGCTTGGGCACCGAAGCCAGCCATTCTTCGCCGCGCGCCACATGGGTGATCTTCATCAGATGGTCGTCGATGACGTTGGCCATGTGATAGGTCGGCATGCCGTCGGCCTTGATCAGCACCTGCATGTCGACGGAATCCCACGGGATCGACACATCGCCATAAACACCGTCATGGAAATCGCACGAGCCTTCGGTCGGGATTTTCATGCGCACGACGTTGGCTTCACCGGCGGCAACCCGGGCGGTCACTTCTTCGGCCTTCAGGTTGAGGCAGTGGCCGTCATATTTCGGCGGCTTGCCGGCGGCGCGCTGGGCTTCACGCATCTGCTCCAGCCGCTCGGGCGTGCAGAAACAGCGGAAGGCATGGCCTTTTTCGAGAAGCTCTTCGGCATAGGGCCAGTACATCGCCTTGCGCTCTGACTGGCGGTAAGGACCGTAAGGGCCGCCAACATCGGGGCCTTCCGACCAGGTGAGGCCGGTCCAGCGTAGGGCTTCCAGCACCTTCTGCTCATATTCGAGGGTCGAGCGGGTGGCGTCGGTATCCTCGATGCGCAGGATGAACTCGCCGCCGTGTTTCTTGGCGAAGAGATAGTTGAACAGCGCGATATAGGCGGTGCCGACATGCGGCTCGCCGGTGGGGGAAGGTGCAATGCGGACGCGAACGCCGGAAGTGGTCATGAAATTCACTCGTCGTGGACGTGGCAGTGACATCGGAGCGTTTTACCCAGATATCACGGAGTTTTCGTTTGGATGCGGCAGGACATCATGTCGAAAGGCGAAAACAAAGCGCCTTTTCCATATTCCCGTTCGGTTTCGGCTTAGGCCATATTCTGCCGCAGGCGTCAAGGAAATATGGAATCTGAGGCCCTGCCGGGCACTAGCGTCCGGCCTTAATTGACCGGCCAGACATAGAGCAGCATCGGGATGCTGACGATGACGATCATGATCGACAATGGCAGGCCAAGCCGCGGATAGTCGCTGAAACGATATCCGCCCGGGCCCATGACCAGCGTATTGCACTGGTGGCCGATGGGGGTGAGGAAATCGCAGCCAGCGCCGATCGCCACCGCCATCAGAAAGGCCTCCGGCCGGAAGCCGAGCGTGGTGGCGAAACCGGCAGCGATGGGGGCCATGACCAGAACCGTGGCGGCATTGTTGAGGAAGGGCGTTACCGCCATGGCGGTGAGCAGGATCATGCCGAGCGCCGCGAAAGGCGGCAGACCCTGCGCCGCATGCCCCAGCCAGCCAGCAATCAACTCGCTGGCGCCACTGGTGCGCAGACTGTCGCTGACGGGAATGAGGGCGGCGAGCATCACAAGGATCGGCCCATCGACGGATTTATAGACCTCGGTCAGCGGAATGGCGCCGACCACGATCATCAGGAAAGCAGCCGCGAAAAAGGCGACCGAGACCGGGACCAGCCCGCTGCCGGCGGCCAACATGGCGGCGGCAAGCACGATGACCGGCAGAAATGCGCGGCGCTGAACGCCAAGCAGGATTTCCCGCTGCGCCAGCGGCAGCAGCGAAAATTCCTGCAAGACCTGAGGCAGGTTCTTACGGCCGCCCTGTAGAAGGATGACATCACCGGCCTGCAATGTCAGCTCAGAGAGCCGCTGGCTGACACGCTGGCCACGCCGGCTGACTGCGATGAGATTGACGCCGCGCGTATAGGAGAGCGCGAGTTCGCGCGCCGAAATGCCGTTCAGAACCGATTCATTGCTGATGACGGCTTCCATCGAAATGAGGTCAGGCGCTTTCTGGCCGTTCTCCATCAGCGGCTTGCCCGAGAGAAGTAGCTTTGCCTGCGATACGATGCGATCGAGGCCCTCCGGGCTGCCTTCGAGCATAACGGTATCGCCCGCCTTCAGCTTCACGTCGGGGAAGGGCGAGATCCGCCTCGGTCCGCGCAGGATGGTGCTGGCAATGACATCGCCATCCGCCTGCTTGAGAAGCTCGCGCAGCGGCCTTTCCGAAAAGGTGCTGTCTGCGGGCAGCGTCGCTTCGGCTGTGTAGGCGGATTGGTCGAGAATATCCTCCACCGAGGCCTTTTCCCGGTTGCGCACCGGCAGCAACCGGTAACCGAACGTCAGGAAGATGATGCCGATGACGGTCAGGCCGGCCCCGACAGGCGTGAAGTCGAACATGGAGAAGCTTTGCCCCGTCATCTCTTCTCGCAGGCGGGAGACGACGATGTTTGGCGAGGTGCCGATCTGCGTCATCAGCCCGCCGAGAAGCGCGGCAAATGCCATGGGCATCAGATAATAGGAAACGGGGCTGCCGGACTTGCGGGCGAACTGAAAGGCAACCGGCATCATGATGGCGAGGGCGCCGATATTCTTGATGAAGGCCGACATGACGGCAACGACGATCATCAGAAAGGCAAGCTGCAGGCCTTTGGAGTGCATTTCGGGAAAATATTTTTTGATCGTCATGTCGACGATGCCTGAACGCGCCACCGCCGAACTGACCACCAGCGCGCTGCCGACGATGATGACGATATCATCGGAAAAACCCGAAAACGCCTTGTCGAAAGGCACGACGCCGAGTGCAATCGCCACCAGGAGCGCACTGCACGCGACCACGTCGTAACGGAACCTGTCCCAGATGAACGCGACCATCATGCCGGCGATGACGGTAAAGGCGAGAATCTGGTCTGTCGTCATGTTGGCTCATGCTTTCGAAGGTGAGGCACCGATAGAGGGCTCTATCGGTGATGACTTCGAAGAACGCAAGGTGGGGTGAGGCGGTTCCTTGGCTGGACCTGAAGGTTCATGCATTCTTCGTCATACCGGCCCTGAGCCGGTATCCAGCCGGCGCGCGTCTGCGCGGCCGGAAGGGCCTTTCCAGCCCAAGGACTTGGGCTGGCTGGATGCCGGATCAAGTCCGGCATGACGGAGGAGAGTGCGATCAATGCACCGTTTTCGTCCCCGCCTTCTTGCGGCTTCTTGCATTGCGGGCCAGCATATTGAGCAGTTCCACCAACGCCGAAAACGCCATGGCAGCATAGACGTAGCCCTTGGGAACATGGAAGCCCATGCCTTCGGCGATCAGCGTCGTGCCGATCATCATCAGGAAGGCGAGCGCCAGCATGACGATGGTGGGATTGCGTTCGATAAAGTTGGCAAGCGGGGTTGCGGCCAGCAGCATCACTGTCACGGCGACGATGACGGCGACGATCATGATCGGCAGATGCGGTGTCATGCCGACGGCGGTGATGATGCTGTCGACAGAGAAAACGAGGTCGAGCAGCAGAATCTGGCCGATGGCGGCGCCGAAATTCATCGCGGCCGGACCACCCACCATGTCTTCCTTGTGGTCTTCCGGGTCGACATTGTGGTGAATTTCCTTGGTCGCCTTCCAGACGAGGAAGAGACCACCGGCGATCAGGATCATGTCCTTCCAGGAGAAGGGATGGCCAAAGGCTTCGAAGACCGGTGTTGTGAGCTGCACGATCCAGGCAACGGTGCCGAGCAGGCCAAGGCGCATGATGAGCGCGAGACCGATGCCGATCTTGCGGGCTTTTTCGCGCTGTTCGGGCGGCAGCTTGTTGGTGAGGATGGAGATGAAGATCAGGTTGTCGATGCCAAGCACGACCTCCATGACGATCAGCGTGACGAGCGCCACCCAGGCGGCGGGGTCGGACAGGAGAGGGAGAACGGACTCCATCAGGGAAATTTTCCTTTCAGCAACAAGGCCAACCGAATATTCGGTGGGTGGAATTTATAGCGCAATACGCGAGAAACAAGGAGATCGCGTCTCCGATGCGCATAATTTCATCGAAATTTCGCGCAGTCCGCGTATCGGCGCTTGCGCCGTTGCTGAATGATCTCAGGCCTTGTCGGTTCCGTAGGCGGCCATGAATACCCTGATGGCGCTGGCGATCACCCGGTCCAGCTCCTCTTCCGGAACCGGGCCGTCGATTTCGCCGAATAGGCGCAGCTTGAAAAACGTGCCGGTGGAAAGCTCGATATATTGCCGCGCAGCCAGCTCCACATCATCCACTTTCAGGTGGCCAAGCGCGATGTGGTGCTCGATGAAATCCTGAAGCACAGTACGGACATTGTTGGGCGCGGCGATGAAAAAACGCTGCGCGAGCTTGGGCATGCGGTCGATGACGCCGATAACCGAGCGCATGGCCGGGACCATGTCGGAACAGATCATCTTGTTCGCGAAGGCCTTGCCGAACTGTTTAAGGCCTTCGCGCACCTCCTCGGTGCCGGCCAGAATGTTGCGCATGGACGTTGCGAATTCCTGGCGATGCTGGTCGACGAGGGCCGCGAACAAATCCTCCTTGTTGGAGAAGTAGACATAGATCGTGCCCTTGGAAACGCCGGCTTCCCGCGTGATGTCGTTCATGCTGGCCGCATCGAAGCCCTTGAGCTTGAACACGCGCCACGCGCCCGCCAGAATCTGGTCGCGTTTGGCCGGGTCTTCGCCTGCTGCAAAACGCCCGGCGGTGTTGCCCGGACAGACCGTTTCCGTTTGCGTGTCCATATCCCTGTCTTCGCCTGCCATCCCTGCCGCCTCATAGCACAACAACGGCGTAAAAAAAATTAACCGAACGTCGAACCAATCGGTTCGATAACACTTGATATGTGTCAGGAAAGAGATTAAGTCAATCGAACCGAACGGTTCAGTTCGAAAAACTTTCTTCAATCTATCACGGTACATTCTCATGTCGGCCCAGAAGAATAGCGCGGTTCGCGCCGTCAACGATGCGGAAGAGGCGGATATCTCCGCCAAGACCGAGACCTCTCCCGCAAAGCCGGCTGAGGCACCAGCTGCGCCGCCTGCTCAGACGACGGCTGCGCCGAAGCAGAAGAAGCGCTCGAAGCTTCTTCCCGTCATTGCGATCGCCTTGCTGGCTGGCGCCGGCTGGTACGGTTACAACTGGTGGGTCGATGGCCGCTTTCTTGTCTCTACTGATGATGCCTATATCGAAGGCGATATCGCCGTCATCGCGCCTAAAGTTTCGGGCTATGTCGCCAAGGTGAACGTCATCGAAAACCAGGAAGTCAAGGCGGGTGATCCGCTGGTGACGCTCGATGATGGCGACTATCGCATTGCTCTTGAGCAGGCCGAAGCGCAGATCCGCACCGAGGAACTGTCGCTGAAGCGTATCGACGCCCAGATCATTGGCGGCGAAGCGGCGCTCGAGCAGGCCGTCGCCCAGAAGGGCGCACTGGATGCCGCACTGCGTGGTGCGGAAATCACCCAGAAGCGCGCGAGCGAGCTGCAGGCGAAGGATGTCGGCACGGTCGCCGCGTCCGACAATGCGCAGGTAGCACTTGATCAGGCCAAGGCGAATGTCGTGGCCGGCGATGCCGCCATCTCCTCCGCCAAGGCCAATGTCGAACTATTGCGCGCCCAGCGTGAGGAAGCCGAGAGCACGATCCGTTCGCTGCAGCTTTCCCGTGACAAGGCCGCCCGTGACCTGTCCTTTACGGTTCTGAAGGCGCCCTATGACGGCGTCATCGGCAATCTGGCGGTGCAGAACGGCGATCTTGTTTCTGTCGGCAAGCGCCTGGCTTCGCTGGTGCCGATGAACGAGCTTTATATCGACGCCAATTTCAAGGAAACGCAGCTTGCCCGCGTCGTGCCCGGTTCGAAGGTGCGCGTGCATGTCGACGCCTTTGACGATGCGACGATTGAAGGCACGGTGCAGTCGATCTCGCCCGGCTCGGGCTCGGTCTTCTCCATGCTGCCGCCGGAAAATGCGACAGGCAACTTCACCAAGGTCATCCAGCGCGTGCCGGTTCGTATCGTCTTCTCCAAGGAAGACCTTGCAAAGCATAATCTGCGCGCCGGCCTCAGCGTCGTTGTCGATGTCGATACCCGCACGGCGCCGGAAGGCACCAGAACGGCGCAAGTTAACCCGGAAGCCAAGTAAGGCGCGTCTCTGACGCACCGTTGAGGGCAAGATCATGGCGGCTACGGTTGTCGGTACGGGCGGGGCGTCCATCCCCGCCGATCCCCCGATGGACAGGCGCAGGCTCATCGCGTTCTTCGCGATGGTCTTCGGCATGTTCATGTCCATTCTCGACATTCAGATCGTCTCCGCCTCGCTTGCGGAAATCCAGGCCGGCCTCGGCGCCGGCTCGGATGAGATCGCCTGGGTGCAGACCTCCTATCTGATCGCCGAAGTGATCATGATCCCGCTGTCGGGCACGCTGGCGCGCATCCTGTCCACGCGCGTGCTGTTCGCCACCTGTGCGGCTGGCTTCACCATATCGAGCGCGCTCTGCGCCACCGCCACCAATATCGATCAGATGATCGTGTATCGTGCGATCCAGGGCTTTATCGGCGGCGGCATGATCCCGTCGGTCTTTGCGGCTGCCTTCACCATCTTCCCGCCATCGAAGCGTTCGGTCGTCTCACCGATCATCGGTCTGGTCGCCACGCTTGCACCCACCATCGGCCCGACGGTCGGCGGTTATCTTTCCAATGCCTTTTCCTGGCACTGGCTGTTCCTCGTCAACATCATTCCCGGCATCATCGTCACCATCCTGACCTGGAGCCTGATCGATTTCGACAAGCCGGAAAAGTCGCTCTGGAAGAAGTTCGACTGGTGGGGGCTGATCTCCATGGCGGTCTTCCTCGGCTCGCTGGAATATGTGCTGGAAGAGGGCAACAACAAGGACTGGTTCAACGACGAACACATCGTGCTGGGCTCGGTGGCCATGGCCATCGGTGCTGTCGTGTTTTTCTGGCGCGCCTTCAAGGTGGAATTCCCCGTGGTTGACATCCGCGCCTTTGCGGACCGCAACTTCTCGATCGGCTCGCTCTTCTCCTTTGTCATGGGCATAGGCCTTTATGGTCTGACCTATCTCTATCCGCTCTATCTCGGCCGGGTGAGGGGATATGATGCGCTGATGATCGGCGAGACCATGTTCGTGTCCGGTCTTGCCATGTTCTTTACCGCGCCGATTGCCGGCAAGGTTTCCACAAAGCTCGATCCCCGCGTCATGATGGCCATCGGCTTCATCAGCTTCGGTTGCGGCACCTGGATCATGACGCATGTGACGACGGACTGGGATTTCTATGAGCTGCTGATCCCGCAGATCCTGCGCGGTTTCGGGCTGATGATGTGCATGGTGCCGATCAACAACATCGCGCTCGGCACGCTGCCGCCCGCGCGTATCCGCAATGCGTCCGGCCTGTTCAACCTTACCCGTAACCTCGGCGGCGCCGTCGGCCTTGCCGTCATCAACACCATGCTGTCGCAGCGCACGGATGACCATTATGTGCGGCTGGCCGAACATATCAGCTATTCCAACCCGAAGGCGCTGGAATGGCTGAACAGTGTCGGCGCCAACTATGATTCCTATGGGCTGGATGGTGCCTCCGTCGCGGTCAAGAAAATGGTCGGGATGGTCTCGCAGCAGGCCTGGATATTGGCCTTCGCCGATGTTTTCTTCGCGCTGACGATTTTGTTCGGCAGCCTGATCTTCATGACGATCCTGATCCAGAAACCCAAGGCAGCGCCGCCACCAGACGCGGCGCACTGATAATATCCCCTCCCATCCACCGCAGAGCTGGGGCCGTTGGAAACAACGGCCCCTTTTTTCTGCCTGTTGGCTTAATGGGGCGAGCGGTTGCCGCTTGTTTCTTCTCCCCGCCGGGGAGAAGAAACAAGCGGCAACGCGGGCGAGAGAACACCGACGGATCGCCCTCTTGCATCGAAATATGAGGTACGTACATCATTTTTCGATTTACGACGGCGGCAAAGCTGGATATGCAAGGGGAGGGAGGAGCCATGAAGCCGACAGTTCACGATATCGCCGAACGGGCGGGCGTCAGCCTTGCCACGATCGATCGGGTGCTGAACATGCGCCCAGGCGTGCATGCGGCCACCCGGGCACGGGTGGAAGCGGCCATTGCCGAACTGGGTTACGTGCGCGATATCGCGGCCGCCAATTTGGCCAAGGGCCGCAATTACTCCATGGTCTTCATCCTGCCCGGCAATGATAACTCCTTCATGGCGACGCTGCGCGCCGAGGTGCGGGCGGCCGCGAGCCGTTCGCATCTGGAGCGCACGGCAATACGCGTCATAGAGGTCCCGCCCTTCAATGCATCGGCGCTGACGGAGGCGCTTGAGGTGGCCCGGCGGGAGAAGCCGTCGGGTGTGGCTTTCGTCGCCACCGATTCTGAAGATGTGGCCGAGGCTGCGGACCGGCTCGCCGATGATGGCATTGCCACGGTGACGCTGGTGTCGGACCTGTCGGGGTCGCGCCGCGACCATTATGCCGGTGTCGATAACGTCGCGGCCGGGCGCACGGCGGCAAGCCTGATGGGGCGTTTCCTTTCAGGGCGCGTCGGCGATGTCGCCGTTGTCGCCGGCTCCATGCTGGTGCGTGACCACCGCGAGCGTCTGGAAGGGTTTCGCACCGTCATCGAAAGCGAATTTCCGCAGGTGCGGCTGCTGCCGGTTCTTGAGGGCAGGGATGATCCGCTCACCGTCGAGACGCTGGTGCGCGAGGGGCTTGGCAATCCGAACCTCTGCGGCATTTACAGCCTCGGTGCCGGTAATCGAGGCCTCATCAAGGCGCTTGGCGCCGCCGATGGTGAAAGACCACTTTCCGTCATCGCCCATGAACTCACGGAAAACACTGCCAGTGCGCTGCGGCAGGGGCTGCTCGATGCCGTGCTCAACCAGGATGCCGGCCACGAGGTGCGTAGCGCCATCCGCGTCCTGAAGGCGCGCGCCGATGGCCTGCCCGTTATCGCCGCGCAGGAACGTATCCGTATCGACATCTTCCTCAGGGACAATCTTCCCTGAATAAAACTGCTGAAAGTGGCGCATGGCGCGCCGGAATGGAGAAATATATGTATCTCGGTCTCGATCTTGGCACTTCAGGCGTCAAAGCCCTGCTGATGGACGGCGATCAGAAAATCATCGGCTCGGCCAACGGCTCGCTCGATGTTTCGCGCCCGCATCACGGCTGGTCGGAACAGGACCCTGCCGACTGGATTGCCGCGACGAAAACCGCCGTTGCCGGCCTGAAGCAGAAGTTTCCAGGAGAGCTTGCCGCGGTGAAGGGTATCGGCCTTTCCGGCCAGATGCACGGCGCGACACTTGTCGATGCCGATGGCAAGGTGCTGCGCCCCTGCATCCTGTGGAACGACACGCGCTCCCACGCTGAAGCTGCCGCACTCGACGCCGATCCGCGTTTCCGAAAGATAACCGGCAATATCGTCTTCCCCGGCTTTACCGCGCCGAAGCTTGCCTGGGTGGCGAAGAACGAACCCGAGATCTTCGCGAAAGTGGCCAAGGTGCTGCTGCCGAAGGATTATCTGCGTCTCTGGCTGACCGGCGAATATATCTCGGAAATGTCCGACTCCGCCGGCACCTCATGGCTGGATACCGGTGCGCGCAAATGGTCTTCCGAGCTGCTTGCCGCGACGGGACTCGATGAAAAGCATATGCCGTCTCTGGTGGAAGGCACGGATGAGGCGGGCGTTCTGCGCCCTGAACTCGCGTCCGAATGGGGCGTCTCCGGCCGTGCCGTGGTTGCCGGTGGGGCGGGCGACAATGCGGCTTCCGCCTGCGGCATGGGCACGGTGAAGGAAGGCCACGCTTTCGTCTCGCTCGGCACATCCGGCGTGCTTTTCGCCGCCAATGCCTCCTATCTGCCGAAGCCGGAAAGCGCCGTGCATGCTTTCTGCCACGCGCTGCCCAACACCTGGCACCAGATGGGCGTCATTCTCTCCGCCACGGATGCGCTGAACTGGTACTCGCGCCTCACAGGCCAATCCGCCGCCGATCTGACCGGCGAACTGGGCGAAACGCTGCTTGCCCCGACCGGCGTCACCTTCGCGCCCTATCTTTCCGGCGAGCGCACACCGCACAACGACGCCGCCATCCGCGGATCCTTCATCGGCCTTTCACATGAAAGCGACCGCAAGGCGCTGACCCAGGCCGTGCTGGAAGGCGTGACCTTCGCCATCCGGGACAATCTCGAAGCACTGAAATCGGCCGGCACCTCGATTTCCCGCGTCACCGCCATCGGCGGCGGCTCGCGCTCGGCCTATTGGCTGGCGTCTATCGCCACCTCCCTCGGCGTGCCCGTCGATATTCCGGCGGAAGGCGATTTTGGTGCGGCCTTCGGTGCTGCCCGTCTCGGCCTGATTGCCGCGACCGGGGCTGATCCGGTGGCGGTGTGCTCACAGCCGGAGACGGCGCGGACGATTGAGCCGGTGGCTGATCTGGCTGGTGCTTATGAGGAGGCTTACCGGCGGTATCATGCGGTTTATCCGGCGATCAGGGGGCTTTCGCAGTGAGGCTCGGCGCTCGCCGCTTACCCCCCTCTGCCCTGCCGGGCATCTCCCCCACAAGGAGGGAGATCGAATCGCTGCACCGTCCCGGCCATCCCTAACGCAGCGGAGGACGCGCCGAAGTTAACGTCTTGCCGATCTCCCTCCTTGTGGGGGAGATGTCCGGCAGGACAGAGGGGGGTAGCCACACCCTCCATCAATTAAAACCCAACCCACCACAGGAGGAACCACCCAATGAGCACAGGCTTCTTCGGCGATATCGCCAAGATCAAATATGAAGGCCCCGATAGCACCAATCCGCTGGCCTTCCGCCATTACAACCCTGACGAAATCGTCGCCGGCAAGCGCATGGAAGATCACTTGCGTTTTGCGGTTGCCTATTGGCACACCTTCACCTGGCCGGGTGGTGACCCCTTCGGTGGCCAGACGTTCGAGCGCCCTTGGTTCGAAGACAGCATGCAGGCCGCGAAACTGAAAGCGGACGTGGCCTTCGAATTTTTCTCGCTGCTCGGTTCGCCGTTCTATTGCTTCCATGATGCCGACGTACGGCCGGAAGGCAAAAACTTCGCCGAAAACACCAGGAACCTCAACGAGATCGTTGATTATTTCGCGCAGAAGCAGGCCGATACCGGCGTGAAGCTGCTGTGGGGCACGGCCAACCTCTTCTCCAACCGCCGCTTCATGTCGGGTGCTGCAACCAATCCGGATCCTGACGTCTTCGCCTTCTCCGCCGCAACGGTGAAGACCTGCATGGACGCCACCAAGAAGCTCGGCGGCGCGAACTACGTTCTGTGGGGCGGCCGCGAGGGTTACGAAACACTGCTCAACACCGATCTTTCCCGCGAGCTCGACCAGCTCGGCCGCTTCCTCAATCTGGTGGTGGAATATAAATACAAGATCGGTTTCGAAGGCACGATCCTGATCGAGCCGAAGCCGCAGGAGCCGACCAAGCACCAGTACGACTATGACGTCGCCACCGTTTATGCCTTCCTGCAGAAGAACGGTCTCGACAAGGAAGTGAAGGTTAATATCGAGCAGGGCCACGCGATCCTCGCCGGCCATTCCTTTGAGCATGAGCTCGCCATGGCCAACGCCTTCGGCATTTTCGGCTCCATCGACATGAACCGCAACGATTACCAGTCCGGTTGGGATACCGACCAGTTCCCCAACAACGTGCCGGAAATGGCGCTCGCCTATTATCATGTTCTCGCCGGTGGCGGCTTCAAGAATGGCGGCACCAACTTCGATTCCAAGCTGCGCCGCCAGTCGCTCGATCCGCAGGACCTGCTGATCGGCCATATCGGCGGCATGGATTGCTGCGCTCGTGGCCTGAAGGCAGCGGCGAAGATGATCGAGGACGGCGCATTGTCGAAGCCGCTCAAGGAGCGCTACGCCAAGTGGGATTCGCCGGAAGCCCAGAAGATGCTGCGCGGCGAGCTGAAGCTCGACGAGATCGCGGCACTGGTCGAGCGCGAGGATATCAATCCCGAGCCGAAATCGGGTCGTCAGGAATATCTCGAAAACGTCGTCAACCGTTACGTTTAAGCATAACGTTCCAAGCTAGTGTGGGGCGGCGGATCTGGCCGCCGCTCCCGTTTTTTCCGTCGCGAAATGTTTCTACCATTTGCAGGTTTTGAGCTTGATCGCGAAGTCCTTTACCTCCTGTACGAAATCTCCTCCGCCTGAGACAATCTCCAGTTCGAAATCGGCGAGTTCTTCTCCGGCGGTTGCCTGTTTCACCACAGCACCCAGATCCGCGAGACCGGCTTTGATCTGATCCGGCGTCAGCGAAAAACCACGCGCGGCCGCATCGGCCCCGATCGCCGCGGCAAGTTCGGCCTCGTTGGTGATATTGGCGAAGCGGGCAAGTGTTGCCGTGTCTTTGCGGATCTGTGCGTAATAGGCGGCGGCCTGTGTGGTCGTCATGTCTCTGCTCCCGTTGCGATAGAGCGTTTGCGGTGAAGGAAGGTTCAGCGGAAACGCTCTCATTCCATGTTTTCATGAATGCCAGGCGCAAGAGCGTGATGCGCTCCTGCGCCTGGGTTCAGGCAATCTGCGGCACTGGAGGTTCCGCTGGCCAACTGCATATTCGGCGACAAAAACACTTTGTGACAGGCTGATGAGCTATGCTGGAGCCTCCAGGCGCTATGCATTCAAAGTCATCGTCGTCGGCACCGAAGCGGTGGAGACCGTGCCGCCAGTTTTTCGATCCGCAGGACCTGCCCATCGGCATATCGGCGGCATGGATTGTGCGCGCGCTCTCAAGGCAGCGGCGAAGATGATCGAGGACGGCGCATTGTCGAAGCCGCTCAAGGAGCGCTACGCCAAGTGGGATTTGCCGCAAGCCCAGAAGATGCTGCGCGGCGAGCTGAAGCTCGATGAGATCGCGGCACTGGTCGAGCGCGAGGATATCAATCCCGAGCCAAAATCCGGTCGCCGGGAATATCTGGAAAACGTCGTCAATCCTCACGTTTGACATCGACAAGAGGGCACCGTCAGCGCTGCCCTCTTAGGCATCGGCGAAGGGTTCCCTGCAGGCGGGCCCTTTACCGGCGGAATGGTTCGACATGTCCACATCCGCGCCCGTTTTTCGGCGGCATGGCGCCAGGATTTGCGCTAGCATTCTTCCATGATGCTGTTCAAACGCCCCGACACCGAAACGCTTTACGCCGCCCTCGTGGCCAAGGACCCCGCCTATGAAGGCGTGGCTTATGTCTGCGTGACGTCCACCAAAATCTTCTGCCGCTTCACCTGCACGGCGCGCAAACCGAAAATCGAGAATTGCCGCTTTCGGGAAACCATCGCCGAATGCCTTGAAGCGGGTTTCCGGCCCTGCAAGCGGTGCAAGCCAATGTTGTCCTACGGCGCGGCCGACGAGACGGTCGCCTCGCTGCTCGCGGCCCTTGAGGAAGACCCGGCGCGGCGCTGGAGAGAGGATGATATCGTGGCGCTCGGCCATGATCCATCGACGGTCCGGCGCGCGTTCAAGCGCCGTTTCGGCATGAGCTTTCTGGAAATCGCCCGCTTGAGGCGGCTTGGCGATGCGGCTGAGAGCATTGCCTCCGGCGAAGCGGTGATTGGTGCGCAGATCGATGCCGGATACGAGTCCGGCAGCGGTTTTCGCGCGGCCATCAACCAGTTCTTCGGGACCTCGCCAGCTGCCATGAAAGGCAAGGGCTTCCTCAAGGGCGCCTGGATCGATACGCCTGTTGGCCCGATGCTCGCCGTTGCCGACGATCACGCCCTGCATCTGCTTGAATTTGCCGACCGGCCGGCACTGCCCGCAGAACTGAAACGGCTGAAGACGCGCACCGGCGCGGATATGGTGCTTGGCCGCACGGCCGCGACCGAAACGATCGAAGCAGAACTTGAGGCATATTTCGCGGGCCGCTCTGCGAATTTCGAAACCCGGCTTGCCGGCCACGGCACGGCTTTCGAGCGCGATGTCTGGCGGAACCTGCGGGCCATTCCAGTGGGCAGGATCGTCAGCTACTCCTCGCTCGCAACATCCATGGAAAGGCCGTCGGCCGTGCGTGCCGTCGCCCGCGCCAACGGCGCAAACCAGATCGCCATCGTCATTCCCTGCCACCGCGTGATCGGCGCCGATGGCAGCCTGACCGGCTATGGCGGCGGGCTGTGGCGCAAGAGGTGGCTGATCGAGCATGAGCGACGCATGGCCGAGCGGCTGGCGCGGGAAATGCCGCTTGCTTCGTGAGCGGGCTGGGTGTTGGCAAGGGCCGCCCTTTGATACCTTGGCGAGGGGGTAAACCACTCGTCAACGCCGGTAGTTGAAAACCAGCATTTAATCCGGCAGGTTCGGCACCACCTTGCGCGACGGGAACAGCTCGCGCGTCACCGTCATGGCAATGAGCGATAGCGGCAGGGCGAGCATTGCGCCGGCTGCGCCCCACATCCACGTCCAGAAGATGATCATGACGAAGACGAGGAAGGGATTGATCTCCATGTTGCGGCCAACGACCGCCGGGAAGGCAAGATTTTCCATCAACAGGTGAATGGTAAAAAACACGCCCGCTGGCAGCAGTGCAAGGATCATGTTGTCATGGGTGATGATGCCCGCGACGGTTAGGGATATGGTCATCAATGTAATGCCGAGAAAAGGGATAAAGCTCGAAAGAAAGGCAAACAGCCCCCAGAGAAGCGGCATGGCGAGGCCGCCGAAATAGGCGATGACGATCATCGTGACGCCCAGTGCGGCGTAGATGAGGCTAGCCGTCGCGAAATAGGTGCCCAGCACCTTTTCCACCGAGCCGATGATGCGAATGGTTCTCAGCCTTTGATGGCGTGCCGGAAAGGCCATGATGAGAGCCTTGCGCAGGCGCAGGCGGCTGTAGAGAAACATCAGCAGCGCCGCAAGGAAGATGAGGCCCTGAACAATCGCAGGTGTCACGTTTGCGCCAAGCAGGGAGATGATTTCACCGCTCCGCGACAGCAGAGATTCCATCGACATCGAGCCCATGCTGAAGGTGGCGGCGGATATATTCAGCCAACGAAAATTTTCGACGTAGGGCAGGAAACGGTCGATGCTGCGCTCGATAAGGGCCGGGCCCTCCGTTGCCAGTTGCGAGACCGGATCGATCAGCGAATTCACCACGAAGAAGATGACGGCGGCAACTAGGCTCGACAGGATGATGGCGACGCCTGCGCCGGGAATGCCGTAGGAGGCCAGTTTTTCGGCCGAGATGCCGAGGATCATGCCAACGACAACAGCCATGACGACGGGCATGAGGATCATCGACAATTCATGGATGACCGCCATGGACATGATCAGGAAAATGCCGATGACCGACCAGGCAACAAAGACGTCGAGCGCCTCGCGGCCCAGCGGCTGCTGGCTGCGCGCATCGTCCCGTTGCGACACCGATGCGGGTGTCGCGAGAGGATCAGCGTGGTCTGCGATCAAGGTCGCAGGGCCGGCGTGATCCGGTTTGGCATTCTCATTCATCGGACTATCCCCCAATAAGGCGATTAACGTCCGAGAAATCCGGCGGTTCCGGGGCTGCGCAAATTTCAGCGGCCCCGCTGTCTAGCCTTATGCAGATAGCTTTAGGCCGATGCCCCAGGGGTCTTTCACGACGATCCCGTCGCTTTGCCTTTCCGTGGCAATTTCAAGTCGGTCGAGCGCGGAAATTGCCTTTTCGAGCGCGGCCGGTTCGTTGAATTTCAGCGAGTAGCCGGAAAGGCCGGTCATGTTGTCCTTGCGGGCCACGGCACCGCGGCTGTTCCAGATATTGGCGGCAACGTGGTGGTGGTAGGCGCCCGACCCGAAGAAACTCGCGCCCGGATAACGCGCCATGATCTTCAGCCCCAGCACATCCTGATAAAATTCATCCGCCTGCGGAATATTGCCGACCTGCAGATGGATGTGGCCGATGGCGGTTCCATCCGCAGCACCCGTGAAGGCCGTCTTCGGCGCGCTGTCGTAAAGTGCCTGAAGGTTGAGGCCGAGTGTCGCCATCTCGACGGTGCCGTCGGGCTGGTAGGTCCATTCGTCAGGGGACCGATCGCGATAGACCTCGATGCCGTTGCCTTCGGGGTCGGCGAGATAGATCGCCTCGCTGACCAGATGATCGGAGGCGCCCTGGAGCTGGATATTGTTATGGGCGGCATGCGCCAGCCAGTGGGCGAGATCACTCCGGCTCGGCATCAGGAAGGCGGTGTGGAACAGCCCGGCAGCGTTGCGCGGCGCGCGTTCCGCCGAGGTGGAGGTGGAGAGGGTGAGCAGCGGCTGCCCGCCGACACCAAGCACTTCGCCGCTCGCATTCTTTTCCAGAACCGAGAGTCCGATGATCTTCTGGTAGAAGTCGGAAACACGCGGCAGATCGTGAACGACGAGGTGCGCCTGACCGACATAAGCTGGTCGCGTCAGGGCGAATTGTTTGATTTCACTCATCTTGATCTCCATATTGAATCCGACGCCCCGTGTGGGCGGATCGGTCGCCGAAGGATCGGCCGACGCCGCTTTGCGGCGTTTGTCGAAGGTGAATATGGGCTGCTTTCGTCGTTCAGAAAAGATCGCCTGCCGACGATTGACTGTCCACTATTTGTTGACAATGAAGCTCGTCGGCCTCTTGCGGCTTTGACTTCGATCAAGGCAAAGGCCGCGCTGGCGGGGAATGATAAGCGAGACGGAAATAACGGATCAAGCCACAGGAGACAGCCATGTACAAGAAGATCATCGTACCGGTAGACCTCAGCGCCACCGACAAGGGAGAAAAAATCCTCGAAAAGGCCAAGGCGTTGCTGGACCCGGACGGCGAGATCGTTCTCATCAATGTTGTCGAGGAACTGCCGGGTTACATGGCAATCGATCTGCCTGTGGACCTCATCGAAAATGCCATCAAGGACGCCAAGGCGAAACTCGCCGACCTCAAGGCTAGAAGCGGTTTCAAGGGTAGCCATGAAATCAGAAGCGGTGCGCCCGCGCGCGAAATCATCGCCGCTGCCGAGGAGCACAAGGCTGACCTGATCATCATCGCCTCGCACACGCCTGATTTTACCAACTACTTCATCGGTGCAACTGCCGACCGCGTGGTGCGTCACGCCAAATGCTCGGTGCTGGTGGATCGATAGGCCTGACGTTTCAGGGGGGCGGGCAGGGTTACAGCCCCCAGGCATTTCCAGGAAAAGTAAAATCCGGTTTTCCGTCCGGAAATGCGAAAAGCGAGAAGATGGGCTGGAGGAAAGTTCATGAATGTCGACAGTTACGAGAAAATCCTGCGGGATCGTCAGCGCGAGCTTTACCGCCGCCTGCATAAGATCGAGGCCGACTTCGAAGAGCCGCGCAATCCCGACGATGACGATCGCGCAACCGAACGCAGCAATGACGAGGTGCTGGACGAGATGGGACAAGCGGGTCAGGACGAGCTGCGCGCCATCGACGCTGCCCTAGACCGCATCGCGAACGGCACCTTCGGCATCTGTGTCAAATGCGGCAAGCGGATTTCGGAGGATCGGCTAAAGGCTGTGCCTTATACGCCGTTCTGCCGGGAATGCGCGGCGGCTTTGTGAGGGGTGAACGACCTTTCCTCCGTCATGCCGGACCTGATCCGGCATCCAGCCGACGCGCGTCTGCGCGGCGAGAGAGTTCTTCCAGCCCGAGGACTTGGGCTGGCTGGATACCGGCTCAGGGCCGGTATGACGGTGTGTAGGTACGACAACCTGAAAAACTCATCCTTATCGCCAGGGAACGTCGCCTGCCCCCAACCTCTCCTTTCGCAACAGCCTCGAACGCAATTTGATCGGCGTTAACCGCCCGCTGTCTTGTTCCTGTCTAATATTGCCGTCATGCTTCCCTCAAAGCACGCGGACAGGAATGAGAAATGAGCGAGATGTGGCGGTTTGGGCGCCAGTATGATTTTCACGAGATTGTCGCCGATGGCATCGTCCATGGGGTTGGCATCGTCTTTGCGCTTATCGGCGCGACCGCGCTGATCTTCTACGCGATGACATGGGGCAGCATCAGTGCGATTGCCGCCGCGTGGATTTATGGTCTCGGTCTCGTTGCCTGCCTCTCCGTGTCCTTCACCTACAATATCTGGCCTCACTCCAACGTAAAATGGTTCCTGCGCCGCCTCGACCATTCGGCCATCTTCATCCTCATCGCGGCAACCTATACGCCGTTTTTGATGCGCGGCATTCACGATCCCCTGATTGCAGTCATGCTGGGGCTGATCTGGCTTGCCGCCATCTGCGGCATCCTGCTCAAATGCGTGTTTCCCGGCCGCTATGACCGTGTCGCGATTGGCCTTTATCTCGCCATGGGCTGGAGCGGCGTCATGGTTGTCGGCCCTCTGTCGTCGCATCTCGCCCCGCTCACGCTGTGGCTGATCGTCGCCGGCGGCGTTATCTATTCGCTCGGTGTCATCTTCCATGTGTGGGAGAAGCTGCGTTTCCAGAACGCCATCTGGCACGCCTTCGTGGTCGCGGCCGCTGCGGTTCATTATGTTGCTGTCGTCACCGCCTTCAGCCTCGTTCCGCTCGCATCCTGACGCGGCGCACTGGACATCGCTCCGTTTCATCGCTTAAGGCTCGTCGCAGGAGCTGCCGCCTTTCCGCGTCCGCTCGTTCAGAACGATGAGGCAAAGCACTATGACCGTGGAACTGCGCGATGCGACCGTTGATGACCTCTGCGGGATCATGGAGATTTACAACGACGCCGTGGTGAATACGACGGCGATCTGGAACGAGGTCGTGGTCGATCTGGACAACCGAAAGGAATGGTTTTCCGCCCGCAGATCACGCGGATTTCCCGTCATCGTCGCCATTCTCGAGGGCAAGGTTGCCGGCTATGCTTCCTATGGCGACTGGCGCGCCTTTGACGGTTATCGCCACACCCGCGAACATTCGGTCTATGTGCATAAGGATGCGCGTGGCCATGGCATTGGCAAGCGGCTGATGCGGGCGTTGATTGATCATGCCGCCGGTAACGACGTGCATGTGCTGATCGCCGCCATCGAGGCGGAAAACACCGCCTCGATCCGCCTGCATGAAAGTCTGGGCTTCACCGTTGCGGGCCGGTTTTCAGAGGTGGGCACCAAGTTTGGCCGCTGGCTGGATCTGACGTGCATGGAACTGAAGCTGGGGTGAAAGCCATCTGTGGAACCGGCGATGGCCGCTTGTTTCTGCTCCCCACCGGGGAGAAGAAACTCGCGGCACGGTGTTGCCACTCAAACCGGCTCGAACACCATCGAATGGCCGTTGATGCAATAACGCAGACCTGTGGGCGGCGGGCCATCGGGGAAGACGTGACCGAGGTGGCCGCCGCAATTGGCGCAGCGGATTTCCGTGCGCACCATGCCATGGCTCGCATCGCGGTGTTCGGTCACGGCACCCGGCTTCACCGGCTCGAAATAGCTCGGCCAGCCGCAACCGGCGTCGAATTTCGTGTCGGAGAGGAAAAGCGGCTCGTCGCATGCGGCGCAGCGATAGAGGCCCTTCTGGAATGTATCCCAATAGGGACCGGTGAAGGCGCGCTCCGTGCCGTGTTCGCGCAGGATGCGATATTGTTCCGGCGTCAGCTGCTCACGCCATTCGGCATCGGTCTTGTTCACTTTGGGGGATGTCAGATCGCTCATGGAATGATCCTTTCTGTTCCCGCCTCAAATAATCATCGCTGAGGCGGATTGAAAGGGGAGGCGGGTTATAACGCTTTCGTTATGAAGCGGACGGACCGATTTCGGTTGAGATGCCCGTATCTATGCCTTAACTGAAAAACGAATTTAAGAAGACTGCCGCTTGAGTGGCGCGGGGATGGGGGACATCCCGGGAGATGTGAATGACACCAGATGTCACGCCGCTGACATTCCTGTCGCTGTTTTTGCCGTTCCTGGCAGCGCTTGCCGCGCCTGCACTGGTGAAACGGTTCGGTCATAACGCGGCCTGGATCGTCGCCATCGCGCCGGCTTTGGCGTTCCTCCATTTTGCGCGGATGCTGCCGGAGGTCGCAGCTGGTGGCGTGGTGACGGGCGGTTACGCCTGGGTGCCTAGTTTCAATCTCAGCTTCTCCTGGTTCATCGACGGCCTGTCGCTCACCTTTGCATTGCTGATCACGGGCATCGGCATGCTGGTCGTCCTTTTTGCGGGCGGTTACATGAAAGGCCACCCGCAGCAGGGCCGGTTCCTGTCCTTCCTGCTGCTCTTCATGGGGGCAATGCTCGGCGTCGTCGTCTCAGACAGCCTGCTGATGCTCTTCGTTTTCTGGGAGCTCACCTCCATCACATCCTTCCTGCTGATCGGTTTCGATCATGAGCGGGCCGCCTCGCGCCGCGCCGCGCTACAGGCGCTGGTGGTGACCGGCGGCGGTGGTCTGCTGCTGCTTGCCGGGCTGATCTTCATCTGGGATATCAGCGGTATCACGCAATTGTCGATGCTGGTACGCGGCGGCGATGTGCTGCGCGACAGCCCGTTTTATCTGGCGGCTCTGCTTCTGGTTCTCGGCGGCGCCTTTACCAAATCCGCGCAGTTTCCCTTCCATTTCTGGCTGCCCAACGCCATGGAAGCGCCAACGCCTGTCTCGGCCTATCTGCATTCGGCGACCATGGTGAAGGCCGGCGTTTATCTGCTGATGCGCCTCAACCCGGTTCTCGGCGATACGGCCGCCTGGCAGATCCTGCTGCCGTTTTTCGGCGGGCTGACGATGCTCACAGGCGCGCTGCTCGCCGTGCGCCAGACAGACCTGAAGCTGATGCTTGCCTATACCACGGTGTCGTCGCTCGGCCTCCTGGTCATGCTCACGGGCTTCGGGTCTGCTCACGCCATAGAGGCGGCGGTGCTTTATCTTGTCGCGCATTCCCTGTTCAAGGGCGCGCTGTTCATGGTCGCCGGCATTATCGATCACGAGACCGGCACGCGTGACGTGACGAAGCTCGGTGGCCTGCGAAAAGCCATGCCGATCACCTTTGCGGCAGCGCTGGCGGCGGCGATTTCCATGGCTGGCCTGCCCCCTTTCTTCGGCTTCCTCGCCAAGGAGGAGATTTATGACGCGCTGGCGCATGCCAATCCGCGCGCCGTGCTGTTTACCGGGATTGCTCTCATCGGCAACGCGCTGATGTTCGCCGTCGCCTTTGCCGTCGCGCTGAAACCCTTCCTTAGCAAGCCGGTCAAAACCCCGAAACACGCCCATGAAGGCCCGGTTCTGCTGTGGCTCGGCCCGGCGCTCCTGGCGCTGAAGGGGCTGACGATCGCGCTGTTTTCCGCCGTTGCGCATTTTTACATCTCCACCCCCATGGCGAGCGCCATTGCGGGCGAGGCGCGGCCGGTGGAAATCTCGCTGATCCCGCATATCGGCGTGCCGCTTGGCCTGTCGCTGCTGACCATCGCGCTCGGTATCGTCTTTTATAACAAGCTTTCCACCCTGCGCAGCCTGATGGACCGCAGCTTCAAGGCATTGGGGGCGGGGCCGGACAGAGGCTTTGACGTCTTCATCGAAATGCTGGTGCGGATGTCCTTCCACGTCACGCGGCTCATCCAGCCGGGCAGGCTAGAATTTTACGTCACCGCCACCTTCGCCGTCATCGCTGCCGTGCTGCTGGTGCCGCTGTTCCTTTATGACGAACTACCGTCCATGCCAGCCTGGCCCGGTGATATGCAAATCCATGAGCTGACATTCATCGCCATTGCGGTGGCCGGTCTCGTTGCGGTGCTGACGGCGTCGAGCCGGCTCACGGCCATCATCGCGCTCGGCATCCAGGGCTTTGCGGTCGCCGTCATCTTCCTGCTGTTCGGCGCGCCTGATCTGTCATTCACGCAGTTCATGGTCGAGACGTTGTCGGTGGTCATCCTCACGCTGGTGATGACGCGGCTTCGCCTGTCACCGTCAGACCACCGCGGCCTTGGCCAGAAGCTGCTCGATAGCACCATCGCCATTGCCTGCGGAATAGGCTTTGCCCTGTTCCTGATGCGGGCGACGCAGGCGAGCTTCGACAACCGCCTGACGGACTTCTACAACACCTATTCCAAGGTCATCGCCCACGGGGCGAATGTCGTCAACGTCATCATCGTCGACTTCCGCGGCACGGATACGCTCGGTGAAATCGCGGTCGTGATGATAACCGGCCTCGCCATCCTTGCGCTCATCCGCATTCGGCCGACCGCCGCTATCAAAGGTCCCGCGAAATCGGCGAAGAAAAAGGGAGCACGCGCATGAATACGCTTATCCTGCGCACCATCGCCCCCGTGGTTACAAGTCTGATGGTGCTTTTTTCCATCTTTGTGCTGCTGCGCGGCCACAACGAGCCCGGCGGCGGCTTTATCGGCGGTTTGATCGCTGTGTCGGCACTGGCGATTTATGGTATCGCTTACGGCGTTTCGGCGGTTCGCCGGGCGATTGTGTTTCATCCGCTGGCCATTGCCGGGGCAGGGCTGCTGGCTTCGATGCTTTCGGGCCTGGTGTCGATGGCGGCTGGCGTTCCCTTCATGACAGGGCTCTGGATCTATCCGAACCTGTTGGGGGTGGAGATTCCTCTCTCCACCGTCATGTCCTTCGATATTGGCGTCTATCTTGTCGTGGTCGGCGCCATCACATCCATTGCGCTCGCGCTGGAAGAAAGGGATAGCGACTGATGGAAGCGGTCTTCTCGATTCTCGTCGGCATCTTCTTTTCGGTGGCGATCTATCTCATGCTGTCGCGTCACAGCATCCGTGTGCTGCTCGGAATCGCCATTCTCGGCAATGCGGTGAACCTGCTGCTGTTCACCGCAGGCCGGTTGACGCGCGAGGTGCCGCCGATCATTCCACCGGGCCTGGACACGCTGCCCGCAGGTGCGGCCAATCCGCTGCCGCAGGCGCTTATCCTCACGGCCATCGTGATTTCCTTTTCCTTCTTCTGTTTTCTCCTGGTGCTGACCTGGCGTGCGTTTCAGGAACTGCAGACCGACGACACGGACGAAATGCGCACCGCAGAACCGGCAGGCGAGCCCCTGCCGCCGCTCGGTTATTGAGCGGCGAGGCTGAGACACCATGGCATCCTCCACCACATCGGCAGTTACCGATCTCTCCGCAGCGCTCGTCACGGCACCCGTGCCGCTCGCAGACTGGCTGATCATCCTTCCCATCGCGCTTTGCATCGGTGCGGGCGCGGTGTTGATGATGATGCGCCACGCGATCCGCCATCACGCCACGGTTGCCATCGCGGCGCTCATCCTGCTGGTCGTGCTCGATGCCGCGCTCTTGTGGAAGGTCGCGACTGGAGGCCCCTTTACCATGGTCATGGGTCGGTGGCTGCCACCCTTCGGCATTGCCTTTACCGCTGATCTCACGGGCGCACTTTTGTCGCTTGCCGCCGCCATCGTGGCGCTCGCAGGGGCGATCCATGCCGGTGCGGATATCGACGCCAGCGGCCGGCGCTATGGCTTTTATCCCTTCCTGATGCTTTTGATGGCCGGCGTGACAGGCGCTTTCCTGACCGGCGACATCTTCAACCTCTATGTCTGGTTCGAGGTGCTGCTGATCTCGTCCTTCGGCCTCATCGTGCTCGGTTCGACCCGCGAGCAGATCGACGGCGCGCTGAAATACGCCATTCTGAACCTTATCGGCACCACCTTGTTCCTGATCACGGTCGGTTATCTCTATGCCATCTTCGGCACGCTCAACATGGCCGATATCGCCCAGAAAGCGACACAGCTGCGTGGCGCCGCGCCGCTGATGACGCTTGCGAGCCTCTTCGCGCTCGCCTTTGCCATGAAAGCGGCCGCCTTCCCGGTGAATTTCTGGTTGCCGGCCTCTTACCACACGCCGCGGATCGTCGTTTCCGCGCTTTTCGGCGGCCTGCTCACCAAGGTCGGTATCTATGCCCTGCTGCGCGTCATGGTCATGCTGTTTCCGGTCGAGCGGGAAGACCTCAGCATCGTCATCGCCATCTCCGCCGCACTTACCATGGTGCTCGGCGCGATGGGCGCGCTTGCCCAGAACGATATCCGCCGCATGCTCGGCTATATCGTCATCTCGGGCATCGGCTACATGATGGCCGGCATTGCTATCGGCACGCCATCAGGCGTGTCAGGCGCGATCTTCTACGCGCTGCATTCCATGGTGCTGATGACGGCGCTTTATCTTGCCGCCGGCCACGCCGCCCGGCTTGGCGGCAGCTTTACCCTGACCAATCTCGGCGGCCTCTACCGGCAAGCCCCCTGGTTTTCGGCCTTGGTGCTGGCCCTGTTCTTTGCCGGCTCCGGCCTGCCGCCCTTTACCGGCTTCTGGCCGAAGGCCATCCTGGTCAAGTCCGCCATCGACATCGGCGCATGGTGGCTCGCCGCCGCCATCCTTGTGTCCGGCTTCATCGCGACAATCGCCTTCGGGCGGGTCTTCCTGCTGTGTTTCTGGCGTCCGGCTCCGGCCATTGCCGGCAAGACCTCCAGCCAGCCGCCGGCAGCATCGTCACCGGCCCCTTCTGTCGCGCCGCTGGTGGGGCTAACGCTGCTTGTGATCATCTTCGGGCTGTTCCCGGAAAGCCTGCTGAATCTCAGCCAGCAGGCGGCCGCAGGCCTCGGTAACCCACAGGCCTATATCCAGTCGGTCTTTTCAGAAGGAGGCAGACCATGAGCCTCTATGTCTCGCTGATGGTGATGTTTGTCGGCGTATGGCTTGCGGTCACCGGCAGCTTCACGCTCGCAAACGCAGCCTTTGCCGTCATCGTTTCGGCCCTGGCGCTTGGCCTCATCCGGCACCAGCTCCCGACGGGGCGTCGCCGGCCGCCGAGGGTGTGGCGGATCTTGTCGCTGACGCTGCTATTCTTCAAGGAACTGGCGCTTTCGGCCTGGAAGGTCGCGGTGCTCGTCACCCGTCCGAAACTTGACGTGCAGCCCGGAATCTTCGCCTATCCGCTGACGGTGCAGACGGATTTCGAAATCACGCTGCTGGCCAATCTTATCACACTCACGCCAGGCACGCTCTCCGTCGACGTTTCGCCAGACAGAAAGACGCTTTACGTGCACGCGATCGACTGCAGCGATATCGAAGCGACGAGAAAAGATATTCGCGACGGTTTTGAAAGAAAGATCATGGAGGCGTTCCAGTCATGACGCCGGAACAGCTGGTTTCATTTTCAACTATACTCGCATCGATTGTTCTCTCGGTTGCCTTTTTGCTGACGGTCTACCGTGTCGTCGTCGGCCCGACCTTGCCGGATCGCATCGTTGCGCTCGACATGCTGGTGGGTATCGCCATCGGGTTCATCGCCGTCATCGCCATCCGGACCGGTTTTAACCTCTACGTGGATATTGCCATTGCGCTTGGGCTGGTCGGCTTTCTGGCAACGGTCGCCTTTGCCCGCTTCGTGCTGTCACGCGGGCCGGACGGGCCGCGGCGGCCGAAGGCGGTTCTTGACGGTGAGAGGGCATCCGAAGCTCTTGAGAAGACGATGGAATCAGGTTCCGGCGCAAAAAAAGGAAAGGGCAGACGATGATGGCTTGGATCGTGGCTGGGCTCGTTGTGGCGCTGACGATCGCGGGCGCCATCTTCTCGCTGATTGCGGCCATCGGGCTCAATCGCCTGCCGGATGTCTATACGCGCATGCATGCGGCCTCCAAGGCGGGAACGGTCGGGTCGGGCCTGCTGCTTCTGGCCGTCGGCATCCATTCCATGGAAATATCGACATTGGCGCGGGCGCTCGCGGGCTTCTTTTTCTTCATTCTGACGGCCCCGGTTTCGGCCCACCTTCTCGCAATGGCTGCTCACAAGGCAGGTTATCCGCTCGCAGTAAAATCTGTAGTTGATGACCTCAAGCAGATTTGAAGTTGAAATCCCCCTAAATAAATGGGGGTGCGCATTTTGGATTAATACTTGTGATAGTATTTTATAACCCGTGATTTTTTGTATTGAGATTAGACTGTTTTGAACTGAAAAATTCATAATAGGAATTTGACTTTTGCTGTTTTGCTGGTATCCAAATTAAGTGTAAAGTTGCTTATCGCGATTTGCATTTTGCCTCGTCATGAACGGCATAGGTATTTTATTAATGCCTAATCTATGGATATCAGGTCCATTGCTGCCCATGTCGCGGGCCATAAGTTGAATCTCGGTTCAATTCGTTTCCGGTTTCGCTCGAAATCTAGGGGTAGGTTTCATGTTGGTATCAACAGGGCGAGGGTGGGGCGCCGGGTAACTTCACATCGCTCGATGCAGCGCTTGCGCGCTTCAGGGGATAAATAAACAGGAGATACTTAAATGACGGAAACTGCATACGGTAACGCCCAGGATCTGCTGGTCGAACTGACGGCGGATATTGTGGCTGCCTATGTTAGCAACCACGTCGTTCCGGTAACTGAGCTTCCCGGCCTTATTTCGGATGTTCACACGGCACTCAGCGGAACATCGGCACCGGCATCGGTGGCGGTCAATGTCGAAAAGCAGAAGCCAGCCGTCTCTGTTCGCAAATCGGTTCAGGACGATCACATCGTCTGTCTGGAATGCGGCGGCTCGTTCAAGTCACTCAAGCGCCATCTGACGACGCATCACAGCATGACGCCGGAAGAATATCGCGAAAAATGGGATCTGGCGACCGACTATCCGATGGTTGCGCCCGCTTACGCGGAAGCCCGCTCGCGGCTCGCCAAGGAAATGGGTCTCGGCCAGCGCCGCAAGGCCAGCCGTTGATTTTACTTCGGGGTCGGCGAGGCTGGTTTTATCCTCGCCGCGGAGTTGGTGGGTAGAAGGCTACCCCCAGCCCGCTGCCGCCACCTTCTCCCCGCGGGGAGAGGGCGGCAAGGCGGATTTGCCCGCTCCAGATGTTTCGTTGGGAGACTTCGTACCATCTTATGGATAGTCAGCCGGTCGTCAGACCGGCTTTTTTGTTGGCGCGCACGAATTTTTAGAGGAAAAAAATCCTTATTTTCTGCCATCAATCTTTCGAAAATTCAGGTGTTTCAACGGCATAATCTTTCGATTAAAATTTGCACTTCCCCGTACTTGTTCGCAGGTGTATGAATTAATTCCTATTCGTAGAGGAGTTGCATATGCCGTCGGATTCTCTAGTTCTGTCTGCCGCCGCGCGGCCTTGCCGGCGGCTTGGTCACCCGTCTTTCCATCCCCGGCCACCGGCGGTCGGCAGGGAGGAGGTTACCCGTCTTTGCCGTCTGGTACGGCAACTCACCGTCGAGATGGTGCAACTGACGGGCGACCGGACCCTGCCGCGCCGTGACATGAGACGCATGGATTGTCACATCCGCCAGATCGCCATGTATGTCTGCCATGTGCAGCTCGGCATCGCGATGTCCGATATCGGGCCCTGCTTCGGCCGGGACCGGACGACGGTCGGTCATGCCTGCCAGGTGGTCGAGGACCGCCGTGACGAGCCGGCATTCGATGCCTTCGTCGCTACGCTTGAGCGGCTTGCCGCCGGCATTCTCAATGTGTTGAGGGGTGTGCGGGATGAGTGAGCAAAAGCGCATTCACGCGTCGTCTCCCAATCCCCAGGTGCTGCGGCTGCTGCGTTCAGTCGCGGCCGGGCCGGCCGAGCTCCTGGAAGAGGGCGGCGAGATCATCCTGCACCCGGCGCGGGGAGGGCAGGTCAGGGTGCGGTTTGCAGCGGAGGTGGTCCGGCTTGCGGTGTCTTCCGGGCTGGTCGAGCAGCGCGGGAGCACGCTATACGCGGCGCCGCCGCTGACCTCTTATCTGAAGCGGGCGATTGCGAAAGACCGAGACGAGATATTCCAGGAACAGCATCGGGACATGCAGACCGTTGTCGTGGAGGTTGACGATGCGAGACAGAGCGCGCGCCGTAATCTCAACAGCTCGCCGCTCAGCAGCCTTGCCAGGCTGAAAGAGCGGTGCGGCGGCGCCTTTTTTTTCCCGGCGGAGGCGCTGGAGGCCGGCGAGCGACTTGCCGGCGATTTCCACCGGGGGCACCTGAACCCGAAGGTGACGGCGACGTGGGAGCCGAGGGTTGCCAGCCGCACGAAAGGTGAGGCGGGAGGCATCCTCGATATTACCGATACGGCGATGGCGGCGAGGGATCGCTTTTCCCGCGCGGCGGATGCGATGGGACCGGAACTGGCGGGCGTCGCCATCGATGTCTGCTGTTTCGAAAAGGGCCTCGAGACGGTGGAACGGGAGCGGCAGTGGCCGGCCCGCTCGGCAAAATTGCTGTTGCGGGCAGCACTTCTGGCGCTTGCCCGCCATTACGCGCCACCCGAGCGTAAAACACGCAGCGGGAGCCACCATTGGGGCGACACGGATTATCGCCCGTCGATAACGCGATGAAGCTCAGGCGGCGAGCAGGCGAGCTTCCTCGCGAATACGCTTGATCATGGAGCGAAGGCCATTGGCGCGCTGCGCGGAGAGATGCTCCACAAGTCCGATCTTGTCGAAGACCTCAATGGCATCGAGATTGACGATCTCGGAGGCTTTTTTGCCGGAATAGACGGCGAGCACGATGGCGACGAGTCCGCGCACGATATGTGCATCCGAATCGCCCTCGAAGGTCATAAGAGGATCCTCCGCGCCGTCACTGTGGCTGACGAGCCAGACCTGGCTTGCACAGCCCTGCACCTTGTTTTCAGCGGTGCGCTTGTCCTCGGGCAGATCGGGGAGCGCCTTTCCGAGTTCGATGACATAACGATAGCGGTCCTCCCAGTCATCGAGGAAAGCGAAGTCGTCGAGGATCGTTTCAAGAGAGGCCATGGGCACGCCGTATCATCCGTTTTTCAATGTCTTGCCCAGCATATAGGCGAAGTGTCCGCGATTTTGAACCATGAGCGAAAAAAAGCCCACGGAAAACAGGTTTCCGTGGGCAAGTCAGGCAGGCAGTGGACGGACGGATATCTCCGTCTGCCAAAAGGGAGGGGCAGAAAGGCTCAGGGCCGCAATATCAGGGAGCAGGGCGCTTCTGCGGCAGGGGAATGACGGTGCCGGTCTTCAGCGGATCGGGCTTGCCGGGGAATTCGACACTGACGACGGGTGCTGCTGCCAGCGTCTCGGCTTCCGCAGCAACGTCAGCGACGTCAGCAGGTTTGTCACCGGAGGCGAGCTGCTTGTCCAGCAGCTCATAGGCAACCTTGGCGCCTTCCTTGGCGCGCTCGCCGAGCGCGTGGAAGGTTTCGGCGCCCTTGACGCAGACGTCGGGCTTTTCAATGCAGATGGCGCTGACATAACGATAGGCTTCACCGGCGGCCGACACGGCGCTGGGAAGATCAAATGCCGAAGGTTCCTTGGTTGGGTCGTTGTAGCTGCCGAAATAGGACAGCGCCACCAGCACCAGCGAAAACCAGAATGTTCCTTTGATCAGAAACCACATTGTCAGACACCCTGCCAGATGATCTTTGTTTTCTAAAGCCCCGCCCGGTTCCGGGTCATTGGCCTTTGTCCCGTTTTTCGGGCTTGTGAAGACGCTACAGCCGACCGGCGAACAGCCGATTGCAAAAAGCGGCGCAATTTAATTCAAATTCTATCTATTCTCCGCACCCCGGGACACCTGCAACGAATTCACTCGCATTTTAACGGTCCATGTTAAGCATAATTGCGACAGAGGCCGGGCGTTCCCGGGCAAAGCTGGCGCCTGCCCTGCCACAAAAGTTAACATGATGGCAAAAATGAAGCGAAATCCGTTGCTTACCCGTCATTAACCATGATTGGCAAAGCCTCGAATAAATGCTCCGTATTGGGACTGCGGCGCCTTTGAGGGTGCTTTGAGGTCATTCTTTTTATCCATTCCTTAAGCCGCCGCCTTCTATTGTCGGAGCCATTGGAACCGCCTTTTGGATTCGGGTTTGGTATTGCGTAATATGAGAGAAAAAGCGGTCGCACTGGTTGACCATGCAGCGGGCAGGTGGCTTGCGCGTATGGAAGAGGACGCCGAAAGGCGGACTGAGACCGTTGCGCGCCTGCGCTGGCTGATTGCCTTCAGCGCCGTCGGCCTTCTGGTTGTACCAGCCCTTTTCAGCCTGATCGTCAGCCCCGCCATCGCACTGCCGATTGGCGCCGCTCTGGTGCTGGCCCTATTTTTGGCCGCTGCTGCAGTGCTCATTGCCTTTTCCCACCAGTCGCGCGGTGCATCCGCCAATGCGACCGCGTCGGCGAACGAGGATCTGATTGCAGCCTCGCAGGTGCCGGGGCTGATGCTGGTCATCGGGGAGACCGGCTTTGTCGAACACGTTTCCGGCCGCGATGTCTCAACCTTCCCGGCCGATCTTCAGGCCAGCAAGGGCCATATCCTCGTCGAATATGTCTATGTCTCCGACCGTATCGACCTGATGCAGGCTTTCGACGCGCTGAGGCAGGGCGAAGACACGGCAACGGCCGAACTCCGCTTCGAGACCGGTGCGAAATCGCGCCAGGCGCAGTTCATGCACGCACGGATCGAGATGACGGCCATTCGCGGCGCGACCGGACGCCTGCGCCGTATCGTCGCCCAGCTGACCGATATCACCGAGATGGAGCGCCTGCGCCGCGATGTCGCCCGCAAGGCGGCCGAGGCGGAATCCGCCAACGACGCCAAGTCGCGTTTCCTCGCCGCCGTCAGCCATGAGCTGCGCACACCGCTCAACGCCGTCCTCGGTTTCTCCGACATCCTCGCCGGCGAATATTTCGGCCGGCTGGAAAACGACCGCCAGCGGGAATATGTCGGCCTCATCCGCCAGTCGGGCGCGCATCTTCTCTCCGTCGTCAACACCATGCTCGACATGAGCAAACTGGAAGCCGGCCGCTACGAGCTGATGATGGAAAGCTTCCCGATTGCCGAAGCGATCTCCTCCTGCGAAGCCATGCTGGGCCTCCAGGCCAAGGAAAAGGGCCTGACGCTGACGAGCCGCATCCAGCGCGGCATTGGTGAAATCGCCGCCGATCAGCGCGCCATCCGGCAGGTTCTCATCAATCTCGCCGGCAATGCCATAAAATTTACCGATGCGGGTGGTGTTGTGTCGATCGACGCCGCGCGTGAGGGCGCGATGCTGAAGCTGACGGTGAGCGACACCGGTATCGGCATTGCCGAAGACAAGATCGAGCTCCTGGGCCAGCCTTTCATGCAGGTTCAGAATGAATATACCCGTCGCTATGAGGGCACGGGTCTGGGATTGTCCCTGGTCAAGGGGCTTGTGGCTCTGCATGGCGGCACGTTCGCCATCGCCAGCAAGCCCGGCGAGGGGACGGTCGTAACGATCACCCTGCCTGCCGACGGTTCCGGCATGGCGGGCGGCGGTGAAAGCGCTGAAGCCGAAAGCATGGTGGAGTTTCCGCCCCGCATCCGGCAGCTCGGCGAGATGGCCGCAAAAATGAGAAAGGACGGTGACGATGGCCCCGCGAAAGCGAAAATCGCCTAAGAAAACAGCGGCCCAGCTTGGTGTCGGCATTGTTTCCTTGGTGGTTTCGGCCATCGGGCGCGAAATCCTGCGCCATCCGAAACTGGTCGGCGGCTGCGGTGCCTTTGCGGTCGTTTTCGGCTTTGTCGCCGCCAATGCGCTGTGGTATCAGCCGGGCGTCCATCCGACGCCATTCCTTCGCACGCGCGACGCTGAGAACCCGAACGGCATCGCCGGTTATCGCCCGGCCGAACCGCTCGGCACCCACGGCAATGTCACCACTTTCCGCATTGAGCGGCCAGCGGAGCCCGAGACGGCACCCCAACAGACCGCTGCAACGGCCCCGGCGCAACCTGCCGCCGATGCTGCAAAACCGCAGCAGATCGTCGCCGATATCCAGGGCGAACTGAAAAAGCGCGGGCTTTACGAGGGCGAGGCAGACGGTCGAATGGGCCCAAAGACGGCCGCCGCCATTATGTTTTTCGAAGAAACGCTCGGTATGGAACAAACCGGCGAACCGACGACTCGAGTGCTGGCGGCGCTCAGGATCGACGGTGCAACGGTTGCCGCAATCCCGAAGGACCGCCCGGCCGATACCAGCGGCGGCGTCGAAATCGACCCCGTCGCCGCTGCCATCCGCAAGGCGGAAGCGCCGCATCCAAAGGCGGAGCCGATTTCCCTCAGCAGCGCGTCCAAGCCTGCAAGCCGTGATCTCATCGCAAAGATCCAGCAGGGCCTGATCAATATCGCCTATGCCGATGTGAAGGTGGACGGCGTGGCCGGCCAGCAGACCCGCAATGCCATCAGGGCGTTTGAGAAGCATTACCGTCTGCCGGAAACCGGTGAGCCGAGCGAGGCCGTGCTGAAGAAGCTGAAGTCGATCGGGGCGCTTTAGAGATATAGCAGCGGTCACGGCATATTTCTTCTCCCCGCCGGGGAGAAGGTGGCCCGAAGGGCCGGATGAGGGGGCAAGCTCTCCGAATCTTGCTGGCCGGGCCCCCTCATCCCGCTGCCGCGGACTTCTCCCCGGCGGGGAGAAGAAACAAGCGGCGCGCTCTGCGCCTATCACCTGTTCGAAAGCAAACCCATGCGCCTCAAATCTGAAATGTTCGTCTCAGCCCTCATCCGCCGCGTCTTCACGGCCGGTGGATTTGCGGCTGTCGAAAAGAAGGGCGCGGAGGAGGCGGGCGCTATTTTCGTTCGCCAGCGGCTGCGCGATGGCCGCGAGAACCTCTATGGCCCCGCACCGCAGAGTTTCGCCGATGACGAGGAAATCCGTGCCGAGCGGCGTTTCGAAACGCGTCTTTCCGGCGTGGACGCCGACGAAAGCGCTGCCCTGCTGGAAAAGGAGCGTCGCTTCGACAGCGATCTGTGGGTTGTCGAAATAGAGACCGACGAGATCGGTACGCTGTTGACGCTGGTGGATCAGCCCAGGTCTTAGAGGCAGACCACGGCCCCGCTTCTGCGGCCACGAAGCCTGCCGTGGCCCGCGACGCAGGGCAGGCGCATTATCCCCCTGTGCCGGTCTTCTGCGCCGCGGGCGCGTCGGCTTTACGCTCGCGTCCATGCGTATAGCTGTCTGCCCGGCGCCAGCTTTCCAGCCGCTCTTCGCTTTCAATGATGTTCAGGCGGTCGAGCAGCGCTTCGGCACGGCTCAGGTCGCCTTCGGCGGCGGAGAGATGCGGATAGAAGCATTGCAGCACGAAGGCCGCCTCGGAAAACTCCATGCCGAGCCCAGTCAGCGTCGTTGCGAGTTGCGCACCGGAAATGTCGAGCATGATGCGCTCAGACAGCCAGTAGCTGGAGGAAAGCGAGTCTGCCAGCGCCGCCGCGAATTGCCGGGCGTTGCGCTCGCGCGCGAAGCGCACCAGCAGCGCCTCCTGCACCTCGGTCAGGCGGCGCAGGCCGAGCGTGTCGGTCTCCGGGCGGTGGAGGTGGCGGGCCATCTGCTTGATCCGCTGGCGCATGTCTTCCTCGAGCGCGGAAGCGGCGGCAGTCTTGTCCGTTTCGACTTCGGGCTGCGGCTCGGCGGGACCTGTGGCAGCTGCCTGCGTCTCCGTCTCTATCTCCGTTTTCGGCGTCTGTTCTTCGGGCCGCTTCAGATCTTCCGCGTGGCGAAGGCCGACAAGCGCGTCGATGACGGTGGGGGAGAGGTCCTCGCGCCGGACGATGGCGCGCGCATGCGCTGCCCCTTGCGTGCGGGCAACAGTTATCAGCGTATCGTCATCAAGGCATTTGGAGGAAATGAGGAAGGGCGCCGCAAGCGAAATAGGCTGGCAGGCGATGAAGAAAGCGACGGCGGAAGGCACGGCTGGATGCTGGGAAAGCGCGGCGATTGCCTCCCGCTTTGCTTCATCCGTGGAGGCATTGAAAAGCGGCATGAAGAGTTCTGCGAACTGCCGAAGGTCCGTTTTTGACGGATGGGAAATAGTCTCGAAATTCGTCACCGTGGCCATAAGCACCACATCTTTCTTCCTCACGGCTCTTGGCCGCTCAAGTTCTCGAAACCGGTCGGTCAACGCACTACCCAACAAACGCAAACACAATATCGGCTCAAATTAGAGCAAATGCGTTGACGTCCTGTTAACTATGGGGGCCGGCAAGGGGGAATCCGCCACTTTCAACAAGGAAATTTTAAATCCTTGATGATGCCGGAAAAGCGATGGAACTTTGCCGCATCGCCCCAGTTTTCAACGGGTGTAGCCCAACGGGAAAGAAATGAGGCTGCAGCAATTAGGGTTAACGAAACATTAACCTCTGTCTGTTTGTAATTTCATGGGCAGTATTAGGATTCCATGTTATTCTAACGGACAGAATAAATACAAAAATGGCATGCGAAGCCTGAATCTGCGCACGATCCCGTTCTAAGACGCTCTCGTAATTTTGGATCGTGCACATACCAGTCTGTGGGCTGGCCTATGCGCAATGTGATGGTGATGACATTCCCGACGCAGGATGAGGCCTGCACGGTTCCCATGGGCAACATTGACACTCATGTCCCGAAGAGGAGATGAAGCATGGCAGAGATTATTCCAATAGCCGCGGCAAAGCGGAATCTGCGTCCGGCAGAGCTTGCGGAGCGGATGATTGGCCCGGCGAAGGTCGTGCTGTTCACCGGCGTTCGATATGAAAAACGCGATACCGATCCGGCAGGCAAGGTCTTGCGCAACGGCAACTCCCCGACGGATACCGCCCTCACGTCGTAATTATCAGCAATGGCGCGGGGCTATTTCCACGGTGTCGGCTGGCACTTTGCCTCGCTTAAAAACCGCTCGGCCTCTTCGCCGAAACTCGGCTGCGGCACCATGGTCCGCAACACCACATATCCTTCCGTCTGATCCGATTCCGCCAGAATGGCCTGCGCAAGCGCGGGCGGCTGCGCCTTGCGGATCGCCGCGATCTGAACCGCATCGGCGACAAGAATATCCATTTCGCCGCCCGCAGACGTGCGGTCGTTCATGCTGAAGACCTCGTTCGACGCCTTGTCGTAAACCGCAACCGACCAGAAGGGCACAGCACCGATGGCCGTCAGGCGGATCGGCTGTTCTTCGATATTGAAGGTGCAGACCGCGACGCGCATGAAGGGATCGCCGCTGCCGAGGGTCTTTTTCTCCGTCGTCTCTTCCAGCAGGTGAAAGACATGCGGCTTCCCTTCCGCCACGGCGCGCGTATAGG